>NICF_comb_assmDRAFT_10000002_pt1 | contig 249456 bp, 235 predicted proteins | sample NewIslPassag4_SG_FD_11279 | JGI IMG/M metagenome (IMG submission 11279)
GGAGCTGATCAGCCCGATTGCGATGGAAGAGGGCTTGCGCTTTGCGATCCGCGAGGGCGGCCGCACAGTCGGCGCGGGCGTGGTGACGAAGATCCTGCAGTAACCAAAGGTAGACAGTTGTCAGTTTGACGGCTGGCGAGCGCAACGTCTGCGAGCACGTACGGTCAACACTCAACTGTCAACCGAGAGCTGACTATGGCAACGAACCAGAACATTCGCATACGCCTGAAGGCCTTCGATCACCGCTTGATCGATAATTCAGCGCGCGAAATCGTCGAGACGGCGAAACGTACGGGTGCCACGGTACGCGGTCCAGTTCCGCTGCCGACGAAGATCGAGCGTTTCACCGTGCTGATTTCGCCGCATGTCGACAAGGACGCGCGCGATCAGTACGAGATTCGGACGCACAAGCGTCTGATGGACATTCTCAATCCCACCGACAAGACGGTGGATGCCCTCATGAAGCTCGAGCTTCCTGCGGGCGTCGATGTGCAGATCAAGCTGAATTAAACGTGTCGAGGGCACTGAGCACTGGGCGCTGACTTGCATCCTGGGCCCAGTGCCCAGTTGCCCGTCAGCTCGGGCCGCTTGCAAAGTGGCCATAGCTGACTATAATTCGCGCCTCTTTGCGCCGAGGTCTGGCCCTGACGGGGTACCGCTCGAGCGGCGTGACCGCCACCCGATGGTGCCGGTTGGCCTCTCTTTCCGGTCCTTCCTAAGCCTGATCCCTGTCCGAGGGCCGCTCCTCGGTACGGTCGACCGGTCTGATTCAGCGGCCAAATGTTCCGCTGCCGGTCGTGAGCAAAGAATCTCGTACCTGACGCTTCAGCCAATCGTAGCTGGACGCGGACTGAACAATTGCGCTGACGACCCGTTGCGGGTGGCAGCGCTTTAGAAGAGGACAAGCGATGAGCGCCAAGACCCTGGGTCTGGTCGGTCGAAAGGCCGGTATGACGCGTGTTTTCACCGAGGCGGGCGAATCCGTGCCGGTGACGGTCATCGAAGCCCTGCCGAATCGAATCACGCAGATTCGTACAGAGGAAATCGACGGCTATCGCGCCGTTCAGGTCGCGGTCGGCGAGCGTAAACCCTCGCGCGTGAACAAGCCGCTCGCAGGACATTACGCGAAGGCGAAGGTCGCTCCAGGGGAGGCGCTCGTGGAGTTCCGCCTGGAGGGCGACGAAGGCAAGGATCTCGTCATGGGTGGCGAGATCAAGGTCGATCTGTTCCAGGAAGGCCAGATCGTCGATGTCACAGGCACGACGATCGGTAAGGGTTTCGCCGGTGTCATGAAACGGCACAATTTCGCCGGCGGTAATGCCTCCCATGGTGCGTCCCTCACGCACCGCGCACCGGGTTCGATCGGTCAGCGGCAAACGCCCGGTCGCGTCTTCCCTGGTAAGCGCATGGCTGGGCACATGGGCGTACGCAGATGCACGGTGCAGAACTTGCAGATCGTGCGCGTGGATGCCGAGCGCAATCTTCTACTGATTCGTGGTGCAGTGCCCGGCGCGCCCGGCGGGCGCGTCATCATCCGGCCGTCCTTAAAGGCAGCGGCGCGTGCGCGGAAGAAGGCGCAGGCGGCTTCGGCCAAGAAGTAACCCAGGACAGTAGAAGTAGACCGCCATGAATTTGAAGTTGGTCAGCAAGGGCGCGCAGCCGCAGGACTTTCCGGTATCCGACGCGACTTTTGCGCGCGAATTCAACGAAGCGCTCGTTCATCAGGTCATCACCGCGTACCTGGCTGCGGGCCGTGCCGGTACAAAGGCGCAAAAGACGCGCGCCGAGGTAAGTGGCGGCGGTGCGAAGCCATGGCGTCAGAAGGGCACTGGCCGCGCACGCGTGGGTTCGATCCGCAGCCCGATTTGGGTCGGCGGTGGACGTGCATTCGCGGCGAAGCCGCGCAGCTTTGCGCAGAAGGTCAATCGCAAGATGTATCGTGGCGCGCTGCGCGCGATGCTCTCGGAGCTCGCGCGCCAGGAGCGGCTGCTCGTCGTGAACGGCATCGAGCTCGAGGCGCCGAAGACGAAGCTGTTGGTGCAGAAGCTGGCCGAGCTGGGCGTGGGCGAGAATGTGCTCGTGCTCATCGAAGCCTACGATGAGAAGCTCGCGCTGGCCTCGCGCAATCTGCCATATGTAGACGTGCTGCCGGTCAGTGCGCTGAATCCGGTCAGTCTTGCCCGTCACGACAAAGTGCTTGCTACTGTCGGCGCGGTGCGCCTGCTCGAAGAGAGGCTCGCATGAGTAAGGCTCGCATGAGTAAAGAGAGCTTGATGAACGTGCTGCTCGCGCCGCACGTGTCGGAGAAGAGTGCGCGTATCTCCGAGAGCGCGGATCATTTTGTGTTCCGCGTGCGTCGGGACGCGACGAAGCCCGAGATCAAAGCCGCCGTAGAGCTGATGTTCGAGGTGAAGGTGGCCGAGGTGAACGTCGTCAACGTCGAAGGCAAGACGAAGCGCTTCGGTCAGCGGATCGGACGTCGCAAGGGTTTCAAGAAGGCTTATGTCCGCCTGGCGCCCGGTCAGAAGATCGAGTCGCTCGCCGGCGTGGAAGTTTGAGCGTCTAGGAGCGCACCATGGCACTGATCAAAGCAAAACCGACTTCGCCGGGACGACGCTTCCAGGTCAAGGTCTCGCGCGCGCACCTGCACAAGGGCGGCCCGCTGCGCACGCTGGTCGCTCCCAAGCATTCGACAGGGGCGCGTAACCACTACGGCCGGCAGACGGTGCGCCATCGTGGCAACGGCCACAAGCAGAAGTACCGGCTGGTCGATTTCTTGCGCAACAAGGACGGTGTGCCGGGCAAGATCGAGCGGCTGGAGTACGATCCGAACCGCAGCGCGCATCTTGCGCTGGTGCTGTACGCGGACGGAGAGCGCCGGTACATCTTGGCCCCCAAGGGCGTCGAGGTGGGGGAGACCATCATGTCGGGGCCGGAGGCGCCGATCAAACCCGGTAACTGCATGCCGCTGCGTCACATTCCGATCGGTACGACGATCCACAACATCGAGCTGAAGCCGGGCAAGGGTGGTCAGCTCGCGCGTGCCGCCGGCACCTCGGCGCAACTCGCCGCGCGCGAAGGCGCCTACGCGACGATTCGTTTGCGTTCGAACGAGATGCGCAAGGTGCACATCGATTGCCGCGCAACGATCGGCGAAGTCAGCAATGAGGAGCACAACCTGCGCAGCTACGGCAAGGCTGGCGCCATGCGGTGGCGCGGTATCCGACCGACGGTGCGTGGTGCAGCGATGAACCCGGTCGACCACCCGCACGGTGGTGGTGAGGGCAGAGCGGGACAGGGTAACCCGCACCCGGTCAGCCCGTGGGGTTGGAACACCAAGGGCATGAAGACGCGTCGCAACAAGCGCACGACGCACATGATCGTTCGTCGTCGCAACTGATGAGAGAGGGGTTAGCGTCCGCGGCAACGGTTCGCCGCTTCGATTGAGCGACCGATGTTCGCGAGCTACAGCCTAGAGGAAGCAGACAGTGCCTCGTTCGATTAAGAAAGGACCGTTCGTCGATTCGCATCTTGCGAAGAAAGTCCGTTTGGCGGTGGAGAAGAACGATCGCCGCCCGATCAAGACTTGGTCGCGTCGGTCCATGATCGTTCCGGAGATGGTCGGATTGACGATCGCAGTGCACAACGGTCGTCAGCACGTGCCTGTGCTGATCACCGAGAACATGGTGGGGCACAAGCTCGGTGAGTTCGCGCCCACACGTACGTTCAAGGCGCACTCTGGCGACAAGAAGGCATAGGGGCCTGATCATGCGAGTTGCTGCAAGACTGAAGTACGCGCGTATTTCGCCGCAAAAGTGCCGTCTGGTTGCCGACATGGTGCGCGGCAAGCCTGTCGGGCAGGCGTTGAACGTGCTGCGCTTCACGCCAAAGAAGGGCGCGCGGATCGTGCGCAAGGTGCTCGAGTCGGCGATCGCGAACGCGGAAAACAACTTCAGCGCCGATGTCGACGAGCTGAAGGTGGAGACCATCACCGTGGACGCGGCGCCGACGTACAAGCGGTTTCGCGCTCGAGCGAAGGGACGCGGTACCCGTATTTTGAAACGCAATAGCCACATCTCGATCACGGTGGGGGACGGCAGGAACGACTGAGGCTGGAGACTGGAGACTTGAGGCTGGAGTGAGAACGAACCTGTTCATGCGCCAGCCCAGTGCGCCAAGCCTCGAGCCCAAACGAGCGTAGCGAGTAGTTATGGGTCAGAAAGTCAATCCAATCGGAATTCGCCTCGGCATTACGCGCGAGTGGACCTCGAAGTGGTACGCGTCGACGAAGAATTTTCCGTCGTACGTGTACACGGACTTCCAGGTGCGCGAGTTTCTGAAGAAGAAGCTTGCCGAGGCGTCCGTGAGCCGCATCAACATCGAGCGCGCGGCGCGCAAGGTGAACATCACGATTCATACTGCTCGCCCAGGCATCGTGATCGGCAAGAAGGGCGAAGACATCGAAAAGCTCCGCGCGCAGGTGGCGGAGATGGTAGGCATGCCGATCGCGGACGTGCGTATCAACATCTCTGAGATTCGTAAGCCGGAGCTCGACGCGCAGCTGGTTGCCGAAGGTATCGCGCAGCAGCTCGAGCGCCGAGTGATGTTCCGCCGGGCAATGAAGCGCGCGGTGACCAACACGATGCGCAGTGGTGCGCTCGGCGTGAAAGTGCGCGTCTCCGGTCGCTTGAACGGTGCCGAGATCGCGCGCACGGAGTGGTATCGCGAAGGGCGCATTCCGCTGCATACCTTCCGCGCGGATATCGACTATGGATTCGCCGAGGCGAAGACCACGTATGGCGTGATCGGCGTGAAGGTGTGGGTCTTCAAGGGCGAGGTGTTCAATCAACCGGAGCAGGCGGCAGAGTCAGCCGAGGGGCAGGCGCCTGCTCCCGCGGAGGCGACGGCCTGAGCGAGGCGATCGGGCTCTGGGTGCCGGACGCTGGGATCCAGCAGCGACCAGGTTGAGCGCCCGAGCCCAGCGCCCAGGGCCCAGCAGCCCGGAGTGACAACGACATGATGCAACCGAAGCGCACCAAGTACCGCAAGCAGTTCAAGGGACGCAATGCCGGGTTGGCCCAGAGCGGCAACTATGTCGCGTTCGGGGACTACGGCTTGAAGGCGACGAGCCGTGCTCGCATGACCGCGCGCGAGATCGAGGCAGCGCGTCGTGCGATGACCCGCTACGTAAAGCGTGGCGGACAGATCTGGGTGCGCGTCTTTCCGGACGTTCCGGTCACGAAGAAGCCTCTCGAAGTGCGTATGGGCAGCGGTAAGGGCAACGTGGAGTACTACGTCGCCAAGGTGAAGCCGGGCAAGATCCTCTTCGAGATGGAGGGCGTGACGGAGGAGGTGGCGCGCGAGGCGTTTCGGCTGGCCGCTTCCAAGCTGTCCGTCGACACGCAGTTCGTGGTTCGACAGGTCAGGGCAGGTTAGTCAATGAAGGCGAAAGAGCTGCGACAAAAGTCGCCCGCAGAGCTGCAGAAGACGCTTCTCGAGCTCCGCCGCGAGCAATTCAATCTCCGGATGGCGAACGCAACCGGCCAGCCGCCGAAGCCGGATCAGTTTGCGAAGGTTCGTCGCAACATCGCGCGCGTCAAGACGGTGATGGCAGAGATGCGCCGAGCCGCGCAACAGACTGGTAAGTGACCATGAGCAACCAAGAACTCGAGTCGCAAGGCACTGCGAAGAAGCGGGCGAAGACGCTCGTCGGCAAGGTTGTCAGCAACAAGATGCAGAAGAGCATCCGTGTTGCAGTCGAGCGGTTCGTGCCGCATCCGCGTTACCGCAAGTATCAGCGCCGCACGACGAACTTTCTGGCGCACGATGAGCACAACGAATGCCGGGAAGGTGACGTTGTGATGATCGAGGAGTGCCGGCCGTTGTCGCGGCACAAGAGCTGGCGGCTCGTGAAGATCATCAGCCGCGCGAACAGTACGACTCAGGAAGCGGAAGGGGCGACGTCATGATTCAGATGCGAACGATGCTGGAGGCCGCCGACAACAGCGGAGCGAAGAGCCTCATGTGCATCAAGGTGCTCGGCGGGTCCAAGCGGCGCTATGCGAACATCGGTGACGTCATCAAGGTGAGCGTCCGCGACGCGGCTCCGCGCGGAAAGGTGAAGAAGGGAGAGGTCTACGACGCAGTCGTCGTGCGGACCAAGTTCGGCGTGCGACGTCCGGATGGCTCGCTCATCCGCTTCGACGGCAATGCGGCAGTGCTGCTCACGAACAAGCTGGAGCCGATCGGTACGCGTATCTTTGGGCCGGTCACTCGCGAGCTGCGCACGGCGCAGTTCATGAAGATCATTTCGTTGGCACCGGAAGTATTGTGAGGGCTCGGGGCTCGGTGCGTGAGGTGAAGAGAGGCTTCCTTGCCCAGACCTCACGGCGCAAGCTCCTGGGCCAAGCCCGAGGTTAGGGTTATGAGAAAGATTCGCAGAGGTGACGAAGTCGTGGTGATCACGGGCCGGGACAAGGGCCGCCGCGGCACTGTCATCAAGGTGCTCGACGACCGAGTGATCGTCGAGAACATCAACATGAAGAAGCGGCACACTAAGCCGAATCCGCGCACGAACAGCCCGGGCGGCATCATCGAGAAGGAGGCTCCGCTCCACATCTCGAACGTGATGCTGTGGAACCCGTTCACGCAGAAGGGCGATCGGGTTGGTTTCCGCACGCTTGCGGACGGGCGGAAGGTTCGCTTTTTCAAGTCGAACAACGAAGTGGTTGACGCTTGAGGCGGCGACGGAGCGCACGGTTTCGCAACAGAGGTTTTATGGTTCGTGGGTCCATTCACACAGGGGTGAGGTGTACCGCAGGACGCTCTCGCCGGTGTGAACGCGGCGCGTTTGCCAGCGCCCAGTGCCCAGAGCCCAGCAGCCGGTAAATCAGGTATGGCCAGACTTGCACAGTACTACCGCGAAAAGGTCGTGCCCGAGCTGCAGAAGCAGCTTGGGTACAAGAACGTCATGGAAGTGCCGAAGATCACGAAGATCACGGTCAACATGGGCGTGGGCGAAGCGGTCACGGACAGGAAGATGATCGACAATGCCGCAGCCGACCTGGCGAAGATCACGGGGCAGAAGCCGCTCATCACGCGTGCGCGCAAGTCCGTCGCTGGGTTCAAGGTGCGGCAGGGTTTCCCAATCGGCTGCAAGGTGACGTTGCGTGGTGCGCGTATGTACGAGTTCTTGGATCGGCTCGTGAACATCGCCATGCCGCGTATCCGCGACTTTCGCGGCTTGAGCCCGCGGTCGTTCGACGGCCGTGGCAATTACAACTTCGGCGTGAAAGAGCAAATCATCTTCCCGGAGATTGCATACGATCAGATCGATGCGATTCGGGGCATGGACATCACGATCACGACGACGGCGAAGGACGACAAGGCCGGTCGTGCGTTGCTCGAAGCGTTCAATTTTCCGTTCCGCAAGTAGGCGTCGAGATTCGGCGTAAGGCGATAGGGCGAAGTTATGGCCAAGACATCGATGGTCAATCGCGAACTGAAGCGTGCGAAGCTGGTGCAGCGATACGCCGCTAAACGTGCGCGTTTGAAGGAAATCATCCGCAAGCCGACCTCGACTCCGGAAGAGCGCGAAGCGGCAATCGCCCAGCTTCAGGCGCTGCCGCGTGACTCGAGCAAGGTCCGGCTGCGCAATCGTTGCCAGATCACGGGACGGCCTCGCGGCGTTTACCGCAAGTTTGGCCTGGGGCGCACGAAGCTGCGTGAAGCGGCGATGCGCGGCGAGATTCCTGGGCTCAGAAAGGCCAGCTGGTAAACGGCGGGAACCACTGGAGTGAACACATGAGCATGACCGATCCCATTGCCGACTTCCTGACCCGCATTCGCAATGGCCAGGCTGCGGGTAAGACCGAGATCACGGTGCCTTCCTCGAAGGTGAAGCTGGCGATCGCGAAGGTGCTGAAGGAAGAGGGCTACATCGAAGACTTCTCTGCGACGACGGTGGACGGAAAGACGACGCTCACCGTGCAGCTGAAGTACTTCCAGGGCCGCCCGGTGATCGACCGCCTTGAGCGCGTCAGCCGGCCCGGGCTGCGTGTCTACAAGGGCAAGGACGAGCTGCCGACAGTGCTCGGCGGTTTGGGCATCGCCATCGTTTCTACGTCGAAAGGCGTGATGACGGATCGTCAGGCCCGCGCGGCTGGCCACGGCGGCGAAGTTTTGTGCATCGTGTCCTAGTCGACGGCTGTGCCGTAGCTTCGAACCTGCAGCCTAGAGTCTCAGGAACACCTAAATGTCTCGAGTAGCTAAACAACCCGTACCGCTGCCGCAAGGCGTGACTGCGACGATCGATGCCAATTCGGTCACGATCAAGGGCGCAAAAGGCACGCTGACGTTCACGCTCGACAGCCGTTATGTGCGGGTCGTCCAGAACGGCAACGAGCTCGCGGTCGAGAAAGTGCGCGACAGCCGCGAGGCCAACATGATCGCGGGAACGACGCGTGCGCACCTGGCGAACATGGTCGAAGGCGTGAGCAAGGGCTACGAGCGTAAGCTCGAGCTGGTGGGCGTCGGCTACCGCGCTCAGGCACAAGGGAGAAATCTCAATTTGACGCTCGGGTTCTCCCACCCGGTCGTCTATGTCGCGCCGGAGGGCATTACGCTGGAGACACCGTCGCAGACCGAGATCGTGGTGAAGGGAGCTGACCGCCAGCGCGTCGGGCAAGTGGCCGCGGACATCCGTGCGTTCCGCCCGCCAGAGCCGTACAAGGGCAAGGGCGTGCGCTACGCAGGCGAGCGGATCGAGCTGAAGGAAGCGAAGAAGAAGTGATTCGTGACTCGCGGGTCGCGAGTCGGAAGAGGAGCTTTTTCGTACGAGTCACTAATCACGAATCACGAGTCACTAGCTTATGAACAAGAACGCCCAACGGTTGAGACGTGCTGCGCGCACCCGCGCGAAGATCCGGGAGCTGAAGGCGTTGCGCCTCTCGGTCCATCGTACGCCGCGGCACATCTATGCGCAGATTCTCGACCCGAGCTCGAGAGTGCTGGCTGCGGCTTCGACGCTGCAAAAGGACATTCGTGCCGGCTTGAAGAGCACGGGCAACATCGAGGCTGCGGCGGCGGTCGGCAAAGCCATCGCCGAGAAGGCGAAGGCCGCAGGCATCACGCGCGTTGCGTTCGACCGCTCCGGGTTCAAGTACCATGGGCGGATCAAGGCGCTTGCCGACGCGGCGCGCGAGCATGGACTAGAGTTCTAGCAGAGCGGGTTCGGGCCCGACGAGTTGACAGAGCGACTGGATTGATCGGGTCTTGGCCCGGTCCAAGCGTCGGAACAAGTTCCGACCTACAACGGGAAACAGGCAATGGCCAGAGTTGAGAAAACGGCAGCGGCTGACGAGTTCATTGAAAAGCTCGTAGCGGTCAATCGCGTGGCGAAGGTCGTCAAGGGTGGCCGGCAATTCGGTTTCACCGCGCTGACGGTCGTCGGTGACGGCCGCGGCAGGGTCGGCTTTGGGTACGGCAAGGCACGCGAGGTGCCGATCGCGATCCAAAAGGCGATGCAAGCTGCACGTAAGAACCTGACGACGATCCCGCTCAACAACGATACGTTGTATTACGCCGTGCATGGCCGTCATGGGGCGACCCGCGTCTACATGCAGCCCGCTGCCGATGGTACCGGCCTGATCGCCGGCGGCAGCATGCGTGCGGTGCTGGAGTGTGCCGGCGTGCGCAACGTGCTGGCGAAGAGCCACGGCTCGCGCAACCCGATCAATGTCGTTCGCGCGACGATGAAGGCGCTCATGAGCATCCAGTCGCCCGAGGAGATCGCGGCCAAGCGTGGCAAGCGCGTCGAAGATATTCTGCCCAAGGCCGCGACGGGTTCGTGAGGACGACCGAGATGACCAAAGAAAAGACGATCAAGGTCACGCTGGTGAAGAGCGTGAACGGCCAGATCGCGAAGCACCGCGCAACGGTGCGTGGCCTTGGGCTGCGTCGCATTCGCGACACCGTGGTGTTGCGCGATACGCCGGAGATTCGCGGCATGATCCGCTCCTCCAGGCACTTGTTGAAGGTGGAAGAACAGGGTTGACGGTCGTCAGTTGGCGGTTGGCAGCTGGATGACTCCCGCTCTTACCGTCGGCAGTTAACCGTCAACAGTCGACCAAGAGACTGTCGCTATGAGGCTCAACACAATTTCTCCTGCACCTGGCAGCAAGAAGCCCCGCCGCCGCGTAGGCCGCGGGTTGTCGGCGGGTCAAGGCAAGACGTGCGGCCGGGGCATGAAAGGGCAGCACTCGCGTAAGGGCGGTTATCACAAGGTCGGCTTCGAAGGCGGCCAGATGCCCTTGCAGCGGCGCCTGCCGAAGAGGGGGTTTCGCTCGCCTGTTGCGCCGACCGTGGCGGAAGTGCGTTTGTCCGAGCTCGCCAAAGTGCAGGGTGACACGATTGACTTGGCTTCCTTGAAGGCGGCCAATCTGGTCCCACTTCAAGCAGCACGGGCGCGCATCGTGGCTTCGGGTGAGGTCACGAGGGCCGTGACGGTGAAGGGAGTGCACGTGACGAAGGGTGCGCGTGCCGCGATCGAAGCGGCAGGCGGCACGGTGGAAAGCGCCTGATTGCCCTGACAGAGACATCGGGATCCCGTGGCCACGAAATCTGCCACTGCAGCACCGCTCGCCGCCTTCGGCGAGATGACCCGCTTCGCGGAGTTGCGACAGCGATTGTTCTTCTTGATCGGGGCGCTGATTGTCTATCGCATCGGCACGTTCATTCCCGTGCCGGGCATCGACCCAGTTGCCCTTGCGCAGTTCTTCCAGGAACAGCAAGGCACGATCCTGAACATGTTCAACATGTTCTCGGGCGGTGCGCTCGAGCGCTTGTCGATTTTCGCGCTCGGGGTCATGCCTTACATCTCGGCGTCGATCATCATCCAGATGATGGCCGTGGTGGTGCCGCAGCTCGCGGCGATCAAGAAGGAGGGCGAGTCGGGACGGCGCAAGCTGACGCAGTACACCCGCTACAGCACGGTGCTGTTGGCGCTCATCCAGGGAGCCTCTGCGGCGATTGCGTTTCAGAACCAGGGTGTGGTCATCAATCCGGGGCCGCGATTCGTGTTCGTGGCGACCACGACGCTCATCGCCGGAACGATGTTCTTGATGTGGCTCGGCGAGCAGATCACCGAGCGTGGACTCGGCAACGGCATTTCGATGATCATCCTTGCAGGTATTGTGGCGGGCCTGCCCTCGGCAATCGGCGGCACGCTCGAGCTGGTGCGGACCGGCCAGATCCACGTGGCGTTTGCGCTGTTCCTGTTTGCGATGGTGATCGTGGTGACCGCGTTCGTGGTGTTCGTTGAACGAGCCCAGCGGCGCATCCAGGTCAACTACGCGAAGCGGCAGCAGGGCCGGAGGCTGTTCGCAGGACAGAGCACCCACCTGCCGTTCAAGCTGAACATGTCAGGCGTTATTCCTCCGATCTTCGCGTCGAGCTTGTTGCTCTTTCCGGCGACGATCGCAAGCTGGTCCGGTCAAGCAGGTGGGGGAAGCTGGCTGCAGAGCCTTTCCGCCTCACTGGCCCCGGGTCAGCCGGTGCACATGGTGCTGTATGGCGGCTTGATCATCTTCTTCTGCTTCTTCTACACGGCGCTAGTCTTCAACTCGCGCGAGACGGCCGAGAACTTGAAGAAGTCGGGGGCTTTCATCCCGGGCATACGCCCAGGGCAGCAGACGGGAGAGTACATCGACCGCGTGCTCACGCGCCTGACCGTGTGGGGTTCCCTTTATGTGACCCTGGTCTGCTTGCTGCCCGAGATTTTGATTTCCAGGTTCAATGTTCCGTTTTATTTTGGCGGGACATCCCTGCTGATCATCGTGGTGGTCGTGATGGACTTCCAGGCGCAGGTGGCGGCACACCTGATGTCCCATCAATACGAAGGTTTGATGAAGAAGGCGAACCTGCGCGGCTACAGCCGCCCAGGGCGGAATTAGGAATGAGGCTGTCGGCCGTAGCCTGTAGCTAGAGCGGGCCCGGGTGCGCTTGATTTCTCGCTACAGTCCAGGGCCTACGGCCTGCAGCCTCGGTTGAGCGGCGCCATGCGCCGCGGAGAGAGCTATGAAGGTCCGTGCTTCTGTTAGAAAAATCTGCAAGAACTGCAAGGTCGTGCGCCGTCGAGGGGTCGTGTATGTGATCTGCAGCGACGCGCGACACAAGCAGAGGCAAGGCTGATTGTGGGCCCTGGGCTCTGGGCTGGGCCGCAGTATCTGGCCAGCGCCCAGTGCCCGATACCCCATAAGGCATTGAGTCGCTAACGTTTTTGTTATAGAGTTCCGCGCTTTTCGTCGCGGGGAGTGCTCGCAATGGCCCGTATCGCCGGGATCAACATACCGATGAACAAGCACGTATGGGTGGGACTCACCCATATCTATGGCGTCGGTAGAACTCAAGCATTGAAGGCGTGTGTAGCGGCAGGCGTCAAGCCGGACACGGTCGTCAAGGATCTCACTGAGGCTGAGGTCGCAGCGCTGCGCGCCCAGATCGCCAAGCTGACCGTCGAGGGCGATCTGCGCCGCGAGGTTTCGATGAACATCAAGCGGCTGATGGATCTTGGCTGCTACCGCGGCATCCGTCATCGCCGCGGCCTGCCCGTCCGTGGCCAGCGCACGCGCACCAATGCGCGCACACGCAAGGGACCGCGTAGGGCGGCTGTCAAGATGAACGCACCGCCGGGCAAAGGCTAACAGGAAGTGACTAGTAGTTCGCGGTTGGTGGCTAGTCAGTAAGGTTGCCAAGTCGTCGGAAACGCTCTTGCTAGTCACGAACACTAGTCACGGGTCACTTCACAAGAGACACACATGGCTGAGCAGAAAGGGCAAGCGGCCGGCAAGGGTCGCAAGAAGGTCAAGAAGCATGTGACCGATGCGATCGCGCACGTGCACGCCTCATTCAACAACACGATCGTGACGATCACCGATCGTCAAGGGAACACGCTGTCGTGGGCGACGGCGGGCGGATGCGGTTTCCGCGGCTCACGTAAGAGCACGCCGTTCGCGGCGCAGGTCGCGGCTGAAAGGGCTGCGACGGCGGCCCAGGAGCATGGCGTGAAGGTGGTCGAGGTGCGAGTCAAGGGACCTGGTCCGGGTCGCGAATCGGCCGTGCGTGCGCTCAACGCCTGCGGATTGAAGATCACACACATCTCCGATGTGACGCCAATCCCGCACAACGGCTGCCGGCCGCCGAAGAAGCGCCGCGTCTAGTTCTCGAGGAAGTTTCATGGCCCGCTATCTAGGTCCAAAGTGCAAGCTGTCACGCCGGGAAGGCACGGACTTGTTCTTGAAGAGCGGTGTCAAGCCGCTCGATGCGAAATGCAAGCTCGAGGTCCCGCCGGGAGGCGTCAAAGGCGAACGGCGCAGCCGGCTGTCCGACTATGGTCTGCAGTTGCGCGAGAAGCAGAAACTGCGTCGCATGTATGGTGTGCTCGAGCGCCAGTTCCGCAATTACTACACCAAAGCGGCTTCACGACCGGGATCCACCGGTGTGAACCTGCTGCAAATGCTGGAAGCGCGTTTGGATAACGTCGTGTATCGGATGGGGTTCGCAGCGACGCGCAACGAGGCGCGGCAGCTGGTGAGCCACAAGGCGATCACGGTGAACGGTCAGACGGTGAACATCCCCTCGTTCCAGTGCAAGCCGGGTGATGTCATCGCCGTGCGTGAGAAGGCGCAGAAGCAGCTGCGCATCCAGGCTGCGCTCCAGATCAAGGCGCAAGTCGGATTCCCGAGCTGGGTGGAAGTCGACGAGAAGAAGTTCTCCGGCGTGCTCAAGCAGCTTCCGGACCGAGACGAGATTCTTCCGGACATCAACGAGAACCTCGTCGTGGAGCTGTACTCGAAGTAATGCTCGTAGAGCGCTCAGTTCGAGTTGTTGGGTCCTGGTTCGCGTTGGGGTTGAAGAGGTCGCACTCGTCGCGTCGAGTGCGTCAGCCGTTACGGCACACAAGCAGGTGAATGGTCCATGCAGGCATCCGTTGGCGAATTCCTGAAGCCGCGCGTCGTCAAAGTCACGCCGACCAGCCCGCGTCAGGCAAAGGTCGTGATCGAGCCGTTCGAGCGGGGGTTCGGTCACACGCTGGGTAACGCTCTGCGGCGCGTGTTGCTGTCGTCGATGCCCGGCTGCGCGATCACCGAGGTGGAGATCGAGGGAGTTCTGCACGAGTACACGAGCATCGAGGGTGTGCAGGAAGACGTCGTCGACATCCTGCTGAACCTCAAGCAGGTTGCGATCCGCCTCAACGCACGGGACGAGGCTGAGCTGCGCCTGCACAAGAAGGGCCCAGGCCCCGTGACCGCCGGCGACATCCAGGTCGATCACGACGTGGAAGTGATCAACAGCGATCTCGTCATCGCGAATCTCACGAAAGCCGGCGAGCTGAACATGCTGCTCAAGGTCGAGCGTGGTCGCGGCTATCGTCCGGCGGCTCAACGCGCGAGCTTCGACGAGCCGAGCCGACCAATCGGCCGCCTGCTGCTGGACGCCTCCTTCAGCCCGATCCGCCGTGTGACGTACACGGTGGAGAGCGCACGTGTGGAGCAGCGCACGGACCTCGACAAGCTCATCATTGAGATCGAGACGAATGGCACGATCGACGCCGAGGAGGCCATTCGCCGTGCGGGTGCCATCCTGAAGGATCAGCTCTCCGTGTTCGTGGACCTTCAGGGCCAGGACGAGAGCGCCACCAAGGCGGCCGAGCAGCAGTTCGATCCGATCTTGTTGCGTCCGGTCGACGAGCTCGAGCTCACGGTTCGCAGCGCCAATTGCCTCAAAGCGGAGAACATTCACTATATCGGCGACCTCGTGCAACGGACCGAAGTGGAGCTGTTGCGCACTCCGAACTTGGGCAAGAAATCGCTCACGGAGATCAAGGAAGTGCTCGAGAGCCATGGCCTGACACTGGGCATGCGTCTCGACAACTGGCCGCCGCCGAGCCTCAAGCGCGACGACGATCGGGATTTGATCTGATGAAGCGGCTGATGGGAGAGAGGTTCGTTGCTGAAGAAGCGGCGTACTCCCCTGGCCCACAGCCGAGAGCCACAGTCACCATTTAGAAGTCGAGAAAATGCGTCACCGACTCTCCGGGCGGCAGTTGAGCCGCAATGCGCCGCACCGCTGGGCTATGCTCCGCAATATGGCGGCATCGCTGATTCGTCACGAAACGATTCGCACGACGCTGCCCAAGGCCAAGGAGCTACGCCGCGTCGTCGAGCCGCTGATCACTCTGGGCAAGAACGACAGCGACGCGAACCGTCGTCGGGCGTTCGCGCAATTGCGCGACGCCGAGGTGGTAGTGAAGCTGTTCGAGGAGCTGGGGCCGCGCTTCAAGGAGCGCCCAGGTGGGTATACGCGTATCCTGCGCATGGACCCGCGTCCTGGCGATGCCGCGCCGATGGCATTGATGCAGCTGCTGGACCAGCCTGAGCAAGCCGAAACGGAGGGCACGGAGCAGGATCGGAAAGCGGCGAAGAAGAAGACGGCGAAGAAGCGCGTGTCCATCAAGAAGAAGGCTGCGAAGGCGCCGTCGGAAGAGAAGGCGGCCAAGACGGAAGCCAAGGTAGAGGACAGCGCAGAGCAAGCGGAAGGAAAGGCACCCAAGGCCGCCAAGAAGAAGGCAGCAGCGAAGAAAAAGACATCAACTTAGCGTTCGAGCTCGAAAAAACCCGGCACCGGCCGGGTTTTTTCTTGGCGCCAAGAATTGTGCGACCGTGGAGATGGCGCCGCAATCCGTTCAGCGCCCTTGTTTACTCTGTGGGTGCTTCCAGTCCCTTCGTATAGAGCACCCGTCCGTCTGGAGTGACCAACACTGCATCGACGTCATCGAGGCGGTTGTAGAGCTCGATCGCGCGCTCTGGTCCGAGCACGAACGCTGTTTTCGACAGCCCGTCGGTACGCGTGGCCGTCGGACCTATGATGGTGGCGCTACGAACCTTGCTAGCCGAGCGACCCGTCTTGGGGTCGAGAATGTGGTGGTAGCGCACGCCGTCCTCATCGAAATAGCGCTCATAGTCGCCCGACGTGGAGATGGCCGCATCTTCGAGGGGGATACGGGCGATGACTTCATCCTTGCGATCCGGGTGTCGGATTCCCACGACCCAGGGTTTGCCGAAACGATCACCGATGATGCGGCTGTCGCCGCCGGCACTCACCAGAGCACGATGAATTCCGTGTGCCTGGAGCACCGCGATGCCTCGGTCAACTGCGTAACCTTTGGCAATGCCACCCAGGTCGATACGCACGCCTTCGCGCGCGAACCTCACGGTCCGCGCAGCTGTATCGAGCCGCAAGTGACGGTAGTTGACGCCGGGCAGCGCGTGCTCGATGCGTTCGGTATCGGGGCGGATGCGTCGCCGGAAGTCATACATGTGACCGACGCTCGCGTAGGTGATGTCGAATGCGCCATCGGTCAGCCGCGAATATTCGATCGAGGTGGCGAGCAGGTCGAAGAGCTCTTGGGAGATCTTGACGGGGTGGGACGCTGCTGTGGCGTTGACGCGCGAAATCTCGCTCGTCGGCTTATAGGTGCTCATGGCAGCGTCTATCCGACGCATCTCGGCGAGCACCGCTTGTATGGCCTGCTGTCCTTGCTCGCGATCGTCGCTCCAGAGCTCGACGACGATGCGGGTGCCCATAATCCCGTCTTCAACGTGTTCGATCCACTCGGTGTGCGCGCTCGAGGCAAGCAGAAGAGTGCAGAGGAAAATCTGGAGACGTCTCATGGCGATCCACCCACTCGAGGGGTGCACAGGCTAACCGATACGCGCGACGGAGCGTATCGGACAATGGTGCGCTATGAGGCGTTTGTTGCGCTCTGCGTGAGGCAGCACAAAAAGCCCTCCTCGGTGACCCGAGGAGGGCGGTGGCTGATGGTCAAAACTTGAAGCGCGCCGTCACGCCGTACGTTCGTGGCGCCCCCAGGAACGCGTTAACCGTGTTGGTCGGCAAAGGCAAGTCTGCCGAGGAACCCTGCAGCGTAGCGTCGTAGGCGACTTGATAGTACTCCTCGTCCGTGAGGTTTTGTGCCCAGAGCTCGAGCATCCAACCGCGGTCGGCTGCACCGATCCCGATACGCGCATTGACGATCGTCATCGCGTCTTGCTCCTTACGTGGATCGAGGTTGGAGCCGGTGTTGTACGCGGACGTGTATTTCGCGCCGACGTTGGCGCGGAACAGCAGCGCCGAGCCTATTTCTTGCTCGAACGTTGCCGAGAGGCTCCCCGACCATTTCGGAGCGAAGGACAGTCGATCGTTCTTGCGCTCCGGACGGAAGAAGGCAATGGCCGAGCCGAACTTCTCGATCTCGGTTTCCGCGTATGTCAGGCCGCCCTGCAACGTCAATTGGGGAAGCGGCGTGAACCACAGAAAATCGAGGTCGACGCCTTTCGACACCACTTGCGGCAGCGAAGTGACCACGAACGAGATGCCGGTGAACGTGTTCAGCTGGAAGTTCTCGTAGTCCTGGTAGAACAGCGCGCCGTTGAGAAGCAGCGTATCCGCGAGCCACTCCGTCTTCATGCCGAGCTCGTACGAATCCACGAGCTCCTTGTCGAAGGTCGTGTCAATGTCAGCCTGGATCGGGCCGGCTGGGTCCAGGGGATTATTGGACACGTTGTCGTTCGTACGTTCGCGATCCAAGTTGAATCCGCTCGCCTTGTAGCCGCGTGCGTACGAGGCGTACCCCATGACATCATCCGTGAAGCGATACGCGAGTTTGATCGTGCCGCTCCACTCGTTCTCGTCGATGCTCTGTTTGGTGCGCAGGTCATTGAAGAGTGGGTCAGCGTAGGTCGCGCAACCGATTCCGTAAACAGAGCGCAGGGCGGATGCGACAGCGGCTGCTCGCTGGTCATCGGGTAGGGCAGCAAAGCGCTGCTGCAGGAGCCCATTGACGAGCGCCAAGTTGTCGCGCAGAACTTGGCAGCCCAAGCCGGCTGGAACGCTTGGCGCGCTGCGGTTGAAGTAGTGCGAGTCGAGGTCTTTGGACTCATCCGTGTAGCGCAGACCCAGGGTCAGCTCGAGCTGGTCGGTCAAGCGAATGCTGTTGTTCGTGAACAGCGCCCAGCTCTTCGAGTCCTGCTCGAACCTGTCTGCCTGACCCGTTCCGGGTGCGTAAAGCGCAAGGATCGGCTGCAGTTGCGGGGGGGCGTCCAGGAGCCCACCGAAATAACCGCCGAACTGTGTGCCGTAGCTCAGAGCGTTGTTGGAGTCGAGGCGCTCGTCGGCGTAGAAGGCACCTACCAGCCAGCTGACGCGCTCCGTGTCTCCGGCGAGACGAATCTCCTCGCTGAACTGGGTGAATTCGTTGCTGTAGCTGCCGTCGGGCTCGCGATACAGGATGTCCGCGCTCGTGAAATCGGAGTCCTGTCCGTTCACGGACTCCCAGTTACGCCAAGCCGTCACGGAGGTCAGCGTGGCCCCACCGAGAACATCCAAGTCCCAGTTGATCTCGAGCGATACGCCCATGTCTTCGATTTGCTGCCGCGTCGAGCGGTTCGCGTAGGCGCGCCGCGCGAAAGGATCGGCGGGGTCTGCGAACGATCCGGGCTGCAGGGCATTCAGCGCATCGAGCACTGCCTGGTTCGGGCTCAGCACGACGTGTGTGCCGAGACAGCAGTTCTCGTCACGATCCGTGTAGTCGAGCACCAGGCGGGCATCGAATGAATCGGACGGCTCGAACAGCAGTTGACCGCGGACGGTGTAGAAACTGCGGTCGAAATCCTCGTCTTCTGTGCGCGGCCCAGGGCCTCTCTCGACGTCCAGAAAGCCATCGCGTTCACGTGCGGCCACGTACAGGCGTCCGGCGATGGTGTCGCCCACGATCGGGCCAGTGATGGAGGCCGAACCGCCGAGGTCGCCGTAGTTACCCGCGGTGAGCTCGACCTGCGAGCCGAACTCGAAGGACGGCTTCTTGGTGACAACGTTGATCACGCCGGCCGAAGTGTTCTTACCGAACAGCGTGCCTTGAGGACCCTTGAGGACTTCGATACGTTCGATTTCGCCTAGATCGCCGAAGCTCACACCGTTGCGCGGGCGGTATACACCATCGATGACGACGCCGACAGAGGACTCGAGGCCGGGGTTGTCGCCGACCGTGCCGACACCCCGGATGCGAGCGGTCGTGACCGTTTCGCTCGTAGTGGAGGTGACGATGAGACCCGGTGTGAGCAGCGTGAGGTCTTTGATGTCCTCGACACCCGTGTCTTGCAGCAGTTGCTCGGAAATCGTGGTGACGACGATCGGCACGTCCTGCAAGCTCTGCTCACGCTTCTGTGCCGTCACGACAATGGTATCGATCAGGCGGTCATCTTGTGTGCCTCCGCCATCTTGGGCCGCGAGCGGCGCGCCCACCGACGCGAGCGTTGCAAGCACCGCGCCACGCAACAACTTGCTTCGTGAGGTCATGACTCCCCCTAGTTGATCATCCAACATCCGGCTTCGTATTGGCGTTCTGTATGCCCAGCAGTCAGTCGTGTGGCGTTCGCGTGCAGCCAACCCCCTTGCATACGTCCCGCGCAGCGGAATCAACTACACTTGAGTTCGTTGCACAAAGGGTACTGACTTTGCACGGTAAGCGGAAGCATTCCCGCGCGGAAGCAACAAGCGTAGCGCGCGGCCGCGTGCTCAGGAATGTCGTGTGTGCAGCGCCAACCGCCCGCAGCTGAGCCGGATTGACACGGGCAGCGAGGCCGGGCCTGAGTCATTGGACACGCTTCGAGTAGGCTGGTCGACAACATGAACGAATTTGACGTGCTGGTGATAGGAAGCGGCCCTGCAGGCGAAGGTGCCGCTATGATGGCCGCTAAGAATCGTCTCAGCGTCGCCGTTATCGAACGTTATGCGGACGTCGGAGGCGGATGCACGCACTGGGGCACTATCCCTAGCAAGGCGCTACGCCACGCGGTCAAGATTCTGCACGACTTGCGACGCAATCCGATGCTGCGCGAATTCCGTGAGGCATCGAAGCTGACGTATCCTCAGTTGCTCGCTTCCGCGACGCAGGTCGTCGAGACGCAAACGGCGATGCGGCGGCGCTTCTATGAGCGCAATCGCGTGCCGATTTATGCAGGAGAGGCACGTTTTGTCGAGCCGCACGTGCTCGAGATCAGGCCACCCGTCGGCAAGCCGTTTCGCTTGTCGGGCAAGTACATCGTCGTCGCAACCGGCTCACGACCCTATCACCCGCCCGAGCTCGATTTCACCCATCCGAGGATCCGCGACAGTGACTCCATCCTGCGCTATGACGAGCATCCGTTCTCGATCACGATCTACGGCGCGGGCGTCATTGGTTGCGAGTATGCCTCCATCTTCGTCAACCTGGGCGCGAAAGTCACGCTGGTGAATACGCACGATCGGCTGCTCTCGTTCCTCGACGACGAGATCACCGAGGCACTTTCATATCATCTGCGCGAGCAGGGCTGCGTGATTCTTCACAACGAGCGGCTCCAGACACTCGAAGCGCGCGAACGCGACGTGGTGCTGCACCTTGCGTCCGGTCGCAGGATCAAGTCGGATGTGCTGCTGTGGGCCAACGGCCGGACCGGCAACTCCGATCGTCTGAACTTGGAGGCGGTCGGCTTGACCAGCAACTCGCGCGGACACATTGCAGTCAATGGGCACTACCAGACAGCGGTGCCGCACATCTACGCGGTCGGCGACATTGTCGGCCCACCAGCGCTTGCGAGCGCTGCGTATGTGCAGGGCACTCACGCGGTTCAGCACATTCTTGATCCCACGATCAGTCCCCACCATCAAGAGATGATTCCGAGCGGGATCTACACCATTCCCGAGATCTCCTCGATCGGGCGCACCGAGCGCAAGCTGAAAGAAGCCAGAGTTCCCTACGAGGTTGGACGTTGCGCATTCAAGAATCTGGCGCGCGCGCAGATGATCGAGGAGCGTGTCGGAATGCTGAAGATCATCTTCCATGCCGAGACGATGGAAGTCTTGGGCGTGCACTGTTTCGGTCACGGCGCTTCGGAGATCGTTCACATCGGCCAGACAGTCATGGCGAGCCGCGACCTCAACGACGTGCGCTATTTCACCCGCACCACCTTTAACTATCCGACCATGGCTGAGGCATATCGGGTAGCTGCCTATAACGGCATCAACCGGTTGGCTTGAAGGGGGTGTTTGGCTGTAGGCTGTAGCTGTAGGCACTGGCAAGCGAGGCGGCAGACAGTGCTGGTCCGCTCTGCCTACGGGCTACGTTTCGAGCGTTACAGTCAGGGGGTCATGCATGAGCTTCATAAAAGAATTCCGCGAATTCGCTGTCAGGGGCAACGTCGTCGACATGGCAGTCGGTATTGTCATCGGCGCCGCGTTCGGGAGGATCGTCACTTCGTTCGTCGATGACATCATCACGCCACCGCTCGGTTATCTGATCGGCGGAGTCGATTTCACGGACCTTGCTGTGACACTGCCAGCGCTTCAAGAGGGCAGGGAGCCGGTTACGATCAACTACGGCTCTTTCCTGCAGACCACGTTCGACTTCTTGATCGTGGCGCTGGCAATCTTCGTCGTGATCAAGGCGATCAATCGCCTCAAGCGCAAGCAAGAGGCAGAGCCCGCTGCACCGCCTGCACCGCCACGTCAGGAAGTGCTCCTCGAGGAGATTCGTGACCTGCTGAAGCGCCAAGCTGGCAGCGGTTGAGCCCGGCCGCCACTGCGACGGCGCACAAGGAAGCGCGCCGTGACGGGCGCCCAAGAGGTTACCGCTGAGCCGCTGACGTCTTCGCTGCAGCGAAAGCCGTTCGGGTGAGATTGTCCGGCTCGCCGGTCGTGCACAGCACATCGTCCTCGATGCGAATCCCGCCATACGCCTTGAAGTGCTCGACCGCCGTCCAATTGATGTGCTTCCTGTGCGTCGAGCTCAGAGCCCGCTCGAGCAAGGGATCGATGAAATACAGCCCAGGCTCGATCGTAACCACGAAGCCTGGCTCGAGCGTGCGGGTGAGCCGTAAGAAGGGATGTCCGACGGGTGCAGCACGTTCCTGTCCGCCTTCATCCAATGCGCGGCCCGCGACATCGTGGACCTGCAGGCCGAGCAGGTGCCCGACTCCGTGCGGGAAGAAGACGCTTGACAGACCGGACTCGACCGCTTGCTCGGGTGCCATGGAGATGATGCCGGCTTCCTGCAGCAGTGCTGCGATCAGCCGGTGAGCTTCGAGATGGATATCGACGTAGTCGACGCCAGGACGCACTCGTGCGCACAGCTGCTGCTGTAACCTGTCCAGGCGTTCGATCAAGGCGGCGAACTCATCGTGTGCGTGCGAATAGGTGCGTGTGATATCGCACGCGTATCCAGCGAACTGCGCGCCGGCGTCGATCAGGAACGAACGCAACGTGGAAGGCGGTCGACGCTCGAGATGCTGATAGTGCAGCACCGCCGCATTCGCGTTCAGGGCGACGATGCTGGGATACGGAAGCTCCTCGTCCGTGTGCTCGCACGCGCGCAAGTAAGCAAGATGAATCCCGTATTCGGATTCTCCTGCACGGAACGCCGCTTCAGCAGCAAGATGCCCTCGCACGCTGCGTTGTGTCGCACCCCGTAGACATTCGATCTCGTATTCCGTCTTGATGGCGCGCCAATAATGTAGGCGGCTGAGCAACGCAGGCGGATTGTGTCCAGCGAAGCCGATCGCTTCGAAGCGCTGATCCCATTCGCCGATAAACGCGCAGCGACCCGTGATGGACTTTTTCAGGTGCGCCCACGCATCCTGCGGCTCGCGTATCACGACGATCTCGAAATGCGAGGTCCAATGCTCCAGCGGTAAAGTCGGCGGCTTATGCCAGAAGTCGACCGGCTGCAGGAACAAGAGCTCTGGTTTTGTTTCCGGGCGATACAGAAGCCAGCACCCGATGGGTGCAGCAAGCGGCACCCAGAGCTTGAAGTGCGGATTCGGCCTGAAGGGGTAGGGCTGATCGTCCAGGAACTGCATATGCGGCATTCCGGCAAAGATCGCCAGGCAGTCGTAGCCGCATTGCGAGAGCGCCGCATCGGTGCGCTGTCGTTGCGCGCGCAGATGCGCGGCGTAGAGCGATTCGAGCATGGCTCTCTCTCTAGGCTGCAGGTGTTCAGGGTTCGATAGTAACGCTGAGCTCGCCCCAATTGGCGAAGCTTGCGACGCAGTGCGCCGCTCTTGCTTTCACCATGTTGCCGAGTGCCCCCGTCAGGAGCACCTGTCCGGGTTCGATCGTCCACCCCATATCGATGATCGTATTAACGAGCCACAACGCCGCCTGCCACTGATCGCCCATCGCATCTCTGCCGCTGCCAACGTTCACTTCCTCTCCATCACACGTGAGTCGCACGGTAACGTCGTTCGGGTCGCGCTCCCTTGGGGAGAGGAACGTGCCGGTGCGAAAGTACGCGGCTGCGACATTCGTAGCGATGATATCGAGTGCGCTCAAGTGCTGCGGGTCTGCGTAATCTAGATTCGGCAGCTCGATGGCGGGTGCGATACCGTCGATGTGTGCAATGAGCGTTGCGGTGCTGGTCAGGCGGCTGTCGATGCGCTTGCCGACACGCATTGCCACTTCGGTCTCGAGATGCAGGCCGCGTAGCGCGCTGAGCTGCAGCACGGGCGGTGTCTGGTGAGCAGCGGTGAGGAGCACTCCGGCAACAGGTTCATCTGCACCGAAGCGACTCTGTGCAGCGCTCGATGTGAACCCCGCCTTGAAGCCGACCGGCGTGCGATCGCCCAGCATACTCTGCACGACCTTCTTTTGAATCGAGTATGCGCGCTCAATTGTCAATGTTTCGTCAATGCGAGTAGCGAGCGGCATTGATTCGCTGCGCTCCCATGCGCGCACGATCGCAGCATCGATCGCGTGCGAGGCGGCACAGCCGGCAAGAGCGAAAACCCCTATTAAACAAGCAGTTTTCGCGAGTTGTGTATATACACGAGCAACATAGGTGCACGTCATCGCGAGCGATCGTATAGGCATCACTAGTTTCAAATGAAACTGAAACCTTCTAGAATTCGGCGCGCTCCTTGGAGGGACTTCGCTCTCTCCATCAGTAGATATATATCCCACCAACTCGCCACGGGGAGTAAGAGGTTTACATGAACACGAAGCTGATTCTTGCTGCATTGATGATGTCGCTTTCTCTGGCCGCCTGCGGGCAGAAGGAGCCTGCAGAAGCGACGACCGAGTCCGTGCCGCCGGCTGACACGGCGCCGGCTGAGGCTGCGCCGGCGGAAAGCGAGGCGCTGGACAGCACGATGCCTGCCGATGAGGCGGATGCTGCGGCCGAAGCCGAAGGCGACGCGGCCGAGCCGGCAGCTGCAGAGTAAGCGGCTATTTCAGGTCGGGCGGGCGCTGGCCCGCCCGACACGCGTACTAGCTGCCGTACCGAGTCGTGCCGCGGCGAGGGCGAACATCGACTCGGTAGAGCTTGCTTCGGGATACGCACTGCCACCTTCCGCCTGATTGACGTGATTGCCGCCGAGAGTGACCATCGCGTCAGGAACGACGAGCGTGAGGAGGCGGCTTTCAGGCCGATCGTGTGGTGCCAGTCCGGATTCGAGATGCCAGCCATTCCCGTCAGGATCGCCTCTGGATACAGCGGCACTATCCCGAGTATCTGAGCGATCTCACCGCCGCGAGTATGAACACGGGGATGTTTCCCGTGTACGAGGAACGCGAGCCTGAGTTGATGGCCCGCTGGTTTGCGGACGACAGCTCACACCCGCTCATCATTCTCAATGACGAGCAGCCTGCCGGCTTTGCGCTCGTCAGCCGTCCGCCGCGCCATCAGCGCCAGGAGTTCGATTTCTGCATGTCCGAATTCTTCATCGTCCCGGCGTCGCGCCGCCGAGGGATCGGACGCAGCGCAGCGCATCTCATCTTCAATCGCTTTTCAGGGACTTGGTTGGTGACCGAGTTCCTGCACAACAAAGCAGCCGTGGCGTTCTGGCGCGCCACGGTCGCCGACTACACCAGCGGTCAATATCGTGAAACGCTCGTGCACGGAGAAGTGCGACAGCTGTTCAGGTCGCGTTCGGTGCAGCGCTGACGGGCGGCGGCGCGAGCGTGGCGATGCAGTAGCGCCTGCCGCCATGCGCCTCAGGTGCGTAATAGGGCGCTTTGCCGACGAGCTCGAATTCGACCGGGTGAGCGAAATTCGGCCCATCGTATACGAATGTATGGAACTCGCCGTTCTCTCCGCACACATCGACGCTTCTCGGCAGGTCTGCGAGGAAGGAGGCGTCGTACTCGCGGCCGCAGAACTCGTCGGGTAGATACTCGGAATCGACGCAGACGACGATGCTGCGAAAGCCGAGCTCGATCGCTTCGCGTGCGAGTGTCGCCCGATTGCGTTGCCACAGAGGTAGCACTGCCCTCAGTCCTGCCGTGCGGCAGACGCGCTCTTCCCAGTCGCGGTGCTCCTGCAGATCGATGTCACCGAATACGATCGCGCCGTAGCCCTGCAGCTCGAGCTCGCGCAACGTCGCAGTGAACACCTGCTCGTAATTGGCCCAGCTTGCATTGCGAGTGAAGAGCTTGAGCCCAAGCGCGCTTGCTTGCCGCTCGATAAGCTGCACGGGCAGCCCGTGAGAGCGACTGCGCACTCCGTCCTCTTCGAGCATCACCAGCAAGGCACGCACGTCCCAGCCGAGCCGCTGCGCGTGCCATAGCGCGAGGCACGAATCCTTGCCGCCACTGAATGCGCAGAGAGCGCGGAGCGACGCGTGCCCTGGGCGCAGCTCGCGGGAAGCTTCAGTGAGCGTCTCGTCGATCATCCTGCGGCGGCTCTTCTCAGGCCCTCTTGCGGTCAGGCCCTCTTGCGGGATTGGTGTTGGCGTTCGAGCACGGGCTTCAGGTAGCGACCGGTATGGGATGCTTCGTTGGCGGCGATTTGCTCTGGGGTGCCTGTCGCAACGACTGTCCCGCCGCCATCTCCTCCTTCGGGACCGAGATCGATGATCCAGTCGGCGGTCTTGATGACATCGAGATTGTGCTCGATGATGACGATCGTGTTGCCTTCGTCGCGCAATCGTTGCAAGACGCCGAGCAATTGCTCGATATCGTAGAAGTGAAGGCCGGTCGTTGGCTCGTCCAGAATGTAAAGGGTGCGCCCGGTAGAGCGCTTGGAGAGCTCCTTCGCGAGCTTCACACGCTGCGCTTCGCCGCCAGATAGCGTCGTTGCGTTCTGTCCCAGGCGGATGTAGGAAAGCCCAACGTCCATCAAAGTCTGCAGCTTCGTCGCGACCGCCGGCACGTTGCGGAAGAAGTCCATCGCATCCTCCACCGTCATCTCGAGCACCTCGTAGATGTTCCGGCCCTTGTAGCGGATCTCGAGCGTCTCGCGGTTGTAGCGACGTCCTTTGCAGACGTCGCATGGAACGTAGACGTCCGGTAGGAAGTGCATCTCGACTTTGATGACACCGTCGCCCTGGCACGCTTCGCAGCGGCCTCCTTTCACGTTGAAGCTGAAACGCCCAGGGTCGTAGCCGCGCGCGCGCGCTTCCGGGACGGCGGCGAAGATCTCACGGATCGGCGTGAAAAGGCCGGTGTACGTTGCGGGATTCGAGCGGGGCGTGCGGCCGATCGGGCTTTGGTCGATGTCGATCACCCGGTCGATGTGCTCCAACCCTTCGATGGCATCGCAAGGAGCAGCGTCGGTGGAGGCATCGTTCAGGATACGCGCCACGTGCTTGTAGAGCGTGTCGTTCACGAGCGTCGACTTACCGGATCCGGAAACGCCGGTAACACACGTCATGAGGCCGAGCGGGATTTCGACCGTCACGCCGCGCAGATTGTTGCCGCGCGCATTGACGATTCGCAGCATGCGATCGCGCTGCATCGGCGTTCGCAGCGCCGGCACCGGAATCTCGCGCGCGCCCGACAGATACTGCCCGGTAAGGGAGTTCGGGTTCTTCATGATCTCGGCGGGCGTGCCTTGCGCAACCACCTGCCCGCCGTGCACACCGGCGCCGGGCCCAAGGTCCACGACATAGTCCGCGTGGCGGATGGCGTCTTCATCGTGTTCGACCACGATCACCGTGTTGCCGAGATCGCGCAGACGCGTCAACGTGCGCAGCAAGCGATCGTTGTCGCGCTGATGCAGACCGATAGAGGGTTCATCGAGGATGTACATGACGCCCACCAGCCCGGAGCCGATCTGGCTTGCCAACCGAATGCGTTGCGCTTCGCCGCCAGAGAGCGTCTCGGCGCTGCGATCCAACGTGAGATAGTCAAGCCCGACGTCGCTCAGGAAACGCAAGCGGTCGGCGATCTCCTTGACGATCTTGGCAGCGATCTCGCCGCGCCATCCCTCGAGCACGAGAGAGCGACTGAAAGCCAGCGCGTCGGCAACCGACAGCCGCGCGATGTCGGGCAACGTGCGCCCGGCGACGAACACGTGTCGAGCGGCACGATTGAGCCGCGTGCCGTTGCACTCAGGGCAGGGGCGAGTGCTCAGGTACTTGGCGAGCTCTTCACGGACGGCGACCGATTCGGTTTCGCGGTAGCGCCGCTCGAGATTCGGAATGACACCTTCCCATCTATGGGAGCGACGAACCGTGCCACCTCTGGCGTCGACGTAGCGGAAATCGATCTTCTCATCGCCGCTCCCGTACAGCACAACCTGGCGATGCTGCTCTTCCAGCTCCTGCCACGGCGTCTCGATGTCGAACTTGTAATGCCTGGCGAGCGATTGCATCAAAGAAAAGTAGTAAGTCGTGCGCCGATCCCAGCCGCGGATAGCGCCGCCCGCGATGGAAAGCTGCGGATGATGAACGACACGGGCCGGGTCGAAGAACTGCTGTACGCCCAAGCCGGAGCAGGCGGGACATGCACCCGCGGGATTGTTGAACGAGAACAGGCGCGGCTCGAGCTCCGGCAAGCTGTAGCCGCAGATCGTGCAGGCGAACTTATTCGAGAAGACGAGCTCCTCGCGCTGAGGGTCGTCGAGAAATGCGACTCGCACGATGCCTTCGGACAGCTGTAGGGCGGTCTCCAGTGACTCGGCGATGCGTTGTGCCGCGTCGGCGCGCACCTTGAAACGATCGACTACCGCTTCGATCGTGTGCTTCTTCTTGGGATCGAGCTTTGGTGCTTGATCCAGCTCGACGAGCACTCCGTCGATGCGGGCGCGCACGAACCCTTGGCCGCGCAGTTGCTCCAGCACCTGTGCGTGCTCGCCCTTGCGTGCGTCGATGATGGGCGCCATCAGCGCCACAGCTGTTCCTTCCGGGAGCGCGAGCACTTGATCAACCATCTGACTGATCGTCTGTGCCGCCAGCTCAACGTCGTGATCCGGGCAGCGCGGCATGCCGACCCGCGCAAATAGGAGCCGGAGGTAGTCGTAGATCTCCGTGACTGTGCCGACAGTCGAGCGAGGGTTGTGGGAGGTCGACTTCTGCTCGATGGCGATCGCCGGGGAAAGCCCTTCGATGGAGTCGACGTCCGGCTTTTCCATCACCGACAGGAATTGGCGGGCATATGCGGAGAGCGACTCGACATAACGACGCTGGCCCTCGGCGTAGATGGTGTCGAAGGCGAGCGAGGACTTCCCGGAGCCCGACAAGCCCGTGAAAACGATCAACCGGTCGCGCGGCAGCTCGAGGTCGATGTTCTTCAGGTTGTGCGTGCGCGCACGACGTATGACGATCGAGGAGGACATGGGCCGACAGTCGTTCAGGTGGCGTGGAACCCTCGGGCTCGACGGGACCGAACACTATAAAGTGGGCTGCCGGTGGGAGCAAAAACGAGGCACGCGAGCGCTCGCTGGAGCCTTCGGACCGGCCTTGGTCGAGAAAGTCGGCAGATCAGGTGCATATGGACCTGCTCTGCGGGGGAGTCCGGGTTACAATCGGGTCCTTTCGAGGAAGGGGTCTTTTCATGGCGCGCGGCGTTAACAAGGTCATTCTGATCGGCAACCTAGGGGCGGACCCAGAAACGCGCTACATGCCAAGCGGCAAGGCCGTGACGAACATCAGGGTGGCGACCAGCGAGGTCTGGAAGGATCGCCAAACGGGCGATCAGCAGGAGCGTACTGAGTGGCACACTGTCGTTCTGTTCGACAAGCTGGGCGAAATCGCCGCCGAATATCTGCGCAAGGGCTCGCAGGTTTATATTGAGGGGAGTTTGCGCACTCGCAAGTGGCAGGACAGGGACGGTAAAGATCGGTATACCACGGAGATCATCGCCCGGGAGATGCAGATGCTCGGCAGTCGCGGCAGCGGCGGCGAGCCGCGCGCACAGCGCGCTGCTCCGGTCGAGGAGCCCGCGCCAGCCCCGGATATCGAATTCGACGATGACATTCCGTTCTGACGCGTCNCCCGCCGTGGGACAAGCCTGCTCGAGGCGGGGCTAGCGCCTCTTGCCATCCCCGTGCTCTTACCCCATTTTAGGCACCTACGATCATGCCTCGCGTCTACATACGAACGTTCGGCTGTCAGATGAACGAGTACGATTCCGCCAAGATGGTGGACGTGCTGCGTGAGACGGCCGGCTACGAGCTCACGAACGATCCGGCCGAAGCCGACCTCCTGCTGCTCAACACGTGCTCTGTGCGCGAGAAGGCACAGGAGAAGGTCTTCTCGCAACTCGGCGGCTGGAAGCAGCTCAAGAAGACCAAGCCACACGTGCTGATCGGCGTAGGCGGGTGTGTGGCGAGCCAGGAAGGCGAGGGCATCACGCAGCGGGCGCCGTACGTCGACCTGGTGTTCGGGCCGCAGACTCTGCATCGACTCCCGGAGATGATCGAGGAGGTCAAGCGCAAGGGTCGAGCGGTCATCGACGTCAGCTTTCCAGAGATCGAGAAGTTCGATTCCCTGCCGGCGCCGCGCGCCGAAGGAGCCACGGCGTTCGTGTCGATCATGGAGGGGTGCAGCAAGTACTGCACGTTCTGCGTCGTTCCGTACACGCGCGGCGATGAGATCAGCCGCCCGTTCGAGGACGTCATGAGCGAGATTCGTGCGCTCGCCGCACAAGGCGTGCGTGAAGTGAATCTGCTCGGCCAGAACGTCAATGCTTACCGCGGGCCCATGGACGATGGCACGCTGTGCGATCTTGCGACACTGATCTACTACGTGGCCGAAGTCGATGGCATCGAGCGTATCCGTTTCACGACCTCACATCCGGTGGAGTTCAACGACGCTCTGATCGAGGCTTATCGCGACGTCCCGAAGCTCGCGAACTATCTGCATCTGCCGGTGCAGTCCGGCTCGGACAGGATTCTCGCTGCGATGAAGCGTGGCTACACTGTGCTTGAATACAAGCAAAAGATCCGCAAGCTCAGAGCGGTGCGGCCGGATATCAGCATCTCGTCGGACTTCATCGTCGGCTTTCCGGGGGAGACCGCACACGACTTCGAGCAGACGATGAACTTGATCGCTGAAGTCGGTTTCGATCAGTCCTTCAGCTTCATCTATAGCCGTCGTCCGGGAACCCCTGCTGCATCGCTGCCGGACGATGTCCCGTACGAAGAGAAGCAACGGCGGCTCGCGCTCTTGCAGGCACGCATCAATCAACAAGCGATGGCCATCAGCGAAAGGATGGTGGGCACGGTGCAGCGTGTGCTGGTTGAACGTCCTTCGAAGAAGAATCCGCGCCAGTTGGCGGGCCGCACCGAGAACATGCGGTGGGTGAACTTTGACGGGCCGGAGACGTTGCTCAACCAATTTGTCGATGTGCTGATCACCGAGGCGCTGCCCAACTCGTTGCGCGGCAGGTTGTTGGAGAACGGTGCTCGCCGACAGGAGCTGGAAGGGTCTCCAATCACGGCGAGCGTAGGTTGAACGTTGTGCGAACTCGGCGCTTGATATCACCCATCCCCACGTCCATATCGCCTTGCGTGTTTTTCCAAGGTTTGCGGTGCGCTCCAAGAGAAGGAGGGCAGGCTATTTTGTCTCTTGTTGATTTGCAGCTCCCATCCCACGGTCACTCATGAGCGTTCCTCTCGCGACTCGCGATCTCGCATTCGAGCCAGTGGACAATGCACGGCTGGCCAACTTCGTCGGGCCGATGGATGAAAACCTGCGACACGTGGAGAGGCGCCTGAACGTTCAGGTGCGCCGCCGCGGTGCATGGATGGAAGTCTCCGGATCGCCGGAAGCGACCATCGCAGCAGAGCAGGTGCTCCGGCGTTTGTTCGAGCTGTCGGGTAGCGAACCGTTGACGCCGGATCGTGTGCACCTTGCGGTGCAGGAGGCAGGTATGACGGCAGCCGCGATGGTGACGCGCGCACCGGAGGAGGTGCTCATCCACACACACCGCGGCGCCATCCGTGGCCGGGGACCGAATCAGAAGCAGTACCTGCACAACATTCGTACGCACGATCTCACCTTCGGCATCGGCCCGGCGGGGACGGGCAAGACCTATCTGGCAGTCGCTTGTGCCGTCGAGGCCCTGCAGACCGACCGAGTGCGGCGCATCGTGCTCGTGCGCCCAGCCGTGGAGGCGGGCGAGCGACTTGGGTTTCTGCCCGGAGACATCGGACAGAAGGTCGATCCGTATCTGCGGCCGATGTACGACGCCCTCTACGACATGATGGGTTTCGATCGCGTTGCGCGTGCCATCGAGCGACAGGTGATCGAGATCGCACCGCTCGCGTTCATGCGCGGCCGCTCTTTGAACGACGCTTTCATCATCCTGGACGAGGGGCAGAACACGTCGGTCGAGCAGATGAAGATGTTCTTGACCCGCATCGGCTTCGGCTCGAAGGCCGTTGTCACGGGAGACGTGACGCAGACCGACCTGCCGAAGAATCAGATGTCCGGGCTCAAGCATGTGATCAAGATTCTCCAAGGCGTGGAGAACGTGGCATTCACTTTCTTCACGTCGAAGGACGTCGTGCGCCATCCGCTCGTGCAGCGCATCGTCGAAGCCTACGAGCGTCATCAAGCGCCTGCGCGCAGGAAGGACGCGACGGCTCGCGAGAGCGAGTCTCACGAGGGCGAGTGAGCTTTGGCGAAGCGAGCGCGGACGAAGCGCGCGGGGACAGCAACGGCGCGGACAACCACGGTGGACCGCAGCAATGGTCGCAGACCGCTCGTCGTGACGGTGCAGATTGCAACCAGTCGGCGTGGAGTTCCTCATGCGCGTCGGCTCGCAGCGTGGGCAGAAGCCGCGTTTGCGGCGGCGCAAAGCGGTTTGAGCGTCGTGCGGCACCCGCTCTCTTTGACGATCCGTATTGTCGGCAGCGCCGAAAGCCGGAAACTGAATCGAATATGGCGCGGCAAGGACAAGCCGACGAACGTCCTATCGTTTCCCGCTCTAGATGCGGCGTGCGACGACGGCGCTTTCCCTGCGCCTGTGCCGCGCCGAGGCTCATCGCTCGTCGAAGTGCCGCTTGGCGACTTGGCGATCTGTGCGCCTGTAGTCAATCGCGAGGCACGGCTGCAGCGCAAAGAGCCGAGCGCTCACTGGGCGCACATGGTCGTGCATGGTGTGCTGCACCTTTTGGGGTACGATCACGAAAGCGATGAGGATGCCGAGCAAATGGAAGCGCTCGAGATCCGCATTCTGGCTCGCATGGGCATCGGCAATCCATATGTCGAGACATTGGCCGCATGAGGCGAGCCGCCCTGCACTTGCATTGATTGATCTTGGTTATGCCTGAGGACAACGGTTCTTCTGGAAGGTGGTTCAAACGTCTTACCGAGACCTTCAGCGGCGAGCCGAAGGACTTGGAAGATCTCTCCGAAATCATCGTTCACGCTCGGGAACGAGGCATCATCAACGAAGATACGTCGGAGATGCTGGAAGGCGTGCTGCGCATTGCCGAGCTGCAGGTACGCGACATCATGGTTCCGCGCTCCCAGATGGTGGTCGTGGAACGCGACGATGCGCCGGAGGACATTTTGCCGCTGGTCATCGAGTCGGGTCATTCGCGTTTTCCAGTGATCGGGGATGATCGCGATGAGGTCGTGGGCATCTTGCTAGCGAAGGACTTGCTGAGGTATTTCGCCGAGGGCAGCAAGGGAAGCTTCGACATCAAGGAGTGTCTACGCCCTGCAGCCTTCATCCCCGAGAGCAAGCGTTTGAACGTGCTGCTGAAGGAGTTTCGCGTGAGCCATCAGCACATGGCGATCGTGGTGGACGAGTATGGCGGTGTCTCGGGTCTCGTGACGATCGAAGACGTGCTCGAGGAGATCGTCGGTGACATCGGTGATGAATACGACATCGATGAAGATCTCGACATCCGCCGCGAGGGCGAGCGTCAGTTCACGGTCAGAGGCCAGACGCGCATCTCCGAGTTCAACGAGTATTTCGGCACCGACTTCAGCGACGAGGAGTTCGACACGATCGGCGGTCTCGCAACACACTTTCTGGGTCGGCTGCCTCGGCGCGGTGAGACGTTCGTCATGGACGGCCTCGAGTTTCGGGTGCTCCGAGCCGATCGCAGGCGCCTCGATACGCTGCGCGTGATCACCCCACACGACATCGTGCGGGAAGAGCACTGAAGTCAGGCGGCGTGCTGATGTAATCGAGCGACGGATTCCGATGCATCGTCTGCCGCCGTTCGGTTCCTTGCTGCCTCACGTGCGTCCTTTCTTCGTCTCGCGGACGGCAATATGGCTTGCGGCTCCCGTGGGTGCGTCGCTGTCGCTTGCATTTGCACCCTTCGACGCGTGGCCGATTGCGATCGCGGCGATGGCCTGGCTATTCCTTGGCTGGCATTTCTCCGTTCCTCGGCGCGCGGCCAAGATCGGTTTCCTGTTCACATCGGGCACGTACGTCGCGGGCACGTACTGGCTCTACCACAGCATTTACGAGATCGGCAAAGCGCCGCTGCCTTTGACGTTGTTCGTCATGGCAGCGCTGGTGGCCATCATGGCCGGTTACACTGCCGCGGTCGGCTACGGCATCGCGCGTTGGTGCACGACAGCGAGCTCTAGCGATACGCGCGCTGCGCGAGCGGAAGCTCGCGATTGGCCGACAGCATTGCAGCTGCTGCTCGTCATGCCTGCCGCATGGGTGCTGCTGGAGTGGTTTCGCGGCTGGTTCCTCAGCGGCTTTCCTTGGCTCGCGCTCGGCTATACGCATCTGGACACCCCGCTGTCGGGATGGGCGCCGGTGGGCGGCGTCTACACGGTGAGCTTTGCCGTTGCAATGTGTGCCGGTGCGCTGGCGGCGCTCGTGCGGTGTGCGGGAAGGATTCGTCTCGTTGCAGTGGCTGCGGTGGCCGCGGTTTGGGCCGTTGCATTCGCGCTTTCGCAGCGGGCGTGGACTGAGCCGACGGGTCGCAGCGTCTCGGTGGCGGTCGTGCAAGGTGCCGTGCGCCAAGAGATGAAATGGAGCCCGGAGCAGCGACAGAGAACGATCGACTTATACAGGAATCTGACCGAGCCGCATTTTGGCGTCGACCTGATCGTGTGGCCCGAAGCGGCGTTACCGGCCCTTGCCCACGAGGTCATGCACGTGCTGCAGGAGCAATGGGCGAAGGCGCGGGCACGCGGCTCGGATCTGGTGATCGGACAGATTCGCTACGACTTCGAATCCGATGTCTATCACAACGCGGTGCTTGCGTTGAGCGACGAAGCGCAATGGTATTCGAAGCGAAGGCTCGTGCCGTTCAGTGAGTTTTTCCCAGTACCCGATTGGGTCAAGGAATGGCTTCGCGGGATGGAGCTGCCCTATAGCGGCTTCGAGGCAGGCGCACAGGATCAACCAGCGCTCGTTGCCGCGGGCGAGAAGCTCGGTATCACAATCTGCTACGAGGATGCCTATGCATCCGACCAGCTGGCCGTGCTGCGCGAGGCAACGATGCTGGTGAATGTCACAAACGATGCTTGGTTCGGCGATTCGACTGCCGCCCACCAACATCTTCAGATCAGCCGTATGCGCGCGTTGGAGGCAGGGCGCCCGCTGGTACGGGCTGCCAACGACGGGATTTCCGCCATCATCAGCGCCGACGCGAAGATCCAGAATGCACTCCCTCGCTTCGAGCCAGGTGTGCTGGTCGCTAGGATCGAGCCACGTCAGGGCCTTACGCCGTATGCACGCGTCGGCAACACGCCGCTCATCCTCCTCTGCACCATCATCGTTGGCGCAGCCAGCGCACATCGGGCCATAGCCAGCCGTCGGCGTCGAGCGACGATGAAAGCGCGCGCCGCTCAACACGTCTGAGGCAGCGAGCGCACGTGTCGTGGCGCGCGGCTATCGGCGCAGCGCAGCTTTCTTTATCATGCCGGCCTGAGCCCGGCCCGAACACAACAAAAATGTGCTTCTCCGGCCCGTATACCGCTTTTGGTCTGCCCGTCGCACGTGCGCAATGGAAAATCTGCTGCAAGTCGTTCTGCTCGGCATCATCGAAGGGATCACGGAGTTCCTGCCTATCTCGAGCACGGGGCACCTTCTCATCGCACAGCACTGGCTGGGGCGCCGTTCCGACTTGTTCACCGTTGCGATTCAGGCCGGTGCGATCTTGGCGGTGGTCATCATCTACTGGCGACGGCTGTGGGGGATGACGATTCACTTCGCACAAGCGGAGAATCGCGACTACCTATACAAGCTGACGGCGGCGTTCGTGATCACGGTCATCGGCGGGTTCGTCGCCAAGCAGCTCGGCCTTGAGCTTCCAGAAACCGTGGCGCCTGTGGCGTGGGCGCTCATCATCGGTGGGTTGATCATCTTTGCCGTGGAAGCCTACGCCTCGCGTCAGCCGGAGCGCGTCACGCTGACGTGGAAAGTGGCGTTCTGGGTAGGCATCGGTCAGATCGTCGCTGCCGTGTTCCCGGGCACGTCTCGCTCGGCTGCGACGATCTTTGCGGCCATGCTGGCGGGAATGACCTCGCGTCCCGCCGCCGCCGAGTTCGCGTTCATCGTCGGGATCCCGACGATGTTCGCGGCGACCGCCTACGAAGTGCTGGATCTCTACGCTGACGGCAGGATCGGCGAGGAGAATTGGACCGAGCTCGGAATCGGATTCGTCGTCTCAGCCATTGTTGCATTCATAGCCGTCAAGTGGCTGTTGCGATACATCCAGACGCATCGTTTCACGCCTTTCGCTTGGTACCGACTGGCATTGGGTGCCGCGTTGCTCGCACTGCTGTGAGGGTTTGCGCGCGATGAGCCAAATCGACTCGCGCCTCGCGAATCGGATATTGATCGGCCTGGGCGTCGGGGCGCTCGCAGGCTCACTCGTGTTGCTCATGGGCGCATTCGCACCGGGCCTCGTGAAGCTCGCGCGTGAGCTTTCGACCGCCGTGCTCGATCCGTTCGGGCAGATTTTCCTGCGAATGCTCTTCTTCGTCGTGATCCCGTTGATCTTTGCGTCTTTGGTCATCGGGGTCGTGCAGCTCGGCCGGTTGTCCGATCTCGGACCCCTTGCTGGGAAGACCTTTTCCTTGTTTGCGCTGAATATGATCATCGGCGTCGCGCTCGGGCTGCTGATGATGAACATCTTGGAGCCGGGCGCGCAGCTCGATGCGCAGACACAGGCGAGGCTCACCGCAGAGTACGGAAGCGCGGCCGAGAGCTACGTGCAAAGGCGCGGCGAGCAGCCGGCGATGAGCTTCGCGCTGCTCGTGGACATGCTCATGCCGCGAAACTTGCTGGGTGCGTTCGTGGGGAACGATCGCAACATCCTCGGCGAGGTGCTGCCGCTGATCCTGTTTGCCCTGCTGGTCGGCGCTGCGGGGACACAGCTCGCGCCAGAGCGCCGCGAGAGCCTGCAACGCGCGATGGAGACCGTCGCGGAGCTCATGACCCGCATCGTGCACTTCGCGTTGCGCCTGGCGCCTTACGCAGTGCCGGCATTGATATTCAGCGTCATCGTCAAGGCGGGGTTCGAGATTTTGATCGCGCTGGGTCTGTTCGTGCTCGGCTGTCTCGCCGTGATGGCGTTGCATTTGTTCGGAACGTTCTCGGCGTGGCTCAAGCTCGGGACGCGGCGCAAGCCCCGTGACTTCTTCAAGGCCGTCGCACCTGTGCTGGTCACCGCCTTCTCGACGAGCTCAAGTAGCGCAACGCTGCCCGCCTCGATTGCGACTGCGCGCGAATCGCTCGGAGTGCGTTCGAGCGTCGCCGGCTTCGTTCTGCCGCTCGGCGCGACGATGAACATGAGCGGCACAGCGCTCTACGAAGGCTGCGTGGTGCTGTTCGTTGCGCAGGTGTTCGGCGTGGACCTGAGCCTCACGCAACAACTGACCCTGCTGACGCTCTCGGTCCTGAGCGCAGTCGCAGTTGCAGGCATTCCGGGCGGGTCGTTACCGCTCATAGCGGGGTTGTTGATGACGTTCGGCATCCCGCCCGAGGGCATCGGCATCGTCCTGGGCGCCGACCGCATACTCGACATGGCTCGCACGGTCGTGAACGTAGGCGCCGACCTCGTGACCGCGGTCGTCATCGAAGATCGTACGCGCACCTAGCTGGTAGGCTGGAGCACGCGGGCGTTGCGCGCTCCGTCGCCTGGAGCCCGGTCGCTGTGAGCGGCGGCAGCGCGCGAGTGACCCTTTCCCTACAGCGTGAGCCTACGGACCCAGGCCTCACTTCTTTTTGTTGGCGCCGGCCGCATCGTCCTGCTCGATCGCTTCGAGCAGCTTCTCGTCGAGCGTCGGCACGCTCGGCACATCTTTGGCGTCCTTCGCAGTCGCGGCCAGCTCGTGCAGCTTTTCCGTGGTCGCGTGCAGCTCGCGGTACAGCTTCGCGAGCGAGGTGGCGTTCTTCTTCAGATCGTTGAGCTGCTGCTCGAGCTTGCGCTTGTCGGCGCGCAGGGCGTTTGCGGTGGCTTCCTCCTTCTTGCGAAGCTCCGCCTCGGCACGCTTTTCCTTCCTCAGCGCAGCCATCTTCTTGAGCACGTTCTCTGGCGTGTCCGACAGCGCCGTGTTGATCGCCTTGATCTCTTTTTCTTTGTCGGCGATGGCGGCCTTTAGCTTCTTGATCTCGTTTGCGGTCGACTGACGCTCGACGGCCATCGCCTGCGTCATGTTCTCGAGGTTCTTCTGCAGCTCCGCGGCACGATTCTCGGCAGCCATCTGCGCCTTCGCTGCGGCCGCAAGTTGCTTCTCGAGCTCCGCAACCTGTTGCTTGGCTTGCGCACGGACCTCGGCCACCGTCGCTTCGGCCGCCTCGGCCTTCTTCAGCACACCTTCGAGCGCTTGTTTCAGCTCGTCATGAGAGCAGTTGGGATCCAGCTTCAGTGCTTCGGCAGCACCGCGTATCAACACTTGCTTGCTGATCGCAAGCTCTTTCCAGACTTTTAACTGCAGCTCTAGTTGTGCTTGATCCACATCGGTTACCTTCGAGTTAGGGACAAAAGGGGCGCGGATTATAGTCCAGAACGGCTGGTATCGGGCGGATCGCCGCCTTCGCGATATGGGCCGAATATGCCGAAAAACAAGGTCCAGGCGGCGCGCGACCGTCCAGGATCGGCGCCAATCGGCAGAGCGAAACGAGCGCGTCCGCGCCCGTCGTACAAAGTCGCGCCTCCCGAGAGACAACGCCGGACGCGATTCGTTCGCGGGCGTGCGCCGGTCATCGGCGACGGGTTCCTCGCCAGGCGTGGACGGCAGCGGCCCCCTGTGTGCGGGATTTCCGCTGCACGGTCACACGCCAGATTCTGTTCAATATTCCACGATAGCGAGACGTGGGTCACATCTGACAGCCGCCTACCTTCGTAGATTCGTGCGCTTGGGTCAGCAGCAGTGATGCCGCCAACCCTCTCTGCGCTCTCAGGTTTCGTCTGAGGCCCAATTGCGAGAGCGGTACGCGCGAAACACGGAATACTTTCGGGACGGCAGACTGATCAGGGCGGTGCCACGGTGGCATGTGGCGGGCCGACCAAGGAGTGCATTCGTGGAGTGTTGAGGTCGTGACCGTCACGGCGCACAGAACCTCTGAAGATCGCTATAGGCGAGAGCGTGAAGCGTGCAGCGCGGAGCTCGCGATTGAGCTTGCGCACCTCACACGGCATATCGACGACCCGATCGTCAAGCTCAAGTATCTTCGCAGCGCCATCGATGGCGGCTGCGAGGGACCGGTCGATCTGGTGCCGTGCGCGCCGATACGCAGGGCCTGGTATCGCTTACGTGGGCTCGAGATGCTGTATCGGTTGCTCGGCAGCGATAGCGGCGCGGATACCGACGTGCTCGAGCGTGTACGCGCCGCAAGGCGCGCGGCGCGACGTGCAATCGGGACTGCGATCGCGGCGGCTCTTTTCTTGCTTCCTGCCTTGCTCGCCGGCTTGGTCATCAACGTGAGCGGCGATGAGGCTTCCGTGCAAATCGCGGCAACGAGGAGTGCGGCGGCAGCCGTGGCGGCCGTTGCAGAACCGCCTCGAGTCGAGGCGCTCGATGGCCGTAGGCGACTTGAGCCGCTTGCGGAGTCGTTGCCGGCAGAAGAGGCGGGCACCGCTCCGGCGACCATCTGGCTGGCCGACAGGGGCGCGGACTGGGAACTCTATAGCAACGGCCTGCGCATCGAGACGGCCTATGCGATTGCCGGTAAGCCACGCAGCTACATTGTTCATCATCGTGAGCTCGGCCCTCAGCCCGGCATACACAGCAAGCCGGTTGGAATCGTCTTTCATACCTCCGAAAGCGATCTGTGGCCGCTCGAGGAAGCCTTTGCGGGCGAGCTGCGACGCAGCTCGGCGAATCTCATCCGCTATGTCCAGCGGCAGCAGGCATACAACTACTTGATCGATCGCTTCGGCCGCGTCTACCGCATCGTCGAGGATGAGACGCGCGCGAACCACGCTGGTCGCGGCATCTGGGCGCGCAACGACGATGTGTACCTCGACTTGAACGATGCGTTTCTCGGCGTGGCGTTCGAGACGCGCTGGGAGGGCGGACGATCGTTGCCGATCACTCGCGCACAGCTGATCGCGGGACGCAATCTCACGCATTACCTGAGGCAGCGCTTTGCCATTGCGCCGGAGATGTGCGTGACGCACGGCCTGACGAGCGTGAACCCGAAACGTTACCTCATCGGCTATCACCTCGATTGGGCGAGCGGCTTTCCGTTCGAGGCGTTCGGCTTGCCCGACCTGTACGAGCTTCCGACGCCGAGCGTTTCCCTGTTCGGCTTCGACTACGACGACGATTTCCTCAATACGCTCGGGGAGCCGTGGCCGGGGCTGCTTGCCGCAGAGCGGTTACTGAAGGAGGAGGCACAGCAGCGGGCGCTGACGGTTGATGAGCTGCGCCGCGAACGACAGAGGCGCTACGCGGAGTGGTCCGCGTACGCGCCTGCGAATGCGAGCGTCACGAACGAATCTTCAAGCTCTCAGACTCCAGACAAGCGAGGATAGATTGATGGAAGACAGAAGCGATCTGCATGCCGAGTCCGGCAACACGGGCACCGGCAGCGTACAGTCAGGCGTTGATACACGTACACGCATCGGCCTCGATGTCGGCACGAGCAAGGTCGTGATCGCCCAGGGCGACTCGACGAACTGCGTCGACGTCGCACAGCTCAATGCGTTCTTCGCGCTACCCTATAGCTCCTTGCACGAAACGTCACTTCGGCAAAGCAAGATCGCTTTCTACCGCGCCGGCGACGAGCTTGTCGTCTACGGCTCGGACGCTGAGAAGTTCGCGCACATGTTCAACGCAGAAGTGCGGCGCCCGATGGCGAAGGGTATCTTGAATCCGGCAGAGCCTTCCGCCACCCATGTCCTTGAAACCATTCTCGGGTCACTGGTGCCGCCTGCACAGACTCCCGGGGAGACGATTGCCTTCTCGGTGCCTGCAGCGGCACGCGAGATGGAGGCCGAGCTCACCTATCACGAAGAGACGATCAAACGTTACCTGCGTGATCGTGGCTACACACCGCTCGCAGTCAACGAAGGATTGGCAGTCGTGCTCGCGGAGCTGGCGCAGGAGAACTTCACGGGAATCGGCATTTCCTGCGGCGGCGGCATGTGCAATGTCGCTTTCTCGTTCCTGTCGATTCCATCACTCACGTTCAGCATCCCGTACGGCGGCGACTACATCGACAGCTCGGTCGGAGCGGTCGTGCACGAGCCGGCGACTCGTGTGAAAGCGATAAAGGAAGAGACGCTCGACCTCGAGCGTCCAACACAGGACAAGATCGATAAGGCACTTCACATCTATTACGACAAGCTCATCGAGATGCTCGTCGATGCGCTCGTGCGTGCCACTGCGCAGTCGCAGCGTCTGCCGCGCACCGACCAGGCGTTGCCGATCGTTCTCGCAGGTGGCACTGCGAAGCCGAACGGCTTTCGCAACCGCTTCGAGAGCGCGTTGCGTCGCCGTTCACTTTCATTCCAAGTATCCGAGGTCCGTATGGCGAGCGATCCGCTCACGGCGACCGCGCGTGGAGCGCTGGTGGCGGCGCTCGCGGAACGATGAGGCTGTAGTCTGCAGGCGAGGGGCCAGCGAGAGCGCGCGACACACACCGTCGCGCGCTCTGGTAGGCTGGCCGCAGCCCACAGCCTGCAGCCCGAGCCTACCCCAGAGCGAGGAACCGCTCCGCCTACTCGAGAGTTTCGGCGCACGAAACGCGCGAGCAGAGCCTACGCGTTTCTCCATGCAAGCCTGGGGAAGCTCATTTGATCCAGAAGCTGAGCGCCTTTCTGCGTTCGCCTGCATTGCGGGCTGCAGCCATGCTCATGGCAGGCGGCTTCGGCTTCGCAATCGCGAACGTACTGCTTGCGCGTGTGCTCCTCTCGAGCGAGTTCGGCACGTTATCGTTGTTTCTCGCGCTCATCCAATTGGGGCTGACGCTTGGGCCCTTGGGGCTTGACTTGGCCATCATTCGCCACCGCCTCGACGCCACCGCCGAGCTCAAGCGTTGGGCATTGTCGACGAGCTTCGCGACCGGCTTGCTCGTTACCATTGCAGCGTGGCTGCTCTATGGCATCGCGGCAGCGATGCTCGCGTGCATTCTCGTCGCTGCAGTGGCTTCGAGCTTCAATCGATTCGGTATCTCCGTCCTGCAAGTGCAACAGCGCTTCGGGCTATCGCTGCTGTTGGGACAGGTGCACAACTATGTGTTGCTGCTTGGCGTGCCGCTCCTGTGGTTGATCGACCGCGCTGATGCGCTGCCGGTCATGATCATGATCGGCGTGTCCTATGTCACGACGTGTGTCATCGGTTGGCGTCTTGCCGCCGCGACACCGCTCGGTAGCGGACAAGCGCCGCTCCGTAGTCTCGTCCGTGAATCCGTCGCTGGCTTCGGCATCGCGGTTGCTACACAAGCCCTATGGCAGCTCGAGCGGCTAGTCATTCCGCGAACATTGTCGCTCGAGGATCTCGCGACGTTTGCCGTCGTCGCGGCGCTTGCCGGCAGCCCCTTTCGTATGCTGCAGATCGGTATCGGGCACACGCTGCTGCCTGGCTTGCGTGCCTGCCGTTGCCGTGAGGACGTGACGCGCCTGATCCGGCGCGAGGGTGGGATCGTATGCGCAGCGTCTGCGGCAGCAGTCGTCGTCGTGCTCGCGTTGACACCATGGATCGTGCAAGAGTTCTTGATGGGACGCTACGACATATCTTTGGCGCTCTTATTAGCAGTGATCCTCACCGGCCTGGTGAAGGTGTGTAACGGTTTGGTGAGCGCCATCGTGCAGGCGTTCGGCTCGACGGCGGCGCTCGCCGTATTCAACCTCATGAGTTTTCTCGGTCTTGTCGTCGGCGTCGCCTGCGCTGCTTATGCAGCTCGTTTCGGTGTCGTGGGCGTCGTCTATGGCGTGGGCGTAGCATGGCTCGCCATGACACTTGCCGCAGCCTTGCTCGCCGTGCTTGCGTTGCGCACGTGGTCTCCAACACCAGAGGAGGCTCCCGTGGCCTCGACGGCGTGAACGCTCAGAACAACTGCAACGATCCTGGCGGCGAGATTGGCTTGCCGCCACGGAGGACGACTGCGGCCGCTTCGATGCTAGCGGAGATGTCGGCGGGATCGAACGGCAGCGTGATCGCGCCCAGCGCCCCGATCACGTGTGTGTATGCGGCAGCTGGGTCGCGCGTCAGCAGGAGCGTCGGTATATCGCATTCCGCGTGCAGCATTGTGGCCAGCTCCGAGCCGCTCAGGGGTGCATGTAGCGCAGCATCGATCAGCGCAAGATCCACGTGTCGACCGTCGAGCGAGCGCAAAGCTTCATCGGCGCTGGCGCACGGACCGAGCACTTGGTGTCCTGCGAGCTCGAGCTCTGCAGCCAGGCTCATTGCAATCAGCAGCTCCTCCGCGACGATGAGCACTTTCATTACTGAGCCCGAATACCTCCTCTTGTATCGAACGGCTCGCGCGGCAACAGGTTCCGGGAAGGCTACGGTATCGGTTCAAAGGACGGATCCTTCCTGGCTGTGCTCACCGTCAGAGCTCGCGGATCTTGATATTCCTGAACCACACGCGATTGCCGTGATCCTGGATCGCGATACGTCCCGAGCGCGCGCGTCCATAATGAGGGAACTCAGCGAACTTGCTGTCTTTCACTGCTGTTTCCCACTCCTGACTCCAGAGCTCGTACTCGAGTAGCTTGCGGCCGTTCAGCCAGTGTTGGACGTGACCGTTGTTCACCACGATCCGTGCGATGTTGTATTCCCCAACGGGCTTGGTCACGCTGTACCTCGGCGCGTGCAAATCATAGTTCGCACCTGCGCGACGGTTTGGGACGCGCCCGTCGGGATGGCCGTCGTCGTCGAGAATCTGCATCTCGGGTGCGACGTGCCATATTGCCTCGTAGTCTCCTTCGGGCACGTTGTAGAACACGCCGCTGTTGCCGTTGGGTGAGATCTTCCACTCGAATTGCAGCTCGAAGTTCTCGAAGGTGTCCTCCGTGACGATGTCGCCGCCTCCAGGAGCGAGGAGTGTCAGCTCACCGTCCAGCGCTCGCCAGCGCGGATCGAGCGTGCGCGCTTGGGTGTTGCGCCAGCCTCGAGTGCTCGTACCGTCGAACAGCAACCGCCATCCTGCTGCACGCTCCTCTGGAGTGAGGGTGTTCGGTTGAGGACTCGTGCCGGGTGTGCCGCGTTCCTCAGGCAGCACATTCACGGTGCACCAACTTTCCGTTGTCCACATTTCCTCGTCGTCCGGACTGATGAAGGGATTGGCGATGCGCACGTACACGACGCGCTCAGCTTGCAAGCCCTCGATCTCGAGGAATACGCGGCGGCGGTCAGGTGACACATTGACAGAGCGTATTTCGAGCACCTGCTCATCGACCTTGCTGCCGCCGTACTCGGGTGTTGGCACGAAGCGCCACTGCCGCACGTGATAGTCCTCCGGGCGTCGTCCATCGCCGGGGCGTAGCGGCTTGGTGAACTCGATCTCCACGCCATTCGCCTTGATGCGCACTGCGAGCATTTCGAATGCGACTGCGCCTGTCGGCACGAGCTTCTGAAAGCCGTAGTGAAGCTTGCCAGCCTGACTCCAATTGCCGGGATTGCCGATGCCGCCGATATACAAGGCGCCATCAGGCCCCCAGATCGTGCGATTCACGCCGGCCTCGAGGCCTTGCGCAAAGCGAAAGACACAGCCTTGCAGCGTGCCGCCGATGTTCTCGACGAAGACGCGTTTCAAGCCGCCGTGAGTGACATCGCCATGAAGCATTTGGCCGGTGTACGGCTCGATATCGAGAGGCACGGGATTCGTAGGCGAGTTACCGATCTCATCCTGAGGCAACCAGACAACCGGCGGGGTTTCCGCGAGCGCACGATCGCGCTCCGGATCGACTTCGCGGAAACCATAAAACGCGCCTTCCTTGACGTGCACGATCTTGCTGGCAGGCAGCCAGTTGCCTTGATTGTCGGCGATGAACATCTGACCGTTGACGCCGTAGCCGATACCGTTCGGCGTGCGTAACCCGCGTGCCACGATGCGGGTCTTGCCTGTGTGCGGGTCGATGCGCACGAGCGAGCCGCGGTCTGGCGCTTGTGGCTGGGCCGGTGCGCCGCCTGGCAGCACCGCCGAAGCAAGCGTCGCGTAAAAGGCGCCATCCTCGTACAGGAGGCCGAATGCGAACTCGTGAAAGTTGTCGGTGACGCTCCAGTCGTTGCTCACGAGTCGATACTCGTCGATCACTTCGTCGCCGTCATGATCGATGAGCTCAGTGAGCTCCTGCTTCTGCAGCACGAAGATCCGGTCGTCCACCACTTTCAAACCCAGCGGTTCCGCCAGCCCCGCCGCGATCTGTTTGACTTGCAGCTGGTTAGGGTCATTTGCAGCAAGGCCGTCAATCAGGAACACCGCACCATCCGGGCTCCACGTGCTCATCACCATGCGCCCGTCGGAAAGGAAGTCCATCCCTGCAACTTTAGGTCGGAAGGAGTCTGGGCGCAGATTGACGAGCTTGAAGCTCGGATGAACCTCTTGCAGGGGAACGCCGTCGCCGGGAACGCCGATCGGTGGCATGAGCACATAGCGCTTGTGGCCCGGCGCGACCTTCGACCGATCCGGTGTCCTGGTAGCGAGCAGCGAGGCGGGCACGAGCGACTCTTTTTCCTCGCCAGGCGGTGTCCACAGAAACTGCAGCGTGTGCCAATCGTGAAAAGCGGAATTCGAGTATTCGATCGTGAACGGATGCCAGCCGACGCCCAGCTGAATGCTTCCTTCGGGGAGCGTGTTGGCCTGTGTTTCGATGACTTTGCGCGCGCCGATGAACAAACGCGCATCGCCGCTGCCGTCATCGATCCTGAAGCGATACACGCCCGGCCTGCGGATCTCGATCATGCCGGTCGCATGAATCACGAACTTGCGCTTGTGCTGAAAATCCTCGAACCCGTACTCGCCCGGCCGGCTGGGGTTCATCGTGAGCAGCACGTGCGGCACGACGCTCACCTTGCTCGGTTGCTGCCCTTCGACGATCACGGGCACTCCGGCGACGTCGTCGGCAATCTCGTAGTACTTGAGCGTGACACCAGGCTCGAACCCGGGCGGCAATGTGCGCGCCACGTGGCCAGCAGCGCCTGTCGCCGTCGCGATTTCCACACCGTGCGCATCGTCCTCGTCGAACGAAAGAATGTACGCGGCCAGGGTCCGTGCATCCTCGAGTGACATCTCCGGGTGCGGCGTCATTGGCACATCACCCCACGCTCCGGAGCCGCCGGTGATGATCTTTTGCGCGAGCGCTTCGATGTTGTGGTCGGTCGTCTTGTAGCGGCGCGCAATCTGTGTGTACGACGGCCCGATCGTCTGTTGTGTCGGGTTGTGACAGACGTTGCAGTCACTACGCTCCATGATGGCTACTGCCGGGCGCAGTGTCTCTTCGGCCAGTGGTGGGGGCAGTGCGGGCTCGGGTGCGAATGTCGTCACGAAACGCGTCGTCTTCGCTCGCAGCGTCAGCTCGCCGCGGACAGCGAGCGCGCGCTCGCCGCGCGTGCTGTCGTGCACCACCCATTCGCCATTCGTGTCGATGTCTTCGGCTGCGAGGAGCGATTGAACGCTCGTCATCAACACGACCTTTGCGCCGCTCTCGTTCGCAAGGATGTCATAACGGCGAAAGAAGCTCGTGCGTCCGTCCGGCCGGAACTCAACCTCGGGCCACTCTTCGATCTCGATGCGCTCGCCATCGCCAAAGAGCAGGGCGTAACGAATGGCCGCATGGCCGTCATGAAAGCGGTGGCCGAGGTATTGCACCTTCGGCACGTGCTCGCGTTCGCCGAGTCTCACTCGCCAGGGATTCTCGAGATCATTAACGATGTAGCTGGGACCTTTACTGGTCGGCTGCGGCCCATGGCGCGTGGTGTACACGGCGCCTTCGAAGTCGACGCCGTCCCGCCACACCTTGTACAGCGAGGCCGTTTGCGTGTCGTATGCCGCCCAGAGCGAGGGCGAGAGCGCAAAGGTGATCATGCGTGGGTGCCGGTCGAGCACCGAGCGGAAAACCCAAGGCGAGTGACCGCGTTCGCCCGGGGTTGGCAGCTGCTGGCGCTGCTGCAATGGCACGCAGGCGCCGAGCAGGATGGCAAGTGCTCCGATCGAGAGGATTGCACGAACGAGCGCCCTTGGTTTCATCTACGTCTCCGTTTGAGCGGTACGTGTGCCGTCACCGGCTCTCAGAATCGCATGGTGGCGCCGATGCGCAGCTGCCTGCCGGCATTGGGAAAGCCGACAGCGTCCTGATAGTGCTCGTCGAACACGTTGTCGAGCGCGAGGAAGAGCTCCCAATGCTCGGTGAGCATGCGTGACAACGCAAGGTCGACACGTTCGTAACCGGCAAGTGTGCGCGGTCCGGTGGGCACTGAGCTGCCGGCACGCTTGCCTACGACCTGAGCATATGCCCGTGCGGACCAAACGTTCGTCCGCCAGGCGACTTCAAGACCGCCGTGGCGCTCGGGTCGATACAGAAGAACGGCGCCCGGCGCATCCAGCTCGATATCGCTCAAGGTCGCAAAGGCGCGCACCGTCAAGGCGTTCGTCAGGCGTGCAAGCAGCGACAGTTCGACGCCGTCTATGTGCGCCTCAGAGCGGTTCACCAGGCGAAAGCTCGCGAAATCGAAATCGATCAAATCTTCGTACTTCGTGCGAAAGGCGGTGAGCCCGCCGATCAGACGATCCTCGAGCCAGCTTTGCTCGATGCCGAGCTCGAGCGCTGTGCTCTGCTCGACTTGCAGGTTCGGGTTGCCTACGAGCGTGTCGCCGAGCGCATAGAAGCTCGGTTGCTTGTGTCCATTCGACCAGCTTACGTGTATGCGTGTGCCGGTTGGCGCATGCGTATAGACGGCACCGAGCCGGCCCGAGCCTCGTGCGCCGTCGTCGTCGGGATCGTCCAGCCGCAGGGCGCCGTGGAGCTCGATACCGACCGAGGGGCGATAGCGTGCTTCGAGGAACGCGGCGCGTCTGAGCCGCTCGAGATCGAAGTCGCTCGGTAACACGACGAAAGAGAGATCCATGTTTCCGCGACGCTCGCCATCTTCGATGAGGACGTCGATGCCGCCGCCGAGGTCTAGCTTTGAACCCGCCGTGTATCGATGCGTGACGGTGAACTGACCGCGCCGAAAGCGGCTGTCGCTTGCTGCGGCGGGCACGCCTTCGAATACGCCTGGCGCGATGGCAGGTGTCACAATGTCCTCTTGGCGCGCAAAGAAGGATGCTGTCGCATCCATCGACCATCGTTCGCTGAGCTTGCGCGTCGCGTGTGCCCATGCAGTGGTCTCGTGCGCTTCGGCGCGCTCGTGGTCGCGGATGATGCTGTAGAGCGGGCCGCCGCTCGCATCAGGGAACGAGCTACGATCGCGCTTGACGTGCCGCAGCCCGGCTCGCACCTGACCGATGCCGCGATCGATTGCGCCGAGCTCGAGATCGGTCTGCATGCTGAAGATGCGCTGCGTCGCGCCCGAAACCGCATCGCCGAAATCGGTATATGCCGCCTTGAGGCCTCCATAGACTGTTTGGCTCAGTGGGCCGGAAGAGGTGACTGCGAGCCGTTGAAAACTGTCCGCACCTCCCTCGGCCGTGAGCACGACGGAGGGCTCGGCGGTCGGTCGACGTGTCTCAATGTTGATGACCCCAGCCATGGCGTCCGAGCCGTGCACTGCAGAGAGCGCACCGCGCGCTACCTCGATACGCTCGATCTGGAGCGAGTCGATTGTCGAGAAGTCGTAGCCGCCGCCGCGCGAATTGGATGGGTCGTTGACGCGTACGCCGTCGATCAGTACGACGGTGAAGTTCGATTCGGCGCCTCGTAGGAACACTTCGCTGAATCCGCCCGGGCCGCCGGCTTGCGTCACTGCAATACTCGGTGTAGCGACCAGAAGGTCGAGGATGCTGCGGCCGTGCCGCTTTGTCACGTCCTCTGCAGTGAGCACACTGATGCCACTGGTCGCAGGCTGCGGAAGTCTCGAGGCGGTGACGTGGATGGGCTCGACCGCCGCCGGAGCAGCGAAAGCGACTTGAAGCGTGAGCAGCGCAGGCGCGATCAGGAAGCGAGCAAACGTAGCCATGTCGATGGTCGTGATTGCCGGTCGCGGAGCCGACTCTGCCGGCGCGGGTGGGCGCAGACGGAATGTGCGTTTCTGGACTGTTGCCCGCGAGCTGTCAACGGTGGCGGGACTGAGCAGGCCGTAGGCCGTGGGCCGCAGGCTGTAGCGGGGGAGCGCGGAGCCTCAGCTCTCCGGCTCCGGTCCCGATGCCCTCATCCTGCGAACTGTGCCGCAGGGAGTCCTCGCACGTCGAGCTCGATCTCGAACAAGCCGCCCGCCAGGGGCTGAGCTTGACTTGCTTGCTCGTCGAGCCCTGTAGTGGCACTCGTGATGTAGAGCGTGGAGAGATTTGGGCCGCCGAAGGCACAGCTGGTGGTATTGCTGGCCGGCACATCGATGCGTGCGAGTTGCTCGCCGCTCGGAGCATGGCAAGTCACGCAGCCGGCTCCCCAATGCGCGATCCAGAGGTTTCCGTTTGCATCGGTCGTCATGCCGTCCGGCGCACCTTCCGTCTCGTCGAATGCGAGCCAGAGGCGTTGGTTGGACAAGCTGCCCGAGGATGGGTCGAAGTCGAAAGCGAAGATGCGTCGCGTGGCAGTGTTCGTGAAATAGAGCGTGCGGCCGTCGAGCGACCAAGTCGGGCCGTTGGTCACCGCGAATCCGTCCACGTGTCTCTTGCAGCGCCGCTCGGCATCGAACGAGTACAGCGCGCCGGTGGGCTGCTCGCAAGCGAAGTCCATCGACCCCGCCCAGAAGCGTCCTTGCGCATCGCACTTGCCGTCGTTGAACCGATTGCCGGGCCGGTCGGATTCGGCATCGAAGATCTTCTCAAGTTGTCCTGTGTCCGGATCGAAGAACGCGAAATGATGGCGCAGGGTGACGATCAGAGAGCTGTGGTCTCTGCGCTCCGCGACGGCAGAAATCTCTTCCTCGAAGCTCCAGCTGCGCATGGCCGAATCGCGCGGCGAGTAGCAATGCAGCTTCCGTCCAAGGATATCGACCCAGAACAGCGCCTGCCGCCTCTCGGACCAGACAGGGCCTTCGCCGAGCTGCGCCTTCGCGGGCCAAACACAGCGGAGAGGGGACAGCGGTGCCATGGCTCACATCACAACACAACGTTAATCGTCTCAAGCAATCGCCGGGCGACAGGCGACCGAAGGCAAGCCCCACGGTCGCTCGCGCCTCTTGGCCCGTCAGTGCGAGTCGCGCGGGATGCCCGCGCCGCTGCCACCGACGAGAAAGTCGAGATCGCAGCCCTGGTGAGCTTGCTGAACATGCTCGACGTACAGTCGATACCAGCCGCGTTTCGGCTTCGGCAACGGCTTCCATTCGGCTTTGCGTCTGGCTAACTCTTCCTCGCTCACATCCAAGTGAATCCTTCTGGCGGGGACATCGAGCTCGATCATGTCGCCGTTGCGTACCAAGGCGAGCGGTCCGCCCACGGCGGCTTCGGGCGAAACATGCAGCACGACCGTGCCGTATGCGGTGCCGCTCATGCGCGCATCGGAGATCCGCACCATGTCCTTGATGCCCTTTTTCAGAATCTTCGGCGGCAACGGCATGTTGCCGACCTCGGGCATGCCGGGGTAGCCCTTGGGGCCGCAATTCTTCAGCACGAGCACGCACGTCTCGTCGACGTCCAGGTCGTCCCGATCGATGCGCGCATGGAAATCATCGATGTCCTCGAATACCACGGCGCGTCCGCGATGGCGCAAAAGATGCGGCGATGCCGCGCTCGGTTTGATGACTGCACCGTCGGGCGCCAGATTGCCACGTAGCACCGCGATGCCGGCGTGCGGCTTGAAGGGGTTGTCGAGCGTACGAATGACGTCGCGGTTGTAGCAGGGCGCTGAGCGAATGTTCTCGCCGAGCGTCTTGCCGTTCACCGTCAAGGCGTCCAGGTGCAACAAGGGCGCAATCTCGCGCAGCACGGCCGGCAGCCCCCCGGCGTAGTAGAAGTCTTCCATCAAGTACTCGCCGGACGGTTGCAGGTTGACGAGACACGACACGTCGGAGGCAAGGCGATCGAAATCGTCCAACGTGAGCGGGACCCCGATGCGGCCGGCAAGGGCAAGAAGGTGAATGACGGCGTTTGTCGAGCCGCCGATCGCTGCATTCGTACGGATCGCGTTCTCGAAGGCAGCGCGCGTGAGGATCTTCGACATGCGCAAATCCTCGTGCACCATTTCCACGATGCGCCGTCCGGTGAGCTGAGCGAGACGCTTGCGCCGCGTGTCCGGTGCCGGAATGGCAGCGTTCTCCGGCAGGGACATGCCCAGTGCTTCCACCATGCACGCCATCGTCGAGGCCGTGCCCATCGTCATGCAATGCCCCTGCGAACGATGCATGCACGACTCGGCAGCGGTGAATTCCTCCATGGTCATTTCACCGGCACGGACCATTTCCGACATCTCCCAGACGCCGGTGCCCGAGCCGATCGGTTTGCCACGGAATATTCCGTTGAGCATCGGTCCGCCGGAAAGCCCGATGGTGGGCAGATCACAGCTCGCGGCACCCATCAACAAAGATGGGGTCGTCTTGTCGCACCCCATGAGCAAGACGACGCCGTCGATCGGATTGCCGCGGATGGACTCCTCAACGTCCATGGCCGCCAGATTGCGAAACAGCATCGCCGTGGGCCGCAGCTGCGTCTCCCCAAGCGACATGACCGGGAACTCGAGGGGGAAGCCGCCTGCCTCGTAAACACCGCGCTTGACGAACTCGGCGAGCTCGCGGAAATGCCCATTACAAGGTGTCAGCTCCGACCACGTGTTGCAGATACCGATGACTGGCCGGCCATCCAGCAAGTCGTGCGGATAGCCTTGGTTCTTGAGCCAGCTGCGATGCATGAACCCATCGCGATCATTCCGTAGGAACCAAGCGTGGCTGCGGCGTTTGAATTTTTTTTCGCTCATGCGTCCATCCAAGATGTCAGTGCGCCGACGTGAGTGTTCTGTAACGACGTCGACCTCTGGCATGATCGTACGTGGCTTGGCGACGCGCGGCAAAATATCAGTTCTTTGCGAAGGGATATCGCAAGCGATATTGGACTCGCCGTGTGAGCGCTTTCCGTCGTCTGAAACGTTCGCGACCGCCGCTCGAGGGCGTAGCTATCACGGAGTTTGCATGGCTCAATTGCAATTCGAGAATCACAACGTGCTCTATCGATGTCTACAAGGCCGTCGTGTGTTCGTCACCGGCGGCGCGACGGGCATCGGCGCGGCCATTGTTTCGGCATTCGCGGCGCAGGGCGCACACGTGGCGTTCGTCGATATCGCGTCCGAGCCGGCAGAAGCGCTCGCGCGCCGCCTGGCGACTCAGACCAAGGTTTGGTGGCGCGAATGCGATGTGCGCGACATCCCGGCGCTGCAGCGCTGTATTTGGGCGGCCGCCGAGGAGCTCGGTGACTTCCACGTGCTCGTCAACAATGTCGCCAACGATGAGCGGCACGATCTCATGTCGGTGACGCCGGAATACTGGGATGATCGGATGGCCGTCAACCAACGACCGGCGTTCTTCGCGATTCAAGCAGTTGTGCCAGGGATGAAGCGCTTGGGCGAGGGGTCGATCATCAACGTCGGATCGTGCGGTTGGCAGATCAAGGAATGTGGCTACCCGGCATACGCGACCGCGAAGGCCAGCCTGCACGGTCTGACTCGCGGGCTTGCGCGAGCGCTCGGACCCGACCGGATTCGGATCAACACGCTGTCGCCGGGCTGGACGATCACGGAGCGTCAGAAGCGTTGGCTCACCCCGGAGGCTGAGGCGGAACTGTTCCGCACCCAGTGTCTACCCGATCCGATCCAACCAGAGGACGTTGCAAACTTCGTGCTGTTCCTTGCCTCCGACGCGTCGCGGATGTGCACGGGCCAGGAATACAAATTGGATGCGGGCTGGACTTGAACAGGTCGCAAGGCCAGCGCAGTGAGGCACTGAATTCGGCGCAGGGCAGAGCCAGCGGGCGGAGCCGAGAGCCGCGCGCCGAGCGCTTGCAGGTAACCAACGGAGCCAGTACCCTCAGTGGCCTGACCAATTTTCGAGGCACGGGCGATTGGCTTGTGTGCTCGGCTACAAGGAGAAGGACCCGGAGAGGGGAGCGTCGATACTGCAGGGCGCGCCGAAAGGTATCCCGAAAGCAGATGAACAAGAACGTGAACTCACGATCGCAAGGGGTCATTTGTTGCGCGGGCAGGTGTGCGGCAGAAGGGGCGTCGTGCGGATGATCCGCGACCGCTCGGATGATTAGGGATTTCGGGGAGACGCGCTCGGTCGCGAGCGGCAACCCATCGACATCGGCTCGTGACCGTGAGCTCACCACAACAACAGGTCGACACGGTGCCTATATGACCGCCACTGCTGCCGCAGCGACGACCGCTTCGGTCGGGCGCTACCGCTGGGTCATCTGCGCGCTTCTGTTCTTCGCCACCACGATCAATTACATCGACCGCAACGCGCTGTCGGTGCTCAAGACGACCTTGCAGGCCGATCTCGGTTGGAGCGAGGTCGATTACGGCTGGATCACGTTTGCATTCACGGTCGCGTACGCTGCCTTCCCTTCAATAACGGGGCGGGTGATCGATCGTTGGGGAGTTAAGAAGAGCCTGGCGGTGGCGCTCGTGCTCTGGTCGCTCATGGCGGCCGCACACGGTTTGGTCGGCACGGTGCTCGGCTTTGTGCTCGTGCGTTTCTTTCTCGGTGTCGCCGAGGCGGCCAACTTTCCTGCTTCCATCAAAGCGGTCGCGATGTGGTTCCCACAGCGGGAGCGTGCGTTGGCGACCGGACTGTTCAATTCCGGAACGAACGTCGGCGTGATCGTCTCGTTCATCACGGTGTGGCTTGCGACCACATTCAGTTGGCAGGTCGCTTTCATCGCCATTGGCGCGATCGGTCTGGTGTGGCTGGTGTTCTGGCAGCGCGCGTTCTACCCGCCGGAGGAGCATCCACGGCTTTCTCGCGCCGAGCTCGAGTACATCCAAGCAGATCAGCCTCCGAAACAAGAGACGCTGCGGTTGCCGTGGACGCAACTGTTGCGCTACCGGCAGATCTGGCCGTTCCTCATCGGCAAGCTGATCACCGATCCGGTCTGGTGGTTCTTCCTGTTTTGGCTACCGTCGTACTTGGAGCGGGAGCGAGGGCAGAATCCGCTGCAAAGCGCTTCGTTGCTTGCGCTCATCTACACGGGCGCGACGATAGGCTCGATCGCAGGCGGTTGGTTGTCGGGCCATCTGATCCGCCGTGGCTGGCCCGTCGGCAAGGCACGCATGGGCACGATGTTCATCGCTGCCGCGTGCATGCCAGGCTCCATCATCGCTTATTACACGGACAGCTTTGCGCTCAGCGTCGGGTTCATCACGCTTGCGACCGCCTGTCACCAGGCGTGGTCGGCGAACATCTTCACGTCGGCGACCGACATGTTCCCGCAGAAGGTTTCTGGCTCGGTCGTCGGTCTCGGGGCGACGACCGGCGGCATCGGTGGCATGTTCATGACCCTGCTGGCAGCGCTCGCCGTGCAGTGGACAGGCAATCAGCAGATCGTATTCATCGTCGCTGGGCTCATGCATCCGCTCAGCCTGCTGATCTATTGGGTGTGGCTGAAGGGTCGTTTCGAACAGGTCGATCTCGCGGCGGCACGAGACATGTCGCGCTCGCACGCACCGCTCATCGTATCCGGTGCCGTGATCGTCTTGATCGGTGCGGCGTTGATCGCGCTGATCGCTGCGAACTGGAACGTCTGCGTTGCAGCTGCAACGCTCTCGGGTGCCGCGACGGCAGTCACCGCGGCAGGCGGCGTTGCGCTCATTGGGCTGACGCTCGTCTATGCTGGGTTGCCGCAGAGGAGGGCAGTGCGCGCAGCGTGAGCCGGCGTACCTGCACGGCTTGTGTGCGCGAGCGCGAACCGCAACGAGGTGATCAAATCGTTGCGGCCGCGCAGAGTGACTTACAGCCGGTACGCTTGCTTGGGAAGTCGATAGGCAAGGTCGCGGGCGACTTCGACCGCCTCGGTTTCCGTGATGCGGTGCTCGGCAACGAGCCGCGCCAAAAAGGCGCAATCGATGCGGCGGGCGACATCATGGCGCGCAGGAATCGAAAGAAAGGCGCGCGTGTCGTCGTTGAAGCCTACGGTGTTGTAGAAGCCGGCCGTTTCCGTTGTCTGCTCACGGAAGCGCATGAGCCCTTCAGGGCTGTCGTGGAACCACCATGCAGGCCCGAGCTTGAGCGCTGGATAATGTCCAGCGAGCGGTGCCAGCTCACGACTGTAAGTGCTCTCATCGAGCGTGAAGACGATGATCGTGAGGGACGGATCGTTGCCGAAGCGGTTGAGCAACGGGTGCAGCGCACGAACATAGTCGGTCGCCATCGGAATATCGGCACCGACGTTCGGGCCAAAGCGCTCGAACAACGAGGTATTGTGGTTACGCCAAGAGCCAGGATGGATCTGCAGCACGAGGCCATCGTCGAGGCTCATGCGTGCCATTTCCGTCAGCATCTGCGCGCGGAAGAGCTCCGCATCGCCCGGTTCAGGCGTTCCGTGGACGATGCGCGTGAACAGAGCGGCCGCCTGTGCCGGCGACAGGTCGGCCGTGTTCGCCGTCGGATGGCCGTGATCGGTCGACGTGGCACCCATCTTGGCGAACTCGGCACGCCGCACTTGGTGTGCTCTGAGATAGCCGCGCCATGTGAGCGTGTCTTCGCCGGTGATTTCGCCGAATTTTTCGACATTGGCGCGAAAGCCGATCGTGTCCGGGTCGACGACGGGATCGGGGCGATACGCAGTGATGACACGTCCCTGCCAGCCGCTGGCTCTGATCTTGGCATGATGCCGCAGATCGTCGAGGGGTGACTCGGTGGTCGCCAACACTTCGATGTCGAAACGCTCGAACAGCGCGCGCGGACGGAACGCATCCTCGCGGAGCTTGGCCGCGATCGTGTCATATGCGTGATCGGCGTTTTCCGCAGTGAGCGGCACGTCGAGCTCGAAAACGTTGGCGAGCACCCAGTCGAACCAAATGCGAGTTGGGGTACCGCGGAAGAGGAAGTAATGCGATGCGAACAAACGCCAGATCTTACGCGGATCTGTTTCGATCTCGGTGCCATCCAGCGTGCACACGCCGAAGTCTTCGAGCCGTACCCCTTGGCTATACAACATGCGAAAGATGTAATGATCGGGAATGAGAAGCAGTGTGGCAGGGTCCGGGAACGGCTCATTGTCCGCGAACCATTGCGGGTCAGTGTGGCCGTGCGGGCTGATGATCGGTAAATCACGCACCTCCGCGTAGAGCGTACGCGCGATGCTGCGCACGTTCGGGTCGGCCGGAAACAGTCGATCGGGGTGTAGTCTGTCGCGCACGTTTTTCATGCTGACCTCGTCCCAATGAGTCATGAAGCTCGCGCAAGTCTTGCCACACACACATGACTGGCTCGAGCGAATGCGGCTCGGCAGGCAAGGGTTGATAGTATCTCACGCCGCAGGGTTGCGGCACGACGGTTGTTATCGAATGTAGGTTCTCTCTAGGAGCAGTGGCGATGACTCAACAAGAATCGCAAATTCGTGCGGAAGGATCGGTGCGTGATCGAGAGATCGTCGCTGCGCGGGTCATCATAACGTGCCCGGGGCGGAACTTCGTGACGCTGAAAATCGAAACTCGCTCCGGAGTGTATGGTCTTGGCGATGCGACGCTGAACGGACGCGAGCTCGCCGTGGCTTCATACCTGCAAGATCATGTCATCCCAAACTTGATCGGGCGCGATGCCGGACGGATAGAAGATACATGGCAGTTCCTGTATCGCGGCGCCTACTGGCGGCGCGGCCCTGTCACGATGACAGCCATTGCGGCCGTCGACGTCGCGCTGTGGGACATCGTTGCCAAGCTGGCGGGCATGCCACTCTATCAGCTGCTCGGCGGACGTTCGCGCAACGGTGTGCTCGTCTACGGTCATGCGAACGGTCGCGACATCGAAGAGACCGTCGACGAGGTCGGCAAGTACATCGAGAAGGGCTACCGCGCGGTGCGCGCCCAGTGCGGCGTACCCGGCATCGAGAAACCCTATGGCGTCTCCAGTCTCAAGACCGCCTATGAGCCGGCCGAGAGCGAGCTGCCCGTCGAAACGATATGGAACACGACGAAGTATTTGAACGTCGTGCCGAAGCTGTTCGAGAAGCTACGCGCAACCTACGGCCCGGAAATCGAGCTGCTTCACGACGGTCACCACCGCATGACGCCGATAGAAGCGGCACGTCTGGGGCGCGATCTCGAGCCATATCGACTCTTTTGGCTGGAGGATGCAACGCCCGCCGACAATCAGCTCGCATTCGAAGTGATTCGGCGCCACACGATCACGCCGCTTGCGGTCGGCGAGGTGTTCAACTCCATCTGGGATTGCAAGCAATTGATCGAACGCCAGCTGATCGATTACATCCGCACCACGATCGTCCATGCGGGCGGTATCACTCATGTGCGCCGCTTGGCGGATTTCGCTGCGATCCATCAAGTACGCACCGGGTTTCATGGCGCCACAGATCTGTCGCCCGTGTGCATGGGAGCCGCGTTGCACTTCGATACCTGGGTGCCGAACTTCGGCATTCAGGAATACATGCAGCACACCCAGGAAACGAACGACGTCTTCCCCCACGACTACACGTTCCGTGACGGACGTCTGCACTGCGGCGAAAGCCCCGGCCACGGTGTGGATATCGATGAGAAGCTCGCGGCGAAGTTTCCGTACTCGCCCAAACAACTGCCGATTGCGCGGCTCGAGGATGGAACGATGTGGGACTGGTAGCGGCACACGCGCTACCAGTCCGGAGGCCGGCGACTGAAAGCCAGCTCGAGTGGCACGTATCAACGTTGGAGCACCTCACTGGGCGCTGTTGCCCTGGCTCCGAGCCTCTAGCCTCTAGCCCTCAGTGATGCCCCGGCGCGTATGGGAACTCGAGCGACTTGTAGTATTCGAGCGAGTGCTCGGGAGGGTCGTAGCCTTCCGGAATCGGACGGCCGCTGAAGGTCTGGAAGTACGCGATGCAGGCATCGCGCCACCACTTCGCTTCTTTCTCTTGAATAGCTAGGAATGCGGCCACTTGAGCGTGTCGCTCTGCGTCGACAAAGTCTTTGAGACCGTCCCAGGTGCGCCTCATTTCCTTGACTGTTTCGACGCCGCGTGTGTAGGCGTGCACGAGCTCGTCCCAGAGAGTGCGTCCGGACTTCATCTTGTAGTCCCATGGAACGTGGTGGAACCAAAGCAGATATTCGTCGGGAACGCGCTTCAGGTTGCCGAAGATCTTGGCGACCTCAGGTGCGTACTGTGCCACTGCGTTGCTGCCGGTCGCTGTACGATCGAATCCGATGCCTTCCTTGGTCGCACGGTGGTAGTACACCGACGTCCAATCCGCGCGCGGTCCGCCTTCGACCCACGGGCCGGGACCATAGTGATGTCCGCGTGCCATGAGATGATGTAGACCGAGCGGAGTCATGTAGTCGACCACCGCTTCACGCGATTTCATCATCATGTCAACGACGGTGGCGACGAAGCGCTCGTCGTTGGAGAACGTCATGCGCGCCCATTCAGCGGCGATGTCGCGAGTGCTTGCATACGGATCCCACGCCAGGCGACCGAACACGTACCAGTTGGCCTGATCAAAATGCGATCCGGTCCAATTACGATCCGTGCCGATGTTCGCTACGCCCGCCATGCCGGTGCGCGCATAGCCGTGCAGGGAGCCATCGATCACTTTGGCCACGGTCGAGCCTTTGCCTTTGACGTAGGTATCGGCATCGAGCACTTCCTCGAAGAGCGGGCCTAGATAGACAAGGTGCGTCGCAAAGCCCAGGTATTCCTTGGTGATCTGGAACTCCATCATGAGGGGCGTCTTCGGCATCGCCCCGAAAAGTGGATGGAACGGCTCGCGCGGCTGAAAATCGATGGGGCCGTTCTTGACCTGCACGAGCACGTTCTCGTGGAACTTGCCGTCGTAAGGCACGAATTCGTTGTAAGCCTGCTTGGCGCGGTCCTCGGGCTCTTCGTCCGAGTACACGAAGGCGCGCCACATGACGATGCCGCCGTACGGCGCCACGGCTTCGGCGAGCATGTTGGCGCCATCGGCATGCGACCGTCCATAATCTTGCGGACCGGGTTGACCCTCTGAGTTCGCCTTCACGAGGTAGCCGCCGAAGTCGGGAATGTAGCGATAGATCTCTTCCGTCTTCTGCTTCCACCAGCGTCTCACCTCAGGATCGAGCGGATCGGCGGTGTCGAGGCCGCCGATCTCGATCGGTGCGCTGAAGCGTGCCGTGAGGTACACGCGAATGCCGTATGGGCGGAAGACGTCGGCCAGCGCAGCAGCCTTTTCGAGGTACATGGGCGTCAGCGCGATGGCGTTCGCATTGACGTTGGTGAGCACGGTGCCGTTGATGCCTAGCGAGGCGTTCGCCCGCGCGTAGTCGGTGTAACGAGGGTCGAGATAGTCGGGCAGCTTGTGCCAATCCCAGAGCGATTGGCCGGCGTAGCCGCGCTCGACGGTGCGATCGAGGTTGTCCCAGTGATTCAGAATGCGAATTTGGATGCGCGGCGCGCTGGCTACGTCGAGCGCCTCGAACGAGTGTTCTGTCTGCAACAGTCGCAGAAAGTGGAAGACGCCATAGAGCACGCCGATGTCACTGTTCGCCGCAATGACGTGCGCCGGACGGCCGTGCACGGCAACGCTGCGCAGCACGTAGCCTTCTTGCCCGACCTCCTGCAACGGCAGCTCGAGCGCTGCGATGATTGCCGACGACTCGGGCGTGCCGAACACCACGGCACCCGCAGCAGGTGCTTCTCTGAGCGGGATGTCTATGCCGAGAATGCCGGTCAGCCCTCGCTCGAGCTCGCGCTGTGCGGCGGCGAGCGTGGGGGATGCAGCGTTCGTGACGATGTGCGTGACTGCTGATCGATACTGCTGCAGAACGTTGGGTGAAGCCTGCCGATAGCGCAGCCAGAGCTCGTATCCGTCCTCGCCGAAAGCAGGACCTGCGAGCAAGGCGCAACAGAGCAGCACGATGCGGCGGAATAGACGGTTTGCGTAGCACATGATCTTCCCAAACAGTGACGAGGATCGAGGCTGACTCCTGGCTTAATGGGGTGCGACGGAGCCGTTGTTCTCGTTCCGGTTTGCGGCACGTGGCAGCCGCGCCGCGGCCGGCCGCAGTTGCTCCGTATCGCTTGTGTCCGCCCGTGGGGACGGTGCAACGGGCATTGTAGCGGTTCGCAGCGACCAATTCCGCCGCTCGGCAGGCAAACTACCGCGACATAAAGTAGGATAGGATGCTCGAGAATGAGATCGGAAGGCGTGCGGCATTGGGCGCTTTGCGTCCGCACGAAGCGGCACTCATGGCGAATGAAGTGAAATCCGGACGTCGCAAGGGAACGGCGGTGACGATCCACGAGGTGGCGCGCAGAGCGGGCGTCTCGCCGATGACTGTCTCGCGCGTCATCAACGGTAAGAGCAACGTTCACGAGGCCACCCGCGCGGCGGTGCTGCGCGTCGTGCGCGACCTCAACTACACGCCCAATCCCGCGGCACGTTCCCTCGCCGGCGCGGAAACCACGCGTGTTGCGCTCATCTACTCCAACCCCTCCGCGTCGTACTTGAGCGAGCTGCTGGTAGGCGCGCTCGACGGCGCGCACCGCAAAGGCGTGCAGCTCGTTCTCGATCGCTGGGGCGACTTGAAGCCGGCGGGCGAACGCGCGGCGGCGCGCAAGCTAGCGCGAAGCATCTCGGGCGTGATTCTGCCGCCACCATTGTGCGAATCGAAGACGATCTCGGCCGAGTTCGTGGCTGCGAAGATTCCCGTTGTCGCGGTGGCCGCGGGTCCCTTCCGCGGCGATGTCTCGTGCGTGCGCATCGACGATTTTGCTGCGAGCAAGGAGATGACGGAGCATCTGATTTGCGCCGGGCACACGCGCATTGGGTTCATCAAGGGCCATCCGAACCAAACCGCGAGTGAGCGGCGTTTCGCAGGATTTCGGGCCGCCATGGAGGAAGCAGGGCTCGCAGTTGATCCGACGCTCGTTCAACAAGGGTACTTCACCTATCGCTCGGGCTTGGAGGCGGCAGAAGCGCTGCTGGCAAAAAAGCGGCCGCCGACGGCCATTTTCGCAAGTAACGACGATATGGCTGCTGCCGTGATCTCAGTCGCGCACCGCAAGGGCTTCGAAGTGCCGCGCGACTTGTCCGTGGTTGGCTTTGACGATACGCCGACCGCGACGACGGTTTGGCCCGAGCTCACGACCATTAGACAACCGATCTCTGCCATGGCGGAGGTCGCGCTCGAGTTGCTCCTGCGGGACATGCGGCGTTGCAAAGACGGAGAGCCGCCGCTCGCCGTCGAGCACGTCGTGGCGCACGAGCTGATCGTGCGCGATTCCGTTGCGCCACCGCGAAATGAAGCCCGCACGCCCGCACGCGCGAGTCAGGCATGATCGAACATCTACCTGAGGATTGGCAGCGCGCCACGCTCGTTGGACGCATGCTCTCGAGTGCAGGTCCGACGCCCATCCTCGTGCGCGAGGGGCAGGTCTACGATGTCGCGCGCGTCGCTCCGACGGTTTCACAATTCCTGGAGACATGGAGCGATAGTTTCTCGGGCGGTGAGGCGCTCGGCCCGCTCGAGGCGTTCGCGTTCGAACCCGCCTATGCACGCGAACGCATGCCTCGTCTGCTTGCTCCGATCGATCTTCAATGCATCAAAGCGTGCGGCGTGACGTTTGCGGTCTCTGCGATCGAGCGTGTCATCGAGGAACGCGCCCGCGGCGATGCAGCGCGCGCAGAGGCAATCCGGGCCGACTTGCGCGACCGTATCGGAACGGACATTCGCTCGGTGAAGCCTGGCTCGCCGGCGGCGCAACGGCTCAAGCAAGCGCTCATTGCCGATGGGCTCTGGTCGCAGTATCTCGAAGTGGCGATCGGTCCAGACGCAGAAGTATTCACGAAGGCACCAGTGCTCTCCGCCGTTGGCTGGGGCGATTGGATCGGTGTGCGCTCCGATTCGGCATGGAACAATCCGGAACCTGAAATCGTCCTCGTCTGCACGAGCACGGGGCGCATCGTAGGAGCGACGCTCGGTAACGATGTGAACTTGCGTGATATCGAAGGGCGCAGTGCGCTGCTTCTCGGCAAGGCCAAGGACAACAACGCCTCCTGTGCGATCGGTCCCTTCATCCGACTATTCGACGGCGAGTTCACGCTCGATCACGTGCGCAATTGCGTCGTGCGTCTGGAGATCGAAGGCGAAGATGGTTTTCGCCTCGAGGGCTCGAGCACGATGGCGTTGATCTCGCGCGATCCCGAGGAGCTGGTCGCGCAAACGATCGGCGCTCACCATCGTTACCCGGACGGATTCGTCCTGTTCCTCGGGACGATGTTCGCTCCGATCGTCGATCGTGATGCCAAGGGCCTCGGCTTCACGCACAAGCGTAATGATGTCGTGCGTGTGTCGACGCCGCGCTTGGGTATGCTCGTGAACAAGGTCACCACGTGTGAAAGCGCGCCGCCCTGGACTTTCGGCATCGCAGCGCTCATGCGCAACCTTGCAAGTCGGGGGCTGTTGTAGGGGGCGCGGGACTGGGGCTCGGGGTGTGAGCACGAATGAATCGGGAATAGGGGATAGGGAACAGGACAGGCCGCCGCACGTGTCGCGGCCGTAGCGCAAGACTCCAGGCCCCTCAAATCGCTCTTCGTTTCTCGAGCTCCTCTCGTTTGGCGGCAACTTCAGAGCGTGCGCGTTCGAGCGCGTCCATCTCAGTCGCTGCCAGCATGGCGTTCATGACGCGATCGAGATGGCTGCGCATGGCGGCACGGGCGGCTTGCGGGTCGCGTGCTTTGAGTGCTTTCAATATCAGGCTGTGCTCGTCGTAACGTGGCTGCACGCCAGCATCGCGCGCGCGGTCGAACATCTTCTGACACATCGGCGACTTGTAGCGCATGTCCCAGAGATTCTCGATGACGGTCGCGATGGCCGAGTTGCGCGTTGCCTCGGCGATCGTGATGTGAAAGTCGCGATCGGCGCGTTCGCCTACTTCGCTGCTGGTGTTCGCGCCGAGAATCGCCAGCAACGATTCGAGCTTGGCGATTTCCTCATCGGTAATGATCGCTGCCGCGAGCGCCGCCGCTTCGCCTTCGAATAGACGTCGCGCTTCAGTGACCTCGAACGGCCCGATGTCCTGCTCATTCGAGCTCGTATCGGGCGGAGCGGTGTCCACGACGTAGATGCCGGAGCCGCGTCGCGCTTCGACGATCCCGCGGATTTCGAGCGCGATCATCGCTTCTCGGACGGTCGGACGACTCACACCGAATTCTTCGGCGAGCTCTCGCTCCGGTGGCAATCGCTCGCCGCGAGGATACTTCCCGCTACGGATCCTCGCCACGATCGCGTTGGCGACACGCTGATAGAGCTTGGGGCTAGAACCGATTTCAATTTCCATTGATTAGCGATTTCGTATTGCTCGATATCGAACTGGTGGCGGCTTCAAGCGATTGTATCTGTAGCCATACGCAGAATCGAATTCCATTGGTCAGGCCAATGTCGAAAATCTCCTTTATGACAGCGATGGACTTCTTCCGTTTTGATCGTGGCGCCGATGCACCACATAAGCGCCCTATTCATAAGGGCAATTTCGCACTTCTGTCCGGCTTGTTGCTAATCCGACGCAATTGACACCGCTTTCTAGGGCGACGCAGAATCGACACTGGTCAGGCCACCTTGGACTATGCGCGGTGGCTTCAATGGGGGCAATACACAGCGTTGCTGAGCGACCTGGGCCGTGCGAGCGTCGTATTCGAATCCACACGAATGTTCGGTCCTGCCACGGGCCCGCCGCTCACGGTGGTTGCAGCTCTCGTCGAAGAGGGCTGACGCTGCATGCGCCGGTTCGCGGCGCGGTTGTGTCCTCAACGCGCGATTCCTCTCAGCACGAGCTGGCTCATGCGTGCGCGAGGGTTGCTATTGCAGCTGAGCTTGAGTCTTGGATCCTTAGCGGAGGACACCCTGTGAGAAAGAAGAATCCCTATCTCCTCAGCAGTATGGGCGTGCTCGGCCTGTGCATGACGGCAACAGGTATGGCGCAATCGCAAACGAGCACGAGCGGTCAGGAGCTCGAAGAGATCATCGTGACGGGCTTTCGTCAGAGCTTGCAGAGCTCGACGGACGCCAAGCGCGAGTCGGTGGGGTTCACGGATTCGATCTTCGCCGAAGACATCGGCAAGTTCCCCGATACGAACATCGCTGAGTCCTTCCAGCGCATCCCGGGGATTCAGATCAATCGCGAGATCAGCGGCGAAGGCACGACGGTCGCGATCCGCGGCTTGAACACGAACTTCACCAAGGTACTGTTGAACAACGCGCCTGTCGCGGTGGCATCCTCCTCGCAAGAAGGGGCGAGCGCCAACCGCGAAGTGCCGCTCGACATGTTCCCGCCGGAGTTGTTCTCGCAATTGAACGTTTCCAAGACTTCTTCGGCGGAGATGGTCGAAGGCGGTGCTGCCGGCAGTATCAACATGCGAATGGCACGGCCTTTTGATCGCGAGGGTCCGCGTCTCACTTACTCGATTCAAGGCACGGACAACAGCAATGCGGACGATCTCGGCGCGCGCGCATCGTTGATCGCCAGCAACACGTGGGACACCTTCGGCGCCCTGTTCGGCGTGACCGCCGTGCGTAACAGGATCGCAACCACGGGTTTCGAAACGATCGGCTGGGCAAGCCTGTCGCTCACTCAGGACCAGTGCGGCGGTGCAGGTCAACCGTGTAACACGACCGGCGGCAACGGGCCTGCGACACCGCCGACCGTGCCCGACAATGCCAGCACCCGCGGCGCGGGACTGACGCCCGGCGACGTGATCGACAATGCGTGGTTGCTCGCAAACAATCCGGGACGCACGATCCAGCAGATCGACAACGCGGTGATCCCGCGTCTTGGTCGACCGATGTTCGAGGTCGGCGACAAGGATCGTTACAACGCAGTGCTCAGTCTCGAGTTCAGGCCGAACGACAACCTGCATTTCTATGTCGACTCTATGTACGGCAAGCAGGAAAGCGAGTTCGATCGAGTCGACATCATGTGGGGCGTGCGCGCCGGCAGCCAGGGCGGTTTCATCATCCCGACGAACCTGGAAGTCGATCGTGAAGACTGCAGCGAAGGTTGTGTGGTCACAAGTGGTGTGTTCCCGAACTCGCTGTGGATGCTCGAGTATCGGCCATACTTCGAGGACACGGAGTTTTGGGGTACCAACCCCGGCCTTAATTGGCAAATCAACGACAAGCTGAACCTCGACCTTCAGGCCAACTACACCAAGAGCGAGTTCGAGCGCGAGTCGCCGACGGTGCTAGTGATCTCGGATGTCACCACGATCACATACCGGAACGACGGCCGCATCCCGCAGATGTCTTCCAGCGTGGACATCAACGATCCGGCGAACTTCCGTTGGCTCACGCCTGGTCGTGGTCGCGTGCCTCCGTCCGATGACGTGGGTCGCGTCAACGTTCCTGTCGAGGAGCGCGAAGCCGAGACGAAGGGTGCTCGTTTCGCTCTGACGTGGGGCGACGAGCAGTTGAATCTGAAGTTCGGCGCTGCCTACGACGAGATCTCGCGCGACATCAGAGCTCGCGGCAACGACGCGTTGTGGCAGGCTGCCGTTTGCGGCGGCAATCCGGCGAACATTGCTCAACAGCCGAACAGTCAGCCGCCGTGCCGCGGCGAGACTGCGGCCGAGATCGTGCCCGGCGTCGGTGGTTATCCCGACTACGCCGCGCCGTACCAGGGGTCGCTCATTCCGAACGCCGCCGTGCCGAGCTATTTGCGCCCGACCAAGTACGGCTTCGTCACGGTCGATTGGAAATCCTTCGCGCGCGATTCGAACTATGCGCACTACCGCGACACGGCGCCGGAAGCCGGCGGTCTGCCGACCACGGCTAGCTGGGGCTCGATCTCGGAGGAAGCGACTGCACTGTTTGCGCAGCTCAATGGCGACTTCAACATCGGCGATCAGCGTCTGCGCTACAACGTCGGCGTGCGTTGGGTGAGGACTGATCAATCCGTGACGTCGCGTCTGACTGCCCCCGATCCCGCCAATGCCACGTTGCCTGACGGTCAGCGTCTGCCGGATGTGGCCACGTACGTCACGCTCGAGAGAGACTACGAGAACTGGCTGCCGTCGGCGAACCTGGCGTGGAACGTGACCGAGAACGCGATCGTGCGAGCGGCGCTTTCTCGGACGATGACGCGAGCGAATCCGACCGAGATGCTGCTCGGCTTGTCGATTGGCAATGCTGACGTCTCGCAAGTGACGCTCGGCAATCCGGACCTCGATCCGTACCTGTCGGACAACATCGACATCGGCTTCGAGTACTACACGGGTCGCGAGGGTTACTTCGGTGTCACGGCATTCCGCAAGGGCATCGAAGGCTTCACGCAGCGGCAGTCACGCAACGTCACGTTCGGTGACCTGGCCGAGTACGGTGTGACGCTCGAGTCGTTGAGTCAGCAGCAGCGCGATGCAGTGCTGGCGCGCGGCGGTAACGATGCCTTCGTGGAGCTGCGCCAGACGGTGAACGCCAGCGGTCGCTTGACGATCAACGGCCTGGAGTTCAACTGGGTGCAGCCGCTCGATTTCCTGCTCGAGGGCACTGCGCTCGAGGGTCTGGGCTTCACGGCGAACTATACGATCATCGATCAGAAGGGCGAGGGTGCCGCGCCAGCCATTGCGGTCGGCGTGCCGCCCGAGAGCTACAACGCCACGCTGTACTACGACAACCGCGGCGTGAGCGCACGACTGTCGGTGACGCATAGCCAAGGCTCGCAAGCGAGCGGACCCAACAGCAATCAGCAGGGTGTGATCGGCGCCGAGCTCTTCAGCGACGACTACACCCAGTGGGACTTCTCGTCGATCTTCGATCTCGCGCAGATGTTCGGCTGGTCCTCGTGGGTGCCGCAGCTGACGATCGACGTGATCAACATCACCGAGGAGAAGCGTCGCTCTTACCAGCAATTCCCGAACGCGACGTTCACGTTGTTCGATTCGGGCAGAACGGTGATGGTCGGTCTGCGCGGGACGTTCTGAGCGTGGAGGCGTGGGGCTCGGGCTAGCGTTGGGCGCGGGATGCGTGCCGACGCCGGGCCGAGGTCCAGCCCCAGCTCTGGCCTGTGATCTGTGTATTCTCGCCCTGAAAACGAGTGGCTCGGTGCACGCTCGGCGCGCGCCGAGCCCTCAATCCGCCTGTCGCTGCGCGCGCAGCGGCACACCGTATGCTGCGCTCGCGGTCTTGCGCAGAGCCTCCAATACCTTCGTCGCAGCCGGAGAGAGCAGGCGGTCCTTACGCAAGATGAGGCCGAACGGCTCCATCGCGCACGGCAGATCGAACGGTACGATCGCAACCATTCCGTGCTCGGCGTAGTACTGGGCGATGTCGGTCGCAACGACTGCGATGAAGTCGCTCTCCTGCAGCATCTTGGTGATGAACATCAACGATGCACTCTCGACCACCACACGCGGTCCGTCGAGGCCGGCCTGTCGAAACATCTGATCGAACGGACGCCGCAGCACGCTGCCGACGGGCGGGATGACCCAATGGGCTTGCTCGAGTCGCGCCAGGGTCAGATTCTGCTCTGCGAGCAGCGGATGATCGGGTCGCGCAATGACACTCACCGGCTCGTCGGAGAGTCGCTCGAAGCGTAGCTGGTCACTGTCGAAACGCTCGACGACGCGGCCGATCACCATATCGAGCTCGCCGCGCCCCAGGCGCTCGAGGAGCACGTCGCTCGTTTCGATGTGCACCGAGATTTGCAGGTGCGGTTGCTCGCGCTTGACCAGCGAGATCGCCTCCGGAAGCACCGACAGACCTGGCGATGTCACCGAGCCAATGCCCACGCGCCCGAATTGCCCGGCTTTCAGCAAATCCAGCTCCTCGCCGGCCTCCTCGAGCGTTGCAAGGATCATGCGCGCATGGCGAATCAACGATTCGCCGTACCACGTCGGCCGCATGCCGCGCGAATGGCGCTCGAACAGCTCGACGCCGAGCATATCCTCCAAGTCTTTCAGAAGCTTTGAGGCGCCGGGTTGTGCCATGCGCAACAACTCTGACGCTCGATGGATGTTGCCTTCGTCCGCAAGTGCGACGAGCAGCAACAACTGACGTGGCTTCAGGCGAGCGCGCAAGTACCAGGGCAGGGGAGTCAACATAGGTCGCTTCACGGCTTGATAATTGTTTGTGTATTGAATCTGCCTCTTTCCATATTTGTTTGCAATCTCTTTTGGGCGAGAATCAATATCAGAATTCATCAACGGGTTGACTACCCGTGGGCACGGTTCGAGAGTGCTTGCTCAATCAGGCGGTATGCCAACGAGCAAGCGACGGCGCATGAGGGATCACCAAGGTGGTTAAGGGTCACTTCATCAACGGAACGTGGCGCGCCGGCACCACCGGCAAGCCGAACATCAATCCGTCCGACCTATCGGACGTCGTCGGCGAGTATGTCGAGGGCGGACAGGCGGAGGCACAGGAGGCGATCGCTGCTGCAAAAGCGGCCTTTCCGAGCTGGGCGAATGCGTCGCCGCAGGTGCGCTCGGACGTGCTCGATAAGGCCGGCACGCAGATCTTAGAGCGTCGCGAGGAGCTCGGTCGCCTGCTCGCCCGCGAAGAAGGCAAGACACTGCCGGAAGCGATCGGCGAAGTCACGCGCGCGGGTCATATTTTCAAGTACTTTGCCGGCGAAGCCTTGCGTTTGAACGGCGAGGTGCTGCCCTCTGTCCGGCCCGGGCTCGAGGTGCAGATCTTTCGTCAGCCGCTCGGTGTGATCGGGCTCATCACGCCGTGGAATTTTCCAATTGCCATCCCTGCGTGGAAGCTGGCTCCCGCATTGGCATACGGCAACACGGTCGTGCTCAAGCCCGCAGATCTCACGCCCGCGAGCGCATGGGCCCTTTTTGAGATCCTCGAGCGTGCGGGCTTGCCGCCGGGCGTGGCGAATCTCGTGTTCGGGCGCGGCAGCACCGTGGGTCAGGCACTGATCGAGTCGCCTGACGTCAATGCCATCAGCATCACGGGCTCGGTGGCCACGGGACGCGCGGTCGTGGCCCGATGCGCCGAGCTCGGCAAGCGTGTGCAGGCCGAGATGGGTGGCAAGAACCCGATGATCGTGCTCGACGATGCGGATTTGGACGTCGCAGTCAATGCGTCGATCAACGGTGCCTTCTTCTCGACCGGTCAGCGCTGCACGGCGTCGTCGCGCTTGATCGTGACCGAAGGCATTTATGAGCGCTTCGTCGCCGCCATGAAGGAGAAGACACTCGCGCTCAGAGTCGGCCATGCGCTCGATCCGCAGACTGAGATCGGGCCGGTCGTCGATCAATCGCAATTCGAACGCAATCTTTCGTATCTCGACGTGGCGCGACAGGAAGGCGCAGAAGTCATCGGCGGGGATGTGCTCGAGCGACCGACGCGTGGCTACTACATGCAGCCCGCGCTGTTCCTGAACACGACTCCCGACATGCGCGTCAATCGCGAAGAGATCTTCGGGCCGATTGCCTCGATCATTCGCGTCAAGGATTACGAAGAGGCGCTCGCCATCGCCAACGATACGCCATTCGGTTTGTCTGCAGGTATTTGCACGAAGTCTCTTGCGATCGCGCAGCACTTCAAGCGCCACGCGGCTGCAGGGCTCGTGATGATCAATGCGCCGACCGCGGGCGTCGACTATCACGTGCCGTTCGGCGGCATCAAGGGCTCGAACTATGGGCCGCGCGAGCAGGGCAGCTACGCACGTGAGTTCTACACCACGGTGAAGACTGTTTATGTTGCGTGAGGTGACTGCGTGCGCCTGATCCAATACGTCGACGACCGAGGTGCATTGCGCGTCGGCCGTATAGAAGGCGATCGCGTGCTGCAGGTCGCGGGGTTCGACTCGATGTACGAGCTTGCCCTGCAGGCCATTGCGCGTGGCACCACGCTCGAAGCGTTGGTGGAGGCGTCCGCAACGGCGTCTGAGGAATCCTACGAAGAGCTGCGTCGCTCGCTGCGGGTGCGTCCTCCATTGACGCATCCGGACGCCGCGCATTGTCTCGTGTCCGGCACTGGGTTGACTCATCTGGGCAGCGCCGAGACGCGCGATGCCATGCACAAGAAGCTGTCGGGAAGCGCGGGCGACCTTACCGACTCCATGCGCCTTTTCAAGCTGGGCCTGGAAGGAGGCAAACCTGCGCCGGGCGAAGTGGGAGTGCAGCCCGAGTGGTTCTACAAGGGCGACGGGAGCGTGCTGGTGAACCCGGGTGCGCCGTTGACCCGACCTGCCTTTGCGCTCGATGGGGGGGAAGAGCCGGAGCTCGTCGGCTTGTATGTGATCGGCCCGGATGCCGTTCCGTATCGGCTTGGCTTCGCGCTCGGCAACGAGTTCTCGGACCACGTCATGGAGCGGCAGAATTATTTGTATCTCGCACATTCGAAGCTGCGCCAATGTGCCGTCGGGCCCGAGCTGCGAACCGGGCCTTTACCGCCCCACCTGGAAGGGCGCAGTCGGATCCGAAGAGGAGCGGAGGTGGTCTGGGAAAAGCCGTTCTTCACCGGCGAGGCGAACATGTGTCACTCGCTTGCCAATCTCGAGTACCACCACTTCAAGTATTCTGAGCATCGTCGACCGCTCGATGTTCACCTGCATTTCTTCGGGACCGCTACTCTGAGCTTTGCCGATAGCGTGCGCGTGCAGCCGGGCGATGTGTTCGAGATCGAGCTCGCTGAGTTCGGCGCGCCGCTCACGAACACGTTGCGTGCGGGGGATGACACGTTCACAGTCGGCCAAGTGCGCGCGCTGTGAAACAAATCCGCCGCCGCGTAGGCCTTCCGGGCACGAGTCAGGTTGAATTTTGATAGCGGTATCATTACGCTCGCACCGCTGTATGAATCGCGCCATCCAGGAGGATGTCGCGGTACGGGCAGGGTTTGACCCAGTCATACCGGCCAGCCTGTCGGATCTCGCTTCATACAAAACAAGACTCGCGCACTCGATGCGTGGGCACTTCCCGATGATCCAGCGCTGTGCAGCGACTGCCCGGGCGACCGTGGGCAAACAAGAGCTTGCCGACGCTGCGTGCACGGATGTCGAGAGTGCGTGTCAGAGTCGTCGTACGTATGACGTCCGAGAAAACTTGTACTGAATTCTGCGCGACACGGCGCATCCCAGTGGGAGGCGTCGCAGGGGGATGGCGTCTGCGTTGCGTCGGTGTCCGTATTCGTGAGGCTCGCGCTAGCCGGCATCACCTTTTTGCAAGGCAGTGGCTGTGTACCGAGGTGTTTGTGCCTTGCGGCGGCAGCCGGGCCGACCACGGGGGCAGCGCTCGCGACAGCACTCGTCAGGTACGGATCCGTCGCCCGACTTGCGAGGCGTACGATAGATAACCAGAGGAAGCGATGTACCTAGGTATCGATATCGGCACATCGAGCGTCAAGGCGGTCGTCGTCGATGATTCGGATGTTGTCGTTGAGCAAGCGTCCGCGCCGCTGGCCGTTTCGCGACCGCAACCCGGCTGGTCCGAGCAAGATCCCGATGATTGGTGGGCTGCGACCAACGCGGCAGTCAAAGCCCTTTCCCCCAGAGCACGACGCAGTGTCAAGGCCATCGGCCTGAGCGGGCAAATGCATGGCGCGACGTTGCTCGACGCCAAGGACAAGCCGCTGCGTCCGGCCATTCTGTGGAACGACGGCCGCAGCGAGAAGCAGTGTATCGCGCTCGAGCAAGCCGAGCCCGCCAGCCGCAAGATCACGGGCAATATCGCCATGCCCGGCTTTACTGCGCCGAAGCTGCTGTGGGTCAAAGAGCATGAGCCCTCGGTGTTTGCTGCGACCCGCACTGTGCTGCTGCCGAAGGACTATGTGCGTCTGCTGATGACCGGCGAGAAGGCAAGCGACTGCTCGGATGCGGCGGGCACCTTGTGGGTGGATGTGGCGAATCGGTGTTGGTCGCCGAAGATGCTCGCGGCGACGGGACTGGACGAATCGCACATGCCCCGTCTCTACGAAGGCTCGGAGGTGACAGGCACGCTTCTTCCCGAGGTGGCGGATGCCTGGGGCATGTCGCGCGTGCCGGTTGCGGGCGGTGGCGGCGACAATGCAGCGGGGGCCGCCGGAATCGGAGTCATCAACGCGGGCGACGCATTCTTGTCGCTCGGCACGTCGGGGGTCTTGTTCCTGGCGACGCCGAAATTCCTGCCGAATCCGGACCGCGCCGTGCACGCGTTCTGCCATTGCCTTCCCAACCGTTGGCATCAGATGAGCGTCATGTTGAGCGCGGCGAGCTGCGTCGATTGGGCCGTCAAGCTGACCGGTGCGGCTGACGCGGCCGAGCTGCTCGGCAAGGTGGAGGCGCGCGGTCGTCTCGACGGTCCGGAAATCTTCCTTCCTTATCTGTCAGGTGAGCGTACGCCTCACAACGATCCGCAAGCGCGCGGTGTGCTGTTCGGTCTTTCGCATGACAGCGACGCTGCTTCCATCGGTCAGGCAGTGCTGGAAGGCGTTGCATTCGCATTCGCCGACGGCCTGGATGTGCTGATCGAGGCCGGCGCCACTATCGACAAGATCTCTGTCATTGGCGGAGGGGCGCGCTCCATGTGGTGGGGCAGCGTGCTGGCCGCCGCGCTCGGCAGGCCGCTCATCTATCGAGACGGATCGGAAGTGGGGCCGGCCTACGGTGCCGCACGGCTTGCACGGCTCGCCAAGACCGGCGAAGCGCCGGAGGACGTGTGCCAGCCGCCGCCGATTCGTGTCGTGATCGAACCGAACCAGCGAGACATCGAGCAGCTCGCACCGAAACGAGTTCTTTTCTCAAAGCTCTACCAAGACCTTCGCAAGCGTTTTCGAGGAGAATGACCATGTCGAGTGCTGCCCGTCTTCAATCGGCGACGTCGTATTTCGCAGTCGTCGATCCCATTCGCTACGAAGGTCCGGATACTGACAACCCGCTGGCTTTCCGCTGGTACGACAAGGACCGCATCGTGCTGGGCAAGCGCATGGAGGACCACCTGCGTCCGGCCGTTTGCTACTGGCACTCGTTCGCCTGGGACGGTCACGACATTTTCGGCGCAGGCACGTTCCAGCGGCCTTGGAATCAGGGACCGATGACCGAGGAAGCCGCCTGGGTCAAGATGGATGCGGCATTCGACTTCTTCACGCGGCTCGGCACGCCTTTCTATTGTTTCCATGACGTCGATGCGATGCCCGCCGCCAGCAACATCAGGGAGTACGTGCAGAACCTGGCGAAGACAGTTGATCGCCTCGAGAAGAAGCAAGCCGAAACGGGCGTGAAGCTCCTCTGGGGGACGGCAAACCTGTTCTCGCATCCCCGATACATGGGTGGTGCCGCGACGAACCCGGACCCGGAAGTCTGGGCGTTCGCAGCCACGCAAGTGCGTCACATGATGGATGCGACCAAGCGGCTCGGCGGCTCGAACTATGTGCTATGGGGCGGCCGCGAAGGCTACGACTCGCTGCTGAACACGAATCTGAAGCGCGAGCTCGACAACTTCGGACGCTTCCTGCAGCTGGTCGTCGACTACAAGTACAAGATCGGCTTCAAGGGCACCATTCTCGTCGAGCCAAAGCCGCATGAACCGACGAAGCACCAATATGACTTCGACGTGGCGACGGTGTACGGCTTCTTGAAGCGGCACGGTCTCGAGAACGAGGTGAAGGTCAACATCGAGGCCAATCACGCCACTCTCGCGGGCCACAGCTTCGATCACGAGATCGCGATGGCCGATGCGCTCGGCATCTTCGGCTCGATCGACATCAATCGTGGCGATCCGCAGAACGGCTGGGACACGGATCAATTCCCCAACGACCCGCTGGAGATGACGTTGGCGATGTATCGAATCTTGAAGGCCGGCGGCTTCAAGGACGGCGGTTTCAACTTCGACGCAAAGGTGCGTCGTCAGAGCATCGATCCCATCGATCTGTTCCACGGGCACATCGGCGGGCTCGACGTTCTCGCGCGCGCGCTGCTCTCTGCGGCGAAGCTGATCGAGCAGGGTACGCTCGACAAGTTCGTCGAAGAGCGGTATGCGAAGTGGAACGGCGAGGTCGGTCAGAAGATCTATGCAAAGGATGCCTCGCTCGCCACGATCTCCGACTGGGCCGTCGAGGCGAATATCGATCCGAAGCCGGTCTCCGGACGTCAGGAATACCTGGAGAATCTGGTGGGGCGCGCGATCGTCGGCTGACGCCACGAGAACGCACCTGCGCAGCGACACAGGTAGACGAAGCAAGCGGCGAGGGCGCACGCTCTCGCCGCTTTTTTGTGGCTTGGCTCGGCTGCAAGAGGAGCCGCGTCCGCAGCGCGAGGCAAGGCCTAGCGGGCTACGAAACGCGTGCTCGCCGTTAGCCGCGCATCGGAGCCGCATCACCGGCAAAAAAGAAAGAGCGGCCCGCAGGCCGCTCTCATGTGATCGGCTCTAATCGGCGGTTCGATCAACCGAGCCAGAAGCTGAAGTACAAGTAGATGCCGATCACGAGCACCAGAATCGTCGTCGCGAGGATCTTGTTGCCGGTATCCCAGCTCTGCTTGATCTCTTCGCCCGCGATCGCGCGGATGGACGCGTAGGTCAATCCCTCGACGTTCTCGCGCGGCGGCGGCGGGCTCGTCAGGGAGCCCACGATCAGCAGCACGATGCTGATGAGGAACAGCAAGCCCGTCGCGTAGAGGAAGTTCAGGTCGCCAATCGCCGCGAGGAACGCCGGATTCGCGATCTTCCCGTTTCCGGTGCCGAAGAAGGCCTGGCAGGTGAGCTTGATCATGCCGAGGATGAAGCCGCCGCCGAGCGCCCACACGGCTCCGCGGGCGTTGATACGGCTCCAGAACAATCCCAGCAGGAACACTGCGGCGATCGGCGGCGCGAGATAGCCTTGAACGCTCTGTAGATACTGATAGAGCCCGCCGCCGGAAATCACTTTCATGACCGGAATCCAGAGGATGCCCAGGATCACCACGACGGTCGTGGCGATGCGTCCGACGGTGAGCAAGTGCCGCTCGGAACGACCTGGGCGCAGCTTCTCGTAGATGTCGACCGTGAACAGTGATGCGCTCGAATTGAACAGCGACGCGAGCGAGCTCATGAGCGCGGCGAGCAGGCAGGCGACGATCAGTCCTCGAATGCCTGCAGGGAGCAAGGTCGTGACCAGGGTCGGGAACACCGTATCGCCGTCGAGAGTCGCAACGCCGTCCACGACCTTCATCGGCAGTTGTATGGCGCCCTTCTGGTGCAGGGCCCAGCCAATCATGCCCGGCACGAGGAAGATCAGCACCGGCCAGACCTTGAGCAGACCGCCGAAGAGCGCGCCGCGGCGTGCGGTGGCGAGGTCCTTGGCCGAGAGGGTACGCTGCACGATGTACTGATCAGTGCACCAGTACCAGATGCCGATGATGGGCGAGGCGATCAGCACGCCCAGCCATGGAAAATCCGGATCGCTGAGCGGGCGCCACAGGGCGAACGCTTCCTTGTTCGCCTTCGCTTGCGCGACCAGCTCGTTCCAGCCGGCGATCATCCCCGCACCGTCGCTGAGCCGCGTCAGCCCCATATAAGTGATGACTGCAGCGCCGAACAGGATGATCACGGCCTGCGGCGTGGCCGTCGCCATGATCGCGCGCATGCCGCCGAAAACCGTATAGATGCCCGTGATGACGACGGTGGTGAACGCGCCGACCCAGAAGGCGTTCTCGGGCGAGCCGAAGGTATCGGGCAGGAGCGCCTGGAACACGATGGCGCCGGCGTAAACAGTGACGCTCACCTTCGTGAACACGTACGCCACCAGCGACACGACGGACAGAATGGTGCGAGCCCGCGCGCTGAAGCGACGCTCGAGGAACTCGGGGATCGTCTGTACGCCCGACTTGTAATAGAACGGCACGAAGAAGCCGGCAAGCAGAATCAGAATCCAGGCGTGCAGCTCCCAGTGCGCCATCGCCATGCCCGTGGACGCGCCTTGCCCGGCGAGCCCGACGATGTGCTCAGAGCCGATATTGGACGTGAAGATGGAAGCGCCGATTGCCACGAAGCCAGCATTGCGGCCGGCAAGGAAGTAATCGATGGAGTCCTTTTGCTTGCGACCGTACCACCAGGCGAGGAAGCCGATGAGCACGAAGTAGAGAAAAACAATGGTCCAGTCGAGAGCGGACATCGATGGGCTTTGCATATGCTTGCACCTATTTAGCCCTTCCGACCGCTCTCGTCCGCGCGACCCTTGCCGAGAACGCGGTCGGTGCAGCGGTTGGGCCGTGTTGTTTTACTTAAAGCCTAGCTTTGAGTCGTTGGGCCGCGCTCTTTAGTTATCCCCCCGCAGCCGGCGGACACCTTAGAAGCTCGAGCGGCAGCTCGCAAGAGTATCGGTTGATAATAGTACGCTTGACGAGTCAGCTGGGCGCTCGGGCCTGGAGGGACGGCTCGCATCCTGAGCGCGCAGCGTGCCGCAGCTCGCAGCGCGCATGCTCGCGCAGGCAGATCACAGAGACCCGCGCAGTCCGCTCAGCTGGCGGCGAGCAACCAGCGAGAGAGGATGCTCGGACGCATGCGTCTCAAGAACACTCTGCCGTCACGTGGGCGCGTGCTGCGCTCAAACGATAGGCAGCGTTCGATGAGCTTGCGCGCACGACGATGGAGGCCCGGAATAGGGGCGGGATGCAAGCCGCGTTGGCGTGCGACCGCGAGCGAGCAACGCTGAAACGGGTGCACGCCGGCGAGGAGCTCGTAAGCGATGACTCCGAGCGGGTACAGATCGTCGGCGGGATGAGGCGTGCCCTGCTGTGCCCACGGGTCGGCGGTGTACGCTTCCGTGTAGGCGCGTAATGTGAGCGTGTCCAGCACATCGAGCGATTCGTTGCTGGTCGGTACGGCACGCACGAGCTCGAATCCCATGATCTTCGGCGTGCCGTCGTCGCAGACGAACACGGCGTGCGGGTTCAGGTCGCAATGGACGATTCCGCGACGATGAGCGTACGCCAGACCGTTCGCGATCCCTTCGATCAGCGGCCACGCCTTGTCGTATGCCAGACCCTTGCCGCGGACCTCGCGCACCAGCCCGCTCAGCCAGCGTCCGCGGAGCGGCTCCATGACGATGAACGCGTGGTGTTCATGCCGATCGATGTCGTAGGTGGCGACGATGTTCGGATGAATAAGCGTTTGTGAGCGGCGCACGACTTCTTCCAACGCCGCGTAGGCAAGCGGCTGCTGTCGCAGATCGACAGCGACCACCTTGACGGTCACGTGCACCTCCGACTCGGGCGAGCGCTGCAGATCGATCGCATCGTAGACTTGACCCACCCCGCCCAAGCCGAGGGGAGCGATGAGGCGATAGCGGCCGTTCAGTACGGTGCCGAGCGGGAGGGATTCGAGCGGATACAGAGCTCGCGATGCGGAGTCCGATGCCGCTGTGTCGGTGCGCCCGAGCCCGACGGTGCGATTGTCGGCGTCGAGGCAGGCGGCTGCGTCACACGCGCTGGCGGGGGGCTGAGTCACGGGCCGGAACAGCGCCGCTCGAAGCTGCTCCAAGTCGACGATCGGTGGCAGCGTTGGCTCGGCTAGCGAGTCCGCCCCTGAGGCGCGCGGCGCGGGCGACAGTCTCGGCACGACGGTCGCGGCGTCCAGCCACACGGTCTTGTCTGAGCGGACGTCCTCGAGGGCGTCGAATAGCGCGCGCGCTGCGGCACGCGAGAGCTGGCCGCGCACCAACTCCGCTTCGATTCGCTGACCCCAGAAGCGGGTCCTGACCGGATCGGCCTGCGATGCAGCGGCGACCGCCTCGCATGCCGCGTCGAGGGATAGACTGCCGTCGCTCAAACCGAGGATGATGTCATCGAGTTGTATCGTCATGCGTTCCTCGCAGTCGTTCCGTCGTGTGTGATTCGTCGCGACACCAGAGCCACACCCGCGATGCATCGTCCTGGCGCCCGGTGAGGTAGAGAATAGGGCCGTCGCCAGCCGAGAAATGTGACTCCCGGCGCATTTCGGTGCTATAGAGAACGACAAGAGGTGACCGCAAGCTGCTGTGTACGTTGAGTTTTTCAATTCGAGACATGCGTCGTGATGGATTCCGGAGCACCCCAGAGCGCCCCGTTCAGTGCAGCTGAGCAGAGCCGCTATAGCCGCCATCTCACCTTGCCCGAGATCGGTGTGGCGGGGCAGAAAAAGCTGAGAGCAGCGCGCGTGCTCCTGGTGGGCGCTGGAGGGCTCGGCTCTCCGTCGAGCCTGTACTTGGCGGCTGCGGGCGTGGGAACGCTCGGGCTTGTCGACAACGATCGCGTGGAGCTCTCCAACTTACAGCGGCAAGTGCTCTACGGCACCGACCTCATCGGACAGCCGAAGGTTCATGCGGCGCGTGCGCGGCTCGAAGCGCTCAACCCCGATGTACGAGTCGAGGTATACGACATCGAGCTCACTGCGGCGAACGTTCTCGACATCCTTTCTAGTTATGACCTCATCCTCGACGGCTCGGACCGTTTCCGCACGCGCTATCTCGTCAATGATGCGTGCGTCTTGCTCGGCAAGCCGCTGATCTCGGCGGCGATTCACCGGTTCGAAGGGCAGGCCACCACGTACGTGCCGGGTGCCGGGCCGTGCTATCGGTGCTTGTTTCCGGCGCCGCCGGCGGATGGGCTCGTGCCGAACTGCGCGGAGGCGGGCGTGCTGGGCGTGCTGCCTGGCGTGATGGGTGCCATTCAAGCCACTGAGGCGATCAAGCTGATCGTTGGTGCAGGAGAGCTGTTGATCGGACGGCTGCTCACGTACAACGCGCTGTCGCTGAAATTCGGTGAATTTCGCTTTGGCCGACGCGCGGACTGCCCCGTGTGCGGAGATCATCCGACAATCCGCGAAGTGCGCGATCTTCCCGAGGCTTGCGGCGCCGATGATCTGGCCGCCGTGCGTCGCCTCGACCCGCGAACGCTCTACGCGCTGCTGTCGGGACCGCACAAGCCGCCTGTGATCGTCGATGTGCGCGAGCCACGCGAGTTCGCGGTGGCGCACCTACCGGCATCCGTGAACATCCCGGTGCGTGAGCTCGAAGGGCGTCTCGCGGAGCTCTCGCAACATGAGACTGTGGTGTTCGTCTGTCGCAGCGGCGCACGCAGCCTCACGGCTTCCGGCATGGCGCACCGAGCAGGCATGCGAAAACCCGCGCACTTGGAAGGCGGCTTGCTCGCTTGGGCGCGAGATGTAGATCCGTCCTTCGAGGTGGCGCCGGTGGGTTAAGGTTGCTGCGATTGCGAGCGGCCCTTGGGTGAGCGGCTCACCAGCCAGCGTTTCGCCGGCAGCCAGCTGACGAGCTCTTGGCGACGGCGTTGCCATGCTTGCTCAAGTGTCTTGGCTGCTTCCGGTAACATGGCTCGTACCGAGCTCGGCATCCGCACCACTTGTCCAAACACTTTCACAACGCACTCTCCTCGACGAACACGATTTTCGACTAGACGACGGCGCATAGGTTCCACGATGGAACGCGAGCATTGCCGCAGCATTCAGCTGCGGTATCGTCTGCCGCGCGAAGCACCTGGCGGCGCTACACTCACAGTACTCGACTTGCATGTCGAGATCATTACGCCGCGTGGAATAACAGTGATTCCTTGCCTTCGCTGTGAGCAACCGGAGCGGAAGCGCGCTCGGTCTCGCGTCGACTTTGAATCGCTTCCACCAAGCGAACACTACCCGAGTCGCGCGGCTCGTGGCAGTCGGATGACGATGGACGTCGCCAACGGACAACAGCCGTCAAACCGCGCACCCGCACAATACGCGGACATTACCGACGACCACAGCAATGTGGGTCTTCAAAATGATGGCCTGCCGCATTGGATCACTCGATCTTCCTCGCGAGCCTCCTGCGAAAGAAGGCAGGGGAGTGGATCCAAGGCTTAGCGGAACGTGAGAGAGACGATATGCGCGCGCTGCTGGCTCTTCTTCTTGCTTGCGTGCTGATTCCGATGAGCACGATGGCGGGCGATTCGTCGCCGGCACGGCCTGGCACGCCGCGCTACACGTTTGCGTGGCCGCTCGATGCGCCGATGCCGAAGCCGCGGGGCGGTGTGACGAAGGGCGCCCCGGTCGAGCTCGATACCACGCCGTCGGAGGCATGGCGGGCATTGCGAGCCGAGAATCTCACGGATTTCGAGCGCGATCGGCGGGCGATTCTCGCGATGGCTGGCACGTACAGAGTGACCTTCGATTTTCTCGAGATTGTGTCCTACGCGCAGCCGGACGCGCTGGTCGCACCCTACCAATCGTGGGCAACGGAGAAGATCTATGTCGACGAGGACACAGGCCGATCGATCAGCCTGGTGCACATCCTCGAAATGCGCACGGTGGAACCTGACGGCTCGATCGGCGAGACCTTGGTGACGAAGCACTGGCGCCAAGACTGGACGTACGAGCCGCCACACATAGTCGAATATGTGGGCCGCGATAGGTGGGTGCGCAGAACGTTGGCACCAGACGATGTGAAAGGACAGTGGCTACAAACGGTTTATCAAGTGGATGAGTCGCCCCGCTATGCGAGCATCGGCCGCTGGGAGCACAACGCCAGCTTTTCTAGCTGGTCGAGCGGGGAAACCTGGCGACCGTTGCCGCGCCGCGAATGGAGCGTGCGCGATGACTACGATGTGCTGATCGGGACAAATCGACACACGATCTATCCAACGGGATGGCTTCAGGAAGAAAACAATCTCAAGGCTGTGTTGGGGGAGGATGGGACGCCGGCGCACACGCAGCCTTACCTTGCGCGCGAATACGGCATCGCGCGCTATGAGCGTATTCGCGGGGCCGATTTTGCGGCAGCCGACCGCTACTACGCGAGTACACGAGTATTCTGGAACGCCGTGCGCGCGCGTTGGAGCGAGATCTTCGCGACGCAAGGAATGGCTCAGTTACGCGGTCCTGTGGACAAGCTGGGGCTGTTCCAGCCGCTGTTTGCGCATGCAGAGGCCATTCTCGAGCAGGGTGCCGAGGCCAGCGCGAAGACTCCAGCCGTCATCGAAAGCGCGCTACGCGACATGGGGGTGGTCGATCCAAGGTAGGGCGGAGCGGTCATCGGCGCGTCCGCCTTATTATATGTGTGGGCTCTGGCGCTTGGGCGCTGGGTTGGTGGCAGGGCGTTCCCACTCGAGCCCCGAGTCCCAGACCGCTCGAGTTGAAGGCTAGGGTGCGCTGTCACACGGCCACGCTGACGCGTGCACCCCGCGTGACGCGTTCGCAAGCACCTTGCTTGTCATAGATCTTCGGATCGTTACCCGCGCCCGTGATCATGTCGAGCATCCCCTCGACCTTCTTGATGCGGGCTGTCACCAGCGCGCCATTACGATCATTCGCGGCGCGGCAGGCCGTTGCGCGAGCGGCGCATTCCGCCCAGCGCTCCTTGAGCAAGCCGGATGAATCGCACCACTCCAGCAGGCGCTCGAGGCCGCTGACGTCGGTGGGTAAGTTCATCATGCGGCACAACGAGCGGCGCTCATCGTCAATGCGTAGCAGCTCCCCCACGTAAGCCTCTCGCGTCTCGCCGGCCCGCTCCAGCCCTTCGATGTCATTGGCCACGAGTAGCGCGTGCTCGTGCTCGAGCACGCTCTGCAGGCGTTCGAGGACACTCGCCTCTTCGATGAGCAGCTTCTCGAGGTGCTCGCGACAGACTGCCGAATCCAAGTTATTTCTCCACTGTGCGCAAATCGCGCTCCAGAGCAATGAGTTTCTCTGCGATCCGCTCGGGCACGACCTCGTAGCGGCCTTCTTCGATTGCAGCGCGAATTTCGGCGACGCGCGCTTCGTCCGCCGCCGGAATGTTCCGCAGCGCCTGCTCTAGCGCAGCGAGCTGACGTGCCTGTCCCGTGATGCGTACAGCGGTGCTGGTCGTAGCGGAACGCGTTGCGACCGAACCGCTGGCCTCGCGCGGTCGCGTGGCCGACTTCGCGCTTCCGAGCTGCACGGGCCGATTATCAAAGCCGCCGATCTTCGTGGTCACGTCCTAGTCTCCTCAGTCATGGAGCCGTTAACGGCCGCACGCCGGAGAACTTTAGCCTCACCGTCGGTCTCGGTCTGAGCAGGGCGATGGGGCAAACTCGCAAGTCAACGCATCGACGCTCGACAATACGTCAAATGCTTTCGCGCGTTGGCGCCGTCGCCATGCCGCGCGAGATCAGGGAAAGCCGGAGCGTCAGTAAAATGACGCCTGTGCCGGTACGCTTCAAAGGTCCACTCTGACGATCCCATCGCTTTCCACCACCCCTTCCACGACTTTGAGCGAGGTCACGTTTTGAACGCGTACGCGGTCGTGAGCTGCACCCTCACTCAGCGCTTGGCCCTTCGCGCGGATCTCGATGTTGCCCGTTCTTGCGACCAGCGTGACCTGTTGTCCGCGACGGACCAAGATGTCCGGTGCCAGCACATCGACCGTCAATGCGGTGCCCGCAGGCAGCGCACGGCGCAAACGATGGCCTTGTACGCTCGCCATGTCGGTTACGAAGCGGCTTGCAGTGCCCGGCACTCGGCGCACTTGAGTCTCCACGTCAGAAGCGGTGATGCGTGCGTTACGCGCCAGCGCGCGGCGAAGCACGAGCACGGTGATCTCGGTCTCGACACTTACGGGCACATAGACGGTCCACGAGACCGGTGCCGTGCAGCGCACGCCCACGGTGGTGCGCGCCGCGAAATCATTGGTATGGGGTGCGAATGCCTCGAGGGGCACGGCACAGCGATGCAGACGCAGTCTCGGATCGAGCGGAGAGGCGCTCACGAGATGCTTGGCGCCGGTCGCGGCCAAGCCCTCTTCGACGAACGCTTCGGCAACGCGCTGAATAGACTGAAGCGGTTGCACGTTGGCGTACGCGCGGGGCACGACGCACCATATCAATAGAAGGAAGAGTGTTCCGTACTTCACTGTCGCTTGCTGCTCCGTCACATTGTTGACGCCCACATAGCATGAGCAAGCACAGTGCCATCGCCGCGCCGGCATGCAGCTCGGACATGCCTCTGCACAGAAATCGTCGTCGAAGTGTGATGTGCTCGACGCGGGAATGGGCAATAGCGAATAGGCTCCTGCCACAACCTCCAGCCTAGAGCCTCCAGCCCAGAGCCAGTGACGAGTCTTGCCGGCGGCAAACTCTTGCCGCTTCGTTTGCGTGAGCGCGATCGCAACTTTCACGTTGCGCCAGTCACATTCCTTCTAGCCTGCATCGAGAAGCTTGCGCTCGAGCTGCGCTGGCACGTTGCTTGCTAAGTCCTGTGTCAGACGATTTTCTGACGGAGGCAGTCATGCCCACGAAGCTCGATTCGTATCTCGGTGTGCATCCGGCAGCGCTACAGCTGCGCTCGAAGCGCATGGAAATTCTCGCCGCGAATCTGGCCAATGCGGACACGCCGAACTATCGCGCCCGCGATATCGACTTCAGAGCGGCGCTGGCGCAAGCGACTTCCTCAGCGGGCGGCGTGCGGCTCGCAACGACACAGTCAGGGCACATTGGAGCCGCCGATGCAAAGCGCATGCAGACACCGGAGCTGAAGTATCGCGTGCCGCTCGCGCCTGCGCTCGACGGCAACACTGTGGATACCCAGCTCGAGCAAGCGGCGTTCGCGGAGAACAGCGTGCGCTACCAGGCGACATTGCAGTTCCTGACCTCGAAGTTTCGCGGCCTGATGACCGCGATCACGGGACAGTGAGCTCGATCGACCAGCGACGATAGGTAAGCAGCCATGTCTAGCTTCAAGGTCTTCGACATCGCCGGTTCGGGCATGAGCGCTCAGTCCGTGCGCCTCAATACGACGGCGAGCAATCTCGCCAACGCCGATAGCGTGAGCGGCGATCCGAACCAGGTCTACAAAGCACGTTATCCGCTGTTCGAAGCCATTCGTGCCGGGCTCGGCAAGAACGCGGAAAGCGTTGGTGTCCACGTGCGCGGCATCGTCGAGAACCAGGCGCCGCCGACGGCTCGCTACGAGCCTGGCAATCCGCTCGCCGATGAGAACGGCTATGTCTACGCCCCGAACGTCAACACGGTCGAGGAGCTGGTCAACATGATCTCTGCGGCGCGCTCGTACCAGAACAACGTCGAAGTCATGAACACGGCGAAGGAAATGATGTTGGCGACGCTGCGGCTCGGACAGTAGAGGAGAAGGAAGGTGATCGAAGCAAGCAGAGTCGCTTTGGCGCGCACGCATAGCAACACGCCTTTCTCGAGGCTGACGAAGGTATTGCGCAAGCGTGTGCGCGTGGCGCGCCAGCGCGCGCGTTCTGGCGGGATGTTGTGGCCCGCGGACGTTCGGCGATAAGCGTATAAGCGAGAAAAACGATGATCGTCTCGGAAACCGGCAACGGCACTTCGGCAAGCGCAGCAGCGGCTTACTCGAGCGCAGTCCAGAAGAAGGATCAACTCGGGCAGAAGGAGTTTCTGCAGCTGATGATTGCGCAGCTGAAGAATCAGGACCCGTTCAAGGCGATGGATCCGAGCCAGTTTCTCGGTCAGCTCGCCCAGTTCGGCACGGTGAGCGGCATCCAAGAGATGCAAAACGCCTTGGCGGCGCTGTCTGCGGCACTGCGCTCTTCGCAAGTGCTCGATGGCGCTGCGCTGATCGGGCGGGAAGTACTGGTGGCGAGCGATGAGGTGATGCTGGCGACCGAGGATCCAGTTCGTTGCGTCATCGACGTGCCGGAGAACGCCACGTCGGTGTCGATTCAGATCAGCGATGCATCCGGGCAACTCGTCCGGCGCATCACGGTGTCAAACGTGGCTGGACTGACCGAGATCGAGTGGGACGGTGTCTCCGATGCGGGCACGCGAGCTCCGCCGGGCAAGTACTCATTCGAGGCGGTGGCGAACGTCGGTGGCGCCTCGACATCGCTGGAAATCTTGATGGCCAGCCGCGTATCGAGCGTCACGGTCGATGCCGGCCGCGGGCTGATTCTGAACACGAGCACACTCGGGTCGCGCTCGCTAGGCGATGTGCGCCGTGTGATGTAACGAGTTTGCTAAACAGCTATGCACTTGGGAGTTTGACATGCCGTTCCGTCTTGCCTTGAGCGGTTTGCATGCGGCGCAAGCCGATCTCACCGTCACTGCTCACAACATCGCCAATACTGGCACTGTCGGTTTTAAGGGCTCGCGAGCGGAGTTCGCTGAGCTGTTCTCCGTGTCCCCGCAAGGCGTCAGCGCGGTCATGGTCGGTAACGGCGTCCGTGTGGCGAATGTGGCGCAGCAGTTCAAGCAGGGGAACATCGACTTCACCGACAACAGTCTCGACTTGGCAATCAGCGGTCAGGGCTTCTTCATCCTGAGCGACGGCGGAGCGTTGTCGTATACACGTGCCGGCGCATTTCAAGTCGATCGCGACGGTTACATCGTCAACAGTCAGAATCAACGCTTACAGGCGTATCCTCCCGTTGCGGGAGGTGGATTCAATACCGGTGCGCTCACGGACATCCAAGTGGTGACGAGCGAGAGCCCGCCGTCGGCGACGACTCAGGCCGAGGTCATCTTCAACTTGCCGAGCAACGCCGAGCCACCGACGGTGGAGCCATTCGATCCGGCGGTTACGACCAGCTACAACCATGCAACGTCACTGACCGTCTACGACGCGCTCGGCGCGGCACACACCGCGACGATGTACTTCGTCAAGAATGACCCGAGTGCCCCGGGGAACGACGAGCATCAGTGGACCCTGCACCTCTTTGTGGACGGCCAGCAGGTCGGCAACACGCAGCTGCGATACTCGAGCACGGGTGCGCTGATCGATCCGGTAGACGGTCGCATCCCGATTACCTACGACCCCACGAACACCGGCGCAGAGCCCATGAACATCACGCTCAACGTGGGACGCAGCACGCAATACGGCAGCGCATTCAACGTCAACTCGATCACGCAGGACGGTTACACGACCGGTCGCTTGATCGGTATCGACGTCGACTCGACCGGCGTCGTGCAGGCGCGTTTCACGAACGGCCGCTCGATCTCGCTCGGACAGATTGCGCTGGCGAACTTTGCGAACCCGCAAGGGCTGCAGCAGCTTGGCGATACCGCGTGGGCAGAGACCTTCAGCTCAGGGCAAGCCGTGCGAGGGCAGGCCGGTAACTCCGGGTTCGGGCTGATTCAATCCGGTGCGCTCGAAGCGTCGAACGTAGACATCACCGAGCAACTCATCAACATGATCACGGCGCAGCGCAACTTCCAGGCGAATGCGCAGATGATCTCGACGGCGGATGCGATCACCCAAACCATCATCAACATCAGATAAGGCTATTGGCGCAGGCACGAACCTTTCGTAGCTCGTCACACATAACGGCCAGAGGCTCATGGATCGTTTTCTCTACATCGCCATGTCCGGCGCGAAAGAAACGCTTCGCGCGCAAACGGTCAACAATCACAATCTCGCGAACGCGAGCACGGTGGGCTTTCGCGCAGAGCTGAGCTCGTTCCAAAGCCGCGCGGTGGCGGGCTCTGGCTATGGTTCGCGTGTCTACGCGACGCATTCGACGACCGGCTGGGATCAGACTCAGGGCGCATTGACGGCGACCGGTCGAGACTTGGACGTCGGGATCAACGGTGCAGGCTGGATCGCCGTGCAGGCACCCGATGGGCGCGAAGCGTACACGCGTGCGGGCGATTTGCGCGTCGATCCGAGCGGCATGTTGCTCAACGGTGCCGGACACCCGGTGCTCGGTGATGCCGGCTCTCTGACGGTGCCACCACATGCGTCCATCTCGATCGGCGCGGATGGAACGATCTCGATCGTGCCGCTTGGCGAAGGGCCGGAGACGACTGCAGTCGTCGGGCGCATCAAGCTGGTGAATCCGCCACCCGAGGCGTTGGTACGTGGTCCCGACGGTTTGTTTCGCATGGCCGACGGCAGTGACGCGCCCGCCGATGCGAACGTGCGTCTCGTATCGGGCGTGCTGGAAACGAGCAACGTCAACATCGCCGATGCCATGGTCAACATGATCGAGCTCGCGCGTCACTTCGAGCTGCAAGTCAAGGCGATGCGGACGGCGGAAGAGAACGCGGCAACGGCCGCACAGCTGTTGCGCGCTACATAACGTTGGGCGGCGGGCGCTCGCTGCTGGCAACCGGAGGAGAGGTAGGTAAGTGAGCCTGAGGGCACACACACTTGGACCAGCAAAGCTGCAGATATCGAGGATCAACACACTAGCCGGTTCTGGCCGGAGCCCAGAGCCCAGTACAAACTGATGATGGAGTCCAGCGATGAATCCTGCTCTTTGGGCCGCAAAGACTGGCCTCGACGCGCAGCAAACGCGCATGACGGTTACGTCCAACAACCTTGCGAACGTGAACACGACCGGTTTCAAGAAGAGCCGTGCGGTGTTCGAAGATCTTCTGTATCAGAACGTGCGCCAGGTCGGAGCACCGACGTCGCAGGACACGCAGCTGCCGTCCGGATTGCATCTCGGCACAGGCGTACGCGTCGTTGCGACGGAGAAGCTGTACACCCAGGGCAATCTCACGCAGACCGGCAATTCGCTCGATGTCGCCATTAACGGCCGCGGCTTTTTCCAGATTCTCCTGCCCGACGGCACGATGGCGTATACGCGTGACGGCAGCTTTCGCGTCAGCGCGCAGGGCGAGCTCGTCACATCGAGCGGTTTCCTGGTGCAGCCGGGCATCACGATTCCCGACGGCGCGCAGTCCATCACGATCGGCGCGGATGGCGTGGTGAGCGTGCAGCTTCCGGGTCAGGCGGCACCCACGGAGGTCGGCTCGTTGCAGCTCGTGGACTTCATCAATCCCGCCGGCTTGCAGCCGCGCGGCGAGAACCTGCTGCTCGAGTCGGCCGCAAGCGGACCGCCGCAAATCGGCACGCCGGGTCTCAATGGGCTTGGTCTGCTCGTGCAGGGCTCGCTGGAGAGCTCCAACGTCAATGTCGTCGAGGAGCTCGTCAACATGATCGAGACGCAGCGCGCGTACGAGATGAACTCCAAAGCCATCGCGACCACCGATCGCATGCTCGAGTACGTGACCAACCAGCTCTAGCACGCCGTGGAAGCGGACGATGATGGAGGTCGTGAGGCAATGAGCAAGGTTCAAATGGGCGGCGGCATTCGTTTTCTGGATCGAGCGCGCGATCGTGCATTGCGCATGTTCGTGCGCGTTGTCCCTGGTTGGGGCCATCGTCCGCTGCCCATATTGATCGCGCTCGGCGCGCTCAGCGGTTGCGTGAGCGCACCGCCCGAGCCGGACTTCTCCGCCACCTGGCCGGAGCCGCCGCCGGCGGCAACGCAGGGCAACGGCGCGATCTATCAGGCGGGGACGGACATATCGCTGTTCGAGAATGCGGTCGCGCGCAGAGTGGGCGACACGCTGACGATTCGTTTGACCGAGCATACGAACGCCTCGAAGACCTCGAGCACGAAGACGAAGAAGGCAACCTCGATCAATCTGCCCGGACCGACGATCGCCGGGCGGCCGGTGACGCGTCACGGCACCGAGATACTGAACGCGAACGTCCAGAACGAAACATCCTTCGACGGCGAAGGGGCGAGCACGCAAAGCAATCGCCTCTTCGGCGAGATCACGGTCACCGTCGCGCAGCGCTTGCCGAACGGCAATCTGCTCGTGCGCGGTCAGAAGTGGATCACGATCAATCAGGGCAGGGAGTACGTGCGCATCCAAGGCATCGTGCGCCCCATCGACATCGAGCCGGACAACTCTGTTTCCTCTCTGAAGGTGGCGGATGCACAGATTTATTACGGAGCGACGGGCGCGCTCGCCGACGCGAATAGGCCTGGCATCCTGGCGCGGTTCTTCAATCTGCCTTGGATGCCGTTCTAACGGGGCTCGAGGCTCGGGGCTGGAGACACAGACGATAATTGTAAAGGCTCGCGAACAATGCACCACGTGCGATTGCTGCTCATCAAGACGATGCGGAGATTGGCACGACGTGGCAGACGCGTCACGTCTCGAGCCTCAGCCGCCGGTCTCCAGCCGCCAGCCCTTGCGCTTTGCGCAACGCTTCTGCTTGCCTGCGGTGCAGCTCATGCCGAGCGCGTCAAGGACTTGGCGACGGTGGCGGGTGTGCGGCCCAATCAGCTCATCGGCTACGGCTTGGTCGTCGGCTTGGACGGCACGGGGGATCAGACGAGTCAGGCGCCGTTCACCATTCAAAGCATTCGCAACATGCTGGCGAAGTTCGGCGTGACCATTCCCGCGAATGTCAATCCGCAGCTCAAGAACGTCGCGGCCGTGACGGTGCGCGCGGAGCTGCCGCCTTTTGCCAAGCCGGGTCAGACGATCGATGTGACGGTCGATTCCATCGGCAATGCGACGAGCTTGCGTGGCGGCAGCCTGCTCATGACGCCGTTGCGTGGCATAGACGGCGAGGTGTACGCGATCGCGCAAGGAAGCCTCGTCGTTAGCGGCTTCGGCGTGTCCGGTCGGGACGGATCGCGCATCGCGGTCAATGTGCCGAGCTCGGGTCGCATTCCGAACGGCGCGACGGTCGAGCGGGCAGTGCCGACGAATTTCGCCACCGAGCCCTATATCGTGCTGAATCTGCACACGCCGGACTTCACCACGGCCGCGCGCGTCACGGAGAGCATCAATGCGCTGCTGGGGCCGGATACGGCACACGCACTCGATGCCGTATCGATTCGCGTGCAGGCGCCCGTGGATCCAAGTCAACGGATTGCGTATCTGTCGATGCTCGAGTCGATCGAGGTGGAGCCGGGCGAGGCACCGGCACGTGTCATCGTGAACTCGCGCACCGGAACCGTCGTCATCGGCTCCGCCGTCCGAGTCATGCCTGCTGCGGTAGCGCACGGGTCTTTGTCGGTCACCATCACCGAGCGTATCGACGTCAGTCAACCGAATCCGCTGTCGCAAGGCGAGACGGTCGTCGCGCCCCGTTCCGACATTGAGGTCGAGCAGCCGGAAGCTCGCATGTTCGTGTTCGATGCGGGCGTCAATCTCGAAGAGATTGTGCGTGCCGTCAATCAAGTCGGTGCTGCGCCAGGCGATCTGGTCGCCATCCTCGAAGCCTTGAAAGAAGCGGGCGCGCTGCGTGCGGAGCTCGTGGTCATCTAGACAACGGTATGCAGCGGACGGTGCGCACATGACTCACGAAAGACGTGCAATACGGCGCTCATGCAGGTGCGCGTCGGTATCGGTGTGCGCGTGCCTTGCCACGGCGCAAGCCGCCGCGGTGACGTCATCGTTCGTCCTCCGCTGTGGGTGGTCGACGGAGGAGTGGGCATGACCGCGCCCATCATGTTCTTTGCAGATCCGAACGCCCTGACGCCCGTCAGACAAGGTGCACAGACGGGCGATCCGGAGGCGTTGAAAGAGGCAGCCAGGCAGTTCGAGAGCCTCTTCACGCAGATGCTCCTGAAGAGCATGCGCGAGGCGAACAAGAGCTTTGGCGGCGATTCGCTGTTCGGCAGCGATCAGTCCGAGTTCTACCAGGATCTGTTCGATCAGCAGATGGCCTTGCACTTGTCCAGGGGCAAGGGATTGGGTCTTGCTGACATGCTCATTCGTCAGCTGAGCGGCGCAGCTGCCAGCGGCGAGGGTGCGAGCAGCCCGGATCGGTCCGCAGGTGCAGCACTGCAGAGCGACGCGGTCACCGGCAACGAGCGGCGAGCATTTCACGTGCACAGCTTGCGGCCGTCACTGGACCGTGCGCCCGGCGCTTCGGCCTCGAGCGCGATCTCCAGCCGTCATCAGCCGGTCTCGACATCGAAGGTCGAGTTCGTCCGCAAGCTCTTGCCGCACGCGCAGGCAGCGGCACGCGAGCTCGGCGTGGATGTGCGCGCGATATTGGCACAGGCAGCGCTCGAGACAGGGTGGGGCCGTTTCGTGCCTTGCGGCTCGAACGGCGAGTGCAGCTACAACTTCTTCGGCATCAAGGCGACCGGGAATTGGTCGGGCGCAACCGTCACCGTGCCGACACTCGAGTTCGAAGACGGCCTGCCCGTGCGTAAAGCGGAGCGGTTCCGCGCATACGGATCGGCGGCGGAAAGCTTCCGAGACTTCGCGGCGCTCATTCGCAACAGCCCGCGATACCGGGCTGCGCTCGGTCGCGGCGAGGACATTGCGGGCTTTGCGGCCGCGTTACAGAACGGCGGCTACGCCACCGATCCGGAGTATGCAAACAAGATCGTTTCAGTCGCACGCGAGCTGGGCAAGCTGCTCGCTGGTGGGCGCACGGAGCAAGCGGCGAGCGCCACGGTGCGAAGAGAAGGAGGGCTCACATGACGCGAGACGTCTTCTCATCGTGCTATCGCGGTTCCGCTGTGGGCGGCGATTTCACATGCACGCTCGGGAGCTCGAGGCCTGAGCTTGGTAGCGCTCGGCGGTCTCGAGCGTGCACCGGCGAAGACAGCCTAGGCGAAGTCAAGATGCGGAGGTGGTATGCCTGATTTTTTCCGCACGAGCCTGACCGGGCTGGTGGCGTTTCAACGTGCGCTCGATGTGACGAGCCACAACATCGCGAACGTCAACACGCCGGGATACAGTCGCCAGCGGGTGGAGCTCGGCACGCGTCCACCGAGCGCGTACGGCAATGGCTGGGTCGGCAATGGCGTCGTCGTGCAGACGACGCGCCGCATGTTCGACGATTTCATCGCGTTGCAATCGCGCACGAGCTCGAGCAGCTTGCAGTACTTGAATGTCTATGCCCGCAACGCCGAGCGCCTGAGCAACTTGCTCAGCGACTCGACGACCGGGCTCACTGCAACCCTGCAGAACTTCGTCAACGCGTTGCAAGGCGTGGCCAACTCACCGGCTTCCGTGCCTGCACGACAGGTGCTGCTGGGCGAAGCGCAGACACTGCAACAACGCTTGCAGGAGTTTGCTGCGCACCTGGCAGAGATGGACAGGGAAGTCAATTTCCGTTTGCAGACGGAAGTCGCCGAGGTCAACTCCATCGCGCAGGCGCTTGCCAAGCTCAACCTGGAGATCACCGCAGCCTATGGCCGTACCGGAGGCCGGCCGCCGAACGATCTGCTCGATCAGCGCGATCGCCTGCTGGACCAGCTGGCCGAGAAGGTCTCGATCAACTCCGTCGTCCAGAACGACGGTGCCGTCAATGTGTTCATCGGCAACGGACAAGCTTTGGTGCTCGGCACGCAGGCGAGCGAGTTGACGGTCGTTCCGGACGAGTTCGATCCGGTCCGCTTCGGCGTGGCCATCCGCACCGCGAATGGCCCCCTCGACATCACCGCCAACATTCGTGGCGGGGCGCTCGGCGGCTGGCTCGATTATCGACGCGAGCAGCTCGATCCCGCACGCAACACGATCGGCCGCATCACGTTGGGGCTCGCGGAGATCGTCAACACACAGCACATGCGCGGCGTGGACCTCTCCGGGGAGATGGGCGGGGCCTTCTTCGCTGTCGGCGCTCCGGAGGTGTTGCCGAGCACGGCGAACACCGGGTCCGGCGCTGTGACTGCGACGATCGCGGACGTGCAGGCGCTGACACAGCGTGACTACGTGCTCGAGCTCACGGCTGACGGCTGGCAGTTGCGCGACGCGCATTCCGGTGCAGCGGTGATGATGACAGGCAGCGGCACGCAGGCCGATCCCTTCGTCGCGGAGGGCGTCGCGCTCGTCGTGGACGGCAGCCCGAGCGTAGGTGATCGCTTCTTGATTCGTCCGACGCGATCAGCCATCGACGGCCTCGATGTGCTGATCAGCGATCCCTCGAAGATTGCCGCGGCGGCGCCACTCTCGACCGGAATCGGCGCCGGCAATCTCGGCACTGGCGAGATCTCCGAAGCGGAGATCACGGATCCGGCGGGGCTCGTGACCTCGCCCGTGCAGATCAGGTTCACGAGCGCATCGACATATTCGATCGATGGCGGTCCGGATGTGCCGTTCACCGGCTCGCCTATCGAGATCACGCACAACGGCTGGACAGTGACCATCACGGGCGCGCCCGCTGTCGGCGATACCTTCACGGTGAGGCCGAGCGGCCCGGGAGACAATCGCAATGCATTGCGGCTTGCCGAAGCTCTGCAGCGCCCGATATTGAACGGCGGCACGACCTCGCTGAGCGCTGCCGTCGGACAGTTCGTCGGCGGCATCGGTGTCGCCGCCAAGCAGGCGCAAGCCAGCCGCGATGCGCAGGCCGTCGTTCACGAGGAGAATCTTGCCGAGCGCGATCGCGTCTCCGGTGTGAACTTGGACGAGGAAGCGGCGAATCTCCTGAGATATCAGCAGGCCTATCAAGCGGCAGCGCAGCTGATTCGGGTCGCGGACACACTCTTTCAGACATTGCTGAGCGCGACACAGCGGTAGCGGGAAGGCAATGCATAGAAAACCTCAAGTCTTGGCACGCTGTGGCCGATGAGGTGATCAGCGGCGCCTTGGTCATTCACTGAACGCGGTCACGGGTGTCACATGCGCATTTCCACATCGGGGCTTCATCACAACGCGCTCGTTACCATGCTGCAGCAGCAGACCGCGTTGTCGAAGATTCAGAACCAGATCGCAACGGGCAAGCGCATCCGAACTCCGGCAGACGATCCTGCCGCAGCGGTTCACATCCTGGAGCTCGAGCGTGCGCTCCAGGAAGCCGAGCAGCTCAGGACCAATGCGGACATGGCGAAGAACCGCCTGTCACTCGAGGAGCAGTCGCTGCAGGATGTCAGTCGGCTGCTCGACCGAGTGCGTGAGCTGGCCATTCAAGCGAACAACGCGCCCATCGACATGGACGATCGTAGGATGATCGCGACCGAGCTGCGCGAGCGTCTGAAAGAATTGGTCAACATCGCGAATCGACGCGACGCGAACAACGAGTTCCTCTTCGCGGGTTACGCCACCCAAACGCAGCCGTTCTCCGCCGGGCCTACGGGGATCGTTTACGCGGGCGATCAAGGTAACCGTGTGCTCCAGGTCGGGCCGAACCATCGTGTCGCCGACAGCCATTCGGGCTTCGATGTGTTCCTTAACATTCCTGAGGGTAACGGCACGTTCGTGCTGCGAGCAGCCGCGACGAACACCGGCAGCGGAGTGCTTGGCGCGGGCAGTGTCATCGATCGAGCCGCATGGTCGAACGCCGCGGACGATTACACGATTCATTTCACGTCCGACGATGGCGAGTACGAGATTCTCGATAGCGGCGGCAATGTCGTCACTACCGGCCAGTACGTCGAGCACTCGGCGATCGAATTCAACGGCATCAAGTTCGAGCTCACCGGCATGCCGGCGCAGGGCGATCGCTTCGAGGTCGCGCGCAGCCGCAGCGAGGATATCTTCACGACGCTGCAGAGCTTGATCGACACGCTGGAGGGCACCACCGCCAGCAATCAGGCGCTTTTCAACAGCAACATCGCGCAGACGCTGCAGCAGCTCGATATTGCGCAAGAGCACTTCTTGCAGATTCGCGCGGACATCGGTGCACGTCTGTCCGGGTTGGAAGCGGCAGAAGCCGCGCGCGAGGATCGCAATCTCGAGCTCAAGCGGATGAAATCCGAGCTCGAGGATCTCGATTACGCTGAAGCCGTGACACGCATGTATCAGCAGCTCGCCGGCCTGCAGGCTGCACAGGCTTCGTACATGCAGATCGCGCAGTTGTCGTTGTTTAACTGGTTCAAATAGGCTCTAGGCCGTAGGCGGCAGGTTTGGTGCGCTGGTGCCGATGCTGGGCGCTCGGCCCTGAGCTGCTGGGCAAGTCGCTGACGATACAAGCAGCGCGCCGTGCCTCGGGCTGCCCCGAGTCCCAGCCCCACGCCCGTGCCGTGATCCTGTCCACACTTTCCAACGCTCGTCATTCGACCCCTCAAGTTTCACCTCAGGCGCTCCGATACAAGCGATGACAGCAGATCGGCGCGCATCACGACGCCAGTGCTGAATCGGAGCCGCGGACGGGCGTCCCGGCCAGGGGTAAAGATCAGGAGTAGTTTATGGCACTTGTCATTAACACGAACGTGATGTCGCTGAATGCGCAGCGCAATCTGACGACATCCACGAGCCAGCTGGCGATCTCGCTACAGCGCCTGTCCTCGGGTCTGCGTATCAACAGCGCGAAGGACGACGCGGCGGGACTGGCGATCTCCGAGCGTATGACCACGCAGATTCGCGGTCTCAACCAGGCCGTGCGCAATGCGAACGACGGCATTTCGCTCGCGCAAACGACGGAAGGCGCTCTGCAGGAGGTGACGAACAACTTGCAGCGGATCCGTGAGCTCGCTGTGCAGGCGGCTAACGCCACGAACAGCGACAGCGACCGCGCGGCGCTCGATCAGGAAGTGCAGCAGCGCTTGGCCGAGATCGATCGCATCGCGAGCCAGACGAACTTCAACGGCCGTAAGGTTTTGGACGGCTCGTTCGGCAGTGCGACGTTCCAGGTCGGCGCGAACGTCGGCGAGACGATCGGCATCGAGCTCAACACGAGCATGCGGATTGCGGCGATCGGCAAGATCGCGGTGCAAGCGTCCGGCTCGACGAGCGGCTTGTTCGATCGCGTCTACGTCGGCGCTGGCGATTTCGTGATCGGCGGCGAGGACGTTGCCACGGGCTGGTACGCGAGCCTCAACGATCTCGCAGCTGCGATTCAAGCTGCCGCGGGGGACGGCGTGGGAGTCACCGTGCAGAATGGCGAGATCCAGATCGTGAACAACAGCGGTGCCGATATTCAGATCTCCGGAGCTCTCGCTGAGGCACTCAACTTGAACGGCACCGTCGCCAACGGTGGTCCTGCTAGCGAAAGCCAGGACGCATCCACGTTCTTCGACGGCTTGGAGCTGGAAGCGGGCGAGCTCACCTTGCAGGTCGGCGACGGTGCTGAGATTGACCTCGCGGGTCCCTACGCGACCGCGCAGGATCTCGTGGATGCGATCAACAGCCGGGTGAGCGGTGCGACTGCCGTGGTGCAGAGCGACGGCACGATCAGCATCGCGGCGACCGACAGCCTGACGATCGGCGGCACCGAGGCGGGTACCCTTGGTTTCTCAACGGGGACCTTTGCCGCCACGGGCAGCTTGAGCGGTGTGAACGTGAGGGACACCGACGCGGCGAACGACACGATCCTGCGCGTCGATGCGGCCTTGACGGCGGTCAGCCAGCTGCGCAGCGTCCTCGGTGCGATCCAGAACCGCTTCGAGTCGACGATCAACAACCTGCAGACCGTCTCCGAGAACCTGTCGGCGTCCCGCAGCCGCATTCAGGACACGGATTTCGCAGCCGAGACGGCGGCGCTGACCCGTGCCCAGATCCTGCAGCAGGCGGGCACGGCGATGGTCGCGCAGGCCAACGTCCTGCCGCAGAACGTGCTCTCGCTGCTTCGTTAAGCATGAGCACGTGAGCGGATGATCTGGCTCGTCGAGAGCTCGATCCAGGCAGGCGGGGCGGGTCGCAAGACCCCCACCGCCTGCCCTGTTTTACATGTACGGGGCGCGCATGAGCAATTTGACGATCACGCCGGCCTCGAACGCCATCGATGCGGGACGGAGAGTTGACCCACCTCATCAGCACGGCTCAACCGAGCGGCCTCGCGCCGACGCGCTCGAGCAGCCTTCGATCGTGACTGAGGAACAGGTCAAGGCAGCCGTCGAGCAAATCGAGTCTTATCTCAAGGCGTCGCGTCGAGAGCTGCAATTCGAAGTCGATGCGGAAAGCGGATGCATCGTTGTGCGGGTTCGCGATCCGGAAACCGGCGAGGTCATTAGACAAATTCCGGGCGAGGATGCCTTGAAACTGGCGCGCAGCTTGCAGGCGAACCTGCAGGAGAAGACACCGCTGCTTCTCGACCTGATCGTTTGATATACGCGGAGAAGCCCATATGGCCACGTTCCAATCGCTCGGAGTCGGCTCAGGTCTGGATCTGACCGCGCTGGTCTCGCAGCTCGTTGCAGCGGAGCGCGCCCCCAAGCAGCGTCAGATCACGACGCAGCAGTCGCGCGTGGCTGTCGAGCTTTCGGCCGTCGGCACTTTCAAGGGCGCGCTAAGCGCGTTCCATGGCGCCGTATCGGCGTTGAAGCTGCCTACTTCGTTCGATGTCTTCGCCGCCAGGTCGAGCAACGAAGAGATTTTCACCGTCAGCGCGAACCATGCAGCGACGTTGGGCACATACGACATCGAAGTCGTCAGCGTCGCGACGGCAGAGCAGATCTCCTCCCGCGCGTTCGAGAGCGGCGACGCGGTCGTCGGCACCGGATCGCTGACGATCTCAGTGGGCGGGCAAAGCTTTACCGTGCAGATCGACGACGGCAGCGGCACGCTCAGAGGCATTCGCGACGCCATCAATCGCGCAGAGGACAATACTGGCGTGCGGGCGACGATCGTGAACGGCACCGACGGCTCACACTTGGTGCTGACTTCGACTAAGACGGGTCTTGCCAACCGCATCACGATCGCTGTCGACGGAGAAGGACTCGAGGCGCTGGCCTATTCGGCCGACGCACCCAATGAGTATACCCAGGTCCGTGCGGCGCAAGATGCGCTCGTCTACGTCGCAGGGACCGAGCATCGCAGCGCTTCCAACACGATCGCGGACGCGATCGAAGGCGTGACGCTGCAGCTGTTGAAGGCGGACGCAGGCAACACGCATTCGATCAAGGTTGAGAGGAACGTCGATGCGCTGGTGGGCCGAATCGATGCATTCGTCACTCAGTTCAATTCGCTCGCCGGTACGATGGCGAGCCTGCAAAGCTACGATCCGACGACGAAGCAGGCTGGGGCGCTCTTGGGCGATCCATTGGTGCGCGGGATCGAAAGCGCGCTGCGGCGTGAGCTCGGCAGGCCGATCGATGGCGCCAACGCGCCATACAACACGCTCTCGAGCATCGGCATCACGATGACTGTGGACGGCAAGCTCGAGCTCGACAAGGCGAAACTACGCAAGGCGCTCGAGTCGGATCTTGCGGCGGTACAGCGTATCTTCAGCGCCGAGAGCGGCATCGCGGTGCGCCTGGACAACGTGCTGGCGCCCCATCTCGCACCGGACGGCTCGCTCGCGCTGCGCAATCAGACGCTGAACGATCGCACGAAAAAGCTGGACGCCGATCTCGCGGCGTTGGACGCGCGCATGCAAGTCATCGAGGAGCGCTACATCAAGCAGTTCACCGCGCTCGATACGTTACTTGCCCAACTTCAATCGACTTCTGCGTATCTGGGGCAACAGCTTGCAAACCTGCCGAAACCGAAGGCCTAGGCGGGCTGTAGGCTGAGGCTGTGGAGGCTCCGGGGTGGGCGGCGTCGCGCGCCGCAGCCCCAAGCCCAATTCTCCCTCAAGTCAGCGGACGATCCGCCGTTACATTCCTCAGATTCGTTATCCCGATTGGATCGATTGGAGCAGCCGAATGTCCGCCTTTGCCCAAGCAAGCAAGCTGGCCGCCTACAGCAGCACGGCTGCGCACGGGGGCGTTGCGGCTGCGGATCCGCACCGGCTCGTCGTCATGCTCCTGGATGGAGCGATCGAGCGCATTCGCGCGGCGCAGGCATGCATCAAGCGCGGCGAGATCGCTGAGAAGGCGCAGCTGATACATCGCGCGGTGGCGATCATCGGTGAGCTGCACGCCAGCCTCGACATGTCCGCTGGTGGGCAAATCGCGGCCAACCTGGGCGAGCTCTACGACTACATGACGCGCCAGCTGTTGAAGGCCACGCTGGAGAACAATCTCGAGACGATGGACGAAGTCTGCCGTCTTCTGCATGAGATTCGCAGTGCCTGGGTGACCATACCAGCGGAGGCACGTGCACGATGAGCGTTCCCACTGCAGACGCGGTCATGGCCGCTACGTACAAGCTGGTCCAGCAGGCCATGAGCGGCCAATGGCACGACATGCCGAGAACGATCGAGGAGCGTCGCTTACTGCTCGATCGGTTGAGCGCGAGCGCGACGGCGCAGGATCGGGAGTGGCTGAACGCGCTCAAGCAAGCGATGGCGGAATCGGATGCTGTCATTGCGAAGATGCGCGAGGAGGCGATCTCACAACACGGCACGGCGGATGCCGCCGACGAGCAACGGGCTGGCGTCGATGACGTGCTGGAGATGATACGAGGCAGCTAGACACGCGGCGGTTGGCCGTGGCGTCTCGTGGACCACGCGTCGAGCGCTCATTGACAGCGAGAGACGAAGAGGCATCCTGACCACCAGCGGCAACCGTCACGCACGACCATGTACGAGGGCATCGACACCATTGTCTTGTACGAGGAGCTGGCATACGAGGATGTGCTGCCGGTTGCCTGGCGTCGTTTGCCTGAGCCGCACGATCCCGTGCTCGTCAACAGCTTCGCGGATCGCAACTTACGCGTGCTGCAGGCCGTGGCGGTGCTCGATGAGCACGGTCAGCTGGAAAAGGCGGATGAAACCTCGCCGCATGCGGCCGACATTCTGCGCCTCGACATGAAGTTGAATCTGCTGCTCGACATGGTGGGGCGCTTGCTTGCATCCAGTCAACCGCGACCGAAGCCGACGGCCGTTCGTTTCAATGCGCTCGGCGGCGTATTCCAGGCAAGCCCGCCGTTTCCCGATCTCGGCAGCCAGGGCGTGCTCGAGATCTACTTGCGCGATTGCATCGCCGATCCGCTGCGCCTAGTGGGGCGGATTGCTTCCATCGGACCCGACGGGCGAGTCAAAGTGCGCTTCATCCCTCCCGGCGAGCACGTCGCCGATCTTCTGGAGAAGCTCGCCTTTCGCAAGCATCGACGACAAGTGGCGGGCATCAGGCAACCGAAGGCACGTTGATAGCGCAGTCACGGACGTTGATTCTCGTTGTGTGAAGCGCGTCCACCTGTCTTCGCGCGGTCCACTTGCATGTGCTGACAGTCTTAGAGTGTCGACTCGTTCTCACTTTCTGCTCGCTTAGATGAGCTGACTATCAGTCGTTCCCTGAGTCGTGCGCCAAATTTCTGGCAGCAGTTCACGCGCGCGGGGCCTTCAGGGTAAGCCTGATAGAGCTGTCTTCTTACGGCGACACAATCGGGCGCAAACACAAAAAGCGGCGCCCGACAAAGAAAGATCGCCGCACGAGGAGGGCAATGATGAGTTTCAGCGACACGCAGCGTATTCGTATTCTCACTGTCCAGCGTGCAGTTGTTTACGACTGCGATGCAGAACGTGCCGAGCGTGTCGCGCAAGTTCTGAAGGAAGTCGATCTCGAGCCGTTGCTCGTCGATCATGCAGCGCTGATGCGCACGATTCTGCAATCGCCGACGACCCCGCCCGCGCTGTTGATCGGAGACCCGGGGGATTGTGACTGGGTCGAGCTAGGAGCGGCGCTTCGCGAGCAGCTCGGTGACGTGCCCGTGGTCGCCTATGGCGCCAACGCCACGGCGCAGCAGCTCATCGAAGCCATTGGCGCGGCACGCGTGCATCGGTTGCCGTTTCCCTTCCGAGCCAGTGCGCTTGCGGCGGCGCTGCGGGTGCCCGGTCAAGCTGCGCTCGAAGAAGCAGGCCGGAATGTCTCCATGCCGGCCGGCAACTCGCCGGCAATCAGACAAGTGGTGCAGCTCATCCGGCAGGTGGCGGCGCACGACTCGAACGTGCTGATCCTGGGCGAGTCCGGAACTGGCAAGGAGGTGGTCGCACGTGCGATCCACGATGCGAGCCCGCGCCGGCAACGACCCTTCGTCGCCATCAATTGTGGCGCCATTCCCGCCGAGCTGCTCGAGAGTGAGCTGTTCGGTCACGAGAAAGGCGCCTTCACAGGCGCGATCACGGCACGCAAAGGACGTTTCGAGATTGCCGAAGGCGGCACGCTGTTCCTGGATGAGATCGGCGACATGAGCCTGCCGATGCAGGTCAAGCTGCTGCGGGTGCTGCAAGAACGCGTGTTCGAGCGTGTCGGCAGTCACACGCCGATCCGTTGCAACGTGCGCATCATCGCTGCCACGCATCGCAACCTGGAGGAGGCGATTGCGCGCGGCACGTTCCGCGAGGATCTCTTCTATCGTTTGAACGTGTTTCCCATCGAGATGCCGCCGCTGCGCGCGCGCATCGAGGACCTGCCGCTGCTCATACATACCTTCAACGAGCGCAATGTTGCCGCAGGGCGTGCCAGAGTCGAGTTCACCGCGCGAGCGCTCAAGGTTCTTTCTCACTATCCCTGGCCCGGCAACGTCCGCGAGCTTGGCAATCTGGTGGAACGGATGTCGATTCTGTATCCCAACCGCCGCGTCGATGTGGCGGACCTGCCGCCCAAGTATCGGCCGCAGGCGTTGCTTGCCGAGCTCGACTTGGATGTGGAAGACGACGGCGACAGCTCGATCCGCCTGCCGCAGTTGCGGGCGTGTGATCTGGACGGCGCTGCCGAGCTCGACGACCGTCAAGTGATGTCGTTGCTCACGGAAAGCAGCCCGCGAGAGTCGCTGGCGCATCTGCCGCCCGAAGGTATCGACCTGCGAGACCATCTCTACACGATCGAGCGCGACCTCATCCAGCAGGCGCTCAACCGTGCCGGCGGGACGGTGGCACATGCCGCTCGCTTGCTGAGGCTGCGTCGCACGACGCTCGTCGAAAAGTTGCGCAAATTCCAGATGCTCAACGAGACGGCAGCGTCGGAACTTTGACGCAGACGATCGCGACGCGCCTCGATCCTCACGCTCATGAGGCGCTCGGGATGTGACGCGCTACACAGGAATCTCCCATTCCATGCTGTTCGAGCGCGGGTGGAACGGAAATTGCTCCCTTGCAAGCAGTTCCACTGAACAGCGGTGCAAACGAATCTGAAATGAGGGAGGAAGGGCACAACCAGGGTGAGACGTTCGCGCCGGTCGACGGCGCGGCAGGGCGCGAGGCGGCCGACCAGATGATTGCGGTGGCCGAGAGCTCGCGACGTCTTGCTGAGCTGGCGCGACGTGTCGCTGCCAGCGATTGCACGGTCTTGATCGCTGGTGAATCTGGTACCGGCAAGGAGGTGCTGGCACGGTTCATTCACCGCAATTCGCCCCGCGCATCGAAGCCGTTCGTCGCTGTCAATTGTGCTGCGATCCCCGAGAGCATGCTCGAAGCGATCTTGTTCGGCTACGAGCGCGGTGCGTTCACGGGTGCTCATGCGGCACACGCCGGTAAGTTCGAGCAGGCGCAAGGCGGAACGATCCTTCTCGATGAGGTCAGCGAGATGCCGCTCGGGCTGCAGGCGAAGCTGCTGCGCGTCTTACAAGAGCGCGAGGTGGAGCGGCTCGGCGGCCGTATGCCGATTGCTCTCGATGTGCGTGTGCTGGCGACGACCAACCGTGACCTGCGAGCAGAAGTGGCCGCAGGCCGTTTTCGCGAAGATTTGTATTACCGCCTGAATGTGTTCCCGCTGACGACCCTGCCGCTGCGCGCTCGGCGCGACGACATTCTGCCGCTCGCGATGAAGCTGTTGAGCGCGCGCTGTCGTCCGGGCGAGCGCATTCCAGCGCTCGCGGCAGATGCGGCGCACGTGCTGTTGACCTACTCATGGCCAGGCAACGTGCGCGAGCTGGACAATGTCATGCAGCGCGCGCTGATCCTGACGAACGGCCCGGTCATCGAGCGGGAGCACATCCATCTCGAGCCCTTGTATTCCCCGTGCGAGCCGGCGAGCGCCGCGCCGAGCGGCGAACGCACGTCGGCTCGAGCCGACAAGACGAGCACGAGCTCACGCGAGCAGCGTGCGTCGGGCAAGCTCGCGAGCTCTCTATCGGCAGCTGAGCACGAGATCATTCTCGCGGCTCTGCGCGCGGACAACGGTAATCGTCAGGCGGTCGCGAAGCGGCTTGGCATCAGCCCGAGAACGCTTCGCTACAAGCTTGCTCGCATGCGCGAAGCAGGAGTGGAGATATGAGCTGCCGCCCAGCAGCGTGCGTCATGCGCAAGACCTGGCGCGCTTCGAGGCGGACGCTCGCGATGCGCAGGGATAGCAGCACGTATCGCACACGGGCACGTCTACACGTTCATGTGGAGGGTCAGTAAGGATGTCTGCACTACAGATCGATGCCGTGCTGGCTCAGATCCGCGCAATGCAATCGCAGCTGCGTGCCGCGCAGGCGCAAACGAACGGGGTGGCGCAGCTCGCAGGCGAGGTCAGCGGTGCTCAGAAACCGACGACTTCGTTCGCCGCCGTCATGAAACAAGCCTTGGACCGCGTCAACGAGACGCAGCAGCGAGCCGCCAGCCTGGCGACGCAGTTCGAGCAGGGCGTGCCCGGTGTCGAGCTGCCGCAGGTCATGCTGGAGATGCAGAAGGCAAGCGTCTCGTTCCGCGCAGCGACGGAAGTTCGCAACAAGCTGATAGATGCCTATCAGACGATCATGAATATGCCGATCTGAGAACGGTGACGGGTAGCGGGCTCGTCGAGAGCAATGACTGAGGGGCGAATTGGCAAGCACATCTTGAGCCACGATCGAGTATGCACGCTGGATACTGTCAACTGCGATCGAGACATGAGCGAGCTGGTGTGCGCTGGCGCTCGCCTGTGGCCTTGCGCACATCGCCCTGCACCGAGGTGCCTGTATGAGCGCTGAAGCCACTACCGTCCCGAGCACGGATGCACCCACATTGCCCGCTCCGGCATGGCTGTCGTCGGCGCTCAAGCCGATCGCGATGCTCGTTGGCATCGCCGCAGCTGTCGCGGTGGGGGTCGGCGTGGTGCTTTGGTCGAGAGAGCCGACCTACGCGCTTCTGTACGGCAACCTGAGCACGAGCGATGCGGCGCAGATCGCGCAGGCGCTCGATGAGATCGGTGTCCCATACAAGGTCGACACCACGACGGGCGCAATCACGGTGCCTGCGGATCGCGTGCACGATGCGCGCTTGAAGCTCGCCGCGCAAGGATTGCCGGAGACCGATGGTGGCTTTGCGCTCATCGCGAAGGAGCCCGGCTTCGGCGTCAGCCAATTCATGGAAGGCGCACGCTATCAGCATGCGCTCGAGACCGAGCTCGCGCGCACGATCGCCAACCTGCAAGCAGTCGAGGCTGCACGCGTGCACCTGGCGTTGCCGCGGCAATCGCCGTTCGTGCGGGATCGGCGCACGCCGAGCGCATCGGTGTTCCTGCGGCTCAAGCCGGGTCGCAGGCTGGAGTCGGAGCAGGTCACCGCCATCGCCAACTTGGTGGCGTCGAGCATTCCGGAGCTTGCGTCCGAGCACGTCACGATCGTCGATCAGCAGGGACGGCTCCTGTCTGCGCCGGGCACCGGCGACGAGCTTGCGGCACGGGAGAAACAGCTCGAGATCGCGCGCAGCATCGAAGAGCGTTATGCAAGCCGGATCGAGTCGTTGCTGGCACCGCTCGTCGGCGTCGGTCGCGTGCGCGCGCAAGTGGTCGCCGATGTCGAGCTCTCGACGACGGAAGAGGCACGCGAGCAGTATCGACCAGAGAGCCAAGTCGTCCGCAGCGAGCAAATTGCGGAGGAAACCAGTCGCAACGGCACGGGGCCGCTGGGGGTGCCAGGGGCCTTGACGAATCAACCGCCGGTTGGCGGGGTGGCTTTGCCGCCAGGTGTCGATGCGGCAGCGGCGTCGCAGGTCGACGGGAACGCAGAGAACGGTATCCGGCCGCCCGACAACGTCTCGCGCCAAGCGACGCGCAATTATGAGATCGATCGCACGATCGCCTACACGAAGCAACCGGCGGGCAGATTGAAGCGGCTGACGGTTGCGGTGCTGATCGACAACCTCCGCACGACGGACGAAGAGGGCAATGTCGTCGAGACACCTCTGACGCAGGAGGAGATCGACAACATCACCAGGCTCGTCAAGGATGCGGTGGGATTCGATGCCTCGCGCGGCGACAGCGTGAACGTCGTCAACGCATCTTTCAGAGGCGAGGTGCAGGCTCAGGATGTTGCGGTCGACGAGATCCCACTGTGGCAACACCCGTTGGCGCGTGACATCGCGAAGCTCATCGCCGCACTGATCGTGTTGATCGTGCTTGTGGTCGGCGTGCTGCGTCCGATCATCCGTAGCTTGCTAGGGCCGCCGCGCGATCAGCCCGCTCTGCCGCCGCCGGCGGAGCAGGAGGTGGTTGCCACTGTGACGGATGAGGAGCCCCAGCGTCCAGCCGCGCTCGATTATGAGGGACAGCTCGAGCACGCGCGTGCGCTCGTAAGCCAAGATCCCGCACGCGTCGCGCAAGTCGTCAAGTCATGGGTTGGCGATGATGATTGAGTCGAGACGAGCGTCAAGACAACCAGCGATCACGCCTAGGCTGCGTGGGCACCCGGCAACGCCTTTGCCGTCGTCGCAACGAGAGCTCATGGTCGAAGGAGGCTGCCCATGAGTGCGCAGCCGCGGTCCGAGAAACGCAGTGGCACTGAGCGTGCCGCGATTCTCCTGCTATCGCTCGGCGAGCAGGAGGCGGCGGCGGTGCTCAAGCACATGGGGGCAAAGGACGTTCAGCGCATCGGCGCGGCGATGACGCAGCTCCAGAACGTATCGAGACAGGAGGTCATGGAGGTCCTCAATCAGTTCACCGCCACGGTCGAGGAGCAGACGTCGCTCGGCGTGGGTGTCGACGAGTACCTGCGCAAGGTGTTGATCAATGCTTTGGGAGAGGACAAGGCGGCGAGTGTCATCGATCGCATACTTTTCGGACGGTCGAGCAAGGGCCTCGAGTCGCTGAAGTGGATGGACGCGCGCGCCGTCGCCGAGCTTGTCCGTCACGAGCATCCGCAGATCATCGCGATCGTGCTCGCATACTTGGATCCTGATCAGTCGGCGGAGATCTTGGAGCAACTTCCTGGATGGCTGCGTGCCGATGTCATCATCCGCATCGCCACGCTCGATGGCATCCAACCGAGCGCCTTGCAGGAGCTCGATCAGGTGATCGAAAAGCAGTTCGCAGGCAAGTCGAACGTGAAGAGCTCGGTGCTGGGCGGCGTCAAGGCCGCAGCGAACATCCTCAACTTCATGGATTCGACCAAGGAAGCGGCGGTGGTCGAGGAGATCCTCAAAGTCGATGAGAATTTGGCGACCAAGATCCAGGATCTCATGTTCGTGTTCGACGATCTCGCGGAGATCGACGATCGCAGCATGCAGGAGATCCTGCGCGCGGTGCCGGGCGATCGCTTGCTGCTCGCGATGAAGGGCGCGGACGAAGCGGTCAAAGAGAAGATCTACAAGAACATGTCGCAGCGCGCTGCCGAAATGCTGCGGGACGATCTCGAAGCGAAAGGTCCGGTGCGCCTCTCCGAAGTCGAGGCGGCGCAAAAGGAGATTCTCGCGATCGTGCGCAAGATGGCGGAGAACGGCACCATCCAGCTCGGCAACAAGGGCGACGAGTACATCTGATGCCGGGCACCAACCGCTTCGTACTAGTGGTCATGCAGGTCTGCAAACGCATCTCGTGCATCGAGCACAGGAAGCGCGCGGCGGCGCGGTCATGTGCAGGCGCTGAGCATCGTGCGCAGCGCGCGGTTGGGCGAGCAGGTGGCGTATGAACGCGCAAGCAGTCAGTCGCTGGGATCTCCCGCCGATCTCGGGCAACCCCGTGCCGACACGGCGCGCTGGCAAGACGGTTGCTGAGATAGAAGAAGTCGAGCGTCGAGCGTATGAGGAAGCGTATGCCAGAGGGCTCGAGGAAGGGCGCGCCGCGGGCAAGGCGGAGTACGACAAGGAGATCGAACGTCTGCATGCAGAGATGGCGCGCCTGCAAGAGGCCGTGGATGCATTGGCACAGGTCTGCGATGCGCTCGCCGAGCCAATGAAGGACGTCGATGCACAGGTGGAGACGGAGCTCACCCACTTGGCGTTGGCAGTCGCTCGCCAGCTCGTTCGTCGCGAGCTGCGCATCGATCCGGCGCAGGTGATCGCGATCATTCGCGAGACGATCGGATTGCTGCCCGCTGCTGCGCGCGAGGTGCGTGTGCACTTGCATCCTGACGATGCAGCCGTCGTACGCGAACGGCTGGCTGCGACCGGTACGGAACGAGCGTGGAGCGTCGTGGAGGATCCCGTCATGACGCGCGGCGGTTGTCGAGTGACGACGGAGCATGCGCACATTGATGCGCGTCTGGAGACGCGCATCAATACGGTCATCGCCACGATCCTGGGCGACGAGCGCGCCGTATCGCGAGGCAGTGAGCAAGGGTTGGCATGAGCGCGACTGCGCAACGTGTATCGAGGGCGACGCGCTGGAGTGAACAGCTCAAGCTGCTTGCTCAGCGCGCCGAGCGCGTGCCGCCCCCGCCCGTCGAAGGCGTGCTGACACGCATGGTGGGACTCACGCTCGAAGCAGCCGGCTGCCAAGCGGCAGTCGGAGACCGTTGCGAGATACTCGCAAGCGGTGGCGCGGCGATCGAAGCGGAAGTGGTCGGTTTTTCCGGCGATCGCTTGTACTTGATGCCAACGGGTGACATTCATGGTCTCAAGCCGAATGCGCGTGTCGTGCCGCGTCTCGGTGCCGAGATGGCGGTCGTGGGGGAGCAGCTCCTCGGGCGGGTCATCGACGGTGCGGGTGCGCCGCTCGACGGTCTGGGGCCGCTACGTTGCGAGGATCGTATTCGCCTGATAGGCGCGCCCATCAATCCGCTGGCGCGCCGTCCGATCGAAGAACCGCTCGATGTGGGCGTGCGCGCGATCAATGCGCTGCTCACGGTAGGGCGCGGTCAACGTATCGGATTGTTTGCCGGCAGCGGTGTTGGCAAGAGCGTGCTGCTCGGCATGATGGCACGGTACACCAGCGCCGACGTGATCGTCGTCGGTTTGATCGGTGAGCGTGGACGCGAGGTGAAGGAATTCGTCGAGCGCATCCTCGGGCCTGAAGGGTTGCGTCGTGCCGTGGTTGTGGCGACCCCTGCGGACAATCCACCGCTGATGCGTTTGCATGGTGCGTGGCGCGCGACTGCGATCGCGGAGTATTTCCGCGACCAAGGCAAGAGCGTGCTGCTGATCATGGACTCCTTGACGCGCTTTGCGCAGGCTCAGCGCGAGATCGGCTTGGCGATCGGTGAGGCGCCGGCGACGAAGGGCTATCCGCCGTCGGTTTTCGCACGGCTGCCGCATCTTGTCGAACGAGCAGGCACTGGTGCGACCGGTCGTGGATCGATCACGGCGTTTTACACCGTGCTCACCGAGGGTGACGACCAGCAGGATCCCATTGCCGATGCCGCGCGTGCGATCCTTGATGGGCACATCGTCTTGTCGCGCCGAATCGCCGAGTCGGGTCATTATCCTGCGATCGACGTCGAAGCATCGGTCAGCCGCGTGATGCACGATATCGTTTCGCAGGAGCAGATGGCGGCGGCACGCCGGTTCAAACAGGTGCTCTCGACCTATCAGCAGAATCGCGATCTCATCGCGATCGGCGCTTACCAGCGCGGCAGTGATCCACGCATCGATGCCTCGATCGCGCTGTGGCCGAACATGCAGCAGTTCCTGCAGCAGGATCTGCACGAGCGCGTCGACTTCGAGAGCAGTGTCGCTGCCTTACGGGCCTTGATGGACGAGGGTGGTGCAGCGTGAGTAGGTGCTCATGAATCGTGCGCGACGTCTAGAACCCGTGCGACGGCTCGCCGAGGAGAAGGAGCGGCATCTGGCTCAGAACCTGGCCACATTCGAGCGTCGCGTGGCAGAGGCGGAAGCGAAGCTTTCCGAGCTCACGTACTACAAGCAAGACTACGAGAAGCGCTTCAGCTCGCGCGCTGCGCAGGGCATCGGCGCCACGGAGCTGCGGGATTATCAGGCGTTTCTCGCGCGGCTCGGCGAGGCCATTCGTCAGCAAACAGCCATCGTCGAGCGAGCGCGCATGGATCGTGATCTGCAATTGGCGCGCTGGCGGGATGCGGCACAACGCACCAAGGCCGTCGAGCACGTCATCGAACGCTGGCGGGTGGAAGAACGTCGCGCACACGAGCGACGAGAGCAGCGTGAGACCGACGAGCGCGCACAACGAAGGGTACAGTCATCATGATGTCTACGTTTGCCGCGCCAGCGGCTATTCCCGGCACTGCATCGGTCCACCAGCCGACAAGCCATGCGTCGCTCCAAGCGGAAAGCTTCATGCTGCTGCTCGCGCAAATCGTCGGCGAAACGGCGCAAGCAGCGATCACGCCGTTGCCCGTGCAGTCTGCTGCGCTCTCAGACCCATCTCTGCAAGCCACGAGCGAGACGCCTGATGAGAGCTTGCAGCTGGCGCTGCTTGGCTTGCCCTTGTTCCCGGTCGCTGCGGCGAGCGCACCAAGCCATGATCCTGGTGCAGCCTCTAGCGATCAGGGAGCGGTGCTCGCCGATCCGCCTCACGGCATGCGCTGGATGCCCGGAGCGGACGTCAGCCAAGCCTTGTTGGCGAACGCTGCGCCGAGCACCGACGAGCCGGAAACCGCCACAGTCGACAGCCGGGTCTTGAATGAGGTTTCCCAGCCGTCGCTTGGTGCTATCGATACCGCGCCGCAAGGAAGAGCATCCGCGCCGCCTGTGACGGAAAGCGCACGTGCCATTCACGTGCCGGTCGGTCACGCGCAATGGGCCGACGAGCTGGGCGCTCGGTTGACGACCCTGGTGGAGCAGGGCAGGTATATGGCATCGTTGCGTTTGTCGCCTGAGCACTTGGGGCCGCTCGAAGTGCGCATCACGATTCACGACGATCAGGCATCTGTTTGGTTTGGCGCTGCACATGCAGAAACACGGGCGGCGATCGAGCATGCCTTGCCACGCCTGCGGGACATGTTCGAAGCGCAAGGTATGACGCTCGCTGATGCGGGTATTTTCGCCGAGACGTCGGGCGATGGCTCGCCGACGCCTTCACGAGCTGCAGCGGTGCACGAGAATTCAAACGAGCGTGAGGTCGACGCGACGACTCCGGCCCCGATCAAAGTCGGGCTCATCGATGCCTATGCGTGACCGAGCAGCCACTATGCGCTGAGCTCCGGCCCGAGCACAGCACGCAACCTACAGCCTACCCATGCCCGTCTGCGACCTCGCTTCGATCATGATGGACGACTCGTCTATCGGCTACTTCGGGGCGGGCGGTGCCGAGTGGCGGGCACCGCTCGAGCGTATCTGCGCGGTGGGCGAGCTGCACGTGCAGCGAGAAGACGGTCACTACTTGGTGCTGCTCGTCGATGCAACCGGCCTGTGGTTGCAAGCACCAATGCATGCAGCGGGCATGGACCGAGTGATCGAAGGACTCAGCCAGTACCTTCAGCACCCATTGCAGCTTTCTGCGACACAGGCGCCGAGCGACTCGAGTCGGGTGCTCTGGCCTGTTTCCCTCGCAGGGGAGCGTATGTTCGAGCCCGATGCGCACGGGCATCTGCAGATATCCGCACGCGTGCTGAGCCGCTGTCAGTCGTAAGCAGGCGTGCACGCTGCGCGTGCCCCGTGGCGAGCTTGAAGCTCACACTTCCCGTCTGCGTCAGCGGTCCGCCATCTGCGGCGCCAACTTTCTGTCGCTTTTCGCGAATGTGCGCCGTTTCACACCGCTTCTAGAGCGTATTTTCCTTTCCGTCTAGGCACTTGCGCATGCATCGATGCGTCTGGCACGCACTTTGCTGAACGTGCGCGAGCCGATTCTGTTACCTAGGGTGTTTGGAATGGCCGAGTCGAGTTCAGATTCTGCGAGCAGCTCCCAAGGCGGGGGCTCCCGATTGATCGCCACGTTCGTCGTCGCGTTGCTGGCTGCGGCGTTGGCTGGCGGCGGAGTTTATTGGCTCACGACGAAGTCAGCCGACGCCACGGCAATGCCTGTCGGACGCGGTAAAGCGCTTCAGGGGCCGCCGATCTATCTGGAATTCGATCCGCCCTTCGTCGTGAACTTTGAAGCGAAAGGGACAATGCGCTTCTTGCAGGTCACGATCAAGGCGATGACGCGCGACCCGTACACGGCGCAGCTCATCGAGCAGCACGATCCGGTGATCCGCAACGATCTGTTGATGCTGCTCAGCAGCCAAACCTACGAAACATTGAGCAGTAGGGAAGGCAAGGAGAAGCTGCGCGCCGAAGCGTTGCAGGTGGTGGCGAACGTGGTCGACGCTGAAGGTGGCAACGGCGCCAACGTCGAGCAGCTGTTCTTCACGAGCTTCGTCATGCAGTGACGCAGATTTGATGACGGTAGCTATGGCAGCGAACGACATACTCAGCCAAGACGAAATCGACGCCCTTCTTCATGGCATCGACAGCGGCGCGGTGAACACCGAGCCGGAGCCGGCACCGGGTGAAGTGCGGCCTTACGACTTCACGAACCAGGTCCGCATCGTCCGGGGGAGAATGCCGACGCTCGAGATGATCAACGAGCGGTTCGCGCGCTTGTTCCGAACAAGCCTGTTCAACATGCTGCGTCGCGGGCCGGAAGTGGCGGTCGCGCCGATCAAGATGCTCAAGTTCAGCGAGTACGTGCACACGCTGCACGTGCCGACCAGTCTCAACCTGGTCAAGATCTTGCCGCTGCGGGGCACTGCGCTCGTCGTGCTCGATCCGAAGCTCGTCTTCGCGGTCGTGGACAATTTCTTCGGCGGCAATGGCCGCTTCGCCAAGGTCGAGGGCCGCGAGTTCACGGCGACGGAGACACGTGTGATCCACATGTTGCTCCAGCACATCTTCGCGAACTTGAAGGAGGCGTGGTCGACGGTCGCAACGCTCGATATCGAATACCTCAACTCCGAGATCAATCCGCATTTCGCCAACATCGTGAGCCCAACCGAGATTGTGGTCGTCACGAGCTTCCACATCGAGCTCGACGGTGGGGGCGGAGACCTCCATGTCACGATGCCCTACGCGATGATCGAGCCGCTACGCGAGCTGCTGGATGCAGGCGTCGCCAGCGATCGCGTGGAGCACGACGAACGCTGGATGCAGGCTCTCAAGGAAGAGATCGAAGATGCGGAAGTGGAGATCACCACGGTGCTGGGACGTGGTCGTATCACCATGCAGCGCCTCATGGAGCTGCGAGTCGGCGACATCATACCGTTCGATTTCAATGGGCGCGCCACGCTGTTCGTCGAGGATGTACCGCTCTTTCGCGGCACGTTCGGTGTGTCGCGCGGCCAGCAAGCAGTGCAGATCGAGGAGCGTGTCGCTCGCCAAAAGCCCAAGCTGCTCGACAAGCTGCTTGCCACCAAGATTTCAGAGTCACTGTAACCCACTGGGACCGGACATGAACGCGAAAACGAACGAGAGCACAGCTCGCACCGCAGAGTTTCACGACCTGGAAGATCAAGGTCTTTCCGAGTCGGCACGCGAGGTGAACCTCGAGGTCATCCTCGACGTGCCGGTGACGCTGTCGATGGAAGTCGGGCGCACGCGCATTCCGATCCGTAACCTGCTGCAGCTCAATCAAGGTTCTGTGGTGGAGCTGGACCGAGCTGCCGGCGAGCCGCTCGATGTCTTCGTCAACGGCACGCTCGTCGCGCATGGCGAGGTCGTGGTTGTGAACGACAAGTTCGGCATCCGTCTGACCGATGTCATCAGTCCCGCGGAGCGCATCCGCAAGCTGAAGTGATCGAGGCGGCGGTTAATCGATGCAGCCACGGTGCAAGAGCGTGATGCGCAGTAGCCAAAGCCGGGTACCCACAGTGCCGCGCATGCGGCTCGGGTGGCATGCACTGCTCGGCACGGCGTTGTATATGACGAGCAGCGTCTCACTTGCGGCCGAGGCGTTCGCTTCGCCGCGAGCCGCCGAGCCAGTGGCCACCTCGCCGGTTGCCGGACTGGCTCAGGTGACGCTGTCGCTGCTGCTCGTGCTGGCGGCCGTTTTCGCAGCGGCTTGGGCGATGCGGCGTTTACGGAGCTTCGGCCGCTTGGCGCCGGGTGCGATCGAGGTCATCGCAGACGTCGCACTCGGGCCCAAAGAGCGCGCAGTGCTGATACAAGTAGGCGACAAGCAACTGTTGCTCGGCGTTGCGGCAGGGCAGGTCAATACGTTGCACGTGCTCGACAATCCGATCGCCGTTCCACCGCGCGATTCGGTGCTCAAACAGCCCAACCCAGATTCGTCTGCTGCCACGGGGCGAGTGCCGGCGCATCTGCAGTTCAAGACCATTCTCAAGAGAAGTCTGGGATTATGAGACGCTCGAGCGATGTGAGGCTCATCGGGAAGCTCTCGAAAGCGGCTTCACGGCACCGTGCAAAGGGCCGGGCCATCGCTGCTGCAGTGATGTGTCTGCTCGGCGTGCTCGCGCCGTCGTTTGCCGACGCCGCCGGCATTCCCGCGGTCACCGTCACCCCATCGGCCAATGGAGGACAGGAGTACTCGCTCACGCTTCAGATCCTCATTCTGATGACGGCAGTGACACTGCTGCCGGGCATCGTGCTGATGATGACCTCATTCACGCGCATCGTGGTCGTGCTTGCGATTCTGCGTCAGGCGCTTGGTGCCGGCCAGGCGCCACCGAATCAGGTATTGATCGGTCTGTCGCTCTTTCTCACGCTGTTTGTGATGGGACCCGTCATCGATCAAATCAACACCGAGGCGGTGCAGCCGTATGTCGCTGGGACGATTGATGCGACGACGGCGCTCAACCGCAGCACGGAGCCGCTCAAGAGATTCATGCTCGATCAAACGCGCGAGAGCGATATCGCCACTTTCGTGCGTATCGCAGGCGGGGAAGGCTTCGAGAAACCCGAGGATGTGCCCTTGCGCATCCTCGTGCCGGCCTTCGCGACGAGCGAGCTCAAGTCGGCGTTCCAGATTGGGTTTCTCCTCTTCATCCCGTTCGTGATCATCGATCTGGTCGTCGCGAGCGTGCTGATGTCGATGGGCATGATGATGCTGTCTCCGGTGCTGATCTCGCTGCCGTTCAAACTGATGCTGTTCGTGCTCGTGGACGGCTGGGGGCTGATCATGGGCACGCTGGCGGCGAGCTTCTACATTGCTTCATGAGCTCGCGCTGGTTCGATGCAATGGTAGAGATGGTCAAACAGCAGCTGGTTGGCAGCAACAATCGCTGAGTAACTGATATGACTCCAGAGCTCATCATGACGATCGGTCAGCGTGCGCTCGAGACGACACTGCTCCTGGCGGCGCCCTTGTTGCTTGCGGCACTGCTGGTCGGCCTGCTTGTGGGCGTGTTTCAGGCCGCCACACAGATCAACGAAATGACGCTGTCGTTCATCCCGAAGCTGATCGGAATGGCTGTGATGCTCGTGATCGCAGGGCCTTGGATGCTCAAGCTGATCGTGGGTTACACGCGCGAGCTGTTCGAGAACATACCGGGCTTGATCGGATGAGCGGCCTTATCGCGTCGTGAGGTGAGCACGACCGTGGATACCTCCCACTGCAGCTGCCCATCGTCGATGGCCCTGGTGTCAGGATGATTGCGATCACGGCCGGTCAGCTCGAGACCTGGATCAGCCAGTATTTCTGGCCGTTTGTCCGCATCGGCGCGTGTTATATGGCTGCGCCGGTGTTCGGCGCCCACTTCGTGCCGGCACGAGTACGATTGTTGCTGGCCGCGGCCACGACATTGATCGTAGCGCCGCTCGTTCCTTCGCCCGATGTCGCGCTCTTCTCTGTGCCGGGCATGATTGTGACAGTCCAGCAAGTCATCATCGGCGTCGCGATTGGATTCATCCTGCAGCTCATCTTTGATGCGCTCTCGATGGGCGGACAACTGCTCTCGAACGCGATGGGTCTCGGCTTTGCGTTCAATGTCGACCCCTTGCGAGGGGCGAGCACGCCCGTCGTAGGGCAGCTGTACATGTTGCTCGTGACGCTTACCTTTCTAGCGCTCGATGGTCATCTCGCTTTCATCGAGACACTCGTCGACGGATTCACGACTCTGCCTGTAGGCACGCACGGACTCGGCGCCAATGCGCTTTGGTCGGTTGTCGCGTGGGGCAGCCAGCTCTTTGCGGGTGCGCTCGCAGTCGCCCTGCCTGGCATGACCGCGCTGCTCATCGTCAATCTCGGATTCGGTGTGATGAGTCGTGCTGCGCCCACTTTGAATCTGTTCGCGGTGGGTTTCCCGGTATCGCTGATCTTCGGTCTCGTGATCGTGTGGGCAGGCTTGCCGTCGGTGCAGGCCGCTTTCGTCGCCTCGTTGGAGGCGGCGTTCACGATGTTGCAAGGGATTCTTGCCGGCGAATGAGGATCCCAGCGGTCGGAGATAGGACAGTAAAGCTGCCTCATGGCCGAGCACGATCAAGCACAAGAACGCACTGAACGGCCGACGCCGAAACGTCTGCAAGAGGCAAGGCGCAAGGGACAGATCCCGCGTTCGCGCGACTTGACGACGGCAGCCGTGACGCTGGCGGGCGGCTGCTCGCTTTACATGCTGGGCGGCTACATGTCCGACAGCATCCACGGCGTGATGCAGCGAAGCTTCGTGCTGAGCCGCGAGGAAGCTCTCGATTCGTCGTATATCGTTCCGGCGCTTGCGAACGCAGCGGGCGAAGCGCTGCGTGCCTGTGCCCCGCTGCTGCTCATCGTCCTGCTCGCAGCGCTCGCTGCGCCACTTGCGCTTGGAGGTTGGAGCTTCAGCAGCGAGTCGTTGCTGCCGAAGCTCGAGCGTCTCAACCCGCTGCAAGGTTTCAGACGCATGTTCTCAATGAGAAGTCTCGTCGAGCTCGGCAAAGCGCTCGCCAAGTTCGGGGTCGTGGCGCTCATAGCGGTGCTGGTCTTGTGGAACGATGCGCCGGCCTTGCTCGGTCTCGGTCGTGAGCCGGTTGCCGTCGCCATCGGCCACGCGTTCACGCTGAGCGGGCAGGGCTTGATCGCGATCTCCGCTGGGCTGTTGCTCATTGCGGCGATCGACGTGCCGTATCAGCTGTGGCAGTACATGAAGCAGATGCGGATGACGCGCGAAGAGATCCGTCAAGAGCTGAAGGAGAGCGAAGGTTCACCCGAGGTCAAGGCTCGCCTCCGTCAGATTCAGCAAACGTTGGCGCGTCAGCGCATGATGCAGGCGGTTCCGACTGCAGATGTCGTCGTCACGAACCCGACGCATTTCGCCGTTGCGCTGCGGTACGACGAGAAACGCATGCGAGCTCCGGTTGTCGTGGCGAAGGGCGCTGATCTCGTCGCGGCGCGTATTCGCGAGCTTGCACAGGAGCACAATGTCCCGATCTTCGAAGCGCCGCCGCTCGCGCGCGTGCTATACCGCAGCGTCGACATCGGCGCCGAAATTCCCGCGAGCTTGTATGTCGCCGTCGCCCAAGTCCTGAGCTACGTCTTCCAGCTGCGTATCGCTGCCCGATCCGGCCTTGCGTTGCCGGAGAAGCCGGTGATTGACGTTGTGGACTAGGCTCGGGGCTGCAGACTGGAGACTGGAGCAGGGGCTACACGCCGCAGTCACTTGTTAGTCTCTTGTCTCTAGCCCGCACCCCGAGCCCACGCCGCGAGCCCTTTACGCCTTCCCCCTAACGCGGCGGCATCCATCCACTGAGCGTCTCGTTCTGAAACTGTGAAGAAATGCCGCCGCCGAAGCGCGGCCGTGGCTCGGGAGTTGCACAAATGGTGGCCGTAGCGCCGTGCGACGGATAACCGACGCTAAAGCATCGGCGCTCAGCCTCAGTCGCAAGACAGCAGGAGAAGCAAAACGTGATGCACGTCTCGACAATGACGCAACGAAGCAGCACGCCCGTGCGTGCATTCTGCCGTTCGTCTGAGCGCGCCTGCGTGCGGGCGCGGCCTTGTGTGTCTCTTGCATCGGGCGCTGCCTAGAACCCACGAACTGAGGCCAAGTCTCGCGCATGGCTACCGCGGCAACACTCTTCGATTGGCGTGTGCTTGCTCGCTCTGGCATTGGCGTGCCAATCGTCATGCTTGCCGTGCTGGCGATGGTGATTCTGCCGCTGCCGCCGATCGCGCTCGACATCTTGTTCACGTTCAACATCGCCTTGTCGCTCATCGTGACGATGGCGGTCTTCTATGTTCTGAGGCCGCTCGACTTCGCCATTTTTCCGACGGTTCTCCTGCTCACGACTTTGCTGCGCTTGGCGCTCAACGTTGCCTCCACACGCGTCGTGCTTCTCAACGGGCATACCGGGTCGCATGCCGCCGGAAAGGTGATCGAATCATTCGGCGAGTTCGTGATAGGCGGCAACTACGCGGTCGGCGTCGTCGTGTTCGCGATTCTCACAATCATCAACTTCGTCGTGGTGACCAAGGGGGCAGGGCGTGTCTCGGAGGTGAGCGCACGCTTTACCTTGGATGCGATGCCCGGCAAGCAGATGGCGATCGATGCCGACTTGAACGCCGGGATCATCACACAAGAGGAAGCGCGTGCACGTCGTGCCGAGGTACGCGCAGAAGCGGATTTCTATGGTGCCATGGATGGTGCGAGCAAGTTCGTGCGCGGAGACGCGACCGCCGGCATCTTGATTCTGCTCATCAACATTGTGGGCGGAATCACGATTGGGATGATGGCGCACGACATGGCGTTCGCCGAAGCGGCACGCGTGTACGCGCTGCTGACGATCGGCGACGGTCTGGTAGCGCAGATTCCCGCGCTCCTGCTATCGACGGCGACGGCGATCATCGTGACGCGGATGTCGAAGTCGCAGGACATGAGCGGAGAGCTTGCGAGGCAGCTCTTCGGACAGCCACGTGCGTTGGCGATCGCTGCGGCGCTGCTCGGTACCATGGGTTTGATTCCCGGTATGCCGAACGGCGCATTTCTCATGATGGCGACGCTGTGCGGTGGTGCTGCGTGGCTGTTGCACCGGCGCACCGTGCAGGAGCCAGCTTCGCAGGAAGCGGCCTTGCCGCCGCCGACGGCGCCCGAATCGCGCGAGCTGACGTGGGACGACGTGCAGCCGGTCGACATCATCGGCCTCGAAGTGGGCTATCGCCTCGTGCCCCTGGTCGACAAAGTACAAGGAGGCGACCTGCTCGCCCGTATTCGCGGAGTGCGACGCAAGCTGACGCAGGATCTCGGTTTCCTGATTCAACCGGTGCACATCCGCGACAACCTCGATCTGCAACCGAATGCTTATCGCATCAACTTGGCGGGCGTGCCGGTCGGCGACGGCGTCGTCTATCCGGAACGCGAGCTGGCCATCAACCCAGGAAAGGTATTCGGCAAGGTAGCGGGCATCGAGACACGCGATCCGGCATTCGGAATGGAAGCGGTGTGGATCGAGCCGAGCGCGCGCGATCATGCGCAGACGATGGGTTACACCGTGGTCGATGCTAGCACGGTGATCGCGACGCACTTGAGTCACATCATTCAGACGCACGCGCACGAGCTGCTCGGACACGAAGAAGTCCAGCAGTTGCTCAACATGCTGGCGAAGACTGCGCCGAAGCTGGTCGAGGATCTGACGCCACGTCTACTGCCGCTCGGCACGGTGGTGCGAACGCTGCAAGGTTTGCTCGCCGAGCGCGTGCCGATTCGCAATATACGCACGATCGTCGAGACGCTCGCGGAGCACGCGACTCGCACCCAGGATCCGGTGCAGCTCCTGGCGCATGTGCGCGTCGCGCTCGGCAGACAGATCGTTCAAGACATTGCCGGCATGTCGAACGAGTTGCCGGTGATCACCTTGGAGCCGGAGCTCGAGCAGTTGCTCACGAACTCGCTTGCCGGCAACAACGCGGCAAGCCCTGGGCTCGAACCCGGAATCGCCGAGCGTATGCAACAGCGCCTCACCGAGGCAGCACAACGCCAGGAGCTGAACGGCGAGCCCGCCGTGCTGCTCGTCCCGCCGCAGCTTCGTCACACCTTGGCGCGCTTCGTACGTTCGATCGTGCCGAGCATGCACGTGCTCGCTTGGAACGAGATTCCGGACAACAGGAAGATCAGACTGGTCGCGACAGTAGGGAGATGAGGGTCTGAGTGCCCAGCAGCCCTGAGTCCTACGTGAGCGGAGCGGACGCATGAAGATCAAACATTACCGAGCACCCGACATGCGACAGGCGCTGCGCATGGTGCGCGAGGCGCAGGGTCCAGACGCGGTCATCTTGTCGTCGCGGCGCGTGAACGGTGGAGTGGAAGTCGTCGCAGCGGTGGATTACGACCACGACGGTGTAGATGCCTACGGGCATGATCTGCACGCGATGTCGGCGCAGGCGCATGCATCGCAACCGGTGGAGCGGACGGACCGTGCCGCCTGCACGATGCATGAAGATCGGTCGATACGATCGCAGGGCGTAACAGACAGCGCTTCGCGCGCGCGCGACCAAGGTCTTGCTATCGATGCAATCGATGAGTTGGAGCGCAGTGCGGACTTGAGTGAAGAGCTGCGCGCCATGCGCCGCATGCTGGAGACTCAGCTCGCGACGCTGGCCTGGAACGATCTGTCGCGTCGCTCGCCGGTGCAGGCGGAGCTACTGAAGGAACTCACGCAGATCGGGCTTGCACGCGATCTTTCGGCCGAGCTCGTGGCACAGATGCCTGCCGGCATCCAGCTGGCCGAGGCACAGCGTCTGGCGCTCGCGCTCATCGCGCGACGCATCGCGGTGGCAAGCGAGCGCTGGCTCGATAGCGGTGGGGTCGTCGCCATGGTCGGAGCAACCGGCGTTGGCAAGACAACGCTCATCGCCAAGCTCGCTGCGCGCTGGCTGCTGCAACATGGGCCGCGCAGCATTGCGCTGATTTCCACCGACTCGATCCGGATCGGCGCGCACGAGCAGATCCACACGCTGGGCCGCCTGTTGGGCGTGCCTGCCTATGCCATCGACGGTGCGAGCGAGCTCGCAGAATTGCTCGATCATCTCTCCGACAAACGGCTCGTGCTCATCGACACAGCAGGCTACAGCCAACGTGACCCTCGCCTGCATGAGGAGCTGGAGATGCTTGCGGCCGCCAACGAGCGACTCGAGACGACGCTCGTGCTGTCCGCCGCCGCGCAGGCAGGTGCAATAGAAGAGGCAGTGGAGCGATTTGCAGCGGCTCGGCCGGCAACGTGTGTGCTCACCAAGCTCGACGAAGCAACGAGTCTCGGCGGGTCCATCTCGATGCTGATTCGCTCCGGGTTGCCGGTGGCATACCTGAGTGACGGTCAACGGGTGCCGGAAGACATCAGTCCGGCGCGGGCTCATCAGCTCGTTGCCCGAGCGGTGGAGCTTGCTCGCAAGTCGGGTGCGACTGCGGACGAAGATCTGCTGCGCAGGCGTTTCGGGGAGGTGGCCCATGCGCTTGCATGAGCATGGAGTCGAAGGACGCGGCGTAGTCGACGCGCACGTGCATGCCCATCGGTGGCGCATGTGGCGTACCCAGCTCGAGCTACCGACGATGGTCCTGCCCATCGTCGTAGGCACGATTTGACGATTCGAAAACGGTGGTTCTAATGATTGAAGCAGTGCAAACATCGGGATTGAAACGCGCGGCGCGGCCCGGGCCGGTCCAGGTGATTGCGGTTACGGGAGGTAAGGGCGGCGTCGGCAAGACGAGCGTTGCAGTGAATCTCGCCACTGCATTTGCTTGTGCCGGACGGCGAGTGATGCTGCTCGACGGTGATCTCGGTCTGGCCAACGTCGATGTCTTTCTAGGACTGTCGCCGCGTCACACGATGGCGCACGTGCTATCCGGTGAACGTACGCTCGAGGAGATCATCATCGAGTCTCCGCAGGGTGTGCAGATCGTGCCCGGTGCCTCGGGTGTTGCGGAGCTCGCCAATCTCTCAGCAGCCGGACATCTGAACCTCGTACGGGCGTTCAGCGCGCTGAGCTCGCAGATAGACACGTTGATCGTCGATACCTCCGCCGGTATTTCACACAGCGTCGTGCAGTTCACGCAAGCTGCGCAGCACGCACTCGTCGTGGTGTGCGACGAGCCGGCGTCGATGACGGACGCATACGCGCTCGCCAAAGTGATGAGTCGCAATCACGGTATGCGGACCTTCCGCATCCTGGCGAACATGGTGCGTACGCCGGGTGAAGGCGAGCTGCTCTTCCGCAAGCTCGAGCGAGTCACGAGTCGATTCCTCGATGTCACGCTCGACTACGTAGGGGAAATCCCGGACGACCCGTACTTACGCCGCTCAATCCGTGAACAGCGTCCTGTTGTGACGGCGTTCCCAGCTTCTCCTTCATCGCGAGCATTCAAGAAACTCGCATTGCGAGCCGATAAATGGCCTGTACCCGACGCTCCGCGAGGGAACCTCGAGTTCTTCGTGGAACGACTCATACGCACGCCTCAGCCCCGATTGGAGGTTGTGCAATGAGCGTGAGCGCGTACAAGGCAGTTTCCGGGGCAGGCGATGCCGAGGCACTGGTGCTACGTCACGCCGAGCTCGTCAAGCGCATTGCCTACCACCTTGCAGGACGGCTGCCGGCATCGGTGGAGGTAGACGACTTGATCCAAGCTGGGATGCTGGGCTTGCTGGAGGCGGCCGCGAACTACACGGCTGATCGAGGCGCGAGCTTCGAGACATACGCGGGGATTCGCATCCGCGGCGCGATGCTCGATGCGCTTCGCAAGCTGGACTGGGTACCGCGTTCCGTGCATCGCAAGGCACGCGCGGCAGCAGCGGCCATTCGCGAGATCGAGTCGGAGCTCGGGCGCGAGGCGCGCGATGACGAGATCGCCGATCGCATGGGCGTGACGCTCGACGAGTACCACAGGATCGTGCAGGACGCTGCAAGCTGTCGAATTGCCAGCCTCGACGACACGGACGAGGACGACGAGGGGCTGCTCGGTCGTATCGAGGACGAGCGCGCAGATCCGTACCGCGATGCGACCGAAGAAGGTTTTCGTGCTGCTCTCGCAGCTGCCATTCAGGAGCTGCCCGAGCGCGAACGGCTCGTCATGTCGATGTACTACGACGATGAGCTCAACCTCAAGGAGATCGGGGCGGTCTTGAAAGTGACGGAGTCACGCGTCTGCCAGCTGCACGGCCAAGCCCTGCTGCGGCTGAAAGCCCGCCTGGCCGACTGGCGCGATCGCCCCGACGGTCGAGCATGAGCGTGTGGGAGCGGGTACGAACGCGGAGCACGAGTCAGGGCGATCGCTGCGAGATTTCTCGGGCTCGAGCCTCCGGTCTGCAGTCGAAGCCGATCTGTAGGAGTTTGATGTGAGCAAAGACTTGAAGTTTTTGGTGGTCGACGACTTCTCGACGATGCGTCGAATCATCAAGAACCTGTTGAATGATCTCGGCTATGCGAATGTGACCGAAGCAGACGACGGTCAGACTGCGCTGCCCATGCTGCAGTCAGGCAACTTCGACTTCCTGATCACGGATTGGAACATGCCCGGCATGCCTGGCCTCGAGCTGCTGAAGGCAGTGCGGGCCGATCCGAAGCTTGCGAAGCTGCCGGTCCTGATGCTGACCGCTGAGGCGAAGCGCGAGCAGATCATCGAAGCCGCGCAGGCAGGCGTGAACGGTTACATCATCAAGCCCTTCACGGCTGCAACGCTGAAAGAAAAGATCGACAAGATACTGGAGCAGCGCGCAAGTGCGGCGTGAGTTGGCGGCTTGCCGCGTCGTTTTCTGGTCCTTGCCCAGCAGACCGTCCGCGGCCGAGGGCCGGGACACGGGCGGACAGTTGCCGAAAGGATATGCAGAACATGAGTGCTACTAGCAGCTCTCTTCGTGAAGAGTACGGCGCCAACGTCGCGGCGCTTGCAAGCGCGCTCGAGGCGGGCGATGAGGAGCGTTTCTGCGATGAGCTCGATACGCTCGTGCGGCGCCGCGAGCCGGCTCTGTTCAGCGAGCTGCGCAAGCTGACAAGCGACCTGCAAGCAGCGCTCGATCGGTTCACGCTCGATCCGAGACTGCTCACTCTCGCCGAGAAAGAAGTACCGGATGCCCGTCACCGACTGGATCATGTGCTGAAGCTCACCGATGAGGCGGCGCACCGTACGCTCGATCTGGTCGAGAAGTCCGCGCCGCTCGCGGAACGCACCGCGCGTGAAGCCGAGGAGATCGTCGAGCTGTGGAAGCGTTTCCGTGCCCGCAACATTGCGGTCGAGGACTTCCGTCGCATGATCGAGCGCATCGATCAGTTTCTTCCGAGCACGCGCGCGGACATGGAGCAAGTGCGCAGCAATCTGTCGGAGGTGTTGCTCGCACAGGGCTTTCAAGATCTCACGGGCCAGATCATTCGCGGTGTGATGCAGCTCGTGGCGGAACTCGAGCAAGCGTTGACAAGCTTGGTACGGATCTCGCGCGCAGAACAGGGTGCGCAGACTCAGAGCGAGAGCAGCGGCAGCCTACAGCGTGGCTTCGGTCCGACGATCCCTGGCGTGGACAACGGACCGGCGGTGAGCGACCAGCAAGATGTCGACGCATTGTTGTCGGGTCTCGGTGTCTGAGAGTCATGAGTGACAGCGTCGGCTCGGCAGAACACGTGGGTATCGGTGGACCGACTGACAACGCTAGTGTCGTTGGCTGCGAACGGCGAGTCACATATCAGACGTCAGCATGGACATTCTGAGCTTCATCGGTCTTGTACTCGCGGGCTGCGCGATCATCCTTGGCTCGATCCTGAAAGGGGCGGGCGTGAAGGCGCTCGTCTCGGTCGCAGCGTTTATGATCGTCGTGGTGGGCACGGTCGCGGCGATCTGCGTACAGACGCCGCTACCGGTCATGAAGCGTGCGTTGCGTATGCTGCCGTGGATTTTTCGTCCGCCCCAGATCGAGCGTGCCGAGCTCATCAAGCGCATGGTCGAGTGGAGCAATACAGCACGCAAACAAGGCCTGCTCGGCTTGGAGCCGGCGATCGAGAAGGAATCGGACGACTTCATTCGTAAAGGGCTGCAGCTCGTCGTCGACGGCAGCGAGCCCGAGGTAATCCGCAATACGCTGGAAGTCGACTTGCAGGTACGCGAACAGGCGGATACCCGTGCCGCGAAAGTGTTCGAAGGTATGGGGGTGTACGCACCGACACTCGGCATCATCGGAGCGGTGATGGGTCTCATGTCGGTGATGCAGAACCTGGCGGATCCGAGCAAGCTCGGCGCAGGTATCGCCGCCGCGTTCGTCGCCACGATCTACGGTATCGGGCTCGCCAACCTGTTCTTTCTCCCTGCCGCAAGCAAGCTCAAAGGCGCGATTCAATCGATGAGCGAGGTGCGCGAAATGATCATCGAAGGCTTGATCTCGATCGCTCAGGGCGAGAACCCGCGCATCATCGAGTCGAAGTTGCAGGGATACTTGCACTAGGGGAACTGAGCGCTGGTGACTGCGCCGCTGAGAGGAGCTGCTTGACGTGAAATCCACCATTGGCGCAGAGCCATCTTGCGCGCTGTTCAGCACTCAGGGCCCAGTGCCCGGAACGCGGTAGCCCTCATCATGGCGCGTCGTCGTCGCACACAAGAAGAGCACATGAACCACGAGGCGTGGGCGATCCCGTATGCGGACCTGTTGACGCTCCTGCTCGCCTTCTTCGTGGTGATGTACGCGATGTCGTCGGTGAACGAGGGCAAGTATCGTGTGCTGTCCGACTCGCTGGTCGCAGCGTTTCGCGGTGCGCCCCGCACGATCGAGCCCATTCAGATCGGCGAGAAGACAAAGGGCTCGGGTGCGGATATACAGATGACAATCGTGCAGCAGGCGATGCTGGAAGGTCAGCCGCGGGACATGCTGGAGCCGATCGTCGACTCGCCGGTCATTCGCGACCGTTGGGGGCAAACGAGAGGGCGGGCGCGCAACTCTGAAGGCTCTCAGATCGGCACACGCCTTGCGCTCGAGCAGGTGGCGCGCGAAGTGGAGCGGGCGATGTGGCCGTTGATCGAACGAGACCTCATCGTCGTGCGACGTCATGCGTTGTGGGTCGAGGTTGAGATTCGCACTGACATCTTGTTTCCGAGCGGTGTCGCCACGCTGTCGCCGAGCGCAGAGCGCATCTTGAAACAGCTTGCTGCCACGCTCGCGCCGTTCCCAAATCCGATACGCGTCGAAGGGCACACGGACAACGTGCCGATCAACACGCCGGTGTTCCCATCGAACTGGGAACTGTCGGCTGCACGTGCGGCGAGCGTGGTGCACCTGTTCATGCGACAAGGTATCGCACCGGAACGTCTCGCGGTGATCGGGCTGGGTGAGTATCGACCCGTGGCGACCAACGAGACACCCGAGGGCCGCAATGCCAATCGCCGTGTCGTGCTCGTGATCTTGAGCCCCGACGTGCCGCCGGAAGATCTCGCGGACGACGACCGCGTCGTGCCGAATGAGCCAGCTCTGGGTCCGCCGCTGCCGGTGCTCGAGATGGCCGGACCGATCGAGGCTGGCAACTGATTCTCGGGCCCGGGGCTCGGGGTTGGGGTTGAGTGTCGTTCAGCCTGTAGTTCGCAGCTTCTGCAGCGAACGTTCCCTTCGTGTTGGCACGAGACGTGCTTGACTCTCCTCGGTATCCATAAGGTCGCGCCAAAGATTTGACGGCGCGATGTGACGCAGGTCACAGGAGCAAGTATGTTCGAGATCCTTCCGAATCCGTCGCTCGAGATCATCTTGATCGCAGGGCGGGCATTGTTCTTGATCGGTGCGTTCTGGGTGTTCGCGCTCGCATTCATTCGTTGGCGACGTGCAGACGAGCGCAGCACAGAGCGTCTGTATGCTCAGCTCGAGCGCGCCTTCGACGAGATGCGCAGTCTGCACGAAACGGTCGCCGTGATGAGCGCGCGGCTCGAAGCATTGAGCGAGCGTGCCGAAACCGGCGCGCGATTGGCCCCGGCAGGACCGATCGGTGCGCAGCGTAGCTACGATCTGGCACAGCGCCTGGCGAAGAGCGGCTCAGATATCGAAGCACTGATCGAGAGCTGCGGCCTGACGCGCTATGAAGCAGAGCTGCTCACGCGTCTGCACGGAAAGAATCGCGAACAGCAGGACTACAGCAAGCCGAGCCCGGAGAAGGCAAAGTCATGGCGTGCATCGGACACGGGGATGTCTTCCGCCGGCACGACCGGGCGAAAAAAGGGCTCGTTACTGAGCGTGGTCGGTTGAATATATAAAGCGACGGGCGCTCGTGTATGCCGACGGCGCGGCCTTTCATCTTCGCGTGTGCCGCTGAATCAGCGGTGCTTTCCGGTGACGGCCCATGCGAACGCCAGCACCTGCGCCACTGCGACGTAAAGCTCGCGGGGAATCTCGCGCCCCAAGTCGAGCCGTGACAGGGCAGCGGCGAGCTGCGCATCTTCCTGTAACGGCACATTGTGCTGACGCGCCGTTTCAATGATGCGCTCGGCCACTTTGCCGCCGCCCTTGGCCACGACTCTCGGTGCACCGCTGCCAGTGTAGTGCAGCGCGACAGCAAGGTGTGGACGTCGCTCGCTCATGCGCGCACATCCAACAGCCGCGCGGCGCGCGCGCCGATATCTCCGGCAGGCATGCCGTGTAGACAGACGACGCGATCGATCTCGAGCCCGGCGTTGCGCAGCATCGCTTCGAGCTCGCTGGTGCGAGCGGCGAGCGCTTCGACGACGGCAGCCGATTCGGCCCGCAACTGCACGGCGACGCGTTGGCCACGCAATGTGACGCGTGCATGAAGCGCGCCGCTTGCGCCCAGATCGAGCGCAGCTTCGACGGACCATGCGCTGCCTTCTTCACCTTTTCGATGCGTACGTTCGTCTTGCTCGATGCGCAGCCGCAAGATGCTCGCGCGCTCCTCGTGGCGCACCGGTAGCTCGATGAGGATTGCCGGCGGATCGGGATTGTGATTCGCGAGCTGCACGGTCGTAAGGCGCGCAAGCGCACCTTCGGTTTGGCGTGCCAGCTCGTGCAGGTGCTGCGCCGGGGTGTCGAGCAGAGAGAACGTGGCGGGGGCAGAGTGTAGCGGTGTGAGCGGACCCTTCTGCGTCGGAACAGGTGCGTGGGCTGCCGTGTCGGAGCGCGATGCTGCGGCTCGGGCGCCGTTTTCCTGCAGGACGCGTCGCAACGAAAGCAGCAGTGCTTTCAGATCCGTGACGAGCTCGGTCGTCTGATTCGAGGCGAGCTTGGCTTCGAGAAACGTGCCAGAGCGGCGCAGCGCGGCTTCGAACTCGTCGGGATCAGTGAGCGAGCCGGCTGTTGGCAGCGCCTGCCATACACGCATCGCAGCTTCGACGACGTTGCGCGGCAACGCCTGTGTCAGACCCTTGCCTTGAGCAAGCCAAGCCAGGTTGGCGAGCATCGTCGCTGGGTTCTCCTGCTTGGGTACGAAACGACGCAATGCGGCGGCTGTGATGTCCGCATCATCCTCGATCGCGGCGCTGTCGGTGGATATCGCTTCGAGCGCAAGCACCGGATGCGTGCGCAGCACGCGTACGTTCAGGCGCTCGCCATGGGCCGGCCCGTCTTGATCGCCTGAAGCAATGCGTGCGGGATAGCGTTTGCCGGCCAGATCCAGCCAAAGCTGCCCCGTCGTCGCATCGCGTACCGCGACCGCTTGCAGGATGGTGCCGACGCGCCATTGCGCCAACAGGCTCGTCGCTGCTCCTGTGAGCGGAATGCCGCGAAAGCTCAAAAAGTCCAAGCGCATGAGCATCGAGCCCGAGCGGCTCCTCGTGAACTGCGTCAGCGACTTTAGCGGCAGGATGGGTGTGTCCTTGAGTCGTCGGCGCGTCGCGGGCGCCAATCCATCGTGCGCTGACCCTTCTGTCTACGACATTCCCCTAGCGCCTATTGTTAACAACGCGACTTGGCTCTCCTAAAGGGGCTCGGGCCGGTGCCGATATCAAGCGTGAATCTGTGAAATTGCGGCGGCTCAGAGAAGCGCGCGACGTGGCAGATGGCTGATGAAGAGGAAGAAGCGTAAGTCGAAGCGAAGGGCACACGTGCAGGGACCAGGGCAGGCTGTGACGAGCAGCGATCTGCCGGCGCCCGCGGTGTTCGTGCTCTCGAGTCATTCCACGATCAAGGATGCAGCCGCGCTCAAAGGCGAGCTCGAGAAGCTGATCGATGTTCCCGAGGTCACGATCGATGTCGGCTCTGTCGAGCGCATCGATACCGCGGTGATGCAGCTCATCTGTGCATTTGTGCGTGACCGCGTCCAGCGTGAACGGCGCGTGTCTTGGCGGGGCGCGTCCGCATCGTGGCGCGATGCGGTGCGGCTGCTCGGCACGGGTGAGCTGCTCGGGTGGGCAGCGGAGGGTGCGGCCGGATGAAGCGGATCCTCGCTGTCGATGATTCGCCCTCGATGCGCGAGATGGTGCGCATCGCGCTCACCAGCGCCGGTTTCGAGGTGGTGCAAGCGACGGACGGCGATGAGGCACTGCGGCTTGCACGAGAGCAGCAGTTCGATCTGGTGCTCTCCGACGTGAACATGCCGAACATGGACGGCCTCGCGCTCATTCGCGCGTTGCGCGCTGAAAGCGGTTATCGCCACACGCCGATCTTGATGCTGACGACGGAGAGCTCGGTTGAGCGCAAGCGTGAAGGAAAAGAAGCCGGTGCCACGGGTTGGATCGTCAAGCCGTTCGATCCGGCGCAGCTGATTGCGACCATGATGCGAGTGTTGAATTAGTCATGACCCTTGACCTCGCCCAGTTCCACGATGCCTTCTTCGACGAGAGCTACGAGGCTCTCGACACGATGGAGGCTGCGCTTCTCAAGCTGGATTTGGGAGCGCCCGATCCGGAGCTCATCAACACGATCTTCCGTGTCGCGCATTCGATCAAGGGTGGCAGTGCGACTTTCGGTTTCTCCGAGGTGGCCTCCTTTACGCACACCTGTGAAGCGGTCTTAGATGAGTTGCGCGCCAATCGGATGGAGGTCACGCGCCACATCTTGGATCTACTGCTGAAGTCGGTCGACGTAATGCGCGACATGCTGCGCGCGGTGCAGCACAAGGAACCGATCGATGCGCAGCGCGTGGCTGATCTGCAGTTCGACCTCGAGTTGACTATTGCGCAGAACAACGCCGCTGCCGCTGCGCCGACGAGCCCACAAGATTCGACTGCACAGGTCACGGCGTCGGTAGAGGCAGAGCATTCCCCATCACCCGAGACAGAAGCATCTCACTCTCAAGGAGGGGAAGGATCGAAGCGCGCGCATCGCTGGCGGATCCTTTTCCGTCCGCGCCCTCAGCTCATGGCGCACGGCAACGATCCGCTGCGCATGATACGCGAGCTGGCAGAGCTCGGCCCGATCGAGGTCAAGCTCGATGCATCCGATCTACCCGAGCTTACCGTGCTGGAGCCGGAGCGTTGCTATTTCGCGTGGGAGATCGTGGTCGAGACCGATGCGGAAAGAGAGGCCATCGACCAGATCTTCGATTGGGCGGAAGGCGATTGCGAGTTGACGATCACGGACGACTATGCGCCCGCGCAGCCGCAAGCTCCTGGGGCCTCGGCGGAGGCGCAGGCACCGCAGCCTGAGCCGCCGGCAGGCAGCTCGAATGTCGTCAACATCGCCACCGCGGCCACCGCGAAAGCCAGCGAGCCCGCCAAGCCTTCTCAGGATCACCATGAAGGAGGCAAGCACGGGCTCGGAGACGGCAGCTCGATTCGCGTCAGCACGGAGAAGATCGACGAGCTCATGAACACAGTGGGCGAGCTCGTGATCACCCAATCCATGTTGAGCCAGCTCGGCGCGAAAGTGTCGGGCCCCATCGGCGAGCAGCTGCGCTCCGGACTGGCGCAGCTCGAGAGGAACATGCGCGAGCTGCAGGAGAGTGTCATGCGCGTGCGCATGCTACCGATCAGCTTCGTCTTCAGTCGCTTCCCGCGCATGGTTCGCGACTTGAGCCAACGACTCTCCAAACAGGTTGAGCTGAAAGTCACCGGCGAGCAGACCGAGCTCGACAAGACCGTGCTGGAGAAGATCGGCGATCCGCTCGTCCATCTGGTGCGCAACTGTGTCGACCACGGCATTGAGAGCCCGGAAGCGCGTACCGCGGCGGGCAAACCGCCTACTGGTGTGGTGTCATTGGAGGCCTATCATAAAGGCGGCAATATCACGATCGAGGTCGCGGACGACGGTGCCGGTCTCAACAGAGAGAAGATCCTGGCGAAGGCGCGTGAGCGCGGCCTGGTCGGCCCGAACGACACACTTTCGGACGAGCAGATCGACGATCTGATTTTCCACGCCGGTTTCTCGACGGCCGATCAAGCCACCGACATTTCCGGGCGCGGCGTTGGCATGGATGTGGTCCGGCGCAACATCAAGGAGCTCGGTGGACACATCGAAGTGCGCTCGCAGCCCGGTAAAGGTTCACGTTTTATCATCACGCTGCCGTTGACGCTGGCCATCGTCGACGGTCAGTCAGTGGCGGTCGGCACCGAGACCTATATCGTGCCGCTCGTCACGATCATCGAATCGCTTCAGCTCAAGCCTGGGATGGTCAATCGCGTCGCGGGCCAGGGCGAGGTCTTCTGGTTCCGCGAGCAGTATGTGCCGATCGTTCGCCTGCACGAACTGTTTGGGATACGTCCGCGCGCGACCGCGCTGCACGAGGGGTTGATCATGGTCGTCGAAGGCGACGGCAAGCGCGTGGGCTTGTTCGTCGATGACCTGTTGGGGCAGCAGCAAGTGGTCATCAAATCGCTCGAGACGAACTATCGACGTGTGGAGGGTGTCTCGGGTGCGACGATTCTCGGCGACGGATCCGTCGCGCTGATCCTGGATGTGCCTGGGTTGATCCGTGTCGCTGCGCAAAGTGCGGCGGCGTGACCGGCTGAGTCGGTTATTGAAGCTCGTAGAAGGTAGTAGTCATGAACATGTTCAACTTCAGTGTCAAAGCGAAGCTGTTCACGACATTGGTCGTGAGCGGCGTCGCGTTGATCTTGGTCGGCACTCTAGGATTGTCCGGCACGCGCTCGAGCAATCAGCATCTCGACGCGATCTTCTCCAATCGCTTCATGCCGACCGGCTGGATCGGCACGATCGAGTCGCACACGCGCGAGGTGCTGGATAAGACCGAGAACATCATCGTGCGTCAGGACTCGAGCGCAGCCGGAGAGGGGCTCGAGCTCCTGAGCCAGCGTCGCGCGGAGATCAGGGAGCTTTCTGCGCGCCTGCAAGCCACCGAGCTCACCGATCGCGAGCGTGCGCTAGTCGAAGACTTCGCCGAGCATCGCGAGCAAGTGTTGAGCGCCGTGAACGAAGCCTTGCTCGCCGCCCAAGCCGGCTCGTTCGACGCTGCCGAGACGGCCCTGCTGGGCCGGGCGCGTCCGAGCTTCGAGCGCATGACGGGGACCGGAGATGCACTGCTCAAGACTCAGATCGAGGTCGCTCAGGAGATGCGCAACGAAGCGCAAAGTTCCTACGCGCGTAATCGTGGGCTCATCATCGGCGCGATCGTCTTTGGCATCGGTATCGCCACGGCGATCCTCTTCCTCTTGATCCGTTCGATCATGAGTGCCCTCAATGCGGCGGTAAACATCGCCAATCGCATCGCCGGCGGTGAACTGGGCAACGAAGTGCGTGTGGAATCGAACGACGAGCTCGGGCAGTTGCTCGATTCCCTGAAGCGGATGGACGCGAAGCTGGTCGAGATCGTCGGCAGCGTGCGCGCCAGCGCGGATGCGGTCGGCGCGGCGGCGCGGCAGCTCTCGCTCGGCAACGACGATCTGTCGCAGCGTACGCAGGAGCAGGCCGCAGCGCTCGAGGAGACCGCATCCAGCATGGAGCAAATGACTGCTACCGTGAAGCAGAACGCGGATAACGCTCGACAGGCGAATCAGCTTGCTGTCGGTGCGCGCGAGCAGGCAGAGAAGGGCGGTGCCGTCGTGCATCGTGCGATCAGCGCCATGGGCGAGATCAACGCGGCAAGCCGCAAGATCGCGGACATCATCAGCGTGATCGACGAGATCGCCTTCCAAACGAACTTGCTTGCGTTGAATGCGGCAGTGGAGGCGGCACGCGCGGGCGAACAGGGACGAGGCTTCGCGGTTGTCGCAACCGAGGTGCGCAATCTGGCACAGCGCAGCGCCAGCGCCGCAAAGGAAATCAAGGACCTCATCAACGACTCGGTGGAGAAGGTCAAGGTCGGCTCCGAGCTCGTCGACGAGTCCGGCAAAACGCTCGCGGAGATCATGGAAAGCGTGAAGAAGGTCACCGACATCGTGGCCGAGATCGCGGCGGCGAGCGAAGAGCAGTCCGCTGGTATTGAGCAAGTGAACAACGCCGTCGCCCAGATGGACAACGTCACGCAGCAGAACGCGGCGCTCGTGGAGGAAACCTCCGCGGCCAGCAAGGCGATGGAGCAGCAGTCCCGGCAGCTCGTGCAGCAGATCAGCTACTTCCGTACCGCGCACGGCGGCACGATCGTCCAGGGCGGGACGGCGAAGGTGGAGCGTGAACGCACTGCCGCGCCTGCACCGGTGCGTAGAATCACATCGGCCACATCGTCGCGTCCTGCCGTGACGACGCCGAAGCCGGCGCCCGCGCCGCTTGCGCGTGCCAGCGGCGACGACAGTGTGTGGCAGGAGTTTTGATGCCCACCGTCGCGCTCGAACATGAAGAGCTGGGCACCTGCTTCGCTCTGCTCGATCAACGGGTATGGAATCGCTAGAGGTCGACCGAATGACTACTGTCAATGTCTCGAACCAGGATGCCGCCGCAGCTGCGGGTTCGAAGCAAGTGCTCACCTTCACGCTCGGCGACGAGACCTACGGCGTCGACATTCTGCGCGTACAGGAGATTCGCGGCTGGTCGCCGGTTACCAGGATCCCGCAGGCACCGGCGCACGTCCTCGGCGTGCTCAACCTGCGTGGGTCGATCGTGCCGATCGTCGATCTGCGCATGCGCTTCAACCTCGAGCACGCCGAGTACACGCCGCTCACCGTGATCATCGTGCTCTCGATTGAGTCGGCGGTGGGACGTCGCGACATCGGGCTCGTCGTGGATGGCGTGTCGGATGTGATCGACGTCCCGCAGGCGGATGTGAAGCCGGCGCCGGAGCTTGGCCAGCACGTGAGCACCGAGTTCATCGAAGGGCTCGCTGCTGTGGCGGGACGCATGGTGATGCTCCTGGACATCGACAGGTTGATCGGCGAGGACGTCACCGGCGTCGCGACCGTCCCTGCCGCAGCGAACGGTTGACATAGGGATTGGGGGAAAGGGGGTAACGGACCACCTGCCCTGTTGCTAGGTCATCGTTCTGCACGGATATGTCCATCGGGTCATCGGCTAGGTCTTCCGGGCTCGAAGCGAGCGGCTATCCGATACTGGGGGACGCTGAATTCGACTTCATCAGACACGTCGTACGCGCAAACGCCGGTATCGCGCTTGGTCCCAACAAGCGTCAGCTCGTGCAAAGCCGCGTGGCGCGCCGTTTGCGCGAGCTTGGCATGAGCTCCTTCGAAGAGTATTGCCAGCACGTCCGCGAATCGGGGCCCGAGGAGCTCGTCGCTCTCATCAATGCGCTGACGACGAACGTCACGTCGTTCTTTCGCGAGAACCATCACTTCGAGGCGCTCGCGAGCACGATGCTGCCGGAGGCGATGGCGCGCAACGCGGCGTCGCGGCGCATTCGCATATGGTCGGCCGGCTGCTCGACGGGCGAAGAGGCGTATTGCATCGCCATGGTCGCGGCCGAGGTGATGCCGCTGACGCCGCGATGGGACTTGAAGATTCTCGCGACCGATATCGACAGCAATGTGATCGAGCAGGCCGAGCGCGGCATCTATCCGCTGGAAAGGGTGGCAACGATCCCGCAGTCGCGGCTGCGTCGGTTCTTCCGCCGCGGTACCGGGCCCGAAGCCGGCTATGTGCGGGTGCGCCCTGAGGTGGCGCAGCTCGTGACCTTCAGGACGCTCAATCTCTTGGCCGAATGGCCCATGCGTGGACCGTTCGATGTGATCTTTTGTCGCAATGTCATGATCTACTTCGAGCAGCGAACCCGCGAGCGGCTGATCGAACGCTTCGCGCAGATTCTCGCCCCAGGCGGCTATCTCTGCATCGGTCATTCCGAGTCTATCCACGGCCTGTCCAGTCCGTTCAAGTCGGTTGGCCAAACGATTTATCAGCGCGTCGGAGAGCCACGTGTACGCTAGAAAGGGCGAGCTGCAAAGTTCGGCGCAGAGGGGCGACGGTTTGCGCCGCTATCGCGATCGAACGGGCAAGGTGATCGTCAAGCTTCTCCCGGGAGATTTCTACGTGACGCGCGAGGACGAAGTGCTCGACACCGTCCTCGGCTCGTGTGTGTCCGCGTGCATCCGTAATCCGCGACTTCGCATCGGCGGCATGAATCATTTCATGCTGCCTCGCCCGAGCGGCCATGGTGAGGACACTTGGGAGAACATCGCAGGCCGCGCGACGCGTTACGGCAGCGCTTCGATGGAGCAGCTGATCAACAAGATTCTCGCCGCTGGCGGCACACGAGCGGACTTGGAAGTGAAGATCTTCGGCGGCGCGCGGGTCCTTGCCGGCCTCTCTGATATCGGACGGCACAACGTAGCTTTCGTGCGTGAATACCTCAGGCAGGAAGGTTTGCGCGTCGTCTCGGAGGATGTCGGCGCCGATTGCCCGCGCCACATCCAGTACTTTCCAATGACCGGCCGTGCGCGCGTTCGTCATCTGCGCCCACGTGCAGACGTCGTAACGCAAGAGCAACAGTTCCTCAAGCGCATCGAGCAGGCGCCGGTCGCAGGCGAAATCGACTTGTTCTTGTGAGTGACATGGCAATAAGAGTTCTCATTGTCGATGATTCGGCGCTCGTTCGTAAGCTCCTGACCGAAATGCTGAGTCGTGATCGGGAGATACAAGTGGTTGGCACGGCGGCCGACCCTTACGTTGCGCGAGAGAAGATCAAACAGCTCAATCCGGACGTCATCACATTGGATGTCGAGATGCCGCGCATGGACGGGCTGACGTTTCTCGAGAATCTCATGCGCTTGCGTCCCATGCCGGTCGTGATGGTGTCCTCACTCACACAACGCGGAGCAGACGTCACGCTGAGAGCGCTCGAGCTCGGTGCGGTGGATTTCGTTGCCAAGCCGAGAGTCGACATTGCCGGAACGCTCACCGACTACGCGGACGAGCTGATTGCAAAAGTCAAAGCGGCAGCAAGCGCGCGTGTCAGCTCGCGCGTTGTGCTGCCGAGACCATCGTTGTCGCAAGTCGACCCGGCTCGCAGCGCCGATGCCGTGCTGCCGCCGGTGGCGCGGCCGCGCGTGTTCCATACGACCGAGCACATCATTGCGATCGGTGCATCCACTGGCGGAACGGAGGCGATCCGCGAGCTGCTCATGGCATTGCCTGCAAACGCGCCGGCCGTGGTCATTTCCCAGCACATCCCAGCGGCGTTCAGCCGCGCATTCGCCGAACGGATCAATCAGTGCGTAGCCATGTCCGTGTGCGAGGCGGCCGACGGGCAATACATTTTGCCTGGGCACGCGTACATTGCGCCGGGTGATCGGCACTTGCTGGTCGAACGCGACGGCGCTCGTTATCGATGCCGCTTGAGCGACGGCCCACGTGTGAACCGGCATCGTCCGAGCGTGGACGTCATGTTCCGCTCCGTGGCGCAGAACGTCGGCCCCAATGCCATTGGCGTCCTGTTGACTGGCATGGGCGACGACGGGGCACGCGGCTTGTTGGAGATGATGAAAGCAGGGGCGCATACGATTGCACAAGACGAAGCGACCAGCGTGGTATGGGGCATGCCAGGCTCGGCTGTACGCCTCGGTGCTGCGCAGCAGGTGCTGCCGCTGCATCACATTCCCGAGGAGCTCATGCATCGTGCCCGAGAGCGGTCGGCGGGCAGGGTGGCGAACGGCTAGACGGACATGCGAGCACGTGACCTGCGATGTCACTTTCGGAATTGATAACAGCGACGTATGTCGTGAGTCGCAAGCTCGCTATGCTTCGCGCGCCTGGGACGGGGCACCGCTCGGAGCATGAGCCCTGAGCGGCCACAGCAGGATGGACGTCGAGCGACTTCAGCCTTGGTTTAAGGTGCCGATATCATCGATATGACTCAAGATCACACGGCTCAGGCGGCGATCGATGCCTCCACGAGCGAGCCGTCGGAGACATCGAGCGCGTTCGCTTTCGTGACGGAGCTCGCGCAAGAGGTCTCGCGCGGGCGCGTGGAGCTGCCGTCTTTTCCGGATGTCGTCGTCCGGGTGCGCAAAGCCCTGGCCGACGAGGACGTTTCGAACGAGCAGATCGCTCGCATCGTCGGCTCTGATGCAGGGCTTGCCGCACGGGTCTTCGCACTGGCGAACTCTGCCGCCATGAATCGCGGCGGTCGCACGATCACGGATCTCAAGACCGCCGTGAACCGTATCGGTCATAACAATGTGCGGACAGCCGCCGTGGCGTTCGCAATTGCGCAGCTGCGTCGCGCCGCCGAGCTGCGCCACATCGCCAAGGAGCTCGAGGGACTTTGGCACGAAGCAACGCTGGTGGCAGCGCTCGCCTACGCGCTCGCTTCACGCGCGCGAGGCATCAACGCGGACGAGGCCATGCTGGCTGGTCTGCTGCACAACGTAGGCAAGATATACATTCTCGCGCGTGCACATCGTCACCCGACGCTGTTCCAAGATGCCGCTGCGATGGGTCAGATCACGCGCGATTGGCACGCGAACATCGGCAAGGCTATCGTGGAGAACTGGGGCTTCCCGGAGCACATCTCCGAAGCGGTCGGTGAGCACGAGAACATCGATCGGCTGGTCGGTCACCCGGATCTCACAGATATCCTGACGGTCGCGGTCATGATGTCGAGCTTCGTCGGCCATGAGGCGGATCTCGAGCTCAACATGCAAGGCGTCAAAGCATTCTGGCGGCTCGAGCTCGACAACGAGAAATGCGTGCACGTCATGCGCGACTGTGCCGAAGAGATCGCTGCACTACGGTCGGCGCTCGGAGACTGACGAGAGGTGCGGCGTCGGTCAGCCCCGCAGGCGCAAGACTGTCCAGTCGCGACGGCTTGAGAGCCACGCTTCGCTCCACGCGTGGCGTCGCCATCCGTTCAGCACACAGAATCCAAACAGCGACCGGCACGGGCCACTCAGGGTTTTCCTCATCGCTGTCCGCGTATTGGACGTAGGAACGTTTGCTTGCACCGGCACGTACTAGGCTAGGGCCAGCCGTGTTGCCTGTCGATGCCAGCGTGCCAACCTAGGATCGAATCCCCTCCAACGCATGCCAGAGACCATACTCGTCGCAGAAGATGATCCCGAGGCGCGGGCGCTCCTGACTCAGTGGCTGAGCTCGCATTATCGCGTCCTCGAGGCAGCCGACGGGGTGGAAGCGCTCGACATCCTGCATCGCGAAGTGCCCGACCTGATCATCACCGATATCGTGATGCCGCGCATGGATGGGTACGAGCTCGTCCGCCGCGCTCGTCAGAATGAGCGGACGCGTCAGGTGCCGATCATTTTCTGCTCGGCGTGCTACCACGAGCGGGAGGTACGCGAGATGGGGCACACGCTGGGCGTGGGTCATACGCTCGGAAAGCCCTATGACTGGGACACCGTGCAGAAGACGGTGGCAGAGGTGCTCGCGCTGCGAGCTGCGGCGATCGCTGCGCCGGGACAGCGAGCAGTGCGCCGCGCGCAAGCCGAGCGATTGCTGCGCGAGGCGCAAGAGCGCCTCAATGCGATGGTGGCGTTCAGCTGCAAGCTCTTTTCACAGAAGGACAAGCGCAGCATGGCGCTCTACGCGTGTGATGCAGCTCGCGAAATCCTACTCGCACAATGCGCAGAGGTGTTCTTGAGCGAGGACGATCACGGCGAAGCGACGGTCGCCGGCGGCCTCGCCGAGGCAGATGTGGCGCGCTTGTTCTCGGCGGAGCCGTATCGACAGCTCTGTGCACAGGTCCAAAGTGGTGGAGCCATTCGCTTCCCGGAGACGGACAGTGCAGCACAGGTCGACGCATCACGACTGGCACCCGGCGATTTCGCATCCATGTTAGGCGTGCCGATCGCCTCGGCTTCGCGCCAGTATGGGCACATTTGCGTGCTGAATCGCATCGGCCGGGCTACGTTCACTGAGGAGGACCTCGACATTGCCCGTGCGATTGCGGCGCAACTCGCTGTCGCTTACGAGAGCGTGCTGTGCCGCCGCGAGCTCGAGTCCGAGATAGCACGCCGATCCATCATGGAAGAGGAGGTACGGCGCTTGAATCGCGATCTCGAGGCACGTGTCGCTGAGCGGACGGCCGAGCTCGAGCTCGCGAACCGCGAGCTCGAGACCTTCTCGTACTCGGTCGCGCACGACTTGCGAGCGCCACTGCGGCTGATCGATGCGCAGGTTCAGATGCTGCTCGAGGGCGGCATGGGCCAGCTGCCGCGAGCGGTCGTGGTGCAGCTCGAGCAGGTACGCCGCGGCGCCGAGCACATGAGCGCGCTCATCGACGGATTGCTCTCACTCGCGAAGGTGCGCCACGTGGAGATGCACAAGCGATCCGTGCCGTTCGATGCTCTAGTCAGCCGCGCCATCGGCATACTCTCGAACGATGCGCAAGGGCGCGCTGTCGAGTGGCGAGTGCATCCTCTACCAGTGGTCGAGTGCGATGAGGAGATGATGCTCCAGGTGTGTCTGAACGTGATCGGTAACGCCTTGAAGTACACTCGTCCGCGCGCGCCGGCGATCATCGAGATCGGTTTCGAAAGGACGCCGGAGCCTCATATATATGTGCGCGACAACGGGGTGGGGTTCGACATGCGTTACGCCTCGAAGCTGTTCGCGCCTTTCCAACGTCTACACCGGCAGGATGAGTTCGAAGGCACCGGCGTCGGGCTCGCAACGGTCAGCCGCATCCTCGAGCGCCACGGCGGCCGGATCTGGGCCGAGGCGACGCTCGGCAAGGGTGCAGTCTTTAGGTTTTCGTTGCCTGGGATGTAGGAGCTTGGGACTGGAGGCTGGAGACTGGAGCTCCTGGCGCGAATGCGCGCCATGTTTCTAGCGCTTACAGCCTAGAGCCTGTTAGCTGCAGGTCCGCCGTCAGAACCTTGTTTCAGGACCGGCCGTGAATACATCCCTGTAGGCCTGCAACGAAAACGTCCCTGTTTTCGATGCTCCTGAAACAAGTCCTGACGGCGAACTTGTTGGGCGCGGGCTTGGGCGCACTGGGTGCTGGGCTCTGGCTACCAGCGCGTGTCACCCGCTAGCCTCGCTCTCCAGCCCCAGCCCCGCGCCCCATGTGGACGCGGAGCGCCAGACTCATTAGTCTCCCCGACCTTCGAATGCGGACAAACCCTCGACTTCGATGCAAGAACGTTACGACCCAGCGATCGTAGAAGCGCAAGTGCAGGCCTTCTGGGCCGAGCGCAAGGCTTTTTCCGTCAAAGAGGACCCGAGCAAGCCGAAGTACTACTGCCTGTCCATGTTCCCGTACCCGAGCGGGCGGCTGCACATGGGTCACGTGCGCAACTACACGATTGGCGACGTGATCAGCCGTTTCATGCGCATGCAGGGATACAACGTGCTGCAACCGATGGGCTGGGATGCGTTCGGCCTGCCGGCCGAGAACGCAGCCATGCAGAACGGCGTGCCGCCGGCGCAGTGGACGCGGCAGAACATTGCGTACATGAAACGGCAGCTCCAATCGCTGGGGTTTGCCTTCGACTGGGAGCGCGAGCTCGCGACGTGCGACGCGAGCTATTACCGCTGGAACCAGTGGCTCTTCCTGCGCATGCTCGAGAAGGGGATCGCTTACAAGAAGACTGGCATCGTCAACTGGGATCCGGTCGATCGGACGGTGCTCGCGAACGAACAAGTGATCGATGGCAAGGGATGGCGTACCGGCGCACCGGTGGAAAAGCGCGAGATCCCCATGTACTACCTGCGCATCACCAAGTACGCGCAGGATTTGTTGGATGCGCTCGACAGCCTGCAGGGCTGGCCGGAGCGGGTGCGCGCGATGCAGGCCAACTGGATCGGCCGCAGCGAGGGCGTGCGCGTGAGCTTTCCGTACGAGCTCGACGGCGAGCGGCGCGTCCTGAACGTTTTCACCACACGTGCTGACACGTTGATGGGCGTGACCTTCTGCGCCGTGGCGCCGGAGCATCCGCTGGCGACGTACGCTGCACGCTCGAATCCCGCCTTGGCGCAGTTCATCGAGGAGTGCAAGCGCGGCACGGCCATGGAGGCCGAGCTCGCCCTCATGGAGAAGAAGGGTATGCCGACGGGGTTGTTTGTCACGCATCCGATCACTGGAGCCGAGATCCCGGTGTGGGTCGGCAACTACGTGCTCATGACTTACGGTGAAGGTGCGGTCATGGGCGTGCCTGCGCACGACGAGCGCGACTTTCACTTCGCCAAGAAGTACGGTTTGCCCATCCGACAGGTGATCGACACCGGTGCGGGACGCTGGAGCGCTGAGCCGGCGCAGTGGGATCCTGCCTTCGAATCGCATGGGACGTGCATCAATTCGGGCAAGTACGACGGCTTGGATCACGAGCAGGCTGTCGATGCCATCGCAGCGGATCTGCAGGCGCAGGGACTCGGGGAGAAGCAGGTCCAATGGCGTCTGCACGATTGGGCGATCTCGCGGCAGCGCTATTGGGGTTGCCCGATCCCGCTGATCCATTGCGCCCGTTGTGGCGACGTGCCGGTGCCCGATAAAGACTTGCCGGTTCTTCTGCCCGAAGATCTCGTGCCGGACGGCAGCGGTAATCCGCTTGCCAAGACGTCGTCGTTCCTCGACTGCGAATGTCCGAACTGCGGCGCGCCTGCGCGGCGCGAGACCGACACGATGGATACCTTCGTCGATTCGTCGTGGTACTTCCTGCGCTTTGCGTGCGCCGACAACGATTCGGCGATGGTGGACGAGCGCGTGAACTATTGGATGCCGGTTGATCAATACATCGGCGGCATCGAGCACGCGATCCTGCACCTGCTGTACGCGCGTTTTTGGACCCGCGTCATGTACGACCTCGGGCTCGTCAAGGTGCAGGAGCCGTTCGAGAACCTGCTGACGCAGGGAATGGTGCTCAACGATATCTACTCTCGTCGCACGGCCGACGGACGGGTGCAATACTTCAATCCCGCAGACGTCGAGGTGCTCTACGACGCCAAAGGGGCCCGCATCGGTGCACGTCTCAAGAGCGACGGCCAGCCTGTCGAGTGGGAAGGCATGCGCACGATGTCGAAGTCGAAGAACAACGGCGTCGACCCCCAAGAGCTCGTGAGCAAGTACGGTGCCGACAGCGTGCGCCTGTTCATGATGTTCAAGGCGCCACCGGAGGATACGCTCGAATGGTCGGACGAGGGAGTCGAAGGTGCGGCGCGCTTCATGCGCAGGCTGTGGCGCATCGTGTACGAGCACGTCCAACAACGCGAGCGGCAAGCCGGCGCCGTGCCAAGCCTCGAGCCGAGCAAGCTCACTGAGGCCCAGCGCGCAGTCCGTCGCGCCGCGCACTCCACTCTTGTCAAGGTCACAGACGACATCGGTCGACGGCGGGTGTTCAACACTGCGATCGCAGCGGTGATGGAGCTGCTCAACACGCTGTCCAAGTTCGACGACGATTCACCGCAAGGGCAGGCGATCAGGCACGAAGCGCTCGAGCTGGTCGTGCAGATGCTCTCGCCGATCGTGCCGCATGCGTGCCAGGCTCTGTGGGAGGCCTTGGGACACGAAGGCGACGCGCTCATCGACCGGCCTTGGCCGAAACCGGATCCTGCAGCGCTCGTGCAAGAGGAGATCGAGATCGTCGTGCAAGTCAACGGCAAGCTGCGCGGTCGGGTCACCGTGCCGGCCCAGGCAACGGAAGACGAGGTCCGCAGCGCCGCGCTCGCCGCTCCCAACGTTCAAAAGTGGACAGAGGGCAAGCCAATTCGCAAGGTCATCGTTGTGAAAGGCAGGCTCGTTAATATAGTTATATAAGTCATAATAGCAGGCGGCATCGGGCCGGATGGCAGAGGAACGGCATCCGCAGGACAGCGGGCCAGCGCAGCCTTCCAGCGAGCGCCTGACATCCCGCAGTGGAGGCAGGGTAGCGCCACGGCTCAGGGATTTCCCTGCGTCTTCGACGTCGGTCTGTCTGATGATCCGACGATGTGGTTAGATGCACACTCGCAGGGGATTATGACGACTACTTAGAGGGGGGAACGGATGAAGGCGGATGCGGTAGCGACTCGGATGTCGGTGCTCACGCGGGCGCTGCCGTCACGGATCCTGCTCGTGGACGACAACGAGTTCGAGCTCGAGCGCATGGCCAGCCGGCTCGCGACGGCCGGCTTCGACGTCCACCAAGCGTGCAATGGGGCTGAAGCGCTGCGCCTTCTCGAGCAGTGCTGGTACCCGCTCATCATCACCGATTGGCAGATGCCTGTCATGGACGGGCTCGCCCTGTGCGAAGCCGTCCGCGCGCGCGGCGTGGACAGCTACATCATCATGCTGATGACGCGGGATGCGACCGCGGATTATCAGCGCGGCTATGCGGCTGGTGTCGACGACTACCTGGCCAAGCACGTCTCCGACGCCGAGATCTTTTCGCGTATCAACACTGCATTCAATACGCTCGCGCTGCGTCGCTCTCTGCAGGACGCTCGTGCCGCGTTGGATCGTGCCGACACGATCGATGCTGAGTCCGGCGCGTACACGGCGACCGAGTTGAACAGGAGGCTGCAGTCGGAGCTTTGCCGCGCCGAACGCTACGACCGTCCTCTGTCGATGGTCACGGTGGGTGTGGAGCTTTCAGGCACTGATCGCCAGCGTCGGATCGAGCTCGCGCGCGAGATTGCCCGGACGCTCGAGAACGTCGTTCGAGCGCACATTGATTGGGTCGCGCGCTTACCGCCTAGAGCCGAGACAGGGGTGAGCTTCGCAGTGGTGTTGCCCGAAGCCAGTATCTCGGATGGCCCTGCGATCAAAGGGCGTCTGATGAATGCAGCCGCGAGGATCAACGGCGAGCATGCCGTTGCGCTCACGTTCGGGCTTGCGGCCCGCGAGCGCGGCCGAGAGAGCGGCTTGGAAGCCAGCGCCATGATCGACGTCGCCGAACATTGTCGTGCATGCAACGGCCGGGTCGGCAGCGCGCAGCTGGAGGCGGTTAGACATAGTGTCGCTTGCGGCGTCGGGATTGCATGTCGCCAGGGCTATGCCGTCGCCAGCGACTGTCCACTACGGGTGCGGGAAGGACAGTAGCTTGGGCTCGGGGGCGGGGCTCGGGGCGCGGGGTTTGGTAGGCGCGCAGATGTGGAGTCGCTCCAACGAAAAGGCTGCTGGGCGCTGGGCTCGCTCCTAATGCCGCCAGCCCCCAGCCGCGCGCCCCGAGCCCAACAGGTAGAATGAAGCATGCGCTGCCGTTTCCTATCGAGTCTATTGCTCTCTGTTGTGCTCGCCAGCCTCGTCGGCTGCGGATGGCATCTGCAGGGACGGCCTCGCTTGTCCGAAGCGATGGCGGTGACGTACATCGACACGGACGATCGTTACACGGACTTCAACCGCGCGTTGCGCGAGGCGCTGCGGGCTTCCGGTGCGATCCTGGCGCAGGATCGACGCGATGCGACTGCGATCGTGCGCGTCCACGAGGATACCAGTGGTCAGCGTGTGCTCGCGGTGTCGGCGCACAACACGCCGGTAGAGTACGAAGTGTTTTACATCGTCGAATACTCCGTCGCGAACCAAAGTGAGCAGCTGATCGAGCCGCAGCGGATCGAGCTCACCCGCGAGTACACCTACGATCAAGCGGCCGTGCTCGCCAAGCAGAAGGAACAAGCGATCTTGCGCGAGGCGCTGGCGCGCGATCTGGCCGCGCTGGTGGTCCGTCGTCTGAGCGCGCTTTGAAGACCCCCAAGCGAAAAGCACCCGTAGATCTCGGACTCGGCCGTTGCAGCCACGCCGTTTGCTGCGGGCTGCCCGGCTGCGTCGACGACCCTGATCAGCCGTGAGGTTCCGTCGCCGGTCACAGGTATCTGCGCTCGAGGCAAGCACGGCGGGCACGGAAGCTGGAGAACGAATCCATCAACAGCGGAGCGACGCGACATTCGAGATGAGACAAGCTCATGACGTCCTGCGTGCAGGTCAATTGCCGAGGCAAGTGATCGACGAGCTGCTCGCCAAGTACTCGCTGCGCAGCTGCGAGCAACCACTTGGTGAACCGATCCGGGGCTCGTACTGGGGCGATTGCGAAGCGGGACTGATCCTCGACCAAGTCTATTGGCGCGCCGACACGCCCATTCATTCCATTCTCCATGAGACCGCTCATGTCGTTTGCATGGATGGGCAACGGAGGCGCACGCTCTTTCGCGATGCCGGCGGTGATTTCGCCGAAGAGAACGCGGTTTGCTATCTGCAGATTCTCTTGGCGGACGAGCTCCACGGTGTTGGCCGTGACCGCATGTGGCGCGACATGGATGCCTGGGGCTATACGTTTCGACTCGGTTCCGCACGAGCTTGGTTCGAGCATGACGCCGACGACGCACGTGCGTGGCTGGTCCATCACGGACTCATCGATGCAGCAGGCGCAGTGACTTGGCGGCTGCGGGAGTAAGCTTTGTAAAAGAACGCGACGGATGCACAGTCACGCGTGTGACGCTACTCTTTGTGCCGCAGTTCGCTCGTGTTTCACGGGATAGCACATGAAATCATTCGTGATACGCGCCGCGGCGCTAGCGGCATTTGCGCTCGGGCTGGCACAGTCCGCTCAGGGTGCGGGCCTCGGTTACGACCCGGAGGCAGACCCATTCGAGCAATATCATGAGGCGATGGCGCAGGCACAGCGCGAGCAGAAGCTCGTGCTCATCGTCGCCGGCGGGGATTGGTGCCGTTGGTGTCACGTGCTGGAACGTTTCATCGCGGACGATCCAGAGATCGCGGCTCGTCTGCACGAGACGTTCGTCGTCATGAAGGTGTATGTCGGGTTCGACAATTACAACGACTTGTTCTTCTCACAGCTGCCGCCAGCGAAGGGCGCTCCACACTTCTGGATCATGTCTCCGGAAAGGGAGGTATTGGCCTCCCAGTCGACAGGCGCACTCGAGGCTGGCAAAGACGGTTACGACAAGCAAGCCTTCATCGAGTTCATCGAGTATTGGCAGGCGCAAGCGAAGCAAGCGCGCACGCCCAAGGTGGTGGCCCGCTCCTGAGGCGAACGGCCTCCTGTCGTCCACCGCACGTCCTCAGGACGAGAACGGCTGCCCATCGCGAAGAGAGCAATACTTCATCAGGCTCGGCGCAGCATGGATGAACTGACGCGAGCGTCAGGATGCGCTTCTTTGCTCGCTCCCCTGATACGTGCTGTATGGAAGCGATACGTAAGGGGTTGGATGAGCGCTTGGTGACGAGTCGCGAAGATTCTCGCGTCGCGCGTTGGCGGCGCGTCGAGGCGTGACGTTCGCTGTCGGCCTTGGTCCGCGTCTTTCGTATGCAATCTTTCTCGCGGGTTGCGTATGAGATCGTCGACATAGCAGACTGTGCCCATGCACGCCGACACCAGAGCCGTCGCTGCGCCTGCCGAGCAGCGAGGGCGCTTACCGCGACAGATCCCGTACATCATTGGGAACGAAGGATGTGAGCGCTTCAGCTTCTACGGGATGCGCAACATCCTGACGCCGTTCCTCGTCAGTTCCCTCTTGCTCTACGCGCCTGAGGCAGAGCGCGCCGGCATCGCGCGCGAGGTTTTTCACACCTTTCTCATCGGCGTGTACTTCTTTCCCTTGCTCGGCGGTTGGCTGGCCGACCGCTTCTTTGGGAAGTATCCGACCATCTTCTGGATGTCGATCGTCTACTGCATCGGACATGCCTGCCTTGCGGTGTTCGAGGACAATCGGACCGGCTTCTACACGGGGTTGTTCCTCATTGCGCTCGGCTCGGGCGGCATCAAGCCGCTGGTCGTGTCGTTCGTGGGCGATCAATTCGACCAGACCAATAAGCATCTGGCCAAGATCGTCTTCGATTCGTTCTACTGGATCATCAATTTCGGCTCGTTCTTCGCATCGCTCTTGATGCCCATCTTCCTGCGCCACTACGGCCCCAGTGTTGCGTTCGGCATCCCCGGTGTCTTGATGTTCATCGCTACGGCGATTCTCTGGGCTGGACGCAAGAAGTACGTGCACGTGTCGCCAACGCCAAGCGACCCTCACTCCTTCTTGCGCGTGGTGCGCACGGCGCTGATGGCGCGCTCGCCTGGGGAAGGCAGGCCGGGATTGTGGGTCGCTCTGGTTGGCGTTGCCTTGAGCGTGCTCGCCATCGCTTTCGTTGACCGTCTCGGCATCGTCTCCTCGTTGTGCTTGGTGCTGCTGTTCCTGATCGGATTCGGCGGGGCGGGCGCGCGTCTGCAGCTCGATCGCGCCCGGCGAGCGCATCCGAAGGAAGCGGTCGACGGCGTGGCTGCTGTCCTGCGTGTCCTGATCGTTTTTGCGCTCGTGACACCGTTCTGGTCGTTGTTCGATCAAAAGGCATCCACCTGGGTGCTGCAAGCCAACGACATGGCGCGTCCAGACTGGCTGCAGCCGGCCCAGATGCAGGCGCTCAATCCGATCCTCGTGATGCTGCTCATTCCCTTCAACAACCTTGTGTTGTTTCCTTTTCTACGGCGAAGAGGGTACGAGCCGACGGCGTTGCGACGCATGGGATTCGGAATCGCATTTTCCGGGGTGGCCTGGATCGCGGCGGGCGCAATTCAGCTCGCCATCGATGGTGGCGAGCCGGTCTCCATCGCCTGGCAGATCCTGCCGTATGTGCTGTTGACGTTCGGCGAGGTGCTGGTGTCGGCAACCGGGCTCGAGTTTGCCTATAGTCAGGCACCGGCATCGATGAAAGGCGTGATGATGGCGTTCTGGTACTTGGCTGTGACCATCGGCAACCTCTGGGTGCTGCTCGTGAATGCCGGCGTGCGCAACGATGCGGTGATGGCGAGCATCACTTCGACGGGACTGTCCGAGAACGCATTCCTCATGTTTTTCTTTGCAGCCTTTGCGTTTGCGAGCGCCGCATGTTTTGCGCTGTACGCAAAGCGCTATCCTATGCAGGATCATTATCGACGCGCCGACACTGTGTGAGGCTGCAGGCGGCGCACATGCGGGCGAGTTCCTTCGCTCTCCTGTGACGGGAGGAGGCAGAGGCTTTGCTGCGCAGGTCGCGCTCAGCGCCCCTGTCCGTAGGCCATCGCCCGCGGCTCACATTGAACTTGTGGGCGGCTTGGAGCGTCGAAATCCGCGTCGGAGCTCGTACGCTATGGCCCAACTCGTTCCTGCAATAGCGTTCGTATGGCTGGCGCTTGGTTCAGCACATGGAGGGCAGTTGGAGCTGTCATCGGCTGCGCTCGACCTCAGTGTGCCCGACGAGGAGCATCTGTACGCAGCGCCCACCCGGCCCGATCGCATCGGGCGCATCGCCGCGCCGGTCATGATCAACGGCAAGGGACCGTTCAGAATGATTCTCGATACCGGCGCGAATCAGTCGGTGATCACCAAGCGCGTTGCCGACGAACTCGGGCTACTCTTGTCGCCGGATTCTCGGCTGATGTTGCACGGCGTGACGGGCTCGCTGGCGGTCCCCGCAGTTGAGCTGGAAACCCTCCAAACCGGCGATCTCATTCAAAGAAACCTGAAAGTAGCCGTGCTGGGCTCGGTGATGGGAGGTGCCGATGGGATTCTCGGCGTTCAAGGATTCGAGGGGCTGCGCGTGACCGTTGACTTCGTCAGGGACCAACTCACGATTGCACGCTCGAAGGGCGAGCGGGCCCGCCGTTTCGAGGGCACGATCCCGGCCACCTTGCGCTTCGGGCGTTTACTTGTCGTCGACGGTCACGTTGGCCGCATCAAGGTCAAGGCCGTCATTGATACGGGTGCCCAGAGAACTTTGGGCAATCTTGCATTGCGCGATGCCTTGCTCAAACGCCGACGTATGCAGCACGAGCCGGACGACGCAATCGTGGTCGGCTTGAACGATGCGCATCAAAGCGGTCGGTTCCTGCGCACGCCGAAGGTAACGCTTGGGGACGCGGTGATCGACAATTTGGACATCATCTACGGCGACATCCATGTCTTCAAACTGTGGGAGCTGGAAGACGAGCCAGCGCTGCTGGTCGGGATGGACGTGCTCGGGACGCTCGAACGCCTCGTGATCGATTATCAACGCAAGGAAATTCAGTTCCGGAACAAGCTCCGCTTGCCGTAACGTGACACCCACGCCGCACATCGTGACTCTGAAACGGAGTAATACATGAGCACACGAAGAGCATTCATTGTTGGCGCTTCTGCACTGGCCGGGTCTTTCCTCTTTTCGTCGCTTTCCGGCAATGCGGCAAGCGAAGGCCAAGGCGGCACGTTGCGCACACGAGTCATCCCTTCGAGCGGGGAGATCATACCCGTCATCGGCATGGGGACTTCAGGGAGCTTCGAGGTGCGGCAAGGCAGCGCACAGTACGAGGCGTTGAGGGAGGTGCTGCGGCGATTCTTCGCCGGCGGCGGCACCGTGATCGACACCGCACCCACTTACGGCAATGCCGAGGACAATCTAGGACAACTGCTCGAGGAGCTCGGTTTGCGCGATCGTGCCTTCATTGCCACGAAGCTCTCCGGTGTGACCGGTCGCGACGAGGGCCTGAAACAGTTCAACAGCACACTGCGGCGACTGCGCACCGACAAGGTGGAGCTGCTGCAGGTACACAATCTGCGCGATTGGAAGACTCAACTGGCGCTGGCACGCGCGCTCAAAGAGGAAGGCAAGGTCAAGTACGTGGGGGTGACCCACTATTTGGAATCGGCGCAAGACGAGCTGGCCGATGTGGTCGAGCAGACGCGGCCCGACTTCTTGCAAATCAACTACTCCGTAACACAGCGCGGCGCGGAGAAGCGAGTGTTCCCGCTCGCAAAGGAGCTCGGTATCGCGGTGCTCGCGAATCGCAACTTCGACGACGGCGCGTTGTTCAGGCGCGTCCAAGGCAAATCGCTCCCCGGCTGGGCGGCTGAGGTGGGCATCACGTCCTGGGCACAGATGTTTCTCAAGTTTGCGCTGAGCGAGGAGGCCGTGACCGCCGTCATTCCGGCGACGGGTAAGCCCGATAGACAAAGCGACAACTTGAAAGCGGGATTGGGGCCGCTGCTGACGCCGTCTCAGCGTGCTGAGCTGATTGCGCTTGTTGGGTAGGTGGGCTCCGGGCTCGCCCCTCCTACAGCCCGCAGCTCTCTTGTAGACGGCGGACCCGTTGGGCTTGAGGCGCGAGCTTGGGTGCGCGACCGCGCATGGCTCCACTCTCCAGCCAGCGTCCTAGCTCAGAGCCCAGCGCCCAGCAGCCGAAGCGCCACGCCCCGCGCTCCAAGCCCGCCATACCAATCCCTGCATCCACCGATACATTTTTGAGATGCAGCCCATCACGGCAAGCTGGTGTATGGTCGCGTGCCACTTGAAGAACAAACCTCACCAATTCGATCGGGGGAAAGCATTGAAGAGAGCACTCGCGGTCTTATGCGGTTGCGCATGGCTCAGCTTCGTCGCGCCGGTGTTCGCCGAGCAGCCTGTCTATCTCGATCTCAACAGGTCTTTCAGAGAGCGCGCCGCCGATCTAGTGTCGCGGATGACCCTCGAGGAAAAGGTCGCGCAACTTCAAAACGACGCGCCTGCGATTCCGCGACTCGGCGTGCCGAAATACGAGTGGTGGAACGAGGCTCTGCATGGGGTGGCGCGCGCTGGTGCAGCTACCGTCTTCCCGCAGGCGATCGGGCTTGCCGCAACGTTCGACACGCGCCTCATGCGCGAGGTGGCAACTGCCATCAGCGACGAAGCACGTGCCAAGCACCATGAATTCGCCAGCCGTGACCAGCGCAATCGCTATCAAGGTCTCACGTTCTGGTCCCCCAACATCAACATCTTCCGCGATCCGCGCTGGGGACGCGGTCAGGAAACCTATGGCGAAGATCCGTTTCTCACATCCCTGATGGGCATCGAGTTCGTCAAAGGTCTACAGGGGAATGACCCGCACTATCGTAAGGTCGATGCGACCGCCAAGCACTTCGCCGTGCACAGCGGCCCGGAGGCCGATCGGCATCACTTCGACGTGCACCCGAGCGAGCGCGACCTGTGGGAGACCTATTTGCCTGCGTTCCAGGCGCTCGTGCAAGAGGCGAAAGTCAAAGCAGTGATGGGGGCCTACAATCGTGTCTATGGCGCCTCCGCATCGGCAAGCCGCTTGCTGCTCGTGGACATCCTGCGTAAGCGTTGGGGATTCGACGGCTACGTCGTGTCCGATTGCGACTCGATCGAAGACATCTATAAGCATCACAAGATCGTGTCGACGCCCGAAGAAGCGGCAGCCTTGGGTATCAAGAACGGCACTGAGCTCAATTGCGGCACGACCTACGGTGCGCTTCTGAATGCGGTCAAGCAAGGACTGATCACAGAAGCCGAGATCGATGCGGCCCTGATCAACTTGATGGTCACGCGCTTCGAACTTGGCATGTTCGATCCACCCGATCGTGTTCGCTGGGCCAACATCCCGTATTCAGTCAATCAATCGCCGGAGCACGATTGGCTCGCGCGCCGTGCCGCGCGTGCCTCGCTGGTGCTGCTCAAGAACGATGGCTTGTTGCCGCTTTCGCGCAGCCTGAAGACGATTGCTGTCGTGGGTCCCACGGCCGACGAGGTCATGTCCTTGCTCGGAAATTACTACGGCACGCCTGCAGCGCCTGTGACCATCCTGCAAGGTATTCGTGAGGCAGTGGGGCCGAACACGACTGTGTTGTATGCGCGCGGGACCGACCTGGTGGAAGGACGTGAAGAGCCGCGCGCCGCGCCGCTGATCGAGCCTGCCTACCTGCGTCCTGCGGCCGGCTCGAATGAGCAGGGGCTCAAAGGCGAGTACTTCAACAATCCGGACTTGTCCGGCGAGCCTGTGATGACGCGCGTTGATCCTCGGGTCTCGTTCCGCTGGGATCGCGGCGGACCGATCGACGATCTGATCGCGCGCGGAGAGTTTCCGGCCGACGCGATCGGCAGCGATCATTTCAGCGTGCGTTGGACCGGGCAGCTCCTGCCGCCCGTTTCTGGGCGTTACGAAATCTCGGTCGGAGCGAACGACGGCTTTCGATTGTTCATCGACGGCAAGCGTGTCCTAGAGAGTTGGGATACGACGCCGCGCATGTCGAGCAAGAGCGTCTTCGTGGACTTGCAGGCAGGCCGCGCTTACGACCTGCGACTCGAGTATTTCGACGACATACGCGATGCCGAAGTGCGTCTCGGATGGCGCTTGCCCGGAGCGAAGCCACCGTTCGAGGAAGCGCTCGATGCTGCGCGTGCGGCGGACGTCGTCATCTTTGTCGGCGGCCTCACTGGCGACGTCGAGGGCGAGGAGATGAAGGTGAGCTATCCGGGCTTCGCCGGCGGCGACCGCACGGACCTACGGCTGCCGGCATCCCAACGCAAGCTGCTCCAAGCGCTGCATGAGACGGGCAAGCCGATCGTGCTCGTGTTGACGACCGGTTCGGCGCTTGCCATCGACTGGGCCAAGGAGCACATCCCTGCAATTCTCGTTGCGTGGTACCCGGGTCAGCGCGGTGGCAACGCCGTAGCAGACGTGCTCTTCGGCGATGTGAGCCCGTCCGGCCGACTTCCGGTGACGTTCTACAAAGCCGACGAAAAGTTGCCGCCGTTCGATGACTACAGCATGGAAGGTCGGACGTATCGATACTTCAGAGGCGAGCCGCTGTATCCCTTCGGCCATGGTCTCTCGTACACCCACTTCGAGTACTCAGGGTTGAAGCTCGATCGTTCCGAGGCGAGCAGCTCTGATACGGTGACAGTCACCGTGCGCGTGAAAAACGTCGGGCCGCGAGCAGGCGAGGAGGTCGTGCAGCTCTACGTGCGTCCGGTGGATGCCAAGCAGATGCGGGCGATCAAGGAGCTGCGCGGGATCGAAAAGCTCGCGCTGTTCCCGGGCGAAGAGCGCGAGGTGACCTTCAAGCTGGTCCCGGAACGGCACGTGACCTACTGGGACACGAAGCGGGGCGACTATGCTGTTGCGCCCGGTCGCTATGAGATCGAGATCGGCGCATCGAGCGCAGACATACGCGCGAGCGCGCCGTTAAGGATCACCGCGCGCTGAAGTTCTGGCTTGGGTGGGCCAAGGGCTGGTATGCGCTGGGCTCCGGACACTGGCCCGTGCGCGCCAGCGCGCTAGCTCCAGTCCGCAGCCGAATAGGGACGGGGCTCCGGGCGTGCTGGCCAGCCTCCAGCCACAAAATAACTCGAAGGAGGGCTTGATGTATCGTCGATCCGTTCTACTCACGTGCTTGTTCGTCGCGTCACTAGCGGTCACTGGCATAGAGACGAGCCGCGCGGATATCGCGGTCCCTGCGAGCCACGCAGCACCTCGCACCGTGTTGTCCAAGAAGCGGCTCGCGAACCTGGAGCGAGTGCTGCAGCAGTATGTCGATGAAGAGCGGATCGCGGGTGCAGTGGCACTCGTGCTTCAAGACGGTGAAACGGTCTACGAAGGCGCCGTCGGTTGGCGCGACAAGGAAGCCAAACGCCCCATGACGCCGGACACGATTTTCCGTATCGCCTCACAAAGCAAGGCCATCACCAGCGCTGCGATCCTGCAGCTCGTCGAGGACGGCTCGCTCGCGCTCAGCAATCCGGTGACGCAATTCATCCCCGAGTTCGCGCAGGCCAAGGCGGCAGTGCGCGATGACGACGGTACGACGCGATTCGTCCCGCTCAAGCGTCCGATCGTCATTCGCGACCTGCTCACTCATACTTCGGGCTATTCGTACGGCAGGGAGCCGCACATTGAGGCCCTGTACGCCGCCAAAGGTCTCGGACCGGCGGCAGGCAACGGCTGGTATACGGCCGACAAGGATGAGCCGATATGCGACACGATAGCGCGTCTGGGCACCCTGCCGACGATCGCGCAGCCGGGCGAGGCATATGTCTATGGCTATAGCACCGATATCTTGGGATGCATCATCGAACGTGCATCCGGTCTGTCGCTCGACGCTTATCTGCGCACCAAGATCTTCGAGCCGCTAGGCATGCACGACACGCATTTCTTCCTGCCGAAGTCCAAACGCGAACGGTTGGCCACGGTGTATGCGAGCGGGCCGGATGGCAAGGTGGTGCGCGCACCCGAAGGCGCGAAGGGACAAGGTCACTATGTGGACGGCCCGCGCAAGAGTTTCTCGGGAGGTGCTGGACTGCTCTCCACTGCGCGCGACTATGCGCGTTTTCTCGAGATGATCAGAAACCACGGCACGCTCGATGGACGCCGTATCCTCGGCCCACGTGCCGTCGCATTGATGCGGACCAATCAAATCGGCACGCTGCACGCGGCCGACGGCGGGCTTGGTTTCGGCTATGGCTTTCAAACTGTCGAGCGCTACGGCGCGAACGGAATGGATGAGGTCGGCGCATTCGGTTGGGGTGGAGCGTATGGGACCATTTATCGGGTCGATCCGGCATCGGGCACGACAATGGTGTTCATGATGCAGCTCATGCCGAATCACACCGATATCCACGAGAAGGTCTCGGCGCTGGTGTATCAGGCGTTGGAGGAGGGAAGCTTGCGGTAGGTGTTGGGCTTGGGGCTCGGGTTACGGGTTGCTGGGCTCTGGGCACTGGAGCCAGCGCGCTAGCTCTAGCCCCCAGCCCAAACCTACAGCCCTTCCAATAAACGCGGCGTGTAATACGCCAGAGTCACGCTGCGTGCGAGGTAGTGCACGTTGAACGCGGCCCACAAACCGTGATTGGCCCACGGCGTGAGCAGCCACCAGGCGACCAGGAAGATCACGAGCGACAGTAACATGGCGTTGCGCATTTCCACTGTGCGCGTCGCGCCGATGAAGATGCCGTCGAGCTGAAAGGCCCAGACTCCGAGAAGCGGTGCGGCGACCACCCAGGGAAGATATGCGCGCGCCGTGGCTCGCGTTGCCTCGTCGACTGTGAGCGCATCGATGAACGTCGGGCCGAGAATCGCGATGGCGCCAGCAGCGATCGAGGCGAAGCCGACTGCCCACAACGTCGTCAGGCGCGCGGCAGCGATCAAGCCGGGGCGATGCGCGGCGCCGACTGCGCGGCCAACGAGCGCCTCGGCCGCGAACGCCAAGCCATCAAGGAAATATGCGCTCACCGAGATGAACTGCATGAGCACGGCGTTGGCGGCGAGGGTCACATCGCCCTGTCGCGCGCCTTGCGCGACGAACCAGATGAAGACGACGATGAGCGCGAGCGAGCGAATCATGATGTCGCGATTCACCGCTAGGGTGCGCTTCAGTCGCTCGCGCGACAGGAGGCTCGACCGTTTCCAATGGGCATGGAGTGCGCGCGCCTGGAGCAGCGCGAATACGAGGCCGACGAGCATCGCAAGTGTTTCGGCGATGAGCGTGCCGAGTGCGACGCCGCGGACGCCCCAGTCGAACACGAGCACGAACAGTACGTCGAGCATCATGTTCGTGATGTTGAGCACCAGCTGAAGCAGCAATGCGATGCCGGTGCGTCCGAGGCCGATGAACCAGCCGAGCAGCGCGTAGTTGGCGAGTGCTGCAGGTGCAGCCCAGATGCGCACGTCGAAGTATTCCCGCGCGAGAGCTTCGACCGTCTCTGTGCCTTCCAGCAGCGCAAACGCGATTTCGCGTATCGGCCACTGTAGGAGGATCAGCGCAACACCGACGCAGGCTGCAATGAGGAGTGCGCGTCCCAGGCTCGCAAGGATCTCGTCGCGATTGTCCGCGCCGAGTGCTTGCGCAGTGAGGCCGGTCGTGCCCATGCGCAAGAAACCGAACGCCCAGAACAGTGAAGTGAAGATGAGGGCGCCGACCGCCACTGCGCCGATGTATGCGGGATCGGGCAGTCGTCCGACGACAGCGGTATCGACAACGCCGATGAGCGGCGTCGAGACGTTGGAGAAAATGACCGGCAGCGCGATCGCGAAGACCGCACGATGCGACAAGCGCGCGCGTCCGCTCGAGCAATCAGTGTTGCGCAAGGTGGCGGACGAGCTCTTGAGCGTAGACCGGAAGATCGCTGAGCTTGCGCACGCAAATCGACAGGTTTCGCACGGCCCAGTCGTCCGTGAGATCGATCCGGTGCAGTGCCATTGTCTTCATGTTGCGCGATGCATTCGTTTCGGGCACCACGCCGATGCCCACGTTGCATTCGACGAGGCGACACACAGCATCGAAACTGCGCAGCTGCACGCGCAGCTTGAGCCGTCGGCCGAACCGATCAGCTTTTTCCGAGAGGAAGCGTTGCAGCGAGCTCGTGCGGTCGAGACCGACGAAATCGCAATCGAGCGAGTCGACGAACGCCATCTCGCGGATGCCGGCGAGCTTGTGATTCAAGGCCGTGATAATGACGAAGCGGTCTGTGCGAAAGGGAAACACTTCCAGGCCGGTGAGATCCTCCGTGCCGGCAACGATGCCGACATCGGCCTTACCGTCTGCCACCGCAGCGACGATCTCGTCGCTCAGGCGCTCCTCGAGATCGATGTTCACGTGCGGATGCGAAGCGAGGAACTCGCTCAGCGGGCCCGGCAGGAACTCGGTCAATGCGTTGGTGTTCGACATGAGCCGCACATGGCCCTTGAGCCCGTCCGCGTACGCGCTCAAGTCTCCGCGCATGCGTTCCGCTTGCTGCAGAATCAGCCGCGCGTGGTGAACGAGCGTCAAACCCGCGGGCGTCGGGTGTACCCCTTGGCGCTCGCGAGTAAGGAGCGGCGTGCCAAGCTCGATCTCCATGTTGCGGATACGGGTGCTGGCCGCCGCCACTGCCAGGTGCATCCGCTCGGCACCCGCCGTGATGCTGCCGGCCTCGACGACGTTGAGAAAGAGCTTAAGGTCAATCAGATCGAAACGCATGAGTCGAATTGTCCGTAACGGACAGCGTCTCGTCCACCGTCCACTGGGATGGGGGTTGGGGGCTGGAGACTGGAGGCTGAAGGCTGGAGACTGGAGACTGGAGACTGGAGACTGGGGCTCAGCGTGGTGATTCTCTATTCCCCATTGCCCATTCCCAATTCCGTTTTCGCGGGTGCGGCGACACGCGGTGACGCATCACGATGACGAGGGCTGCTAAGCTCTGGGCGCGGCCTGAAACGAGTGCTGAAGTCGAATGCGTTGCGCTTGCGGGACTCGGGAGCGGATTGTTGTGCTTTGGGTTCCGGCTAGAGCCGTGGTCGCTCCAGCCCCCAGTCCCCAGCCCGTCTCTCCCAAGCAGCTAGAACTCCGCTCTGAAGCCAACGTGCAGAGAGCGTCCTGGCAGCGGTGCGAATTCCTTGAGCGGCGAAGAATGACGGCGAGCTTCCTCATCGAGCAGATTCGTACCGCGCAGGAACACCAATAACGAGTGTGCACCGAGATCGAATCGATAGCTCGCGTCGGCATCGAGCATCGTATATCCCGGCGTCGTGCGCTCGTTGGTCGCGACCTTATCCTGCCGCCCATAACGGTACGCTTCCAGCCCGAGGTGAAGACGGTCGCGCTCGAAGTGCAACTCTATCCCGTAGCGAAGCGGTGGCATCTGGGGTAAGTCGCTGCCGTCCTTGAGGCGACCGCGAACGTAGTCGCCGGCGAGCCGCACCTCGAAATGCGTCTCGTCTCGTGCAATCAGCGGCAAGGTGATCTCGCCCTCCAATCCATAGAGCTGCGCATCTTGCTGCCGATACCGGAACAGCGGCAATCCTCCCCTTTCTTCGCCCGTGTCGTCGGCGTAGATGTGATTCGAGAAGTCGTTGTAGAACGTGCTCAGCGACCAGTGCACCCCGTTGTCGGGATGCCGATGAATAGTGACGTCCACTGTGCGCGCAGTCTCCGTGCTGAGCCTTTCGTCGCCGAGCTCGCGCCGCGCGACAGCGAGATGTGGGCCGTCGGCATAGAGCTCAACCGCCTGAGGGTGGCGTTGCGACCGTGTGAGATTGGCCGCGAGTGAGTAGACATCCGTCAATCGCCATACGACGCCGGCCGAGAGGCTGTACGCGATCTCGTCATACCGGCTCGACGGACCGTCAGGGGTGATGCGCTGATGCTCGGCGCGAGCGCCGAGTTCCAGCGAGAGTGTGTCGAAGTCGCGTTTCTCGACGGCGAAGAGTGCCACCTGACGCGTGACTGCCGGTGGGACAAAAGCTTCGGCGCCTTCGGCGTCGAACTTCGTCTCGAGATATTGCGAGCCGAGCGTGCCGCGCCAGCCAGCGACCTCGTGATGATCCAAATTGAGCCGCAGATCGAAACCCGTCTGCGTGAGTACCGTCTCGGCCTCCGAGCCCTCCAGCTCGCGATGCCAGTAGTCGTTGTAAGAGGCGCGCAGACGCACGCGCTCGAAAGTCCCGAGACTCAGCGTGCGCTCGGCTTTTAGATCGTAACGATCCTGGCGCATATCGATGCGCAGAGTCCCATGGTGATGCTCATCGTCAGCAACTGCGTGCTCCTCCTCCGCGTCGCCATGTGTGTGATGAGGAGCGGGGACACCATACAGCGTGTCGTAGCGTCCCACAGAGACGCCCACGAAGCCGGCTTCGCTGCCGACGCTGACGCCGACGGCGCCGCCGTACGTCTCACTGGCAGAGTTTTCGAGCCGACCACGCACGAAGGACTCATCCGGTGCCTGTGCGAGGTGCTCGGTGCGTTCTGCGGCCGAGAACGCGTAACCGGGGATGCGCACGTCGTCTGTCTCTCGGCGAAAGCCATCGACGTGAACGCGCACGCTGTCGCTGCCGAGCTCCAGACGTCCGACCACAGTGCGCTCCTCCGCAGCCGTATCGCCGCGCACCTCGACGATGCGGCGGTTCTCGCCGGCATCGAACCGAGTCGGAATGCGCCCGTCCACGACGTTAATGGCCCCGCCGACCGCGCCGCTGCCGAAGAGCAACGTCGCAGGGCCCCTCAGGATCTCGATTTGATCTGCGAGCACCGATTCGACGGCCACTGCGTGATCTTGACTCAGGCTGGACACATCGAGCGCGCTCACGCCGTCGTGAAGCATGAGCACGCGCTCTCCGCCGAGTCCGCGGATCACAGGGCGACTTGCGCTCGGGCCGAAATAGGTTGCGCTCACACCTAGCTCGGTAGCGATGGTCTCGCCGAGCGACGTGGCGATCTGTCGACGGAGTGCATCGCCGCCGAGCACGGTCGCAGGCTGCGCGACTTCGAGCGCAGTCTCGCGTAGCGCAGTGGAGGTGACGATGATCTCTTCCGGGCTGGTCTCTTGAGCCGCGGCGCAATGAGCTGTGAGAAGCGCCACGGCGACGCCGAATGTTCGCGGAACACGCATGGGTTCGCTCCAATGAATCAGGGGTGCGGCGCGGCGCGCAGCACACATATGGCGCCGAAAGGCGGCGAGCTCAGGCGCGTTCGAGGAAAGGCGGGCCCCGCGGGTGAGCGGCGAGTACGACCGTCTGCGAACGCACCGCGGCGTTCGCGGGCAGGAAGGGTTGAGATGAGTCGAGCCTCCGCTGGGCCTCGAGCTCGACCGGAGGCAGGTCGGCTAGATGCCCGAATTGCAGACAGTGGTCGCAGGATACCTGCGTCGCAAAGACGCTCGCAGGATCATGGCCATGGGTGACATGCGCGACCGTGTTGAGCGCAAAGCAGAGCAGCAGGCCTGCGAACACGACTCGCAGCCAGGCGGGACGATTACGGAGCGCTCGGAATAGACGCATGTACTAAGGCTAGCGCGGGAAATGCGTGGTGGAAAGCGTGCCGGGGTCAGGCTGCAAACCGCAGGGCTGGCGGCGGACTCTCTAGCAGCCGTCGCAGCGATCCGCCATAATCCACTCATCCTGGTTACGAACGTTCAAGTGCGAGTCCCGATCAACTTACATTTTCGCCGGGCAGCCTTTTCAAGCTTTATCGCCCTTCGTCAGTGAAGATCTCCGGCGACAACCTCCATAACGAGCTCGCGAGAGGGCTCGGTCACATGTATCTGGTGTCCGGTGACGAGCCGTTGCTTGTGGGCGAAGCGGCCGACGCAATACGCGCCAAGGCGCGCGCGAGCGGTTTCACGGAACGCGACCTGTACACGGTCGAGCGCGGCTTCGATTGGCACGCGTTGCTTGCAGACAGTCAGTCGCTGTCTTTGTTTGCACAGCGCAAGATCCTGGAAATTCGCCTCCCGAACGCGGCACCGGGCGAACAGGGTGCCAATGTCTTGATACAGCTTGCGTCGGATCCTCCGCCCGACACGCTCGTGCTCGTGATCACGGGCAAGCTCGACGGGCGCACGGCCAATTCGCGCTGGGTCAATGCCATTGCCAAGCATGGCTTTGTGGTCCAGATCTGGCCCGTCGATGCGGCACGTCTGCCCGCGTGGATCAACGAGCGCCTGCGCCGCCATGGTTTACAGGCCGACGCGCAGGCGGCAGCGCTCCTGGCCGAGCGTGTCGAAGGCAATTTGCTCGCCGCGCATCAAGAGATCGAGAAACTGGCGCTGCTCATGCCCCAGGGCAGGATCACTGCCGAGACCGTCATCGACGCCGTGGCGGACAGCGCACGGTTCGACGTGCTGCAGCTGGGCGAGGCCGCCATGAGGGCTCAGGCAGCTCGCGCGCTGCGCATCCTCGAGGGGCTGAAAGGCGAGGGCGTCGAGCCGACGCTGGTGCTATGGGCGCTCAACAAAGACCTGCAATGGATCGCGCGGGCGCAGGCTCTCATGCGCGCCGGGCAGAGCGCCGACGCGGCCATGAATGCGCTCTATGTGTGGCGACCGCGGCAGGCTGCGATGCGGGCTGCCTTGCGGCGGCTCGATGCCGGCGCTGTTCGCGGATTGCTGCTCGATGCGGAAAAGGTCGATCGCGCCATCAAGGGTGTCGTGCGGACGAACCCATGGCTCGAGCTCGAGGCGCTGGTAGCGCGGTTTGCCGGAGCGTCGTTGGCTAGAGCAGCAGCGTGAAGTTGCGATTGAGCACGGCTTAGCACACATGCGTCCCATCGGTATTTTCGGCGGTACTTTCGATCCCATTCATTTCGGGCACCTGCGTACTGCTTTCGAGCTGCTGCAGGCGTTGCGTCTTGCGGAAGTGCGTTTCATGCCTGCCGGTAACCCGCCGCACCGCGAAGCCACCGTGGCCACTGCAGAGCAGCGTCTTGCAATGGTCCAGGCTGCTACGGAAGGACAGCCCGGCTTCGTCGTCGATGATCGGGAGATCCGTCGCGAAGGATTGTCGTATTCGGTCGAGACCATGCGCACGCTGCGTGCGGATTTCCCCGACCGATCGCTGTGTTTGATCGTTGGGATGGACGCATTTCTCGGCTTGCCAAAGTGGTATCAATGGCGCGAACTATTGGAGCTCGCGCACCTCGTTGTTGCACATCGCCCGGGCTGGCGTGCTCCCAGCATGGGGCCGCTCGGCGAGTTGCTAGTTGATCGCGGCACGGGGCGTATCGGCGATCTGCACGAGTCGCGCGCCGGGTGTATCTATATTCATGCGGTGACGCAGTTGGAGATCTCGTCGACTGAGCTGCGCAAGATGATCGCCGCGGGCTGCGATCCACGGTACCTCATGCCGGATTCGGTGCGTGCCATCATCGAGGAGACGGGTTGTTACAGGCGTTCGTGACATCGGTGTGCCGCGCTCGGGCCCCCGCGTCCGATTCTCGAGCACGCGCTCGCCTTCATCACACGGCGATTCACTCCAATGCTGGCTTTCTGACCGGGCAAAGGCAGTTCATCACTTAGCTGAGGTAGGCATGGCGGTCAAACGCGCGAAGACTCCAGGGGCTGCAGGTACTGCATCGAAATCGGCCAAGGCCAAAGCGCCTGCGACGCGGCAACCAGCCGCGCGAAAAGTCGCCAAGAAATCCGCTGTGAAGTCCACCGCCGCACGGGCCAAGCTATCGGACGCGCTGCTGAAGGTTGTCGAGCGGGCTCTTGACGAAATGAAGGCGGTGAATGTCACGGTCCTCGATGTGCGCAAGCTCACCGATATCGCCGACTGGATGGTCATCGCCAGTGGCAACTCGGATCGTCATGTGCGCTCGATCGCAGATAAAGTCGTCGAGGAGGCCAAGAAGGCGGGCTTTCGTCCGATGGGAATCGAAGGCGAGCGCGACGGGGAGTGGGTGCTCGTCGATCTCCAAGATGTGATCGTGCACGTCATGCTGCCGCGTGTGCGCGAGTTCTATCGGCTCGAGAACTTGTGGGACGTGCGTGCAGGACGCGACGAAGCTGCGCTCGCAACCGGTTGACGACTTTTCGTGCGTCTGCGTCTCATTGCTGCCGGAACCCGCTTGCCGCGCTGGGTCAATGAAGCCGTCGGGGAGTATGCTGCACGCCTCACTGGCGAATATCGATTCGAGCTGACAGAGATCCCTCTCGGCGCACGCAAGAGCGGCGACATCAAGCAAGCGCTCGCGAAGGAGAGCGAGCGTTTCAGGGCAGCCTTGCCGCCAGGAGCGTACGTAGTCGCCCTGCAGGTCGACGGACGTGCGCTATCAAGCGAGGAGCTGGCAAGGTTTCTCGAAGCCCGCGCCCGCGATGGCAGAGATGTCGCGTTCGTGATCGGCGGTCCAGACGGTATCCCACCCGATATCGATGCGCGTGCCGACTTTCGCTGGTCGCTCTCGGCGCTTACGCTCCCTCATGCACTCGCGCGTGTCATCGTCGTCGAGGCGCTGTATCGTGCGGTGTCGATCATCAAGGGTCATCCCTATCATAGGGGCTGTAGGTTGTAGGCAGTGGGTTGGTGCCGGCTGCCCCAGCCCCGAGCCCGACCTTACACCTTCATTCGCGCCAACTCTGCCAGCGCCGCGGTGGCGGTGGGAAAACGGTCGTTCGGATCCTTTGCGAGCAGACCGTCGAGGAGCCGTTGGAAATGGCTGAGCTCCTGCGGCAACGTCGGGATCGGATCGTTGCGGTGCGACTGAATGATGGCAATGACCGAGTTGCCGCGGAACGGCCGTTGTCCCGTCAACATCTCGTAGAAGATGACGCCTAGGCTGTAAAGATCGCTTCTTTGATCCACAGGGCCGCCTTCTGCCTGCTCGGGGCTGATGTAATACGGCGAGCCGCGCACTTCTCCTGCGTGAGTAAGCGAAGAGGCGCCATCGAGCCGCTTGGCGAGCCCAAAGTCAATGAGCACGATGCTTCCGTCTGGGCGCATCATCACATTCGCCGGCTTGAGGTCGCGGTGACACAAGCCTGCAGAGTGAACCGCAACGAGAGCCCCGGCAATCTGCAGGAAAATGTCCACACTGTCCTTGACCGTCATGAGATTGCGAATGCGCAGCTCGAGACTGCCGCTGGGAAAATACTCCGTGACGATGTAGCGGAAATCTTCGCCGCGTCCCCAGTCGTAGACATCCACGATTGCTGGATGCTTGATGCGCATCAGCAGCTCGCGCTCGCGCTCGAAGCGATCTTCCTCACTCGGGTCAGTGTTCGAGGTGGGCCCCGTTCGTAGCACCTTAACCGCGACGTTGTGTCCGAGCTCCAATGAATATGCAACGTGCACCTCGGAGCTCGGCGAGCGCGCGATCGTCTGCAGGAAACGGTACCCCTCAATGCGCGGAAAGCTGCGAGCCGGCTGGCTGTAAATGCTCGTCCTCTTCTTGTAGGTGTGCCGCATCGTCTCTGATGTCTCGGATCTTCTTTACCGCCGCTCCACGTCGGCTCGTTAGCGCTAACAGCACTGGTGCTCGAGTCGTCGCAACCCCTCACGTTAACGACCACTGTGGGTGGACGCTAGAAGCTGTGTCACGGATATCCATACGTGCTCCGAGGCGAGGCTTCCGATTTCGCGCTTTCTTCATGAGGACTTCGCGTATGATAGGCGCGAGCAGGGTCATCGCAGCGCCTGAGCAGCGTGTGCTATGGGGGACGGGGTGGATGGGAAATACACGATCGACGCCGGCGAGAAGCTGGTGCGGGTCCAGGTATGGGGCGAGCTGCGCGCGACTGGGCTCATCAAGCTGATGGGACGTATCGCGTCCGATCCACATTACCAGGGCGACATGGACGCCGTCATCGACTTGCGCGAGGCGCACGGAAATTGGGACTACTCGGAGATCCAGCGTCTACGCGATTACGTGGCGCGCATCGGCGGGACGGCCCAGCGGCGGTGGGCGGCGGTCGTGGCACCCGGATCGTTGGTGGCGGCGGCCCGGGTGCTGATCGTCATCAGTGAGCCAGTGGCTGGCAGCATCCGGATGCAGCTTTTCGATGACATGCCGTCGGCATTGGCCTGGGTGCGAGGCGGGCGGCGCGAAGAACGGACTGCCAGGAGCACGGCGCCGCATGTGTAGGTCGGTGGTCTGGCCGCGGCACTTCCTCAAGCAGCGATTCGCTAGGCTGCGCGCTAGATTGCACGATCCGGGCACCTTGGGTGGCAGCCGCGTGGGCTTGATGCTGGCCTGCGCTCCGCAACGGTCCGGCTGTCCCGGCTCTGAGCCTCCTGGCGAGGGCTCCGGGCGGATTTGTTAACCGGACAATTCCAATCGCCCTGTACCCGCCTGTATGCTTTCCATTTATGGAAAGTTTTTCCAAGCCCTTGATCTATCTGGCTTCGGCCTCACCGCGCCGTAGCGCTTTGTTGACCCAGGTTGGGGTTGCGCACGTCGTGCGTCCCGTTGAGGTCGACGAGCGTGTCGGCGACGGAGAGTCGCCGGCAGCGTATGTGATACGGCTTGCAACCGAGAAAGCCCGTACCCTGTGGGACCGGCTGGAGGACCACGAGCGACTGCCTGTGCTCGGGGCCGATACGTCGGTGGCACTGGACGAGCAAATCATGGGTAAGCCTCGCGACGAGCAGGACGCAATCGAGATGCTCGAACGCCTGTCGGCACGTACGCACCGCGTCTATACGGGCGTTGCGCTGTGCCACGAGGGGGGCTGTGCGACGCAGCTCAGCGTGACCGAGGTGTCTTTTCGTAAGCTCGAGCCAGACGAAATCCGGGCCTACTGGCGCACGGGTGAGCCACGAGACAAGGCAGGGGGCTATGCGGTGCAAGGTATCGCAGCGCTGTTCATTGAGCGTATCGCAGGTAGCTTCTCCGGCGTAGTGGGCTTGCCGCTCTTCGAAACCGGCGAGCTACTGCGATCTATCGGCTGGCGCTTCAGCAGCGCGTTTGCACGATGACCGCTGAGATACTCGTCAATGTAAGTCCGCGCGAGGTGCGGGCCGCCCTGGTCGAAAACGGCGTGCTCCAGGAGATCTTTCTCGAGCGCGCCAATCGACGCGGCTTGATCAGCAACATTTATAAGGGGCGCGTGTCGCGGGTGCTGCCCGGCATGCAAGCCGCATTCGTCGACATCGGCCTCGAGCGCACGGCATTCTTGCATGCCTCGGACATCGTCCATCCTGCGGTCGGGGAAAACGGCCAGCCCGACCACCCGGTCGATGCCGGTCGTCCCGCGGATATCCAGACGCTCGTTTCCGAGGGCAGCGAGATCTTGGTGCAGGTCCTGAAGGACCCGCTCGGTACCAAGGGTGCGCGGCTGACCACCTTCATCACGCTGCCTTCGCGTTATCTCGTTTATATGCCGAAGGGTCGCGGGATCGGTGTGTCGGCACGCATCGAGGACGAGGCCGAACGTCGCCGGCTGCGCGAAGCGGCCTCCATGTTCATCCGACCGGACGAGCCCGGGGGTTACATCGTTCGCACCGCGGCGGAGGGGGCATCGCCCGATGCGTTGCGGGCGGACATGATGTTCCTCCAGAAGCTATGGGCGGTGCTGACGGAGAAGGCTGCAGCCACTCGTCCCGGCAATCTGGTCCACGAGGATCTGGCGCTGCCCCTGCGAGTCTTGCGCGACATCGTTTCGAGCGGTGTCGACAAGGTACGTGTGGATCACCCCGAGACGTTCGAGCGCATGCGCGAGTTCGCGCGTACCTTCATGCCGGATCATGTTTCGCGAATCGAGCTCTACGATGGTGATCGCCCGATCTTCGACTTGTACGGCGTCGAAGATGAGATTCAGCGTTCACTGGACCGTAAGGTGCCGCTGAAGTCGGGCGGCTACCTCATCTTCGATCAGACCGAGTCGATGACGACCATCGACGTGAATACCGGCGCGTACGTTGGTCACCGCAACCTCGAAGAGACGATTTTTCGCACCAATCTCGAAGCGGCGGTGGCTATCGCGCGGCAACTGCGGCTGCGCAACTTGGGCGGGATCATCATCATCGATTTCATCGACATGGAAGAAGAAGAGCACCGCCGCCAGGTGCTGCAGGCGCTGGAGAAGGCACTTGCCTCGGATCATGCGAAGAATCATATCTCGTCTGTCTCGCCGCTCGGGCTCGTCGAAATGACGCGCAAGCGCACGCGCGAAAGTCTGGAACACATGCTCTGTTGTCCGTGTCCTACTTGCGAGGGGCGCGGTTTCGTCAAGACGACGGAAACCGTCTGCTACGAGATCTTTCGCGAGATTCTGCGCCAAGCGCGCCAGTTCGATTTTCAGGAGCTCATGGTGCTTGCGCATCAGGACGTGATCGAGAAGCTCCTCGACGAGGAGTCCGCTGCGCTGGCAGAGCTCGAAGTGCACACGGGCAAGCCCATTCGTCTGCAAACGGAAGCGTTGTATCAGCAAGATCAGTACGACGTCGTCTTGATGTGAAGGGCCGCTCCTGCTGACGCATCACAGACGCAGCGCACACGGGCCGATGTGCCGGGCAGGAGCGTCGCACGGACTGGGCGCTGGACATCGCGCCTGGGCTGTGCAAGCGAAACGAGCTACGCCAGAGAGGATGCCGGTAGAGGAGGGCAGTGCAAATTCTTCCCACGTCAAGCTCAGGTGAGCCTCGCGCGCGCTCTGCAGGGGAGGGCAGGCGAGCGCGTGCACGCTGGCGCCGGGCGCTGAAGTGGCTGCTCTCCTGCACGGTGACGCTCGTGGTGTTGCTGGCGCTGCTGCTCGGCGTGTTCGGTGTCGTGGTGGGCCGCGTGCCCGAGTATCGGGTGCAGCTTCAAGATTGGTTGAGTGATCGCACCGGGCTCGTGGTTGAGTTCCGCGGGTTGAGCGCGCGTCTGCGCTTCTTCGGACCAGAGCTCGTCTTCGAGGATGCCGTGGTGCGCACCCCCGACCGTTCACAGGTGCTGGCGACGGCCAGGCGCGGCACCGTCGGCTTCGATATCTGGAGCTCGCTGCGCAACGGGCAACTCAGTGCCGGACGTTTCTCGTTACGCGCTCCCGAGATCAGCCTCGTCCGCACCCGTGAGGGGCGTATTCAGCTGTTGGGGCAGGCTGCTCTGCCGGAACGCTCCGATGACAAGCCATTTGCCCTGGAGCAGCTGCCAACCGGGCAGTTTCGCGTCCATGATGCGCTCGTGACCTTCAAGGACGAGCTAACGGGTCGCGGCCCGTGGTCGATGTCCGGCATCAGCTTCGAGCTCACGCACGATGTCGGGACGATTCGGCTGGAAGGGGAGGCGTCGCTGCCAAGAGCGCTCGGTCGCAGCTTACGATTCGATGCGACCGCGGTCGGCGGTTTGCAAGATCCGTACGCGGTCGTCTCGACATTCTCCATTGCTGGCGACGACCTCGACCTTGCCGGATGGGCGGACGTTTTCCCTGACGATTGGCCTGCACCGGAGACCGGTCGCGGCTCGCTCGAGCTGAGCGGATCGTTTCGTGGTCGACAGCTCGTTCAGCTCGGTGCGCGTCTCGATTTCTCTGGCGTCTTGACGGCGTTGCCGCTGTGGTCGATCCCGTTGCCCGGGCCAGAGCCGATGCCAAGCAACGACAGGGAGCGCGCCGAGAGCTTGTCGCACACCGCAGCGGCAACCTCGCCGAGCGAGTACCCCGCGAAGCGACCCGCCGAGACCGCTGAGATGGTGAGTTATCAACGGGTCGCGTTCGCTGTGCACGCGACGCGCAGCGACGGCGTCTGGCATCTCGCCGTCGCCGACTTGGACATCACGCGGGCAGGCAGGCCGTGGCAGAGCAGGCGCATCGAGGCGCACTGGGCGGGCGCACAAGACGGCAAACATCTGATGATTCAGGCGGACAGGATCGTGCTGGACAACCTCTGGCCGTTGCTCGCCTACCTGCCCGAAGGACCTGAGCTTGCGCGTCTGCGTGCGTTGCGAGCGCATGGGCTGGTCGAGAACCTGAAGGCACGCATCGCGCCTGGCTCCGAGGCCAGGCCACCAGCCTACGAAATCGATGCTTCGCTCAAGGAAGTCGGTTTCGATCCCATCGAGCGCATACCTGGCTTGACGAACCTCACCGGCACTTTGCACGCCGATCAATCGGGTGGTGCGCTCCACGTCGCCGCGCGCGAGCTCGAGCTGGAGCTGCCGCGGCTGTTCCGCGATGTGCTCGTGGCCGATACCGTGGAGGGCACCGTTCGCTGGAGCATCCGCGATACGGAGATCGAAGTCCAAAGCGAGGAGCTGCACTTGAGTGGCGACGACGGCCGCGCCAGCGCCGCGCTTCGCCTGCAATTGCCGCGCGATGATGGGCTACCGGTGCTCGAGCTCAGTGCGCGTGGTGAAGACTTGAAGCTGTCGTCGACGGGTAAGTACGTGCCCGGGCACCGCTTGAGCAAGAAAACGCTGGCCTGGTTCGATCGGGCGTTCGTGGATGGGCGTATCAAGTCGGCCACCTTCGAGATGAACGGGCCCATCCGCTTGTTCCCTTTTCGCAATGGCGAAGGCACGTTCAGGGCGCGCGCGGAAGTCGAGGACGCGGCGCTGGCATATCACGACGCATGGTTGCCCGCGACCGGCATACGAGGCGAGGTGACGTTCGAGAACGCTCGCATGGTCGTGCGCGCGCAGGAGGCGCAAGTCGGCATGATCTCGGCGCAGGACGTGCTGGCCGAGATCAAGGATCTCAAAGATGTCGAGCTGACGATTGCCGCGCGGGCGACCGGCGATCTGAGGGCGGCGCTGTCGTTCCTGCGCGCCAGCCCATTGGAAGGCGTCTTTGCCGAGCAGCTCAAGCGGCTCGAAGGCAGCGGTTCCTTCGACGCGGAGGTACGTCTCGTTCTGCCGATCAAGCACATGCACGACCGGGACGTGCGAGTGAGCGTCCAGGTTGCAAACGGCACGCTGAAGCATGCCGACGTCGTCGCACCGGTGCGCGCGCTGAGCGGCACGCTTGCAGTTCGCAATTCCCTGGTCACGCGTGCTGATTTGCAAGGAGAGTGGCTTGATGGGCCGTTGAGCGTGACCGTGCAGAGTCGCGATCGCAGCTCTGCCGAGCTCGTCGCGCAAGGCAGAGCGGAAGCCGACGAGCTCATTGCCTTGTTCCGCGTCCCTTCGCAGGTCGCGCTCGCAGGCGCCGCAGACTGGAAGCTCACGACGCTGCTTTCCGAGGCGAATGCATCCAACGTGGGCGAGCGTCGTTTTCGCTTATGGGCAGACGCGCGCGATCTTGCAATCGGCCTGCCGCAGCCGCTCGGCAAACAGGCGGCGGAGCCGCGCCAGCTCGAGCTCGACTTTTCGTTCGACGAGCGCGATGCGGCCGTGGTGCGCGGCGCTTTCGGCAGCGTCCGTGCGCTATTGAGCCTCAAGCGCGGCGAGGACGGCTGGCAGCTTGCGCGAGGCGGTGTTCGCGCAGACGGCCAGGCTGCTTCGGTGCCGAGTCATCCTGGCTTGCGCATCGAGGGAGCAATCGACCGTTTCGTGCTCGACGAATGGCTCGCACTGCGAGGCAGGAGCACGAACGGTCGCAGGCTGAGCGAGTGGCTGCAGGCGGCGAACGTCAGGGTGGGCGTCTTCGAGTCGTTCGGCTACCGCTGGTCGGACGTGCGAGGCGTCCTGCAGGCGACGCCCTCAGGTTGGCGTATCGATGTCGACGGGCCCGATGTTTCGGGCCAGATCCTGCTTCCCGAGTCCTTCTCGGGCACACAGCCGCTGCGCGCGGCGCTCGAGCGGTTGGTGCTCACCAAGGTGTCCGAGGAAGAGCGTCCGCCGAATGGGTCGCGGCATCCGACCGATCCGCGCACGCTGCCGCCGCTGGACATTCACATCGCAGATTTGCGCGCGGATGGCCGTGCGCTCGGCGCCGTCGATCTGGTCGCCGTGCGAGCCCCTGCTGGCCTCCGTTTCGAACAGATGCGCGTGGCAAACCCGTCGGCACGCGCCGATGGTCGCGGAGAATGGCTGATGTCGCCGCAAGGCCCGCGATCGTCGCTCAGCGCAGTGGTGACCAGCTCGAACGTTGCAGCGACTTTGACTGCGCTCGACTATACGCCTTTCTTGGAGGCGCAGCACGGAGAGATCCGTGCGCAGCTGACGTGGCCTGGAGGATTCGACGACAACATCCTGGAGCAGGCTTCGGGTACGATCTCGGTGCGTGCCGAGAACGGGCAGATCGTCAACCTGCAGCCTGGCGCCGGGCGTGTCCTCGGTCTGCTGAGCGTCGCGGCGTTGCCGCGGCGTCTTGCGCTGGATTTCAGCGACCTCACGGACAAGGGCTTGGCGTTTGATTCCATTCACGGTGATTTCGAACTGCGCGACGGTCACGCATACACGTCGAACCTGCTGTTGCGGGGGCCGGCTGCGGAGATCGGCATCGCGGGTCGCACCGGATTTGTCAGTCGCGATTACGATCAGACCGCTGTCGTCACGGGCAATGTCGGTGCGTCGCTGCCCGTGGCAGGCGCTTTGGCAGGCGGGCCGGCAGTAGGCGCCGCCTTACTGCTCTTTTCCCAAATGTTCAAGGAGCCGCTGAAGGGCATTGCCCGCGGCTACTACCGAATCACGGGACCGTGGGACAATCCTCACGTCGAGCGCGTCGATGCGTCGGCCGCGAAGGATGCGTCGGCGCGCAGCACAGGAGAGTTTGATGAATGACCGTGCGGCTGCACCGAAGGTCGCAGCCATTCAAATGAGCTCCACGGCCGATGTGGAGACCAATCTTGAAACTGCTCGCACCTTGCTGGAGCGCGCCCATGCGCAAGGCGCGAGGCTCGCCGCGTTGCCTGAAAACTTTGCGATCATGGGCCGGCGCGAGCGCGACAAGCTGGAGGTTGCTGAGCCGCTCGGCGAAGGGCCGATTCAAGCCTTTCTGAGTCGGTGCGCGCGCGAGCTGGAAATGTGGATCGTTGGCGGCACGATTCCGCTCATCTCCGAAGAACAGCCGGGGAAAGTGGCCGCTGCGAGTCTGGTGTTCGATTCAGCCGGACGTTTCGTCGCGCGTTACGACAAGATCCACCTGTTCGACGTCGATCTGCCCGATCGTCAGGAACGATACCGGGAATCCGCGACCACCGCAGCGGGCGACAAGCCCGTGGTGGTGCCGACGCCGTTCGGACGGATCGGTTTGGCAGTGTGCTACGACGTGCGCTTCCCGGAGCTGTTCCGCCACTTGGAGGCCCTCGGCGCGGAGATCTTCTGCCTGCCTTCAGCCTTCACTGCTGCGACGGGACGTGCGCACTGGGAGACCCTCGTTCGTGCACGCGCGATCGAGAACCTCTGCTATGTGCTCGCACCGGCGCAAAGCGGCACGCATGAGAACAACCGCGAAACCTTCGGCGATTCGATGGTCGTCGACCCTTGGGGGCACATTCTCGATCGGGTCAGCGAACCGGGACCGGGCCTTGCAGTGGGACAGATCGACCTCACGTTGCAGCAACAGATACGGGAGCGCTTCCCGTCCTTGGCGCATCGCCGCCTTCAAGTCACCGTCTGAATACCGTTTTTGGAAAGCTCATGGCCGTCAATCCGATCATCACCCGCGACACGCTCCATCTAGAGCTTCCGCCGCAGTCGCGCGGCTTCGAGGCCCTCGACATCGCACGCCGTTCCATTCTGCATCCCTCCGGTCTCGACGAGGATCGCGTCGCGAGCGTTCTCGGGAACATCATGGGCTACAGCGTGGATTACGCGGACCTGTATTTCGCGCTGTCACGCGCCGAGTCGTGGTCGCTCGAGGATGGCATCGTCAAGGACGGCACGCACAGCATCGAGCAAGGCGTCGGCGTGCGTGCGGTGTCCGGCGACAAAACCGGCTTTGCCTACTCCGACGAAATCGTCCTGCCGGCGCTGAAGGAAGCGTCGCACGCAGCACGCGCGATTGCGCGCAGCGGCAGCAGCACCTCCCTGCAGGCGTGGCGCGCATCGACCGGCCATCGCTTGTACCTGCCGATCGACCCGCTCGAGGGGTTGAGCGATGCGGACAAGGTGCGCTTGCTCGAAAGCATCGATGCCGAAGCACGGCGGCTCGATCCACGCGTGACACAGGTGATGGCGAGCTTGTCGGCGAGCCACGAGGTGATACTCGTGATGGCGAGCGACGGCACGTTCGCAGCGGACGTGCGTCCGCTCGTGCGCATGAACGTGTCGGTCATCGTGGAGCAGAATGGCCGACGCGAGCAAGGTTACTGCGGTGGTGGCGGGCGCTATGCCTTTACCAAGTTTCTCGAGAATGATCGCTGGAGGGAGCTCGTTGCCGAGGCGGTGCGCAGCGCGATCGTCAATCTCGATGCCGCCCCTGCACCTGCAGGAACGATGACCGTGGTGCTGGGACCGGGTTGGCCTGGTGTGTTGTTGCACGAAGCGGTCGGTCACGGGCTCGAAGGCGATTTCAACCGCAAGGGAACGTCTGCGTTCACGGGACGCATCGGCGAGCAAGTGGCTTCCGATCAATGCACCGTCGTTGACGACGGCACGCTGGGCTCGCGTCGTGGGTCGCTCAACATAGACGACGAGGGTACCCCTACGCAGTGCACGACGTTGATCGAAAACGGTGTGTTGTGCGGCTACATGCAGGACAAGCTCAACGCCCGCTTGATGGGAGTGAGGTCGACGGGCAACGGCCGCCGCGAATCGTTCGCGCACATGACCTTGCCACGCATGACGAACACGTACATGCTGCCGGGCCGCTTTGAGCCGGAGGAGATCATCGGCTCCGTCAAGAAGGGCCTTTATTGCAAGAACTTCGGCGGTGGTCAGGTCGACATCACGTCCGGCAAGTTCGTCTTCTCGGCCAGCGAGGCTTACCTGATCGAGAACGGCAGGATCACGCGGCCCGTGCGCGGCGCGACGCTGATCGGCAATGGTCCGGACGTCCTGCGCCGTGTCTCGATGGTCGGCAATGATCTGAAGCTGGACGAAGGTGTCGGCACGTGCGGCAAGGAAGGTCAGGACGTGCCGGTGGGCGTCGGGCAACCCACGCTCAGGGTCGACGGGCTGACGGTGGGGGGTACCTCGACCAGTTGAGGACGGGCAACTGCCGTCTGGTGCACCGATCCTGCTGCGCGGTGCCCGACTCACGCGACTGTCCAAGAGAGATTACAGCTTCCAATCGATGAAAATGTGGCTGGCCCGACCCATCTACGAGTTCCTGCCGTATTTCTACATGATCGTCGGCATCGGCCTGCTGACGGCAGCGTGGCTCGTGAAAAGCGAGACCCTGCCCAGCGTATTCATGGTGGTCGGCGCGCTGAGCTTGCTGGGCGGGCTCGTGCTGTGGCTTCGGCGCCGCGACTACCGTGCACGGCAGGCGGAGTACAGCAGCAAGTCGCTCGAAGACTGACAACCAATCCCTAACGGTCGTGTCACACGCGCTTCACGCGGGGACGGCGTCGCGCGCTAGAGCTGCTCGTTCACTTGTTTGTCTTGCGCGACGATCGCTTCGACATTCTGCTTGTCCACGATCGTCGTCGCACCAACGTCGGCTTGCGCCGCGTCGTCCATGAGCGGCACGGCATCGTCCTCCCCGTCCGCAGGCACGCGGTTACGCGTGATTCTCTCATCGATATACATGAGCTCGTGCTGACCGATCTGCACGACATCACCATCGTTCAAGATGCGTCTGCGCACGCGCTTCGAGCGCACGTAGATGCCGTTGGTGCTGTTCAGATCTTCGAGCACGCATGTATCGAGCGAGGTGATGATCTGCGCGTGATGCCGGCTGATGTACTTGCTGTCGATCTGCAGATCGTTGTCCGGCGTCCGCCCGATGATAAAACGCCCCGGGCGGAGCTCGCGCTCGGCGATGGTTTGACCGTTGAAGCCGACCAGGATGCGGCCCAGGACCGGGCGGTGCTCGCCGCGTTCTCCGTGCGACTCGAAGCCCCGTGCGAGGGGCATCTGTAAGCGTACCGAGCGCTCGGCGTACTCGACCCATTGCAGCTCATCGATGGCAGCGCGGACGTCTTCCACCGTGACGATGTCGCGATCGTGCGCATAGGCAGACATCATCGCCGTGTCGCACAGTGTGTTGATGAGTCGGGGAATACCGCCCGTGTAGCGATAGATGAGTGGGAAGGTGTCCGGCTGGAAGATTTCGCGACCTTGCGAGCCTGCGACTTCCAGACGATGTTGGATGTAGGCAGTGGTGTCGCTCTTCGAGAGAGCGGTCAAGTGAAAGCGCAGGCGAATGCGCTGTGCCAGCTGCACGAGGCTCGGCGAGTTGAGCTTGTCGTTCAGCTCGGGTTGGCCCGCCAGGATGATGCGCAGCACCTTTTCCTTGGTTGTCTCGACGCCGGACAGAAGCCGAATCTCCTCGAGCACTTTGTTGGAGAGGTTCTGCGCTTCATCGACGATCAAGAGCACGCGCCGACCGTTTGCGTATTGCTCGATCAAGAACTCGTTGAGTGTCGCGAGCAGCTCGGCTTTTTTCATGCGGAACGGCTGGAAGCCGAACTGCACCAGAACTGACTGCAAGAACTCGGTGGCCGAGACCTGTGTCTGATTGATCTGTGCCACGACCACGTCCTTTTCGAGCTCCTTGAGAAAGGTCTCGATGAGGGTGGTCTTGCCCGAACCGATCTCGCCCGTGATGACCACGAAGCCGTCGGTGAACCAGATCGTCGACTCCATGTACGCCTTTGCCCGCGCGTGATGCTTGGACAGGTACAGGAAGGCCGGATCCGGCGTCAGCCTGAAGGGAAGCTCCTGGAGTTTGAACAGCTCGAGATACATGTGTTTCGACGAGGCTCAATCTTGAATAGGCGAATCCGGGCCGACGCAGCCTGGCGACTTAATCATGAGCTGCTCGGCGATACACGTGCAGATTGCTCAATTCCGGAGCAGAGTGGTTCCAGTTTACGGGCAAAGGCCCCTATTCAAAAGCGCCGTGGCCCTGTTCGGCAGCGCACGGCCGGGTATCGCCCTGGCTCTGCGACCTGCTTCGACCATTTCAATCTCGTTGGCATCGACCTCGGCCGGGAGCCGCACCGTCGGCGCGTACCCAAACTCGGCGCAGGCCGGCTCAGGCAGACTTGAGGCGCAGGAGTTGACGTAGCGCGCGGTCACGGGCCCCCGCCGAGGCGGCAACGACCGTGCAGTGCCCGAGCTTGCGGTTGGGTCTAGGTTCTTTACCGTAGCTGTGAAAATGTACGCCCGGTATACGCAGAATGTTCCGCAGAGTCGGCAGTTCGCCGATGAAGTTCACCATGGCCGAATGGCCAATCGGGCTCGTGCTGCCGAGCGGCAGCCCGAGAATGGCGCGAATGTGGTTCTCGAATTGGCTCGTGTGCGCCCCTTCGATCGTCCAATGCCCCGAGTTGTGCACGCGCGGCGCCATCTCGTTTGCGATCAAACGCCCGCGCTTGACGAAGAATTCGACCGTGAGCACACCTGCGTAGTCGAAGTGCTTGAATAGCCGTTTCAGGTATTGCTCTGCCTGCTTCTGTAGCGGCGCGTTGCGATATGGCGCCACCGAATAGCGCAGGATGCCTCCTTCGTGGGTGTTTGCAGACAAAGGATAGAAGCGAGTTTCACCGGTCGTGCTGCGTACCCCGATCAGCGAGACCTCGCGGCTGAAGTCCACGAATCCCTCGTAGATGAGCGGCACCGACCCAAGCGTCTGCCAGGCCTCATCGAGATCGCTCATCTTGCGGATCAGCCGTTGCCCACGCCCGTCGTAACCGAGACGACGGGTCTTGAGCACGCCCGGAACGCCGATTTCCCGCGCAGCCTTTTGCAAATCGTCGAACGTATCGACTGCGGCGAACGGCGGCGTCGGGATCTTGAGTCGCGCGAATAGTGTTTTTTCGTGCAGGCGGTCCTGCGAGGCGCCCAGCGCGCTCACCGGGGGCAGAAAGGCTTTGCGCGCAGCAATGCCACGGACCGCTTCGACGGGCACGTTTTCCACGTCGAAGGTGATGACGTCGACCTCATCAGCGAGCTGTGCAAGCTTTGTCTCGTCGTCGAAGGCGCCGCAAATGATGCGACCGACCTGTGCGCCGGGTGCATCTTCACTCTGGTCGACGAACACGAAACGTAGGCCAAGCGGATACCCCGCGAGGGCCAGCATCCGTCCGAGCTGGCCGGCGCCGATGATGCCGATCTTCATGAACGTGCAGGAGAGGAAGGTTCGCTGGGGTCGGGATGCGCCAAAACCGAGCGCGTCAGGTCGCTTCGGTACTGCTCGAGCGCCTTACGGATCTGCTCGTACTTGTTCGCCAAGATGGCTGCCGCCAGCAGCGCCGCGTTCGTCGCTCCCGCCGTGCCGATCGCGAGCGTGCCCACGGGAACGCCGGCAGGCATCTGGACAATCGAAAGCAGCGAGTCGATCCCGTTCAATGCCTTCGATTGCACGGGCACCCCGAGGACGGGCAGGGAGGTCTTGGCCGCCACCATGCCGGGCAGATGCGCGGCGCCTCCTGCTCCGGCGATGATGACTTCAAGACCGCGGTCTCGCGCAGATTCTGCGTATTCAAACAGCAGATCCGGGGTCCGATGTGCAGAAACGACACGAGTCTCGTGAGGAACACGCAGCTGCGCGAGCGTGTCAGCCGCGCTCTTCAGCGTGTCCCAGTCGGATCTCGAGCCCATGATGATGCCGACAAGGGGTGTCATTGCGTCATTGTAGCGTAGATACCGACGTCGGATGACCTTTCGATCGCTTTGCGGCGAGCGGTCACAGTTCCACGGGCGCGAGCACGTCCCGCAGCATCCGAAACAGCTCGCGAGCCGCACGTGGTGGTGCCTTCTGAGCGCGTTCACGACGAGCGCGCTCCACGAGAGAGGCAAGCGCTTGCTCGTCAATGGGCCTCACGACTTCCGCACGCAAGGCATCGAGCGCCGCTGTCCCTTCCCGGAGCAGTCGGTCACGCCAATGCTCGATGCGCCGGAACTGAAGCGTGTGGGCGCGATCGCGCTGTCGTCTTGCCTCCAGCGCCGCTCGGATCGGCTCGGTGTCGATCTTGCGCATCAACTTGCCGATGTACTGTTTCTGGCGATAGAGGCCGCCGCGCGCAGTAATGCGTCGCGCCAGCATGACCGCATCGCGCAGCGTCTCGGGCAGGTCGAGCGCGTCGAGCTCTGCTTGTGGCAGGTCGATCAACGCCTCGCCGAGTGCCTGCAGATCTTCGGACTGGCGCTTACGTTCGCTCTTGCTCGGCCGCTCTTCATACTCACTCATGGGCAGAATTGTAGCGGGTGTGGGCTCCGGGCTCTGGGCGCTGAGCGATCAGCGCGTGCATGGACGCTAGCGCCGGTTCCCAGCCTCCAGTCTCAAGCCGTTGGTCGGGGCTGCAGGGCGAGCAGCGCGTGTACGCACCTACAACCTACCGCCTACTGCCTACAGCCTCGCTCCTGCCTGAGACGTTACAATTCATTCATGAACACACCGACACGCGCATCCAACTCCATCCAGCTGAGTCATTCCAAGAGCGAGCTCGAGCGGCTCGTCACGCTCGCGCTCGAAGAAGCCAAGGCGCTCGGAGCGACGGAGGCAGAGGTGGGGGTGAGTGTCGACACCGGCCTGTCAGTGACAGTTCGGCTCGGCGAAGTGGAGACACTCGAGTATCAACGCGACCGTGGCATGGGCGTGACGGTGTATCGCGGCAAGCGCAAGGGATCCGCGAGCACGGCCGATCTGAGCGAGCGGGCCATCCGCGACACGGTGGCGAAGGCGTACAGCATTGCGGGTTTCACCGCCGAGGACGAATGTGCCGGGCTGCCCGATCCTGACACGATCGCACGCGATCCGCCGGATCTCGATCTTTGTCACCCTTGGGCAATCGAGCCCGACGAGGCGCGCGAGCTCGCGGTCGCTTGCGAGGCAGCTGCACTGCGGCTCGACAAGCGCATCAAGAACTCCGAAGGCGCGACCTTATCGACTCATCACGGTTTGCGCGTCTTCGGTAACACGCTGGGCTTCTTGAACGGCTATCCGACCAGCATCCATAGTCTCAGCTGCGTCGTCGTCGCGCAAGAAAACGGCGAAATGCAGCGCGACTACTGGTACAGCTCGGCGCGGGATTGGCGCGAGCTGGAAGATGCCGAGCGCATCGGCGTACGGGCCGCCGAGCGCGCGCTGCGCCGTCTCGGCGCCCGCAAGCTGGCGACGGTGACTGGTCCCGTGCTGTTCGTGCCTGAGCTTGCCCGCGGCCTATTCGGCCATTTTCTCGGTGCCATTCGTGGCAGCAGCCAGTATCGCCGCTCGTCGTTCTTGCTCGACGCGGCCGGACAGCAGATCTTTCCCTCGTGGTTACAGATCTCCGAGCGTCCCCACATTCCCAAGGGGCTGGCCAGCGCACCGTTCGACGGCGAGGGCGTGGCGACGCAGGATCGCGAGCTCGTCGATCGAGGCGTGCTGACAGGGTACATCCTGAATACCTACTCAGCGCGTAAGCTCGGGCTGAAGACCACGGGCAACGCAGGTGGTGTGCACAATCTGCTGGTCAAGCCCGGTGCGGATGATTTCGATGCGCTCGTGCGCAAGATGCAGCGAGGTTTGATCGTGACCGAGCTGATGGGGCAGGGCGTCAACGGCGTCACTGGAGACTATTCGCGCGGTGCCGCCGGATTCTGGGTGGAGAACGGCGCGATTGCCTACCCCGTGCACGAGATCACGATCGCGGGCAATCTCAAAGACATGTATCGCGAGATCGTCGCGGTAGGCAACGATGTCGATCTGCGCGGCGGCATCCGGACCGGCTCTGTGCTGATCGAGCGCATGACGATTGCTGGTGAATAGGAGGCGGAGGCCGCAGGCTGGAGACTGGAGCTGCAGCGGCTCCAGCGTGCGGTCCGGCCCACCCCTAGCTAGCCCCATCAAACCCTTCCTCCACGAGCGACTTCACAGTCTTGCCTTTCAGCGCGTCCTTGAGCGCGTTCTCGGCAGCCCGCGCGGCCGCGACAGCCGGCGCGACGTTGCGGATCTTCCCCAAGCGCGGTCCGATGGTTTCCTGTCGAACGGCGTCGAGCACATCGGTCAGCTCGATCGTATCTGGGTCGCGGCCCGGCACCCAGGTGTCGTCATCAGTGAGCGTCAACAAGCCCCTGCGTTCGAGCGCGGTTACGATCGGTCCGAGCGCGGCTCCCGGCAGATCGAGATGATCGGCCAGGGCGTTGATCGTCCAACGACGTCCAGCAGTGCGATAGTCACTGACGATGAGGTACATGATCGAGAGCGCGACGCGTTCGCTTACGCTCGAGTTGAGCTTCACGTTCTCGTGCCCGGGACGCAGGTACTGCGGATTCTGCACGTAGAAGGACAGCTGCGCGCCGAGCAGCAGGATCAACCAGGAGATGTATAGCCAGATCAGCGCGACGACGGCGATGGCGAAGCCGGCGTAGATGACGATGGTACGTGTCGAGCTCGCAACGAAAGAGGTGAAGATCATACCGGCCGCCGCCCACAGCGCTCCCGCGAACACACCGCCTACGAGCGCCGCCCGCAGCCGTACCGCGCAATTCGGGATGAAGCCGTACATGAACGTAAACACACCCGTTACCAGAAGGTACGGCGTGAGATGCCCCAGCAGCACGAGCGCCGTGCCGAACGGCTCATACGTCGCGATCTTTTGCAGAAGCGATGTATTGGCGACCGTGGCCATCAGTCCGAGCGCAGCGAAGATGGCGGCGGGTCCGATGACGATGACGCTCAAGTACTCGCTGAACCGCCTTGCCAGGCTGCGCGGACGCTCGACGCGCCAGATGAAGTTGAAGCTCTCTTCGACCTTCTGGACCATCGAGACGACGGTGTAGAGGAGGAACACGAGCCCGATCGACCCCAGAACCGTGCCCCTGACGTTGTTCACCAAGTCCATCACGCGCGCCGTGATCTCGTAGGCGCGCTCTGTGCCAAGCGGCTCGAGAAAGCTGAACAGCACCGGCTCGAGATCTTCGTGGTAGCCGAGTCCTTTGAGCACGGAGAAGGAGAGCGCGAGCAGCGGCACGATCGACAGGAGCGTCGTGTAGACGAGACTCATCGCGCGCAAGGTGAGATGACCGCGCACGATGTCCCGCACGAGCGCATACGGGTAGCGCAGAATGCGCGCAATCTTCCAGAGCGGCCGGCCGATCAGAGAGTCCGGCGGCTCGAATAGCCATTTCTCGAGGTGTGTGAGGAGCGGTTGCAGCATGCGCGCGGAGCCTGACATGGGTGCGTGCGTGCGGCAAGGGCTGGGCCTGGAGGCTGGAACGGCAGCAGCTCCAGTCTCCAGCCTCCAGTGCCCAGTCCCAGCCTCAATCTACCGGCGCCAGCGTGAAGTAGAACGTTGCCCCTTCGTTCGGTCGCGCCTCGGCCCAGATGCGGCCGCCGTGCCGCGCGACGATCCGTTGCACCGTCACCAAGCCGATGCCCGTGCCGGGGAAGTCGGAATCGGCGTGCAGCCGCTGAAAGGGTGCGAAGAGCTTGCCGACGTACTGCATGTCGAAGCCCACGCCGTTGTCTTGCACGAAATAGACGGTTCCTTCTGCAGAGCGCTGTACGCCGACCCGCACGCGCGCACGCTCGGCGCGCGCGGTGTACTTCCAGGCATTATCGAGCAGATTCTCCATGGCGATGCGCAGCAGCCGAGCATCGCCGTGGGTTGTCATGTCGGGGTCAATGTCGAGCTCCACTCGATGCTGCGGATAGCGCTCGCGCACAACCGCGGCGGCCTCTGTGGCGACGTCGGTCAAGCTCACCGGCCGCACGTTGAGCTGCGCACGATTGATTCGCGACAGACCGAGCAGGTCCTCGATGAGGTGCGACATGCGCTCGCTCGCCTGCTGGATGCGGCCGAGGTAGTGCTTCGATCTCTCGTCGAGGTCAGGCGGGGCCGAATCACAGAGGATCTGGCTAAAGGCGGACAGGCTGCGCAACGGAGCGCGCAGATCGTGTGACACGGCGTAAGCGAACGCTTCAAGCTCCCGGTTGGCGGCTTCCAGCTGCTGTGTGCGTTGAGCTACCCGAGCCTCGAGCTCCGCGTTGATGCGCTGTATCTCGGCTTGTGACGCAACGAGCGTACGTCGTGCGTCGAGGTCGCGCCGTTCATAGCGACGCAGGAGCACGTAGAGCAGCAGGGCCGAGCAGACGACGAAGAGCCAGCCTTTGCCTGTCTGCAGCTGTTTGATGCGTTCGGGCGGGACGCCGATGCCTTCCAGGAGGCGGTCCGTGAAGAAGATCCAGGTGCAACCGAAAGCGAAGTAGAGCACGGCGATGCGCACGGCCAGATTCGATCCGCGCGTATCGGGATTCGCGCTCGTGTCTGCACGGGACCGTGTGCTGGTTTCGTCGTCCACTTTGATACCCCGATTCGCCGACACGCCAACGCTTTGGCGAGCTAGCGTGCAGTGAGGCGCTCCAGCGCCTCGGCATACTTTGCCGACGTGCGTTCAATAATATCCGGCGGCAGCTTGGGCCCGGGAGGACGTTTGTCCCAACTTAGGGTTTCTAGATAGTCACGCACGAACTGCTTATCGAAGCTCGGTGGGCTCGTGCCGACGCGATATGTGTCGACCGGCCAGAATCGCGACGAGTCTGGGGTGAGTGCCTCGTCGATCAGCGTGAGCTGTCCGCCCTCATCGAGGCCAAACTCGAACTTGGTATCCGCAATGATGATGCCGCGAGCGAGCGCGTACTCCGCGGCGAATCGGTACAACGCCAACGCAGTGGAGCGCACTTGCGCGGCCAGATCGGCGCCGATGAGCTCCACCACTCGTTCGTAAGAGATGTTCTCGTCGTGTGCGCCAACCTTGGCTTTCGTGGCCGGCGTAAACAAGGGTTCCGGGAGCTTCTCGGCCAGCTGCAATCCTTGCGGTAACGCGATCCCGCACACCATCCCTGTCTCCTGATAATCGCGCCAACCCGAACCGATCAGATAGCCGCGCACCACGGCCTCGATCGGCAGTGCCCGCAGATGTTTGACGACCATGCTACGGTCTGCCACCTGCGCGCGCTCGGCAGGATCCGGGACGACCTGTTCCAAAGGTATGTCGGTCAAATGGTTTGGCACGATGTGACGCGTCTTCTCGAACCAGAACTCAGAGATGCGCGTCAGGATGCGCCCCTTACCTGGGATGGGATCAGGTAACACGACATCGAAGGCGCTCAGTCGGTCGGTCGCTACGATGAGTAGATGATGACCGTCGACTTTGTAGATATCGCGTACCTTCCCTCGGTGAATGAGCTCGAGTCCGCGAAGATTCGATTCGATCATCGGCGGGGAAGGAGCGGTCGCGGACATAGAGTGATTCTCGGGCTGACGAGCACGTGGCTCCTTATCAACTGACAGCGCTGCACACGCTATGGCTGCCGGCGTTGCCGGCAATTGTCGCAGTGGGTGGGGAGGGCTTCAAGCGGGCTGGGGACTGGGGACTGGAGGCTAGAGTCGCTGTGCGCGAATGTGCGTGCTCTTATTCATCTTCCTATTCGCTATTCCTGTTTCTTCGCTACGAAGCGGGTGACGAGGAACGATGACTAGGGCTGGCGGCGCTGCACGGTGGCTCGAGCCTCCAGTCTCCAGCCTCCAGCCCACGAACGGCTCATTCGCGACGCGCAAGCGGTCGAAGTACAAACCTGGGTTGACAGATAGCGCCAACCGTCGGATAAGGAGCACGGCTACGCGCTGCTCTTCCACCTGCAACTCTCAAGTGCCATTCACGACGATGCTTCCTCCTTGGATTTGCGCTTCCATCCTCTCGGCCGACTTTGCAAGGCTTGGTGAGGAAGTCGAACGAGTGATCGCTGCGGGCGCGGACGCCATCCATTTCGACGTGATGGACAACCATTACGTGCCGAATCTCACGATCGGGCCCCTCGTGTGCGAGGCGCTGCGCAACTACGGGATCACGGCACCGATCGACGTGCATCTGATGGTCAAGCCAGTCGATCGTTTGATACCCGATTTCGCGAAGGCCGGTGCGACCTGGATCACCTTTCATCCCGAGGCGAGCGAGCATGTCGACCGGACGCTCGACTTGATTCGCGAGCATGGTTGTAAGCCCGGGCTCGTCTTCAACCCCGCAACGCCTCTGAGCTGGCTCGATCACGTGATGGACAAAGTCGACATGGTCTTGCTGATGTCGGTGAACCCCGGCTTTGCAGGTCAGAAATTCATTCCGTCGGCGTTACCGAAGCTGCGAGCGGCACGCGAGCGCATTAAGGCGAGCGGACGCGAAATCCGACTCGAGATCGACGGAGGTGTGAAGGTGGAGAATATCGGCGAGCTGGCGCGAGCAGGTGCCGACACGTTCGTTTCCGGCTCCGGTATTTTCGGCACTAAGGACTACGCTGCAACGATTGCAGCAATGAGACGCGAGATTGAGGCGGCTGGCCGTTCGAGCGTCTGAACCGTGTGGGAACGCGTGACGAGCGACACGTTCCCACTGCGCGCGATCAGTTGCCGTTGAAATCTCCGCTGCCGACCCCGCGCCGTCCCAGCATCGGACCACGACCCGCGGCGGCGATCGGCGGTCTTGGCTTCATCTTGGGGCGGGCGCCAAACACGACGATCGTCTTGCCCGTCGCGCGCAGCAGACCTTGTTCCTCGAGCACTTTGAGCACGCGCCCGGCCATCTCCCGTGAGCATCCGACCAGGCGTGAAAGCTCTTGACGGCTCACTTTGATCTGCATGCCCTCAGGGTGTGTCATCGCATCGGGCTCGTTGCAAAGGTCCATGATCGCGTGTGCGACACGGCCAGTGACGTCAACGAATGCAAGATCGCCGAGCTTGCGATTGGTGCGATCGAGTCGTGTCGCGAGCTGTGTGGCAAGCTCGAATACGAGACTGGGGCTTTCTGCAGCGAGTTGGCGGAAGCGGGGGTAGGTCATTTCAGCGAGCTCGCACTGCTGGCGGGTCCGTACCCAGGCACTGCGCGTGGGTTGTTCGTAGAACAAGCCCATCTCCCCGAAGAACTGTCCTTTGTTGAGGTAGGCAAGCACCATTTCATTGCCTTCCTCGTCTTCGATCATCACTTCCACCGACCCGCTGACGATGTAGTACAGGACGTCGGGAAGATCGCCGGCATGGATCACGACCGTCTTGGACGGCACGGTGCGAATCCGGCAGTAGCTCAAGAACCTGTTGATCGCCGGGATGTCGCTCAACGGCCTAGCGCCCTCTTCCATATCAACCTCTTTGTATTATTCGTGTAATACGTTGTGGTAAGTGACTGTGTAGTCACGGGTCCCCGTGCCATTTAATACACATAATGCCGGAACCGCAAGCATTCGCGCCGTTCAGATCCAATACGCGGTGCGAGTCATGATGCGTGCGGTCCATTTCATCAGCACGCGGACAACAGCCGGAAGCGCCTCGCCGCCTGCGAGCAACGCGTCTCTGCCGTGACGTTCCTCATCGGCAGCCATTTGCTCGATGATCGCCCGGGTACGTGCATCCTCTTTGGCAAGTTGCTCGAGATGTCCCTCGAGGTGCGCGACGACTTGGCGTTCGGTCTCAGCGACGAACCCCAGGCTGGTCTTATCGCCTGCGAGCCCGGCGAGCACGCCGATCGCAAACGATCCCGCGTACCAGAAGGGCGCGAGGAGGCTCAATTTGCCTCCGAGCTCCCGGACTCGTTGGGCGCACCAGGCGAGATGATCGTTCTCTTCGCGAGCGGCCTCCAGTAGTGAGTCCCTGGTCGCAGGCGACGTCGCGACGAGAGCTTGTCCGTGGTAGAGGGCTTGGGCAGCCACTTCGCCGGAATGGTTGATGCGCATGAGGGCGGCGGCATGCGCGCGCTCTTCCGGGCCTTCCAGCGACTCCGGGATACCCTCGGCCGGGTAGGGGCGGGAGGTGTGGTGTTCCGCCAACAGGGTACGGAAGGCCTGATCAACCGCGATCAGCAGCCGATCGGGGAGGCTGAACGAACGTCTCGTAAGGGGGCTGGCATCGTCCATGGCGGCACATTATATATGTGCGTTCCAGACGGGCTCCTTTGGCGTGCCGTGGTAGGCGGTCGGCAGTCGGGCGCTGCCGCGAGCCTTGAAGCCGGAGCGTTTGCAAAGCCCGTGTTCGTCCATTAGACTTGCCGGCCTTTTACGGCCCCAGGGCTGGCGAAATTTCCCGGAGATTTCAATGAGAACCGTCTTCGCCAACGAGGCAACGGTACGTCGTGATTGGTATGTCGTCGATGCGACCGGCAAGACGCTGGGCCGGCTCGCGTCGCAGATTGCAATGCGCCTTCGCGGCAAACACAAGGCGTGCTTTACCCCGCACGCGGATACGGGCGATTACATCATCGTGGTGAACGCCAGTAAGGTCCGTGTGACGGGCCGCAAGCTCACGGACAAGATCTACTACCGGCACACCGGGTACATCGGCAATTTGAAGTCGACGAGCCTTGAGAAGTTGCTCAAGGAGCGTCCCGAGCGCGTCATCGAGTACGCCGTCAAGGGCATGCTGCCGAAGAACCCACTGGGCCGCAAAATGTTCAAGAAGCTGCGCGTGTTCGCCGGTGCGGAGCATCCGCACGCCGCTCAGCAGCCCAAGCCGCTTGAAATTTGACGTCTGAAGCGATATCGACAGGCATTTCCATGGCGACCACCACTTACTACGGCACCGGACGACGCAAGACCGCAACCGCGCGCGTGTTCCTGCGCCCGGGCACTGGTAACATCATCGTCAATAATCGTGCCCTGGACGACTTTTTCGGTCGCAAGACGGCGCGTATGATTGTCCGCCAGCCGCTGGTGCTCGTGAACATGGAGGACAAGTTCGACGTCTCCATCACGGTGCGGGGAGGCGGCATCACGGGCCAAGCCGGTGCCATTCGGCACGGCCTGACTCGCGCGCTGATCCAGTACGACGAGACGCTGCGCAAGCCGCTGCGCGAGGCAGGTTACGTGACGCGCGACGCTCGCGAGGTGGAGCGCAAGAAGGTCGGTTACCGCAAGGCACGCCGCGGAACCCAGTACTCGAAGCGCTAACCGCTGCTCGCAATCGTCGCCCGAACGGATTTGGGGGATCGTCTAGCGGTAGGACTACGGACTCTGACTCCGTCAACCTAGGTTCGAATCCTAGTCCCCCAGCCAATAGCGAAGGGGCCCCATTCGGGGCCCCTTCTTTTTTCCGCGTGGTCAAGGAAGTCTGCGGTGGGAAGGCGCTTCCATGGCAAGGTGACGAAGACGTTGGCGCCCCTTGCTCCAGTCCCTCGTTCCGCGCCCGACTGCCAGCCTCCAGCCCTGCCTCAGAGAGTGGAGCGATCAATCGTCTTGGTGCCCTGGTCCGTGCCCACGATGAGCAGGTCGGCGGGCCTTCGTGCGAACAAGCCAACGGTGACCACTCCTGGAATCTGGTTGATCGCGCTTTCCAGGGCGAGCGGATCCACGATCTCGAGATCGTGGACATCCACTATCTGATTGCCATTGTCCGTCACGACTCCTTCTCGATAGATCGGTCGTCCACCGAGGCGCACGAGCTCGCGCGATACATAGGAGCGAGCCATCGGTATCACTTCGACGGGCAGCGGAAAACGCCCAAGCACTGGCACGAGCTTTGAGTCGTCCACGATGCACACGAAACGCCGCGATGCGGCAGCAATGATCTTCTCGCGAGTGAGTGCCGCGCCGCCGCCCTTGATCAGTCGCAAGTGCGGGTCCGCTTCGTCGGCGCCGTCGACGTACAAAGGAAGCTCCCCCGTCGAGTTGAGATCGACCACATCGAATCCATGCTTCACGAGCAGCTTGGTTGTGGCTTCCGAGCTCGACACGGCCCCCCGAATGCGCAGTCTGCGCGCAGCCATCCCCTCGATGAACCACTTCACAGTCGAGCCAGTGCCGACGCCGATGATCTCGTCGTCATGCACGAGGTCGAGGGCAGCCTCGGCGGCCAGCTGCTTCTTTCTGTCGGCACTCATGCTTCGTTCTCTCCGGGTGCGGAAGCGCACCAAAGCCTAGTTTTCCAGGGGTCAGAAACGACTGTGCCCGCTTACGCGGGCACAGTCTTCATCGACATCATCCAGAAGATTTTTACTTCTTCTTCGCTGCCTTCTTCTTGGTGGCTTTCTTCTTGGACGACTTCTTTGCCTTAGTTGCCATAGTAGTGATCTCCATGTCGAGTTAGTCCGGGCGCAGTATATACATAAATCGAAAATAGCAAGCAAGGGGGCGTTGCGAATTTATCGCTGCGGCTCTCAGCGCTTTCGTTTCGCGAGTGCGTTGATGAACGACCACTGCGACTTGGTCACCGGCGTGACCGACAGACGGTTGCCTTTCCTCAGCAGCACCATGTCGCGCAACGCTCCTTGCTCGTGCGCTCGCAGCGTTTCGAGCGGGACGACATCGTCGAACTTCTCTTCAAGCTTCACGTCGACCGCGTACCAGCGCGGTTTGGCAGGATCGCTCTTCGGATCGTAGTGATCGTCGTTCGGATCGAAGGCTGTGGGATCCGGGTACGCCTCGCGAACGATCGCCACGATGCCCACTACGCCCGGCACTGCGCAGCTCGAGTGGTAAAAGAAAGCGAGATCTCCCTTCCTCATTTCCCTAAGAAAATTGCGCGCCTGGTAGTTGCGCACGCCATCCCACATCGTTGTGCGGTTCTTCGCACGCGCGAGGTCGTCGATGCTGAAGGTCGAGGGTTCGGACTTCATCAGCCAGTAGCGCATTGTGTTCACTCCGAGTGGATCCCGCGTGTCCTGTGGAGGGCGTTTTCCGTAAGCACCGCATCGAGTGGCACGTCCCATGGTGCAGCTGGAATGTGCGTGACGCGTTGGAATTCGTAGGCCAAGCCGATGAGCTTCGGGCGGCGCCATCGCCGACAAGCGCGCAGTCTCACCAGGCACCGGTCGTAAAAGCCCGCGCCACTGCCGAGCCGCACCCCCTTCGGATCCGCCGCGACCAACGGGACGAAGACAAGATCGAGAGTGTGAGTGGCAACAGGTCGGCCACGCTTCGGCTCGGCGATGCCGAAGCGATTCGCGACCAACGGCTCCGAAGCGTCGAACTGCACGAACTGCATGCGATTGCGACGATAGTCGGTAATGACTGGGAGGAAGATCTGGCAACCGAGCGTGCGCGCGCGGGCGAGCAGGTGAATCGGATCGGCTTCCCCATCGTGCGCAACATAGAAACCGACGCGTAGACCGGGACGCAGGAGGCGGGCCCGTGCAGCGACGAGCGGAAAGCGAAGCGCGGCGTCGCGGCGTGCAAGCGCAGAAAGCGCACGCCGGCGCGCTCGCATGTCACGACGCAGACGCTGCCGTTCGGAAGCGTGGGAAGGAGAGGGAAGGGAGGCGCTACCCGCCTGTGCCGTCATGAGCCATTGCTCTCGACTCGGAGCAATAGGTGGGATGCAGCCACGGCAGTTAAGGCTGCCCGCTCAGGGCGGGTTTGCACAATTCTGCCGCGAGACCGGATCCCTAGGGTGTTAACGTTAGGGTCGAGAAGTAACCCGACACATGTCGAACACCGCAGGCAGCGCCAAACTAATTTTACCAGCATGAGGACGGTCGAGCTGCGCCTTTTCCTCATACCGTCTTCTCTAACGAACGGTCTCTGCGAAAGTTCGACAACGCGACGATCGGCACGTTCACGCGCCGAGCTGTCGACCGCTCGTGAGAGCGGACTCGACCCGCTCGCGCAGCTGTCGGATGCGGTTGCCGACGTCGGCTTCGGTCTCGGCACGGCCGCGCAGCTGCAACAGCTCGTGCGTGATGTTCAGTGCTGCCATGACCGCGACGCGGTCGAGGCCCACCACATTACCCGTGTCGCGGATTTCCCGCATCCGCGCGTTCAGGTATTCCGCAGAGTCGAGCAGCGCCGACCGCTCTTCCGGCAAGCATGCGACCTGGTATTCCTTTTCCAAGATCCTCACGCTGACTCGTACCATTCGCTCGCTCATGAGCTGTGCTCCATGGCTTTGAGCCGACCGATCATCGCCTCGACCCGGGCACGCACCTGTTCGTTCTTCTGCAACAGGGTGGCGCGCTCCATCATCATGGAGTCCATTCGCTGCCGTAGCGCACGATTCTCTTCCTGCAACTGCGCGAGCGTCGCAAGGAGCGAGTCGATGCGGGCTTCGAGCCGCTGCAGCTCCGACTCGATCGACGCCTTGTTCTCTGAATCGCTCATATGCGTATTCCGCCACACAACGATCGTACGCGGGGATCTGGGGCTTCCGCGCCGCCCGTTTGCACGAGACGGACGCGCGACGTCGCACGATTATGACGGGGCGGTAAAGAGCGGGTCAAACGTGCGCGGCTCGGGTGCTAACATATCAACATGTTTCACGTCACATTCCCCGAGGTCGCCAGGGTGCTGAGTGAGGCACGGTCCAACGTGCCCGCCGCCGAAAGCCACGGATGCTTGTGCGGCGCGCTCTGCGTCGTCCCAGAGTATTCCGTCGATGCGTGGCTCGAGGAGATCGTGCCCGACGTCAGCGAGCTTGGAGATCGTCGTGAGCCGCTCGAGCGGCTGTTCGAGGATACCGTCCGCGCCTTGCGCGGGGACCAGATGGAATTTCAACCGCTCTTGCCGGACGACGATGCCTCTCTTCAAGATCGCGCCGCCGCTCTCGCGCAGTGGTGTCAGGGCTTTCTGTATGGATTCGGATCGGCCAGAACTCTCGAGAAGGAAAGGCTGCCGGCGAATGTCGACGAGATCCTGCGCGATCTGACACAGATCGGGCGCGCCACCGTCTCGGTCGACGAAGACGACGAAAGTCAGGAACAGGCGTATGCGGACGTGATCGAGTACTTGCGCGTCGGCGTGCAGCTCATCCACGACGAGCTTTACGAAGTGCGTCACGAGAAACGCAAGCAACACTGACGAGCACGCATGCGCAAAGACGAGTTCGATCGGCGCCGCCGCCGGCTCATGAAGATGATGGGACGCGGCGCCATTGCGATCCTGCCCGCCGCCCCCGAGAAGCTCCGTAACAGCGATGTGAGCTACCGCTACCGGCCGGACAGCGATTTCTACTATCTCACCGGCTTTCCCGAGCCCGAAGCCGTGGCAGTGCTGATACCCGGCCGACCCCAAGCTGAATACGTCTTGTTCGTGCGCGATCGCGATCCATTGCGCGAGACATGGGACGGCCGGCGGGCAGGACCGGAAGGAGCCACGCGCGATTACGGCGCCGACGATGCGTTTCCGATCAGCGATATCGACGACATCCTTCCCGGCTTGATGGAGAACTGCTCGCGCGTCTACTACACGATGGGTCTGCACCCGGAGTTCGATCAGCGTGTGATCGGCTGGGTGAGCGGCCTCAAGGCGAAGGCGCGCACCGGTGTACAGCCGCCGCAGGAGTTCGTTGCGCTGGATCATCTGCTGCATGACATGCGGCTGTTCAAGTCGCGGCCCGAGCTCGCCGCCATGCGTCGCGCGGCAGAGATTGCGGTCGCCGCGCACCAACGGGCAATGCGCTTCGTGCGGCCAGGTCGCATGGAGTACGAAGTGATGGCGGAGCTCTTGCACGAGTTCCATCGCAACAACGTCGATGTCTCCTACCATCCGATTGTCGGCAGCGGAGCGAACACCTGCATCCTCCACTATCGTGACAATGACGGGCCACTTCGAGAAGGCGATCTGATCTTGATCGACGCGGGTTGTGAGTACGATCTGTACGCCTCGGACATCACCCGGACGTTTCCGGTGAGCGGGCGCTTCAGCCCGGAACAGCGCGCCATCTACGAAATCGTCCTCGAGGCGCAGTACGCTGCCATCGAAAAGGTGCGCCCTGGCAATCATTGGAACGATCCCCACGATGCTGCCGTCCGCGTGATCACTCAAGGCCTGGTCAAGCTCGGGCTGCTCAAGGGCAAAGTACAGAATCTCATCCGCGAGGGCGCATATCGCACCTTCTTCATGCACCGCACCGGGCATTGGCTCGGGATGGACGTTCATGATGTCGGCGACTACAAGATCGGCGGCCAATGGCGCGTGCTCGAGCCCGGGATGGTGCTCACGATCGAGCCGGGCATTTACATTCCGGCCGGCACCAAAGGCGTGCACACGCGCTGGTGGAACATCGGCGTGCGCATCGAGGACGACGTCGTGGTGACGAAGGATGGTCACGAGGTGCTCACGGCGGACCTGGTCAAGGAGCCCGACGCCATCGAGCAGTTGATGGCCCAATGAGCGGCGTCGGCGCGCTCAGAGAAGGGCAGTTGTCGTTGGGATCTCAGTCACGATGAGCTCGCCACTCCAAGAACCGATCTTCGACGTCGTCATCGGCGGCGGCGGGCTCGTCGGAGCGGCGCTCGCGCTGGCGCTTGCGCACCTCGATCTGCGTGTCGCGCTGCTCGAAGGGACTCCGTTCGACGACCGCGAGCAGCCGAGCTTCGACGAGCGCACGACGGCGATTTCCAACGGCACGCGCCGTGCCTTCGAAGCGCTCGGTGTGTGGGCGCGGATCGAGCAGGATGCCACTCCGATCCGCCGGATTCATGTGTCGGATCGAGGTCGGTTCGGCTTCGCACGTCTCGATGCGCGCGAGCTGGGCCTCGACGCGCTTGGCTATGTGATCACAAACCGCGTCATGGGCGCGGGGCTGTGGGGGTGCTTGGCGGAGACCGCTGTGCAACTCATCTCACCGGCGCATATCGTGGGAATGGAAGCCATGGAGGGGGCACGACGGGTGCACTATCGTGCGGAAGGTGAGGCGACGAGGACTATCGATGCCCGGCTCGTCGTTGCTGCGGACGGCGCACGTTCGATCTTGCGCGAGTCTGCAGGCATTCGCGCCAGCACGTGGGACTACGAGCAGGTCGCGCTCATCGCGAATGTATTTCCGCAGCGCTTCCACGATTATGTTGCGTATGAGCGCTTCACGGAGACCGGGCCGCTCGCGCTCATGCCGCTGTCGGGTGGGCGCATGGGATTGATCTGGACGCTCACGAAGACCCAGGTGGACGAGATGGATCGTTGCGCCGACGCGGAATTCCTCGCGCGCCTTCAGGATGCGTTCGGTTTTCGACTGGGCCGATTCACGCGGGTGGGTACGCGCTATCGCTATCCGTTGGCGCTCACGCGGGCCGGCGACTATGTAGCCGAGCGATTCGCCGTGGTAGGCAACGCTGCGCAGGCGCTGCATCCGATCGCTGGACAGGGGTTCAACCTGGGGTTGCGCGATGCAGCCAGTCTGGCCGAGGTGCTCGCCGACGCGCAGCAGGAGACCGGCGGCCAATTCGATCCGGGAGATGGGCTGTGGCTCGAGCGGTATCGGTTGTGGCGCGAGGCAGATCAAGCCAACATCGTGCGTTTCACCGACGGGCTCGTGCGACTGTTCACGCAGCCGTTGGGCCCGGTGAAGCTGCTGCGCAATCTCGGCATGCTCGCTTTCGATCTCATGCCCTTCGCCAAGGAAGCGCTTTCGCGGCTTTCACTCGGTGCGGCCAGTCGCGTGCCGCGCCTCACTCGCGGAGCACCGCTCAAGCATGCGCACTGACTTCGGCATCGTGGTCATCGGCGGAGGTCTTGTTGGTGCGTGCACGGCCGCACTGGCCGCCGCCGAGCCTGCCTTTGCAAACCTGCCTGTTGCCCTGATCGAAGCGAATCCCCTACGTGCACCGCCGCCTCCCGACGTCGTCGATCTGCGCGTCTCAGCGCTCTCGGTCGCGTCGGCGCGCATACTCGACTCGTTCGGCGCCTGGAGCGCGCTCGATGCGCGTTACAAAGGTCCGTACTGCGACATGGTCGTGTGGGATGCCGCAGGAAAGCCGTACGGCACTGCATCCATCCACTTCTCCGCGAGTGGCTCGAGCGAGCCGAATCTGGGCCACATCGTCGAGAACAAGCGCCTGCTGTGGTGTATCTACGGCACCCGCGCTTTCCGCGATGGTGTCAGCCTGCTCGAAGGGGAGCTGGCATCTCTCGATCTCGACGAGGAGCGCGCCGAGCTCACCTTGACGGACGGTCGCAAGTACACCGCGCAGCTCGTGGTCGGATCCGACGGTGCGCAGTCCCTGAGCCGCAAGCTCGCCGGCATCGAGGTCTCGTGCCAGGATTACGACCAAGCGGCGTTCGTGACTCACGTCAAGACGGCCCTGCCGCATCGGCAGACCGCGTGGCAGCGCTTCCTGCCCGACGGTCCGATCGCGTTTCTGCCGCTTGCCGATGGAAGGAGCTCGATCGTGTGGACGACCAAGCCTGAGCATGCGCAGGCGCTCGTTCGCGATTCGGCTGCCCGAGTGGAAGCGGAGCTCGAGGCGGCCATAGACGGCGTGCTGGGCAAGGTGACGCTTGATGCGGATCGAGTTTCGATTCCGCTGCGCATGATCCATGCCCGCCGGTATTGCACGGAACGGTTCGTGCTCGTCGGCGACGCGGCCCACACCGTGCACCCGTTGGCAGGACAGGGCGTCAACCTGGGCTTCCTCGACAGTGCTGCTCTCATCGAAGTGCTCGCCGAGGAGCTCACTGCGGGCGGAACCGTCGAGACTTTTTGCGAGCGTCGCGTGTTGCGCAGGTACGAGCGGTGGCGTAAGAGCGAAAACACGCTCGCGCTCGCATTCATCGACGGATTGAATCGTCTCTTCGGTAGCGGATCGGGCGTCGCCGCGTCCGCGCGCCGTTGGGGGCTCGGGGTGGTCGATCAAGCCACGCCGCTCAAACGCTTTCTCATGGGACGCGCGATGGGGACTACGGGCGAGCTGCCGAGGCTCGCATTGGCCCATCCGGGCAGCCGACAGCGTTAGCCGCGTCACAGCTTCGTCCGTTCCGATGACGTCGACAGGCCGACGTCAGCCGTACAATCCGCGAGCGTGTATTCGATAAACTTCGCGGCTGCTCATCCGGCCCGCGTCAGAGCCTCACAGTCGAATCATGAGAACAAGCCGAACAAAGAAGACCATGCAGGTCGCGAGGGGTTTGCAGACGAGAGTGGACGCGGGATCCGCAAGGATCAGTCGGTGCCGCTCTCATGAATGCCTTGCATGAACAACAAGCACATCTACATCCTCGCGGCGTTGCTGACCGCGTTTAGCATTGGATTGTTCGTCTACAAGGCGAAGGTACTCGGCTTCCCCGTGCGCCCGCAGCAGCAGACGACGATCTGGAACATCGAGGCAGCGCTGCGTTTCCATCCGGGGCCTGCCGCGGTCAAAGCGACTTTGCGCATCCCGAGCCTGACGCCTGGCTACTCCATATTCGACGAAAATTTCATCTCGCGTGGGTTCGGCGTGACCACGAGCAGCGCGCCGGCAGGACGCGAGGCGCAGTGGTCCGTGCGACAGGCTTCCGGCCCGCAGACGATGTATTACCGTGCGATCGTCTATCGGGACGATACGCGGCTCGCGCAGGACACCACCCCTCCGTTTCCGTCGCCGCCTGAGCTGGACGAGGCTTCGCAGGTGGCGCTCGAGGCATTGATTGCCGAGGTGCGCAGACAATCCGCGGATGTCGCAAGCTTCACCGTGCAGCTCCTGCGGCGGATCAATCAAGGCGACCAAGATCCCTACGTGCGCGTCTTCTTGAGACGTAGCGACATGCCGACGGACAGCGCACAGCTCGCCACGCTGTTCCTGGCAGGGGCGCAAATTCCGGCGCGTGTCGCGCACGGGATCTTTTTGCGCAGCGCGCCCGGCCCGGTGCAGCCAGAGTCGATTCTCGAGGTGCACGACGGGGTGCAGTGGCTCTATTTCAACCCCAGGACGCTCCAGCAGGGGTTGCCTCCGAATTTCCTGATCTGGTGGCGGGGCGACGAGCCGATCGCCGAGGTCGAGGGCGGATTCGATCTGGAAGTGACGCTCGGCGTGCAGGAAAGCCTTTTGCCCGCGATGGCGGTGGCGGAGCGTCGTGCGGAAGCGAGCGGCTCGCACGCCGTCGACTTCTCATTGTTCGCTCTCCCGATCGCGACGCAGGCTGTGTACCGCGTGCTGCTCATGGTGCCGATCGGCGCGCTCATGATCGTGCTGCTGCGGAACTTCGTGGGTGTGAAGACCTTCGGCACCTTCATGCCTGTGCTGATCGCGCTCGCGTTTCGCGAAACGCGCCTCGTTTGGGGCATCGTGCTGTTCGCGGTGATCGTCTCGCTCGGCCTGCTGATCAGGTTCTATCTGGAGAAGCTGCGCCTGCTGCTCGTGCCGCGGCTCACGTGCGTGCTGACAGTAGTGGTGTTGCTCATGGTTGCGATCAGCATCCTCAGCGAGAAGCTCGGTCTGCAGCCAGGACTGTCCATCGCGCTCTTCCCGATGGTGATCCTGGCGATGACGATCGAGCGGATGTCGATCGTCTGGGAGGAGCGTGGTGCCTCGGAGGCGATCCAGGAAGGCGTCGGCAGCGTGCTCGTAGCGGCAATCGCCTACGTCGTGATGGGTATCGCTTGGCTCGAGCACCTCGTATTTGTGTTCCCCGAGTTGTTGCTGCTGGTCGTGGTCGCCACGTTGCTCGCAGGGCGCTACACGGGTTACCGGTTGCTCGAGCTGAGGCGCTTCAAAGGCGTCTTGCCGGAGTACACGCCACAATGAGCGTGCATGCCGTAAGAGGTGACCGCTGATGTTCGGACGCGCGCGCCGCTTGGCGGCGGAGGGCGTGCTCGGGCTCAACAAGCGCAACCGCGATTACATTCTGCGGTTCAACCCCCGCTCGCGCTATCCGCTGGTCGACGACAAGCTGCTCTCGAAGCAGCTGGCGATTCAGGCCGGGATTGCCGTTCCGCCGCTCTACGGAGTGATTCGCACCCAGCACGACATCCGTTTGTTGCCGGACATGGTGCGCGATCATCCGCAGTTCGTATTGAAGCCCGCCCACGGCAGCGCAGGCGATGGCATCGTCGTCATTGCAGGACGCAGCGGCGCGCGCTACCGCACGATCAGCGGCGTGCTGCTCGACTTCGAGCAGCTCTCGCACCACATCTCGAACGCCATCAACGGTCAATTCAGCCTGGGTGGCGTGCAGGACGTCGTCATCGTCGAATACATGGTGCAGTTCTTGCCGGTATTCGAGAGCTTGAGCTATCAAGGCGTGCCGGATGTGCGCATCATCGTCTTTCGCGGCTATCCCGTGATGGCGATGGTGAGACTTCCGACCCGTGCCTCCGGCGGGAAGGCGAATCTGCATCAAGGTGCGGTTGGGGCCGGTATCGACCTTGCGACCGGCGTCACCTTGGACGGGGTGCTCGGCACCGAGGTGATCACGCATCACCCCGACACCATGAATCCGATCGCTGGCGTGCAAGTGCCGCAGTGGGACACCATTCTCGAGATTGCTGCACGCTGCTACGAGCTTTCCGGGTTGGGGTACATCGGCGTAGACATCGTGCTCGACCGGCAATACGGTCCGCTGGTGCTGGAGCTCAATGCGCGTCCTGGGCTTGCCATTCAGGTCGCCAATCGTCAAGGGTTACTGCGACGGCTGCAGATCTGTGAGGAACGCGCCGATTTCAACGCTCACTACAAAGAACGTGTCGCGTTCTCGAAGCGGGAATTCAAGCATCCTGTGAAAGGATGCTGCCAATCTTGACGGGCGTAGGCGTCCTCTTTGCCGTCCATCGGACGGCCACCTGCGACCGCGTGGCTTTCATGTTGCTGGCTCACTTGCCCCAGCGTCTTCTGCGGTGGCGAAGCGCAGGCTTCCCGCAGGAGACGGTGCTTGCGCTGCTCCGCAGCCACTCAATCGACTGGCGGCAACGCGTCCACCTTTGCCGCGCAGATGAAGTCGTTCTCCGACAAGCCGCCGATGGCGTGCGTATTGAACTTGACGCGGCAATAGCCGTAGCCGATTTCCAGGTCGGGGTGATGGTCTTCGCTATTGGCGATGTGGGCCACCGCATTCACGAAGCTCATCGTGCGATAGAAGTTACGGAACTTGTATTCGCGGTGGATGCTCTTGCCGTCCTCGGCGAGCTGCCACGCCGGATCGAGCTGCTTCAGCAAGCTCTCCGCCTCGGCTCTCGATAGTGGCTCGACTCCGCCTTCGCACGGCACGCAGCGCTTCTGTGTGAGGTCGCTCATGAGACTCTCCGCGAATAGGTTCTCGCAACGTAGTCTTCGATCAGAGCCTGAAACTCCTCGGCAATACGGTCGCCCTTGAGAGTGGGCCCCTTTTGGCCGTCGATGTAGACCGGAGCGACCGGTCGCTCTCCGGTTCCTGGCAGGCTGATGCCGATGTTCGCGTGCTTGCTCTCGCCGGGCCCGTTCACGACGCATCCCATCACCGCGACGGTCATGTTCTCGACCCCTTCGTATTGCTCGCGCCAAATCGGCATCTGTTGACGGATGTGCGACTGGATTTTCTGCGCGAGCTCTTGGAAGTACGTCGATGTGGTGCGTCCACAACCCGGGCATGCGATCACCATCGGCATGAACGACCGCAAACCCATGGTCTGCAGAATCTCTTGCGCGACGATCACTTCGCGAGTGCGATCGCTGCCTGGCTCGGGCGTGAGCGAGACGCGGATCGTATCGCCGATGCCTTCCTGGAGCAGGACCGCCATGGCCGCGGTCGAGGCGACGATGCCCTTCGATCCCATGCCGGCTTCGGTCAGACCGAGGTGCAGCGCGTATTCGCACCGGGACGCGAGCGTGCGATAAACCGCGATCAAGTCTTGAACACCGCTGACTTTGCAGGAAATCACGATGCGCTCGCGAGGAAGCCCGAGCGCCTCGGCACGAGCGGCCGAATCGAGCGCAGAGACCACGAGCGCTTCACGGATCACGTCGTTGGCATCGAGCGGCTGCGCTCGCTTGGCATTCTCGTCCATCATCCGCGTGAGCAGATCCTGATCCAGGCTGCCCCAGTTGACGCCGATGCGGATCGGCTTCTCGTTACGGCACGCGATCTCGATCATTTCTGCGAACTGCGGATCGCGCTTGCTGCCGCGACCGACGTTTCCGGGGTTGATCCGATACTTGGCGAGCGCTTCGGCGCACGCAGGATGCGCTTTGAGCAAGCGATGGCCGTTGAAGTGGAAGTCGCCGACGAGCGGCACTTGTACACCTTGTTGTGCCAGCCGATCGCGGATATGCGGCACCGCGGCTGCGGCGGCTTCGGTGTTGACCGTGATGCGTACCAGCTCAGACCCGGCACGTGCGAGCGCACGCACTTGTGCCACTGTGGCGTCGACATCGGCTGTATCGGTATTCGTCATCGATTGGACGACGATAGGCGCCGTGCCGCCGACGGTGACGGAGCCGATGCGGACAGGAATGGAGCGACGACGCTGAATCGACATGGGACTGCTGCAGCTTGCGAGGTTAGCCATTGTAACGTGACTGGGCACGGTTGACCGCCTGCGGGCGAGCAGTATCGATTCCGGCTGCGGTCGGCTACCATAGGGCCACCCATCGCAAGACGTGGCCGGAGAGAGTGGGGATCGCAGCGCTCGAATCCTCGCCGCCGAAGGCGCAACCGCCCGGAAACGCTCAGGCAGACGAACGGCACGTCTGTGCGACGAACCTCATCGTCGTCGCTCGAAGGGCTCTGGAGAGCAGCGCGCGAGGCAGTCTCGTCGCGCTCACCGAAGGGGAGAGGTGCGATCGTGCAGGCACCCGATCTCTCAGGTCACCGGACAGAGGGGCAACGTGTCGCGACTGCGACGACTACGACATCTGTCGAGGGATAGGCCGGAGCAACAGTAGCGATGGGCTTCAAGACGCCTCTTTACGAGACGCACGTGGCCGCCGGAGCGCGTATGGTCGATTTCGGCGGCTGGGACATGCCGCTCCACTACGGCTCACAGATCGAGGAACACCACGCTGTGAGGCGAGACGCAGGCATGTTCGATGTCTCGCACATGTTGACGACAGACATACTCGGTGCGCGCTCGCGCGAGTTCCTGCGTTACCTGCTCGCCAACGACGTCGGTAAGCTCAAGACGCCGGGCAAGGCGCTCTACAGTTGCATGCTCAATGAGAACGGCGGCGTCGTCGACGATCTCATTGTCTACTTCATCGACGAGGTGTGGTTCCGGGTAGTGCTCAATGCCGCCACGCGGGAGAAAGATCTCGCATGGCTGCAACGACATGCAGCGCCATTCCAGGTGCAGATCCGCCCGCGCACGGATCTGGCGATGATCGCGATACAAGGCCCCCGTGCGCGTGAAAAGGTTGCTGCAGTGCTCGGTGAGCGCATCGAGGGTGCGCGGGATTTGCAACCCTTTCAGGCGCGCGCCCTCGGCCCATACTTCGTGTCTCGCACCGGCTACACGGGCGAGGACGGTTTGGAGATCGCCCTGCCTGCCTCCGAGGCGGCAGCGCTCTGGCAGCGCCTGCACGCTGCTGGCGTTGCACAGTGTGGCTTGGGAGCGCGCGATACGCTCAGGCTCGAAGCCGGCATGAACCTGTACGGCAACGACATGGACGAGAGTGTCTCGCCGCTGGAATCGGGTCTGGGCTGGACAGTGGCGTTCGAGCCGCCAGAGCGCGATTTCATCGGACGCAGCGCGCTCGAAGCGCTGCGCGCCCGCGGCGTGGCGCGCAAGCTCGTCGGTCTCGTACTGGAGGATCGTGGGGTCCTACGGCGCCATCAAAAAGTCATCGTTCCACAGGTTGGCGAAGGGGAGATCACCAGCGGCACGTTCTCGCCGACTCTCGAGCGTTCGATCGGGCTGGCCCGTGTGCCTGCAGCGACGACCGACAGCGTCGAGGTGGACATTCGCGGCAAGCGCTTGCCTGCCCGCGTCGTGAAATATCCCTTCGTAAGGAACGGAAAAGTGTTGATTTGAGGCGAGGGCGGCAAACGCAGAGTCGAGGCTGTGCGGAGGCAACTCCTGGTGCCTGGACGCAGCGCCGCGGGCTCATCGCCAAGCTGATTTGTGACTTGCTGATCGGATGAGCGACATGTCCAACATTCCAAGCAATCTCATGTACCTCGAGTCTCACGAATGGGCCCGCACCGAAGCGGACGGCACGGTGACAGTGGGCATCACTGATCATGCGCAGAAGGCGTTGGGGGATCTCGTCTTTGTCGAAGTGCCGGAGGTCGGCCGCACGCTTGCAAAGGGCGCTCAGGCCGCGGTCGTCGAGTCGGTCAAGGCGGCATCCGATGTATATAGCCCGATTTCGGGCGAGGTCGTCGCGCACAACGCGGCGCTACAAGGCTCGCCCGAGCTGGTCAATCAGGATCCATACGGCGAAGGCTGGCTGTTCCGGATCAAGCCGTCGGATCCTGCCGAGCTCGAGCAACTGCTCGATGCCGACGCCTACGGGAGGATCGTAGCGGAAGAGAGCTAGAGCGCGTGCTCGCGCTGCGCTCGATTGTCGACGCGTCATCGACGCTCTCCTCATCGAGCGGCAGTGCATACCGCATAGGGCTCATCGTGCAACGGGCTTTTCACATTCACTTGTCGCTGCGTCATGCCTTTCATTCCCCACACTGAAGCCGATATCCGGGCGATGCTCGCAACGATTGGCGTATCGAGCATCGAGGAGCTGTTCGACGAGATTCCGGCCACGCTCCGTACGCGCGAGCTCACCGGCATTCCCGAGGCGCTCAACGAGATGCAAATCAGCCGTCTGATGCACGTGCGCGCGCAGCAGGACGGCACGCCGCTCAACTTCGTGGGCGCGGGCGCGTACGAGCATCATGTGCCTGCCGCGATCTGGGAGATCGTCACCCGCGGCGAGTTTTACAGCGCCTATACGCCGTATCAGGCAGAGGCGAGCCAAGGTACGTTACAGCTCCTATATGAATACCAGACGATGATGACGCGGCTGACGGGCATGGACGTCGCGAACGCCTCGCTGTACGACGGCGCGTCCGCGCTCGCTGAGGCTGCGCTCATGGCAGTGCGTGCCAATCGTCGCTCGACGTCGGCGCGCATTCTTGTGCCGGCAAGCGTCCATCCAATCTATCGCGAGGTGGCGGCGACGATCACCGGCGGACAGAATTTGACGCTCGAGGTGCTGGCGTACGACAGACAGAGAGGCACGTTCTCGCCGCAGAGCCTGGACTCTTTCACTGGCGAGGACATCACTGCTGTGGTCGTTCAGCAGCCAAACTTTTTCGGCTTGTTCGAGGAAGTCGACGCGATCACAGATTGGGCGCACGCGAATGGCGCGCTCGTCATCGCGGTCGTCAATCCGCTCTCGCTCGCGATCCTGAAACCGCCGGGCGAGTGGGGCACGAAAGGCGTCGACATCGTGGTCGGCGAAGGGCAGCCGCTCGGCGTGCCGCTGTCGTCGGGCGGGCCGTACTTCGGTTTCATGGCAACGCGCAAGGAGCATGTGCGTCAAATGCCAGGCCGCATCGTCGGACGCACGGTCGATCTCGACGGCAAACCTGGCTTCACGTTGACGTTGCAGGCTCGCGAGCAGCACATCCGCCGCAGCAAGGCGACCTCCAACATCTGTACGAATCAAGGACTGCTGGTAGCGGCGGCAACGATCTATCTATCGCTGCTCGGCTCGCGAGGTCTCGAGCGCGTGGCAGCCGCATGCCAAAGACAAACCAGCACGCTCGTACGGGCGCTGACCCGAATCCCCGGCGTCGAGCTCGTGTTCGACGGCCCACGCTTCCATGAGGCGGTGCTGCGCTTGGATCGGCCCGTCGCCCCACTTCTGAGCGCGCTTGCCGAACGGGGCATCGTCGGCGGGTACGATCTGGCCAGGCATTATCCTGAGCTCGGTCATGCGCTGCTGGTGTGCGCTACGGAAACGAGAACGGACGAAGACATCGAGCTGTACGCGAGCACGCTCGCGCAACTGCTCGGCCGCTGAACCTGTCGGCGTGCGGCGAATGCTTGGACCGTGTCACCTCACTATCTTTCGACCATCATGCAAGAACCGCTGATCTTTCATCACTCGCGCCCTGGTCGTAGCGCCGCCGCGCAGTATCCGGCCGACGCCGTAGCTGACGTTCCGGAGCACCTCAGACGCAAGCGGCCGGCAGGGCTCCCGGAAGTCTCGGAGTTGCAGGCAGTGCGCCACTTCACACGTCTGTCGCAGCTCAACTTTTCCATCGATACGCACTTCTATCCGCTCGGCTCGTGCACGATGAAGTACAACCCGCGTGCATGCAACCGGCTGGCGATGTTGCCGGGTTTCCTGGGTCGTCACCCGCTTGCACCGGAGAGCCTGAGTCAGGGGTTTCTCGCCTGCATGTTCGAGCTGCAGGAGATGCTGAAAGAAGTCACCGGAATGAAGGGCGTGTCGCTGACGCCAATGGCGGGTGCGCAGGGCGAGTTTGCCGGGGTTGCGATGATTCGCGCCTACCATCGCGCTCGCGGCGATCATGCGCGCAATGAGATCATCGTGCCGGACGCAGCCCACGGCACGAATCCCGCTACCGCGACGATGTGCGGCTGCAAGGTCATCGAAGTGCCATCGCTCGCAAACGGCGATATCGACCTCGAGGCGCTGCAGCGCGTGCTGGGGCCGAACACGGCTGGCATCATGCTCACGAATCCCTCTACCTTGGGCGTGTTCGAGCGGCGGATCGTCGAAGTCGCGAGGCTCGTTCACGAGGCGGGCGGCTTGCTCTACTACGACGGAGCGAACCTCAACGCCATCCTCGGCAAGGTGCGTCCGGGCGACATGGGATTCGACGTCGTTCACATCAATCTGCACAAGACGTTTTCGACGCCGCACGGCGGCGGCGGCCCGGGTGCCGGTGTGGTCGGAGTCGGCGAACGCTTGTTGCCGTATCTACCTGTGCCCATCGTGGGGCGCGACGATGACGGACGGTATCGATGGCTCGACGAACGCGATCTGCCGCACACGATCGGGCGTTTGTCGGCGTTCATGGGCAACGCCGGCGTGCTGCTGCGCGCCTACGTGTACATGCGCATGCTGGGTCGCGATGGGATGCAGCGTGTGGCGGAGTTTGCGACGCTCAACGCAAACTATCTGCTCGCGCGTTTGCGTGCAGAAGGGTTCGATCCGGCCTACCCCGAGCGCCGTGCGAGCCATGAGTTCATCATCACCTTAAAGCGCCAGGCGAAGGAGCTCGGCGTCACCGCGATGGACTTCGCCAAGCGGCTGCTGGATTTCGGCTTTCATGCGCCGACGACTTATTTTCCGTTGCTCGTGCCGGAATGCTTGCTGATCGAGCCGACGGAAACAGAGACGAAACAGGAGCTCGATGCATTCATCGCTGCGATGGTCGCGATTCTGCGTGAGGCAGAGCAGGACGCTGCGAAGGTAAAAGGGGCGCCATATACGCTTCCGGTGCGCCGGCTGGATGACGTCCGTGCGGCCAAGCAGCTCGACGTCGCCTACACAGAGGCCGAGTCGGGAGCCTAGGTGCGAGATGGTCGACGCGGGCGAAAAATGGAAAGCTAACGCCATCGGCGACGAGAAGCCCACTGGCCTGCGCAGGCTCGCTGCTGCCTCGATCAACTCGCTTAAAGGGCTGCGCAGTGCCTTCGAGTCTGAAGCCGCGTTCAGACAGGAAGTGCTCCTGGCGATCGTGCTGGTGCCGCTCGGTCTGTGGCTCGGTGAAACACGGACAGAGAAGGTTTTGCTCGTCGGATCCGTATTGCTCGTCTTGATCGTCGAGCTGCTCAACACGGCAGTCGAAACCGTGATCGACCGAATCGGGCTCGAACGCCACGCGCTTTCCGGTCGCGCCAAGGATCTTGGCTCGGCGGCAGTGTTCGTCGCGCTGGTGCTTCTGGTGACAGCATGGGGCCTGCTACTGTTCTAGTCGCGGGAACTCCCACGCAGCACAGCGCTCCTAACGCAACAACCGCAAGCAGTCCGCAGGTCGAGCCACGAGATGCATAGACTTCTTCTGATCGTTCTCGCCTTCGTTGTCACAAACACGCTTGCCGCCGAGCAAGTGTCGGCGCCGGTCGTTTCGGTGCCGGAGGTCGAGGACTCGCGCTGGACGCGGACGATCGAGCGTGTCGCCAGTGGAGTCGTGACCATTCAGGTCGATCTGACGCGCGCCTTCGATACCGAGTGGAACATGTCGAGCCAAGCCACGGGATTCGTGGTCGACGCGAAACGCGGTCTGATCTTGACCAACCGCCACGTCGTGACGCCCGGCCCAGTCACGGCCCAAGCGGTGTTCTTGAACCGTGAGGAAGTCAAGCTCTATCCGGTGTACCGCGATCCGATCCACGACTTTGGTTTCTATCGTTACGACCCTTCACAGCTGCGTTTCATCAAGCCGACCGAGCTCAAGCTCTACCCAGAAGGCGCTCAGGTCGGGCGCGAGATCCGTGTCATCGGCAACGATGCCGGCGAGCAGCTCTCCATCCTGGCCGGCACGCTGGCGCGCTTGGATCGCGAAGCGCCGAAGTATGGCTTGGGCAAGTACAACGACTTCAACACTTTCTATTATCAGGCAGCATCGAGCACCTCAGGCGGCTCATCAGGCTCGCCAGTCATTGACATTGAGGGCCGGGTGGTCGCCTTGAATGCAGGAGGAAGTACGACCGCCGCGTCCAGCTTTTATCTGCCGCTGCACCGCGTGGAGCGAGCCCTGCGGCTCATCCAAGCCGGCAAGCCAGTGACACGCGGAACATTGCAGACCGTGTTCCGCTACACGCCGTTCGACGAGCTGCGGCGCCTGGGCTTGCGAGAACAAACCGAGAGCGAGGTGCGCAAGCGCTTTCCGCGCAGCACAGGCATGCTCGTCGTGTCCGAGGTTCAGCGCGGCTCGCCGGCCGAGACGATCATCGAGCCGGGCGATATCCTCGTGCGCTTGAATGGCGAGCTCACTGTCGATTTCGATGGCCTGGCGACAGTGCTCGACGAGAGCGTGGGCGAGACGGTGACGTTGACGCTCGAGCGCGGCGGCACCGTCCTCGAGCGCCAGCTTACCGTGCAGGACCTGCACGAGATCATGCCCGATGCCTACCTGCAGTTCGGCGATGCCGTGGTCCACGACCTCTCGTGGCAGCAGGCGCGTCACATGAACGTGCCGATCAGCGGCGTCTACGTCGCCAATCCTGGTTATGTCTTCGGCGCGGCAGCCGTGCCCCGCGGCGCGGTCATCACAGAGGTCGACGGCAAACCGATCGCGAATCTCGAAGCGTTCGAAGCCGTCGTGCGTCATTTGAAGGATGGTGAGCGAGTCACCGTTCGTTATTTCACGATCGACGACCCGAAAACGGCGCAATGGCGCGTCGTTCGCATGGACCGACGCTGGTTTCCAGCAGCGACCTGCCGTAGGGACGATCAGCTGGGTACGTGGCCGTGTGTTGCCTGGACGGAGGACGGCGTCGCAGCCCCACCGGAGCCGGCGACGACTACGCTGGCAAAGACGAGCGATCCACTCGTTGCGCGCGTCGCACCGTCGCTCGTCATGGTGCACTTCGACATGCCGTACTCCGTGTCGGGTATCACCGATCGTCACTACTACGGCACGGGATTGATTGTCGATGCACAGCGAGGCCTGGTCGCAGTCGACCGTAACACGGTGCCGGTTCCGCTCGGCGATGTGCGTTTGACGTTTGCAGGCACGATCGAAGTGCCGGGACGCGTCGAGTATGTGCACCCGCTACACAACCTTGCAATGGTCTCTTACGACCCGAAGCTGATCGGTGCGACGCCCGTGCGCTCTGCGACGCTCAAGCCGGTCGAGCTCATCTCAGGAGAGACAGTGTGGGTCTTGGGACTGAGCGCCGACGGCAAAGTCCAATCGCGGCAGGCGACGGTCGCCTCTGTGGATCCGGTGCTATATCCGCTGTCGCGCACGCTGCGGTTCCGTGAGGCAAACCTCGAGACAGTCAGTCTCGTGAACGGTCCGACCGACTACGATGGCGTGATCGTGAGCAAGAATGGCGACGTCGTCGCCACGTGGTCCAGCTTCGCGTACGAGACCGGACGCGACGTCGCCCAGGAGAACCGCGGCATTCCCGCTGAGCTCGTCGTCGAGATGTTGCAGGTCGTGCGTGAGGGTCGTCTGCTGTATTCGCTCGAGGCGGAACTCGCGCCGATACCGCTTTATGCGGCACGCAAGCTGGGGCTGTCGCCCGAGTGGGTAGCGCGCATCGCCGAGCACAGCCCCGACCGTCGGCAAGTGCTGAGCGTAACCCGCCTCGTGGGCGGCTCGCCTGCGGATCGGCTCCTGCGTTCCGGGGATGTCATTCTTTCGATCGACGGCAAGATCGTGAATCGATTCCGCGAAGTGGAGCGCGCCGTGCAGAAGCCGACCGTCAAGGTCGTGGTATTGCGCAATCGTCAGGAGCAGGCGATCGAAGTGCCCACCGTCGCGCTCGGCGGCTCCGAGCTCGATCGCATCGTCGTGTGGGCCGGGGCAGTGTTGCAGGCGCCGCACCGTGCGCTCTCGGCGCAGCGCGGGATCGAGCCGACGGGCGTCTTCGTCGCCTACTTTTCGTACGGTTCGCCAGCCTCGCGATATCAACTCTGGGCGGGACGACGCATCGTGGAGGTCGACGGTCAGCCCACGCCGGATCTGGATGCGTTCATGCGCGCGGTTGTGGGGCGCGAGGACAACAGCTCGGTACGGCTGCGCACGGTGACGTGGAACGGCTCGATCGAGGTCATTACACTCAAGCTCGACAATCAATACTGGCCGACCTACGAGCTTAGACGAACGCCGGAAGGCTGGAAGCGTTATGGGCCCGGTGCCTCGCAGGAAGCGAGCCCGCAAGTCAGCAGCCTGTAAGCGTGGCATACCGTCAAGCGTGCCGCCCTGACAGAGGTCTACGGCGTCAGCGTTTCTCGCATGTGACAACACTGGGAAGCAGGTACGCCGCGTCTGCGGCGAGCGCCTGCTATGATTGTTGAATGGCCATTGCGCGGCTGCCACAGCAACAGATTCTGGAAGCGGTCGAAGCGCTGCGGGCGGGCGAGCTCGTGGCGTTTCCCACGGAAACGGTCTACGGATTGGGCGCGAATGCGAACGATCCGGAAGCCGTACGCAAAATTTTCAAAGTCAAAGGACGTCCCGCCACGCACCCGCTGATCGTGCACATCGATCACCCGCGTTATCTGCATCGCTGGGTGCGTGAGCTGTCGCCGGAAGGTCAGAAGCTCGCGGAAGCATTCTGGCCGGGACCGCTCACGCTGGTGGCCAAACGGGCGCCTGCGGTCAGCGACGTCATCACCGGCGGGCAGGATACTGTGGCTGTCCGAGTGCCGAACCATCCCGTCGCCCTGCAGCTGCTGCACGCATTCGGCGGCGGCATTGCGGCGCCGTCCGCCAATCGCTACGGGCGAGTCAGTCCGACGCGTGCCGAGCATGTCCGCGAGGAATTCGAAGACGAGGTGAAGATCATCCTCGATGGCGGAGAGTGCAAGGTCGGCCTCGAGTCGACGATCGTGTCGTGCGTGGACGAAGTGCCGCGCGTGCTCCGTCCTGGCAGCATCAGCCTCTCACAGTTGCGCGCCGTGTGCCCGTCCGTCCAGATGGGGCCGAATCCAAATGCACCGCGTGTGCCGGGCAGCACCAGTCGTCATTACTCCCCCACGACGCCGGTCAACGTCGTGCCCAGCCGCCGGCTCGAGCAGGTTGTGAGCGAGTTCACCAGCAAGGGCGAGAAGGTGGCTGTGCTCGCGCTACGCCCCCCGGCGACCACGAATCCGTACATGACCTGGATCAACGCCGGGATGCGGCCAGATCATTACTCGCGACATCTCTATGCGAACCTGCGCACGCTCGACAAGGCGGGTGCGAAGATCCTGCTCGTCGAGGAAGTGCCACCAGGGGAGAAGTGGGACGCGGCGCGCGACCGATTGCGTCGTGCCGCGTCGGCAGAGAACATCGTCACCTACGACCAGGACATCGCGGCGTGGGTGGCAGACTTCGGCGAGGACGCGCCTTAAGCACCGCTCGTGGTTCGCGGCACGACCCGATCGTGCGATCGGCAGGGACCGTCCTCTCGCGCGCCCACGCGCGCAGCTCTTCAATCTTTTCCGACATGAGGATCGACAGGGGACGTGTGGAGCGGATTGCCTGCAGCACGTGTCTGACGTTCGGCGCTTCGCCGTCGCAACGACGAATACCTTGGTGCGCTTCTCGGCCCCAGCCATGTGAGGAATGTGCTGAGCGAGCGTTGCGAAGTGCCGCCGTCACCGTCGCCCGTGGCGACGCCTTTTGCGTCGCAGACCGTCGGCGACGGTCCACTGGAAGACCGGCGTGTGTTCGTTTCTGGTCAGCTGGCGTGTGAGCGTGAGGATCAGGTCGATCGCACGCGGCTCGTCGTGCTTCTCGATCAAGATCAGCGGCACTCGGTATGGAGCAGCGCCGCCAAATCGCGCTGCGAGTCGATGGAGCTGGGCATGCGGAAAATCCTTGTTCTTGTTTCGAAATCCTTGCTCTTGTCTTGGGAATGCTAACGTTCGGCAGCGGGTCGCTGCCTGCTTCTGTGATCGACCCCGCCGTTTCGCACGGCACGCATCCGGCGACCCTAGCCGCAGTGCTTGCATCGCGCCGCATTTTTGCTAGAGTGCGCGCGCCTGTGTAAGAGAGCACCCAGAGGTATTGCGAAAGCTGCAGGTGCCGCTCGACCAGTACTCGGTGACAGTGCTCGAGCTTTCGAGCGCTTTCGTTGGTTGGTTAAGTGTCAGCAGCTTTTGTCTGAGGTGCCCGACAGGTGTTGCCACACGCTAAGCATTCCCCCGCAACCTCTTCTCCCCACGCGTTCGATTCGACGGTGCTCACTGAAGCGCAGATCCGCGCGCTCGTGGCGCGCTTCGGCTCTCCGTTGCTGGTTCTCGATTGCGAGCAGGTGCGTCGGCAGTATCGGACGCTCAAGGCAGCGCTCCCGAACGTCGATCTTCATTACGCTTTGAAGCCGCTGCCGCATCCAGCCGTCGTTGCGACGCTGCGGGACGAGGGGGCGTATTTCGATCTGGCGACAACCGGAGAGGTCGACCTCGTCAAAGCGCAGGGCGTTGCGCCGGAGCGTTGCATTCACACCCACCCGATCAAGCGGGACAGCGACATCCGCGACGCGCTCAGATTCGGCGTGACGACGTTCGTTGCCGATAATCCGGACGAGATCCGCAAGTTCGTGCGCTATCGCAAGCGCGCTGAGCTGCTGATCCGTGTTTCGTTCCGCAGCCCCAACGCAGTCGTCGATCTATCGAAGAAATTCGGTTGCGAGCCGCAGGCCGTGCTGGGGTTGATCGAGCTTGCGCGTCGGCTCGGGATTCGCGTGCGTGGCTTGTCTTTCCATGTGGGCTCGCAGACGACCGATCCTGCGAAGTACGTAGAAGCGATCCACGCCTGCAATGACCTCATCGCCGAAGCGCTGCTGGCCGGGCTACCTGCGCTCGATGTACTCGACATCGGTGGTGGCTTCCCCGTGTCGTACGGCGAAGACGTGATGCCGATCGAGGAGTTCTGCGCGCCGATCCGTGCGGCGCTCGCGAAAGTACCTGCGCACGTACGCATCATTGCCGAGCCAGGCCGTTTCATTGCAGCCCCAGCGGCGATTGCTGTTGCCACCGTGATGGGCAGGGCAAAGCGAGACGGGCGTTGGTGGTACTACCTGGATGATGGTCTGTACGGCTCGTACAGCGGACAGCTGTTCGACCACGCGAAATATCCGGTCGCCGCGCTGCGTCGAGAGGGCAAGCTGTATCCGAGCGTGTTGGCTGGCCCCACGTGCGATTCGATCGACGTCGTCGACGATACGATCGAGCTGCCGGAGCTCGAGATCGGCGATCTCATCGTCGGGCGCATGATGGGCGCTTACACCTGGGCGAGCGCGACCGATTTCAACTTCTTCAAGCGGGCAAGGGTGGTCGTCATGAACGAGCGCCCGGACGCGCAGCGCATCGTGCGCCTGCAGCGTAAGTCGGTCGGACGCAGGAGCGCTGCCTAGGAGGCGGTAGGCGTAGGTGCGGCGCGCGTAGCGCCCGCGTTACCGGCAGCCCAGCGTCCAGGGCCCAGAGCCCGGTTCCCGAACAACACCCATGCTCATCCACGTGTCGGACTTCGTTGCAGGTGCACGGGCGGCGCGCGGTGTCGCGGTCGTCATCGATGTCTTTCGCGCCTTCTCGCTCGCCGCTTACGCGATGTCGCGAGGCGCCGCCCGGATCGTGCCTGTTGCGGATGTGCAGACTGCTTACGCGCTCAAGCGCCAGCATCCCGATTGGCTGCTCGTCGGTGAGCGGCACGCGCGCCCGTTGCCGGGCTTCGATTGCGGCAATTCCCCAGCGCAGCTGGAAGCATTCGATCTGCACGGCCGTACGCTCATCCACACGACGCACGCAGGAACCCAGGGCCTCGTCAACGCCACCGGGGCGGAAGAGGTGCTCACAGGCGCGCTCGTGAACGCAGGGGCGATCGTCCGCTACCTGCGTGCCCGGAATCCCGAGGAAGTGACGCTCGTGCGGATGGGACACGAGGCGCGTGAGCGTTGCGAGGAGGACGATCTTTGCGCCGAGCTTCTGATTGCGCGACTGGAAAACCGCCCGTTCGACGTTGCAACGATTCGCGCGCGCCTTCGGAGCGCGCCCAGCGCCAGGAAATTTTTCGATCCTGCTTGCGACTGGGCACCAGCCAAGGATTTCGAGCTGTGCACGGCCGTCGACGCGCTGGATTTCGTGCTGACGCTGGATAGGCAGGCAAGTCCTCCGAGCTTGTACCGTGTCGACGTGCTCGACGCCGGTGATCGATCGTAGTCTCCATGTGACAGCGACGTTGTCATGGACTCGCCGGTTCTACGCACCATCGTGTTATTGACGCTCTCGAACGTCTTCATGACGTTCGCCTGGTATGCGCACCTGAAACATCTCAATCAGAAGCCTTGGCTGGTGGCGGCGCTCGTAAGCTGGGGCATTGCCTTGTTCGAGTACCTATTGCAGGTACCCGCCAACCGCATCGGCTATACGGCGCTCACGTTGCCGCAGCTCAAAATATTGCAAGAAGTGATCACGCTGACGGTGTTTGTGCCGTTCGTGGTGCTTTACATGCGCCAGCCTCTCAAGCTCGATTACTTATGGGCGGCGCTGTGCATGTTGGGCGCTGTTTACTTCATTTTCAGACAACCCTGATCGCCACGCCGGCGATGACTTGCCAACGTGCCTGAGTTGCCGATGCCGGCTACGACTACCTATCGGCCCGACGACACCTTCCTGTCTGGCACGCAACAAAGGCCGTTTGACTATGCACTGTTTACAGGCGGCGGTCCGTATGTAAACTCGGATGCCTGGCGCAGGCTTCTATCCTTTCTGGCCAGACGAAAAAAAGAAATAGTCGAGCGATACAGTCGGGAGGCATGTCGAATTGCCTCCGATGCAAGACGTGCGCAGCCGAGCGCCGATGTGTGTCTACGTAGGGGAGAGTGGCTCGAATGCGGGCGAAATCGAGCTTGGCAAGTTACGTCACCGAGCAGCTGTCCTTCTTGGGCCGGATCTCGAATCGTGCCATTTTCGGAGGAATCGGCGTCTTCGTCGATGATCGCTTGCTGGGTATCGTCATCAACGAGCAACTCTATTTGCACACGAGCGAGAGCAACATAAATGATTATGTGTCTCGGGGGATGGAGCAATTCAAGCCCTATCCCAATGCATTCGATTTGACGACTGATCACCATCGCGTGCCGCAGGACGTCATCGACGATCCCGAGCAATTGAAAGAATGGGGCCGACGCGCCCTGTTGTCGTCGATACAGGCAGCCAAGGCCAAGCAGCTTGCTGGCATCGAGCGGGCGCGCCAGCTCAAGCGTGCGAAAAAGGAGGCCGAGCGGGCCGCGCAGCAAGAGCAACAGAGGCAGAAGCAGAACAAGAAGCGCTCGCCTTAGCAGGCGTTTCAGCGCTCGCGGGGCAAGACGCCGCTCGTGAGCGAGGCGAGCGCCGCTAGCGAACGGATGGGCTCGGAGCAGACCGTGCCTCGACAGATATAGCCGACGGTCTCCGCCTCGGGGCGCTTGCTGGCAAGCGCCGCGGGCAGGTCGGTCACATCGTTCGGAATGGCGAACACGAGCCGTTTCGGCGCGTAGATCTTGTGGAGCTGTGTCTTCCAGTGCACTAGCTCCTGCCCGATGCCTCGTAGGATCACGATCTGCGGAGGATCGAGGAGTTCCTCCAGTGCGACGAGCAGCGTGGCGTGTGCCTGCGGATGCTGCTGCAACGGCTGCCACGCAGCGCGAAGCGTGCGAGCTGCCGCGTCGATGTAACGGTTCTGGCCCAGCAGCAGCCCGAGGCGCAGGAGGGCCTGCGCTGCGATGCCGTTGCCCGCGGGCAGTGCCTCGTCGGCAAAGGACTTGGGCCTGACGATCAGCTGCTCGTGGTCGTCGGCCGTGAAATAGAAACCTCCTGCTCGATCCTCAAAGTGCGCGAGTAAGCTTTCGGCCAACGAAATGGCCCACTGCAGGTCCGCTGTGCGCCAGCGCGTTTGCAGGGCTTCGATGAGCGCATCGAGCAAGAACGCGTAGTCATCGAGATAGGCTGCGAAGCGAGCCTGTCCGTCCGCATGGACTGCCCGCAAACGTCCGTTGGCGGCGAGATTCGTGCGCAGAAAGTCGAGCGCGCGAAAGGCCGATTCGCAGCATTGCTCGTCGTCGAGGCAGCGACCGGTCACGAGCATGCCGGCAATCGCGAGCGCATTCCACGAGGTGAGGATCTTCTCGTCGCGCCCTGGACGCACTCGTCGACCGCGTGCTTCGAGCAGTTGTGTGCGGGCGGCCTCGATGCGCTGCTCGACGACTCGTGCATCGAGACCGAGGGCCGCTGCAATGTCCTCCATGGAGCGATGGACGTGCAGGTGCCACTTGCCTGAGAAGGTCGGAGGCTGATCGAGGCCAAAGCGGCGCGCGACGACTGCATAGCTGTCTGCGCCGAGCACGCAGCGGATTTCCTCGGCATCCCAGACGTAGAACTTGCCTTCCTGCCCTTCGGAGTCGGCATCGAGGCTCGAATAGTAGCCGCCTTCGGGCGACTGCATTTCCCGCCGGAGCCATGCGGCCGTCTGCAGCGCCGTCTCCCAGAACAAGCGCTCGCCCGTAGCAATGGCGGCATGCGTGTAGACCCGGAGCAGCTGGCCGTTGTCGTAAAGCATTTTCTCGAAATGCGGGATCCGCCACTGCTCATCGACGCTGTAGCGAGCAAAGCCGCCGCCGACGTGATCGAAAATGCCGCCCTCTGCCATGCGGGTGAGCGTCAAGGTCGCCATGTATAGCGAGTGCAGGTCGGGCGTGTCGCTCGCTGCGGTCGCATGCCAGCGGCGCAGCAGCCAGTCGATGTTCGTAGGGTGCGCAAACTTCGGGGCTCGGCCGAATCCACCGTGGGCCGCGTCGAACGATCGGGCGAGCGCTTCGCGTGCGCGTGCGAGCGGCGCCAGCGTGAGCTGCTCTTCTTGCGATGCTGCCGCAGGGAGAAGCTGCATGAATGCTTCGTCGAGCGCAGCGCTTTGTTTCGCGATGTCGTCGCGGCGGATATGGTAGAACTCGCTCACACGCCGCAGCAGATCGGTAAAGGCGGGCATGCCGAAGCGCGCTTCCCGGGGGAAGTACGTGCCGCCGAAAAACGGGCGCAGATCGTGCGGCGAGAGGAACATCGTCAGCGGCCAGCCCCCGGGCCTGCCGGTCAGCATTTGCTGCGCGAGCTGATAGATCTTGTCGAGGTCTGGACGCTCTTCGCGGTCCACTTTGACGTTGATGAACAGCTCGTTCATCACGGCGGCCGTGGTATCGTCCTCGAAGGACTCACGTGCCATCACGTGACACCAGTGACACGCCGAGTAGCCGATCGACAACAGGATCGGCTTGTCCTCCGTTCGCGCACGAGCGATGGCCTCGTCACCCCACGGATACCAATCGACGGGATTATCGGCATGCTGCAGAAGGTAGGGACTCGTCTCGTCGGCGAGGCGATTGCGGCGTGTAGCAACGGTCGAATTCGTCATGAGTACATCAGCCCGCGCAGCGAAACGCACGAGGTTCTGCATCGGCGCTGCGCTTTTCCGTAGAATGGCGACACTATAACGATGGATGCCGTACCTAACACTGCGCAAATGCCCGAGCTACGCCTCAAGCGGGGCGAAGATCGCCGTATTTCCGCTGGGCATTTGTGGGTCTTTTCCAACGAGGTCGATACCGATCGTACGCCGCTGCGTGAGCTCCCGCCTGGCACACATGTGCGACTGGTATCGGATCGCGACAAGTTTCTCGGTTATGCCTATGTCAATCCGCATTCCCTGATCTGCGCCCGCATTCTGAGTCGCGACGCCTCAGCCCCGCCGAGCGTGTCCTTGCTGGTGCATCGACTCCGGGTCGCACAGGCATTGCGGCGCTCGCTGTACGAGAAACCGTTTTATCGCTGTGTCTTCGGGGAGTCGGACGGCTTGCCTGGCCTCGTGCTCGATCGCTTCGGGGATCTCGTCGTTGGCCAGATAGGCACCGTGGGCATGGAAGGCATGCGGGCCGATGTCGAGCGCGCGGTAGAAAAAGTGCTGGCGCCGGCAGCGCTCGTGTGGAAGAACGACAGCGGCGTGCGTGACTTGGAAGGGTTGCCGCACTACACCGAGACGGCTTTCGGCGTTGCGCCCGAGTCGGTCATCGTGGAAGAGGGCGGAGTGGCGTTTCGGGTACCGCTCCTTGGCGGACAGAAAACGGGCTGGTATTTCGACCAGGCTGCCAATCGCATGGCACTACGCAAGTATGTCAGCGGGGCACGCGTGCTCGATGTGTTCTGCTACGTCGGCGCGTGGGGTCTCGGCGCATTGCGGGCGGGTGCGGCCGAAGTGACGTGTGTCGATTCTTCAGCGACAGCCTTGGCGGCATTGGAGGCGAGCGCGGCGGAGAACGAGTTCAGACCCACGATTCTGCGGGGCGATGCGTTCGAGGTGCTCGAGTCTCTGCATGCGCAGCGCCGTAAGTTCGACGTGGTGATCCTCGATCCACCGGCGTTCATCAAGCGCAAGAAGGATTTGCCGAAGGGCGAGGCCGCGTATAGGCGACTGAATCAGCTTGCGATGCAGCTGCTCGATCGCGATGGCGTGCTTGTCTCCTGTTCGTGCTCATACCATCTGAGCCAGGAGGCGCTCATCGGGGCGATTCAGCGCGCCGCGCGCCATCTTAATCGATTCGCACAGATCGTCGAGCTGGGTGGGCAGGCGCCGGATCATCCGATTCATCCTGCGATTCCCGAGACTCGGTATCTGAAGTCGGTGTTCGTGCGGGTGGTGGCCGAATGAGCGAGCCAGCACGCTGGGCGAGCTTCCCTGCTAACATGCGCGTGGCATGTTGACCTATCCCTCCATCGATCCAGTCATCGTGACGATCGGCCCACTTGCCATTCATTGGTACGGGCTGATGTACGTCATCGGATTTGCCGCGGCGTGGCTGCTGGCGCGTCACCGCGCGAGCGCAGCCGACTCGACTTGGAAACCGGTCGATGTCGACGATTTGATCTTTTTCTCGGCGATCGGCGTGATCGTGGGCGGGCGCATCGGTTGGCTCGTCTTTTATGGCGCCGAGCAGGTCGTCGAGGATCCGCTGACGATCATACAGATCTGGAAGGGCGGCATGTCGTTCCACGGTGGTCTGCTCGGGGTGATCGTCGCGGTCGTGCTGTTCGCGCGACGCCGCGGACGCCGCGTCGCCGATGTGCTCGATTTCTTGGCGCCGCTGCCTGGCATCGGGATCTTCGCGGGCCGTATCGGCAACTTCATCAATGGTGAGCTGTGGGGCAAGCCCACCGATGCGCCGTGGGGCTTCGTGCTGGATCCGAGCTTGCTCCATCCCAGGCAGGCCGACGAAGTGCTGCTGCTCTGTCGGCGTTTCGAAGTGGATCCATGCGTGATCCAGGTGCACGCCTCGCAGCTATATGAGGGGCTTCTCGAAGGGTTGCTCCTGTTCGTCGTCCTCTGGCTGTACACCTCCAAACGGCGGCCGCGTTGGGCGCCTTCGGGGCTCTTCCTGGTGGGCTACGGAGTGTGCCGGTTCTTGGTAGAGTTCGTGCGCGTGCCCGATGCGAACCGCGGGTACATTCTGTTCGACTGGGTTACGATGGGTCAGATCTTGTCTGCACCCATGATCATCATCGGCATCGCATTGATGGTTGCCGCGTATCGTCGTAATGAGCCGAGTGGCAACTATCTTGCGCAGAGCAGCGAACGGCGGGCGGCGGTCGGCGCGCAGGCGGGTGCCAAACGCTCCACTTGAGATGAGGTTGCGAGCCCGCTGACAACTGTCCACGCCATGAAACCCCAGCCAGTGATCGTTGTCTCCCGTCTGCCGGATACTCTTCGCCCATGAAGCAGTACCTCGACCTATTACGGCACATTCGCGAGCACGGCGTTTCCAAGTCCGACCGCACGGGCACCGGCACGCTGTCCGTGTTCGGCTATCAGATGCGCTTCAACTTGGCAGAAGGGTTTCCGCTCGTCACGACCAAGAAGCTGCATCTGCGCTCGATCATCTACGAGCTCTTGTGGTTCCTGCGCGGGGAAACCAACATCAAGTACCTGCGCGATCACGGCGTTTCCATCTGGGACGAATGGGCGGACGAGAACGGTGACCTCGGGCCGATCTACGGTCGACAATGGCGTTCCTGGCCGGCACCGGATGGCAGGTCGATCGATCAGATCAGCCGCGCGGTGGATCTGATCCGGCGCAATCCCGATTCGCGGCGCATCGTCGTCAGTGCATGGAACGTAGGAGAGCTCGACGCGATGGCGCTCGCGCCATGCCACGCGCTTTTTCAGTTCTGGGTGGCGGAAGGGCGTCTATCGTGCCAGCTCTATCAGCGGAGCGCGGACGTGTTCTTGGGCGTGCCGTTCAATATCGCCTCGTATGCGCTGCTTACCCACATGTTCGCGCAGCAGTGCGATCTCGAGCCCGGCGAGTTCATTTGGACCGGAGGCGACTGTCACCTCTACGCCAATCACCTGACTCAGGCCGACGAGCAGTTGCGGCGCGAGCCGTATCCTTTACCGCGGCTGGAGATCGCGCGACGGCCGCCCTCGATCTTTGAGTATCAATACGAAGACTTTCGCATCATCGGCTATCAAGCGCATCCGCACATCAAAGCGCCGGTAGCCGTCTAGAAGAACACGGCACGATCCGCACCTGTCTGCGAGCACATAGAGTTCCGAGCCACGTCCAACGTCATGCCTGCAACGAACACCCGTCGCGCAAGCGCCCGGCGCGATCGAACGAGCGCAACCAGAGCAACCGAGAAGACGAACAAGAAGGCGAACGTCCGTCGTGTCGCCGCTGTGCGCGGTTCGCGGTACGCGACGTCACCGCTGATCGAGACCCGACGTTCGCGCATTCACGGGCTTGGTGTCTATGCGATCGCCCCGATCAAGAAAGGCACTCGCATCATCGAGTATCTGGGGGAACGGATTTCGCACGCCGAGGCAGACCGGCGCTATGCGCGTAAGGCCAACGACGATGGCCATACCTTCCTGTTCATCGCGAGCAGCCGCACGGTGATCGATGCGAGCGTAAACGGCAACGATGCCCGCTTCATCAATCACAGCTGCGATCCAAACTGTGAGGCAGTGATCGAGCGCGGCCGTGTGTACATCGAGGCAATCCGCGACATCGAACCGGGCGAAGAGCTCGGCTACGACTATCAGCTAACCTGGGAGAGCACCGACGACCCGGAGGATCTCGCCCTGTATGCGTGCCGGTGCGGCGCGAAGAACTGTCGCGGCACGATGCTCGACAAGGAGCCGGTCGACAAGCAGAAAGTCAAGCAAAAGGCTAAGCGAAAGAGCAAGCGGAAGACTTAGCGCATGTTGGTGTCGATCATAGTCGCCGCTGCGCAGAACAACGTCATCGGGAGGGGTAATGACTTGCCCTGGCGGCTTCCCGACGATCTCAAGCGCTTCAAGGCACTCACGCTCGGCAAGCCGGTCATCATGGGGCGGAAGACTTATGTCTCGATCGGTCGACCGTTACCGCAGCGCCACAACATCGTGATATCGCGACAACCGGGGCTCACTCTACGTGACTGCACCGTGGTGTCCTCGCTCGATGCAGCGCTTGCGGCGGCGGGGGATGCTGCGGAGGCGATGGTGATCGGTGGGGCCGAGATCTTCGCTCAGGTGTTGCCGAGGACGGACCGGATCTACTTGACCAGAGTGCACGCCAATGTCGAAGGCGACACGTTCTTCCCGGAGCTCGTGAGCGAGGACTGGATAGAGCTCGACAGCGAGTATCATCCGGCGGACGATCGACATGCTTTCCCGTTCACGTTTCTGCAGCTGCGCCGCGCTCATATCGTTTGAAGGTGCGGGCACAGAGTCGCTTCGCCGTAGTCCACCAAGCACGCCATGAAGCCGCGCTACAACTGTCTAAAGTGTCCTGGCTACTGTTGCAGTCACGCCCGCATTGAGGTGAGCGACTACGACATCGCCAGGCTCGCGAAGCACTTCGGGATCAGTTTCGAGACGGCCAAGAAGCGCTTCACGTACCGCTATAAGACCAAGGACGCGGACGAGCAGATTTTGCGCCATCAGCGCGATCACATCTATAAATCGGTCTGCCGCTTCTTCGACCGCGACGAAAGGCGTTGTACGGTGTATGAGGCTCGACCGAATGTGTGCCGTCGCTATCCGTATGGGAGCGTTTGTGGCTATTACTTCTTCTTGAAGTTCGAACGCGAGCATCAAGGAGACGACGAGTTCATCCCTTCGGCATGATTCTGGGGCTCGGGGCTGGGGACTGGGGCTGGCAAGAGCTTGCGCCCGGACGGCTCCGGTTCAGCGGCCAGCTCTCATCCTGGATGGCGCTCTAGATACAAGTAGATGTAGCCAATCACGAGCAGCACGCACAGGCTTCCTGCCAGCGCAATCGTGCTCGCGACAGTGAGCAGCACAGAAAGATCCCACGAGAAGGGACGCGAGGAGAAATTGCCCGCGGCGCGTACCAGTGCGAGGGCGAAGGCGCTGTTAAATACCCACCTGCGCATATAGCCCGGCAGATAGATGCGCATGCTGCGATTGTGGCGATAGGCTGCCGCGCGTGCCAATCGATCTCCGCGGGTCGCATCCTTGAAGAGCCAGAAGGGCCACAGGTAGCGAAACAGCACCACCGAAAACGGCATCTCATCGTAGCTCGAGCCTGATGGCGCGGTTCGCGGACGCTGAGTCATGTCATTCACTCGAGGCAAGTCTTTGTCTCATAGATGGGCGACGACCAGGATTGGTTCCGTCGGGCAGAGGGAAGGAGTGACGGATAGCCCTAAGCCACGGGGTCGAGGCGTGCGTTGATGAGAGCTGCAGCACGCTCGTAATCGACCTCGTCCAGCGTGGTGGCCGTCTCGGTGAGCTCGTTGAGAATGGTCTCCTGAATGCGGCCGCGCTCGAAAGCGACTCGATAGGGAATCTCGTCGTGGAACATCACCATCGAGTAACGTGGCACGAAGCGACTCGGGAAGCGACGTTCCAGCTCGAGCGACAGTTCTTTTTTCAGGACGAACTTGGGATCGCGCACCGTGTCGCGCATCTCGACATAATTCTCGAGTGCCATGTCCGCAATCGCTTCGGCATTGGGTCGTCGTCGTGTCTCGAATCGATCGAACGCCTCGGCCCAGGTCGTGGCGTCGCGCAGAATCTCGAGCAGCTCGCGACAATCCTCGAACGCAGCATTCATCCCCTGCCCATGGAACGGAGTGATGGCATGGGCAGCGTCGCCGATGAGCAGCACGTGACGGTCGACATGCCACCGTCGGCAGCGCACAGTGCCCATGATTCCGACGGGGCGCTTCCCGAATTCCTCGGCAACGCGCGGGATGAGCTCGTACGCATCGGGAAAATGGCGCGCGAAGAATTGCTCGATCGCTGCGTCGTTCTGCAGCGATTCGAAACTGGGCTCACCACGCTTGGGAAGAAAGAGCGTCACTGTGAAGCTACCGTCGAGATTGGGCAGCGCAATCAGCATGAATCCGCCACGTGGCCAGATGTGTAGCGCATGCTTTTCGATGCGGTGCCGCGCATGCGCGTCCGCTGGAAGGATGAGCTCCTTGTAGGAGTGAGGCAGCAGCTCCTCGGTGCAATCAAGCCCCAGTTGCGTCACTGCGGCGCGTCGCAACACCGAGCCCGCACCGTCGGCGCCGATGACCGTGCCCATGGGGACTTCGTGACGACGGCCTGTCGCAGCATCGAGGAAAATCAGCTTCCGGCAGGCGTAGTCGACGTCGACGAGCTCTTGCCGGAAGTGGATCGTGGCACCGGCACGCTCAGCCGCATCGAGCAGCACACCGTTGAGGCCGGGACGCGAAACCGAATAGATGACCTCGTGCTCGCGTTGTCCGTATGGCATGAACGACAGCGTGCGGTCGACATCGTGCAGGAGTCGACCGCGCATCGGTATGAGAAGCGGCGCAACCTTAGGCATGAGCTCGGCGAGCTCGAGCGCACGGATGCCTCTGGCTGCCAATGCAAGATTGATCGAGCGACCTGCGGGCACTTGGCTGCGGCGCATGTCCGGGAGACGTTCGAATACCTGAACGCGATCGCCGCGGCGAGCGAGGAGCACGGCGAGAAAACTCCCGGCGAGGCCCGCACCGATGATTGTGACGTCGCAAGAGGGAAGGCTCACGGCGCTGTTCTCAGGTCGAACACAAGCTGCGTAAGGCGTTGGCGAACTGCCAGACATCGACGAATGAGTTGTACAAGGGCACCGGCGCAACACGGATCACGTCCGGCTCGCGCCAGTCACATACGAACCCTTCGCGGTGGAGCTGCTCGTGGATACGGCGCGCGCGCTCAGAGGGCATGTTGAGGCGCAGCGAGAGCTGACAGCCGCGTGCCTCTGCGTTCCTCGGCGTGAGAATCTCGAGCGTGTCCCCGAGCCAGGCTCGCAGCAGCGATTCCAGATATCCGGTGAGACGAATCGATTTCGCGCGCAGCGGCTCGAGCCCGGCACGCTCGAACAGCGCGAGGGAGGCGAGAAGCGGTGCTGCGGCGAGGATGGGTGGGTTGGAGATCTGCCAGCCTTCTGCCCCGGTGAGTGGCACGAAGTTGTCCGGCATCGCAAAGCGGCTGCGCTTGTCGTGCCCCCACCAACCTGCGAGGCGCGGCAATTCGAAGGCGCGGCCGTGCCGTTCGTGCACGAAGCAGCCGCCGATCGCGCCCGGCCCACCGTTCAAGTACTTGTAGCTGCACCAGACAGCGAAATCGACATCCCAGTCGTGCAGATGCAGTGGAACGTTGCCGATTGCATGCGCGAGATCGAAGCCGATCGTGCAGCCGTGTCGGCGCGCGCAGGTCGTGATGGCAGCCATGTCGAAGCTCTGCCCGCTGAGATATTGAACCCCGGGCAACAACACGAGCGCGAGCTCCTCGGCTTCCCGCGCGATAGCTTCACAGATTTCCTCGCAGTCGAAGACGTAGCTGCCCGCTCGGGGAGCGAGCTCGATCAGCGTGTCTGCGGGATCCAAGCCGCGATGCTGGATATGCGAACGGACCGCATAGCGATCGGATGAGAAGGCGCGATGCTCGATGAGCACCTTACGCCGGCGACCCTGCGGTCGATAAAAGCTCGCCAGCATCAGATGCAGGTTGACGCTCAACGAGTTCATGGCGACGACTTCGCTCGGCAGGGCGCCTGCCAGACGCGCCAACCCTGGTGTGAGCTGCTCGTGATAGGCGACCCACGGCCGCTTGGAGCTGAAATGCGCGTCCACGGCGAGCGTCGCCCACGCGTCGAGCTCCTCCCCAACAATATGCGCAACATCCTTCGGTTGCAGACCGAGCGAATGTCCGCACAGATATACGCTGCGACCGCCGTGTGCGCCGCGAGGGAAATGAAATGCTTCCCGAAAGGCAGCGAGCGAATCCTCGCGGTCCAGTTGCTCAGCGTAGCTGCGATCCAAGGAGGGAGTCATAGAGGTGTGAGCGGGCTGAGGATCGGACGGCTCGGTGCGGCATCGGCGACAAATGGTGCCACCTGCAGATTCAGCAGATAGAGGCCATCTGGAATCTCGTTGGGCACGTAGGCGAGCTCGGTCACCGTGGCATGTGTGCGTGCAGCGCTGGTTGGTGTGGTGTGACCGCTCCGCATGTTCCAAAAAATGCGATGAGCGGTGAGCCGGCCGCCGTCGTCAGCGCGATCGAGCGAGGGCAAATCGGTGATCAAGTGCTCGATGCCTGCTGCGACGATCCAATGCATGGCCTCTGCGGAGAAGAAAGCGGCAGGCTCGAGGCTGTAGTCGCGCGCGCGCTTCGCCTCGTCGTTGGGTCTGGTGCGCACGACGAGCGCATTGAAGGGGGCCTCGGCGAAGCGCCCGGCTGCGTCTTGCAGCGCCTGCTTCGTCACGAGCATGTCGCCGGCGTCAGGACGAGGATCGCTGCTTTCTGTGGTCGCGCTCGCCGGGACCGGATCGACTGTGACCAGAAGGGCCAGGTGCAAGGCGCTCGCACAGATCTCGTGCACACTGATGCGGTCCTGCGTGATGTGTCCGAGACATTCGGTGTGTGTTCCATTGCAATGGGGCGTCAGCACATAGGTGGCACAATTGCAGCTGCCGCCTTCGCGGACATCGCCCACGAAGGAACCGGCGCGCACGACGCTCCCGTGTGCGGGAGCGACGCCGAAAAACGCGGGCTGCGCGCCGTCGAACGCAAGCGGTATCGAGAGGTCGTACTGCTCGGAGCCGACCCGCCAACGCCGGCCACCGATGCCGACGGTGAGCGCAAGCGGTGACTCGCTCATGGACGAACGGGTGCCAGTGCTCCGCAAGCCGGGCATCGACGATGCTGCTCGGACTGGTAGAAACGATCGAAGATCGGCGGCAGCTGCTTCTCTATGTCCGTGACGTGCAGGTACTCGGAGTAGAGCAGATGGGTGCACTGGTCGCAGTACCAGAGGAAGCCGTCCTGTTCGTCGGGTCGGCGCCGTCGCTCGATCACGAGGCCGACGGTGTTTGCAAACCGCTGCGGCGAGTGGGGCACGTGCGCAGGCAAGAGAAATATTTCGCCTTCCCGGATCGGGATGTCGACGCGCTTCCCGTCCTGTATCGTGCGTAGAATCATGTCGCCTTCCAGCTGGTAGAAGAACTCCTCGCCGGGATCATCGTGGTAGTCGGTGCGGGAATTCGGGCCGCCGACGACCATGATGATGAACTCGGAGTCTTCGAACACCTGCTTGTTGCAAACGGGCGGCTTGAGCAGCTCGCGATGCTCGTCGATCCAGGCGCGGAAATTGAAAGGTTTCAGTGGGCTCATATCCGTCTCCGGTTCCTCAGAGTATAGAAACCTGCGGGCCGATGTCGAAGCGGTTGCCACGAAGGCTTTTTCGGGCAGCCCGGCTTGTATTCGAGAGTGATGTCCCGAGAATCCGTTAGCAGATTTGTGAGGTGCCCAAGATGTGGCGAACGTTATTGACGGTGGGGACGCTCGCGATGCTCGGCGCGACCGCGAGTGCGCTCGCGGAAGAACAGAAGGAAGCCGAGCCGATCCAAGCCGCCTGGAAGCCTCAGGAAATCACGTTCTATTACCAGAGCTTCACCACCTACTACTCTTGCGAGAGTCTCGAGTCCAAGCTTGAGCAGATCCTGCGGCAAGTCGGCGCACAAGCCGAGGTGCGTGTGCGCTCGGTGGACTGCGGACGTGGCCCAGCCCGCCTGCCGCGTGCCGAGATCCGGCTCATCGCGCCAGTGGAAGCCACCCCGGAAGCGCTCGCAGAGCTCAAGAAGGGGCAAAGCGTGCGCGAGCTTGTGGCAAGGGTGTCCGGTCGGCGCGATGTGGTCGCGAATCTCGAGAAGCCGTTCCTTGCTCGATGGGAACGGGTGACGGTCGGTCGTGGTCGCGGCGGCCTCGAGGCAGGTGATTGCGAGCTTCTTGAGCAGGTCAGGCGTCAGATCTTGCCGAAGCTTGCGGTGCGAGTGATCGAAGACAACACGCCGTGCCCGCCGAACAGCCCGGGATTGACGCGTCCGAGCCTCGTCGTCGAGGCCCTGATCAAGGTGCCCGAGCCCGATGAAGTCGCGCCGAAGAGCGGTGCACGCGAGAAATGAGCTTCGACGCTGCGCACTGTGCGACAAGCGCAGGTTGGAAACGACGCACAGCCGGATGTTCGAGCTAGTCGCCAGCTTCTGGTAGCCAACCGCCGCGCTGCGCGCAGGAGACGAACACCGGCGATGCTTCGGCATCGAGCCGCACGGCGCAGAGCCGCCGTCCCCATACACAGCCAGTGTCGATCGACAGCACTCCATCTTCCGAGTGATAGTCGAGCGCCGACCAGTGACCGCAAACGATGCGCAGACCTTTGGACCTGCGATGTGGCGCGCGAAACCAGGGCAGCACACCGGCAGGCGCTTGGGCGATCGTGCCCTTGTACGCGAGCTCGAGCGTGCCATCGGCGCGGCAGAACCGCAGCCGTGTCAAGCAGTTCGTGATGAAGCGCAGCCGCTCGATGCCGCGCAAGTCGTCCGACCAACGCTTCGGACGATCACCATACATGTTCGCGAAGAGCTCCTTGCATGCCGCATCGTCGCGCAGCACGGCTTCGAGCTCGCGTGCGCATTGCTGCGCGATTGCGAGGTCCCACTGCGGCGGTAGACCGGCGTGGACCATCGTGTAACCCAGGCGCTCGTCGTGGTGGAGCATGGGCCGCCCGCGTAGCCATGCGAGCAGCTCGTCGCGATCTGGCGCGTTGAGGATGTCGTCGAACGTGTCTGTCGGCTTGTGCCTGATTCCCGCAAAGGCCGTCGCAAGAAGGTGTAGGTCGTGATTGCCGAGCACGACGACAGCGGCATCACCGAGTGCGCGTATGCGCCGTACGACTGCAAGGGATTTCGGTCCGCGATTGACGAGGTCGCCAACGAGCCAGAGCTTGTCTGCTGCTGGATCGAATTCGAGCAGATCGAGCAGCTGCTGCAGCTCGTCGTCACAGCCTTGAATATCGCCAATTGCGTAAGTGGCCATGATTCGCGCCAACGGATGAGAAGTCGCAGCGACCGGCGGCGATTGCACCAGGCCGGGCTGAAAGCTCAGTTCAGAGGTCCGGTGGATTGTTTGCGCACGTGCCGCTCATGTCAGCGCAGACGCACGGCGAGGACATCACAAGGTGCAGAGTGCAGGACGGCGTCCTCGGTGAAATTCAGCAATATCGCAAGCCCGTGGCGTTCGCGACTGCCGAGCACGATCAGATCACTGCCGAGCCGCTCGGCGGTACGAATAATCTCCGCCTTGATGCCGCCCGTTTCGACGAGCTGCGGACAATGACCGAGCCCCAGCGTATCGGCGAGATCTTTCAGGCGCTGCCGCGCTCGATCGACGAGCTCGGTTTCGATCTGGATCGTCGGGAGCAATGCCTCGCCCATGGGTTCGACCGGCACGTACTCGACCACGTGGAGCAGCGTCAGACGAGCGCCGTGAATCTCCGCGAGCGCCTTGGCACGTTTGCCGACAACTTCACTGTCGTCGGACAGGTCGACGGCGAGTAGCACGTTGCGATAGCCGCTCATCCCGCTCCCCACTGTACGCAGGCCGCGTCGGCTCGATTATATAGAAAAATCGCGATTTGCGATCTGCGAAGTCCTACGCTCGAGCCCGCTTGCGGGCGAGCTCGCGCGCGAGTGCCGCATAACCAAGCGGCGCGATCGTTTCGGCCCGCGCGCCCGCATCGAGGCCGGCGTGGGCGATTTCCTGCTCTGTAAGCAGCGCGCGCAGGCTGTTGCGAAGTGTCTTGCGTCGTTGCGCGAACGCAGCCGCGACGACCATGCCATATTCGCGCGGATGCTCGAGCCAGGGGCAGCTTGCGATGGGAACGAGCCGAGCGAACGTCGAGCTCACCTTCGGCGGCGGACGAAAAGCGCCCGGGCCGATGTCGAACAGCGGCTCGACGGACATCCAAGGGGCCAACATGACGCTCAGACGACCGTAATGGGCGCTGCCCGCGCGTGCCGCCATGCGTTGCACGACTTCCTTCTGCAGCATCACGTGCAGATCGAGGATGTGCTCACGTTGCTCGATCAACCGAAAGAGCAAGGGTGTGGAGATGTTGTAGGGCAGGTTGCCGACGACGCGCAGTCGCTGCTCATCCTGCCGCAAGCTCGCCAGATCGAACTGGAGGATGTCGGCTTCGTGTATGGACAGCCTGTCCTCTGTATCGGGGTGTGACCGCAGGTATCGGATGGCATCGCGGTCGATCTCGATCGCGTGCATCTGTCGCACGCGCTCGAGCAGCGGAAAGGTAATGGCGCCGAGCCCCGGACCGATTTCGACGAGCAGGTCCTCCGGCTGTGGGTCGACTGCGGCAACGATGCGTCTGATGATGCCGGGATCGTGAAGGAAGTGCTGTCCGAAGCGTTTGCGAGCGACGTGCATCGCGTCGTCCCAAGCTGGCTCACCGCCACGCGTTGCGCGAGCGCACCATGGCGAGGGCCATGTCGATCGCCGCGCAGAGGCTGCCGGCGTCGGCGCGGCCGCTGCCGGCCAGGTCGAGCGCCGTTCCATGATCCACCGACGTGCGGATGATCGGCAAGCCGAGCGTGACGTTCACCACGCGGCCGAAGCCCGCGTACTTGATCACTGGTAGGCCTTGGTCGTGGTACATCGCGAGCACCGCATCGATGCCAGCAAGCCGATGTGGAGTGAACGCGGTGTCGGCTGGCACCGGGCCGATCAATCGGAGACCCTCGCGACGCAATGTTTCCAGCGTCGGAGCGATCACGTCGATTTCCTCGCGACCCAGATGACCCGACTCTCCGGCGTGAGGATTGAGACCGCACACCAGGATACTGGGCCTGGCAATTCCGAATTTCTCGCGCAGGTCACGCTCCAAGATGCGCACGACCTGCTCGAGCCGCGTGGGCGTGATGGCGGCTGCAACCGCGCTCAATGGCAAATGCGTCGTGACGAGCGCCACTCGTAGCTGCTCGGCCGCGAGCAACATCACCGGTCGGGCGCCGCCCGTGCGCTCTGCCAGGTACTCGGTGTGTCCCGAGAAGGCGATGCCTGCCTCGTTGATGACGCTCTTTTGCACTGGCGCAGTGACGAGCGCATCGAACTGCCCAGATAGGCAACCGTCTGCTGCTGCATCGAGCATGGCGAGCACATAGGGCGCATTTGCGCGGTCGAGCACGCCGGGACGCGCTCGAGCTGCTGCAGCGACGTGGAGGACGCGCAGGGAGCCGGCGTCGTGCTGGCGCGGTGCAGCGGCTGGTTGCCAGGGATCGAGGCGAACATTGAGGCCGAGCGCGCGGGCGCGCTCGGCCAGTATGTTCAGATCGCCGGCGACAACGAGCTCGCAGGGCCACTGTCGTTCGGCGATGGCGAGACACAGCTCCGGGCCGATCCCGGCGGGTTCTCCGGAGGTGAGAATCAGGCGCGGCAGCATGGTTGCCTCGGCGCGAGAAGGTTGCGGGCTGGAAGAGGCGACCGCTGCGCGCTCATGTGTAGCGTGCGGACGAGGGGCAATGCCTACATCCGATACTCGACGAACGCCTCATCGCGCAGGCGACGCAGCCAGAGCTCGGTCTCTTCCTCGGCCTTCGCCTCACGCAGTTGCACGAACGCCTGCTGTCTGCGCAGATCCTCAGTGATGTCGTACTCTCTGCGCCCAAGCAGTTGCACGATGTGCCAGCCGTACGGCGTCTTGAACGGCTCACTGATCTCGTTGATCTCGAGCGATTCGATTTGTTTCTCGAACTCGGGCACGAAAGTCCCTGGCCCAGCCCAACCCAGATCGCCGCCGTTGGGAGCCGAGCCCGGGTCCTGAGAGGTGACCGCGGCGATCGCAGCGAAGTCCTCGCCCTGCAGCACGCGCTCGCGAATATCCGCCAGCCGCTGACGCACGGTGTCATCGTCTTCCAGCTCGTTCGTCTGCAACAGAATGTGGCGGACGTGCACCTGCGACTCCACCGTTTGCTGCACACCGCCGCGCATGTCGTTGAGCTTGAAGATATGGAAGCCGCTCGGCGTGCGGATCGGCTCGGAAACGTCGCCCGGTTTCATCTTGGTGATCTGCTCGCTCAAGATCGAGGGCAGCTGCGCACCTCTGCGCCAACCGAGCGCACCGCCTTCAATGTTCGTGCTGCTGTCGGAGTAGGCGACCGCGAGCTGCGCGAAGTCCTCGCCGGCCTTAGCCTTTTCGTAAACCTGATTGGCGCGCTCTTCGCGTGCCGCGATCTGCTCCGGCGTCGCCGACACCGGCACGGAGATGAGAATGTGGGAGACGTTGTACTCCGCGTTGCGGTCGGGCGCGTTCTGCTGGCGCGCCAGGAACTGCTCCAGCTCGCGAGGCGAGATATTGATGCGTGCGATGACGTCACGTTGTCGCAGCAGTTGCAGGGTCATCTGCCGACGAACGTCGTCGCGGAAGTCCCGGTAGTCGATCCCTTGCTGCGCCAACAGCTGCGGCAGCTCGTCGAACGCGACATTGTTGCGGTTTGCGACGTCCGCCAGCGTCGCGTTGAGCATCTCATCGGTCACCTGGATGCCAAGTCGCTCGGCGCGCTGGAGCTGGATCTCCTCCAGCACCAACCGCTCGAGAACTTGGCGGCGCAGCACGTTGCGCGGTGGCAACTGTGTCTGTTGCTCCCGCAGTCGCTCGATGACTTGTTGTGTCTGCTTTTCCAGGTCGCTGAGCAGCACGACGCCGTCATTGACGACGGCGGCGATACGATCGAGCAGCACACCGCTGCTCGATAGCTCGCGAGTCTGCGCGGCCGACTGATGGGCAATGAACGTCAGGCACAGCGCTAGCGACAGCAGACGTAGAAATCTCATGGCGAAGCTTCAATCTCAGGCGGCTCGATCGCTCGTCATATTGTGGGCCGCGCTTTGGTTGGAGGCTACCCTTGGCGATCTAGGGATACGTGGCCGGGCGCGGCGAGTATCCTCGAATGGACCGCTCGAGGAAAGCGTCGGCGTCGTCTCCGACACTGGACAGTCCGTTAAGTTCAAGCTGCAGCAGGACGCTCGTGTCGGTGTCGCCGCTGCGGTTGCTGACGTAGTGCCGCGCGACCAAGCGGAATCGCCAGCAGCAGGAGCGATACTCGAGACCGGCGAATTGATCGAGCGATCGATGGTCGTCGAGCGAGTACACCATGCGCGCATAGGCGTTCCAACGCTCGCCGATGGGCCACGCGAGCGAGCCTTCGACCTGCTCGATGTTGTCGCGCCGGAAGCGATAGCCGAGATTGGCGACCTGATCGACGCCGGGCTTGTATTGAATGCGCACATCGCCCTTCTCCGAGCGGGTTAGTCCCGGATCCCACTGCACGCCCATGCCGATGTTCCAATTCCCGTATGCGCGCAGAGCCAGCTCCGCGATGATGTCGGAAGACCCCGTGTCGCGGAACGGCTCTCCAGGCACCTGTACCCGCGGGTTGTCGAAGTAATAGGCCTGGCCGATGGTGGCGGCGAGCCACTCGGTGCCCGTTGCCTCGTCGATGAGTCGCGAGGTCAGGCCGACGGCGAGCTGATTCGCATCGGCGAGGCGGTCGGCGCCGACGAAGCGGTTGGTACGGAACAGCTGCACCAGGTTCAGATCGGCAACGTTCGTGTCGAAGTTCGGCAGATGGTCCTGCTCGCGATAGGGAACGTACAAGTACATCAGGCGCGGCTCGAGCGTCTGCAGCCGCTTGCGTTTCGAGCCCCAGCTGCGCTCGAAGATCAACCCTGCATCGAGGCTGAAGATCGGCGCCGATCGCGACGGAGAGTCATCCGTGAACGGCCCGTCGTCGAGCTTGTAGCCGGTGTAGCGGAAGCTCGCGGCAGGCTCGAGATAAATGCCAGGGCCGCGCAGCGGCATGCGAATCTCAGGGGCCACATCGAGCCGCCAGCCGGTCGGCAGCTCGTACGGAGCGCGATCGAAGTTGTGACGAAAATGGACGAGCTCCAAATCGAAGCCTAGGGTCAGGCCGAACGGCTGATCCGGCAAGGCCGCGCTGATCGCGAGCTGGGGGAGGATGGTGTACGGCCGAACGCTCGGATCGAGCGAGTCGTCGATGACTTGGAAGTTTTGCGCACGTAGCACCGCGCGCCAGTTCTCGCCGAGATAGGTGAGGCTCGTATAGCGATCGAGAAACGTGACGCTCGTGCCTTCGGGACCGAGCCCGAAATCCTCGAACCACCTGCTGTCGCTGACGTTCGTCGCCTCGGTGTCCAGCCGCAGAGAGTCCGTGAAGTCGGACCGATCGACGAAGCGTACGAGCGCGCGTCGGGTGCCGAATTGGTGATCGTCGGGCAAGTACTCGGCTTGCAGCGTGCCGCGTCCGACCGTGGTCAAGTACCGGAACTGGGCATCGAGTCGGGCGCCGCGTTTCGCGTACCACGTGGGCGTAAAGGTCGCGTCGTAGTTCGGTGCAATGTTCCAGTACCAGGGGACCGACAGCGAGGTGCCGCTGCGCGTCGAATTGCCAGGGGTGGGAAACAGAAAGCCCGTCTTGCGCTCGTTGCCAACGGGGAACGAGATGAACGGCGTGTAAAGCAGCGGCACGCCCTTGAAGTCGAGCCGCGCATGGCGAGCCGTGCCGACGCCGTTACGCTGGTTGATGTCGATGTCGCTGGCTTTGATCAGCCAGTCTTCCTGGTCCAACGGGCACGTCGTGTATCGCACGTCGTCGAGCGAGATGTCGCCGAAGGCGGTCGCGCGAATTCTTCGCGCCGAGCCGCGCGCGTTCGTTGCCCGCAGCTCGAAACGCGCACCTTCGAATACCGCCCCGCCGTCCTGATCTATGCGGGCGGACTCGCCGCTCACTTTCATGTTGGGGTCGGCGTACTCGATCCCGGTTGCGACGCTGAAATGTCCCGTGCGTGCGTCATAGAGCGCATCCCGTGTCGTGATTTCACGTTGGCCTTGGCGGATGATGACCTCGCCTTCCAAGCTGTAGACGCCGTCCTCGAGCGTGCCGCTCAAGCGTTCGGCGGACCACTGCAGCTCCTCAGTGCCGTCGAGCGGCGCTTGGAAAGAGGTTGCCGATCGAGGCGAGGCCGTGCGGGGAGGGCAGTTTGCGAACGCGCGCTCGCTTGCGAGCACGCTGCTGCCGACGACGCAGGCGCAGACAGTCACAAGGGCAAACGGGATTCTGGTCAGCTGGCCTGTCATCGTGCGCGATTATAATGATCGAGACCGCCATGATGGCGGTTTGTCTCGCTCTCAACCAAGATCGCCTCTCGGAGTATTCACGCGCGTGTCATCTCTTTCTCATGGCGCATTCACGCCGGATGCGCGTCTTCAGCAGCTCGAGGAATGGCTCGCCGGCGTGCTCGGCACGCGTGATTTCGAGCTGCGACCCGCCTCTTCGGACGCCAGCTTTCGTCGCTACTTTAGAGTGAGCCGCGGCGCGAGCACCTGGATCGCTATGGATGCCCCGCCCGACAAAGAGGATCTGGGACCCTACGTGCAAGTGGCGCAGATGCTCGCCAGCATCGGAGTCAACGCGCCACGCGTGCTCGAATGTGACTATGCCCAAGGGTTTCTCCTTAACACCGACCTCGGCTCACGCACGTATCTTGCGGAGCTCGAGCGTGGCGCCGACGCGCACGCGCTTTATCGAGATGCAATTGCGGCGCTCGTTCGCATCCAAGCTGAGGGAGCGGCTCACGCAGCGGCGTTGCCTGCCTACGATGAGGCACTACTGCGACGAGAGATCGCGCTTTTCCCCGAGTGGTTTTGTGGCCGCCACTTGGGGCTCGGACCGGCGCTGACGGAGAGCTTGCAAGAGGTGTACGAGCTGCTGATCGCGGAGGCACTGGCGCAGCCCCGCGTGTTCGTGCACCGGGACTATCACTCGCGCAACCTCATGGTCGTCGATGGCGCGAATCCCGGCATCTTGGATTTTCAGGATGCAGTGCATGGGCCACTCACCTACGATCTCGTGTCGCTGCTGCGCGATTGCTACATTGCTTGGCCGACCGAGCAGGTCGAGCAGTGGGTAGGCGATTATGCGTCGCTCGCGAGCGCGGCCGGTATTCGCGTGCCGCCGGCGCGCCAGCTTTCGTCCTGGTTCGACCTGATGGGTGTGCAGCGGCATTTGAAGGCGATCGGCATTTTTGCGCGGCTTTGGCACCGCGACGGTAAGCCAGGATATTTGAAGGACATTCCGCGCACGTTGGGGTATGTGCGCGCTGTCAGCGTCCGCTATCCAGGGCTCACGCCGCTGGCCCGTTTCCTCGAGCAGCATGTCGAGCCTGCAATGGCACGGCTGAACGACAACCCTCCAGCGAGTCGCGCATAGTGGCCATGCGCGCGATGATCCTGGCTGCCGGGCGGGGCGAGCGGATGCGCCCGTTGACGGACGACACGCCGAAGCCGTTGTTGAGCGTGGGCGGCAAGCCGCTCATCCAATACCACATCGAAGCGCTCGCCGACTGCGGTATTCGCGAGATCGTTGTCAATGTCTCTTGGAAAGGAGCGCTGCTGAAAGAGAGATTGGGCGATGGCAGCCGTTTCGGAGTCCGACTTCTCTACAGCGATGAAGGGGAGCATGCGCTCGAAACCGGTGGAGGCATTCTGAACGCGCTTCCGTTGCTTGGCACTGAGCCCTTCATCGTCGTCAGCGGTGATGTATGGACGACGTTCCCGTTCACGAGCTTGCGCAACCGACCGGACGGTGACGACCTCGCCCATTTCGTGCTTGTCCCTAATCCCAGCTTTCACGCGCACGGCGACTTCTCGCTGCGATCAGGTCGCGTCGGCGACGACGATGGCGCACGCTACACGTACGCAAACATCGGTGTCTTTCGGCCGGCGTTCTTCGCTGGTTGTCAGCCCGGCCGCTTTCCGCTTGCCCCGGTCATGCGACGCCGGATCGCTGAGGGGAGGGTGAGCGGCGAGCTCTATCTCGGGTCGTGGCGCAATGTCGGCACCCCCGAGCAGCTCGCTGAGTTGGACCGAGAGCTGCGGCAGAACTCAAGGAATCGGGAATAGAGGAGGGGAAGCTCGGATCTGCCGAACGCAGATCGGATTGAGAACCGTTCGCATTTACAATTCCTCAACAAGAGTGCATGATTTACGGCGTCCTTAGGTCAGCTCCTCGTACGCCTTGGATTCCTCAACTCGGCTCTACAGATCCGGTCTAGCCGTCGCGATTCTCGCGGCGCACGGCGCGGTCGTGCTCTTGGCAAGCCAAGTCGGGCCAGTCGTCAAACGCGTGGCGGCAGCACCCGTCTCGGTGCGGTTCATCGAAGAGTCGCAGACTGAAGCTCGTTGGACGCCACCTCCGGTGAACGTGCCGCCACTCGAGGTCGAGCTCAACATTCCTACGGTTCCACAAATCGAGCTGCCAATCGAGGCGCCGGCGAGCGCCCGTCAGATCACTGCTCGGGTTTCTCCCGTGCGCAGCGCCGTTGCGGCACCGCGACCGGTGCAGGCCACAGCTGGTCCAAAGTTGATCTCGGCTGTCGAGTACGTACGCGAGCCGATTCCACGTTATCCAGCACAGTCACGGCGCCTTAGAGAGGAGGGCGTTGTCGTCCTACGCGTCTTGATCGATGAGCGTGGTCAGGCCTGTAACATCGAGATCGAAAGCTCGAGTGGTTATGCGCGGCTCGACAACGCGGCCAAGGAGGCCGTTGCGCGCGCTGCGTTCCGACCGTACCTCGAAGACGGCAAGCCGCGGCCCGCGCTGGTGCTGATCCCTATCGAGTTCTCTTTGACAGGGCATCGTGCTTAGCCGTCCGTTGCGACGCACACACGCGGTGCATTGTGAGGCAGGGCCCGATCCCTCGATCGCCGCGTGGTGAACGGTGGAAGTGAGCGACGCTCGCGCTCACTAGACGTGTGGCGAGAGCCGTCTTATGTTGGTGGCGTGCTCGAAGGCATGCGACAGATCGCCATGTCGGTTCGCTCGACGTGCCAGCTCGGTGCATCGCCTTGTGCGACGTTCCCACGCACGCACGCGAACTCTCGGCGAATTCCGCTGTCTGTATGCAAAACCACGTCAAGGGAAGCGAAATTCTGTTTCAGAGTGCTTGCCTTCCGGGTGGAAACTTTATACCTTGCGCGGCGTTTCTGCGGTCTACGTACTGTAACGTCAATTCCGTCATCTACGGATTTCATTTCTGACGTTACTCGTTCGGCCCGGGGAAACGGGGGTTGTATGCCGCCACGAGCATACTGATTCGAACGAAATACACAGGTACGCATCAAATCTCTTGCGGGGGCTGCCCAGACCCTGCACCAAAAATCGTTGAGCTGCAAAGCATGCCTTACGCACCAGCAGACACTTCGTTCTTCACTCGTCGCTCGCTCGTTTTCATTTTGATCGTCTTGCTGCACGTTGGGTTGGGCTGGGCGCTGAACTCAGGCCTCTCTCATCGCGTGGTGCAGGTCTTCACTGGTCCAATCGAGACCCGCATGATCGAAGAGGCCCCCAAAGTAGAGGAGCCGCCTCCGCCCCCGCCGCCCAAACTCACCGAAGCACCGCCTCCGTTCGTTCCACCGCCTGAGCTTGCCATCGATATTCCGATGGACACGCCGCCTGCGACGGCGATTACACAGACGACGCAGCAGGTACCACCGCCGCAGCCGCCGCCGCAGCCGGTTCAGCAGGCCGGTCCGCCTCCGACTCCGCCGCGGATCGACCCACGGCGTCCGCCGACGAAGCCGGAGTACCCTGCAGCTTCGCGGCGTGCCGGCGAGGAAGGAACGGTGGTCCTGGAGCTGTACATCCTCCCGAACGGCCGTGTCGGCGAGGCGCGTGTACGGCAGTCCAGCGGCTATCCGCGGCTCGATGAGGCTGCAATCAGGGAAGCCAAGCGTTCCTGGCGGTTCATCCCAGGCACGGAAAACGGCAAGCCCGTCGCCATGTGGCATGCGACCAAGGTGACGTTCAGCTTGACCGACGGTTAATTCATAAAGAGACACAGAACTTACTGACAACTTTCAGCTCATAGCTATTGGCTCACAAGTAGAGGACATCGCTCCATGGCTCCTACACCAGGTACTGAACTCCAAGAGAATCCGTTTGGCCTCGAACAGCTCTGGGCACAGAGCGATTTCCTCATCAGGGGCACGCTGATCGTTCTAGTCATCATGTCCTTCATGTCTTGGTACATCATCTTCACCAAGCTGTGGGACCAGCGTCGCATTCGCAAGGCGTATCAGGAGGTCGAGAAGCACTTCTGGACCGCCGGCAACCTGCGTGATGGCATCAGCAAGCTCACTGGCAAGGACAACGCGTTCCGCATGATCGCCGAGGACGGCGTGCGGGCGGCTCAGCACCACGAGGGACGCCTGACGGATCAGATTCCGCTTCATGAGTGGGTGGCCGCTTCGCTCCATCGCTCGGTGGAAAGCGTGAACAGCCGCCTGCAGACCGGTCTGTCCTTCCTTGCGACGACCGGCTCGGTCTCGCCGTTTATCGGACTGCTGGGAACCGTTTGGGGTATTTACAACGCCCTCATCTCGATCAGCATGGAAGGACAGGCGAGTCTCGACAGAACCGCCGGTCCGATCGGTGAGGCGCTGATCATGACGGCCATCGGTCTTGCGGTCGCAGTGCCCGCGGTGATGGGTTACAACTGGCTGCTCCGCCGTAACAAGGATCTGGTTGAGAAGCTGCGTTACTTCGCATCCGACATGCACGCCTATCTGGTCAGCGGTGCGCGTGTCGAGTCGAGCAGCAGCACGTCGGCTGCGCCTGCAAAGAGCAGCAGCGGTGCGACTGCCTCTGCAGCGGCTGGTGCTGCGGCCCGTAAGTAACAAGAGTGGGCAGCTCGTCGGAGTGAACACATGATCCAATACGAGAAGCCCGGCTTTCCGGGGGCGGCGCCCGGCGACGAGGAAGAAGCCCAGGCGATGTCGGCCATCAACACGACGCCGCTCGTCGACGTCATGTTGGTGCTGCTGATCGTGTTCATGATCACGATCCCCGTGATCACGCACACGGTTCCGGTCGAGCTGCCGAAAGTGAGCAACATCGCCACCGAGACGAGGCCGGAGAACGTGAACCTGTCCATCAACAAGGAGGGGCAGGTGTTCTGGAATCTGACACTCATTCCGGACACGGATACGCTGCTCGAACGGCTCAAGGGAGTGGCCGTTCAGCAGCCGCAGCCTGAGGTGCACATTCGTGCCGACCAAGGGACGCGCTATGAGCACATCGGGCGAGTGATCCTGACCGTGCAACGTGCCGGCATTCAGAAGGTCGGCTTTATCACCGAGCCGGCTCGTAACGGCATGTAAGAGGTACTAGCCATGGGAATGCAAGTAGGCGGGAGCGGTGAAGGCGAGCCGATGGTGGAGATGAACACCACGCCGCTGATCGACGTCATGCTGGTGCTCCTCATCTTGTTCATCATTACGCTCCCTGTCATGACGCACGCGGTGAAGCTCGACATGCCGCGTCCGACCCAAACTCCTCCGCCGCCTGAAGAACGTGTCGAGCCGATCCGCCTCGAGATCGACTGGGACGGGGCCATTATCTGGAACGGCAATCTGGTCAAGCTGGAGCAGCTCGATGGGTACTTCCGAGTGGAGGCGGCCAAGAACCCGCAACCTGAGTTGCACGTGCGTCCCGACCGTCGCGCCAACTACGATACCGTCGCCAAGGTGCTGGCCATTGCGCAGCGCAACGGTCTGCAGCGAATTGGCTTCGTCGGCAATGAGCAGTTCCTCGACTGACACTTAGCTGGGCCGCGCCGGCCGGCCTTCCGGGCCGGCCGGGCTCCCGACGAGCGACGAACCATTCGGGGTGTCGGGAGTTTCCCACGAACCTAGCCTTGGAGATCCAGGATCCAGACAATGACTCGTGTCAAATCTTTCGCACTCGCTTCAGCGATCGCGTTGTGTCTCGGAATCGGCACTGCGGTGGTCGCTCCCGCCACGGCCGTTGCTGCCGAGCAGTCCCAGCAGAAGATCACCACCCGTGCGGTCGCGGTGGCGATGAAGAAAGCGCAAGAGGCGATGCAGGCCAAGCAATGGGACACCGCGCTGGCTGAGATCAAGAAGGCGCAGGCGGTCGAGAAGAAGACGCCGTATGAAGCCCATCAGATCGACGAGTTTCTGGCCTATGTGCTGATTCAGCAGAAGAAGTACGGTGAGGCGGCGACAGTGTATGAGCGCACCCTAAACTCCGGTTTCCTGCCTGAGGATCAGGTTGCCGACCGGAGCAAGACGCTCGCCACGTTGTACTTCCAGACCAAGAACTACAAGAAGGCTCTCGACTGGGCCAAGAAGTCCCTGGAGCAGCGGCCGAATCAGCAGGACATGGGGCAGATGGTCGCTCAGTGCTACTACCTGTTGGAGGATTATCCGAATGCGGCGGACGCCATGCAGAAGGTGATCCAGCAGGCGGAGCGTGCCGGCAAGCGTCCGGAAGAGAACTGGTTGCAGATCGTTCTCAGCTCTCACTTCAAGGCCGACAACAGGGACGGAGTGGCCAACGCGCTCAAGCAGATCGTCCGTTACTATCCGACGACCGAGTATTGGGAGAACCTGCTCGACATCTATCGCCGCAAGAGCAGCGACGATCGCGTCACGCTCGGTTATTACCGTTTGATGGAAGAAGTGGGCGTGCTCAAGGATAAGGGCGACATCGTCGAGATGGCTCAGCTGGCCATGGATGCCGGTGTCCCGGGCGAGGCTCAAGCCCTGGTCGAGCGCAAGATGAAGGACGGTGTGCTGAGCAGCGACGATAAGACCGAGCAGGCCCGCTACGAACGCTTACTGAGCGGTGCAAAGCGACTGGCAGAGGAAGACAAAGCTGCGCTGCCGCAGCTTGCACGGGAAGCGGAGAAATCCGCTCGTGGGCAGGCGCTGGTTGCGCTGGGGCATGCCTACTTGAGCTACAACCGCTATGACGAAGCCATCGAGGCGCTCGAGAAGGGCATCAAGAAGGGCGGTGTGCTGGATGTGGACGAGGCGCACCTCTTGCTCGGCATTGCCTATATGAAGAAGGGCCAGAAACAGCAGGCCCGGCAGGCGTTCCAGGCGGTGAAGAAGGATTCGAAATGGAACGACCTGTCGGATCTTTGGATGATCCACACGAACAACGCTTGATTTTTTTCCTTGTCGTGTTGGTCCTACGAGAAACCCGGCCAGAGTGCCGGGTTTCTTGTTTCTGGCGGTATCATTAGCTCTTTGCCACCGTCGTGGCCCCCTACAGCAGCAAGCACTCGTGAGCAGTTTCAAAGGCATTCCCATCGTTCGCGGCGAGGCCCCACGCAGCGGCGACAAGTACCGAACTCCGCAGGGGTTCACTGCGATCAAGGACGGCATCAAGGCGACTGCCGGCACCGTCCCAATGAATCTCGGGCGCAAGCCGCACTGGCTGCGCGCGCCTATGCCAGCGGGAAAGGGGTTCGAGACCGTCAAAGCCACCGTGAAAGAGCATCGGCTGGCGACCGTTTGCGAGGAGGCAAAGTGCCCGAACATCGGCGAATGCTGGAACGCGGGCACCGCGACGCTGATGCTGATGGGAGCCGTGTGCACACGCGCCTGCCGCTTCTGCTCGGTGGACACGGGTAATCCGCGCGGCTGGCTCGATCCCGATGAGCCCATCAACAGCGCCCGTACCGTGCAGCTGATGCGGCTCAAGTACGTCGTGCTCACCTCAGTGAATCGGGACGATCTTCCCGATGGCGGCGCCAGCCATTTCGCAGCCTGCGTGCGCGAGATCAAGAGGCTTTGTCCGCAAACGGCGGTGGAAGCGCTGACCCCTGACTTCCAAGGTAATCATGCGCATGTCGAAATCGTGGTCGATAGCGGCGTCGATGTCTTTGCGCAGAACGTTGAGACGGTGCGTCGCCTCACGCATCCCGTGCGCGATCCCCGAGCCGGCTACGAGCAGACGCTCGATGTGCTGGCGCATGCGAAGAAGCATCGTCCCGACGTTCTCACCAAGACGAGCCTCATGCTCGGACTCGGCGAGACCGATGAGGAGATCTATGAAGCCATGCGCGATATTCGCGCGGCGCGTGTCGATATCCTGACCCTCGGGCAATACTTGCGTCCAACGCCCAATCATCTGCCCGTTGAGCGCTGGGTGACGCCGCAGGAGTTCGAGCGTTATCGCGAGCAGGCGCTCGCGCTCGGTTTTCTCGAGTGCGTGTCGGGGCCGCTCGTGCGCTCGAGCTATCGGGCTGAGCGGGCGCTCGAGCGCAACAACGCTGGTGTCCTGTTGACCGCGCAGCAGGTTGCTGATGCGACACGATGACCGAGGCGTGAACGCAGAGCTGGCACGTGGTGCACCCCGGTCGTTGCCCTGCCGTCTGCTTGTGATGTAGGCACTCATGGCAGCCACTGATCTTGCTTCTCACGAGGACGCGTGCCGTGGCACGCGTCGTTCGCCTCTGTTGAAGTGGCTCGGTCGCGTCGAGTACGAGCCGACGTGGCGCTCAATGCAACGGTTGACGGATCAGCGCGACACCGAGACGCGCGATGAGATCTGGTTCCTGGAGCATCCGCCCGTCTTCACGCTCGGCTTGAATGCGTCTCGCGAGCACGTCCTGGCGCCTGCCGATATCCCCGTGGTGCAGATCGATCGCGGCGGTCAGGTGACCTATCACGGGCCTGGCCAGCTCGTCGTTTATCCGCTCATCGACGTGCGTCGGTTCGGTATCGGCGTGCGCCAGCTCGTCATGTCGCTCGAGAACGCCGTCATCTCGTTTGTCGCGCAGTGGGGAATCGTGGCGAGCGGAAGGCGCGATGCACCGGGCGTCTACGTCGACGGGCGCAAGCTCGCGAGCATCGGCTTGCGTATTCGTCGCGGCTGCACGTATCACGGGCTGGCGTTCAACATTGCGATGGACCTGGAGCCGTTCCGCCGCATCAATCCTTGCGGCTTTCGCGGTCTCGAGGTGATTGATCTGAAGACGCTTGGGGTGGACACTGACGTTCATACCGCCGCGCGCGCGTTCGCTCCGCACTTGCTGCGCGCGCTCGGGTTGCAGGATGGGGAATGGGAGTAGGGCTTGGGGCTGGGCTCTGGGCTCTGGTGGAAGGCGCGCCAGCGCGCTGGCTCAGTTCCCAGCCCCGAGCCCCTCACAACACCACCAACACCTTCTCGCACGAGGTCAGCTCGCGATAGAGCGCATCGAGCTGCTCGCGGCTCTGTGCTTGAAACGTGCACGTGATGCTGAGGTATTTGCCGTCCCTGCTGGGGCGTTCCTCGATGCACGACACATCAATCGGCCCGGTGTGCTTCTGTACGATGCCGACCACGAGGCTGCGAAAGTCAGCGCTGCGCCGTCCCATCACTTTGAGCGGGAACTCACACGGGAACTGGAAGAGCGTATCGGTCATGGGGATGGCTCGCTGGTACGTCGCTGCTCGCGCAGCGTCCCGAGTCTGAACGGCAGGGGCACGGCGGGCGGCGAAGATCCTGCCGCTCGCGGCTGGCGAGCGGCCGTTTCATCGTAACCAGAGCATGACGTCGTCGACGAGGCGACCGAAGAAACCGGCTTCAGCGATGTCGCTGTCGACGTGCACTGGATAGGTTGCGAGCGTCGCATCGCCGAGAATGACACGAAGCTGCCCGACCGGCGCGTCCCGCGTGAGGGGAGCGACAAGGGGCTCGGTGACATCGGCGGCCACGCTGAGCAACGCCTCCTGCCCGCGCGGAACCGTTGCGTACACATCTTGTGGGACGCTGAGCGTCGCGGAGTCGCGTTCGCCCTTCCACACACGCAACGTCAGGAGAGGCTGGTTGGCGGAGTACAGCTTGCGTGTCTGATAGAACCCGAAGCCGTAGTTGAGCAGGGCCGCGCTGGCATCTTCGCGCGCGCGCACGGAGGGCGCGCCCATGACAACCGAGATGAGACGCATGCCATCTCGTTCAGCGGACGCGACCAGACAGTACCCTGCGGAAGAGGTATGGCCGGTCTTGAGGCCGTCCACCGAGGGGTCGCGATACAGCAGGCCGTTGCGGTTCGACTGCGTGATGTTGTTCCAGGTGAACTCGCGCTGCGAGTACCACTTGTAGTACTCGGGATACTCACGGATGAGCGCGGCCGACAACAACGCGATGTCGTGTGCGGTCGTGTAGTGGTCGGGAGCCGGCATGCCCGGTGAGTTCTGGAAGCGGGTGTTCGTCATGCCGAGCCGTTGAGCGTATTGATTCATGAGGTCCACGAAGACGGGCTCGCTGCCCGCAACGTGCTCGGCGAGCGCTACGGTCGCGTCGTTTCCCGATTGGACGATCATCCCTTGGATGAGGTTCTCGACGCTCACGAGCGAGCCTGCCTCCACGAACATTCGAGAGCCTTCCTGGCTGCGCGCATAGGCACTGATGCGCACCATGTCGTCGAGCTTGATGCGCCCGTCCTTGAGCGCGTGGAAGACCGCATACGCCACCATGAGCTTGGTCAGGCTCGCCGGCTCGAGGCGTTCGTGCTCATTGCTCGCGGCGAGCACCTGACCGGTGCGATAGTCCATCAGAAAGTACCCCTTGGCCGGCACCTGCGGCGGAGCAGGGATAGGGAGCGGCTTGGCGGACGGATCGTCCGTGGCAGTCACGCCTGGAATGGGCGGCGGCAACGCTGACGCACTGGCCTCGGCCGGCGTGGAAGTTTCGGAGCAACCGCTCGCGAGAAATGCGAGCACGAGGATCAGACAGGACAGTACGCGTGAAATCATCGTTGCGTTCGACTCAACAAGGACGCGCGATAACAAGGGCGCGACGGATTCTATCCACCCCGCGATCCGGCGAATAGGCTCAATCGGACGCGAGCCGTGCGTCCTCTAGGCCGAGCGATCGCAACTTGGCGAGCAGGCGATCGAACTCGCCAACGCTCGGCAGTGGACCGATGCGAACACGATACAGCGTGCGCCCGTCGACATTATCCCGACGCACGAAGCTGTTCTCGATGCCGTGCGAGCGCAGCCGCTGCAGGAGGGTGGTGGCGTTGTGCTCGCTGCTGAACGCCCCCGCCTGCACGTAGATGCTCGAAGGCGCAGACGGCGCGCTCGGTGAGTCTTGCGGCGTCAACGCCCGCACCTCGACGAACGCCGTTCCATCCTTGAGCATGTCGAGCTTGGCGGCGGCGGTGTACGAAAGATCGATGATACGGCCGTCCTTGAAGGGACCGCGATCGTTGACGCGCACGACGACGCTTTTGCCGTTCTGCAAGTTGGTCACGCGCACATACGTCGGCAGAGGCAGCGTCTTATGCGCAGCCGTCATGGCGTACATGTTGTAGCGCTCGCCGCTCGAGGTGAGCCCGGAGTGAAAACCCGGCCCGTACCAGGAAGCGATACCGCGCTCGACATAGCCGGTGGCATCGCTCATGACGAAGTAGCGCTTGCCGTTCACGTCATAGAAAGGTGGATTGCCTCGCGCAGACCTCGGCTCCGCACGCGGTACCGCATCGGGGATCTTCGCGATCTCGCTGGGTGTCGGAGGGGTGGGCAGCGGCGAGGGTGGACGTGGCGGATGTCGGACGCTTACACAGCCCGCGAGCGTGACGGCGAGGAGCAGGAAGATCCATTGCGCGTGGGCCAACGCGCGGCGCACTGGATTACTTGGCCGCATCGCGCATGAAACCCTCGATAGCCTGGCCGAGGTCGTTGACTGCCATCGCATACATCGTGCTGCGGTTGTAGCGTGTGATGACGTAGAAGTTCGTGAAACCGACGCGATACTCCGGTCCGTTCTTGCCCTGACCGACTACGAGCATGGCAGGTGTGTCCGGCGGCATCGTCGTCTCGAATTCGACGCCCTTGTCGCGCAGCGATTGGACGGTTTCGTTGAGCGCGATCGTCGAGACATCGAATGCGCTGAGGTCGTCGCTCGCGAGCGCGGCGTTCACGATGACCGGCTCGTTGTGTCGCCAGCCGTGACCGTGCAAGTAATTGGCGATCGAGCCGATGATGTCGTCCCAGCTGTTCCACAGATCGCGTTTGCCGTCGCCATCGGCGTCGACCGCAAACTTACGGTAGCTCGTCGAGATGAATTGCGGCGCGCCCATCGCGCCGGCATACGAGCCAAGCGCCTTGCGAGCGTCGACGTTCTCTTCGCGCGTGAGCAACAGGAACTGCACGAGCTCGCCTCTGAAGAACTGGGCACGCGGCGGATAGTCGAAGGCGAGCGTCGCCAGCGCATCGATGACGCGATAGCGTCCAGTGATGCGGCCGAAGGCGGTTTCGACGCCGAGAATGCCGACGATGGTTGAGGCGAGTCGCTCGTCACCAAGCGACCTGAGGCGTTCGCCATGCGCCATCCAGAAGTCGGCACCTTGCTGGATGCGCTGCTCGGTGAGGAACCGTTCGCGATACTCGTACCAGGGGACGACACGTTCGGCCGGACGACTGATGGCATCAAGGATCGACTGTTGGGTCTTGGCTTGCGCGAGAAGCGCTTCGACTTCGCTGCGTGCAAAGCCGTGCACTGTGCTCATCTCGTCGATGAAGGCGCGCACCTCTGGTCGTGTGATGTCGAGCGCGAGAGCGGGGAAGGCGAGGCAGCTGACAAGAAAGGCGAAATAGGCTCGCAACACAAGTTCCCTTGAAGCCATCGAGTTGGAAGGACAGCGCCCCAGCGCTTGTGACTTGCTCGTCAACGGCCGACGAGTCTGCGTTTTGCACAGAGCGACATGAGAATACCGAAACCAGCCATGAGGGTCACCATGGCTGTGCCGCCGTAGCTGATGAATGGTAGCGGGACGCCGACCACCGGCAGCAGACCCGTCACCATCCCCGTGTTCACGAACACATAAACGCAAAAAGTGAGACTCAATGCGCCGGCCGAGAGCCGTGCGAATGTGTCTTGTGCCGTAGTGGAGAGATAGAGCGCACGGCCGATGACGAACAGGTACAGCGCGATGACGGTGAGCAAGCCGATCAAGCCCCATTCCTCACCGATCACCGCGAACACGAAGTCCGTGGATCGCTCCGGCAGAAACTCGAGCTGCGCCTGACTGCCATTGAGATAGCCTTTGCCGAAGACACCGCCCGAGCCGATGGCGATCTGCGACTGGATGATGTGATAGCCGGCCCCGAGCGGATCGCTCTGCGGATCGAGGAACGTGAGCACGCGTTGTTTCTGGTAGTCGTGAAGAAAGAACTGCCAGGCCACGAATGCGGTGGGCACGAGCAAGGCGATCATTGCACCGATGTAGCGCAGCTGCAGACCTGCGAGCAGCAGGACCATCGCGCCCGAGCAGGCGACCAGGAGCGCGGTGCCGAGGTCGGGTTGCTCGGCGATCAGCAGCGTGGGTATCCCGATCGCGAGCAAGAGCAGCAGCACGGTGATTGAGTTGGGCGGCAGCGGGCGCTCGTGCAGGTACCACGCACAGGCAAGCGGCACTGCCAGCTTCATGATCTCGGAGGGTTGAAAGCGGACGAGGCCGAGGTCGAGCCAGCGCTGCGCGCCCATCGCGATGTCGCCGCTCACCATGACGAGGACGAGCAGCGCGAGCCCGGTCAAATATACCCATGGCGTCGCCGTGCGGATGACGCGTGGTGGCACTTGCGCCAAGGCGACCATCGCAACCATGCCGAGACCGAAGCGGATGAGCTGGGCCTCGAGATAACTGAAACTTTGCCCCGAGGCACTGAAGATAACGATGCTGCCGACGGCACCGATGAGGCACAGCCCGACGAACAGTGGTCCGTCGAGGTGCAGCGCGAAGAGCAGTCGCGCAGTACCCGTGAGCGTGCGTTGAGTGCGTGAGCTGGCGAGCACTTGGTAACTCATTCGGTGTTACGCGGCGCGGGCGCGGCACGAGCCGGCTGGCGCTTCGCCTCTTGTTCAGCGAGCTGTTCGGGCGTCAGTAGGTACACGTCGAGTATCCGGCGTGCGACAGGCGCGGCATAGGCGCTGCCGCCACCGGGCGCATTCTCGATCACCACGGCGACCGCGAGCTTCGGGTCGTCCACGGGTGCGAACGCGACGAACAAGGCGTGATCACGTAGGTGCTCGGCCAGTTCGTCGGCTTTTCGCATACGCTCAGTCGCTGCGACGGTGAAGACCTGAGCGGTGCCGCTCTTGCCTGCCATCTTGTACGGTGCGCCGGCTGCGGCCGCACGCGCGGTGCCATACGGAGCGTTGGTCACGTCGTACATGCCCTCGATGGCGAAGTCCCACGCGAGCGGATCGGTCGTCTTGGCGTCGGGCAACGGCACGGGTTCCAGCTCTCGAATCTCGCCGGTCTGCGCGTTGCGAATGGCGCGCACGAGCCGGGGCTGAAAGCGCTTGCCGCGGGCGGCGAGCGTTGCGGTCGCATGCGCAAGCTGCAACGGTGTCGTCGTCAGATAGCCTTGTCCGATGCCGACGCTGATGGTGTCGCCCGGGTACCAGATCTTCGCCTCGGGGCGCGTGAACGCGCGGCGCTTCCATTCCGTCGACGGCAGGATGCCCTCCCGTTCGCCAGGGATATCGATACCGGTGCGTTGTCCGAGGCCGAACTGATAAAGGAAGTCGTGGATCCGATCGATGCCCATCAAGTTGGCGATGTCGTAGAAGTACACATCGCAAGAGGTGGCGATCGCCTTGCGCATATTGACGGTTCCGTGTCCCTCGCGTTTCCAATCGCGACGCGGACGGTCGCGTCCGCCGGGCATGCGCCAGATGCCGCGGCAAAACCGTGTCTCATTCGGCGTGATCACACCGGCTTCCAGTGCCGCCAGCGCCATCAGCGGCTTGACTGTGGAGCCAGGCGGATACACGCCGCGCAGCGCGCGATCGTACATCGGTCGGGCGGGATCCTCGGTGAGCGCGAGGTACTCGGCGCGCGTCAAGCCGCGTGCGAACAAGTTCGGGTCGAACCCCGGGGTGCTCACGAAGGCAATGATGTCACCGTTGGCCGGATCGATGGCGACGGCGGCGGCGCGGTAGCCGCGCAGCGCTTCTTCTGCCGCCTGCTGAACGCGTTGATCGATCGTCAGATACAGATCGTTGCCGGCGAGCGGCTCTTGGCGCTCGAGCTTGACGGCCTCGTTACCGATGCGCTCGACCGTGCGGCCTTGCGCATTCACGAGTAGCTGCTGAAATCCCGTGCGGCCGTGAAGCTCCGCTTCGTACGCACGCTCGACCCCAGTCTTGCCCGTCAGGGTCGTGCCCGCGTACTCCTTCATGTTGAGGCGCTTCTTGTCCTCCTCGCTGATCGCTCCGACGTAGCCGATCGCGTGCACGCCGGTGCTGCCGAGAGGGTAGTAGCGCGTGAGGCGGGGGCGAATCTCGACGCCCGGGAACTGATGCTGACGCGCTGCGAACCTCGCGAGCTCCTCTTCGGTGAGCTGCAGCTTGATGGGCACGGCATCGAAGCTGCGTCGTGAGTGGATGTCCTTGAGGAGGGCAGGAATGGCTGCCGCTTCGATCAGACCCAGCTCTGCCAGCCCCGACAATGTGGCATCGAGATCCTCGACTTGCTCGCGGGTCAGCTCGAGCTGGTACGAGGGGACGTTTGTCGCGAGCGGTACACCGTTACGGTCGAAGATCAGCCCTCGATTGGGCGGAATCGGCTCGATCTTGATGCGATTACCCTGCGAGAGCGCAGCGAAATAGTCATAGCGCACGACCTGTAGCCACACCAGGCGCGCCACCACTGCCCCGAGCGCGAGCACCATCAAAATAGCGGCCGCGATCGCACGACGCTCGAAGAGCCGCTGCTCGGCGTGGTGATCTTTGATGCGGACGGTCGGCATGTCACGGGTGACTGGGCTTTGGGCTCCAGGCTGTGGTCAGAAAGCATATCCGCGGGCGAGTCGGCCTTCTGCGTCGTTGAGGCTCGCAACGCGGTGCATGACCTTCAATCGCAATCATACGCGACCACGTCGTCTCTTCTTTATCTAGCCGGAGCCAGGCGCCACTGCCAGAGCGCAACCTTCAGCGGTTGCGCCGGCGATTCCACGTGTCCAAGAACGCGACCAGCACCGGCCACAGAAGTGTGCTCGTCAGCACTGGCAGCCAGCGCGTCCACGTGGTGATCGCAGGCCCGATGATGCCGTCGATCCAGAAGACGATGAACTCGTACAGCGCGAGCAGCATGAACACCGTGAGTGTCTGGTGCCAAATCGGAAAGACGCGCATGCGCAGCTGGAACTTGTGCGTCAGGAAGGCGACCAGCAAGAATGCCAGCGCATGTTGTCCAAGGATGGGACCGGTGAGCAGGTCGAGCGCGAGCCCGCAGACCCATGCAAACGTCAGTCCCGCAATGCGCGGTGCGCTCAACGACCAGTAGATGACGAGCAGCAACAGCAGCTCGGGGCGCGCCTTCTCGATGACATCCGGCAGCTGCGTGATCGCGAACATCAGCGCGACCAGGGCCGTCACCACGACGCGTGCTGGACGGATGCGTTCTTCAGTTACGGGCATCGGCTTGTTGCGGCATCGTCGATCGTTGCAGCATCGTCATTGGCTCGCCGGCGGTGTGGCGGTGCTTTGCTGCTCCGGGGGGTTCGACAAGCTTGGCTCCGCAGCCGTATCGGTCATCGAGGCATCTCGGGAGGCCGCCCCGCGCGGTGTATTCGGCCACAGCAGCAGCACCTCACGATCTCGATCCAGCAGCGCGAGCGGTTTCGCTTCCACGGTTGCAAACGTCTCGGCCGGATTCCGTCTCACGGTCGTCACTGTCGCGACAGGGTAGCCGGCCGGGAAGATGCCGTCGAAACCCGAGGAGACGAGCAAGTCGCCGACCTGAATGTCGGCGTCGACGGTCATGAATGGCAGGCTGAGCGTGCCGAGCTGGCCGGTGCCCATGGCGAGCGAACGGATGCCGTTGCGATTCACCTGCACTGGAATCGCATGCTCGGCATCTGTGATCAAGATGACCTGCGAGCTGAACATGTCGAGGCGCGCCACTTGCCCGACGATGCCGAACGCGTCGATCACCGGCTGGCCCTCGTAAACGCCGTCGTAGGCGCCTTTATTGATGCGGATCCGGTGCCGGAAGGCCTCGACCGAGACGTTCATGATTTCGGCGATGAGCGTACGCTCGCCAATGCCATCGGACGCGTCGCGAAGCTCTCGCAGACGCCGGTTCTCCTCCACCAGCGCTTCGTAGTGCAGCAGCTTGATGCGCGCGATCCGCAGCTCCTCGGCGAGGGCGGCATTTTCCTCTCTCAGGCGCGCACGATCCGCAAAGCTGCTCGTAAGCCAATTCCAGAACGCATACGGAGCGTCCACCACGGCGTTGAGCGGATGCAGCGCCGCGCTCATCCATATCCGTGCGGTCTCGAGATACTGGGTCCTGTGATCCAGCACCATCACGGCGATCGAGAGGATCGCGAGAAAAAAGAAGCGCGCGCCGAGGGAAGGACCTCGTCCGATGATGGGACGACTGTCGGCGCTTACGGTCACCATGAAAAACGCCTCGTCCACCTACATGGTGGGGTCGCGGACGATGCCGAACCGTTGGATCCCGCCGAACGCCGCGGTTCGAGGGTGCTGATGAGCCCGGGATCCTCGCCGCGCACCTGTGCCAACGTTCCTGACTGGCTACTCCAGGTTGAAGAGGGCAGGGCCGTGCTCATCAATCAGCTCGAGCATCCGTCCGCCGCCGCGCGCGACGCAGGTGAGCGGATCTTCGGACACCACGACGGGCAAGCCTGTCTCCTCCATCAAGAGCTTGTCTATGTCGCGAAGGAGCGCACCGCCGCCCGTGAGCACGATGCCACGCTCGGCGACGTCCGCGCCAAGCTCTGGCGGCGTTTGCTCGAGCGCCACTTTCACCGCGCCGACGATGCCCGCGAGCGGCTCCTGCAGCGCTTCCAGGATCTCGTTGGAGTTGAGCGTGAAGCTGCGCGGCACGCCTTCGGAGAGGTTGCGGCCTTTGACCGAAATCTCTTTGACTTGCTGGCCGGGGTAGGCAGAGCCAATCTCGATCTTGATCTTTTCTGCAGTTGCCTCGCCGATCAGGATCCCGTAGTTGCGACGTACGTAGTTGATGATCGCATCATCGAAGCGGTCACCGCCGATGCGCACGGACGCGGCGTACACGATGCCGTTCAAGGAGATGACAGCGACTTCCGAAGTGCCGCCGCCGATGTCGAGCACCATCGAGCCGCGGGCCTCGTGCACCGGCAGGCCGGCGCCGACTGCAGCCGCCATCGGCTCCTCGATCAGACGCACCCATCGCGCACCTGCGCCTTCTGCGGATTCTTGGATCGCACGACGCTCGACTTGCGTTGAGCCATAGGGTACGCAGATGAGCACGCGTGGGCTGGGACGTATCAGGCGATTGCCGTGTACTTTCTCGATGAAGTACTGCAGCATCTTCTCGGTGACGGTGAAGTCGGCGATGACACCGTCCTTCATCGGGCGGATGGCGGTGATGTGCCCGGGTGTGCGTCCGAGCATGTTCTTGGCTTCTTGACCGACCGCCTCGATACGTTTGCCCGCGCGCCCAGGCTCCTCGCGAATGGCTACCACAGAAGGTTCGTTGAGCACGATCCCTTTACCGCGAGCATAGATAAGCGTGTTCGCGGTGCCCAAGTCGATTGACAAATCGTTCGAGAAAATCCCGCGAAGGTTCTTGAACATGGTTGTTGTGAGGAGCGAAACGGCGGGGCAGAAAAGTTGCCGTACTCTAGCAATGGGTAGGACTTTGCACAAGCGGAGGTGTATGATTACGCGCGCTTTTTTCCGGCTTATTTCCAGGCCTTTCGGCACCAACAGGGACATCTAATCGCATGAGTCTCACTCGTCACGACGTGGAGAGCATCGCGTACCTCGCACGCCTGTCGCTCAGTGATGCGGAGCTGCCGGCGTACGTCGATAGCCTTTCCAAGATTCTGCACCTGGTCGAGCAGCTGAACGCTGCTGACACTGCCGACGTCGAGCCGATGGCTCACCCGCTCGCAGACCAAGTGCAACGCCTCCGCGACGACGTCGTCACTGAAGAGGACCGACGTGAGAAATACCAGCGCAACGCGCCTGCCGTGGAAGCGGGGCTGTATCTTGTCCCGAAGGTCATCGAATGAACCCCCGGTGCGTGCGGGTCGCGGCCTCAGTTGAAAGCTGAATTCATTGCGCCGGACCCCCTGCCATCAACCGAAACACGAGCCGCTGTGCCATGACCGAACTGCATCACCATACGTTGGCCGAGCTTGCCGCCGGCCTCCGTGCACGCCGCTTCTCGAGCGTCGAGCTCACGAAGCACTTCCTGGAGCGTATCGAGCGCTTCAATCCGGACCTCAATGCCTTCATCACCGTGACCGCGGAACGCGCGCTCGAGGCGGCCGAGGCGGCGGATCGCCAGCTTGCGGCAGGAGAGGGCTCACCGCTGCTCGGGGTGCCGATCGCGCACAAGGACATCTTCTGCACCGACGGTGTGCTGACCACTTGCGCTTCGCGCATGTTGTCCAATTTTGTCTCACCCTATGATGCGACTGTCGTCGAGCGCCTGTCCCAAGCTGGCGCGGTCTCGCTCGGCAAGACGAACATGGATGAGTTTGCGATGGGCTCGTCCAACGAGACGAGCTGGTACGGGCCGGTGAAGAATCCATGGGATCCGACGAAGGTGCCTGGCGGATCCTCGGGAGGGTCTGCTGCCGCCGTCGCAGCCCGTGTCGTGCCGGCAGCGACGGGCACGGACACCGGCGGCTCGATTCGTCAGCCCGCTGCGCTCACCGGCCTGACAGGCTTGAAGCCGACTTATGGTCGCGTCTCGCGCTACGGCATGATCGCATTCGCCTCCAGCCTCGATCAGGCAGGGACGCTGACGCAGACAGCTGAGGATGCGGCTCTGTTGCTGAGTGTCATGGCTGGCTTCGATCCGCGCGATTCGACGAGTGTCGAGGCGCCAGTGCCGGATTACCTCGCTGCGCTCGATCAGCCACTGCAGGGGCTCAAGATCGGTGTTGTCAAAGAGTTCTTCGACGAGGGGCTGGACGAGCAGAGCGCGGCGCTCGTGCGCGAGGCGCTCAAGCAGTACGAGAAGCTGGGCGCCCGGCTCATCGAGGTGAGCTTGCCCAATCTGCCGCTTTCCGTGCCCGCGTACTACGTGGTGGCGCCGGCCGAGTGCTCATCGAACCTGGCGCGTTTCGACGGCGTGCGGTTCGGCTATCGCTGCGAAAATCCGGTCGACTTGCTGGACATGTATACCCGCTCGCGCGGCGAGGGTTTCGGTCCCGAGGTCAAACGGCGCATCATGACGGGCACGTACGTGCTCTCGGCAGGGTACTACGACGCTTACTATTTGAAGGCACAGAAAGTGCGAAGGCTCATCGCCGACGATTTCGCCAAGGCCTTCACGGAAGTCGACGTTCTGATGGGACCGACGACACCGGCACCAGCCTTCGACATCGGTGCGCAAGGGGACGATCCGATCAAGATGTACTTGAACGACATCTACACGATCGGCGCCAATCTCGCAGGGTTGCCGGCGATGTCCATTCCGTGCGGCTTTGTGGGTCACTTGCCGGTGGGATTGCAGATCATCGGTCCACACTTCGCCGAAGCGAAGCTGCTGAATGTCGCACACGGCTACCAGCGCGAGACGGATTGGCACAAGCGCATCCCGCGCGGATACGAGTAGTCGCAGCGCGCTGGGTTGTGGGCTCTAGGCCGTGGCCGGAGCCTTGTCTGGCGCAACAGTGCAAGCGTAGAGAGTTTGTTTTCGAGTCTGAACCTACAGCCTACAGCCTA
>NICF_comb_assmDRAFT_10000003_pt1 | contig 170983 bp, 165 predicted proteins | sample NewIslPassag4_SG_FD_11279 | JGI IMG/M metagenome (IMG submission 11279)
TTTTGGGTTTCCGCGCGGGATGCGCGGGTGGATGCAACAACCCCTCGTGTGCTTGGAAGGCTGCAAGGGATAGCGGGTCGCAGTGCGGCCCCGGAAATACACATGACCGAAAGTTTTGCGCAACTGTTCGAAGAAAGCCTGGCTTCTCAACAGATCAAGCCGGGAGCCATTCTGACCGGCCGTGTCGTTGAGGTAGGGCCGGACGCCGTCGTCGTCAACGCAGGCCTGAAGAGCGAGGCCGTCATTCCCATCGAGCAGTTCAAGAACGAGCGTGGCGAGATCGAAGTCAGCGTAGGCGATGAGGTTGAAGTCGCGCTCGACAGTGTCGAAGACGGCTCGGGAGAGACCCGTCTCTCGCGTGAGAAGGCCAAACGTGCGCGCACCTGGGCGAGGCTCGAGGAAGCCTTCGAGAAGCAGGAGATCGTCAAGGGCGTCATCAATGGCCGTGTCAAGGGTGGCTTCACGGTCGAGATCGACTTCGTGCGTGCTTTCTTGCCGGGCTCGCTGGTCGACGTACGACCGGTGCGTGATCCGTCCTACCTCGAGGGCAAAGAGCTCGAATTCAAGGTGATCAAGCTCGATCAGAAGCGCAACAACGTGGTCGTCTCGCGCCGCGCCGTGGTCGAGCAGGAGTACAGCGCCGAGCGCTCCGAGCTGCTCGAGAAGCTGCAGGAAGGCGCGGTCGTGCGCGGCACGGTCAAGAATCTCACCGATTACGGTGCGTTCGTCGACTTGGGCGGCATCGACGGTCTGCTGCACATCACGGACATGGCGTGGAAACGCGTCAAGCATCCGTCCGAGGTGGTCAATGTAGGCGACGAGATCGATGTCCGCATCTTGAAGTTCGACCGCGAGCGTCAGCGTGTCAGCCTCGGCATCAAGCAGCTGGGCAACGACCCGTGGCAGAACATCGCACGTCGCTATCCGACGGGGACTCGGCTGTTCGGTAAAGTGACGAACATCGCCGATTACGGCTGCTTCGTGGAGATCGAGGAAGGGGTCGAAGGCCTCGTGCACGTCTCGGAGATGGATTGGACGAACAAGAACGTCAATCCGTCGAAGGTCGTGCACATCGGTCAAGAAGTCGAGGTCATGGTGCTCGACATCGACGAAGAGCGCCGCCGGATTTCGCTGGGCATGAAGCAATGCCAGCCGAACCCGTGGAAGGAGTTCGCGGAGAACTATAACCGCGGCGATCGCGTGAGCGGGCAGATCAAGTCGATCACCGACTTTGGAATCTTCATCGGCCTGCCGGGCGGTATCGATGGTCTGGTACACCTGTCGGACATTTCCTGGGATGTGCCCGGCGAGGAAGCCGTGCGCAATTACCAGAAAGGTCAGACCGTCGAAGCGATGGTGCTCTCGATCGACCCGGAGCGTGAGCGCATCTCGCTGGGCATCAAGCAGCTGGCGAAGGATCCGTTCTCGACGTGGATCGCCGAGCATCCGAAGGGCTCGATCGTGAAGGGACGTGTGCGTGAGGTCGACGCCAAGGGTGCGATCATTGACCTCGGTGGCGGTGTCGAGGGTTATCTGCGTGCGTCAGAGCTCTCGCGCGATCGTGTCGAGGATGCACGCACCGTGCTCAAGGTCGACGACGAAATCGAAGCGAAATTCATGAACGTCGATCGCAAGAGCCGCACCATCGCGCTGTCGATCAAGGCGAAGGAGATTCACGAAGAGGCCGAAGCCGTGCAGAGCTATCGTACGGGCGAAACCTCGACCGGCACGAGCCTCGGTGATCTTCTCAAGGAGCAAATCGGGGGCCAGGAGGGTTCCTGATTCGCGGGTCTCGAGGCTCTGAGACAGTAGCCGCTGCCTGAAGGAAAGGGACGACTGCGGTCGTCCCTTTCTGCGGTTTACGGTCTGCACTCCGCAGCCGAAGAACGTAAGAAGAACGGGCTTGACATGACCAAATCGGAACTCATCGAGCTCATTGCAGCGAAGCAGAAGCACTTGCCGGCCAAGGACGTGGAACTGGCAGTCAAGCAGATCCTCGAGATCATGAGCGATGCGCTCGCTCAGGGAGGGCGTATCGAAATCCGTGGCTTTGGCAGTTTCTCACTGCACTTCCGCCCGCCCCGCCAAGGGCGCAATCCAAAGACCGGCGAGACGGTGGCCCTATCCGGCAAGTACGTTCCTCACTTCAAGCCCGGTAAAGACCTTCGGGAGCGGGTGAACCAGGGAGCACATCACCCGATCAGGGACTGACCGTTTGATCATGCCGCTGACGGTCTGAACCTGGGCTCATGCCCGCTCTCTATTGTTCGCGCGTCCCAAGCAAGTTGACCGACTCGATCGACGGTCGGAAGATGCCTTCGCAGTTGTTCCGCGCGTCACACCTCGGGTCGCAAAGATGTCTCGCGTCGCGTTTCGTTTCTCACTCGTCCTCGCCGCGCTGGTCGCGGTGCTCGTGAGCGCAATGAACCAGGACACCGTCGGAATCGAGCTCGCATTCTGGCGGTTGGAAGCATCTCTGGGGCTTGCGTTGGTGGTGGCGTTCGTGGTCGGCATGTTGGCAGGGCTGACTTGGCGCACTTCATGGATCGCCTCGCTCCTGGCCGAACGAGGGCGTTTGCGGCGTGCCCTGCGTATTGCAGAGGCCCGTGCGCGTAGCGATGCCTCCGGGGCGAGCGAGACTCACTAATCCCTGGACGACCGTAGGGTGCGGCCGCCGGGCTTTGGTGGACAGATACACAGCCGGTGCTCTTGCTCGCGGGTAGTGCTGCCAACCCCCGTGTGCGACCCCCTGCCATTTCTCGGCGAACGACGCAAAAATTTCCTAGCCGCGTGGCGTGAGATGTGCGCCAGAATGCCCCTCGAAGAGCAGGCGCGCATGCTCGAACGTCAGATACAGCTAAGGAGAGGCATATGCACAAGCACAAGAGGGGATTGGCGTTGCGCAAGTCGGCACAGTTCCTGGTTGCCAGCCTACTGCCTTTGAGCGTCTGGGCCGGTCCAGTCGATATCAACACGGCCGATGCCGCGACGATCGCAAGGGAGCTCGAGGGCATTGGTCTCAGCCGCGCTCAAGCGATCGTCGAGTATCGAGAGAAGCACGGCGCCTTTAAGTCGGTGGAGGAGCTGCGCAAGGTGAAGGGTATCGGCGCAAAGACGATCGAGCTCAACCGCGCCAACATCCGCTTGGGAGCCGTCGCACCCAAGAAGTAGCGTTTGAGCTGACGACGCGGGCGGCGTCAGCCGCCCGCGTGCTGTCGGTGCACTTTACGACAACATCGCGCTTACGGCGCGGCGTACCTCGATCGAGCGTGGCGCCGCACGAGAAACCGAACCTGAGACCATCCTGCGCGTTCTCCTTGCTATGATGCTTTGATCGATAGCAGGAGGATGACGAGTGACGAAAGAGATCCGTACGGCCGTCTTTCCCGTTGCAGGAAGAGGTACACGTTTTCTCCCGGCGACCAAAGCGAGCCCGAAGGAAATGTTGCCGATCGTCGACAAGCCGCTCATCCAATATGCAGCCGAGGAAGCCCTTGCGGCCGGCGCTCGCAAGCTGGTCTTCATCACGGGAAGCTCCAAGCGAGCGATCGAGGATCATTTCGACAGCGACCGAGAGCTGGAAGAAGCGCTCGAGGCACAAGGCAAAGAGGAGTTGCTGAAACAGCTGAGAGGCATCGTCCCATCGTGGGCAAGCTGCATTTACATTCGCCAACCATCACCGCTTGGGCTCGGCCACGCAGTCTTGTGCGCGCGTCCGGTGGTAGGCAACGAGCCGTTCTTCGTGCACCTCGCAGACGATCTCATCGATGCGCCCACGCCATGTTTGCGGCAGATGGCAGATGTGTATGCGCAGCGGGGTGGGAGCGTGCTCGGCGTGGAGACGGTTCCACGCAGGGAGACAGACAAGTACGGCATCGTGGCGACGGAGCAGCGAGAGGGTAGAGTCAGTCGAGTGAAGCAGATCGTCGAAAAACCACATCCGGATAAAGCTCCTTCGACCTTGGCCGTGGTCGGCCGGTACGTTCTTTCGCCGACGATTTTCGACAAGCTAGAGAGAACAGGTCGCGGCGCAGGTGGCGAGATTCAGCTCACGGACGCGATTGCGGACTTGCTGGCAGACGAGCCTGTGTACGCGTATGAGTTCGAGGGCAAGCGATACGATTGCGGTAACAAGCTCGGCTACTTGCAAGCGACGGTCGAGTTCGGACTGAAGCACGAGACGCTCGGCAACGAGTTCAAAGAGTATCTGGTGAGCTTGGCGTCGCGACTCACCCAGCAGTGAGCAGCCGCGTCGGTAGCGTGGAATAAGCTACTGGCGTTTGGAGGTCCGATGCTGTGTCTTCACAGCATCGGACTTTGCATACTTAACCTCGCATCCTGGTCGTTGAAGTGCCAGACGTTCAGCTCATGACGTCGTTGACGCGCGGGACCTGCGTCGCGCGCGCCACATCCACCGCAGTAGAGCCAATACCACCAGCCAGCTGCAGTCAAACTGCCCACCGCCGCCCCGGCTGGCATTGTCATTCAAGATAGGCGCTGCGGACGTTGGGGGCGCGGTCGTCGTGGCGATACGGATCGGTGTCGGGCATGGGCGGCCTGAGGTGGGGGATGACGAAGTCGGATGTGCGCCCAACGAGTTGACGACGACATCTGCAGTGTCAGTTGCACCAGTGTCGTCCGTCACCGTCACGCGCACCGTGAGCTCGCCGGTTGCAGGAGCTTGTATGGTCACGATTGGATCATTGACACCGCTTAGGCTCGGCGGCGTCCCAGTCGAGGACACGATCGACCACTGGTAGGTGACGATGGCGCGATTGCATGCGGCCGAGCTGATGCTCGCATCCAGACGGATACTCTGACCGGGAAGGATGTTGTCGGGCGCTCGCACGGCGGCAATGGGACGCAACGCGTGGGCCACAGCGCCCGCAGCATCTACGAGGCCGGCGCCGCACGTCTCGGTCGTGCAATAGCATTCTTCCGTCTGTAGATCGTCGGGGCCGGTCGGAACACGGCAGTTCGGCATGCCGGTGTTCGGATTCGTTGGAAACGGCATCGCGCTGAGCTGCAACCGGTCGATCATATGAGTGCCTGATAGTCGGCCGTTCACGGCGTGCATCAGAGCTGCCGTGCCGGAGACCAGCGGCGCAGAAAAGCTCGTGCCGATGTTGAAATTGAACTGGTCCGTGTACCCGGACGAAGCGGGCGTGGTTCTCCCCAGATTGGTCGCGGTGACGATCGAGAACAGACATGGTTGCCCGAGCGCCGTGTTGACGCAGTTACCACCGGGTGCAGCTATTCCAACCTGCGGTCCGATGTTACTGAATCCGGCTTTGGTGCCTGCTTGACGAACACCCGTGACACCGAGCACTCCCTGGCAGTTCGCCGGCACGTTGACAGGGCCACTCTGGTTACCGGCCGAGGCCACGATGAGGATCCCGTGTGCGGCGAGCTCGTTCACGACCGCTTGGTAAGCGGAAGTGCATGCACCTTCTCCACCCAGGCTCAAGTTGATGATCTGCGCGGGGTGCGTGTTGGCTGGAACACCTGGTACATCCAATCCGGCGGCCCAGCGCATCGCCGCGATGATGTCCGAGTCTTTGCCTCCGCATTTGCCCATGACGCGAACCGGTAGAATCCAGGCATGCCAGGCGACACCCGCGATGCCTACGCCGTTATTGGTGCGAGCGGCAATGAGAGCTGTGACGCGCGTGCCGTGCCACGAGCTGCTACGCGGCTCGCAGTCTTCGAACCCGGACAGGGCGAGATCGGCCTCGTCGACCCAATCACCTGGGTCGGACGGGTCGGGATCGCGTCCATCGCCGTCGTTGGCGCTGATGAAGCTCGAGCTCGACTCCCCCGAGACAAAATCGAAGCCAGGCAACAGCTTGCCGCCTTCGCTCGCGTGCAGCAGATCCGGATGATCGAAGCGCACACCTGTGTCGAGCACGGCTACGACTGTGCCGCTGCTGCCTTGCGTAATGTCCCAGGCCGCATCGGCTCGCAGGGCGGCCATCTCCGAGCTGTGCAGGTACCACTGGTCTGCAATGAGTGGGTCGTTGGGTAACACATGCGGGAAGCGTCGCAGGTCAGGAGAAGCGTATTCGACGGCGGGGTCAGCTTGCAGGCGTTCTATGAGCTCGTCGAGCGCAGCGCCGGAAAGATCGTGCTCAAGCTCGATCACCTCGATTGTCGGTGCGATCCTCGCGCCAAAGGTTATCTTCATGTGTGCGCGAGCACTGAGCTGCTCGGCTTTCTGCTGCATGCCGAGCGGTGGCGCACCTTGTTTCCATTTCACGATGATGCGATTCGTGGATTGAGGACCGATACGTGCAGGCTGAACTGAGACCGCTTGCCCGAAGGCCCCACCCGGCAGCCAACACACGAACACCAGAAGGAGCTGACAAGCCCAGGCAAGTTGTTTTGCGCGGATTCTGCTCATCGACATCAGGATGGGCTGCTCTCCGATCGAGTCGGTGTCCGATTCTTCCACTGTATCGACATGAACGCCTTTGCGCCGTAAGCAGTTCACGTCGTAACGGAGGTGGATCTAAGCAGCGTCGGACTACACGATATGCTTGACGGGCACTGCCCCGAAGGGGTCGGGCGTAGTCGCAGCTTGGCATGGCACGATCATTGATGCAGGCCATGCGGCTCGCCTGCCTACGCAGGAGCGCCGGTCGGATCAGGACGTGCGTTGCCCGTAGCGTTTTGCGACGCGGAGTTGCCTACGCTCCTTGTGTCGAACGTCGAGCGCCGCACGATTCAAGCTAAAGAAAGGCAACGACGATTCGGCTTCGGGAAGGATCACGGATGCTTCCGTTCATGATGCGTCGCGCTTGCGGCGGAGTCGATCGGATGTTCCCTAAGGAAACTGTCATCATGTCGGATTCCGGATCCGACAGCAGGGGGCCTTCAATGCGACCAAACGCTCGCTGAACGTACCTGGGTGCGCGGGCGGACGATATCGACCGCGTCGGGTTGATGCACGTTCGCCAACATCAACGCCGGTGGATTCGCGGTCTCAAGAGAGAACTTCTTGGAGCGCTTTGCAACGTAACGCCGAATAGGCACTATTTCGGCAGCAAGACAATTAGAAGCACAACGAGGGGAGCACATGCGCGTCCTTGCACTGATTGGCGCGACGATATTGGCGAGCGGCTGCGCGTTCCAGGCGACGGTTACGCCGCGCGAGTATCTCGACGAGCAGACTGCTGCGACGATTACGGTTGTCGCAGAGCCTTGGGTGTTCAATCGGGAATACGACGGTGCACAGCGGGATTTCATCAATCTCTATGCCATCGATGTGAATCGCATGGGCGATCACCGCACGTATCTGGTCGTTGCAAACTATTGGCCCGACCGTGCGTTGCAAGACATGCGACCGGTGCTCGAGATTAGCACCGGAGACCTATCGCTTTCGCTTCGCGCCTTCGACGGTGAACCGCGGCAGATTGGAGTGGGCGGGACGCTCGACCCGAAAATTCCGCGTTCTGCGCAATATTGGTTCTACCCCATAGACACCGAATCGCTCGTTGCCATGGCTACCGGAGAAGGGCTCATCGTGGCTTTGGTAAAGGGCGAAGAGCGAGTGCCTTACGTCGTATGGCGCGACGGCAGCGCAGAGCTGAAAGCTTTTGTGAAGGAGATGGGGTGGGGCGAGAGCAGGGAAGCCATGTAGGCGAGTACTCTCAAGGCGTCGGACGATGTCACATGCCCATGCGCCAACCTTCGAGCGCGGAACTATTGCCGCGTTGCGAACCTTTCGCCATCGGATCAGGGTGCTGTTCCAGGCGCCGAGGCGAAGGCGCATAGCACGTAACGGAGGAGACGATCCATGACGACGCTCAAGAGCTTGACGGCGCTGGTCGCCGCGACGGCGTTACTCGGCCTGGCAGGCTGCGGCCAGAACAATCAAGGTCGGACGGACGATTCGCAGATGGGCGACATGGCTCCAGGAACGACGAGCGAGCCGTCGACGAGCGAGCCGACTACTTCGGATCCTTATGGGACGGCGGCTCCTGGTCAAGATGACACGATGACTCAGCCCGAGGGTCCGGGCTCCACGATGGGTGGCCCGGGTGAAATGACCGAGGAACCCGGCACTGCAGAGCAGGAGCCGACCTCACCGCCGCAGTAAGTCGCAACACGCGAATCGAAGCACAAGCCCAAGCCATCACGAGCCGCTGCATAGCAGCGGCTCGTGCGTACAAGAGGGCAGCAGTCAACGCAGCCCTGTCTACCTACAGGCGGTAGGCGGCGGTGAGCTCGTATGTGGGCCCGAACAGCGGACGTCCAAGAAAGACCCCGCCGGTATCGCCTGCGCCGATGATGCGCGCATTGCCCTCCGTCAACGCGAGCTCGTCGGTGATGTTGGTGCCGGTCAGCTGGAACGACCAATGCTCTCCCACCTCAATGCCAATGCCCGCATCGAGCGTGTCGTACTTCTCGAGGCGCTGCTGATTCTGAATATCCGAGTAGCGGTCGCCGACATGGGTCCATGTGAGATAGAAATTGATCTCACCCCACGAGGTGACTAGATCGTAACGAGGGATCAACCGGAACTGAACGCGCGGCTGACGCTGGACTCGATTGCCGGTTCGTAGGAAGGGGTCGCTTGCGTTGATGATGTCCTTTACTTCGGCATCGACCCAGTTGCCGAAGAGCTGGACCTGGAAGCTGTCCGTGATGCGAACTGCAGTTTCGACCTCGACACCATACGCGCGCGAGCCCGCGACACTCGTGACCTGACTCAGTGAGCCGTCGGGGTTGGCAACGAACTGACCAAAGGGCAGGCCTTTGAAATCATTGTAGAAGAGCGTGATGTAGGCGCCAACTCGGTCGGTCTGCGCCTTCAGCCCGATCTCGTACTGATCGACGGTTTGAGTGATGTCCTGTCCGTCGCGCAAATTGTCGAATTGTGGGAACTTGAAGCCCGAGTTGATGCGCAGGAAGGAGCTGATCTCGTCAGTCAAGTAGTAGTTGAGGCCGGCCGTCCAGGAGATGTCGTCTGCATCATGATCGATTCGGCGCACAGTGCCGGAAAGGATCTGCGCGTCGTTGTTGTAGAGCGTCAATGGATTGCCGTCCAAGTCCACGTTGGAGATCGTGTTTCCGACACGGCCGTCGATCTCCTGTTCTTCGTAACGCACGCCGAAGTCGAGGCGCAGACGATCCGAGAGCTCCCATTCGTCTGCCACGAAGATGGCGATGTTCTGGCCGTCGTAGTTGCCGACGATGCGGGCTGTTGTGGCGCCTGTAATGCCTTCGCGAGTCACGAGCGCACCGTTGTTCAAGGTCGCGTCGATCAGACGCGCATTTGGTTCCGATGCGATCAGTGTGTTGTTGCCTAAGAACCAGCTGTCGTCCGAAGAGTAGTCGGCGAAATAGACCCCGACGGTCAAGGTGTTGCCGGTGAAGATCTCGCGGCTGAAGCGCAGATCGTTCGTGAACGACTCAATGTCCTTGTCGACAGCCCAGCGACCGACGACGATGACCTGTTGATCGAGCGGGACCGGCTGACCGCTGCGCGTGAAAATGGCAGTACCCGATGTGGCGGGGCCAGCCGCAGCAACAAGTGCGGGGTTGGCGTTGGCTTGCTCAATAGTCTGCGCGAGAAAATCGGCGAGAGACGTCGGATTCGGCCCCGTGAAGATGGCCACCGTATCCGCAGCGCCGGTCGTGAAATTTGCGCGGTTACTGATCGTCCACTCGCCAAGCGCAAGGTCGAGCGTTGCACCTGCAACGGTGAGGTTGATACCTCTGCCGTCGGCAAGATCGAGATCCCGGGTCACACCAGGGGCGGCTTCGATCGTGAAGTACCTCAGCTCATTGCTGTGGAACGTGTCTTCGCCGGGATCGAAACCGGGGTAGCGCGAGATATCTCGGCCTTCGTTGCGCGAAAGCAGGGGAATACCGGTGAAGAAGGCATTACGATCGCGCGTGTAGCGGGCGTATAGCGTTAACTCGCCGCTATCGAAGCTACGCGTGATCGTACCCACGATTTGGCCGCCCTTGTCGGCTGGGAACTCCGTTTCTCGCACACCGTCCGACTCCCGATAGAAGCCACCTAGGCTGAAGTACCAGTTGTCAGCAAGCGGACCGCCGTAGAACGCGTCGGCACGGTACAGCTCCTGCGCGCCGATCGTGGCGCGCACGATGCCTTCGGGAGTGTCGCTGCCTTTTTTCTGAATGAAGTTCACCGTCACGCCGGGTTGCCCGTTTGAGAAAATCGGGCTTGGGCCGCCGCGGAGCACCTCGACCCGCTCTACCGTCTCATCGAGCCGAAACAGTGTGGAGTTCTCGAGGAAGGACAGCGTGGGAGGAGGGAAAAGCGGAGAGCCGTCGAGCTGGATCGTGACAAAAGGTGCATCACCGCCGCCGGGGAAGCCACGAATGTCGATGTTTGCTCCCGATACACCGCCGGTCGGCTCGACCCAAAGACCCGGCACAATCTTCAATAAATCAGCAGTGCTCTTGGGTGCGATCCGGACGATCTCCTCGGCATCGGCCGTGGTAATCGAGAAGCTCGCGTCGAGCCGATCGAGACCTGTCGTCCGCGCGGTGCCCGTCACGATGATCTCGGAGATCGGCTCGCGCGGGGACTGCGATTGCGATTGCGCTTGCGCGAGTGCGAGCGACGAGGCGAGCGTCGTCAGGCCAAACGTACACGCACACCGCAAACCGGCTGCTGCTAAGACGCGCATGGCATGCCTCCACACGATCGCTGAAGCTGCACTCTTCGATTGCTGAGATGTCAAGTCAATACGCAGGGCCAACGACATCTAATGTATACATCCGGCACGGTATGTGATTGCACATATGCACACAGATCCGTGCACATCTGACACGACTCGCATGGAGCGCTACGTAGCTCTTTCATGAACGCTCAGAGATGTGCGAGCGCAAATCCGTCGATGGCGTGGCAAGCATCGCGAGTCGAGCGCGGGAACAATGAGGCTAAGGCATTGTGTCTTTCCATGCCGTCAGGAAGCGGACGGATCGACGCTTTAGATAGAGCGGTGCGAGGCCCGTCAGAGTACAAGTTGGGACGGTGCGTGCCAGGTGGCAGCCCAGAGCAGAGATACGTTACTTCAGATGCGCGCGACGATCGCTGATCTCGCGTAAGAGCGCAGTCAGCTTCTCCTGCTGTCCGCGAGACTCGTAAAGCTGTGCGATCCGCTCGCGCGCCATTCTCTTCGCATCGCGGTCAGCGCCTTCGTCGGTGGTGAGCTGTCGGAAAGTGGTCGTGAGATACTGCTCGGCTTCAGCGTATCGACCTTGTTTGAGGAACACTTCGCCAAGCGCATTCTTCGAGCGCGCAACGCGCCACTCTGGCGCATCGGTACGTCTCCAGCGGTGCATCGACGCGATGAGTGTCGCTTCGGCATCCGCCAGCTTACCTTGAGCGAGCAAAGTTTCTCCCAAGTAGTATTCCGCGGAGGCAACGTACTGATGGTCAGCAGGAAGGTTCTTCGCGAACAGCTCCAGGGTGTCGCGCAGGATACGCTCGGCTTCGTGCAATTTACGCTTCTTCAGCAGCACCGTGCCGAGAATCGTTCGCAGGAAACCGATCTTGAGCGTGACAGTGCTTCCTGCTTGCTCGTGGATATCGAGCGCCTCGCGGACGAGTCCTTCTGCAGCATTGAAATCCTGTTTCGCAATACTCAGTTGGGCGAGCAGGCCGAGGGTGTCTGCGACGGCGTTGTTGTTCGATCCATACACGAACCGTTGAGCGGCAAGCACTCTTTTCAAGATGGGCTCAGCGTCGTCCAGACGATCCCGATAAACGAGGATTCGTGCCAGGTTCGCCTCGGCAAAGATGCGATCGGGATGAGTCTCTGGAACCCTAGAGTAGATGCGAACGGCATCCTTCGCGTATCTCTCCGCTTGCACAAGGTCGTTTGCCCAAACGAAGGTGTTCGAGAGGTCCATGAGTATGATGCCGACGCGTGGATCGTCGGGGCCTCGCAAACTCTTGACGACCTCGTAGGCGGAGTTCAAATGCGCTTGCGCCTGTTGCACATTGCCGCGGAGCATCTCGAGTCGCGCCAGGTCGATAAGCAAAGTGGCATATTGCTCGGAGCGTGTGTTCGACACTCGCTGCGCCACCTTCAAGGCCTCCGCGAGCGTGCGGTCGGACTCTTCGTAACGAGCCGCCTCACGTTGCGCGACAGCGAGAGCCGCGAGCACGGGGCCGATCGTAGCGTCGCTGGCCTTGAGTTGTCTGTGGATTTCGAGGGCTTCTTCCAGGAAAGAAAGCGCCCGATCCGAGTGGCCCATCCTCATGTAGGAAACGCCGATCGCTTCGAGCAGACGCGCACGGACGTCCGGTTGTTGGCCTAGATCCGCACGGATGCGTTCGGCCGCCTGTTCCAGCAGCGTGCGTGCGGTTGGCTCCTTGCCGAAGTGCATGTATGGATCGGCTGCACTAAAGACGTTCAACATGAATTCGGAGACCATTTCGGCTCGTCGGCCGTCCTGGGTTGCACGCTCCAATGCCAGAGCGATTTGCTGGCGCTGCACGGACATGACGATTGCCACGCCGATGACAAAGAGCAGAAAACCGACACTGGCGATCACGCCTGCTGTGTGCCGACGTGCGAAGCGTTGGCCGTAGTAGAGCCAGTTGCCCTGTCTGGCCTTGACGGGCTCATCGTTGAGGTAACGACGTATGTCGTCAGCAAGTTGTTCGGCCGAGCTGTAACGGTGCTGCGGCTCCTTGCGCAGGGCTTTCATCACGATGGCATCGATGTCACCTGCCAAGTTGCGACGCAGGCGCTCGACGCTCGTCGAGCGGGCACTGGCGATATCGGCGACCGGAAACTCGTTGGCCGTGATCGCGTGCAGCAACGCAGCACTCGGTTTCTCCGGGTCACTCAGGCAGATCGCACGTTCCAGCTCGAGTTGACTGTACGAGGCAGGCACCTTGTATGGGCGCAGCCCACACACGAGCTCGTAGAGGATCACACCCAGGGAGTAGACATCACTCGCGGTTGTGATGGTGCCACCGAGAATCTGCTCGGGACTTGCGTACTCGGGCGTAAGAAGCCTGTCGGCTACCCGCGTCAAATCGGGCAGTGACCGGTGGTCATTCGAGCGCAAGAGCTTGGCGATCCCGAAGTCCAATAGCTTCGGAGTGCCATCCTCGGTCACCAGAATGTTCGCAGGCTTCAGGTCGCGATGGATGACCAGATTCTGATGTGCATATTGGACGGCTGCACAGATCTCGAGGAAGAGTCGAAGTCGTTCGCGAAGGTTGAGGTGACGACGGTCACAGTACTGATCGAGTGGCTCCCCCTCGACGTATTCCATGACGAGATAGGGCTGGCCCGTCTCCGTCTCGCCGGCATCCAGCAATCTGGCAATGTTGGGATGGTTCAGATTTGCGAGGATTTGGCGCTCGGCTCTGAAGCGCCCATCGAGGCCGACTTGCAGCGCAGCCGTGTCGATGACCTTGCAGGCGACCCGCGCCGAGTATTGCCGGTCAGCGCGCTCGGCCAGATAAACGGTCCCCGTTCCTCCTTGTCCCAAGATGGACGTGAGGCGATAGCTGCCGAGAACACGTCCCAACAGCGACTGTCGCTGATCCTGAAGAACGTGTGCGGAAGCGATGCCTATCGCACGCGACAAAGGCGACGTCCCTGCTCGCGAGATATTCGCAAGCATGGCAATCAACTGCTCACGGAGATCAGCGTCATCGACAGTCTGCTCATAGATGAAGCTCTGTCGCCGCGATGCTTCCATCTCCAGCGCTTGCTGGAACAAGCTCTGCAGCCGCGTCCACTGTTGTCTGTCGGTTTTCGCTATGCGCAGAGCCATCGGAGGTTCGCCTGAAGCGACAGCAGGGCGCACCTCCGGTTGACGCATCCGTCACGGGGTACGCAGGGCGATTTTGACTTATCCCCCACTGCAGGCAGCGAACTAGCCAACATTTCCAGCATCACATTGACGACCGTCGCGTTCCGGCGCGCATCTGTTTCCACCTCATCAGACCTCCCGTGTTACGAGCATCTTTTCTTTTTTTGTGACGCGCGTCACACTCAGCTCTGTGACACACGTCACACTCGCGCGCTGCTTATGCAAAGAAGCGGCAGCTTATGTCAAAACACCGAAAAGACTTGGCGTGCCTCCAATAGCACGTCTGGCGAAACGGGAGGAATCGAATGCGTAGCAATATGGCCTTTTTGATTGTGATTGGCTCGTTGTGCATGACGCTGCCAGCCATGGCGGCGGATAGCGAGTCAGCACTGGGCACAGCGCACGAGCTCGATGTGTCCCAGACGGTCGCCGTCAGTCTGCCTCCCTCGAGGCCTCCGGCGCAGATTGCGGTAAGCCTGCCGCCGTCGCGTCCCCCGGCTCAGGTCGCAGTGAGCCTGCCGCCTTCGAGACCTCCGGCCCAGGTGGCAGTGAGCTTGCCGCCGTCGCGTCCTCCGGCTCAGGTCGCGGTGAGCTTGCCGCCGTCGCGTCCGCCGGCTCAGGTCGCAGTGAGCCTGCCACCATCACGTCCGCCGGTGCACGTGGCCTAGTTGAGGAGCGCGCTGCATGAAATCGAAGCTGATACTCGCAACCATCGTGATGCTCGCCGTGACGACCTCGGCGGTGGCGCTTGTGGCGAAGCCAGAAGCGCGCGCTGCAACGGAGGTGTCCGACATCAAAGCTACGTTGCAGGCGGAAGCGGTGGCGCCGCGAGTTTCGTCTTTCGATAGACCTCTATAAGGCGGCGGGTTGCCGGCGCGGGTCCGCGCCGGCAACCATGCCTGCGCCCCAGTAGACGTCATGGCCCGGCGTTACTGCGAGCCGGTGCCGTTCCCCTTAGTCGAGCAGCTCGAGCACGTTTTCCGGTGGGCGTCCGAGCACTGCTCGATCACCTTTCACGACGATCGGCCTTTCGATCAGGATCGGGTGTTCGACCATCGCCTTGATCCATTCCGCATTGGAGAGTTCCTTGCCTGCGTACTTGGTCTTGTACGTGTCCTCTCCCTTACGAACGAGCTCCTGCGGTTTGATGCCAAGCAGCGCTACGATCCTTCGCAGCTCACTCTCGCTCGGAGGATTCTTGAGATATTCGACTACACGTGGCTCGATGCCGCGTTCCTTCAGAAGGGTGAGGGCAGCACGGCTCTTGCTGCAGCGTGGGTTGTGATAGATGGTGACCGTAGACATAGGTGATTCCTCATGGCACGCCGCGACTCGTGCGCTGACGTTTGAGATCGTGCAGAAAGCGAAAATCACGCAGCTCGAGTGATGCTCGGGAGCTGATCTACGGCAAGATCTTCGGCTATAGGGGACGATTCGTCGAGACGGTGGTTTCGATCTCCCGACGCAAGGTTGCTGGGCTTCTGGCACGGCGACGGAAGGTCTGTGCCGTCGTGGTGGTCATCCTGCCAGCGTGCACAGCGTCGCGAGGATAGGTGCGACCCACCGCAGGCAGGATGTTTCTAGTTCTTCGATCCCCAGCCGTCCGGCAAGTGCTCCATCTCATAGCCAACGGTTTCCCGAGTGATGGGATCGATGATGGGTTTGCCGCGCTTGAATGCGCCGGTCTGAATCGGCTTATTGGCGAAGGTTCCGTCCGCGTTCGCACGCTGGGCAGAGATGCGACCATCGTGCTCTCGGACGAGCACGCGAGCGCTGTCAGTATCGAGCAGCCAACCGATAACTTCGCAAGTCGTCGTCATTGTGATGCTCCGGATCGTCTGCTGCCTGGAACAGTGCAATAGCCATGCCAAGCGTCAGAATACGTCATATCGCGGTCATAGGTTCTCACGGCCAATTTTGATGTGACGAGAATCGTCACATCCTGACCTGAAGGTGTGGAAAGCGTTCGCAGGGAGGGACGCGGAGCAGGGAGGCTTGGGGCTCGGGGTACGAGCGAGGCTGCAGTCCCCAGCCCAGGCCCCGGGCCTAGAAATCCACTTCGATGCTGAGCTTCAGCGTGGGATCGGCGGTGTGTGAGGTCAATCCTTCGAGCAAGCCCAACCCAATGGTCAAGGTTGCGGCTTCTTCCTCACCGCGCTGTCTAGGACCGAACGTCAATGGATGTGCAAAGTAGAGCACTGGGCCGAGACGATGCTGGTCGGAGTCGCCGAAGCGTTCGGCCGCTTCGGACCGATGACCAGTGTTGCCGAGCCGTTCAATGGTCCCGTAGCCCTCGAGCGCCAAGGCCCAGCGCGAGGAGAACCGGTGCATGAGCTGGAGTGCGTAGGCAAAGTCCCATTTGTCATCGCGCGGCTCGTCTTGCTCGCGTTTGCCACCGAAGGCTCGCACAAGCGCCGGTACGGCAGCAAAGAACCATGGACCGGATTGATATTCGATGATCGGACCGAGTATGAGGCTGTTCGGGCCCTCTTGATCGATCGGTCCTTCGACTTCGACGACGACGCCAAGCCCAGCTCCGTCCTCATCCCGCGGCACGAGCACGGCTACGATCTCGGCGCCGATCTCCTCGAGGCGCAAGCCCTCGAATTCGTTCGCGAATGTGCTGCTGCCGGGATCGTCGATACGTTCGTTCTCGAGCTCGATGCCGAAGCGCATCTTCACGCGGCTCGTCCAGCCGATCTCGAGCTCCAGCGCATAACGCTCGCGGAAGAGAGCGTTCTCATCCATGATGACAGCGCCGTCCTCGTCGGTGGCGATTCGCCGCCGCGGCTGATCCCAGGCCCACGCATTTTGGCTCTGGAATTCGAGCAAGCCTGGTGCGCTCTCCAGTGTCTTCAGCTCGAATTGGCCGATGAATGGCTCGGCAGCGGCATGAGGGGAGATGACGGCGACGCACAAAGAGGCTAGACAACGCCGCCTGAGCCGAATGAACGGCTGCGATGGCGGGTGTGCTGGAACGCGCGAGCTCACGTGTGCATCTATCGCACGCCCGCAAGCGGGCCGCTATACGTACGCAGCCCAGCGCTACGCGAGGCGCGATAGCTCGTCGACTGCGCGTGCGGCCTCGTCTATCGCAGCATGCGCATAGGCACTCCATGCTGCGTCCGAGTTCGCGATCGCGACGCGACCGACGGGGACACGGGCGACATCTTGCAGCGACAACTCCTCATCGCTGTCGAAGAGGCTGTTGAAGCCGTAGGCGTATCCGTGACCCCATCGGAAGACGGTAATGCCAGCGACGTCTCGTTCTGGATCGAATCTTGATCCCAGTATCCGCGAAAGCTCGTCGAATGCGTGACGCTCGAACTCACGGTAAGGACTGCTTTGCAGTCGCTGGCGCCCCGCCTGCCAAGCAGCGCGTTGATCCCGATGGCCTGCCGTGACGGGAACGTGGACCAGATGAGCAACGATCGGGTCGCGTGGTGTTTTGGCAAATCGATATCCGCCCATGCTCACCGGGTAATCGAGCTTCAAGCGCGAGTAGAAGCCGATCGTGTTGTGGACATCGTGCACGCCTGCTTCCGCCCACGGTTCCCAGTTGCGTAGGGCAACTTTCACATAGACGATGGGGGCCTTGACGCTGCGGGAGAGTGCCATGCGCTGTCTCTCTGAGAGCTCTCGCATGATGTAAGGCAACATCGCATGATAGCCGGCGTATACGACTCGTTTGGCCTGAAGACGACGCAGGCGATTGCGCTCGATGTAACCGACGTCCACGCAGCCGCGGACGTTTCGCAGGCTGAGCACCGTGCTTTCGAGCCGAAGCTGGGTGCGCGGGTCCGCGTCGAGCTTCGTGTAGTCGAAGGGCGCGAGCACGATGTCGTGCATGGAGTTGCCGGGTGCAACGCCTGGCAGCAGTTTGCGGACGAGCAAGCGTGCGAGCGAGGCATTGCCGTCCGGGAAATGGTAGATGTAAGGCTCCTCAAGTTTTGCTGCATCGCTTGGGTGGATTGGAAGCCCTAGACCTTGAAAGCCCGGGTAGCCGCTGCTTGCTGCGACGAAAGCAGGTAACAGGTCGCTGCCAAGGGCGTAGAAGTGATGCGGTCGCATATGGAAGACGCGCGCCGCGCCCTGGGTGAGTCCCCAGTGCTTCGTCAAGAACGCGTGATAACTCAGCGACGCGAGCCTCTCGATTTTTCGTGCAATCGAGTCTCGCGGCCAGAAATCTCGCCGCTCCTGATAAAGTGCAACCAGCGCCGCTCGTGCCTTGGCATCGAGCGGAAACCCCTCGATGAACGCCCGAATAGGGCGTGCATGGAGATGCTCGGGCGGAATGTCGTCAGCAACGAGCCGCGTCGGATCGCCCGTCACCAACTTGTCGATGCCGAATGCTTCCCGTTTGAACAAGAGCCCGCGGGACAGACCGAGGTTCGGATACAGCGTGCGATCGAACGCGGTTTCAAGATACTGAAGGTCGATCCCGAGCTCCCGTAGCAGGCTCAGTGCGGGCTCGCTCCACAGACTGTACGGAGACTGGATCGATTCGCTGCCACCGTAGGTGATCAGCAAGCGTTTGCCGACCCGCATTTCGCAGCGGCGCGCGTGTCCGCCAAAGTCGTCATGATTGTCCAGGATGAGAATGCGAGCCCGCGGATGACGCTGGCGATAGAAGTACGCCGCTGCCAAGCCGCTGATGCCGGCACCGACGACGAGGAGGTCGACATCTCCGGCGCTCGGCAGGTTTTCGAACGGGAAGGCTTGCCCGTCTCGCAACGCATGCGCCGCCGCGTATGAAGCATCAGTGCTGCCCTGCATGCCGGTCAGCGCGGGTGGGTAGCTTTCCTGCGCCCAGACCATCGGCGCTGACGTCAGGGTTCCTCCAAGCGAGATCGCAACGCCGTTGAGGAAGTCGCGCCGCGTCATGCCCTCGGCCACCGCAGCCTCCACTAGCTCGGAAACCCGGGAGTGTACTGCCTCGGGAGGCCTGCGCTCGTGGTCCACTCGCGCAGGCACGGCCCGCTGTGCCTCGACTTGCAAAGCGAGGCCCCGAATCATATAGGGGAGTTGGTTTCGTTGGTGTCTTGGAGAGGAGCAGTAGATGGCCACAGGCTGGGCCGGCGATGGCGCCGTCCACGATCAAATCGAGGCTACGATTGAGGATGCAGTGAATCGAGCGAAGAGCCGCTTACCAAGCGGAGAAAGTCTCACGCACTGCGCACAATGCCTCGCTCCGATTCCAGAGGCGCGTCGGCGCGCGATTCCGGGCGTGCGACTCTGCGTTACCTGCCAGGAGGAGCAGGACCGTCAAACGACTCATTTCACTGGCTACAACCGCCGCGGCAGCAAAGACAGCCAGTTACGCTAATGTGGCGACTGGGGCCACACCGGTTTCGTTTCTTCTGCCCGCACTCTAAGCCGCGTGCTCGGAGCCCTGGTCGGCCGCGGGTCGTAGCCGAATGATGTCCTCGTCGCACCGGTAGTCCGATCCGCCAACCAGGCATTCCCTCACAACATAATTGGGTAAGATCGTCTACCTTACTGGCGACGCTTTCAGCACGCTTCCGCTGGGGAAAGCTGCTGGTGGCGACTCGAACAACCAATACGAACTCGAATCGGAATGCGGATTCCTCGAACTCGCATCGTCCTTGCGACTGCGCTGCTGGTCGCGCACGTTACGGAGGCGGCTCCATCCCTCACCCGTGCCCCTGACGTCACCTCGTCCAGGCGAGCGAACCTCGAGATGCAAGCGAGCGCGGGTTCGTATTGGACCTTGGCGGGTCGACCGGATGTTCGTTCTGCTTCGGTCGTGGTCTTCGACGAAGACGACGGATCGGTGCTGTATGCGAAGGATGCCGCACGGGTGCGTCCGATCGCGTCGATCACGAAGCTGATGACCGCCATCGTGGTGCGGGAGGCAAGTCTGCCGCTCGATGAGCCGATCACCATCACTGAAGCGGATCGTGATACGTTGCGGGGAACAACGTCGCGTCTCCTCATTGGCACGACGCTCACGCGCGACGATCTGCTCCATCTTGCCCTTATGTCCTCCGAGAATCGGGCTGCTCATGCGCTCGGACGGACTTACCCCGGCGGGCTGACTGCCTTTCTCCGTGCGGCGAACAAGAAGGCACGGGAACTGGGAATGACCACGGCGCGGTTTGTCGATCCCACTGGCTTGTCGAGTGGCAACGTTGCCAGCGCTCAGGACCTGGTCAAGCTCGTGCGCGCAGCCGCAATGGATCCACTGATCCGCGAATACTCCACGAGCCCCAGCCACGTCGTGGTGGTGGGCGGCAAGCTGCTGGAGTTCCGCAACAGCAATTCACTCGTCACGAAAGACGAGTGGCACATAGCACTGCAGAAAACTGGTTATACGTCTGATGCCGGGCGTTGCCTTGTGATGACGGCCTACGTGCGAGAGCGCCCGGTCGTCATGGTTCTGCTCAATTCCGTCGGTCGTTACACGCGTATTGCCGATGCACAACGTGTGCGTACATGGATGGAGTCAGGCGACGGCGTAGATCAGTTCGCGCGCTCGCCGCGATCGGCGGCATTCCATACCACCTATGCCGGCAAGGAAGACGGGGACGCCAAAGCGGTCTCTCACTAGAGGAGGCCGGGCGTAGCGAACAGGCGCGCGAAAGCGCGCTTTTCGCTCGAGCCCCCAAGGCGCGGCGTGCTTCCGCTTCTGTGCCCCCGCTGCGCACGCAGCGCGCGGCTTTCTCCTGCAGGTCTCGAGCGGCGTGATCGGCGCCCGCTCAGCAGCTACACTGCGCGCCTTCGATTGAGCGTGCCTACATGACCCCGCAGCATCCCACGGTTGATTCTCGCTCGTTTGCCGCGCTTCGTCATCCGGGCTATCGAGGTTTCTTTTTCAGCTTTGCCGGCGCGATGATGGCCGACAACATCGAGCACGTCATCAGCTACTGGGTCATCTTCGGCAAGTTCCAGTCGGCGGCGCTCGCCGGTTTCGCAGTCATCGCACACTGGCTGCCGTTCCTGTTGCTGTCCGTTCACGCCGGTGCGCTCGCAGATCGTTTCGATGCGCGCCGAGTGATTCAAGCGGGCATGCTGCTCTTCATGGGCGTATCGGTTGCCTGGGGCGTGTTGTTCGCCACCGACACGCTCGAGATGTGGCATGCGATGGTGTTGCTCGTCTTGCATGGTCTTGCAGGAGTGCTGTGGAGCCCGGCCTCGCAAGTGCTCTTGCATCACGTGGTGCCGCTCGAGACCTTGCCGAGTGCCGTGAGGCTCAATGCGACGGCGCGCCAGCTCGGGCTCTTAGCCGGTCCGGCCGTGGGCGGGCTCATCCTCATCGTGATGGGGCCGATCTACGGCATTTTCTTCAACGCCTTGTTGTACCTGCCTACGTTCCTGTGGCTCATGAGGGCTCCGTACGATCCTGCGGCCCATCCGAGAAGCCAGCGGGCCATCGGGGGATTTCGCGACATCTTCGACACGATCAAAGAAGTCGCAGGTCATCGCACTTTGTCGGCCATGATCGCACTTGCTGGCGCGGCCTCGCTTTTCATAGGCAATGCCTATCACGCACAGATGCCCGAATTCGCGCACGCGCTCGGGCAGACCGAGGCCGATTTCTACTACAGCATGCTGTTGGCAGCCGACGCGGCGGGAGCGCTTACTGCGGGCTTGGTGCTGGAAAGCCGCGGTCTGCTGCCGCCAAGGTCGCGCACGGCCTTCATGCTCGCCATCATCTGGTGCTGTGCTCTGGCAGGATTCGCGTTGTCGCCGTTCTATGTGCTGGCACTCGTGCTCCTTTTCGTGGCGGGGTTTACCGAGCTGTCGTTCAACTCCATGGCGCAAACGCTCGTGCAATTGAATGCACCGCCTGCCATTCGCGGCCGCGTGATCGGGCTGTTCACGATGTCGGCGCTCGGCCTTAGAACGTTCAGCGGCGTGTCGGTCGGTCTTGTCGGGAGCCTGATCGGCATTCACAGCTCGCTGGCGCTGAGCGCGGTAGCGTTCGCGCTGTTGAGCGTGGGACTGCTGCTGATGATGCGACGGGCACCTCAGTAGGGATCCGATGCCCGAGCTCGTGTACGCTGCGTGCATGGTGAGCAGCGCGTGCACCTCGTGGCCGGCGCGCGTACGCGCCGGCCACGACGGTCCCAAGCTAATGTCCGCTCGCAAGCGATTCTTGGGCAAGTGTGACGGGGCGGTATCCACCCCGCGTTCTGAAATAAAGCAATAGACCAAGATAGCTCAGCAGCATGATGGTCGGGAAGATCGTGATCTTCGCGAGCGCACCCTGTTTCGCGGCGCGTTCCACCGCGCGTACTTGTTCCTGCTGTTGGAATGGCAGCTGGGCGACTTTGTCTGCGTCGACAGCTGAGTAGCTACCGAGGAAATAGCTGTCTTGCCGTGCGATCTCGCTGTAGACGCCGGGTATCCGGGCTTCGATAGCGGTCTGTGCGGAGCGCTCCTGCATGTAGCCGATCAACGGTCCGCCGATCACACCGACAGTCAACATGCCGATACCGGCGATGGCATTGATCGTCAGTGCGCCTCCCTTCGGCGACTGTTCTGACGCGAGCCCGATCATCGTCGGCCAGAAATACGACTTTGCCACGCCGTAAACGGTTGCCGCAGCAAACACGAAGAAAAGTCCGGACGCGAACGAGAGCAGGTACAACCCGACGATGGCGAGCGTGGCGCAAATAGCGAGCAGGCCAAGCGGCGTGAACGCTCTGACGAGCGGTCCGGCGAAGAAGCGCAGCACCATCATCAGTGCCGATGTGTAGACCAGCACCCATGCAGCGTTGTAGCCGGCTTGCAGCATGGGTTCCTCCATCAGCCCGGTGATGGCCCCGTCCGTGCCGAGCTCGGTCGTTGCCACGGGCATCATGATGAGACAGAGGATGATCAGAATCGGGTGCCCGAGCGAACGACAGTACAAACCATAGGCGGCAACGGCGATCAGCAGCAGGCCATAGGTCACGATGTCAGACCAGCCGAAGACTTGTCCTAGCTGCCTGAAGACAAGGAATCCTGCGAGCGCAGCGCCGAGCACTCCGAACTCGGCGAGCATCTCTCGATAGGTCGTGCCGGAGGCGACGCGCTCCTGAACCGGGAAGTTGGCGCGTGCGAGCATCACGAGGTACACGAGCGCAGGAATCGCGAGGATGTACAGCACGACCCGCCAGTCGGACTGGACCATGTCGGCCAACGCGATTGTGATGATTCCACCCGCGACCAAGCCGGCCGGCCAGCCAGCATGCAGGATGTTGAGCCATTTCGTCTTCTCCCGCCTGAAGAGCGTCGCAACGACGGGATTGATGAATGCTTCGACAGTGCCGTTACCGAGGCCCAATATCACCGAGCCCGCATAAAGGTAGTTCCACGCTTCTTCTCGTGCCCGCAGCAGCGCATCACCTTCGAGTCCCGGGGCGTGTATTGCGCCGTAGGCCAGCATCGCCAAAGTGCCGTACAGCGCGTAGCAGATGAAGCTGAAGAACATCGCGGAGCGGTAACCTACGCGATCGATGACCAGGCTGAACAGGATGATGCTGATCGCGAAGGGCCAGATACCGGCTCCGAAGAGCTCCTGCGACCTAACGGCATCCAAACCGAATTCGGCTGGCCACACTGTGTTGACGAGAATCGCCCGTGTGATGAAGGCAGTCGATGTTGTTATCAGGGCGATGAAGCACCCCCAGAACAGAACCTTGTCGGCTTTTGAGTTCATTGTTGTATCCCCCAGAGACTCGGTTCGAGCGAGGTAATGTTCGCACAAATAAGACTGAGGGTGCGAGCGGGGCCTCGTGCGACTGTGTCAACAGTTGACAGCTCCCCTGCAGAGCAGGGTGGCCATCTGCGGCGGTGATATCACAGCGCATGGACCTGGATGGAGACGCTCAGGATCTGTCACGAGCGGCTCGGCACACCGTCAATTTGTAGCTCTTGCACCCGCAAACACGTACGAACCAGGCGGCGCTGCACGGCGTTCTAACGCTCAACGGAGGAGCGATCATGAATACTACTACCAGCAACGCCGCTGACATTCTGGTCGATGTACTCGCGAGCTGGGGCGTGGACACGATATTCGGTTTGCCGGGCGACGGTATCAACGGGATCATGGAAGCGATCCGCGTTCGTGCAGATCACATCCGCTTCATTCAGGTTCGGCACGAAGAGTCGGCAGCCTTCATGGCATGTGCACACGCGAAGCTCACCGGGAGGCTCGGGTGCTGCTTGGCCACGATGGGGCCGGGCGGCGTACACCTGTTGAACGGTCTATACGATGCCAAGTTCGACCGTGCACCGGTCGTCGCGATCACTGGTCTGCCGTATCACGATCTGATCGACACATTCACGCAGCAGGATGTCGATCACACCAAGGTCTTCAGCGATGTCGCCATGTACAGTGCCCGTGTCATGGGGCCGGCGCATGTCGAGAACGTCGCCTCCATTGCCTGCCGTCTTGCTATCGTGAACCGCGGCGTCACGCACTTGGCGATCCCGACAGACGTGCAGGAAGAGCCGCTCAAGGAAGCAAAGGCTTCGATGCGCAACGTCGCGCATCATGCGTCGTTTGCGACAGGGGAGGCAGTGCTGATGCCGACGCCTCGCGAGGTGCGCCTGGCAGCGGACGTCCTCAACAGCGCACAGCGCGTGGCCATTCTCGTCGGCCAGGGAGCGAGCGGCGCCCGGGAAGAAGTGCTGCGCAGTGCCGAGCTTCTCGCAGCGCCGATCATCAAAGCGCTGCTTGGCAAGTCGGTCGTGCCAGACACCGATCCGTTCACGACCGGCGGGATCGGGCTCCTCGGCACGCGACCCTCACAAGAAGCGATGGAGGAGTGCGATGCCTTGCTCATCGTCGGCTCGACGTTGCCTTACATCGAGTACTACCCCCGTCCTGGTCAGGCTCACATCGTGCAGATCGATCGCGATCCCGCGCGCATCGGCCTGCGCGCGCCGGTGGAAGTCGGGTTGGTGGGCGATGCGCGCGCAGCGCTCGAAATGCTGAATGCGCATCTGCACCGCAAGGCCGATCGCAGCTTTCTAGAGCGCGCACAACGCCGAATGCAGGAATGGCGGCGCTTGCTCGAGGAATCCACGCGCAGCGACCAAATGCCGCTCAAGCCAGGTCGACTCGCGCGTGAGGTCAGCGAGCGCATCAGCTCAACCGCTATCGTCACCTGGGATTCAGGGCACAACACCGGTTTGCTCGCCCGCTACATCGATGCCCAGGATGAGCAGGTTTTCGTGGGCTCGGGAATGATGGCCTCGATGGGTTGCGGCGTCCCGTACGCCATCGCAGCTGCGCTCGCCCATCCTGATCGGCAAGTTGTCGCCTTCGTAGGCGATGGCGGTCTGTCGATGTTGCTCGGTGAGCTCGCCACGATCGTGCGCTATCGTCTGCCGATCAAGATCGTGGTCGTCAAGAACAACACGCTCGGGCAGATCAAGTGGGAACAGATGATGTTCCTGGGTAACCCGGAGTACGAGTGCGATCTACAACCAATCGACTTCGTGAAAGTAGCGGAGGGTTTCGGTATCAAGGGTTTTCGCGTGGAATCCGCCGAGGATTGTGGGGCAGTGCTGGAAACGGCGCTGTCTTACCGCGGCGCGGCGCTCGTCGAAGCGCCGGTCGAACCCAACGAGCCGCTCCTGCCGCCCAAGCGCATCGACCGGTACGCACGCAATCTGGAATTGGCGCTCGAGCGTGGCACGTCCGGCGCTGAGCAGATCCGTCGCGTTCTCGAGCAGGAGCCAGCGCGGACCATGTGGCAGAGCTGATCCGAACTGACGATAGGCACCAGGCCGGCTTGTAGCGTAGACGCGCAGTGCGCGCTGTTGTGGGCCGTGATCTAGCGGATCTTGAGTCGAGCCACGCGGGCGCCTCACTGCGCGACGATCAGCAAACCTGATGAGCGGTCGTCGTGGAGTTGCCGGGAAAGTGGCTCCCCGGGCTGGATTCGAACCAGCGACCAACGGATTAACAGTCCGTCGCTCTACCGCTGAGCTACCGGGGAACGTTCAGGCAGGCTCAATGGAAGGGCCGCGATTTTGCTGAGCGTGACGCGGGGTGTCAAGGAAGCGTGCAGCTTCATGGCCCTCCAGTCCGCTCGTCGCTGGACAAACGGCTTGCCATCCCGTGCGTATGGCAAGCCGTCCCCAGCGCAGCGACCAGACCGTCTCACGCAGCGCGCGCCGCCTTCAGCACCTTGTCCATCCGCCGCAGCGCTTCCTCGAGCGTCTGCATGCTGCAGGCGAACGACAGCCTGATATGGTTCGGTGCGCCAAAGCCGCTGCCCGGGACGACAGCGACGCCACCATGCTCCAGCAGGTGCTCGGCGAAGGCATTGTCGTCTTCCGCCCCGACGAGCTGCAGCGCTTTTTCGACGTTGGCAAACGCGTAGAACGTGCCCGCGCCGCGCAAGCACGAGATGCCCGGCAGGTTGTTCAGCCCCTCCACCAGGAAGTCGTGGCGCTGCTTGAAATGCTTGTTCATTTCACGCACGCACTCCTGGTCGCCCTTCAAGGCAGCCACGGCAGCCTTCTGCGCAATGGACGACGGATTCGATGTGCTTTGACCCTGGATCGTGGCCATTGCCGTCACGATCTCGACCGGGCCACCGCAGTACCCGATGCGCCAGCCCGTCATGGCGTATGCCTTCGAGACGCCGTTGGTGGTCACCGTGCGGTCGTACAGCTCAGGGTTGACCGCGGCGAAGCTTGCGAAGGGCTCGTCAGCCCAATAGATGTGCTCGTACATATCGTCGGTGCAGATGATCACCTGAGGATGCTTCATCAGCACCTCACCAAGCGCCCTGAGCTCGGCGCGCGTGTAGGCGGCGCCCGTTGGATTACACGGGCTGTTGAGGATGACCAGGCGTGTCTTCGGGGTGATCGCCGCTTCGAGCTGCGCTGGCGTGATCTTGTAACCTTGCTCGGGGCCCGCATATGGGGTCACAGGCACGCCGTCGGCGAGCAGCACCATATCGGGATAGGAGACCCAGTAGGGCGCGGGGATGACGACCTCATCGCCCGGGTCCACCACGGCAAGGATCAAGTTGAAGATCGTCTGCTTCGCGCCGGTCGAGACCAGAATCTGGTTGCGCTTGTACTTGAGACCGTTCTCGCGCTCGAACTTCGCGATGATCGCATCCTTGAGCTCGACAATGCCTTCCACCGGCGTGTAACGAGTAAAGCCGTTGCGAATCGCCTCGATACCGGCATCCGCGATATGCAGCGGCGTATCGAAGTCGGGCTCTCCAGCGCCAAGGCCGATGATGTCCTTGCCTTCAGCTTTCAGCTGAGCAACGCGGCCGGTTAGGGCGACAGTGGGCGACGGCTTGACGCGCTGAACGCGCTTGGAAACTGGTAGACTCACGAGGGCACCCAACGGAGGAAAATTGTCCGGATCAAATATTGTAAGGCGAACGTCGATCCGCCTCTAGCGTTTGCCCGTGGCGTGTAGTCGCGGAGAGTCATGTTCTTCTTCCCGTAGCCTGCAGACTACAGCCGGTAACCAGGACCATGTCCGATTTGCGATTTCAACTATGCTGCGACTACGAGCCTGCCGGCGATCAACCGGAGGCCATCGCACGGTTAGTCGAAGGGCTAGAGGCGGGTTTGTCGCATCAAACCCTGCTGGGCGTCACGGGGTCTGGCAAGACCTTCACGATCGCGAACGTCATCCAGAGAGTACAGCGCCCAACGCTCGTGCTGGCGCACAACAAGACGCTCGCGGCGCAGCTGTACGGCGAGTTCAAGGAATTCTTCCCTCACAACGCCGTCGAGTATTTCGTCTCGTACTACGACTACTATCAGCCCGAGGCGTACGTGCCTTCATCGGACACGTATATCGAGAAGGATGCCTCGATCAACGAGCACATCGAGCAGATGCGCTTGTCAGCGACCAAGGCGCTCTTGGAGCGACCCGACGCCATCATCGTTGCGACCGTATCCTCGATTTACGGCTTGGGCGATCCGCAGGCATACCTGTCGATGGTGCTGCACCTGTCTCGCGGGGACAGGATCGATCAACGTCAGCTGCTGCGCCGTCTGGCGGACATGCAGTACACCCGCAACGAGACAGAGCTGACGCAGGGCACCTATCGAGTGCGCGGCGACGTCATCGATATCTTCCCTGCAGAGTCCGAGCGCGAGGCGCTGCGCGTCGAGCTGTTCGACGATGAGGTCGAATCGCTGACCCTATTCGATCCGCTCACCGGCGAAATCAAGCGCAAGGTGCCGCGCTATACGGTGTTTCCTTCCTCGCACTATGTCACTCCGCGCGAGCGGATCCTGACCGCGGTGGAGCAGATTCGCGAGGAGCTGCACGACAGGCTTCTGGAGCTGAAGGCTGCGGGCAAGCTGGTTGAGGCGCAGCGCCTCGAGCAGCGCACGCGTTTCGACATCGAAATGATGCGCGAAGTGGGCTACTGCGCCGGCATCGAAAATTACTCGCGCTATTTGTCCGGACGTGCCGCGGGCGAGCCGCCGCCGTGTCTGTTCGATTACTTGCCGAAGAACGCGCTGCTGATCGTGGACGAAAGCCACCAGACAATCCCGCAGCTCGGCGCCATGTACCGCGGCGACCGTTCGCGCAAGGAGACCCTGGTCGAATACGGTTTTCGGCTGCCGTCTGCGCTCGATAATCGCCCGTTGCGCTTCGACGAATGGGAGCGGCTTGCGCCGCAAACGATCTTTGTGTCGGCGACGCCAGGCCCGTACGAGCTAGAGAAGTCCGGACAGGTGGTCGAGCAATTGGTGCGTCCTACGGGCATTGTGGATCCACAGGTCGAAGTGCGTCCGGTGCGCACGCAGGTCGACGATGTGTTGTCGGAGATCAGGAAGTGCGTCGAGCGTGACGAGCGCGTGCTGATCACGACGCTGACGAAGCGCATGGCGGAGGATCTGACCGATTATCTGGACGAGCACGGCGTCAAGGTGCGCTACCTGCATTCCGACATCGACACCGTCGAGCGCACGGAGATCATCCGCGACTTGCGCTTGGGCAAATTCGACGTCTTGGTGGGGATTAACTTGCTACGCGAAGGCCTGGACATGCCCGAGGTCTCGCTCGTCGCGATCTTGGATGCGGACAAGGAAGGCTTCCTCCGATCGGAGAACTCGCTCATCCAGACCATTGGGCGCGCTGCGCGTAACGTCTCCGGCCGAGCGATCCTGTATGCCGATCAGATCACCGGCTCGATGCAGCGCGCGATCGACGAGACGAATCGCCGCCGTGCCAAGCAACTCGCGTACAATGAGAAACACGGGATCACGCCGCGCGGTATCAAGAAGGGCGTAGCCGACATCATGGAGGGCGCATACTCCGACAGCGACCGAGGTGGGCCGTCGAAGGTCGAGGAGAAGCGCAGCGAGTACTCGAAGCTCACTCCAGAGCAGGCTGCGAAACGAATCAAGAAACTCGAGCAAGAGATGTTCAAGCACGCGCGCAACCTCGAATTCGAGGAGGCAGCGCGTCTGCGCGACGAGATCGCAAGACTGCGACGAGTCGAGCTGGGGTTGGTGCCCGCAGCGACGGCCAAAGCCTGAGATGGCACGGACCGCGAGAGAGTGTCCGATGCGACCTTGCTTACCTGCGCACTCGTCGTTATCCTTGCCGGCCTTTTTCCGGGGCGCGCGTAGCTCAGCGGTAGAGCATCACCTTGACATGGTGGGGGTCACAGGTTCGATCCCTGTCGCGCGCACCACCTTTTTCGTTGGCGCCGCCTTCTCGAAGGGAGAAGGCGGCGCCAGGTTGCCCGTGCGCAACCCTGGACGTTGGTACGATCTCGAGCGGCGACTCGCCGCTTTTCTGGCCAGCATTCCGTTGCCAGCAGCTCAGTAACCCGAACAATGCCCGTCATTACTCTGCCGGACGGCAGTCAGCGTACCTACAGCGAGCCGGTCACGGCCGCAAAAATCGCTGCCGACATCGGTCCCGGCCTGGCCAAGGCGGCAGTTGCAGCCAGAGTCAATGGCAAGCTCGTCGATCTGTGCGACCCGATCGATGAGGATGCCTCCGTCCAGATCATCACCCCCAAGGATCCCGAGGGGCTCGAGGTCATCCGTCACTCCTTCGCCCATCTGCTCGGTCATGCGGTCAAGCAGCTGTACCCGACCGCCAAGATGGTCATCGGTCCGGTGATCGAAGATGGGTTCTATTACGACATTGCCTACGAACGGCCGTTCACCCCCGAAGACCTGCAAGCAATCGAGACGCGCATGCGCGAGCTTGCGCTGAAAGACTACGACGTCATCAAGCGCATGACGCCACGCGAAGAGGTCATCGAGACATTCAAGAAGCGCGGCGAGGATTACAAGCTTCGTCTCGTGGAGGAGATGCCCGATGTCAAGGAGATGGGGCTCTACTACCACGAAGAGTACATCGACATGTGCCGCGGCCCGCACGTGCCGAACACGCGTTTCCTGCGCGCTTTCAAGCTGACCAAGCTCGCAGGCGCCTATTGGCGCGGCGATGCGCGCAATGAGCAGTTGCAGCGCATCTACGGGACGGCGTGGGCCGACGAGAAGAGCCTGAAGGAATATCTGGCGCGACTCGAAGAGGCGGAAAAGCGCGACCATCGCAAGCTCGGCCGTGCGCTCGATCTCTTCCACATGCAGGAAGAGGCGCCGGGCATGGTCTTCTGGCATGAGAAGGGCTGGCGCATCTACCAGACCATCATGCAGTACATGAGCGAAGTGTGGCGCAAGAACGGCTATCGCGAGATCCGCACGCCTCAGCTCGTCGATCGTTCGCTCTGGGAGAAGTCCGGACATTGGGAGAACTTCCAGGAGGACATGTTCGTCACGGAGTCCGAGAAGCGGGTGTTCGCGGTCAAGCCGATGAACTGCCCGTGCCACGTGCAGGTCTTCAACCAGGGCGTGAAGAGTTACCGGGACTTACCATATCGCCTCGCCGAGTTCGGCTCGTGCCATCGCAATGAGCCCTCTGGCGCATTGCACGGGTTGATGCGAGTCCGCGGCTTCGTGCAGGACGATGCCCACATCTTCTGCGAGGAGCATCAGATCGAGAGCGAAGCGATCCGCTTTCTCGACCTGTTTCACCAGGTGTACGAGGATTTCGGTTTCAAGGACATCGCCTATAGGCTGGCGACGCGTCCCGAGCATCGCATCGGTTCCGACGAAGTGTGGGACAAGGCCGAGAAGGCGCTCGCCGATGCGCTCGACAAGCGTAATCTCCCCTGGCGGGAGAAGCCGGGTGAAGGAGCTTTCTACGGTCCCAAGATCGAGTTCACACTCAAGGATTCCATCGGCCGACTGTGGCAATGCGGCACGTTACAAGTCGACTTCTCCATGCCGGAACGGCTAGGGGCGAGCTACATCGCGCATGACGGCTCGAAGAAGGTGCCGGTCATGCTCCATCGAGCAATTTTTGGTTCGCTCGAGCGCTTCATCGGCATCCTCATCGAGGAATATGCTGGAGCTTTTCCGACTTGGCTGGCGCCCGTGCAAGCGGTCATCATGAACATCACGGATCGGCAGGCCGACTATGTGCGGAAGGTCACCGAAACCCTGCAAAATCAGGGGCTTCGGGTCGAGTCAGACTTGCGGAACGAGAAGGTGGGCTTTAAGATTCGCGAACACACACTACAACGCGTCCCATACCTATTGGTAGCTGGTGATCGCGAGGTAAGTTCGAATTCTCTGGCCGTGCGCACGCGCAGTGGCAAGGATCTCGGAGCGATGCCCGTCGAGGTGTTTGCTCAGAAACTTGCCGAGGAAGTCGCGAGCCGCGGCCGGACTCGTTTGGAGGTATAACGCATCGCTGCTCCTACTGGTAAGCGCATTAGGCGCAACGAAGAGATCACGGCGCCGCGTGTGCGCGTGATCGATGCTCAGGGCCGCCAGGTTGGCATCTTGAGCCGTCAGGAAGCATTGGAGATGGCGCAGGACGCGGACTTGGATCTCGTGGAGGTCTCGCCGACAGCGGATCCGCCGGTCTGCCGCATCATGGACTACGGCAAGTTCTTGTTCGAGCAGAACAAGAAGGCGCATGCGGCAAGACGCAAGCAGAAGCAGATCCAGATCAAGGAAGTGAAGTTTCGCCCTGGAACGGAAGAGGGCGACTATCAGGTGAAACTGCGCAATTTGATCCGCTTCCTACAAGAAGGCGACAAGGCCAAGGTGACGCTACGTTTCCGCGGTCGCGAAATGGTGCATCAAGACGTCGGTCGCGAGCTGTTGAATCGTGTGCAGCAAGACTTGGCGCCGTATGGACAGGTCGAGCAGATGCCGCAGATGGAAGGGCGGCAGATGGTGATGCTGATCGGACCCAAGAAGAAATGAGCTTCGCTCGTTTCTTCGCGAATGCAAGGTAGGCGGCGTGTTGCTTGAAGCGACGCCGCTTCGCCTTGCTCGCACTGAAGGCTCGTTTTGGCGAGCCACACAACAAGTGAGCAACGCATCGTATGCGTTGTCCCGCCCGACAGGGTGTTCCGATGAACATTCCTCAAGGGCTATAACCCGAGCCAAGGAGCTCTTTTGTCATGCCTAAGTTGAAAACCAATCGCGGGGCGGCGAAACGCTTTCGCAAGACCGCCCACGGGTTCAAGCGAGCCCAATCTCACCGTCGTCACATCCTAACCAAGAAGCCGAGCAAGCGTAAGCGCCAGCTGCGTGCATCCAGCATGATTGCGAAGCAGGACCTGGGGCGGCTCGCTCAGTTGCTTCCACACGCGAAGTGAAGGAGTGACACATGGCACGCGTTAAGAGAGGCGTCGTCGCCGGCGCTCGCCACAAGAAAGTACTCAAGAAGGCGAAGGGCTATTACAACGCTCGTCGCAAGAGCTATCGCGTTGCGAAGCAAGCCGTCATCAAGGCCGGTCAATACGCTTATCGCGATCGCAAGGCCAAGAAGCGCACCATGCGGGCGCTCTGGATCACGCGTATCAACGCCGAGGCTCGCGTTCACGGCCTGTCCTACAGCAAGCTCATCGCTGGCATGAATGCGGCGGGCCTTGCAATCGATCGCAAGGTGCTTGCCGACCTCGCCATGCAAGATCCTGCCGCGTTTGGTGTGATCGCGCAGAAGGCCAAAGAAAGCCTCCTCAAGCAGGCGGCGTAGCGCTGCCTGCCTTGGGCGCTGGGGCACATCCGGACACTGAGCCCTGGCGATAGCAAGAGGCGAATGCACGTTGCGTGCATTCGCCTCGCTGGTAATCTGCATGGCGGGCTCTGCAGCGTGCTGCCTCTGAGCCAGGGCCCAGCAGTCCGTACACTCCGCATATGACCGACACTGCTGCAGATCTTTCTACCCTCGTGGCGGCGGCTTGCGCCGAGATCGCCGAAAGTCAGAACGTCGAGCAACTGGAGGCGATTCGAGTTCGTCTGCTGGGGAAGAAGGGAGAGATCACGGCGCGGCTCAAGGCGCTCGGCAGCATGGATCCAGAGACGCGGCGAGTCGCCGGTGCGAAGATCAACGAGGCTAAAGAGAAGCTGCAGACCGCGATCGAAGAACGGCGCGCGCAGCTCGAAGAAGAGCTGCTGGCGCGGCAGCTTGCGAGCGAGACGGTCGATGTCACCTTGCCCGGCAGAGGACAACGCATCGGTGGTCTACACCCGGTGACACGCGTGCGCCGCAGGATCGAGCAGATCTTCAAGAGCGCGGGGTTTCAGATCGCAGACGGTCCCGAGATCGAAGACGACTGGCACAACTTCGAGGCGCTCAACATCCCTGCCAACCACCCGGCGCGGGCGATGCACGACACGTTCTACTTCCCCGACGGGCGCCTGCTACGTACTCACACTTCTCCCGTCCAAGTGCGCGTGATGGAGCGGCAAAAGCCGCCCGTGCGGGTCATCGTGCCCGGTCGCGTCTATCGCTGCGACTCGGACATGACGCATACGCCCATGTTTCATCAAGTCGAGGGGCTCGTCGTGGACGAGGGCATTTCCTTTGCCAACTTGAAGGCGATCCTGCACAGCTTCATGCGGGCGCTGTTCGAGAAGGACGTCAAGATGCGACTGCGCCCATCGTACTTTCCTTTCACTGAGCCGTCTGCGGAGGTCGATATCTCGTGTGTTTCCTGCGGTGGCTCGGGCTGTCGGGTGTGCAAGAACACTGGATGGGTTGAGGTCGCAGGCTGCGGCGTCGTACATCCGAACGTGCTGCGCGCCGTCGGTATCGATACCGAGCGCTACACAGGCTACGCGTTCGGGATGGGGATCGATCGGTTGACGATGCTTCGCTACAACGTGAACGACATCCGCATGTACTTCGAGAACGATCTGCGGTTCCTCAGGCAATTCGCATGAGACACGACACGGTGCACGAAGCGCAGCGGGTGGAAGACGGTGCCTGCGCGCAGGCGCATGCACGAAGCTATAGCCTACAGCCTACAGCTCACGCACTATGAGAATCAGCCTCGATTGGCTTCGCGATTGGGTCGACGTCGGGAGCGACGTAGCTGAGCTTGCGCACGCGCTCACGATGGCTGGTCTGGAAATCGAAGGTGTGCATCGAGCCGGTCCGGAGCTCAATGGGGTGGTGGTCGGCGAGGTGCTTGCCGTCGAAAAGCACCCCAACGCCGAGAAGCTGAGCATCTGCCGAGTGTCGGATGGCCGCGAGCAGCTGCAGATCGTTTGTGGCGCACCCAATGTGCGTGCAGGGATGAAGGCTCCGCTGGCCAAGATCGGCGCCGTGCTGCCAAACGGCGTGACCATCAAGCAGGCGAAGCTACGCGGCGTCGACTCGTTCGGCATGCTGTGCTCCGCCAAGGAGCTGGCGCTTGCCGAGGATGCAAACGGCCTCTACGAGTTGCCTGCGACCTTGACGGTGGGAGCGCCGCTCAGCGAAGCACTCGCTTTGAACGACACGATCCTGGAGGTGAATCTCACGCCGAATCGAGGGGACTGCATGAGCGTCCTCGGTCTCGCGCGCGAGGTTGCGGCCATTCGCAGGACACCGCTACGCAATCCAGCCCAGGCGCGCGTCGAAGCCGTCATTGACGAGACCTTCCCCGTCCGTCTCGAAGCTCCTGAGGCTTGCTCCAAATTCGTCGGGCGTGTCATCAAAGGGGTCACCCCGGATGCACGCTCGCCCTTCTGGATGCAGGAGCGCCTGCGCCGCGCCGGCATTCGCCCGATCAACGCAGTCGTCGACGTGACCAACTACGTGATGCTCGAGCTGGGGCAGCCGATGCATGCGTACGACCTCAGCTCACTGCGGGGCGCCGTCGTCGTTCGACACGCGAGAGCGGGTGAGACCTTGACGCTCCTCGACGGACGCACGGTCGAGCTGACACCGGATGTCCTGGTGATCGCCGACGAGCACACCGTTCTGGGCATGGCCGGCGTGATGGGGGGCGAGAATTCCGGAATTCGTGCCACGACGACCGATGTGTTCCTCGAGGTTGCCTACTTCGATCCGGACAGCATCGCCGGTCGTGGGCGTCGGTACGGCCTCATCACCGATGCCTCGCAGCGTTTCGAGCGAGGTGTCGATCCCGAGTTGCAGGAGCGAGCGAGTGAGCGGGCGACACAGCTGCTGATCGAGTGCGCCGGCGGGCAACCCGGACCGTTGCATGTCGTGCGACACGAAGTACCGGTGCGCGATCCGATTCGTTTACGCCACAAGCGCGTGCAGCGTGTGCTGGGTGCGGCGATCTCAGCCGACGAAGTTGCAGACTGCCTGCGCCGCCTGCAGATCGAGCTGCGGGAAGCCAGCTCGGACGGCGCGACAGCCTGGCTGGCTGTTCCGCCGTCTTGGCGATTTGACCTGCGGATCGAGGAAGACTTGATCGAAGAGGTCGCCCGTCTGTACGGCTACGACAATATTCCCGAGACGCCAGCGCCGACTTTCGAAATGGTCGCGCCGTTCACCGAAGCTCGCGTGAGCAACGAGCGCGCGGCCGACGTCCTCGTCGATCGGGGTTATCAGGAGGCGATCACGTACTCGTTCACCGATGCGCGCGCTCAAGAAGAGCTGTGCGGCGACGCCGGCCTCGCACTCCAGAACCCGATTTCCGCTGAGCTCGGTGCCATGCGCGTCTCGCTGTGGCCGGGACTGATCGAAGCACTGCGACAGAATCAGCGGCGACAGCAAACACGGGTGCGCTTGTTCGAGATCGGTCGACGCTACGCAAGCGAGGATGGTGCTGAGACCGAGGTGATCGCTGGATTGGCGGCCGGTCCACGCATGCCCGAGCAGTGGGACGTGCAGGAGGTCATGGTTGACTTCTTCGATGTCAAAGCCGATGTCGAAGCGCTTCTTACCTTGACAGGGGCGAAGGATGAGTTCCGGTTCGTGCGAGCGGAGCACCCGGCCTTGCACCCCGGTCAGAGCGCGCGAATCCTGCGGGGCGACCGGCCGGTGGGCTGGCTGGGCGCGTTACATCCCCGCCACGTACAACGGCTTGATTTGACATATCCTGCGGTGCTGTTCGAGCTGGAAACTGCATCAGCGCTGGCTGCACGGGTGCCGGCTTATGCCGAGATCTCGAAATACCCAGCCATCCGGCGCGATATTGCGCCGATCGTGGATGAAGACGTCGCATCCGAGGCCGTGATGCAAGTTGTGCGCACCAGCGCCGGGACATTGCTGAAAGATCTCGACATACTATCGGTCTACAGCGGCCCGCAGATCGAGAAAGGCAAGAAGAGCATAGCCTTAGCGCTCGTTTTACAGGATACTTCCCGGACTCTAACGGACAGCGAAGCTGATGCCGTTGTGGCGCGGATTCTGGAGAGCCTGCGCCGTGAGCTCAACGCTAGGATCCGAGAATAGACAATGGCGCTGACCAAAGCTGACATCGCAGAGGCACTGTTCGATCAACTGGGGCTCAACAAACGCGAGGCGCGCGAGCTGGTCGATTTGTTCTTCGAAGAAGTGCGTGCCGCGCTGGCGATGGGTAAGCAAGTCAAGCTGTCGGGATTCGGCAACTTTGACCTTCGCGACAAGAATCAGCGCCCGGGGCGCAATCCAAAAACAGGCGAGGAAATTCCGATCAGCGCACGGCGGGTCGTGACATTCAGACCGGGACAGAAGCTGAAGGCTCGAGTCGAGGCTTATGCTGGAACCAGGCAATAACAACGAGTTGCCGCCGATTCCTGGCAAGCGCTACTTCACGATCGGCGAGGTGAGCGAGCTGTGTGGCGTCAAGCCGCACGTGCTGCGCTATTGGGAGCAGGAGTTCCCGCAGCTCAAGCCCGTCAAGCGCCGCGGCAACCGGCGCTATTATCAGCGCCAGGACGTGCTCATCATTCGACAGATCAGGAGCCTTCTCTACGAGCAGGGCTTCACGATCGGCGGTGCGCGCAATCGCCTGCAAGGCGAGGAAGCCCGTGACGATCTCACGCAGGCCCAGCAAATTATTCGGCAGGTTCGCATCGAGCTCGAAGAGATCCTGCGCATCCTGCGACGCTAGGGTGCGGACCGCTCGTGTAGCGCGGGCGCGCTTCTCATTCCGATTCCTTGGAGAAAATTCGCTCAAGGGAGCATGCCTGTGGGGCGGATGCGGGCTGGCGCGATCGCCAAAGCAGCAAGCGTCACGAAGGCAGGCAAGGAAGGATTGGTCGGGACGGCGAGATTCGAACTCGCGACCCCTTGCACCCCATGCAAGTGCGCTACCAGGCTGCGCCACGTCCCGACCAGGGCCGCGATGCTATAGGCCACGGCGCCGACTTGCAACTTCGCAATTGCGCCGGCGTATCCGTGACCGTCGCGCATGCGCGCGTTACTATCGAACCCCCATCGATTCTTGACGGCGCATGCCACAGCCGAAGCGTTCCAGGGCAGCAGGGGCAGGGCTGCTCATCGTTCTCACCCTAGGGATCTTCAAGGTCGCGCCGGCCGCGGACACCCATGCGGCGGAGCCGGCGATTCGGCGGGCACTCGAGGCTGTTCGTGTCGATCCGGAGGCAAGTCGCCGCCATGCTGAGCGCGCGCTTGACGTATTGGCGCGCCTGCCGAACGTCGAGCTCGAGATCCGGGCGCGGCTGATTCTTTGCGACTACTTCTCCGAACGGGATCGTGCACAGGCTGAAGAGCAGCTGGCTCGAGCGCTGGCGCTGCTCGATCAGGCCGAGCGAGTGGGTCTGCGCTCGGGCGTGCTGGCCTGTCGTGGCACGATCAGTGAGACGGCGGGCCACAACGCTACGGCGCTACAGCTCTACGAGGAGGCGATCGAAGCCGCAACGGCCGCCGACGATCGAGAGATGCTCGCCAATGCGCTCTATGCGCGCGGTTATCTACTGGGCCTGCAAGGGCAGTATGCAGCGGGATTGGCGGATCTGAAGCGAGCGCAGTCGATTTTCGAGGAGATCGACCTGCCTTATCACGCGCTGACTGCGCTCAATGGCGTGGCCATCCTCTACAACCGCATGGGCGAGTTCGCGCAAGCGCGCGATATGTACCGTCGTGCGCTCAAGGAGCAGCGCGCAGCAGGCTTGCGCCGGGAGCTCGTGGTCACGCTACACAATCTCGGCCGCGCGTATGAGAACTTGGGCGACTGGACACAGGCCCAGGCGGCTTTTCACGAAGCTGCTGAAATTTCCCGCCAGCTTGGCTACGCACGCGGCGAGGCGTACGCCTTGCGAGGCCTCGCGGCGGTGGCGAATGCGCGCAACGATGCCCAAAGGGCGCTCGACATCCTCGCGCGAGCCGAACGGCGCCAGCGCGAGACGCCCGATGCGCGGCTGCATGCGCAAATCCTGCTCGCGCGCGGCGTCGCGCTCCACAAAGTCGGGCAGTTGGTCGAGAGCGCGGCGGTGCTCGAAGAGGCAGCAAGAGTGTTCGAAGCTGCCGATTCGTTGCACGAGCTGCGCAAGGCTTACGCCGCGCTCTCCGCCGTGTATGCGGACATGGGTGCATGGAAGAAGGCGTATCTCTATCTGAACCACGCCAAAGAGACGTCGGAACGGTTGTGGCAAAACCAGATCGATCAGCGCTTCGCAAGCCTCAAGGTCGAATTCGACACGGTGGCCAAAGAGAAGGAAAACGCGTTGCTCGTGCGTGCAAACGAAGTCAGTCAGCACGCGCTTGCCGCCGAGCGTCGTGCGCGAGCATTGCAAGGCGTCGTGATCGTGCTCACTGCGGTGCTGGCAATCCTGCTCGCTGGCTTCGCGATCGGTCAGTGGCGCACGACGCATCGTATGCGGCACCTGGCGCTTACGGACGAGCTGACGGGTGTGCCGAACCGGCGTGCCGTCTTGAGCCGGCTCGAACGACTCTTGAAAGACGGCCGTACCGCCTGTGCGCTGCTCATCGTGGACATCGATCACTTCAAGCAGATCAACGATCGCTTCGGTCATCCGGAGGGCGATCAGGCGTTGCAGCTCGTGGCGCGCTGCTTACGAGATCAGGTCTGCGATCCAGCGTTCTTCGGACGGCTGGGAGGTGAAGAGTTCGCTGTCGTGCTCCCGAGCGCGCAAGTGGGCGAGGCACGAGCGCTCGCCGAACGCATCCGCGAGCGGATCATGGTGCTCGATGGCCTGCGTTGGCTCGAGGATCGGCCGATGACGGTCAGCATCGGGCTGACGATCTCCACGCCCGGCGACACGCCAAGCACGATGCTGCAGCGCGCAGATGCCGCGCTCTACGAAGCGAAGCGTGCTGGACGCAATTGTGTGCGGATCCAACCTCTACCTGAGAAGCCTTCGCACGTGCTGCAGATCGACGCCGCAAGCGACGCACAACAGCATGCCTGAGATGGCTCGGGAGCGACGCTGAAGCTCGTGGCCCCCTCAAACCCGCCACCTTGAGGGATGCTCGCACTGCTGCCGAAGATGCACGGTTCATCCAGTCGCAGGCACGATCGTAACCAAACTCATCGACATGCGTTTCGGGAGTGAATCGGGCGTTTCGAGCGAGATGAACGTACTCGTGGAGGTTGCATATCGGCACTTGGCAGCGCTGCTCGGAGTGGTCGTAGCCTTCTCTGTTGCGAGCGCACGCGCAGCAGAATCGCCTCCCTCGGGAATCGTCGTGCAGGGAACGCGCGTCTACGATCCCGATCGGGAAGGCGATCCAGTCGTCAACAACTTGCAACGACGCACTTTCCGCTTTTTTTGGCAGACGGCCAACCCGACCAACGGTCTGGTACCCGACCGCTTTCCGTCGCCTTCCTCGGCAAGCATTGCAGGCGTAGGTTTTGCGCTCACGGCTTACGTCGTAGGCGCCGAGCGCGGGTACATTTCGCGTGCGCAGGCGCGCCAGCGCACGCTGCGCACGCTGCGCTTTCTCGCCGAGCTCCCGCAAGGCCCGCAGGAAAAAGGCGTTGCCGGCTACAAGGGCTTTTATTACCACTTCCTGCACATGCACAACGGGGAGCGGTTCGGCACCTCCGAGCTTTCCACGGTCGACACCGCGCTGCTGCTCGGTGGCGTGTTGCTGGCGCAGACCTATTTCGACAGCAACGAGAGCGCAGAGAACGAGATTCGGCGCTTGGCCAGCTTCATCTACGAACGTGTGGACTGGCAATGGGCGCTCAACGGTGGCAAGGCCATCTCTCTCGGGTGGCGGCCGGAAAGCGGCTTTATTCCCTTCAGCTGGTATGGCTACAACGAGGCGATGCTGTTGTACGTGCTGGCATTGGCATCGCCGACGCATCCGGTCGATCCGACGTCCTGGGACGAATGGACGAAGACTTACGATGATTCCTGGGGCACTTTCAGCGGCCAGGAATTTCTCGCTTTCGGACCGATGTTCGGTCACCAGTACTCGCACGTGTGGATCGACTTTCGCGGCATCCAAGATCGTTACATGCGCGAAAAGGGCATCGATTATTTCGAGAACAGTCGCAGGGCCGCGTATGCGCAACGCGAGTACGCGCGCAGCAATCCAATGCGCTGGCGCGGGTACGACAGCGAGATCTGGGGCCTGACGGCGTGCGATGGACCGGCCAATACCGTGCAGCGTTTCGGTAACGAAGAACGGGGCTTCTTTACGTACATGGCACGCGGGACTGCGGCACCGCAAGTGGTCGACGACGGTACGATCGCGCCGACAGCAGCGATTGGCTCGATCGCATTTGCCCCCGAGATCGTGATCCCGACGATCCGAGCGTTCCGTGCTCGCTACGGCGAGCACCTCTATCAACGCTTCGGCTTCCTCGACTCGATCAATCCCAGCTTTACGTTCACCGACGTGCCGCTGCGCCACGGGCAGATCATCGAGAACGTCGGCTGGGTTGCCACCGACTACCTGGCGATCGATCAGGGGCCGATCGTTGCCATGATCGAGAACTATCGCAGCGAGCTACTTTGGACCATCATGAAGCGCAATCCATACATTCGTCGCGGCCTGGAGCTCGCCGGTTTCAGCGGCGGCTGGCTCGGTCCGATGAGCAGTTCACGGCATGATGCGGATGGCGAGAGCCAGAAAGGTCGGTCGAAGGAAGACAGGCAGGAAGAAAGTATCGAGGCGCCCGTCAGCTCCGGGCAGTAGCCGGGTCTTCGTTGCGGTTTCTTCAGTCATTAGTTTTTGAGTTCCATGTTCACTGCATGTCACGTCATCACGATCACCACGGACTTCGGCCACCAAGGCCCGTTCGTCGCCACGATGAAGGGCATGATTCTGTCTCGTTTCCCGGAAGCGCGGATCATCGACGTGACGCACGAGGTCCCGGTTTACTGGCCTGCGGAGGCGGGATTCTGGCTGTCGCGGGCCTACATGTACTTTCCCAAAGGCTCGGTGCACGTGGCCGTCGTGGATCCTGGCGTCGGTACGAAGCGCGACATCATCGGCGTGTTGGCGGATGGACACGCTTTCTTGGCACCGGACAATGGGCTCCTGGCACCCATCGTGAACCGAGTGTCGGATGTGCGCATTCACCGGCTCGAGGTGAGCGCCATTGCCAAACGCTTGCAGCTGGCGCCGCCGAGTGCCACCTTCCACGGTCGCGATGTCTTCGCCCCCATCGCCGCGGAAATTGCCGCTGGTCGTCTGCAGGTCGGCGACCTCGGCCCGCCGGTGCAGGACATTGTGCCTTCCTGGGTCGAGGAACCGACGGTGACGAGCGAGCAGGTCACCGGCGTCGTCATCACCGTCGATCATTTCGGCAACCTTATTACGAACATCGAAGGAACGCTGCTACAGCGCTTCGCCGCGCCTGTGGTGCGCACGGCTGGTCATACCTTCCCGATTCGTAGAACGTACGGCGATGTGAGCCCGGGCGAGTTCCTGGCGCTCGTCAATTCTTTCGGCGTGCTCGAGATTGCCCGTGCCGAGCAAAGCGCGGCGGAGGCGCTGGGACTCGGTCGCGGCGCTCCCGTGAGCGTGACAGAGGCTTGAAATTCTGCTATTCGCGCGAATATCTGCGCCCCGTGCCGTTGCCGCCCGACAGCACAGGAGCCGTCCGGCGCCGACTCGATGCGACACCCATTGAAAACGGCAGCGCTTCGTATATAGTCCGCAGGCTTTTCCAACCCCGCTGCGAGCCAATCTGATTGATTTCATTAGCTTTTTCCGGATGGCTCAAGGCGCTTCTCGGAGGACGGGAGCGCATGCCTCCTGAAGCTGAGGGGTCGGATGCCCGAACGACGACGGAATGGGTCTGTAACTGGTGTCCGTAGGTGTAGGAGCGCATGGTGGAAAGAGACGACGACTTCGATCTCGACGATGAGTTTGTCGACAGCGACGAGGAGGAGCACAACTACGAAAGGTTCCTGGAATCGGGACGACGTGCTCGCTCGGGCGCTGCCAAGAAAGGCAAGGCTGCTTGGAGCAAGCTCGAGGATGTGCTTGCCGAGCGTCGCCTGCAGAAAGAGCTGAGAGACTTCGACTACGAGTAGAACGTATCGCGATGCGGCCTCTATGGCCGCATCGGCAGGCGGTCGCTGTAACGATGGGAAAAGCAGTCGCAGTGGTCGCCAAGCACCGTTCCAGTGTGGCTCAGGACGCTCTCTCAGGAGCCGTTTCCCTCGAAACAAGATGAAGCGCCAGGCGCATTCCGGCCAGCGTCTGAAGCGTAACCGCGCCGGATCTATCTCGCGTATATGGGGTCTAGCATGACAACGGTTTCTCCCACGTCCGGCGCCTCGCCGTTTGTGGTCCTCAAGTTCGGCGGCACCAGCGTTTCCTCGGTGTCGAACTGGAAAAACATCGTTGGGGTGCTACGTGACCGCCTCGCCGAAGGATTGCGGCCGGTCGTGATTCATTCCGCCTTGTCTGGCGTCACGGACCTGCTCGAGCAGTTGCTCACTCAAGCGCTCGAAGGAGAGTGGGAGCCGCTCATGAATCAGATCGAGCAACGCCATCGCGACCTGGCTCGGGATCTCGGCGTGACGCCGACCCCCGATTTGGAAGACCAGTTCCGGCGTTTGCGCCAGATCGCCGCAGGTATCGCTCTGGTCGGCGAGGTGAGCGAGCGTGTGCGCGCACGCGTGATGGCCCAAGGCGAGCTCATGGCGACACGCCTCGGCGCCGCATTCCTCGCCTCACAAGGCTTCGACGTCGTATGGGTCGACGCTCGTACCATTCTCAAGGCCGAGCCGCGCAAGAACGCGACCGCGCGCGCGAGCTACCTGTCCGCGACCTGCAGCTACGAGCCCGATTTGGAGTTGCAGCAGCGCTGGTCGCGTCCCGGCACCATATGGATCTCGCAAGGATTCATCGCGAGTGACGAGAACGGCGATACCGTGCTGCTCGGGCGCGGAGGCTCGGATACCTCCGGTGCCTATTTCGCAGCCAAGCTTCAGGCGCGCCGCTACGAGACCTGGACGGATGTCCCTGGCATGTTCAGCGCCAACCCACGCTCTGTGCCAACGGCGCGACTCCTGCGCGCGCTCGAGTACGACGAGGCACAGGAGATCGCCAGCGCCGGCGCGAAGGTGCTCCATCCCCGCTGCATCATGCCCGTCAAGCAGTACGGGATTCCTCTGTACATCTACGCGACGCAGAACCCGAAGCTGCAGGGCACCGTGATCACCACGCACGGAGGTAGCTCAGCCGCACAGGTCAAGGCAGTCACGATCAAGAAGAACATCACGCTGGTGTCGATGGAGACCGTGGGCATGTGGCATTCGGTGGGGTTCCTCGCCGATGCATTCCAGGTTTTCAAGCAGCACGGCTTGTCGATCGACCTCGTCTCGACATCGGAGACGAGCGTCACGGTTTCGCTCGACCCAGCGGCCAACACACTCGATCGTAAGACACTCGATGCGCTCGTGCTCGATCTTTCGAAGCTGTGTCGGGTGCAGGTCATCGGACCGTGCGCAGCCGTCAGCCTCGTCGGCCGTAACATTCGTGCCATCCTGCACCGCCTCGGCGATGCTCTCGAGTTGTTCGAAGAGCAGCGGGTGTATCTGGTGACGCAGGCAGCCAACGATCTGAACATCACGTTCGTGATCGACGAAGAACAGGGCGATCGGCTCGTTGGACGTCTGCATGAAATTGCGATCCGCAAGATGACCGCCGATCGCGTGCTCGGCCCAACTTGGGAGGAGCTCTTCGGCGCGCCCAGCTCGTCGCAGATGCTGCACCGGCACTGGTGGTACAAGCGTCGCGAGGACCTCCTGCGAATCGCCGCAGAGCACAGCGCCGCATTCGTGTACCACCGCGCCACGCTGCGCGAGAAGGCACGTGCCTTGAAAGCGCTGCCCGGCATCGACACAGTGCTGTATGCCCTCAAGGCAAATTGGCATCCGGAGATCTTGCGGACGTTCGCCGACGAGGGGCTCGGGTTCGAGTGCGTCTCGCAAGCCGAGGTGGAGCACGTGCTGAGATCCGTGCCGGACATCGATCGCAAGCGCATTTTGTTCACGCCGAACTTCGCGCCCCGTTCGGAATATGAATGGGCGCTCGCGCACGGCATCACACTGACGCTCGACAATCTCCATCCCATTCGAGAATGGCCAGAGCTGTTCAAGAAACGCGATGTATTCGTGCGCGTCGACACGGGTTACGGTCGCGGTCACCACGACAAGGTGCGCACGGCCGGCGCCCATTCGAAGTTCGGCGTGCCGTTGTCCGAAATGGACGAGCTCGAGAAGCTCGTCAAGGCAGCTGGCGCACGGGTTGTCGGTCTGCACGCACACACGGGCAGCGGCGTGTTCCGCATCGAGAACTGGCAGGAGGTCGGCGAGACGCTTGCCAGCCTGACCGAGCGCTTCAAGCACGTGCGCACAATTGACTTGGGCGGCGGGCTTGGCGTACCGGAACGGCTCGGACAGCCCGGAGTGGCGTTGTCGGAATTCGGTGAAATGCTCGCCGCGTTGAAGGCAGCACACCCGAATCTCTCGTTCTGGATTGAGCCTGGCCGTTTCCTCGTTGCCGAAGCAGGCGTGCTGCTCGCCACGGTCACGCAGACCAAGGGCAAGGAGGGTGTGCACTACGTGGGCGTGTCCACAGGCATGAATTCTCTGATTCGCCCGGCGCTGTACGGCGCGCACCACGAGATCTTGAACCTGACTCGCATCGACGAGCCCGCTTCCGAGGTCGTCAATGTTGTCGGACCGATCTGCGAGAGCGGCGACCAGCTTGGGGTGGATCGGCTGTTGCCTCCGACCTACGAGGGCGACGTGCTGCTCATCGCTACGGTCGGCGCCTACGGACGCGCCATGAGCTCGACCTACAACATGCGCGAGCCGGCCACTGAGGTCATGCTCGATTGACGAAGGCGGGCGACGGCCGCCTGCTATTGTGTCGCTTTCGCCGAGTGTCGTTGCTCGAGTTCCCGCACGACGTCCGAGAGCGACAGATTGCGGCTCTTGAGCAGCAGCGCGAGATGGAATAGCAGGTCGGCCGATTCCGCGATGAGACGATCGTCGGGTTGCGTCACCGCTGCCAACGCAACTTCGACACCCTCTTCGCCGACTTTTTGCGCGATACGTGTCGGTCCTTGTGACCACAAGCGCGCCGTATAGCTTCCGTCGGGACGATCGCGGATGCGCTCGGCGATGACCGACTCGAGACGCGTGAGGAAGGACAGTGTCTGCGCGTCGATCGGAACATCGCCAAAGCAGCTGCCAGCGCCGGTGTGGCAGGTTGGCCCTTTAGGCTCTGCAAGGATCAGCAGCGCATCTTTGTCGCAGTCTGCTTGCACCGACACGAGCTCGAGGAAGTGCCCAGAGGTCTCGCCCTTGGTCCATAGCCGGTTCTTGCTGCGGCTGAAGAACGTGACTCTCTTCTGGGCGAGCGTTGTCTGCAGCGCCTCGCGGTTCATGTACCCGAGCATCAACACGGCACCGCTGCGTGCGTCCTGCACGACCGCAGGTAGCAAGCCGTTGCCTTTCTCCCAATGGAGCGAGCTCGCATCATCGATTTTCATGGCCTGACCTCGATGCCTGCTTCGCGCAGGTATTGCTTCAGCGTGCGAATGGATAGCGCACCGCTGTGGAACACGCTGGCAGCCAACGCGCCGTCCACATTCGCCATCTTGAATACTTCTGCGAAATGCTCCGGCGCACCTGCACCACCGGATGCGATCAACGGCACTTTGCATTCGCGGCGCACGGCGGCCAGTTGCTCGAGGTCGTAGCCCCGCCGAACTCCGTCACTCGCCATACAGTTGAGCACGATTTCGCCTGCTCCGCGCGCTTGCACCTCTCTGACCCAGTCGAGCGTGCGACGCGCAGTATTGCGCGTCCGACTTGGATCACCGGTGTATTGGTAGACCTGATAGGTGCCGTCCACTGTTTGACTATCGATGCCGACGACGACACATTGCGAGCCGAACCGTTCACTCAAGCGCGTAATCAATTCCGGATCGGCGAGGGCAGGAGAGTTGATCGAAATCTTCTCGGCACCCTCGCCGAGGACTTCTTCGGCATCCGCAACACTACGAATGCCGCCGGCTACGCAGAACGGAATATCGAGCACGCGGGCCACTCGGCGCACCCAGGCTCGGTCGACCGAGCGGCCTTCGGGGCTCGCGGTGATGTCGTAGAAGACCAGCTCATCGGCGCCCTCGTCACGATAGCGTTGGGCGAGCTCGAGGATGTCCCCGACCACGACGTGATCGCGGAAGCGCACGCCTTTGACGACTTTGCCGTCTTTTACGTCGAGACACGGGATGATGCGTTTGGCAAGAATGGCCGCAACTCCTCTGCAGAGATTGTGTTCTCGAGCATGGCCTTGCCGCTGATGACTGCGGCGACGCCACACTCCTGCAACGATCGAAGATCGGTGCCAGTGGCCACGCCGCCCGAGGCTTGCCAGGCGATGTTCGGAAAACGCCGCACCGCCTCGCGATACAGCTCCAGGTTGGGCCCGCTCAGGGCGCCATCGCGTGAGACGTCCGTGCAAAGCACATGCTTCAGTCCCCGCGGAGCATAGTATTCGACTTGTTCCCAGAGCGAGATCGACGAGGTCTGTTGCCAACCATGCGTCGTCAAGCGCGGTGTCCCGGATGCATCGATGCGCACATCGAGCGCAAGCACGAGTCGCTCTGGCTCGATCTCACCCAACCAGCGGGCGACTTCCTCCGGCTGTGTGGCGGCGACACTGCCGATCACGGCCCGCTCGACACCGAGTGCCAAAAGCGATCGTACGCGCTCGAGATTTCGCAAGCCGCCGCCTACCTGTAGCCGCGCGATACCGCGTGCTGCGAGCTGCTCTACCGCTTGACGATTGGGCTGCTCGCCATCTCGCGCCCCGTCCAGGTCGACGACGTGCACCCTTCTTGCGCCGAGCGCCGCATAGCGCTCGAGCACGGTTACGGGGTCATCGGAATAGACTGTTTCTGCTGCAAAGTCGCCCCTGAGTAGGCGGACGCAGCGGCCGGCCTTGAGGTCGATGGCTGGAATGAGCTCCATTGATCTATGCCTGGTACTTGACGTGATCTGCAGCGCTTCAAAGTCGCAGGAAGTTTCGCAGCAACAATGAGCCAGTTTGCGCTGAGCGCTCCGGATGGAATTGCACGCCGTAGATGTTGTCTCGCTGCACGATGGCAGAGAACGTCTCACCGTATGTGCACCAGGCCATGGTGATATCGCTGGTCGGCACACAGTAACTGTGGACGAAATACACGTATGCGCCGGGCTCGATGTCGGCCAGGAGTGGGCTACGCTCGACGAACTCGAGCTGATTCCAACCCATGTGCGGAATCGTCAGGCCGGGCTTGTCATCGAAGCGCTTGACACGCCCCGGCAGCAGCCCGAGACAGTCGACATCACCCTCGTCTGATGCTTCGAACAGCAGCTGCATGCCGACGCAAATTCCCAGGATCGGCTGAGTCAGCGTACGTATCGTGTCGATCAGTCCGGCCTTGCGCAGACGTTCCATACAGTCCGCTGCCGTGCCGACCCCCGGCAGGAGCACATGACTCGCTTCGCGCAGCGCGCTCGAGTCCGACGTCAGGACCGAGTCGACGCCGAGTCTTTCGAGTGCAAAGCGCAGCGATGCGATGTTCGCGCCGCCGCTGTCGATGATGGCCACGCGCGTCACAGAACACCCTTCGTGCTCGGCAGCTCGGTGCCGCAGATCTGGATCGCCTGACGCAGCGTGCGTCCGAGCCCCTTGAAGCACGCCTCGATCATGTGATGCGTATTCTCACCGGTGACGCGGATGTTGATCGCCGCACCAAGCGACTCGGCAAGCGAGCGAAAGAAGTGCGGCACAAGCTCGGTAGGTAGCTGGCCGACTTGATCGCGTCCGAATTTACCCTCGAACACCGAATAAGGACGTCCGCCGAGGTCGATTGCCACCTGTGCGAGCGATTCATCCATCGGTAACAAGAATCCGTAACGCTGGATGCCACGCTTGTCGCCGAGCGCCTGCTTGAGCGCCTCGCCCAAGGCGAGGGCGCAATCCTCGACCGTGTGATGCTCATCGATGTGCAGGTCACCCTTGCACGTCAGCTCCAGTGAGAAACCGCCGTGCTTGGCGATCTGTTCGAGCATGTGATCGAAGAAACCGATGCCGGTGCTGACGCGAATGGGCGACTCGCGATCAAGATCCACCGCAATCGTAATGTCCGTTTCCTTGGTTGTGCGCGTCACGCGCGCGACACGCTGAGGCCGCGCCAGACGGGCAGCAATCTCGCGCCACGTGAGCCCTTCAGGTCCGCCGAGTTGCAGGCCGCGCACGCCGATGTTGCGTGCCAGCTCTAGATCCGTGGCGCGATCTCCGATGACATAGCTGGCGCTCTTGTCGATCGTTTCCGTGCGCAGGTATTCGTCGAGCAGACCGGTCTTCGGCTTGCGGCACGAGCAGCCGTCCTCCTCGAAGTGAGGGCAGATGAACTCGCGCTCGAATGTGATGCCTTGTGAGGCGAGCAGGGCGCGGAGAAACTCGTGCGGCTCCTTGAAGCTCGGTTCCGGAAAGCTCGCCGTGCCGAGCCCGTCCTGATTGCTCACCATCACGAAGGTATAGCCGGCATCGCGCAGCTGCAGCAATGCAGGAATGACATCCGGCATGAGCGCGAGCTTCTGCAGACTGTCGATCTGCTGATCGGGCGGCTCGACGATCAAGGTGCCGTCCCGATCGATGAAAAGAACCTTCTTGCCACTCATGTCGTTGCTCCGCTCGCCTCTCGGATGCTCTTCAGCAGCCGATCGTTCTGTTCTGGTGTGCCGACCGTGATGCGCACACAGTTTGCAAGACCTGCCTGTGAGCGCGGATCGCGAATGATGAGGCCGGCCGCAGTGGCCGCTTGCAACACACGGTCGGCATCGGTGCATTCGACGAGGAGAAAGTTGGTAGCGCTGGGCCAAACGCGGCGTATCAGCGGCAGCTGTGACAGCTGCTGCGCAAGGCGCGCGCGCTCGGCGAGGATGGTTGCAATCCGCGCGCGAGCCTCTTCGCGATGACTTGCATCGGTGAGATCGAGCACGGCTCGGATCGTCGGCTCGGGAATGGCGTAGGGCGTGAGCACTCGCGCAAGCAGGGACACGATCTCAGGGTGAGCGATCAGCGCTCCGCAACGTGCACCCGCGAGCGCATATGCCTTCGACAACGTTCGCAGCACCACCAAATTGGAGTAACGGCCGAGCAGTGTGACGGCGCTTGGCGCGTCGGCGAACTCGATGTATGCCTCGTCCACCACGACGAGCGCTCGGTCTGCCAGCGCCTGGCAGAGCTGCTCGATGGTGGTGTGCTCGATGAGATTACCGGTGGGATTGTTCGGGGAGCACACGAAGACGATTTTCACGCCGTCGCGCCACGCCGCAAGCACACCTTCCGTGTCGAAGGCGAAGCCGCGCTCGCGCAGGAGCGGCACCTCGATGACGCCTGCCCCCTGGATGCGCGCGGAGACTTTGTACATGCCGAAAGTGGGCGGGCAGATGATGACGCTGTCCCGCTCGGCGCGACAGAATGCGCGCACGATCAGGTCGATGCCTTCGTCGCTGCCTCGTCCTACGAGCAAGTTCTCGGGCGCCACGCCGTACAGCCGTGCCAAGTGAGTCAGGAGCTCTACCGGCTGCGGTTCCGGATAGCGATTGAGGCCTGCGACACTGGTATCCCCGCTCGCACGCCAGGGCATCTCATTCGCATGCAAGCGTTCCAGCGAAGGCTCCCAGCTGGCGTGTTGATACGGTTGCAGCGCACGTATATCGGGCCGTGCAAGCTCCAAGATCTTCATGACATCCTCAGCTCAGGAGCGGGTGAGATGCGCCAGTCGCACTTGCACTGCGTTGGCGTGCGCATCGAGGCCCTCGAGCTCTGCGATGCGGATGGCAGTCGGACCGAGATCCTTCAAGCCGTCTGCAGAGAGCTCTTGTACGGTGATCCGCTTCAAGAAGTCACTCAGCGACAAGCCGCTGTAGGCGCGGGCGAATCCATAGGTCGGGAGCACGTGATTCGTGCCGCTGCAATAATCTCCCATCGTCTCAGGCGTCCAAGGCCCGAGGAACACCGACCCCGCGTTGCGAACATGAGCAAGCCACGCGCGTGGCTCACGCACTTGCACGATCAGATGCTCAGGCGCGTATGCGTTGCTGACCTCGAATGCTGCCTCGATCGAATCGACGAGAATGATGCGACTGTGCTCGATGGCGGCGCCTAACGTGCTCTCACGACCCAACCGTCGCATCTGCGCCTCGATCTCTTTGATGACCGCTTGCGCCAGCTCGGAAGAGGTTGTGACGAGCATGACTTGCGCATCCGCGCTGTGTTCGGCTTGCGCGAGCAAGTCTGCGGCGACGAAATCGGCGCGCGCGGAGTCGTCTGCAATCACGAGCACCTCGGACGGTCCTGCAGGCAAGTCGAGCGCGGCGCCTTCGGGATCGTTGGCGCACAGCAACTTTGCTGCCGTCACCCAGGCATTGCCGGGGCCGAAGACTTTGTCCACTTTCGGGATCGTTTGTGTGCCGTACGCCATGGCGGCGATGGCTTGTGCGCCACCGACCTTGAAGACGCGCTCCACCTGACACAGCTGCGCCGCCACGAGCACCGCGGGATCGGCAGTGCCGTCCTTGCGAGGCGGCGTGCACAGGATGCGTGTGCGGCAGCCCGCGATCGCAGCCGGCACGGCCGTCATGATCGCCGCAGAGGGTAGGGGCGCAACGCCCGCCGGCACGTAGAGTCCCACGGCATCGATGGGCCGATAGTGCCTTTCGCACACGACCCCAGGCGAGGTCTCCAGCACCAGGGTCGGTGCGCGCTGGGCTTCATGGAACGCACGCACGTTCGCGATGGCGCGCTCCAGTGCGGCGATTTGTTCCGCGCTCAAGGCCGCTTGCGCGGCAGCGTATTCAGACCGAGATACTTCGAGCGCGTCGAGACGCACGCCATCGAAGCGTTCGGTGTACTCATGAAGCGCTGCATCGCCACGTGTTCGCACGTCCGCGACGATCGCGCGCACCTTTCGCTGCAGCTCCTCGCCATCTTCCTGTGCGGGCCGCCGTAGGGCGGCGCGACGCTCGTCCGGGGTGAGCTGCGACCAAGAAACAAAGGAAATCGTCATGCGAGCATCTTCTCGACTGGCAGCACGAGGATGGCGCTCGCGCCCGCACTCTTGAGGCTCTCGAGCGTTTCCCAGAAAACGTTCTCGCGACACACCGCATGCACTGCGACCTTGTCCGTGCTGCCTTCGAGCGGCATGATCGTCGGCGCTTCGCTGCCGGGAAGCAGCTTGCGGATTTCCGCAAGCTTGGCGCGCGGCGCGTGGAGCATGATGTACTTGCTCTCCTTGACCTGTTGGACGCCGTCGATGCGCATCGTCAGGCGCCGGATCCATTCTCGCTTCTCAGGCGAAACCGGGACCGGCGTGGCGATGATCGCAGCCTGGCTTTCGAGGATCGTCTCGGCTTCCCACAGACGATTGGCAGCGAGCGTCGAGCCGGTCGAGACCAAGTCACAGATGAAGTCCGCGCGACCCAAGCGCGGAGCGATCTCGACGGCACCGGAAAGCGTCACGATCTCTGCTTCGACGTCATGCTCGCGCAGGTAGCGGGCGAGGATGTTGGGGTAAGTCGTAGCAATTCGCTTGCCCCGAAGGGAAGTGACGCCCTTGTATTCCACTCCTTCGGGCACGGCGATGGACAATCGACAGCGGCCGTAATCGAGCGTCATGAGCAGCTCGAACAGCGGCGAGATTCCGCGCGCCTCGAACGCGAGACGTTTCTCCTCGATCACGTTCAGGCCGACGATGCCCAGATCGCACACGTCCTGCTGCACGAGATCCGGTATGTCGTCGTCTCGTACGAACAGCACGTCGAAGGGCATGTTCTCGCCGTAGCACATCAGCTGATCCTTGCCGCGGCTGTACTTCAAGCCGCAGCGGACCAGCAGATCGAGCGAGTTTTCGGTCAGACGGCCGGATTTCTGAACTGCGACCTTGACGCGCGAGCTTTTGTCGATCATTGGGCTGATGCCGTTAGAGGTATGAAGGATGTGGCACGTAAGAGGTGCGCCGTACGTTCCATGTTGGGAGTGCGCTCAACTCGTGCGCAGCTCTTTCGTGCGGCTTGCAGCGAGCGCGTAGCCCCCGTGGCCGTTCGTGAGGTACCGAGCGACACGCCCGATCGTCGTCACACTCACGCCGGTTTGCTTGTGAATCTCGCGATAGGGAACACCTTGCTGGAGCAATCCTACGACTGCCCAACGGTCGGCCAGCGCCTGCAATTCAGCGGGCGTGCACAGATCCCGAAAGAATGCCCGACATTCCTCGACGGTGCGCAAGGTCAGGATTGCAGAGAACAATGCACGTTCTGCCAACGCTTCCTGACGAGGGCTCAATGTGCGGCGTCCTTTCATGCGATCGCTTGTAACAATGTATTAACGTATTAATACATTAATACAGCCGCTGGGGCCGAGTCAACGCAAGGTTGCGTGGAGGCTCCGGCAGACACCTGCAGAAAAGCTGCAATGGTGCAGGTGTGATTGCGTAGCAGCCATCCACGTCATAGACTTCGAGACGCTCATCGAGACCGGCTGAGGGGCAGGCCCTTTGAAGCCGGGGCAACCGTCGAAACTAACCACTTCGAAAAGGTGCCAACTCCTGCGGCCGGGTCACCGACCGACAGATGAGTTGCTGCGTAACTCCTTGGTGATCAAGGGGAAAGGGCGCAGCGAACTCTTCACTACGGGCTCTCCGTAGGGTTTCTGCGATGCGCAAGCCCAGCGCGGTGGACGATGGCCGCAAGCGATTTACGGAGTGCTCAATCGATGAATGCTCTGCCCGATGCCGCTTCGGCGTCCGCACCTGAACCGGTGGCGGATCGAGCTGCACGTGCCCGGGGAGGCATCTGCCTTCTCGAAGGCGATCTTCCGCTGTTCTTCGGCGGCTCGCTATCCGATGTCCGCGTCGCTTGGCGCATGGTGGGCCCACCCGATGCCCCTGTCGTGGCCGCCCTTGGCGGCATCTCTGCCGGCCGCTACGTCACCAGCGAAGGCGAGATCAAGGGTTGGTGGGCTGGAATCGTCGGGGACGGCATGGCGCTCGATACCACGCGCTTTCGCGTCCTCGGCATCGACTTTCTGGGTGGCAGCGGAGAGACGACGGGTCCGCGTCCCGGTCAGGCCGACTTCCCCTCGATCAGCGCTTACGACCAAGCCGAAGTCCTGCGCCGCTTGCTCGAACGTCTCGGAATCACTCATCTGGATGCCATCATCGGCGCGTCCTACGGCGGTATGGTCGCGCTCGCGTTTGCGGAGCGCTTGCCGGAGCGCGTCGGCCAGATCGTGTCGATCAGTGCCGCAGATCGGCCGCACCCGATGGCGACTGCTTGGCGCAGCGTGCAACGTGCGATTGTGCGCTACGCCATCTCGCGCGGCGAGGGGCCTGAGGGACTACGTCTTGCGCGAGCCTTGGCGATGGCAACTTACCGCAGCCCGCGTGAGTTCGCCGAGCGATTCTCCATGCCGCCCAGCTTGATCGACGGGCGTTATACGTTCCCCGTCGAACGCTATCTGCTTGCCCGTGGCGATGCCTATGCGGGCAGCTATTGTCCGGAGGCATTCCTCTGCTTGTCCGAGTCCATCGACCTGCATCGGGTCGAGCCAGAGCGCATCGGCGTGCCGGTCACGCTCGTGGCGGTGAAGGAGGACCAGCTCGTGCCCCTCGAGGACATGCGCACATTGCGGGATCGGCTCGCCGGTCCAGCGCGACTGTTCGAGATCTCTTCTCTATACGGGCACGACGCATTCTTGAAGGAAGAGGCGGCGCTCCGTGCGATCTTCGCGGAAGTATTGGGCAGCACGGGAGGCGCCAAATGAGCGAGCCGCTGTCGAGTGCCACACGAGCAGTGCGCGCGGCTCTCGAGTCGGACACACAGTACGGAGCCGTCGTTCCGCCCATCCATCTGACGTCGACATATGCCTTCAGCGGTTTCGGCGAGAAACGCTGCTACGACTACACCCGCTCCGGGAACCCGACTCGGGATGCGCTGGCCGAGGCGATTGCGTCGCTCGAGGGCGGTGCCGGTGGCGTGATCACGGCTTCGGGTATGGCGGCGGTCACCTTGGTGACACACTTGTTCAAGCCGCAAGATCTCCTGGTCGTGCCCCATGATTGTTACGGCGGCACCTATCGGCTCTTCGCGGCGTTGGCGCGTCGTGGCGCGCGCGTGGCGTTCGTCGATCAAACGGACAGTGAAGCCCTGGCACGAGCGCTGGCCGAAGAGCCCAAGCTCGTGTGGGTGGAGACGCCGAGCAATCCATTGCTGCGGATAGTGGATATCGCCTCGGTGGCGCGCGCCGCACACGAGGCGGGCGCGCTGGTGCTCGTCGATAACACTTTCCTGTCTCCAGGCTGGCAACGACCGCTCGCTCTCGGTGCAGACCTCGTGCTGCACTCGACGACGAAATACCTGAACGGCCACAGCGATGTCGTCGGTGGGGCGGTGGTGGCGCGCACCAAGGAGCTGCACGAGCAGCTGACTTGGTGGGCCAACTGCATTGGCGTGACAGGTGCACCGTTCGACAGCTATCTCACGCTACGGGGCTTGCGTACCCTGTTCGCGCGCTTGGAGGTGCATGCTGCCAACGCTGCGGCTGTGGCCGAGTTTCTGGCTGATCATCCGGTGGTGGAGCGCGTGCACTACCCAGGCCTGCCGTCGCATCCGCAGCACGCGCTCGCACGTTCGCAGCAGAGCGGGTTCGGAGCCATCGTGAGCTTCGAGCTCAAAGGCGGTGTGGCGAATGTCAGTGCGTTCTTGCGAGGATTGCGCTGCTTTTCGCTGGCGGAATCTCTCGGCGGTGTGGAGAGCCTGATTGCGCACCCAGCGACAATGACACACGCCGCGATGGACGAAGAGGCGAGACGCCGTGCAGGTATTTCGGATACACTTTTAAGACTGTCCATTGGGATCGAGGCGAAACAAGACCTGATTGCCGACCTTTCGGCCGCACTAGCGCGTGCAGCGCGCGCATGAAACCTTAGTGAGGACCGTTCCAGAGACGGCGGGCAGGCGTACGAGTAGATCCATCCCACCAACGCACACAGATCCCAACAGCGAGGCCCAAGAAGCGGCTGGGCTCCCCGGATCAGCCCGCCCGTCGATGCACTCATGTTCATACCGAAGACGCTTTTTCCTTTCTATGGAGCCCCCGTATGGCTATGGGCGGCCTCCTCGGCGTTCGCTGGTAAGGCAAAAAAAGAGGCCGACCCAAGGGTCGGCCTGACGTGGCAACTTAGAACTTCGGTCGTGTTGATGCCGGCATACGCCGGCATCAACCTTGGGGACTAACCCGACACGAGGTCCTGCTTTCCACCAAAGACACCTCGACCGTAGCGGTCGAGACATGGAGATTTGCCCGAAGGCTGAAGCGGCGGGGGAGATCGGTCCCGTCGCTGGCTAGATGATAACCGGTCTCGCCCGGCTTGTGGGCATGAATTCGGGCCCAAAAATTGGCACCTTAAAAAAGCGCCCTAAAATCAAATACTTGTAAAATTATTATAAAATCCTATTGACAACAGCGTCACCTGCTGTTCGCGTCGACACGGCCGGACCATCTCCGGCCAAGTCGGCGGTCAAGACGCCTGCGGACACGGCTGCGGCGACGGCTTCCTCCACTGCGCGCGCTTCGCGCTCGAGCCCGAGCGAATGTCGCAGCAACATCGCGGCGCTGAGAATCGTGCCGTACGGATTCGCTACGCCTTTGCCAGCAATATCAGGCGCAGAGCCGTGTATGGGCTCGTACAAGCCCAGCGTGCTCGCACCGAGCGAAGCGCTCGGCAACATCCCGAGCGAGCCGGCGAGCATGGAGGCTTCGTCCGTCAGGATGTCGCCAAACATGTTCTCGGTAAGCAGCACATCAAAGCTCGCGGGCCTGCGTATGAGATGCATCGCCGCTGCGTCGACGAGCATGTGTTCGAGCTTGACGTCGGGAAACTCGGTGCGCATGACACGTTCGACGGTGCTGCGCCACAAACGTGAGGTTTCGAGCACGTTTGCTTTATCGATCGACACCAGCGACTTGCGGCGCGAACGAGCGAGCTTGCCGGCAACGCGCGTCACGCGTTCGATTTCCGCGACGGTATAGGAGCAAACGTCGCTCGCGCTGTGTTCAGTGCGTGTCTTCTCGCCGAAGTAAATCCCTCCCGTGAGCTCGCGCACGACCACGATATCAGTGCCCCGCAGAACCTCGGGCTTGATGGTCGATGCATCGAGCAGCGCCGGAAAGACGCTCACTGGACGCAGATTCGCGAACACGTTCAGTGCCTTGCGAAGCGCCAGCAATCCTTGCTCGGGTCTGACCTTGGCGCTTGGATCAGACCACTTCGGGCCACCGACCGCGCCGAGCAGCACGGCATCGGAAGTGGTGCAGGCGCTGACGGTCTCAGGCGGAAGCGCCGAGCCAGTCGCATCGATCGCAGCGCCGCCGATGAGGTGCGACTCGAAGCGAAAGTCGTGCCCATAACGTTTCGCAACGGCTTCCAGCACTCGCGTCGCTTCGGCCGTCACTTCTGGTCCAATGCCGTCGCCGGGCAGGACGACGATGCGAGCTTGACGAGCGTTCATGCCTGATGTGCCTGTTCGTAACGATCGATTGCCTCAGAGTGCTGCAGCAGGAAGCCGAGCTCGTCGACGCCATTCATCAAGCAGTAGCGGGCGAAGGCTTCCATGGGGAATCGCACCGCTGCGCCGGTTGGCAAATGCAGTGTCGTCGTCTCGAGATCGATGCGCACCTGGGCACCGGGATTTTCCATGAGCCAACGATGGGTGTCCTCGTCGATGACGACTGGGACCAACCCGTTCTTGAGCGAGTTGGTACGGAAAATGTCGGCGATCTCGGTGCTGATGACGGCGCGAAACCCATAATCGAGCAACGCCCAGGGGGCGTGCTCGCGCGAAGAGCCGCAGCCGAAATTGCGTCCTGCAACCAGGATTGAGCACCGTTGTGCCTCCGGCGTGTTGAGCACGAAGTCTGCCTTCGGCGCACCGGAGGCGTCATATCGCCAGTCGGCGAATGCGTACTTCCCCAAGCCTTCCTTCGTCGTTGTCGTCAGGAAGCGTGCAGGGATGATTTGGTCGGTGTCGATATTCGTGAACGGCACGACTACCGTTCGGGATTCGATCGAACGAATGGGTTCCATGGCTCAGACGTCGGCAGCGGATTTCATGCGGTGAGAAGCTCGCGTGGATCGGTGATCTTGCCCGTCACGGCGGCAGCGGCGGCTGTGGCGGGACTGGCCAACAAGGTACGCGCGCCAGCGCCTTGACGGCCCTCGAAATTGCGATTGCTCGTGCTCACAGCGTATTCGCCTTTGGCGACGATGTCGCCGTTCATACCGATACACATCGAGCAGCCCGATTCGCGCCATTCGGCTCCGGCGTCGATGAATATTTGCGCCAGGCCGCGCGCCTCGGCTTCGCGCTTGACCTGCTGGGAGCCGGGCACCACCAGCATCCGCACGCCGCGAGCCACCTTGCGCCCCTTGAGGATGCGCGCAGCCATCTCGAGATCCGACAGACGCGCATTCGTGCAGCTGCCGATGAACACGACATTGATCGGCTTGCCCTCCAGGCGTTCCCCGCCGTTCAGACCCATGTATGAGAGGGCCTTCGCGTGCACCGGATCGCCGTTGGCATCCGGTACGACGCCGTGGATCGGGATCACCATTCCCGGATTGGTGCCGTAGGTGATCATCGGCTCTACGCTGCTGGCGTCGATGTCGACTTCGCGATCGAACTTCGCGCCTGGATCGGAACGCAGCGCCCGCCAGCGTTCGAGCGCACGATCCCAATCCTCTCCCTTGGGCGCATACGGGCGGCCTTCGAGATAGCGATACGTAGTCTCGTCGGGGGCGATCATGCCTGCACGAGCGCCCGCTTCGATGGACATGTTGCACACCGTCATGCGCTCTTCCATCGAGAGCGCCTCGATCGCAGGACCGCGATACTCGATCACGTGTCCGGTGCCGCCCCCCACGCCGATCTTGCCGATGATCGCGAGGATCAGATCCTTTGCCGTGACGCCTCCCTGCAAGCGACCATGCACGTTGATCGCAAATGTTCTAGGCCGGCGTTGCAGCAGGCACTGCGTCGCCAGCACGTGCCCGACCTCAGTCGTGCCGATACCGAAGGCAAGCGCGCCGAATGCGCCGTGCGTGGCGGTGTGACTATCGCCGCAGACGATGGTCTTGCCCGGTTGCGTCGCGCCGAGCTCCGGGCCGATCACGTGCACGATCCCGCGCTTGTCGCTGTCGAGACCGAGCAGCGTCACACCGAACTCGCGGCAATTCTTTTCGAGCTCTTTGACTTGCCGTGCGGCCGATTCCACCTTGATGGGTATGCGGCCGAACACCTCGTCCGGATCAGTCGGTGTCGAATGATCCATCGTCGCTAGCGTGCGATCGGGACGCCGCACCTTGAGGCCTCGTGACCGCAGGAGCGAGAACGCCTGCGGCGAAGTCACCTCGTGGACCAGATGCAGATCGATGTAGAGCACCGCCGGAGTATCGGCGGTCTCTGGCACGACCTCGTGCTGTTCCCAGACTTTCTCGAATAGCGTCTTTGAGCTCATCGTGAAGATCAACCTGCGACCGTCGCGTCACGACAAAGCATGCCAATTGTGCCGCGACGTTGTTTGACGAATCGCGAACTCAGCATCGCGAGCGATGATGACAGCGCGCCCGGCGTCTGCAGAGCACGGGCGCGACGTGGAACACTTTCCCGGGTCACTTAGCCGCTAGAGTCAGACCGAGGCGGCTGTGACGGGTGCAGCGGCGGTATCGCAGCGCTCAAGCCAGCCCCACTTGTCGGGCGTCTTGCCCGTGAACAGCCCGAAGAAGGCGGCCTGCAACGCTTCGGTGATGGGGCCACGGCGGCCGCTTCCGATCGTGATGCGATCGACAGAACGCACCGGTGTGATCTCGGCCGCCGTGCCGGTGAGGAAAATCTCGTCGGCAAGGTACAGCATCTCGCGCGGTATGGCTTGCTCGCGCACCTCGAACCCATGCTCGCGCGCCAGCGTGATTACGGTATCGCGTGTGATCCCCTGCAAGATGGAGTTCGAGAGCCCAGGCGTGTAGATCACGCCATCGCGGATGACGAAAAGATTCTCGCCGGCACCCTCGCTGACGTTGCCGTCAACGCCGAGGCCGATGCCTTCGGCGAAGCCGAGACTTTTCGCCTCGATACTGATCAGCTGGCTCGACAAATAATTGCCGGCGGCCTTGCCCATCGCGGGAATGGTATTCGGCGCCAGACGTTGCCAGGACGATACGCACACGTCGATGCCGTTCTCCAAGCCATCGTCACCCAGGTAGGCGCCCCATTCGAAGGCAGCGATGACGGTCTCCACCGGCGGCGGATTCCTGGGTGCAACGCCTATCTCTCCGTAGCCACGAAAAGCGAACGGCCGAATGTACGCGCCGCGGGTGAGTTCATTGGCGAGAATGAGTTCCTTGCATGCCGCATTGATCTCCTCCTGCGTGTAGGGGATCTCAATGCGATAGATCTTGGCCGAATCGAATAACCGCCGCGTGTGATCGCGCAGGCGGAAGATCACCGGTCTTTCGTCGGTTGCGTAAGCGCGCACACCCTCGAAGACGGTCGAGCCGTAGTGCAGGGCGTGGGCGAGCACGTGTACTGTCGCCTTCTCCCAAGGAACGAGCTTGCCGTTGAACCAGATGTATTTGGCGGCAGTAATGGGCATGGTGAACTCCTATGAGGCGAGCGCTCGATCCGCTATTAGATGGCGGATGCGGCTGAACGGTCGACGTTGCGACGCTCTCCGTTGCGCTCTGCCGTGGCGCGGGTCGCCTCAATACGATTGATGACCTCCAGATATGCGCGGGCCGCAGCTTCGATGATATTCGTGCTGACGCCCGAGCCGCGATAGCTGCGACCGTTGTGCTCGACGGTAAGCAGGGCCTCGCCTTGGGCGTCCTCACCGACGGAGACGCTATGCACTTCGAACTTGCGTACCTGCACGGAATTGCCGGTGGCCGCATCGATCGCTTTGACGACCGCGTCCACTGGGCCCGCAGCGCTCATGCGCTGCTCGATGACACGTCCATCGCTGTGCTGGAGCCGTAGCGTCACAGCAGCGCCGGTGGCGCTCGTTTCGACGGATAGATCCGCAAGCTTCCAGGGGCCCTCCGCCCCGGAGGCTGCGCGCAGCACCAAAGCTTCGATGTCGCCGTCAAACAATTCCTTCTTCTTGTCGGCGAGCGCTTTGAACTCCTCGAACAGTCGATTGAGCTCGGCTTCCTCGACCTCGAACCCGAGCTCTTTCACGCGTTGACGGAACGCGTGGCGGCCGCTGTGCTTGCCGAGCACGAGATTCGTGCGCGAAAGACCCACGTCCTCAGGACGCATGATCTCGTAGGTGGAATGATGGCGCAGCATGCCGTGTTGGTGAATGCCCGATTCGTGGGCGAACGCGTTTTCGCCGACGATGGCTTTGTTGCGCGGAATCGGCATGCCGGTGATCTGCGAGACGAGGCGGCACGTCGGATACAAGCGAGTCGTATTGATGCCCGTGTGCACTCCAAAGAAGCTCTCGCGGGTCTTGAGCGCCATGGCGACTTCCTCGAGGGAGCAGTTGCCGGCGCGCTCGCCGATGCCATTGATGGTGCACTCGATCTGGCGCGCGCCAGCGCTGACCGCCGCAAGGCTGTTTGCCACTGCCATGCCGAGGTCGTCGTGACAATGCACCGAGAGCACGACCTTATCGATCCCGCGCACGTTCTTCTTGAGGTAGGTGAACAGCTCGTAGAACTCGGCCGGGACGGTGTAACCGACGGTGTCCGGAATGTTGACGGTCGTGGCACCAGCCTCGACGACCGCCTCGACGACCTCCGCGAGGAACTCGAGCTCCGTACGCGAAGCGTCTTCCGGCGAGAACTCCACGTCATCGCAGAGCGAGCGGGCGATTTTCACGCCTTCAACGGCAGTGCGCAGGATCTCGTCCTTCGCCATGTTGAGCTTGTACTGGCGATGGATCGCACTGGTCGCGAGAAAGACGTGGATACGCGGGCGAGGGGAGTCCTTGAGCGCTTCCCAAGCGCGCTCGATGTCCTCGCGGTTGCAGCGTGCAAGACCCGCGATAATCGGGCCTTGCACTTCCTTCGCGATCAGATTGACCGACTCCCAATCACCGCGGGAGGCGATCGGGAAGCCGGCTTCGATGACGTCCACGCCGAGCTCTGCCAGCGCCTTCGCGACCCGCAGCTTTTCGGACTGCGTCATGCTGCACCCGGGCGCTTGCTCTCCGTCGCGCAGCGTCGTGTCGAAAATCAGCACTCGGTTCGGATCGTGGACCATCTCTCTACTCCACTGCGATGAGTGATTTGATCTCGCGTTCCGCCGTCGTCGACTAGGCGCGAGCCTCCTCCAGCCATGGCATGCGCGCCCGCAGCTTCGCGCCTACCTTCTCGATCTGATGCTTGAGGTCCTGGTTCATCAGCTTCGTGTACTTCTTGCGCCCACGCTTGTTCTCGGAGATCCATTGGCGCGCAAACGTGCCGTCTTGAATCTCCTTCAGAACCTTCTTCATCTCCCGTTTCGTGGCTGCGTTCACGATACGGGGTCCGCGCGTCAGGTCGCCGTACTTGGCTGTCTCACTGATGAACTGGTGCATCTTCGACAGACCACCTTCGTGCAACAAATCGACGATCAGCTTCAACTCGTGCAAACACTCATAGTAGGCCACTTCTGGCTGGTAGCCCGCCTCGACGAGGGTCTCGAATCCCTTCACGACGAGCTCCGTCAGGCCGCCGCACAGCACAACCTGCTCGCCAAAGAGGTCGGTCTCGGTCTCTTCGGCGAACGTCGTCTGGATCACACCACCACGCGTGCCGCCGATGCCGTGCGCGTAGGCGAGGGCGTTGGCTTTCGCCTTGCGGCTGACGTCCTGATAGACGGCGAGCAGACAGGGCACGCCGCGACCCTGCTGGAATTGACGGCGCACGAGGTCGCCGGGCCCCTTCGGGGCGATCAGCACCACATCGAGGTCCTCACGCGGCTTGATCTGCTTGAAATGGACGTTGAAGCCATGCGCGAACAGGATGGTGGCGCCTTTCTCGATGTTGTCGATGACTTCCTCGTAGAGCTCCTTCTGCGTGAGATCCGGTGTAAGGAACGCGACCAGCGCAGCCCCCTTCACGGCCTCGGTCGGCACGGCGACCTTCAAGCCGTCCTTCTTCGCCTTGGCCCAGCTCGGCCCGTTCTTGCGCACACCTACGATCACATCGAAGCCGCTGTCTTTTAGATTGAGGGCATGGGCACGGCCCTGGCTGCCGTAGCCAAGGATTGTGATGCGCGCGCCCTTGAGAGCCTTCTTGTTCACATCCTTCTGCGAATAAATCTGCATGTGCGCTCCTGAGCTCGTTCTAACGTTTGAAATGAAAGAACCCCGCCTCGGTCGTGCCGGTGCGGGGTTCGTGTTACTGAATGACTGGGCCCTGTTCCGACGTCAGACACCGACCCTGCACCGTGCCTCGGCTGAGTCCAGCACCGCGCACAGCGTCATCACCGTCTGGCTCAACTGAGCCAGAGACACACGCGCACAATGGAGCCAAGGGATGCAAGATCGTCCGATAAATCATGTGGATAGCATCATAGAGGCGCGCAGGTTGTCAAGGCCGCGCGGTCTCTGAGCTGCTGAGCGGAGCAAGGATGCTCGAGCAAGCAGCCACTCGGCACAAACAAGCCACAGGCATCCAGCGCTCGGCTACGACGTCTCGCCAGCCGTTCTCGCTGTCCGAAATGCTAGGAGAGGTTTGGCTTGCCTGCGTACAGTGCCTCCAAACCCTGTAGACTTCCGCCACGCGTCAGATGCACGCAAGCTCGCCTTGCGCTTGTCCACAGCCCAAGCCCATAGCCCAACCATGTTCGTGAGCGAGGATCGTCCGGGATCCGTTCCCATTCATCTCGTCTACGAAGACGACTTCGATCGTTGGCAAAACGAGCAGCCCGAGAGCGTTCGCAATTGGCTGGCCACCAACCGATTCAGAGCTGAGCGTCACAAGCTGGTTGTGATCCCCGATCACGCTGGCCGTGCCGCGGCAGCGGTGCTGGGTCTGGGTCGTCGTCAACCGGGCGAGCCGTTCAGTGTCTGGCACGGCGCATTCGTGGCGGATCGCTTACCGGACGGCACGTACCACTTGGCCGAGCCGTTACCGGATGAGGCTGCCCACCACTTTGCATTCGGATGGGCGTACGGGCTTTATCGGTTCGAGCGCTACCGCCGCGCAGCCAATGCGCGCCGCATACAGTTGCGCTTACCGGCAAACGTCGATGCAACCGAGATCGAGCGCCTGAGCACCGCCACGCAGCTCGCGCGAGATCTCATCAACACGCCGGCCAACGATCTCTCGCCCGAGGCATTAGGGCAGGCCGTCTTGGATCTTGGACGGCGCCATGGCTGTCATCACCGTGTCGTGATCGGCGACGATCTGCTCGCCCAGCGTTTCCCCGCGATTCACGCCGTCGGTCGCGCAGGGGCAGTGCCGCCAAGACTCGTCGAGCTCGAGTGGGGACACCCGTCACATCCGCGAGTGACCGTGGTTGGAAAAGGTGTGTGCTTCGACACGGGCGGTCTCGACATCAAGCCCAGCACGTCGATGGCATTGATGAAGAAGGACATGGGCGGAGCGGCCGTGGCGCTTGCGCTGGCGCACCTCGTCATGGACGCCAGGCTCCCGGTGCGACTGAAGGTCATCGTCCCTGCTGTCGAGAATGCGATTTCCGCAGCTGCCTATCGGCCAGGCGACGTGATCGGCACGCGTAAGGGATTGAGCGTCGAGGTGAACAACACGGACGCGGAAGGTCGACTGATCTTGGCGGACGCGCTCGCGCTCGCCGACGAAGAGCAGCCCGACCTGCTCATCGACATGGCGACGCTGACTGGCGCGGCTCGAGTCGCGCTCGGCCCAGAGCTTCCTGCACTCTTTTGCACGGACGACCACGTCGCCAACGCGCTGCTGAGCGCCGCAGAGCGTGAATGCGATCCGATGTGGCGTCTTCCCCTGTGGATGCCGTACGACGAGGAACTGTCGAGCAAGGTCGCAGACCTTAGCAACGTCTCGAGCTCCGGTTTCGCGGGCGCCATCATCGGCGCCCTGTTTCTCAAGCGCTTCGTCGCCGAGACTCGCCATTGGCTGCATCTCGACCTGTACGCCTGGAATGGCAAAGAGCGCCCCGGTCGCCCCGTTGGTGGCGAGCCGCAGTGCATAAGAGCGCTCTATTCGTACCTCAAGCAGCGCTACCCGCGTTGACGTGCCCGCACATGTCAGTGACACCGACTGCCGCCGAGGAGCCGTTGGCGATCGAGGTCAAGCACCTCGCGTTCCTGATCGTCATCAATTTGATCTGGGGGCTGAATCTCATCGCTTCGAAGATCGGCGTCCAGAGCTTTCCGCCCATCTTCTTCACTGCGCTCAGATTCCTTTCGATCGCGGTGCTTCTGCTGCCAGTATGGCGGCTCCATCGCGGACAGATGCGTCCTTTGCTTGCTGCCACGGCTCTCACCGGCCCGGTGGCCTTCGCTTTCTTGTTCGTCGGTTTGCGCAAAGCCGAGGATGCCTCGACCGTCGCGATCGCGACGCAAATGGGCGTGCCGTTCTCGACTTTGCTGTCGGTGTGGTTACTCGGCGAGACGATCCGGTGGAAACGACGCCTCGGAATAGCGCTCGCGTTCGGCGGGATCGTCATCATCGGCTTCGATCCGCGCGTGCTCCAATACTGGGAAGGTCTCGCCCTCGTGGTGGTCTCGACGTTCTTCAGCTCGCTCGGGCTCATTTACTTGAAGCGCTTGCGCAACATTCGTCCGCTCGAGCTCCAAGTGTGGACTGCGGTCGTGGGCGCGCCGGTCTTGCTGCTTCTCAGCTGGGGGCTCGAAAGCGGGCAACTTACGGCGCTTCGCTCGGCAGGCTGGGAAGGGTGGGGCGCGCTCGCGTTCACAGTGCTGATGTCGAGCTTGGTCGCCCACACGGGCTGGTACTACCTCGTCAGCCGTTACCCTGTGACGAGCCTTTCCCCGATCACGCTGCTGTCACCGCTGTTCGGCATCTTCTTCGGCGTGACATTACTAGACGACCAGCTCACTCCACGCATGCTGATCGGCGGGGCGATCACACTGGTAGGTGTGCTGATCGTCGTCATGCGCGAGAAGAGGTTGGTCGATACGGGCACGTAGCACGCGATCCGACTGCGCACTGCCTCATCCTCGCGCCGAGCGGCATCGCTGACTCATGAAGCGCCTGACTTCGGCGCTGGGTACTTCACGCCATTCGCCGGGCTGCAGCCCTTTGAGCGTCCAAGGGCCCACCGACCAACGCACGAGGCGCAGCGTGGGAAAGCCGACGGCTGCGGTCATTCTGCGCACTTGACGATTACGGCCTTCTCGAATGCCGAGCTGGATCCACGAGGTGGGAATGGCCTTGCGGAAGCGGATCGGCGGCTCGCGCTGCCAGAGCCAGGCCGGTTCCTCCACGCGTTTGACTCGAGCCGGCAGCGTGAGCCCGTCGTTCAACAAGACGCCGCGACGGAGTCGTTCGAGCGCATCGTCGCTTGGAATGCCTTCGACTTGGACGAAGTAGAGTTTTTCGAGCTTCCACTTCGGATGAGTGATACGCGACTGCAGCATTCCGTCGTCGGTCAGCAGAAGAAGTCCCTCACTGTCGTAGTCGAGACGTCCCGCCACTCGCATCCCCGGCGCGTGCAGGAAATCGCGTAGCGAACGCTTCGCGTCAATCGGGGTGAATTGCGACAGGACCTGATAGGGCTTGTTGAACAGCAACAGTCTCACGGGCAGTCACGGGTGACGGTCGCGCGACGGACGGCAGAAGGAGCATGTACGATGAAAGACCCACCTCGGAACAAAGCTCGAGCACGGGCTGGTAAACTGCGGTGATGGCCACTCTTCCACGTCATCGCGTGCAATCTCGGCAAACGGCGAATGCGTGTGCCCCAGCGGACGACGGTTTGTGGCCTTCCGACGGTGTCATCTTCGATCGAAAGTGCACGGCTTGTCCTCGGCTCGCCGCCTATCTTGCCGAAGGAAAGCGGCGCTATCCGCACTATTACTGCGCTCCGGTCGCGCCGTTCGGAGACCGCAACGCACGGCTCATCATCGTCGGCCTGGCGCCGGGTTTTCACGGCGCGAACGCGACCGGGCGGCCGTTCACTGGCGATTACGCGGGCATTTTGCTCTACCGCACCTTGTACCGCTACGGTTTCTCGAACAAACCGGAATCGACCGGCTGCGGCGACGGTCTCGAGCTGCGCGATTGCCGGATCAGCAACTCCGTCAAGTGCGCACCGCCCGCGAACAAACCCACACCGGCGGAGATACGTACGTGTAATCGTTTTCTGGCAGCTGAGCTTGAACGCGAACCCCCGGGCCGCATCCTACTGGCGCTGGGTGCGATCGCGCACAGCGCTGCGCTACGAGCCCTGAAGCTCAAGCAAGCGGACTATCCTTTCGCGCACGGTGCACAGCACAGGCTTCCAAACGGGCATCTGTTGATCGACTCTTATCACTGCAGCCGCTACAACACCCAGACCGGGAGGCTCACCGAATCCATGTTCGAAGCAGTGTTCGCTCGTGCTGCGGCGCTGCTGAAGAAGAAGCGATGAGTGATACGGTAGTAGAGCGAGGAGCCCGAGGGACGAGCCAAGCGCTCGCCAGGCTGCGAGTGACGGTTACTTTGATGAGCACTGACTGCTGATCGCCATGGCTTTCGACCCCAAACCCTTTCTCGCCAACCTCAGTCAGCGCCCCGGCGTGTATCGCATGATCGGAGCGAACGGGGAGCTGTTGTACGTCGGTAAGGCGCGTAACCTGAAGAATCGTCTGACGAGCTACTTCGTCGGCAGGCCGCAAAGTGCCAAGACCATGGCGATGCTCTCGCAGGTCGAGAACATCGAAGTGACCGTGACCTCCTCGGAGACCGAAGCGCTGCTGCTCGAGTACAACCTGATCAAGCAACACCGACCGCGCTTCAACGTCACGCTGCGCGACGACAAGAGCTTTCCATACCTGTACATCTCGACGCACCAGGAATACCCGCGCATCAGCTTCTACCGAGGCAGTCGCAAGCTCCCAGGCCGGTTCTTCGGTCCCTATCCGAACGCCCGCGCGACGCGCGAGACAGTACAGCTGCTGCAGAAACTGTTCCTGCTGCGCCCCTGCACCGACACGTTCTTCGCGAATCGTTCGCGCCCGTGCCTGCAGTACCAGATCAAGCGCTGCTCGGCGCCGTGCGTGCGGCTGATTTCTCCGGAAGCCTATCGTCAGGACGTCGAGGACGCCATCAAGGTGCTAGAAGGGCGTGGGACGGAGCTCATCGAAGAGCTGGCGAAGCGAATGGAGGAAGCCTCGGCAAAGCTCGAGTTCGAACGTGCAGCTCGCCTGCGCGATCAGATCAACGGCATCAAGGCGATTCATTCCACGCAGGCCGTCACGGGGCACGGGTCGGAGGACATCGATGCGGTCGCGCTCGTCTCCCACGGGAGCGACCACTGCGTCTCGATCGTGTTCGTGCGTGGTGGACGCAATCTCGGGAGCACCAACTTCTTTCCGCGGCCGGGCCTGGCCGAGGCAGGCGAGCTCCTCAGCGGTTTTCTCGCGCAGTACTACTTGGGACGTGAGGCACCGAATGAGATTCTGATCAACCAGCCGATCGAGGACGCCGATCTGCTCGAAGCCACGCTGTCGGAGAAGATGGGCCGCGCGGTTCGGATTCGCCACGGCGTGCGCGGTGTACGCGCACGCTGGCTCGCAATGGCACGCGAGAACGCCGAGCTCGGTCTGAAGTTGCGCCGAGCCACCGAAGCAGCCAGCAGCGAACAGCTCGAGGCACTGGCCCAGGTGTTCGGGTTGTCACAGCCTCCCCAGCGCATCGAATGTTTCGACGTGAGCCATACTATGGGCGAGCGTACCGTGGCAGCGTGCGTCGTCTTTGGCCCGGAAGGCGCGATCAAGAGCGATTATCGGCGCTTCAATATCGAAGGCCTCACACCGGGCGATGACTACGGGGCACTGCGGCAGGCCTTGCTGCGCAGGTACTCGCGCATCAAGAAGGGCGAGGCGCCGTTGCCGGATCTGCTACTCATCGACGGTGGACCGGGGCAGCTCGCTGAGGCGGTGAAAATTCTGCAGGAGCTGCAAATAGAAGGTGTTCGCGTCGCAAGTGTTGCAAAAGGCGCAGATCGCCGTCCCGGGCAAGAGCGCCTCTTCGTGCAGGAGCGTGATTCTCCAATCGTATTGTCGCCCGATTCGCCGGCGCTGCTCCTCATCCAACGTGTACGTGACGAGGCACATCGATTCGCAATCGCCGGACACCGACAACGCCGCAGAAAGGCGCGTACACAATCGATCCTGGAGACGGTGCCCGGCCTGGGGCCGCGCCGGCGTCGCGAGCTGTTGAAGCAATTTGGCGGATTGCAGGGCGTGGCGCGTGCAGGGATCGAGGATCTGGCGAAGGTTCGCGGCATCAGCCGCAAGCTGGCGCAGGCAATCTACGAAACGCTGCACTAGGGCTTTGTAACCAGCGACGATGCCTCGCAGACGACTGACCGTGCTCCTCGCAGCGTTTGTTGCCGTCGGCCAGATACCGCTCGTCCTGCACTGAGCGGCCATCACATCAATGACATTCGAGCATCTGCGGCACTGCGCGTAAACAAACCATGGCTACCGAGCAGCACCACTCAGCGTCAAGCAAGCACGTGCAAATTCCTTACAATGAATCCGTGAGCTTCCCGATCGCCAACTTCTTGACGGTCGCGCGGATCATCATGATCCCGCTTTTCGTCGTGCTGTTTTACCTGCCATACGAATGGTCGAATCCAGCAGCGGCGATCGTGTTCATCCTGGCCGCGCTCACCGATTCGCTCGATGGATATCTGGCGCGCAAGCTGAAGCAGACAACAGCGCTGGGCGCATTTCTCGATCCGGTCGCAGATAAATTGATGGTCGCAACCGCGCTGGTCTTGCTCGTGAGCTACGACCCGCCCAAGCTCAAGCTCATCGCATTTGACCCGCACGTGCTGATCACGTTGACTGCTGCGATCATCGTGGGCCGCGAGATCACGATCTCGGCGTTGCGCGAGTGGATGGCGGAAATCGGCGCACGCGGCAAGGTCGCAGTGTCGTGGATCGGTAAATGGAAGACGGGGCTGCAGATGACCGGCTTGTCGCTCATGCTCTTTCGCAGCGACGTCTGGATCCTGCCGGCCTTTGAGCTAGGCGTGTACTGCCTGTTCGCCGCGGCAGTGCTGACCCTTTGGTCGATGGTGATGTACCTCAAAGCATCGTGGAGCGAGCTCACACGATGAGGAAGGGAAGATAATAGAGAAAGAGAAAGAGAAGAAGTGGAGGCTAGGGTCGGAATCGAACCGGCGTACACGGCTTTGCAGGCCGCTGCATAACCACTCTGCCACCTAGCCTCAGCTGTTTATTGAAGGCGAGAGTGTAAATCTAGTCCCTATTAATGGCGAACCCCGGGAAAAGCCCGGGGTTCAAACTGGAGCGGGAAACGAGGCTCGAACTCGCGACCTCAACCTTGGCAAGGTTGCGCTCTACCAACTGAGCTATTCCCGCATACACCGTCGGGCGTAGGGCGCCCTCGAGAGATTATTTATTCTAGAGACGCTCCGACAGCTGTCAAGGCAAGCCTCGCGCTATCGCAGCGTTCGTGGCGCGGTCGGGCGCGTAGCTCAACTCGCCGTCGACTACGCGTGCCGCTGATGTGAGCGAATGTGCCACACTCTTGCCCGCCTCGACAATGTGCCGCACCTCCACAGCACGCACGTGCAGGGCATCTGCGAGCAACGCACGATGGCAGCGCCACCACAGCCGCTCCGCACACATCACAGCGGTGCGCCGCGCTTCGGCGAGCTCGAGGAGCTCGCGAAAGCCAGAGGCAAACTCCGGCGTGACCATATGGTCCGCATAGCCCTGGAACGAGGCGTTGCGCCAAGCCCTGTTAGGTGAGCCTGGTCCGGCCGGCGACGCCCGCCGAGCTGCGGTAACCACGCGTACCCAATATTTCGTGCACGCAACGCAATTTCAAGGGGTTCGCGTCCGTACTGCGGTAGACGTCGCGAGCCAGGAAACCGTCGCACGTCGGCTACCACCTCGATCTCAAATTCGACCAGCAGCTCCAGGAACTCGTTCCAGCTCCGGTTCGAATGACCGATCGTCCAGACGGTTGTCATGGCTCTTGCTCGTTTACAGCGCGCCGCCTCCCAAACTCCCGCACCGACGTTGCGATTGCGCGAGCTTACGCTGCAGTCGGTGTGCGCTGCCGCGACCCGATCCGTGCCATCGAGCAGGGCCGTCGCGATCTTACTGTCCGTGCGGTGTCAGCACACCAAAGTGCCACCCGGCAAGCAGCAGCAAGAAGAGCGTCACGGACAGGCTCACGCGTACCGTCAGCGCGTGCACCATCCTCTTATCGTTGCGCCCGGAGGTCATGCTGACGAGCGCTTGGCCCAGGCTGACGACGATGGCAATCAGCGTCGCAATGATCAGAAAGCTGATCATTGTGGCTTCTCCGCCTTGGCGGCCGGCATCTCAGTGGCGACGTGATGCTCGCGCGCAGATCTCTCCTCTTTGCGAATGGTCAGCACCAGCATCGCGAATGCAGCGCCGATCATGAGCAGCAAGGCGATCATCAGAAATGCAAGCCCGCCTGCGAGACGAAACGCCTCGTGCACTCCGAATACGACGCCGATCGGGGTCGTGATCAAGAGCAGGGGTTTGGCTATACGCATGTCGAAACCCTATCGGTTGGGAGGCCTGCGCGGCACGGCGGCGTGTTACAGGCACAGCTCGTTGGAAAACCGCTACGAATCGCTAGTGAAGCTCGCACGAATCCACTCGGGTGAAAAACAAGTCTTCGAAACCGTAGCTCGAATCCCCGAGCGGATCGACTCGTGCCATCGTGAGCGTCACCTCGGCAGATCCGCGCCGCTCGAACGTGAGCCAGGGCTCGGCGCTCACACTGGCATCGTACCAGTCCACGAGCAGCTGGTCGCCGACCCGCATCACCGCGCCGCGCAACCTGGGCGACTTGCTGGAGCGAAATTCCACCCGCGCGCCGTCAGCGCAGATGTGAACCTCGCCGAACCAGGAGTCGCGGTAAACGCCGAGCACATCGCGCAGGGCCTCGGGGGCGACTGACTCGCGTGCGGAAGTATCCGGCGCCGTCACGTTCCGCGCCGGCCTTTGCTGCGCCAGCCTTTGCGCATAGTGTGCGACTGGCATGACCTCTTGCGGCGCCACGATGAGCTTCGTCAGCACCGCTCTCAACACCGTGCGCGCCTCGGCGCCGTTGCCGTTGATCATGAAGACAAAGCCGTGTCGCCGCTCAGGGAACAGCACCAGCGCGGAGTACATCCCGGCGAGCGTGCCGGTGTGGCCTACGAGCAGCTCACCGTACGCATCCCAAAGCCGCCATCCCAATCCGTACGCGCTGAACCAAGTGTTGAACCATTCGCGCTGGCGTTCCGGCACGGGGAGGGTGATGTGTGCCGACCATAGCTCGTCGCGCCGTTTCAGGCTGAGCCAGCGTTCACCGGAAGGGGTACGGAGCTCAGGATCGAGCCAAACCCGCATCCAGGCGAGCATGTCCGCCAAGCTACAGCGCACACCGCCGGCAGCGGCTGAAGTCACCGCGGGAATGATCGGCTCGTCTTGACGAATCGGCACGTTGGTCTCGCCGTCCAACATGTGCGGTTGCGCCACGTTACCGACACGATCCCGGTGCCATTCTCCGACTTGGCAGCGCTCGAGGCCAAGCGGCTCGAACACTTCGCGTTTCAACAACTCCTCGAAGGAGGCTCCTCCTGCGGCGGCCACGACCTCGCCGGCAACCACGTAGAGCAGGTTGTCGTACGTGTAGCGCGCCCGAAAGCTGTAAACGGGCTTGAGGTGCTCGAGCGCCGCAATGATGTCGGCACGCGTAAAGAAGTTCGGCTCGGGCCACAGCATCAAGTCGCCCGCACCCGGACGCAGGCCGCTGTTGTGAATCAGCAGATCGCGCACCTGCATCTCGCGCGTGACCCACGGGTCGCTCATGCGAAAGGCAGGAAGATGCCGGACCACCGGATCATCCCAGCGCAGCTTGCCCCGATCCACGAGGCGAGCGAGCAGGGCGGTCGTCATGGCCTTCGAGTTCGATGCGATCTTGAAGATCGTCGCTGCATCGACGCGATCGCCCGAGCCAGCGATCACCTCGCCGTGTGTGCGGGTGTACAGAATTTCTCCGTTCCAGATGATCCCGACTGCAATGCCCGGCAAGCGGTAACGTTCGATCACCTCATTGACGATGACATCGAGCGTCTCGGAAGAGGGCGTCGGCTCGTCGACACGAGGAGCATGCGCACACGCAGCGAGCGCGACGATTACGATACACGCAAGCGCCGCGCTGACGCGGCGCTTGCCAGGGTGTGCCGTCCGCACGACTGTTTGGCTGTTCGGCACTCGAGCGCGTATCTCAGGCGACACCGACCGCCTTCTCCGCATCCGCTGCGGGAGCCGATGTGCGGATCAGGTAATCGAACGCGCTCAGCGCCGCCTTGGCGCCTTCGCCCATGGCGATGACGATCTGCTTGTAGGGGGTCGTCGTGGCATCGCCGGCTGCAAATACACCTGCCATGGAAGTCTCGCCGCGTGCGTTGACTTCGATCTCGCCGCGCGGGCTGAGCTCGATCGTGCCCTTCAGCCAATCCGTGTTCGGCAACAAGCCGATCTGGACGAAGACGCCTTCGACGTCGAGCCGATGCAATTCACCTGTGCCGCGATCCTTGTACGTCAGACCGGTGACCTTGCCGCCCTCGCCGTGCACCTCGGTCGTCTGAGCCGACAGGATGATTCGCACGTTCGGCAGGCTGCGGAGCTTGCGCTGCAGGATCTCGTCCGCCCGCAGACGGCTGTCGAACTCGATCACCGTTACGTGCGCGACGATGCCGGCCAGATCAATCGCGGCCTCTACGCCGGAGTTCCCGCCGCCGATCACCGCCACGCGCTTGCCCTTGAACAGCGGGCCGTCGCAGTGCGGGCAGTAGGCAACGCCGCGGCCACGGTAGTCGCGTTCGCCAGGGACATTCAGCTCGCGCCAGCGCGCACCTGTGGCGAGCACGACCGTACGGCTGCGCAGCGTCGCTCCATTGGCGAGCTTGACTGTGAAGAGGCCGTTCTCGTCGGCGGGGAGCAAGCTCTCGGCGCGCTGCAGATTCATCACGTCGATGTCGTAGCTCTTGACGTGCTCCTCGAGCGCGGCCGCCAACTTGGGCCCTTCGGTCTGTTTCACGGAAATGAAGTTCTCGATGCCGAGCGTATCGAGCACTTGCCCACCGAAGCGCTCGGCGACGAGACCTGTGCGAATGCCTTTCCGTGCAGCGTAGATCGCCGCCGCCGCACCGGCAGGGCCGCCGCCGACGACGAGCACATCGAAGGGCTCCTTGGCATTGATCCGCTCGGCCTGTCGCGCGCTTGCGCCAGAATCGAGCTTGGCGAGGATCTCCTCGATGGTCATGCGACCTTGCGCGAACACTTTGCCGTTCAAGAAGACGGTCGGTACGGCCATGACTTGGCGCTCCTCGGCTTCCTGCTGGAAGAGCGCGCCGTCGATCATCGTGTGGCTCACGTTCGGATTGAGCACTGCCATCAAGTTGAGCGCTTGGACCACATCCGGGCAGTTCTGGCACGACAGCGAGATGAAGGTCTCAAAGCGCAGCTCGCCGTCGAGGGCGCGGATCTGCTCGATCACGCTGTCATCGACCTTGGGCGGATAACCGCCAGCCTGCAGGAGGGCAAGCACGAACGAAGTGAACTCGTGCCCCATCGGGATGCCGGCGAAGTGAATGCTCATTGCCGCACCTTTGCGATTGATCGCGAAGGAGGGCTTGCGCTCGGCGTGCTCGGTGTACTCCAGCGAGATGAGCGACGACAGGCTCGCGACCTCTTGCAGGAGTTCTTGCATCTCGCGCGCCGCCTCACTGTCATCGAGCGCCGCAACGATCTCGATCGGCAGCGTCACGCGTTCCAGGTAAGCCTGCAATTGTTGTTTCAGATTCGTATCGAGCATGGATCAAGCCTTGAGCGTTGGTGTGCAGTCTCGGTGCGCGAGTCGATGCGGTGATGAGCAGACATCCCCCTGCTCATGACCTCATCGACTCAGCCCTCGCGCGTAGAGAGCAGGGCGGTGGCGCCGCCCTGCCCACTCGTACGCAGGGGTCGGTCGATCGTTAGATCTTGCCGACGAGGTCGAGCGACGGCTGGAGCGTCTTGGCGCCCGGGGTCCACTTGGCCGGGCACACCTCGCCCGGATGAGCAGCGATGTACTGGGCAGCCTGCACCTTGCGCAGCAGCTCCCGGGCATCGCGGCCGATGCCGTTGTCGTGAATTTCGTAGGCCTTGATGATGCCTTCCGGATTGACGATGAAGGTGCCGCGCAGCGCCAAACCTTCTTCCTCGATCAGCACGCCGAAGTTGCGCGAGATCTGCTGCGTCGGGTCGCCCAGCATCGGATACTTGATCTTGCGGATCGTCTCCGAAGCGTCGTGCCAAGCCTTGTGCGTGAAGTGAGTGTCGGTCGAGACGCTGTACACTTCCACGCCCAGCTTCTGCAGCTCCGGATACACATCCGCCAAGTCGCCGAGCTCGGTGGGGCAGACGAACGTGAAGTCCGCCGGATAGAAGAAGAAGATCGACCACTTACCCTTCACGTCGGCGTCGGTGACGGTGACGAACTTGCCATCGTGATAGGCGGTCGTCTTGAACGGCTTGATCGGAGTGTTAATCAAACTCATCTAACTGGATCTCCTAAATCAGCAGGTGTAAGCAACTGCAAATGCAGTCGGCGAGCGCAAAGATACCCTCCGACTGCCAGAAGGGCCAGTCGATAGTTTCGAGCAGGGCGATAGATGAGGCCTATCGCTCCTGCATCGACGCGGATTGCTGCGGGCAACCGCTAGGCGGTACGGGATAGCGCCTATTGTGCCGACAGGCACAAAGGGACGAACAGCTTGCTGAAGAACGGCGTAAGCGCCAACAATACCCCGCGAGCGTCAAGGGCAACACGAGGCAAGCGACAATGGAGCTTCTTCTGTCTTGGCTGATCCTTTCCTTCGCAGTGTGGATCACCGATGCGGTGCTGCCCGGCTTTCACCTCAAGAGTGCCAAGAGCGCCATCCTCGTTGCAGCGATCTTCGGTGTTCTCAACTTCCTGCTCGGGTGGCTGCTCTTTGCGGTCTTCACCGTGCTCACGCTCGGCCTCGCATGGCTCCTCGCGTTCGTCACTCGCTGGATCATCAATGCGATCCTGCTCGTGATCACGGACAAGCTGACTGATCACCTCAAGATCGACAGCTTCGGCTGGGCACTCGGAGGCGCGCTCGTGATGTCCGCGGTCGGCACCCTGGGCGAATGGATCGTTCGCCAGATCTTCTAGCTCGACGCTTCCTCGTACCGCGCCGAATCGATCCGACCGTAGCGCTCGCAGAAGCGCAAGTACGCCGTTCCAACGGGTTCCACCCAGATGGTGCCCGCGCCCATGAGCGTCAAGCGCAGAAGCGTTGCGCCGTTACCGAGAACGTAAGTGCCATCCGCGCGCAAACGCGCCACGCCGCCTACCCGACACTCGTGACGGTTACGACCAATGGTCCGCAGCTCGACGCACAAAGCGTCTTCGCAAAAGTCCTGCGTGCCGGCGCACTTGCCGGCGACCGCGTGGCCGCGAGGAGCGAGCTCCAGCACGTCCGTCGCTGCAACCATTCTGGGCTGGGCGAGCACCATTCCACCCGGTGTCACCATTGGTAGCCGTGACCGGTCGTCGAGTGGCACTTGGTGAACCCGCTCGTATCGCCGTCGCGGCGACCCATGCGCACAACGCGGCTCAACCGCGCCCGTGCCAGTCAATCCGCGAATTTTTTTCTTGAGATCTCCTGCGCCAATTTCAAGTGCTGCTCTAGCATCGGGACGGTCTTTTGCGCGAGCGCCTTGATCTCGGGATGGTGTCCACGCTTTGCTTCGTTCTCGTAGAGCTCGAGCGCCGCGCGATGGTCTCTGACCATGATGTCCAGATAGCGTTCCTCGAACGCGGTACCCTCGAGGGTCTTGAGCCCTTCCGTCTCGCGCTTCAAACGCCTGCTTGCCTTCTTGAAAGGTGGGCCTCGTTCACCGAGCAGAGTTTCCGTCAGGCTCATCAGCTCACGATTGACCGCGCTGTGCTCATCGACGATGCGCTGCGCGAGCTGCCTGATCTCGGCATCCTGTGCTCTTTGCAGCGCGTGCTGCGACAGCTGCACCTCCTTTGCGCCGTTGTCGATTGCCAGTTGCAGAAAGCGACGATCCGCTTCGCTGACCGAGGGCATGCTCGCTCGCGCGGGCTCGTCCCTGGAAGCCGTTTGTGCGAACGCGGGCGCAGCGGCGAGCCACACGACCAAGAAAAGAGCGATAGCCGGGGACATGTTCACCCTCCTGCAGGATCTTTCGCGCAGAGCCGTCGCGGCCCGCTTCACAGCACCAATGAAACGTCTGCGATGTCACCGATGTTCGTGGCTCACCGCAGCGGTGTCTCCACGTCACTGCGGAAACGCACCGCATTGGTATGCGGAGGCGTTGTTTCATCGAGCGGCTCGATGGAAACGGCGACTGCTTCCGTGAACGTGACCTCCACCGTATCGCCTGCCTTCAGGGTGCGGATGTAGCGGCGCATCTGTGGTGTGCGGACGTTGAACATCCTCTGCAGACCATCCGGGCCGGTCACAATGACCGTGTTGGCGGCCGTATCGATCTCTTCGACGCGAACCAGCGCCTTCGTTTCGCGGGCGGAAGTCAGTGATGGACGTTTCCCCGGCTCGAGCGTGCGCTCTTGCTTCTCAACGTGCTGCAGCACTTGCGGCGCCTCAGCCTTCACCACGTGTGCGGCGACCGCGCGCGAGTAACGAATGCGCAGTCGGTCACCAGGATCGATCTCGGAAAGGTTCTTTACGTCCGGTCCGACTTGCACGACACCGCGTTCGCCGCTCGCTGACTCGAACGCCAGCAAGCCCAGCTCGGGTGCGACCGCTCTCACGGTGGCAATCGCTTCGGCGTGCTCCTCGACCGTCGCTGTCCGCCCGGAACCCTGACAACCGGCCAAACACAGACTCCCGAGGAGCACCAGCGCCACCGTGTCGAGCCAATTCATGGGGGCTCCTCTTATCAGCGGGCCCGTACGCGAACGGCTGAGGAGTGCGCGAGTTCCGCAGGGCTGCCGTCACTGCATCTGCGCTGGAGGGGCGTAGTACGCGGCAAGCCCACGGATCTCGTCCGGCGTGAGCTGTCGTGCAATCACCCGCATGCGGCCGTAGATGTCGTTGTGCCGTTCCCCGCGTGCGAATGCCAGCAACTGCTCTTCGAAGTAAGTCGGCGATTGTCCCAGCAGCACCGGCGACTCCTCAGGGCCGCTCATGTTCACGCCATGGCATGCATCGCACGGCGGCAGCGCCCGGGCCGGGCTGCCGATCTTGACGAGGTCGACGATCTCTCGGGGCACATTGCTCGCGGGCCGGCTCGCGCGCGGCGGGACAGATGCATAGTAGGCGGCAACATCGGCCATCTGTTGCTCGTCAAGGCCTTGCACCATCGGCGCCATCACCGCAGCCATGACGCCCGTGCGCACGCCGGACTTGTAATCCTGCAATTGCTTGTAAATCGCGGCGGCCGACTGTCGTGTCAGGTTGGGATAATTCGGTGCAATACCGACGCCGTCGGTGCCATGGCAGGCAACGCAGATTTCCGCTGCGATCTTACTGCCGCGTTCGGCGCTCGCATTCGCAAGCAGCGAACGGCTCGCGGGCGTCCAACTTACATTCGTCACGGGTACAGCAGGGCTCGGTGGCGGAGCGGGCGGAGCATCCGAACGGGCGTAGCCGGGAACGCCCAGGGAGCGACAGATCGTTGCCCATGGATCGAGCCCAGGCACCTGGCTTTCGGGGACCACCCAGAAACCCAGCACGAGGCTCCCGAACACGAAGCCGATCACGCCAATGCTTGCCCAACGACGCCACGGCCTGTCCAGTGCCTCCTGCTCAGCGGGTACTGCCGGCCGATCGTGTGCTGTGCTCATCGTCGTCTCATGCGCCGTGAACGAGCGCCTGTGGCGCATCGATGATGAAGAACTGCGCGATGGGATAGGCGTATGCGATCGCCATGAGGAACGCCACGAGCCAGTTCCACAACGCGAAGCCGTTCAAAGCGGAAGGTAAGCGGCGGGGTGGGTGGACCGCGAGCGCGTAGGTCATCGGTGCCACCGGCTGCGTCGTCGTCCGATAGCGCGTCAACAGTATCCAAATGAAAATGACTGCGCTTGCGAACATGAGCGCACCGCCGACTGTCGACACGAGCGTCCACGGTCCCCACCACGCGATCTCCGGAACGGAATAATCGAAGGTGCCAACGCGCCGTGGTTGTCCCGCCAGGCCGAGCACGTGCCATGGCAGCGTCATCGTCATCACACCGATGAACCACAGCCACAGTTGCAGACGCAGCGGCATCTCACTTGCGACTGTTCGGCCGGTCAGCTTCGGCCATATCTCATAAGCGATGGCGAAGTACATGATCACGACGGAGCCGCCGAAGATCAGGTGAAAGTGCGCGGTGACCCACGAAGTGTTGTGGACCATCGCATTCATCCCGTACGACATGTTGATGATGCCGCTGAAGCCTCCGAATGCGAGCATGACAAATGCGAGGCCGCTTGCGAGCACCATGGGGCGGTCCCACGGCAGTCGTGCAATCCATCCAAACAAGCCGGTGCCGCCGCGCAATCGCCCAGCAATCTCGAGCGAGGCGCTGATCGTGAAAATCGTCAGCAAGGTCGGCACGGTGACGAGCGTCGTCAGCATCATCTGCAGAAACTTGAATCCCGATGCGTGCTCGGGATCCATGAACAGGTGGTGCATACCGACGGGCAGGCTGTAGAGGAGGAACAGAATGAAGGCAAGCCGACCCATCGTGTCGCTATACAAGCGGCCGCCTGCCGCTTGCGGCAGCAGCGTATAGAAGGCGATGTATGCCGGGAGCAACCAGAAATAGACGATCGCGTGCAGCGTCCAGGAAAACAGCGTACGGGACAGACCGACGTCGATCGTTTGTTTCCAGCCGAACGCCGCTGGAATGACTTGAAAGAGCAGCTCTGCCGCCACGCCGGCAGTCGTCCAGAGCCAGAGCACGGCGCTCGCGACCGTGGCGAACATCGCGAGAGGCACTGGCTTGCCGGGATTGTCACGCTTCCAAGAGCGCATCGCGACGAACATGATCCCGACCCAGATCAAGGAGCCGGCGACCACGAGCACCAAGCCAAGGTAGTAGAAGGCGCTTCCCGTCAATGGCGGATAGAACGTGTAGAGCACGGTCGCCTTGCCGAGAAACACCGTGATGGCTGCCATCAAGCTTCCGACGAGCGCAAGCCAGAAACCGGTCCACGCTGCTTTCATACTCGGCAAGTCCCGCCCGAGAGCGGTGACGGCGATGAAGTAGCCGAAGCCCATGAAGAACAAAGTGGGTAGAACGTACGCCATCAGCGTCCCGTGCGCGGTGACCGAGATGAAGTAGGTTTCCGGGCGCTCTGCCGGTGCTGTGAGCTCGCTGCGCGCGAGCATTTGAGCAGCGCCCATGAGCGCCGCGATCACGAAGGCGAAGAAGCTCACCCACAGATGCGCACGAATCAGCTCGCTAGTGCGGGAATTCACAAGTCATTCTCCCGTTCGAGTCGGGTTGCCATTCCTCTTCGGACACGACACGCACGATGCTCCACATCCCGCCGTGACCGATCCCGCAATACTCGTGACAGGGAACGAAGCGATCCCCAGGCTCGGGGAAGACGGTGTTCACCTGCGACACATAGCCCGGCACCACCATCGTGTTGACGTTTGTGCCGCTGATCAGCAAGCCGTGGATCACATCTGGCGTGGCGAAACGGAAGACGACGCGGCGGTTGACGGGCACGGGCACGCACCGCGGTAGAAAGGCGAATTGCGTGGCGACGATCCGAACGGTGATAGAGCCGTCGGGGTTCTCGATCGAGCCTAGATTGGCCTCGACAAATTCTCCCTCGCGATGAAGCGACGTCGGATCGATGGGCTCGATGTTGCTCGGTGGGTGCAGCACCATCGCTGCGCTCGAGATCACGATGACCACCACGATGACCCCGATGGCACCTGCCACGATGGCGCTCCAGCGCAGCTCGGTCTTGAGAATCTCCTGCTCGTTCATTTGTGCACGCCGCTCAACTGATGGGCCCGCGCGGTAGGAACACCCCGAAATACACCGCAAGCCATGCAAGCAGCATCAACAGGACCGCGATGCCGCAAAGGGCGAGCGCACCCCGTGGCACGTCCTTGAGCACGCGTTCCAGATCCGCTTCGAGCACAGGGTCGGCGACATTAACGGGACGGTCCGCGGCTGATGGTTCTTCGTACTCGGCCATGGTGCTTCCTAGACAATCAGCAGACGCGCCTCTGCTTATTTAGCTAACCAAGTGCGAAGTGGTCGATGCGCATATCCACGCATCCCGAGCTTACATGGTCGCCTGCGCGGCTTGGCTCCGCGATGTCTACCTGCCTCACGGCAGGCCTTGCTGGTAAGAGCCTGACGCGGCGTGCCGCCGCAGCTCGCGACAGCGTCGGATGGCTTTGTGTCGTCAATCGCTGGCCGACGACGCTTCACAATCACAATCTCGCTCTGCAGATGCAACGGTGCTCGTCCGACGATACACTGCGTGCAGAGTTGCGATAGATGGAACACGAGAAATCGATGCAAGGCACGCACGCACGAGCCGCAATACTCCTGGGCATCTGCTTGTTGGCCCATGCTGCCGTGGCCGCCAGCGCTGACGTGCAAGAGGCGGAGCTTGCGAAGCACACGCTCGCAGAAGCTCGATCCTTGTGCGAGGCCGATGATGGCCGTCTGTGGACTCGTTCGTTGTGCGGGCCGATGCTGGTCGTCAACCCAAATTCGCGGCGCGTATGGGCGAATCAGGCGGACTCCGACGGCGTCCTGAAAGAGCGAGACGGTGTCTTCACTGGAGCGTTGCCGCAAGGTGTGCCAGTGGCCAACACCGCGGTCGACTGGGCGGGGAGGCGTTGGAGCATGGTGGTGCTTCCCTTGCCGGAGGATCGTGTGGCGCGACGCGTGCTGCTCGCGCACGAATCATGGCATCGGATCCAAGATGAGCTTGGCTTCGCAGCAAGCAGCCTGACGTGCAGTCACCTGGATACCGAGCGCGGACGCACCTTGCTCCGTCTGGAAATGCGTGCCCTTGCGCAAGCGTTGCGCTCAGAGGGCGATAGTCGCTGGCGAGCGGCGCGCGATGCGCTGCTCTTCAGAGAGCAGCGACATCGCGAATTCGGCGACGCTGCGCAGACTGAGACAGCGCTCGATCGCAACGAAGGGCTCGCAGAATACACGGGTGTGCGACTGGGCGCGAGCGAGGCCGCCGAGCGCTATGCTGCCGCCCAGCTCGATCGCTTCGACAGTGCCTCGAGCTACGTGCGCTCTTATGCCTATGCCACGGGCCCTGCATACGGGCTCTTGCTCGATCAGCTGCGACCGAGCTGGCGCACGATTCCGGTGGGGCTTGCACCGGCAGCGCTGCTCGAGGCAGAGCTCGGAATCGACGATCTCATCACCGAAGCAGTCGTCGCCGCCGCTGCCGCGCGCTACGACGGCGCTGTCATTCAAGCCGAGGAGGCGCAGCGTGCCGAGCGCCAGCGCATTCGCACCGCCGAGCTCACGCAGCGCTTCACCGCGACTTCGCGGGTCGTCCTACCGCTGCAACGGATGCAAATGGAGTTCAACCCGAACCTCATCACCACTTTGGAAGGGCTGGGCAACGTCTATGAGACCCTGACTGTGCGCGACGTGTGGGGCGAATTACGTGCGCAGCAGGGCGCGTTGATCTCCGCCGATTTCAAGCAGCTCGTCGTGAGCAAGCCATCGAGCGATGGCTTGTCCGGTCCTGGATGGACATTGAGCTTGCAGCCCTCCTATCGACTCAGGGAAAAGGCTGGCGTGTTCACACTGGAGGAAACAGAGGTCGGTGAATAACGGAGACAAATAACGAAGATTAAGAATGGAGATCGGGACAGAGGAGTGGTGCCCGGGACCGGACTCGAACCGGTATGGAGTCGCCTCCGAGGGATTTTCGTACCACTACAGCTTTCGCTGCTGAGCCGAAGCTCATTTGTGGTCTGGACTTTCTCTTCACCGTGGCTCGCGGACGAAGCGAGCTGTAGGTGAGGGCCGTCAAGTCTCTACACTTTCCTCGCCGAGCGGTGGAGCCGCTCTGCAAGGCTTAGCTCGGGATTGCAGTCGCGCGCGGGCGCGGTGCTGTTCCCCCGAATTTGACCCTATTCACGCCGAGCGTTTCCGCATCGGGTGCTCAATTTCTCAAGTCCCTTGCGTCTACCAATTCCGCCACCCGGGCAGGGAAGCGTAATGCGATTGTAACAAAGGCGAAGCGGCCGCTGTCGTGCCGTTTCCTCCCACCTCATGCGTAGGCGCCCGGACGCTATCCGCGCACGGCTCGTTCAAGCTACACTGCACACAACTGGGGCAGTGCCACGCGAACAACACACGACACTGCGATCGCCGCTTCATCAGCATGCAAGCGTCCTCCTCTGGCTCGAACGCGCCGCTCGTCGAAGCGAGCGCACTCCATCTCTGGCGCGGTGAAAAGCATTTGCTGCGCGGCGTGAGCTTGGCCGTGCAAGCAGGAGAGCTGCTGCAGATTATCGGTCCGAACGGCGTCGGAAAGACGAGCCTGCTTCGTTGCATCGCCGGGTTGTTGCCGCTCGAATCCGGCGACGTGAGGTGGCGCGGACGAAGCATTCGCGCGTGTCGGGACGAGTACCAGCGGGAGCTTGCCTACCTCGCCCATGCGAATGGGCTGAAGAACGAACTCACTGCGTTCGAGAATCTGCGGTACGGCGTGGGAATTCGCAAGAAAGTGTCGCCACAAGCGCTCGAGGAGGCCCTGGAGCGCGTGCAAATTGCACAGTGCGCCCATCTTCCGGTGCGCGTCATGTCGGCAGGCCAGAAGCGCCGGCTTGCGCTCGCACGCGTGCTGCTGTCGGACGCGACATTCTGGATTCTCGACGAGCCGATCACGAACCTCGATGCGGCCGGCGTCGCGAGCTTCGAACAGTGTATCGCGACCCATCTCGAGCGCGGCGGCGCGGTGCTCACCGCCGCACACCAACTGCTGCTGGCGGGACAGCCCAACGTGCGGACCTTGGAGCTTGGTTGATGAGCGCTCCGGGACTGCTCACATTGATGCGGCTCGTGATCGGTCGCGATCTGCGGTTGGCGTTGCGACACTGGGATCAGGTCGCGCAGCCGCTCATCTTTTTTTTGATCGTCACGACTCTGTTTCCGCTTGCCATCGGCCCGGCGCTGGATGAGCTGCGCAAGATCGCACCGGGCATCGTCTGGGTGGCCGCGATGCTGGCCGCGCTTCTTGCGCTCGAGTCGCTGTTTCGCTCCGATGTCGAAGACGGCACGATGGAGCAATGGACCTTATCCGGCCAGCCGCTGTCCATCATGCTGCTGGCAAAAACGTTCGCGCACTGGCTCTTGTCGGGGCTGCCGCTCGTCATCGTTTCCCCGCTGGTGGGCACGGCGCTCGGCCTGCCGTCGTCAGTGTGGCCGGTGCTTGCTTTTTCGCTTGCGCTCGGCACGGCTAGTCTGAGCATCCTGGGGGCCATTGGCGCCGCGCTGGTCGTCGGAGTTCGTCGCGGCAGCGTCCTGCTGGCATTGCTGGTGCTGCCGCTCGAAATGCCCGTGCTGATCTTCGGCGCTCGCGCGGTGGATCTGGCCATGCACGGCGAAAGTGTCGTCGGTCCGCTAAACTTGCTGGCCGCAATGTTGCTCCTGTTCGTGAGCTTGGGTCCGCTCGCCATGGCCGCCGCGATGCGGATCAGCGTGGAAGGCTGACGTAAGGGCGTCAGGAAGAGAGGGGGGAAGTGGCCGTTCAGCTGCGGATAAATCGACCTTGGAGTGCTCCGATGAGATCGCGGTGCTCAGTTGCGAGATGCTCGCCAGTCTTTGCCGTCGGTTTCGGCTGCGAATCTCGACGCACGCACACCCGCTGACGATTTTTCCCGTATGTGGCTCTGGTTTCACAAGCTGAGCTCGCCGCCTTACGCGTATCGGACCGCGGGGCGCTTGCGGCCGTGGTTTCTCTGGTCGGCGATTCTGCTACTTGCGATCGGAACCTTCGGCGGCCTCGTGCTGGCGCCGGAGGACTATCAGCAAAAGGACGCGTTCAGGATCATATACGTGCACGTGCCGAGCGCGTCGATGTCCCTGATGGTCTATGTGGCCATGGCGATCGCCGCAGCGATTGGTCTCATCTGGCGCATGAAGCTCGCCCATGCGTTTGCGGCAGCCTGTGCGCCCGTCGGCGCTTGGTTCACGGCGCTTACGCTCGTCACTGGTTCCATCTACGGCAAACCGATGTGGGGCACGTGGTGGGCGTGGGATCCGCGGCTGACCTCGGAACTCATCCTGCTGTTCCTATATCTAGGGTATTTGGCGTTGCGCGCTTCATTCGAAGACACCCAGCGCGCAGACCGTGCCAGCGCGATTCTCGCCATCGTCGGAGTGGTGAACGTGCCGATCGTGAAGTATTCGGTGGTGTGGTGGAACAGCCTTCATCAAGGGCCGAGCATCTCGAAGCTCGGGGCGCCGTCGATCGACCCGTCCATGCTTTGGCCGCTCTTGGTCATGATGGCCGGATTTGTGCTCTACTTCGCGGCCGTGATGTGCGACAGGATTCGGGGCGAAATCCTGCGGCGCGAGCGTAACGCAAGTTGGCTATCTGAAATTACTGTAGGAACATAGAGTTGCAAGACTTTTTTCACATGGGGGGTTACGGACTGCACGTCTGGTCCTGTTTTGGACTGACGTTTGCCGTCCTGATCTACAACGCGTTGGCTGCACGCCGGCAATGGGCTGAGCAGCTGCTCAAAGCGAAGCGTCGGGCCGAGATCGGCCGAGGAGGGCAGGCATGACTCCACGACGTCGGCGTATGCTGCTGGTGGGCTTGATCCTCCTGGGAGTGAGCGGTGCCGTCGCGCTCGCGTTGACCGCCTTCCAGGAGAACATCCTTTATTACTACACGCCGAGCGACGTTTCCGCCGGCAAGGCGCCGCAGGACCGTCTTTTCCGCGTCGGTGGCATGGTGATGGCTGGCAGCTTCCAGCGTCCGCCGGGCAGCCTGGAAGCGCGCTTCGTGCTCACGGATTACGAGAAGGACATCACGGTCAGTTACACCGGCGTGCTGCCGGATCTGTTTCGCGAAGGGCAGGGGATCATCGCGCGCGGCAGGCTCGGCGAGGATGGCATCTTCGTAGCCGAGGAGGTTCTCGCAAAGCATGACGAGAACTACATGCCGCCGCACGTGGCCGACACGCTGCGCAAGCAAGGCGATCCTCGCGTCACGACGCCAATCGCCACATCCACTGCCGACGCGGCTTCAGAGTGACGCGCACGGCACCGAGCCTACATGATCGCTGAGCTAGGACATTTCGCGCTGATCTTGGCGTTTTGCCTGACGCTGCCCCAAGCCGTCTTCGGGCTGGCCGGCGCCGCCTATCGCAAGCCGCATTGGATGAGCGTCGCGCGAGGTGCGGTGGCAGGGCAGTTCGTGTTCGCCGCGCTCGCATTCGCGTGCTTGTCCTACGCCTTCTATGTCAACGACTTCTCGGTGTTGTACGTGGCGCAGAACTCCAACTCTGCGCTGCCAACGTTCTATCGCTTCGCAGCCGTATGGGGTGCACACGAAGGCTCGTTGCTGCTGTGGCTGCTCGTGCAAGCGATGTGGACGATTGCGGTGGCGGCTTTCAGCCGCAACATGCCACACACGATCACCAGTCGGGTTCTCGGCGTGCTCGGGGTGATCAGCGCCGGCTTCGCGCTTTTCATTCTCACGACTTCAAACCCCTTCGAGCGGCTGTGGCCGCCGGCACCGGACGGCCGCGATCTCAACCCGCTCCTGCAAGATCCCGCGCTCGCGCTGCATCCGCCGATGCTCTACATCGGTTATGTGGGCATGTCGGTCCCGTTTGCGTTTGCGGTTGCGGCCATGCTCGAGGGCAAGCTCGACTCCCTATGGGCGCGTTGGGTGCGGCCGTGGACCACCGTGGCCTGGCTGTTTCTGACGCTCGGCATCGCGCTCGGCAGCTGGTGGGCCTATTACGAGCTGGGTTGGGGCGGTTGGTGGTTCTGGGATCCCGTCGAGAACGCCTCGTTCATGCCATGGCTCATCGGAACAGCGCTCATTCACTCGCTCGCAGTGACGGAAAAGCGCGGACTGTTCAAGAGCTGGACGTTGCTTCTGTCGATCGCTGCATTCTCCTTGTCGCTGCTTGGCACGTTCTTAGTGCGCTCGGGTATCATCGAATCCGTGCACGCGTTTGCGAGCGATCCGAGCCGCGGTCTGTTCATCCTCGTGTTCCTGGGACTGTGCATCGGGATTGCGCTCGGCTTGTATGCATGGCGCGCACCGCTGTTCCGCTCGCAGGCGGGTTTTGCGCCGATCTCGCGCGAGAGCTTCCTGCTGCTCAACAACGTGCTGCTCGTAGCGGCGACCGGCCTGATCTTGATCGGCACGCTTTATCCGATGTTCCTCGATGCCCTCGGGCTCGCCAAGATCTCGGTTGGACCGCCTTATTTCACGATCGCATTCTTGATCCCCATGCTGCCGCTCGTGTTGATGCTCGCACCCGGCATGCACGCCTCATGGAAGCGTGCATCGTTCGGACGGACGAAGCGGCTGCTGATTGTCTTGCTCGGCATCGCCACCGTACTCGGCACAGCCATACCCGTCGCTGCGTATGGGTGGCGGTCAGTGCTCAGCACGATCGGGATCGTGGTTGCGTTGTGGATCGCGTTCTCGTCGTTGATCGAGCCGCTCGGACGGCTACGCAAGGGCCATAGCCTGTCAGCCAGCGTGCTGGGCATGAGCGTGGCGCACTTCGGACTTGCGCTCTTTATTCTCGGCGCCACCGTTGTGGAATCCTACGAGCGCGAGGTCGATCTCAGCCTGGCGCCAGGCCAAAGTGCCGAGCACGCGGGTTTTGTGTTCACCATGCATGCGCTGCGCGAAGTCGAGGGACCCAATTACCGTGCCATCGAGGCGGAGATCCGTATCACGCGTGAAGGCGAGCAAGTCGCGGTGGTCTATCCGCAGAAGCGCGTCTATCGTGTGCAGCAAAATCCAATGACCGAAGCAGGCATCGACGGCAGGTGGAACCGCGATCTCTTCGTCGCCATGGGCGAGCCGCTCGGCGATGGCGCCTGGAGCCTGCGGCTGCAGTACAAGCCGATGGTGCGTTTCATCTGGTGGGGCGCCTTCATTATGGCTGTGGGCGGGCTGATTGCTGCATGCGATCGTCGCTATCGCCAGCCGGTGGCGAGGGAAGTGGTGAGCCCGGCTGCGGCCACAGACGCAAGCACCGCGTGAGGCAGGTGTATGTGGCGTTATCTCATTCCCGTCGGCATCTTTGCGATCCTCATCGCCTTCTTCTTCGCGGGACTCGGCCGCGACAAGGAGACTTTGCCCTCGCCACTGATCGGTCGACCGGCGCCCGAGTTCACGTTGCCTCGGCTCGAGGATCCGACTGAGCTGGTGTCGAGCAAGGACTTTGCAGGTCGCAAGTACTTGGTGAACGTCTGGGGGCCGTGGTGTGCCGCCTGTTACGACGAGCATCCGGCGTTACTCGAGATCGCGCGCCGCAAGGTGTTGCCGATCGTCGGTCTGACCGTGCCGCAAGGTGCGCTCGCGGACCAGCAAGGCAAGCCGCTCCCGCTCGAAGATGTGCTCGAGGAGATGCAGCGCGGGCTGCGCTGGATCAGCGAGCTGGGCAACCCGTACGACGTGACGGTGTTCGACCAAATGTGGACGACTGCGATCGATTTCGGCGTCTACGGTGCGCCCGAAACCTTCTTGATCGACGAAGAAGGCGTCGTCGTTCACAAGCACGTGGGGCCCATCGATCTGACGGTATGGGAGCGCGACTTCATGCCGAAGATCAACGCGTCCAGGAGTGCGGGCGGATGAGAGCCTTCCTGTACACGCTCATGCTGTCGTTGTGGCTGCCTGCAGCATGGGCCATCGATCCTGCTCCTGCGTTCGAGGATCCTGCGCTGCAGGCGCGCTACGAGCGCCTGGCGCGCGAGCTCAGATGCCTGCAATGTCGCAGCGAGACGATCGCGGACTCAAATGCATCGCTTGCTGCCGATCTGCGTCGCCAACTCCGTGAGCTCATCGCTGCAGGGAAGACGGACGGCGAGATCATGCAGTACATGACCGACCGCTACGGCGACTATGTGCGATACAGGCCGCCGTTGGCGCCGCGTACCGTGCTACTGTGGGCCGCACCGGCGCTTTTCGTGGTCGCAGGCATAACGGCTGCAGTGGTCGTCATTCTGCGCAAATCGCGTCTGCCTGAGGACGATCCTGTCGATCCTGGGTTGGGTACGTCGTGACCGCGTTCATCATTGCCTGCGCCGCCATGATCGCGGCGGCGTTGCTGTGGATCCTCATTCCGTTGTGGCGCAACCGCACCGCCGAGGTTGAGGCGCGTGAGCGCCGCGTGGCCGCGCTCGTCACGATTGTCGCGGTGCCTGCGATCGCGATCGGGTTGTACACCACCTTGAGCAACTGGCAGTGGGATCCAGAGCGGCGCGCGAATGCTGAGGCGGCCGCGCTGCACGAGGCGCTCGCCCACCTCAAGGGGCGCGTGGAGCGTGACCCGAACGACCTCGAGGCGTGGTTGCTGCTCGGCCGCTCATATGCTTCGGTCGGGCAATTCGGGCAAGCTGCCGAGGCCTTCGAGCGCGCGCACGAGCTCAGCCAGGGCACCAATCTGGAAGCCCTCGTGGGTCTGGGCGAAGCGCTCTTTTTCACCGACCAGACATCGTTGAGCGGCAGGGCCGGCCAGCTCTTCGAAGCTGCCTTGACGCGCGCACCCAATCATCCGAAGGCGCTTTGGTATGGGAGCGTGGCCGCGTTGGAGCGAGGCGATCTACGCACAGGCCGGGATCGGCTGCAGCGGCTGCTCGACCAGAATCCTCCGCCGGAGCTGCAGGCGATTCTGCAGAAGCAGATCGATGCGTTGACCGCACAGCTCGGCGATGCGGACAGCGCACAGGCGAAGACTCAAGACGGTAACGATCCAAGAACGATCGAGGTGTCGGTCGCCATCGCCCCTGAGATCGAGCAACAGCTCACGCAGGAGCTGACGCTGTTCGTGCTTGCTCGCGACCCCGCCGGAGGGCCGCCGCTCGCCGTCCAGCGGCACAGCTCGACATCGATACCGCTCACCGTGCGGTTGACTGAATATGACGCGATGGTCCCGGCGCGCACGATTGCGACGGTGCCGCGCGTAGAGGTCGTCGCCCGCTTGTCGCGCTCGGGCAGCCCGCAAGCGCAAAGTGGTGATTATTTCGGGAGCGCGAGCTTTGAGTTTGGCAAAACCAACGGCACTTTGAATATCATCATCGACCAGGTCGTACCTTGACGTGCTCCAGGACGGATCCCTCTTCATGAAGCTCTCCATCGTTGGATTGTCACGGTCGTGCCGCGCCGACCGGTACATACACTCGCAGCCTCGTGTGCGCTTCTAATGACATCTCGTACTCAGCTCACATTTTCCGGCCTGCCTTCGATGGTGCCGGCCTACGCCAAGGTGGTCTTCGGGAAGAAGCCGTACATCGCGCCGGAAGGAACACGCATTCAGCCAATCGAGCTATGCGTCGAAAGGGTGCGCTTGTCGCGCGCTCATCTGCGCCGGTATGCCGAGATTTGCGCGGCGCCGCTCGATCGCGGCATTCCCCCGGCTTATCTGCACGTGGTTGCCATGCCGCTTCACATGCAGCTCTTCGTCGCCAAGGACTTCCCCGTCAAGGTGCTGGGGCTCATTCACTTGCGCAACACGATACGCGTGCTCGACGACGTCGACGTCGATAGCCCGCTCAGGTTGGCAGTGTACTTCGATACGATGCGCGTGACCGATTTCGGTCAGGAATACGACTTCACGACGCGCTACGAGCAGCACAACCGCGTTGTGTGGGAAGAAGTGAGCACAATGTTCGCGCGTGGCACGTCCGCGCCGAAGGAGGGCACGAAGCGACCGTCGATCGAGCGTTCGGCGCATCCGGACAACGGGGTGACCGTCGAAACGCTGAACATCGAAGCGCGCACGGGTTGGCGTTATGCCTGTGTTTCCGGAGACTTCAATCCGATTCACCTGACAGCCAAGACCGCCAACATGTTCGGTTTCAAACAGGCGGTCGCCCACGGAATGTGGTCTCTCGGGCGCTGTCTGGGTGCCGCGGCACCGCATCTGCCGCGCGGACCGATGCAGATCGACACGCAATTCAAGCTTCCCGTCTACCTGCCGTCACAGGCGCTCGCGCGCACATGGCCTGTCGAGAACGGAGTGGATATCTCCATGTCGACGGTGCGCGGCGATCGCTTGCACTTGGCTATGCAAGTAAGGGCGATTTGATGAACGTCTTCGAATGCATTCAATCGCGCGCATCCGCCATACGGCTCGGTGAGCCGGGGCCGACGCGCGAGCATCTCGACACCATTCTGCGTGCGGGCATCCGCGCGCCCGATCATGGACGTCTCAGACCGTGGCGTTTCGTGGTGCTCGAGGGCGATGCGCGTTTGAAATTGGCCGATGCCATGGCTGAGACGCTGCGTCGCAAGATGCCACAGGCGACAGAGGCACAGCTCGCGGCGGAGCGCGCCAAACCCATGCGCGCCCCGACGATTATCGTGGCGGCCGCACGCATCACCCGGGGCCGGATCCCCGAGATCGAGCAAGTCGCGGCCGTTGCGGCAGGGGTGCAGAACATGTTCTTGACGGCCCACGCGCTCGGCTACGGTGTCATGTGGAAGACCGGCGACGCCGCGTACGACGATCATGTCAAGACAGCGCTCGGCCTGCTGCCCGAAGATCACATCGTCGCAATGCTGTATCTCGGCACGATCATCACGCCGGGCAAAGTTGTGTCGTTCCCGCTCGAGGATGCGCTGGTCAGGCTCTAGACTGCTCTGGGTGCCATGCAGCCCGTTCACCGTTCTCTGCGGTATTCGATGCCGGCACGCGACTCTTTGCTGCCGCTTTCCGCTTGAACGGCCAAGGATTCCGTGAGCTTGTAGCGCAAGGTGATGACGTCGCCCGGATCGAATAGGCCCACGCCATAGCTCAGGAACAGACGCGGGGAGAGGTATTGCCCGATTGTGAAAACGGACCCGCCGACGACCTCGCTATCCTTAATGCCGATCTCGTCGACGCCCAGACGCCGGCCGAGGTTCTTCGCGACGAGTCCGCCTGCTGCCGTGCCGAGCGAGCGAGCCGCCGCTTGCAGCGCATCGCCTTCACCTTCGCTCTGGCCGATTTGATCGATGGGCTTGCCAGTGACCAGATACGAGAGCGCATTGGCCTGTCCCATCTCGGGTTCGGAGAACACCGCGAGTACGGGATTCGCGGCATTGCCGCTCACGCGTAATCCTGCTGTGACGTTGTCCACTCGTCGCGTTGCGACCAAGCGAAGGTTTGGATTCTCCAAAGGCGTGTTTGCGTACAACAGGCTTCCCTGCTGGATCGTGAGATCCTGACCGTACGCCTTGTACGTGCCGCTCACACGAATCTCGCCCGAGCCCGTCGTCGGTTCACCTGGTCGTTCGCGCACGGTGAGTTGCCCAGCGACGTTGGCCAGCAGCCCGAAGCCGACGAGCTCGACGTTCTCTCCGACGATGACCGTGACCTCGGCGTGCACGGGTAGGGCAGCCGCTTGTTCCTCTTGCGATGCAGCTTCGTCGTCGATGACGACCACGTCTGCCGACGCGCGTGCGCCGGCACCCTGACCGCCTGGGAGCTGTTGCAGGTTGATGTTGGCTTCGGGGATGCGCAACGTGCCGTTGACCGTCACGCGCGCGGGCACGTGCTCGATCGAAAGGTCAGGCTCGACGATGACCCGCGCGCCGGGCAAGTTGGCAGCCAGAAAGCGTTCGCCTTTGATCGATATCGAAGAAGAACCCTCGAGTGCCGCGATCCCGGCCAGAGCAATGTGTCCGGGCCCCGATTCAAGCCTGCCATCGATATCGAATGTTTGGTTCGGTCGCGCCGTGACGAGCACACCTCCATTCTTGAGCTGCAGCCCGAGCTCGGGCACGTCCGCTGCCAGATCGAGCAAGCGCACCGTGCCGCGGAGCTCCGGCTGATCGAGCGTGCCGCGCAAACCCAGGCGCACATCGAGCGCACCGTCGACATTCGCAAGTTGCGGCACAAACAATTCCACGACAGTGATGCTGGGCAGCGCAACGTTCACCGAGCCCTCGAGCGAGGCGGCGTCTTGGCCAAGCCCAGCTACTTCAACGCGTCCTGCGAGTGAGCCCGCATCATTCAAACGAGCATCGATACGGGCTTGTGCTCGATCGCCGTCCAGGCTCGCGACAGCTCGCAGGTCTGCTATGCTCAAGAGCACGTCCGCTGCATCGCTTTCCGACGCTTGTCGAGCGATCTCCGCGCTATCCGACTCGAGCCGTGCATTGCCCGCGAGCACACCGTCGGCGCTGCGTCGAAAGTCACCGTCGCCACGCAGCGTGCCCAAGAAACGCAAGTCGGAATCGCCCATTGCGACATTTGCAAGCGCGAGCGGCACGTTCGCGAGCGCGTAGCGTGCCTGCATCGCACCGTCACCCTGGACTGCGGCATCGAAGCACAGCCGGATGTCGCCATCGGTAAAGCATGCCTGCGATACGCGCGTGCCGTCTCGCGAATGAGCAACATCCACCGGCTGCTGCAACGTGAGGTGCGCAACCTCTTCGATGTCCAAGACGAGCTGGTCGATCCTCCCACGCCAATCGTTCTCCACCAGTGCACCCGTAAGAGAGAGCCGCGCACCCAGCGGCGAGCCGCTCATCGTCAGCTCGACCGCATGCTCGGCCGCATCGCCCGATGCGTTGGCTCTCAGAGTATCGATCTGCATGCCGGCGACGACGGCGTTACGTAGTCGTAGTTCGACGAAGCCCTCGGGCTCGGTCGGGTTGGAAACATCGATGTTCAGCTGCAACGCCTCCGCGCGCAGCTCACCGACGTGGAGGGCCGTGGCGCGAGCCTGTCCGTCGACGCTCACGTTCGGCCAACGCCCGAGTGCCGAAAAGGTCCCGCGCAAAGAACCTTTGGCGTTGGGTATCCAGTCGTCGAGCGCAGGCACGTTGATCCGGGCAACAGCATCGACTGCCTCGCCAGGTTTCGCATGTAGCTGGAATCGACTGGTGCCGGAGCGCAGATCGATGTGACCGGATAGATTGCGGTTTGCAGCAAGCGTAATGTCTGCCTCGCCCGCAATGGCGCGGTCCCGCAGGCGACCTCGCAAGCGCGTCAGGTGCACATTCGCAGTCGGGCCTGCCTCATCGAGCACACCCGCCGTCTTCAGATCAAAGCTCAAGGCACCTGGCCAGTCGGGTACAAAGTCGCCGGGGTTGAAGCGTGTTGCCTGCGCCGCCAGCGACCAGCTCAGACGCGGCTCGAGGTCGAGCTTGCCGCTCGCTGCAAAGCGACCATTCGGCTGCACGATATCGAGCTGATGAATGCCCACCGATGAGGCCGAGCCCTCGATGGTGAGCTCGATAGCGGCAATGCGTTGTGGCGGGCCGAGCTCGAGCTGACCCTGCGCACGATACGATTGCGCGCTGCCGCTGAGCACGATTGTGCCGGCGGTAAAGAGAGCGCGATTGAACCAGCGCTCGGGGACGTTGATGCCCTCCCAACGCGCATCGACACGTACGGACAATGGCTCGACGTCGAGTCGAATGGTGCTGCTCGCATCGAGCTTCCCACCACCGAGCGCCGCATTGAGCATCAGGTCGATCTGCTCGTTATTGCGCTCGAGCGTCAGGCGGTCGAATCGCAGCGGCTCGCCGTTCAGCACCAGATCACCTTCCACAACACCGCGCTCGCGCGTGCCTCGGCCCTCCAGCGCCAGGGACACGCTCTGCCATGACGAATCGGGCAGCAGCGTCGCACGCGGATCGAAAGAGGGCACCGTGAGCTCGAATTGCCACGGCAGCGCCTGTGTTTGTTCCAGGATGACCTTCAGATCGGCTCGTAGCGGCCTATCCAACGCCACGTTCACGGTGGCTGTTTGCGCTGGAGCGTCTATTTCCAGCGTGCCGGTAAAGACGGTATCTGCTGCACGCCAGCGAAAGCGCCCGGCACCTTTGCCACTGTACGTGCCGGCCTCCTGCATCCTGCCGGCGAATTGCAGCTCGCCATCCGGCGAGCGTACCTCGAGCTCTTCGATGCGTACTTCCGTGTCGATCCAGCGGCCGCCGAACTTTACCGAATCGAGCCGCACGATCTTCTCGTCCATGCGATGCAGATCCGCACCGTCAAGCGCGAACGCATCGACGATGATGTCGACCGGTGCCCTGAGCGTGAACGGACCACGGGCTTGCGGCTCTTGCGGCGTTTCGCTCCGTCGGCCGAGATCGACATCGATGTCTTGCAATGTCAGATGCGCGATGTGCAGGCGCCCGCGGATGAGCTCGAGCAGGACCACATCGAGCTCGATCCTCTGGGCAGCTACGGCAAAGCCAGTTGTAGGATCGGTGTAACGAAGGCTGCTCAGGACGAGCGGCCCAGCAAATGAGCCTTGTATGGTCTCGATTGCGAGCTGCTCGTGCAGTACACGCTCCGCCATGCGTAACGCACTACGCGTGCCCGTATGGCTATTGAGTACCCAGACGACGGCGAGCACGATCAGCACTAGCAACGCGCCGATCGTCCCGAATATCCATTGCAACCATCGTCGCATCATAAGTCCGGCCCGATGATCAGATGAACGCGTATGCCATGCTCGAGATCCGAGGCGATCGGCGCAGCGACATCCAGCCTGACGAGGCCGACCGGGGATCGCCAGCGAAGGCCCAGACCCGCGGCGACATTCACATCGAAGACGGAAGAATAAGCATCGCCTGCATCGACGAAGGTGGCCACGCCCCAGTTATCGCGAAAGTAATGCTCGTACTCGAGGCTCGCGACCGTGAGATACTTGCCGCCGATCACGCCGCCTTCCTCGTTCATCTCGCCTATCGCCTGATAGTCGAAGCCGCGCAGTGAGCGATCGCCGCCTGCGAAGAATCGCAGCTCCGGCGGCAATGCGTCGAAATCGTCGACGACCATCGCGCCGGCGGCAGCGCGCAAGATGAAACGGCCGCGTTTGCCGCCAGGACGAATCCACTTCGCTTCCGCTCGTAGCTGGGCGAGGGACGTATCGGATAGCAGCTGCTCGGCGGCGAGTCTCAGGCCATACAGCAACGACAGGCCTCGTCGCGGAAAGAGCAAGTCGTCGGCGCACCGCCGTGTGAGCAAGGCTTCGGCATACAGCAAGCTGGAGGAGCGCTGTTGGTCGGCGATCTCGAAGTCGCCGTTGAGATAATGCAATCCCAACGTGCGCGTGAAGTCGTTCCATTGCTCGCTGATCTGCGTGGCGGACAGGCGTGCCATCCGCGAGCGGCTCGTATCCGTTTCCTCGTCACGGTAGCCGCCGCTGAACGTGTACATGCGCTGTTTGTCTGGGACCGGTATGCGGTAGGTGGTTGCAATCTGCTGCAAGCGCTGCGAGTAGGTGATCTCGCCGCCCAGCTTGTGACCTCGATTGTTGATCCACCTCCGGTCGATACCGAGACGCACGCCAGGACCCGTGTCGGTGCTGATATAAAGGGCCGCGGTGTAAACAGTACGCTTGGCGGGAATCACGAGCGCTTCGATGGGCACCACGCCGTCTTCGGCCCGATCCACATCGGGAAGCACTGAGACCGAAGAGAAATAGTCGGCATCCACGAGGCGCTGCTGCAACGTCAGGAGTTGATCCACCGAGTAGAAGTCTCCTTCCTGCCACGGGACGTAGCGCTGCAGGAAATCGGCCGGGAACTGCGATTCGGAGAACTCGACTGAGCCGAGGCTGTATCGCTCGTTGCTCTGCCAGAGCAAACGGATGTCGGCCGAGCTCGTCGCCTTGGACACCTCGACACGATGCTCGATCAGCTCTGAATCGAAGAATCCGTACGCCTGCAGCTGCGTATCGATGGCGTTCTTGCTTCGTTCGTAGAGACTGTGATCGAGTCGATCGCCGACTCGGGGCTTGAATTGCTCGAGCGCGAGGCGAATGGCAGCGATATTGCTCGCGGCCCCGACGATCCGTATGTTCGACGTGCGCACGATCACCGGATCGCCGCGATGGACACGAAATCTCGCGAGGTAGGTCTCTGGTTCCTTTTCGATCAGCGCGCTTTCGACGACCGCGTGATAGTAGCCATAAGGTTGTAGCGCCGTCTTGATCTGATTCTCGGCACGATTGAAGAAGCGCCGTACTTGAGTGGGCGTGATCTCCCTCTCGGAAAACTTGTGCAAATCGAGGCTCGCGAGCGCGGCCTCCTTCAGATCGTCCTCGAGACCTTCGATCTCGATGCGGACCGCTGCAGCTTCAGCAGCGCCACAAAGCACACCGAGCAGCAGCCCCAGGGCCACTATAGTGCGACAGCTGTCCAGACCTGCCCAAGCACTGTGCAGCACCGATGCTACCGACTCGATTAAAGGACGCACGTCATCGTCGTCTGACGCTTGTGGCCGCATCAGTGTTCCCGGCACGAGGGTTCGCGCGGGCGCAACCCACTTCCGCGCACCTACTTGGTTCCAATGATCGAGACTGCCTGCGATGCGGTTCGCGGTCGCGCATTACGGAGTAGACATGGAGCACAGCCAGCTTACACGACGGGTCGCTGGAGCGACGATGCGCTTGCGGTTCGTCTGCCGAAGCTGGGCGCTCAACCCTCCTTCGGCAGGATGACTCGTTGACGTCTAGCGCGCCCGAGCACGAGCTTGAACTTGTCCGGTTTGACGATCAGAACGTCGCATGGCACGGCATCGATGATGCGCTCGGCTGTATCGCCGATTGCGAAGCGCTTCAGGCCGCGACGGCTGATGGCGCCCATCACGATCATCCTTGCTTCGAGTTCCTCTGCGAACACCGGCAGTGTGCGCTCCGGAAGACCTTGTAGCACATGCACCCGATTCGCAGGCACCCCATACTTCTTGACACTGCGCTGCAGCTGTTTGCCGATCTTCTTGCGTACCTCCGCCTGCGATCGTTTCGTGCTGCCGAGCGGATACAGCGTATCGGGCACACTGTGCACGACATGCAGCTCGACACCGAGCTGCTGCGCAACGACCGACGCCGTTTCCATGATCTTCGCGTCGAGCGAGGCCGGCTTGTCGTTCAAGTGCAGCGGGTCGAGCGCTGCCAGAACGGGCCCTGGCTGAGCCTCGACGGTCCGTATCATGAGCAGTGGGCGCGGGCAGAAGCGCAGCAGCTGCCAATCCGTTTGTCGGAAGGAGAAGGGCACGATCGTACGTCCGCGCGCATGCGGTCCGGCGACGACGAGATCGGCGTTTTCGCGGATCGCTGCGCGGATGATCGACTCGTACGCGGGCTCCTCCCATACGACGTGCGTTTGCACGGTCAAGCCGCGTTGGCGCAGTGGTATCGCCCGACGTTCGAGGTCGCGAGTGCGCTGCGCCACGAGCGCTCCGCGCGCACGTGCCAGACGGGTGGAATCGAGCAAGGGGCGCGCGCTCAAGGCAGGCTCGAAGACAGCGTGGAACAGGATGAGCTTGGCACCGGCCGCTTGTGCGAGCTCGGCCGCGCGGTCGATCACCGGTTGAAGTGATTCTTCTGGATCTGCCACAGCGACGACCACACGTTCCACTTGCATGCGACTGCTCCGACGACAAACGACTACGCGAGTAGTGTATGTCAATTACCGGAGGGCGACACAGGCGTACGCGAGCCTGGGAGCGGCAAGGAGATAGGGAATCGGGCATGGGAACGGGGACTGAGCGCGCCAGGCGCGCTCAGTCATTTGGCATTTTTATTACCTAGCGTTGACGGCTAGACGAGGCGCTCAGTCTCGACCGTGAGCGCCTCGTACCAGCCGCGCACTTTGAACACGTGCTCTTGTTCGCGCTCTTCGGCTTCACGGAAGCGCGCCGCCATGTCGGACTGGCCCATGTTCTCGGCCATGGCAATGAGAATTTCCCAGCCCGCTTCGTCGATCAATTCCGCCGCCAATAGAGTGTTCAACGTGTGCGCAAGGCTCGTCCGCGGATCGGTCACTGCCTGCAGCAGGCCCATCGTTTGTACCCCGACGAGGTCTGCACTTGGCGTTTGCACGGTCGGATCGGCACCGAGCTGCTCGATGCACTCCTGTACCAATAGCGCGTGGGCCACTTCCTCATCGCGGATTTGTCGCAGTTCCTCCACATTGACACCGCGCAGCTCGCTTGCGTGCGCGAGGAACTTGGCAATGGCGGCGTCGTAGAGGCGCGCACCGCCGCGCTCGTAAGCAAGACGCTCGCCCAGCTTGTCGAGGAATGCCTGCGGCCGCTTGCCGGTCATCATCTTCGCGTCGCTCTTTGCGGCGCCCTTCGCGGTGGTCGGAGGCGGGATCGAGCCAAGCGGATCTGCGTCGCGAATGTAGCTCGCCCGCATTTCGGCCAGCGCTTGCCCGTCGAAGCTGGCTGTTGGTTCGGTCACGTCCTCTTCGGCGTTCTCGAGCATCGCCTTGGCGAGCGCCGGCGATGTCTGCATGCCGGTCCTGTTCTTACCCAGGCGAGTAGAAGCGGTTGAGGTGGGCATGGCAGGCTCCTTCACGGTTCAGAGGTTGACGGCTTGGCGCGTGAGCTCGGTGCCTGGGCGCCAGGTGTAGCCCTTGGAAACAGTTTCCGATGGCGAGCCTTCCGAGTTCATGTGATTGCGATAATCGATTGAGCTCTGCGGTTCTTCTTCGAGCGATACATAGTCCGGTCCGTCAGCGCGCAGATCGACCTCTTTTGCTAGCGTGGCCCGCACGAATTCGCGCTGACTTTCGAACGGGATCGGCTCGGGCAAGCGTTCGCCGATGACTTCGACCGGATCTCTGCGTTCGTGCTTCTTCATGAGCTCGCCGACGAAGCGCAGGTGTCCGAGCTCGTAATCGAGCATGCGCTCCCAGATCGCTTTGATGCGTGAGTTCGGCTCCGACTGTACGCAGCTGTAGTAGTTGTAGGCCTCGTTCGCCTCGTGCAGCAGCCACTGCTCGAGCAACGTCTGCGTCGGATCGAGAAGAGACTCGTACTGCGTGACGTGCTGTTCTTCGATCGATGCGATCTCAGCATACAACTGTCGTGCGACAGGATCGGCAAAGAGCGGCCCGACGTGCATGTAGTAGTCGTGCGTCTGATGCTCCGCTGCCACGAGCGTCAAGGCGTTCATTTTCGTGATCGGCGCAGCTGTGCGCCGATCGAAGGGCTTGCGCAAATCGTTCTCGGGAGCGCGATGCTCGACGACCGTTGGACGGCCCGGTGCGATATCCGTGTAGCTCTGCAGGATATTGTTCGCATCTTTGCCTTCGACACGATCCATGAGCGCTGCGTACCGGTACATGTGATCGAAATCCTCGAGCAACCCGAAGCGATACGTTTGCGCGAGATATGGATCGGGCTCCTGCTGTGCCAACGCGGCAGTTATTTCGATCGCGACCTGCTCGTATCCGATGGTTGTCTCGAGCGGCGAGTGGTCGGCACCGAGCAACCAATTCACCATCGTTTGCTGATGGTGCTCGATGCGCCGCACTTGGGCGAGCGGTAGTCGGTGCTCGCCATTCATGCGCGCCGCAGCGTGCAGAAAGCGCACTTGCTCGGATTCGATGCCGTTCATGAGAATGACGCGCACGCGTGTGAAGGCGTCATCGTCGAGTTTGCTGATCGGCTTTCCTGCGAGCTCGCGCCACGTGAACCGCTGTCGGTCGAGCGGTGTGCCACGATCGTCGAAGAGCGCTAAGGTCATGGTGATTGCTCCGGGAGAAGGGAATGTTGGTCGAGGTGAACTCCAACGGCTCACGCGTGACTCGGTTCCATCAGCGTCACTGCGTGAAGACCGGAGCACTACAGAACGTTGTGCCGATGGGACTTGTCGACGATCAACCGACGGTGGAGCTGGTGGGTATGACCGGCCGCGCGTAAGTGATGTCCCTTCTAGGAAACGCTGGTCATAGCCAGGCCATGTAAATCGCGAAGTACAAGAGCGCAGCCGACCCTATGATGCAGACTGCAACCAAGAACGCGGTCATTCCCCAGCGTGTCTCGAACCAAATGCTCGTAGATTCGCGCGAACGTTGACGATCGGGAGGAGCTTTCATCGCCGACATGTAATCGAGCTGACTCATGATGCCGCGCAGAATGCGCAGACCTCGCACGGCTGACAAGCCAAAGAGCGAGGACGCCGGGTACGAACAATACGGAGGCGCGCCGCGGGCGAATCACAAGTCGCATCCACGACGTGCAGCAACTACGCGTGCAGTCGCGGGCTTGCGTGCGGGGCTGTGTCGAACGTCGTCGGATTCGATCTCGCCACTGACTCGCGTTGGAAGGGATGTGCTTCCTCCCGCGTCGGCGGCACCACGAGGATGTCGCATTTCGTTCGCGTGAGCGCTTGATGAGTCATGCTCCGCGCGAGCATGCGTCTGAGCATGAACCAAGCGCCGGTGCCGATCACAATCAGATCGGGCCGCACGTTGTCCAGGATGTGGTCGATGGCGTCCATTGGTCGCGCGGGCTTGACGAGAATCTCCGTTCGCGACAGATCGAAGCCCGCTGCTGCCAGCTGGGGAGCCAGCTGCACCGCGACCTGGCGCTTCCATTCTTTCTCGTAGGTGGCCCGTCGCTTAGCATCGGTGATGATGTCCTTCTCGAGCGGGGCGTCTGCATGCACCACCCAGGTCAAGGGGCCCTCGAGCAGCCCCATTCTGGCGACGGTGCGGGCCGTGCGAATCGATGTGGCCGACAAATCGGTCGCGATTGCAATGCGGGCATAGTCGGTGAGGGGCTCGCTTTGCACGATCAACAGTGGACAAGTGGCCATGCGGATCTAGCGTTCGGCGTTGGTGCCCAGCAGATTTTGATAGCGGTGTGAGACAGGTGCCGGCAAAACGATCAAATCCGCGTTCCACTCGCGCACACGGTTGGCAATGACGTGCGCCGCTTTACCGAGATGGATCTCCACCTGGGCGAGCTCTGGCGCGTGCACCATGGCACGCTCTGCCTGGGTCATCAGACGCATCCGCGCGCGCGTTGCCTTGAGATAGACGAGACGCTCGGGTTGACGCTCGCCTACGACGTGGACGAACAGCACCTCCGCGTCGACTTGTCTGGCAAGCATCGCCGCTCGTCGCACAGCGTGCTCGGAGCGGGGTGCGAGATCTGTTGCGCAGAGGATGCGCTTGCGTGGCAGAGCTACGGAGTCAGATGAATCCAGTCTGTCGGTCTCGACGATGTTCCTCCTCATGATCACCTCCTCCGTAGTGTGTGATGACGTTCCCCCTGCCAGAGAGCTTCAAGGGGTCCGCTGGTCAGGCGGCCCCAGCGCGATCCGACCGCGAAGCGTCGTGTGTTCCGCCCTTGATTGAACGCGATCGTCGATCAGGCCGCGAAGCCCGTCTTGCTGAGTGCGATGCGCCCCTCCACTGGCGTCACCTTCGTCGTTGCAGACGGATGCATCGCCGCTTCGCGCTTCAACTTTGTACCGTCCGACAATAGTTAGGTCGACTAGAATTATTCGCGATATTAGTTTGTGTTTACCCAACGAATGAGCCACGCCGACATCCGCACGAGGCGGTTGTCGACGCGTGGCAATGAGTGTGGGGGCGGGGAGGTCAGATCACGCCGAAGGCGAGCATCGCCTCAGCGACTCTTCTAAACCCTACGATATTGGCGCCTAGCGCATAGTTGCCAGGATGACCGAACTCCTCGGCGGCGGCGAAGCAATCGTTGTGCACCCGGCGCATGATCTCCTGCAGCCTGCGCTCGGTGTACTCAAACGTCCAAGCATCGCGGCTCGCATTTTGCTGCATCTCGAGCGCCGAGGTTGCGACGCCACCGGCATTGGCGGCCTTGCCGGGTCCGAAGGCGACTTTCGCCTCGTGCAGGAGGCGTATGGCAGCGGGTGTGGTGGGCATGTTGGCTCCTTCCGCCACCAATTTGCACCCGTTGGCGATCAACGTCCGCGCATGCTCGGCGTCGAGCTCGTTTTGGGTGGCGCATGGAAGAGCGACGTCGCACGGGATGTTCCACAGCTCTTTCGGCTGCAGACACTTGGCGGACGGATGAAACTGCAGATAGTCGCGCAAGCGCCTTCTCTCTACCTCTTTGAGCTGCTTGAGGGTCTCTAGATCGAGCCCCTCCTTATGATAGATCGCGGCATCGGAATCCGAGCACGCCACGACCTTCGCGCCGAGCATCTGCAGCTTCTGGATCGCGTAGAGGGCAACATTGCCCGAGCCAGAGACGACGCAGGTCTTACCTTCGAGCGTCTCGCCCCGTACCCGCAGCATCTCCTCGACGAAGTACACCAAGCCGTACCCGGTGGCTTCGCGGCGTACGAGTGAGCCGCCCCAGTGCGGGCTCTTGCCGGTCAAGACGCCGGATTCGTACCGATTCGTGATGCGCTTGTACTGTCCGAACAGGTATCCCAGCTCGCGGGTGCCGACGCCGATATCGCCGGCCGGCACGTCCGTGTACTCGCCCAGGTGGCGGTAGAGCTCGGTCATGAAGCTTTGGCAGAACCGCATGACCTCCGCGTCCGACTTGCCCTTCGGATCGAAGTCAGCGCCACCCTTCGCGCCTCCGATGGGCATTCCGGTCAGCGCATTCTTGAACACCTGCTCGAAACCGAGGAATTTGACGATTCCGAGATAGACCGTCGGATGAAAACGCAAGCCGCCCTTGTAGGGGCCCAAGGCACTGTTGAACCCGACGCGAAAGCCGCGGTTGATGTGGACTTCCCCGCGATCGTCCTGCCACGGGACTCTGAAGATGATCTGCCGCTCGGGCTCACAGATCCGTTCGATGATCTTGTGCTCGGCGTACTGCGGATACTTGCGAAGTACGGGCTCCAAGGACTCCACGACTTCGCGAACGGCCTGGTGAAACTCCACCTCGCCACGGTTGCGGCGAATGACATCTTCGATGATCTGCTCGATGCGAGCTCGAATATCTGGCACGGTAAGCCACCCAATGAAAAACAAGAACCCAAGGTTTGCCGCATCGAGCGCTCGGCACCCCTGCAAAGCGTCGCGATCGATGATCGACGGAAGAGGGAAGTCAGACACCCACGCGCGAGCCCACGAGTGGGCAACTCCTCATTCTAGTGGCATGGCGAGCGAGGCTCGCGACCCTAACCCCGGGGCGCAAGTTTAACTACTGCGCCCGCACTCATACAGCCCGAATGAGGGGTTGAGCCCAATGCGGACGGCGAATCAAGCCGAGTGTCGATCGACAGGGCGCCGCAGGATAAAAATCTGCGTGCGCGAGTCAAGAAGCACGCTCTTGCAAATTGGGGTCTTTGGGCTATAAGGCGGCCATGGCTCTCGTGGGAATGCAGGCGCTGAACTCGAAGGATGATGCTCGTTGCCGTCGCGCAGTGTCTGTGCGCCGCGCGCCGCCAATCTTGACCGCCTTTCTCTTCTTCGCCCGGCCCGCTGGCCTGTGAGCGCAGCGGACCGGGGCTCCTGACCTAGGGTGGCGTGGCGTCCGCCCGAGTACGGACCATTGCAGGAGAAGAGTGCGATGTATCCCAGATTTCCCATTCAATGCGAGTGCTCATATCGCCGCGAGCGCTTCAATCTCGCCTTCGCCAGGAAGGCGATGGAAGTGCTTCAGCCTGGCAAGGATCTTGCGCTCGAGCCTTCGCCGCGCGGGCTGACCATGCTCGCCGAGACCGAGATGGCGCTCGAGCGGCCGATTGCGATCTTGCGTGACATCTATGGATCGGAGGTGCGCGTCGGCCCGCCCACCGTGCGCTACCACCATGGCGAGCAGATCGAAGAGCCTTACATGGGACTGCGGATTCGCTGTGCGCCTCAACATTTCCAAGGGCTGCGAGCGGACCTGCTGCGGCGTGCGGCGACACTGCAGGATGCGGAGCTCACGCGTGTGTGCGGCGTCTTGCGTGCCACGGCGCCGCTTGCGGCACTGGTGGGCTACCCGGCGTACGTGCGATCGGTCACGGGCGGCACCGCGCAGCTGGTCATGTGGCTGAGTCACTACCAGCCCATCAGCGGACCACCGAACGACGCCGCGTAGTGTTCGCTCAGCCGCCGAACAGGCCGGCTGCCTTCTCCTGAATGGCGATGACGGCTGGGTGCTTGACCTTGCGCTCGGTCGAGATCGCATAGAACTGCGCCCGCACGTTGCCGGCTGTCCCGAGCACGACCAGCCCCGACTCTTCGCGGAACTGCTCCGCCAGCACCTCGGGCACCGGCGCCACACCGCGCCCATGGCGCGCGAACTCCCTCAGCAACGCGTAATCCTCGAACTCTCCGACGACGAACGGGCGCACACCGTGCTTGTCCAGCCATTGGTCCAGCGCGCTGCGGATCGCCGTGTCGTCCGTCGGCAGGAGCATGGGCACCCCGTCGAGCGACTTAGGAAATGCACCTTGCAGCTTGCTCGCGAGCGCTGGCGTAGCCATCCACGCCTCCGCGCAACTACCGAGTAGGTGATTGTGGGACCGTATGTTCAGGCTCGGCGTGGCTGGCGCGTCAGAGATGACGACATCGAGCTCGTGCACCTGGAGCAACGCCAGGAGGTGCGGCAGAGTGCCTTCTCTGCACACGAGCTGCACCGGATGGTTGAGCGACAGAACACCTTCCAGGAGACGGCGCGCGATTTCCTTGGGCACCACGTCGTCGACCCCTACAGCGAGTCGCAGGGGGCGATGGGTGGGGCGCTGCGCGAGCGCGTTCAACAGGTCGCTGCCCAGTCCGAAGATTTCCTCCGCGTACGTGAAGACGAGCCGTCCGGTCTCCGTCGGCACGAGTCGCCGGCCCGACTTCGTCAAGAGCTTCTCACCGATGCGCTCTTCGAATGTGCGCAGCTGCGCGCTCACGGTCGGCGCGGAGAGTCGCAGCTCCTCGCAGGCCTGTCTGAGACTGCCGGTTCGTACGACTGCCCAGAAATAGAGGAGGTGCTGATAATTCAGGCGTGGAATGCGGAGCGCCATGTTTTATAGAAACTAACTATAGAAAAGAATAATTCTAATGGATCTAAGCTCAGGTCTCGAGTAGAAAGGGCTGGCCGGAATAGAACGGCGTAGTTCGAGGATTGCGAAACGATGGGCCGGGACGGTCAATCATGCAGTAGCCGGCGGACCACGCAGACCCACGATGCTTCGGAACCTCCGGGAACGCGACCCGCCCCAATCATCCTTTGCGCCACCGATCTGACGGCGCGTTCTGATCCCGCCATACAACGAGCCTCCCTGCTGGCCCGCCAGCTCAACGCCAAGCTCCTTCTCGTTCACTCCGTACAAGGTGCCAATTCGCAACGTGCCGCGCGGGTGAAAATTGCCCGCGCTCAGGCCCGGCTGCTCACTCTGGCGGAGCAGATTGCAAAGGGTGGTGTCGCTACCGAGGTCTGCGTCCTCAGCGAGCCCCCGCTTCAGGCCATTCAGCAGGTCGCCAAAGTGTGGGCCGCCGATCTCATCGTCATGGCGCGTCCGCGCGAGCGCGCCCTCGACGTGCTTCTGGGCAGCACCGCCGAGCGCGTGATCCGCGCGACCAATCGTCCCGTTCTCGTCGTGAACAACGGCACCGCCACGCCGTATCGCAACGTTGTGTTGGCGACCGACTTGTCGAAAACCTCGTTGCATGTCGCGCGGACGATCGCCGGAATGGGTGTGCTCGAAACCGCCTATACCTGGATCGTTCACGCGTTCCGACCGTCGTACTTCGGCTCGAGCTCGGGTTGCGCGCAGAACGGAACGGAGCCAATCCCTACGCACCGCCGGCAGTGGCAGCGCATGCGCAGCCAACAGCTGCTGCAGCAGTTACAACAGGAAGGCGTCGATCTGGCGAAAGTCGAGCTGATCGTCGAGGCGTGCCGACCGTTCGATGCCATCACACGAGCCCTGCAACGGGTGCAATCCGATTTACTGGTGATCGGCACGAGTCGCTGGTTCATGCTCAAGCGGCTCCTGCGCGGCAGTGTGGCCGACGAAGTGCTGCGTCGGGTGGACTGTGACGTGCTTGCGATCTCGCCGTCGGCGGACGAGTTGCCCATTGCCCATGCGGCACAGCGACCGATGCTCGCGCTGCCCACCGGGCAGGGTCGGCTCGACCCGGCTCACGGATGGCCTACGGTGCACTGTCGTGACGTGCAGCAGTCCGCCCCGCGAGGCTGAGGAAGGGCAGGAAACTCTCGCGAGCTCGGCACCTGCGCTTAGAGCTTCCAAAGCATCGCGTTGCCGCTGCAGCAGCGATTGAGATGGATGATCATCCGTTCGCTGCCTGTCGCTCGACGGCGATTCGTTGAAACTCCCGTCCGGCGCGCATGGCGGGCACGATACCCGTTCGCACGACGAAATCCCCGAAACGCTCCTGCGCCAGCCGTTCGCTGGCATAGCGTTTCAACAAGCTCCTCAACGCCTCCAAGATGCGGCCCTCGTCAGTGTTCTCGAGATAGAGGCAGTTCAAACGATCGCCGTTTGCGCTCGCACCCAAGTACAGGTTGTACTTGCCAGGCGCCTTGCCCACGAGCGCGATCTCGGCAAGGTAGGGGCGCGAACAACCGTTCGGGCAGCCGCTCATCCGCAACGTGATCGGCGTCTCCTGCAAGCCGAGCGCCGCGATCGTCTCCTCCAGCTTGGTGACGAGCGAGGGGAGGTAGCGCTCGCTCTCCGCCATCGCCAGGCCACATGTCGGCAGCGCGACGCATGCCATCGCGTGCCGTCGCAAAGTGCTCGCCTGTTGTGCGTTTTCGATCCCATGCGCAACTAGCAGTGCCTCGATCTGCGCGCGCTGAGCCGGGGCGACACCCGCAATCGTGAGATTCTGATTCGTCGTCAGCGCGAACAGCCCCGTGTGGACTTGCGCGATTTCCCGCAGACCGCTCATGAGCGTCTTGCCGGGCCGATCGCACACGCGACCGTTCTCGATGAACAGCGTGTAGTGCCAGCGCCCATCGGCGCCTTGGTGCCATCCGTAGCGGTCTGCAGAAGTGGTGAAGCGGAAGGGACGAGCAGGCTCAAGAGGGCGGCCCAGACGTCGTGCCAGCTCGTCTGTAAACCACTCGACGCCACGATCCTCGATGGTGTACTTGAAGCGCGCATGCGCCCGGTCTTTGCGATCGCCATAATCTCGCTGAATGCACATCGTGTGCTCCGCGACAGCCACGACATCTTCCGGGCGACAAAAACCCGCCACATCACTCAGGCGCGGGAAAGTCGTCGGGACTTTGTGTGTCATTCCCATGCCGCCGCCGACGAGAACGTTGAAGCCTTCGAGGCGTCCTTCGTTCACGATGGCCACGAAGCCGAGATCGTGCGCGAACACATCCACATCATTCTGCGGTGGAACGGCAAGCGCGATCTTGAACTTGCGCGGCAGGTATGTTCGGCCGTAGAGCGGCTCTTCCTCTGCGTCGCTGGCACGCGCAGGCTGCTCCAGGAAGATCTCTCGATAGGCGCCCGTTCTCGGCAACAGGTGCGCACTGATCTGCCGTGCAAGCGCGCTGACTTGCGCGTGGATCGGCGACAGCAGCGGATTCGAGTTGCAAATGACGTTGCGATTGTCGTCGCCACATGCCGCGATCGTGTCGAGCCCGGCTGCCGCGATGCTCTGCAGGTGTCGTCGCAAGCTCGGCTTGAAGACGCCGTGAAACTGAAACGTCTGCCGGGTCGTCAACCGCAGCTGCCCGTTCGCAGTCTCGCGTGCCGCGGCATCGAGCGCCAGCCACTGCGCTGGCGTGCACACGCCGCCTGGCAGGCGCACGCGGACCATGAACTGAAAATGCGGCTCGAGCTTTGCGCGCCGACGCTCCTCACGAAGATCTCGGTCGTCCTGTTGATAGATACCGAAGAACTTCATGAGCTTCGCGTCGTCCTCCGTCACCGAGCCAGTGATGGGGTCGGCGAGGCTCTGCGCGATCGTGCCACGCAGATACTGGCTGTCGAACTTGAGCCGCTCGTTGTCGTGCAGCTCTCCGAGCGGACGCGAGAGATCGGAAGTGCGTGGTAGCGTCATCTAGTACACATCTCTTTGATAGCGTCGCGCCCGCTGCAGCTCGAGCAGCGCTTCTGCAGCCCGCTCCTGAGAAAGCCCGCCGTGGGTCTCAAGAATCTCGAGTAATGCCGCGTGCACGCAAGGCGCCATGTGTTGCGCGTCTCCGCAGACATAGACATAGGCGCCTTCCTGCAACCAGGCGTAGAGCTCACGTCCGTGCTCTTGCATACGATGCTGCACGTAGATCTTGTGCTCCTGATCGCGTGAGAACGCCACCTCGATTCGCTGCAAAAGACCGCGCTTGCGATAGTCGAGCCATTCGGTCTGGTAGAGGAAATCAGAACGGAAGTGGCGGCCGCCGAAGAACAGCCAATTGCGGCCGCGCGCGCCGACTGCTTCGCGCTCTGCCATGAAGCTGCGAAATGGCGCGATGCCGGTGCCCACACCGATCATGATGATAGGTGCATCGTGATCTGTCGGCAGGCGAAAATTCGGATTGCGGTGCAGATAGACGGGGAGGGTGCCGTCTTCTTCGCGAAGCTCCGCGATTTGCCGTGACGCCAGGCCATAATGAACCACGCCACGCAGCTCGAACTGTACGAGAGCGATCGTGAGGTGTACCTCGTCGGGTGTCGCCTTGGAGCTGGAGGCGATCGAGTACAGCCGCGGCGTCAACGGTCGCAGCAGCCTCACGAATTGCTCAGATGTCATGCCATGCGGAGGATGGGCACGCACTAGATCGACGAGCTGCGTGTCCTCACGCACGAAGGTGCGGGCCTCCTTGGCATCGATGCCGAGCTCACCGAGGTATTTCTCCGCGAACGCAACTGTGATCCGTCCGATGTCGCAGCTCTCCAGTATTTCTCGCAGGGGACGTGTCGCTGTCTCGTGGGCGACAGGCTCCTCGCCGTCGAACGGCAACACCTCGAGCAATGCCCTGACGCGCTCGGGTCCGTTTCGAACCACGATACCGAGCGCGTCGCCCGGCTCGTAGTGAATGCCCGATCCTTCCAGCGAGAGCTCGAGATGTCGCACATCGCGGTCGGAAATCGCTGCCGTGATGCGCTGATTGGTCAACACGTTCGCCAGAAAGGGGTTCTTGCGCGTATAGGCGTTTGCAACGGGTGCCGGAGATCGCGCTGCCGATACCTGCACCGCAGCTGCATGCGCGTCGCGCTCGCGCGCGAGATATTCGACGACTGTATCGATCCATGCTTGCGCAGGTGCCGAGAAATCGACGTCGCAATCGACACGCGGGTGCAGGCGCTCTGCGCCGAGCGCAGCAAGACGAACATCGAACTGGCGGCCGGTCTCGCAGAATTTCTCGTAGCTGGAGTCGCCGAGTGCGAGAACGGCGTACTTCAGATGGTTGAGCGCGGGCGCCTTGCGACTGTGCAGGAGCTCATACAAAGGTGCGGCTCGATCCGGCGGCTCACCTTCGCCATGCGTGCTCACCACCACCAGCAGGCGAGTCGCCTCCTGCAAGTGACTCTTGCGGCAGTCGAGCATATCGAGCACGACGTTGGGCACGCCGCGCGCGGACAGGGCCGCGCCGAGCTGCTTGGCAAGCCGTTCGCAGTTGCCGCTTTGGGAGCCGTAGAGCACTGTCACGGGCTGGCCTGCCTCGGCGGGGGCGGCGCGGGGTTGCGGCACGGAGGCAACCGAGCCGGCAAGAAAGCCGCTCACCCACAGTCGCTGCGCCGGCGTCAGCTGTTCCACGAGCTGCCGCAGGGCGCGAGTGACCTGGGGGTCGAACGGCGCCGCTGACCACGGATCGGCCGGCGCCGTGACCTGCGCTTGCGCGGACGAGAGGCTCATCCGGATCGTGCTATAGCAGGCCCTGGGTTCTCACGATGACAATTTCACCGTCCTCAAATACGGACGTTGCTCGTTCCATCCTTGCGGGAAGAGCTCGCGGGCTTCTTCGTTCGTGACCGACGGCGCAATGATCACCTCCTCGCCAGGCCGCCAATTCACAGGCGTGGCGACCTTGTACTGATCCGTCAACTGCAAGGAGTCGATCACGCGCAAGATCTCGTCGAAGTTGCGCCCAGTGCTCGCGGGATAAGTGATCATGGCGCGGATCGTTTTCGCTGGATCGATGAAGAACACCGAGCGCACGGTCAGGGTCGTGCTCGCCTTGGGATGCAGCATCCCATAGAGCGTGGCCACCTTGCGGTCGGCATCGCCGATCAAGGGAAACCGGGGACGTGCCCCCTGGGTGGCCTCGATATCGTCCGACCACCGTTCGTGGTCCGCCACAGAGTCGACCGACAGGCCGATGACCTTCACGTTGCGCTTCTCGAACTCGGGGCGCAGCTTCTCGGTATAGCCGAGCTCCGTCGTGCAGACGGGGGTGAAGTCCTTCGGATGTGAGAACAGCACACCCCACGAATCCCCGAGCCATTCGTGGAAACGAATACGTCCGATCGTGGTGTCGGCTTCGAAATCCGGAGCCGTATCGCCAATCTGCAGTGCCATTGCCATCTCCTGCTTGCTACTGTCCTAGGAACGTTGTGCACAGTAACACCTCACAACGTGATACAAAATTAGACTCAGCTTTGACGTTATGCCTTTTCGGAATACAGTGGGCGCCGCCCTGGGGACGGACAACGACGCATGACAACTGGACCGCGGATCACCAAGAAGCAGTACGAAATTCTCGCGAACTTCCGCTACGAGCTGCGACGCTTCTTACGCTACAGCGAGCAGATCAGCCGCAAGCACGGTGTCACACCACTGCAGTATCAGCTCTTGCTGCAGATCAAGGGCTTTCCGGGGCGCGAGCGAGCCTCGGTCAGCGAGCTCGCCGAGCGGTTGCAGGCGAAACACCATGGTGTCGTCTCCTTGGTCACGCGGTGTGAGGCCCTTGGGCTCGTGCGGCGGCGCGTCGATGACAGCGACCGGCGGCGCGTGATGGTGGAGTTGACCGAGAAAGGCGAGAAGCGTCTCGAGCGGCTCGCTGAGCTGCACCGGCAGGAGCTGTTGACGCTGCAAGAGCGGTTCTTCGTGCCGAGGCGTCGTGATCTGCTCCCGGGGCGGTCCTGATCGCTGTGCCAGGCGCGCAGCCGCCACGATCACGGTGCAGTAGCGAGCTCCGAGCTCTGCAAAGAACGTTTAGTTTTGCCTACGCAGCTCGTCGTCGCAGTGCCGTTGTGTATCATGCCGGCGGTTGAACGATGGCTGGTCATGTCTCGGAGTGAAAGAGACATCCAACTGCAGGAGGGATAGCCATGCGCTGCTGGTTATCGGATCGCGTTTCGCCCTGGCTGGCACGAGCGCTGACATGGCCGCTTGCGCTCGTCTTGTGCGCCTGCGGCAACGGCGTCGAGCCCGCGGAGACGCAGGCCACGCCGACGTCGGGAGCGATTGCATTCGTCGGCGTCAACGTCGTGCCCATGGATCGTGAGATCGTGCTCGCGGAGCACACCGTCGTGGTACGAGACGGCCGCATCGTCGAGGTGGGCCCCACAGCAGAGGTGCAGATCCCCTCAGATGCCGAGCTGATCGAGGCGCGCGGGCACTGGTTGATGCCTGGGCTGACCGAGATGCATGGGCACGTGCCCGGCGACGACGATCCGACTTTCACGGAAGACGTCTTGTTCTTGTATGTCTCCAACGGCGTGACAACCGTGCGCAACATGGCGGGGCATCCGTACCACTTGAGGTTGCGGGAGCGTATCGCGGCAGGCGAGGTGGTCGGCCCGACGCTGTACGCGGCGAGCCCATGGCTCACCGCTGAGCAGGCCGGCACACCCGCAGCCGCTGACCGCATCGTGCGCGAGTATCACGCGGCAGGGTTCGATCTCATCAAGCTCGGCAGCATACCTCGTGACGCCTACGTGCAATTGGCGCAAACCGCGCATGCGATCGGCATGCCCTTCGGCGGGCATATTCCAGAGTCGGTCGGGCTCATCGGCGCCTTGGAAGCACGACAGACTTCCATCGACCACTTCGATCGCTATGCAGAATTCTTGGTGCGCGAGGGTGCCAGCATCGAAAGCCGCGACCTGCGCATTTTCGGCAGTGGCCTGGCGGATCTGCTCGATGAGGGGCGTATCCCTGAAGCTGTAGAGCGCACGCTGAAAGCAGGCACGTGGAACGTGCCTACGCTCAGCCTCGTCGAGCACCTGGCCTCGCCCGAGCCAGCCGAGCGCATGATCGAATGGCCTGAGATGCGTTACGTGCCCAAGTCCCTGCGCGAGCGGTGGGCAGCGTACAAGCGCGAGGTCGTGGCGCGTGACAGCTTCCGGCCCGCTGCGGCACAACGGCTCGTCGAGATCCGCCGTAAGTTGCTCAAGGCGCTGCACGATGCTGGCGCGCCGATCGCGCTTGGCTCGGATGCGCCTCAATACTTCAACGTGCCCGGTTTCTCGATTCACCGCGAGATGCAGATGATGGTCGAAGCGGGCTTGACGCCTTATCAGGTTCTCGAAACCGGCACGGCCGCACCGGCGCGGTACTTCGGTGCGCCCGAAGAGTTCGGCACGATCGCAAAGGGCCGTCGCGCAGATCTGATCTTGCTGCAGGCCAACCCGTTGGAGAACATCGCCAACGTCCGCAAACGCGTTGGCGTGATGATTCGTGGACAGTGGTGGCCCGAAGAGCGCATCCAGGCACGTTTGGAGCAGATCGCGCAGCGCGTCGCCACCATGGAATCCGGAGCTGCAGAATGAGACGTTTCACTCGACGTGCGCTGATCGCTGGGTCATTGAGCGCAAGCCTCGTGTCGCCGTCTTTGGCGCGATCCATCGAAGGATGCGGGGAGCAACCGAACACCGCGCCGGCTCTGCAACCCCCGTTGCTGCTGACAGACTGGGCGTGGCTGGGACGATATCGCGAGGAGAATGCCAAGCTCATCGCCAGCGGTGCGAAAGTCAATGCCGTATTTCTCGGCGATTCGATCACTGAAGGATGGGTGCAAGCGGATCCGGATTTCTTTGCGAAGGGCAACGTCGGCCGCGGGATCAGCGGGCAGACAACACCACAGCTACTGGTCCGGATGCACGCGGACGTCATCGCCTTGAAGCCTCGCGTCGTGCACATCCTCGCCGGCACGAATGACATCGCGCAGAACACCGGTCCGATGCGACCCGAAGACACTCACAACAACATCATGGCGATGTGTGAGATCGCTCGCGCTCACGGGCTGCACATCGTGCTGGGGTCGGTGCCGCCCGCATCGAAGTACTGGTGGCGTCCAGAAATACGACCGAAGGACGCGGCCCTTGCGTTGAATGCATGGATTCGTGACTACGCCAAGAAGATTGGTGCAGCCTTCGCCGACTACGCAACCGCGTTGACGGATGAGAACGGCCGCGTGAAGCCGAGCCTCGCACAAGACGAGGTTCATCCTACGCCGCAAGGCTATGCCGTGATGCGCAGGATCGCCGAGAAGGCGCTGGGCATCTAAGCAAGGGCAAAACGGACAACAACCCCGGAGGGAGCCTATTTCGTCGGCACTGGCACAAACACCTGTGCACCGCCGCGTTCGATCAGCAGTGCCACCGTCTTGGGCGCATCCTGGACGATCTTGCGCAGCTGCTCTATCGATTGCACGGTTACGCCGTTGACGCCGACGATGATGTCGCCGGGTTGAACACCTGCTTCGGCGGCTGGGCTGGTAACGCGTTCGACGAGGATCGCGCCATCGGTGTTGAGCTCTTTCTTTTCCTCCTCCGTGAGCGGTCGCACTGCGAGCCCGAGCTTTGCTTCCTCACGTTGTGCTTGCGGCATCGTCGCTGCGCGTTGCTCCGAGGTGTCCTGCATTTGCTCGACGGTTACCTGAAGCTCGCGCTCTTTTCGCTCGCGCCAGACGCTGAGCACCGCTTGTGTGCCAGGCTTGAGCTTGGCCACGGCGACGGCGAGCTCGTTCGCTCGTTCGATCGGCTGATCGTTGATCTGCAGAATCACATCACCTGCTTTCAAGCCCGCTTTGGCTGCCGGGCCTTGCGGCTCGACCGAGCTCACCAGCGCACCGCGTGGCTTGTCGAGCCCGAATACTTCGGCCAGCTGGGCGTTCACATCTTGGATCGTCACGCCGATGCGCCCACGCACCACGCGTCCTGTTTCGATGAGCTGTTTGCGCACATCCATGGCCACATCGATTGGGATGGCGAACGAGAGCCCCATGTAGCCACCCGTGCGGCTGAAGATCATCGAATTGATACCGACGACCTCGCCATTCATGTTGAACAGAGGGCCACCTGAGTTGCCCGGGTTGACCGCGACGTCGGTTTGGATGAACGGCACGTAGCTGTCGCCGCCCAACGCGCGCGAGGTTGCGCTCACGATTCCCGCCGTGGCGCTGTTCTCGAGTCCGAACGGAGCACCGATCGCAAGCACCCATTGTCCCGGCTCCAATGTGTCCGCATTCCCGATTTTCACCGTAGGCAAGTTGCGTGCTTCGATCTTGATCACGGCCACATCAGTGCCGCGATCGGTACCAATGACCTTGGCGTCGAATTCACGCCTATCTGTCAAGCGCACTGTGACGACGTCCGCGTTCTCAACCACATGCGCATTGGTCAAGATGTAGCCGTCTTCGGAAACGATGAATCCCGATCCTGCTCCTCGTACGGGCGCTGGACTCGGTTCTCCAAACTGCTCCGGGTTGGGAATGCCGAAGCGACGAAAGAACTCGAGCAGCGGATCTTCCGCTGCGCCACCCGAAGACAGTCTCGAACGGGCGGATTGACGTACCTCCACGAACACCACCGCATCGCCGTACTCACGGACCAGTGGCACGAAATCTGGCAATGCGACTGAGCCCCTCGATGGCTCTTGGGTTGAGTCAGGACGAACGCCAGCTCTATCCTGAGCTTGTTGAGCATGTCCGTCTTGTGAGCAGGCACCGAGAGCGAGCAGAAGGCAGAGAGTCCATAGCACGTGCAGCGGGCGCTGGCGGATCATGGTAGTCGTTGCTCCGTGCGTTCAGTACAGTCTCGCTTCGACAGCTGCAACGGCATCGACCGCTCGAAGTTCCGCAGAGCGTGTACGTCCGATGCACGTGGACGACATCGATGTCGTGACCTGGGACTCGTGACTCATCGAGGACTGCCGGTGGCGAGGCGGCGAGACAGACTGGGCACAGCCACCGGCAGCGGAGCAGTGGGCTTAGAAGCCGAGGCTGAGCACCGCGAGGAGGAGGGTGGTTGAATGCGGCCGATGATGTCCGAGCGTCGCCTACCAACGCTCGCTGAAGGGGCGCACCTCGACCTCGAAGCTCCATGCTCGGCGGTTCTGGTGCACGACGAACCACGCCGTTTCCGCAAGCCCCGCAGGATCGACGAAGAAATCATCGTCTTTGTCGGGCATTGCCTCGCGCGTCCGAGGCATATCGACTACACCGTCCACGATCAAAAGTGCCACGTGGATACCAAGCGGCCAGAGTGATCGAGCCATCGACTGTGCCAGGCTGCGCTGGGCAGCTTTCGCCGGCGCAAATGCGGCCGTGTGAGAACTGCCACGAAGCGACGCGGTGGCTCCAGTGAAGATGATTGCACCGAATCCTCGCGCCTTCATACCTGGTATGACCTCTTGTGCGCAGAGCAACGCACCGTAGGCATTGACACGCCAGGCGGCCTCGAAATCCGCGGGCGTGATTTCCTCGACGGACTTGAAGACACCGGAACCCGCATTGAAGAGCAGGACGTCGACAGGGCCGAGATCAACCTCAATGGCCCCGAAGGCCATGCTTACCGAATCCGGATCGCCGACGTCGCAGGCGTAAGCTTTACCTCCGATCTCCTCTGCCAGCCCCTCGATCTGTGACACGTTGCGCGCAAGCAGTGCTACGGCATACCCGCCTTCGGCAAAGCGCTTGGCCAAGGCCGTGCCATTGCCTGGCCCGACGCCTGCTACCACGGCAACACGCTTGCGCTCGCTCATTGTGGTCTCCGCTCTGGACTGAGGCCTTGCGTAACCGGCGCAAGTGCTCCTGTCTGGATTGCATCACATGGGCATCGTTGCTGCCATCCGCACGATTACAGTCTTTCGCGTACACAGCGACTAACCCGTGTGTGCGCCGTGCAAGATCAACGGCACGAGCTCCGTGCTTTCAACGAGCAGACGAGCGCCTTCGAGACTGAGGTGCACCTCGTCGCTGTACAGGAGCGGCTTTCCTGGTGGCTGCTGCGAACATACGCCGTCCGTGCAGAGCGCGTCGAACACATCGACAAATACCACGTCAGGGAACTCGTACTGCAACCTATCGACAACGCGGTTGTAAGGGGCCATTTCTTGTTCCACCTGGTCCCGACTGCGCTGCGGTGCGCAGCGTGTTGTCGGCAAGCGCACTGCGCGCAAGAAGCACGCGGGTGCCGTATCGAATGCCGGTATTTCCCTCAGGTAGATCACGCGAGAGAAGGGCAGCAGCTCTCGAATCAGAGTTCGCACGCCGTGCTCGAACACTGTTTCCTTCGATTCCTCGGCATCTGCGCCGTTGCGCACGATCCGCACATCGGCTCCGGTCAGCAACGTTGTGCCACTGCCGACAATCACGACGACTTTGGGCTTCACCCGCCGCGCATAGTCGACGAACATCCGCCATACCGGCTCGCAGTCCTGCTCGTTCAAGTCATACCCAGTGAAACGTATGTCGAGCACGGCTGGACAGCCACCGCGAGCGAGCAGCATGGCCGGGTGCTCGGCGGAAAGAAAGGAAACTGCTGCCTCGTATACAGTGTGAGCGGTCGAATCGCCCATGAATAGAATCGAAGGCTCGCGCGGACTAGCTGTGCGGCAATAGTTGATCCTCTTGTCGTGGTTCACGCGTGCCATACACACTGGGTCCGTCGATGGTGCGGTGCCCAGCGCCAGCACGCTGTTGTCGAAGCGCGTGGTCACACCTTGTGCAGCGTAGACTGCCAGGCCAGCGATGCCTGCCACACCTGCGGCTGCGACCAAGCCCAGATTCACCTTCAAGGCTTTGCGCCGGCGGATCTTGACTTCGATGAAGTGATAGGTCAGCCCAGCCAATACAACGCTCAACGCAAGCGCTGTGCATCTCACGACAGGCGGAGGAGCCCCAGCATGCACGATGTTGGCAAACGACAAGAGCGGCCAATGCCAAAGGTACAGCGCGTAGCTGATCAGCCCTGTCCAAACCATCGTACGAGAGCCGAGCACTCGCGTTTGAAACCACTCCGACTCGGGCGAGATGATGACCAGGAGCGCTCCGACGACCGGCAACATCGCAACCAAACCGGGGAAGGGCGTGTCGCTGTCGAGCAGCACCACAGAGGCGATGATCATGATCACTCCGACGATCGGTAGATGCGATCGGAAGCGGAACTGCTGCAGACGCTGCAGCCTGCTCGTGACGGAAGGCGCCAAGTCGTGCCGTTCTTTGAGCAGCCCAAGGAGACAACCCGCTCCGAGCTCCCAGAATCGCGTGAACGGGGAGTAGAAATTGGCAATAGGCGCCACGCCAGACAACGCCACGCTCAAGACGAATGAGCCGACGACGAGCGAGACGCTCACAGCGATCAGCGATCGCGGGTGCTTCCACAGTGAGACCAGCACCGCAGGCCAGAGTAAGTAGAACTGCTCCTCGATTCCCAGAGACCACAAATGCAGCAGCGGTTTGAATTCTGCTGCCGTATCGAAGTAACCGCTCTCGCGCCAATAGGCGAAGTTGGCTGCGAATAGGGATGCTGCGGCGACGTGCTTACCGAGCTGCTCGAGCTCGTTCGGTAAAAGCACGAGCCACCCGAGCAACAGCGTCGCGGTGAGCACTAGCACGAGCGCGGGGAACAATCGTCGTACGCGCCGCCAGTAAAAGTCCGCGAACGAGAAACTACCGCGCCTCAATTGCCGCGAGATGATACCGGTGATGAGGAATCCGGAGATGACGAAGAAGACGTCGACACCGACGTAGCCTCCCGTGACGATCTTCGGGAAGGCGTGAAATCCCAGCACGGACAGCACTGCCACGCCCCTCAGCCCGTCGACGGCGGCGCGATACTCGAGCTCGTGTGAATGGTATGGATGCATCCCTGAATCCTCTTCCTTCCATCCGCGCGGCAGCATTCAGAGGAGATCTACGAGGCTGTCACAAGAGCCCGCAGGGCGAGCAGAGGTGACGGTCATTCTTGCGTTTGCTCGTATCACGGAGGGCGAATTGCCGTTGCGAACGTATTGCTGTCCTTGCGGCAAGCAAACCATCATCGGCCTTGCTCGACGTGCCGCCGATTCAAAGTACCCGTTGTTGCGGTCGTTCCGGTAGCAGAATAATGCGGTATGCAGATGTGATCGTTTGCCTGACGCGTGCAAATGCAGCGGTGCGGTGCCTTATCACTCACACGATGCTTGGGCCAGAGAGCATCGGTATCCGCGGCAGACAAATGCTGCCTCCGAGCGGGCTTCTTATGGATGGCCGAAGATCGACGGGAACAGTTAATCGTTGCCATCCTCATCAGCTTCCCTGCATGTGTCGAGCGCGGCTAGTACGCGGCGTCCAAGCCTATCAGCACATAGTGTTCCTTCGTTTGGTGTCCCACGAACGGTGGACCGCCCTTATCTTGGCTCAACAAGTCCACATTCGCCTCAATGATCGCGCGGATGTTACGCATGAAATAGTACGACGCCGAGAAAGTAACAGAGTTGATTGCGATGCCTTCGAAGATCGTTCCGGATTCATCAAAGTCGTCGGCCTCGGCGTAGTTGTAGAGAAGCGAAAAGGCCCATCGCTCGCCATGCAGATAATCGACGCCCGCAAAGCCGCCGAACCATTCATAGTCCTTCCCAGGAAACGTATCCAGGAAATCCTCCCAGCGATTCCAGAGCCCTTGCACGTACCAATGCACGTTGCCTTGAGCGGTTCCGGCCAGATCGATACCTAGAATCTGCTTGTCCGTGTCCCGAGCTCCAAGTTCCTCACCGGTCGCGCCAGCGGCGCTGCGCTGTTTGCCCATCAGCCCGAAAATGCCGACACCCACGGATCCTATTTCGACACCGACGCGGCCAAAGACCGTCTTATCGGCATCGTTGTCGAAGAGCCGATCCGGACGACGAAAACCGGGGCTGTTGATCGGGAAGTTTTGCTCGATCCCATTACCGTTGACGAAGCCGACAGCCACGTCAAGTGGCCCGACACCGCGGTCGAAAAGCAGTCCTCGATCGTACGTCACACCCGCCGCGCGGTAAGCATAGAAGTCCTGAAAGGGAAGCCGGATTTCGCGCGGGAACATCAAGTCGGACACTTGAAACTGCCCAAGCTGCACACCGATGCCGCTACCGAACAGATCGTCGTGCCGAAACCACGCATCCTCGATGAGCGTCTCGCCGTTGCCACCCTTCTCAGCAAAGATGCCGTAGAAGTAGAACGTGATGTGGTCAGACAACGGCGCACTCGAGATCAGCTTGATGAGGTAGGGCGCCTGGAAGTCAAAGTCCGAATCAGCATTGGTGGTGCCCGTCAAGGGATCGAGACTTGCCGCCTCGTCACGTCCTTGGACGAATGCCTGGGCGCGTATGGCGAGAGGAAGCGACTTGGGCAATGCGAGACGCGTGTCCTTGAGATCCAGCATCGTCTCGCGCCATTGCGGCAGCCGAAAGTTCATCGCTGCAAATTCGTCGCCGAAACGATTCAGCCGCGGGAAGGCATCGTGACACGCGACGCAACTGATGTTGTACTGCCGCGCGAACGCGGGCATCCCGAACGCGACGTCGGAGACGAAGCCGAGCAGAATGAGCAGTACGCCGGTACACGTCGGTCGCTGCAGCATGAGAGCTCTCCGCCAACACGTCTCGCCGATGAACGAAACGAGATAAGAGCATACAAGTCCGTATGGTTCCGTAATGGTTCGGAGTTTCTGACTACTTCCGCGGGCTTAAGCACTCCCCGATACGTGCCGCCTTATGCAGAGAGAAGCGTAGAAAGATCGTGTCGCTGCGCTGCAGCCACAGGAGCTTGACATGCTGAATCACCACGTCCTTACCGCGGCGCAGTTCTGCCCAGCGGCCCTGAAGCAGTCGAGATGCCGATGCCAGCCCGGAAGGTAAGTCCCGCGCGCTGGCATTTGACATTCTAGCGGGGTCCAGCGATTCCGTCTGACGCGCTCTTCACATGAAGGTCGAACGCATTTCCGGTGTAGTGCAGACACGAGGACCGCAAGGCCACACCGAGCCACGTCCGGCTCCAGGGCAGTCGTTGCTGCTGACTTATGCCGAAGAAGCAGGTGCGGAGCACATCGCCACATTGAGTAACGGCATGACCTTGCGTCTGACAGGGCTCGGACGCTGGCAGCGCGAGCTCCGTCCCGGCGATGCATTGCGCGTACGTGTGCTCTCCAACGACCCGGTGCTCGAGCTCGAGGTGGAGTCCGGGCCAATTCGTAGCGGAACTCGCGGAGCCATCGACGAGGACGGTCCAGCAGCGATGAGCCGCCATGCAGCCATGCGGATCGATCAAGCGGCGCTGCGGCGAATGACTTGGCTTGCGCCGAACCCGGCCGCGCTCGCCAAATCGTGGCACGATCTCGCGCTCGAGCGTTGGGGGGCACGTGTCGTCCTGGGCCGAGGCAGCCACGAGGCGTACACGACGATGCAAGGACCGCCGCCATTTCGTGAGCCACCCGGTACGCCACAGGGCACCGTGCTCGAGCGCTGGCTATTGCCAGTATATGCCTGGGGTGGCACCCAGATGATGCTTGGGTTGATCTACAGTAAGGATCGCGAACGCAAGGGTCGAGTGGCGCGCGCACGCAGCCCGCTCTTGCGACTGGAGCTGTCGTCACCGACGCTCGGACCGCTCGTGCTGCACGTTCACTGGCTCGCAGGCGGAATCGATTTAACGATCTCAGTCAAGGAACAGCGCGCTGCCAAGGTGGTACGCGAGGCGTTGCCGAACATCGCGCGCACGTTGTTGGACGCCAGCCTCGCACTGGCGGATCTGCGCCTCACTCACGATGACGCGGTGATTGCACGCATCGATGCGGACAAGCTGCGACCGCGCACGATACCCCTTGCGACCCCGCGCTCGTTGCTCCCGTTGTTTCGTGCGCTAGCCGAAACCGCGATTATCCTGGTGCAGCTCGTTCCGTAGGACCGGCGCTGGAGAATGAAGCATCGGCGCGCGATCGTATCCGCAGCCCCAAGCCCCAACCCTGAAAATTACCCAAGCGATCCAATGATGCTGACGTCGCGATGCTCCGGAATCTCGTTGTACGACAGGACGGTGAGGCCTGGTGCGAACAGGCGCGCATAGCGGGCAAGGAGCGGCCGGATTTGCGGCATCACGATCAGCAGTGGCGGCGTGCCCTGCTGCTTCATCTGCTCGCGCACGATTGGCATGTTGACCTGCAGCTGCGACAGCACGTTCGGATCGATCGGATAGTTGTCGAGCGCGACCTTGCCTTGCTGGCTCGCTTGATTCAACGAGTTGAGCAGTATGTTCTCCAGCTCGCCGCTCAGATTGAAGGCCTTCATCTGTGTCGAGTGGCCCACCAGGGATGCAACGATCTCGCGCCGTAACGTGCAGCGCACTTCTGCAGCGAGCAGGATTGGATCCTTCGTCGTCTCGGAAGCCTCCAGCAACGTCGTCGCAATTGGCACGATGTCCTTCAGCGATACGTTCTCGGCAAGCAACAGACGGAACACTTTGAGCATTTGACTGTGCGTGAGCGCTTTCTCGAGCGATGCGGCCAGCTTCGGGGCAAGCACGGCAAGACGCTCCAATAGCGCAGACACGTCCTCGTGCCGTATCAACTCCGGAAGATGCTCGCGCACGAGCTTCGAGACATGCGTGGCGATGACGGTAGCGGCGTCGACCACTTGATAGCCGAGCCCCAGAGCGTTGGCGCGATCATCTGGGGCGATCCACCACACCGGCATCCCATAGGCCGGATCCGTCCCAGGGATCCCGTCGAGATCACCGTAAACCTGCGCGGAGGCAATGGCCATGAGCCGTTCCGGAAAGACCTCCGCAGTCGCAATCGGCGTGCCGCGCAACAGCACCGAATAATGCGAGGGCTTGAGCGATAGGTCGTCCCGTGCTGGGATAGTGGGCAACAACACACCCATCGCTTCACTGAGGGTCTGACGCACGCCCTTCAAACGCTTGTTGAGCGGTGCACCTTGAGTCGGATCGATGAGCGGTGCGAGCTTGTAGCCGACGGCAACCGAGATTGGCTCGACGAACGGCAAGCTGCGCCAGTCGAGCTCGGGCGCTTCCTGCGTGAGCAGCGCGGCTTCCGTCGCCGCCGCTTCTGCTGGCTTCTCCGCCGCTCGGCGATCCATGCGCCAGGCCGCAAAACCCAGCACCGCGCCGAAAGCCAGAAAAGTGAGCCACGGCATGCCTGGGATCAAGCCCAGGACGATCATCATGCCGGCTGCGCCATAGAGCACACCCGGCGATGCGAGCAGCTGCGAGCCGACCTGTTGCTCGAAATCCGCGTTGGATTCGTTGACGCGCGTGACGATGATTGCTGCCGAAGCCGCCAGCAGCAATGCAGGGATCTGCGCGACCAAGCCATCGCCGATCGTCAGCAACCCATAGACCTGAAAGGCCTCGCCGAACGACAAGTCGTGCATCAGCGCGCCGATCGCGACGCCGCCGGTGAGGTTGATCAGCAAGATCAGAATGCAGGCGATGGCGTCGCCGCGCACGAACTTCGAGGCACCGTCCATCGCCCCGTAGAAATCGGCTTCGATCGCCACCTCGCGCCGTCGTGCCAAGGCCTGCTCTTGATTGATGAGACCGGCATTCAAGTCGGCATCGATCGCCATCTGTTTGCCCGGCAGCGCATCGAGCGTGAAGCGCGCAGACACCTCGGAGATGCGCTCGGCGCCCTTGGTGACCACGACGAAGTTGATGATCGTCAGGATCACGAACACGACCAGGCCGACGACGAAATTGCTGCCAATGACGACCTGACCGAAAGCCTCGATGACTTGGCCGGCTGCGTGCGTGCCTTCGTGACCGTGGAGCAGCACGACCCGTGTCGATGCCACGTTGAGCGCAAGTCGCAGCAACGTCGCCCCGAGAATGACCGTCGGGAAGACCGCGAAGTCGAGCGGCCGACGCGTGGTCACGCTCGCGAGCACGACGATGAGCGCCAGCACGATGTTGAACGTGAACAACACGTCCAGCACGCGCGGTGGTAGCGGCAGCACGATCATCGCCAACAACGCGAGCAGGAACAGCGGCGTCGCAATGCGATGGCGCCGTAACTCGATCAGGATGCGAGTGAATGCGTTCATACCAACATCACGTCAAATGCTCGGGCACCGGCAAGTCGACGGGCAGCTCCGGCGGCGAGGGTCTGGCGCCGTTACGAAAGGCCTTGATCTGCAAGACGTAGCTCAAGACACGCGCCACCGCCTGATACAGCGCCGCCGGAATCTGCTGGTTGACTTGGCTGGTGTTGTAGATGGCGCGCGCAAGCGGCGGTGCCGAGACCACTTCCACGTCGTGCAACTTCGCCAGGTGGCGAATATAGAGCGCCATCTCGTCGACGCCTTTGGCCACCACGAATGGCGCTTCGGCGCGCTTCTCGTCGTACTTGAGCGCCACCGCATAATGCTGTGGGTTGACAATCACGACGTCCGCCGTCGGCACCGCCTTACGCAAGCCATGGCGTGCAATCTGAGCCTGCAATTGGCGGATACGCTGGCGGACCTCGGGACGCCCCTCGTTTGTCTTGTGCTCTTCCTTCACCTCGCGCTTGCTCATTCGCTGCTCGCGCAGAAACACGATCGACTGCACGGGCAGGTCGATGATCGCGAACACGATGAACACCGCGCACAGCGCCATCACGCCCTCCAGCATCAGATCCGCGCCGACGATCAGTGCTTCGTTCAACGAGAGCGATTGGATCCGCAGGAACTCCCCGACATTGGACCGTGCCATGTAGTAGAGCACTGCGAGCAAAGCGACGGCTTTCAGAGCGGAGGTCACCGTGTGGATCACATGTTTCATCGAGAAGATGCGCTGGAAGTACTTGAGCGGGTTGATGCGTTCCAGCTTCGGTGCCAGCGGCGCGGCGCTCATCACCCAGCCGCCGGGATACAGGGAGGCGAGTACGACGATCACCGGCACGGCGAACAACGGCACCGCCATCTTCAGGATCAGCTTCATCGCGGTCGCAAACTGAACGGACCAGATGTTCTCCAACTCTCCCGGGCGGGCGAGGGCAGGGGCGAAGCTCTGCGCGAACAACAGGCGAAACTGCTCTAGAAACCAGGGCATGAGCAGCACCAGCAGCTGCAGACAAACGAAGATGCCGACAGCGGTCGCCCAGTCACGCGAGCGCGCAACGTGTCCCTTCTCGCGCACTTTGCGCAGCTTGTGCGGGGTGGCTTTTTCACTCTTGTCCTCTTGCCGTTCTTCGCTCATACCACACCCGTCTGGCGCATGCCTTGCGACAGCATATCGAGCACGCGATGAACGAGCCGGACATAGTGCTCGGGAATCGTTCGCACGATATAACCGAGCATGAAGAGGCCGAACACGATCACCACCGAGAATCCAAGCGCGAACAAGTTGAACGTCGGAGCGACGCGATTGAGGAAGCCGAACCCGAGCTGCACGACCATGGCGGAGAAGATCACCGGAACGGCAAGCAACAGTGCAGCCGCAAAGACCCACGCCACGTTATAGGCAATACGCTCCAGTGTCAGAAAATCGAGGCCGCCTCCGACGGGCCAGGCTTGAAAGCTCGCGCCGAGAACGCTGGCGAGCACGACATGCCCATCGATGGCAAAGAACACATAGATGCACAAGACGTAGAGCAGAGCCGATACGACATCAGAGGAAGCGCCAGTGATCGGGTCGTTCATCACCGCCATAGCGAGGCCCATCTGCGAGGAGATGACGAAGCCGAGCACCATCACGATCGCCATCGTCAGATGAAAGGCAAGACCGATCGCCAGACCGATCAAGGCTTGCTCGGCTGTCAGCACGACTGCATGCAGGGAGAACGGCTCGATGGCGATCGTCGGTGCTGCAACGGGCAGCAAGACGATAGCCAGCACGAGCGACAGCAGAACCCGTACGCTGACGGGCAAGAGGTGCTCACCCAGCAGCGGCGCGGCACTGAACATCGCCAAGACGCGACAGAACGGCCACCAGAGTGCCGTGAGCAGCGAGGGCAGCTTACTGAGCACGAGTTCCATGGTGGCCCGTCCTGCAGTTCAGCCGACGAGGGTTGGCGCTCGCCGAAAGACCTCCACGCAAAAGTCCATCAGCGCATTGAACAGCCAGTGACCGGCGAGGGCGATGGCGAGCAATGTGACCAGCAGCCGCGGCAAGAAGCTCAGTGTCTGCTCGTTGATCTGAGTGGCCGCTTGAAAGATACCCATCAGCAGGCCGACGATCATGCCGGGAGCGATGAGCACCGCCACAATCAACATGATCAGTTTGAGGGCGTGGCTGATCAGATCGACGGCAACGTCCGCGGTCATTCCTGCACCCGATCAGTTGAACTGCTGCACGCTGGTCACCAGCGTATGGACCGTGAGCGTCCAGCCGTCGACGAGCACGAACAGCAGCAGCTTGAAAGGCAAGGAGATGACGAGCGGCGACAGCATCATCATGCCCATCGCCATCAAGACGGACGATACGATGAGATCGATCACCAGGAACGGAATGAACAGCATGCAACCGATCTGGAATGCGGTCTTCAGCTCGCTCAGCACGAACGCTGCGAGCTTGACGAGGAACGCGTGATCGTTCGGATCGTCGACCGGTCCTTCGCCAGCCAGTTGCGAGATCTGCTGCAAGGAGCTCTTGTGGGTCTGCGCCAGCATGAAGCGCGAGATTGGCTCCTCGGCGATCGCCAGCGCTTCCTGCAGCGTAATCTGCTCCTGATCGTACGGCACGATCGCCTCGTTCCAGATGTGCTCGCCGATCGGGCGCATGACCAGTAAGGTCAGAATGAGCGCGACACCCGTGACGATCCGGTTGGGCACGCCCTGCTGCAAGCCGAGTGCTTGTCTGAGCAGCACGAGGATGATCACGAAGCGCGTGAAGCTCGTCATCATGAGCACCATCACGGGCAGCAGCCCGAGCAGGGTCATGATGATGAGCACCTGCATCTTGACGGTGAACTCGGTCCTGTTCCCGTCGTCGGTGGCGCCGATGATCGTGATCGGCTGAGCGGCCGCCGTATCCGGCAGCAGCGACAGCGTCACGGCACAGAACGCGGCGACAGCCAGCAGCGCGTAGGGGAATGCTCTGCGGTTGATGCAGGCAACCAGGCTCATGTCAAAGAACCCAGTTCCAAATCACTCAGCTCGAGCACACGCAAACCGTACTTCTCACCGCTTACGACCACTTCGGCGCGACCAATCGGTGTGCCGTTGACCTTGATAATCAAGGGTTCACCAGCCAGCGTATCGAGCTCGATCACGCTGTTGGGCTCGATGGTCGCGAGCTCCTGCAACGAGATGCGCGCCGAGCCCACTTCCAACGTCAAGGTCACCGGGATCTTGCGCATCATCTGCGTGAAGTCGCGGCGCGGCCGGCTGCGCGGAGGTGGCGTCTCTTCCGCTTCGTCGAACTCGTCCGGCAGCTCGTTGGGCAGATCGTCCTGGTGCTGAGCTTCAGAGGTGTTCATGATCACTCCACATCTTCGAAGCAGGTGAGGCACAGCTTGCCTTTGTGCTCGGCAACGCTGGCAGTAAACAGGTGCGAGTCGCCGATGAGGACATCGGCAGATGCGACTGTCACAGGAATGACATCGCCGACGCGTAGATCGAGCAGCGTGCCCAAATCGATCTGTTTCTCGATCAAACGGGCATTCAATGTGAGCCGCAGCCGCGACGGCAGCGGTTGCGTGTCCGTACGAACGATGCCTTCCCGGCGTTCGCGTCTTGGCGCCAGCGCACGCATGAGCCGCCCGATCCACTCCTCGTCGAAGCGGAAACGGAGCGTCCCTTCAAGACCGTACACTTGCTCGGTCACTGCAACGGATAGAGTCCAAGCACCGTCGCCGATCGCCGTCGCGCTTGGCGTGAACTCTTGCGGCTGGCCAACCGCGCTCGCATCGCTCTGTAGACCTTCGATGGCAGCTGCCGCCGCAGCGACGAGCTGGCGCCCGAGTCGGCTCGCCAGGCGCTGCTCGGTCGCCGTCTCGCGCTCGTTCCACTCGTTGATATCGCTCGGCACCTTCATCTCGCTCGGCGACACACCATAGCGATACGCCAAGATGCACAGGAGGACCTTGCGATCTGTGCAGAAAGCGATGCTCCCGGCGTCCGAGCGGAAGTTAAGCCAGCGATGCGAGGATGCCGGCACATCTTGCTCGAATCTGAGCGCGCCGATCTCGAATTGAGCTCGGTAGCGCCGGTTGAACCAAGCCTGAAAGAGATCGATGAGATCCTTGCGGAAACGCTCGGTGTACTTGTCGAGCAGATGTACTGGACGTCCCAGTGTGCGCGGATCGAGAACCTGATAGGTGCGCGCGGCCTTGCGTGACGAAAGTGCGACCGTCTCCATGTGCAATGCTGCTCATATGAAAGTCTCCACGCGCTGTGTATCGGGGAGGCGCGCAAAATCTTTATCGTCAGAAGGCAATATAGGGGAGCGACTTACATGCCCGGCGGGCGAATGACTCGATCAAGCGTGCGTGTAAGCGAGGAATGAACGCGCACGAGTCGGTCCGCGACTGCCGGGACAAGCGTTGTGCATCAGAGCGTTTTCCGCGCATGACAGCGCTGTAATCCATCCCAGTCCGGTGACTGCGACGGAGCCTCCTGCCGCCAAGCTCATTGGAATGCGTGAAACACCCAATTGCGAGTCTCTCGTGCGATTACACAAACCCGATCACTGCACACTAAGACAATGTCCGCCTGGATCCGTGGCAACGTACGACGATGGATGCAACGTCCGCACAGGAATTGCTGAAAGTGCCGTTTGAAATGAGCACTGGCTAACAGAATCGTATCGGCGCACCTCAATTTGGTCTGCGTTCAGACGATAGGCTCGGCTGTGAGGCACTCGGGAGATTCTCAGCACATATCTCGAGTGACGACATCAGCAATCGTCGACACTGGAGTCTAGCGACAACATGGATTATGGAATGAGTGCGTCGATCGCCGCCGTCGAAGCGCGCATCGAACAAGATGTACGAGCGTTGTCGTCACCGTCCATCAAACCCAGCCTCGACATAGAACCGGCGCACGGCCATCGAGACAGCCAAGGTCTTGCAGCTGGTTTCCGTCAAATCCTCTACGCCGTCAATGCCCAGGATCAAGCAGCCGCCGACAAGATGGCTGCGGTCGATAGCGGCCAGAGTGACGATCTCGTCGGTGCGATGCTCGCCAGTCAGCAAGCCAGTCTGTCCTTCTCGATGCTACTGCAGGTGCGCAACAAGGTTGTGGCAGCGCTGGACGATTTGATGAAGCTGCACCTCTGATCGCACCGGAGTGGCTCCCTTGACTGCGATGCTCAAGTCATTGCTGGCGCGTCTGCGTCCAGCCGGTGCCGCCGGGCAACAGAACGTCGGCGATCTCCTGCGCGGGTTAATGCCGATCGCGTTGCTTGCCACCGGCATCACAGCACTCGTGCTGATGTTCATGTGGCGCGAGAACGCCTCGTACAAGGCGCTTTTCGGCGCACGCGAGAATGTCTCCGCGGCGGAAATGATGGCTGTCCTCGACGAGGCGTCCATCCCGTATCGGATACATCCGGACAGCGGTCAAGTGATGGTGCCGGGCAATCGGCTCGGCGAGGCACGCATGCTGCTCGCATCGAAGGGCGTGGTGGGGAAACTGCCCGCCGGCCTCGAGCTGATGGATCGCAACGATCCGCTCGGCGTGAGCCAGTTCGTGCAGGACGTGCGATTCAGGCGCGGGCTGGAAGGTGAGCTTGCCCAGAGCATCATGTCGCTCGATGCGGTGGAGCGTGCACGCGTGCACCTGTCCATCCCGCGCAGCTCCTCCTTCGTGCTCTCCAATAACGAGCAAAGCTCGGCTTCGGTGGTGGTGACGCTCAAGCCAGGCCGACATCTCGAGGACGAGCAGATCGCCGCCATCATCAGCATGGTTGCTGGCAGCACTGCAGGTCTCGATCCCTCACGCGTCACGCTCGTTGATCAGGCAGGCCGGCTGCTGTCCGCACGCGTCGATTTCACCGAAGGCTACGAAGCAGGGCAAGGCAACGATGCTGCACGTCGCATTGAGGAAACCCTGCGTCAAAACGTACGCGACCTGCTGGCGCCAGTCATCGGCGAAAGCAACTTCCGCGTGAGCATTGCTGCGGACGTCGACAGCGATCGCATCAAAGAAACGCACGAGCGCTACGGCGAGACACCGAAAGTGCTCAGTGAGGCATTGCGCGAAGAGCAAGATACCGATCCGCTGGCTCTCGGCGTGCCTGGCTCGCTCAGCAATCGTCCTGTATCGGTGGCGGCTGCGGCAGCAGATGAGGGCTCAGCGGAAAACCTGACGAGCAGCACGCAGCGCAATGCTGCGACTCGACAGTATGCGTACGACCGCACGATCACACAGATTCAGCGCGGTCGTCATCGCCTGCGCAAGCTCCATGTCGCAGTGGTGTTGAACGCTGCCGCCGCACCCGGTGGCGCTTCGGCCTGGACGGACGCGCAACTGGCCGATGTAGAGCGCGTCTTGCGCAGCGGGCTCGGTATCGATGAAGCCCGTGGCGATACGCTCGTCGTCTCGACGCTCGCGTTCCCGCCAGCACCACCACAACAACCCTGGTGGCAGCAACGCGAAACGATCATCGACGCGAGCACCTGGCTGTCCTATTTCGTGGGCGCGCTGCTCGCATTCTTCCTCGTTCTGCGACCACTCCTGAAGCTCCTGCAGCAGCGCTTGGCGCTGCCGCCATCCGCGCCTCAGTCGGTCGAGGCACAGGTGGTCGAACCCGATTCCGCAAGTCCCGCTCTCAGCAACGATGCAGCGGATCACGCCGCACAGCTCGGGCACGCTCGCCGCGCGATGTCGGTCGGCCCGCTGCTCGAAGATTACGACCTGCCGCCGCCTGGGTCGCCCATCGATGTGATGGTCGACCACTTGAAGGTGCTGGCTTCGAAGGAGCCCGAGCGCGTCGCGGAAGTCGTCAAACAATGGGTGCAGAGCAATGTCCGATCAAGGTAATACAGCGCTTGCCTTGACTCCAACTACGACACCGCTCGAACGCGCAGCCATCGTCTTGCTGAGCATGGGCGAAGAGCTCGCTGCAGCCGTGCTGCGTTGTCTATCGCGCGAGGAGCTGCTCGAGGTCACGCAGACGATGTCGCGTATGAGCGGCATCAAAGTGGAAGCCGTCAAACAGTCGTTGCAGAGCTTCTTCGACGATTATCGCTTGCAGAGTGGCGTGCACGGTGCTTCGCGAAACTACCTGAAGCGCTCGCTCGACCTGGCACTCGGCAGCGACATCGCCAACAGTGTCCTCAACACGATCTACGGCGATGCCATCCGTCCCAAGATGGAACGCTTGCAGTGGGCATCGCCGAAGTGGCTGGCCGAGCGAATCAGCCATGAGCACGTGCGCATGCAGACCGTCTTCTTGGCGTTCCTGCCGCCGGCGCTCGCCAGCGAAGTGATCGCGGCACTGCCTCCCGAGGATCGCGACGCTGCATTGCTGAACATGGCGCGGCTCGACGAGATCGATCGCGAGCTGTTGAACGAGCTCGAAGAGCTGGTCGATCAGTGTCTGGAAAGTCTGGGACTGCAGAGTGCCAGCATCGAAGGGGTCAAACAGGTCGCGGAGATTCTAAATCGCGTCCCGGGAGACCGGGCGCAGATGGTCGAGAGCTTGCGTGCGCGCGATGCGGCGATCGTCGATGAGATCGAGCGGCGCATGTACGACTTCTTCATCCTGTCGCGTCAGACCGATGCGACGTTGCAGCGAATCCTCGAAGTAGTGCCTCTCGAGCTGTGGGCCATCGCGCTCAAGGGTGCGGAGCGGCCCCTGCGCGAGGCAATCATGCGTGTCATGCCGCGTCGCCAGGCGCAAACCCTCGAAGACATGATCAGACGGGCCGGTCCTGTGCCGCGCAGCCGCATCGAGCAGACACGGCAGGAAATCATGGCACAAGTCAAAGCGCTGGCCGACGAAGGCGAAATCGAAGTGCAGCTGTTCCAAGAGGCAGTCATCGAATGAGAGCTTGGAGAGCGCATCGGTTCACTCCTTTGACAGAGCTGCTGGGCAGCGAAGGCGGACGCATGGGCTTGCCTGCGCACATGTCTGCGCAGGCGTACGCGTCGCTGGCCGATGGCTATCAACGGGGCGTCGAGCGAGGCTACCGAGAAGGACGCGAGGCTGGCTATCGCGAAGGCCGGGAAGAGGGTTTCGAGCAGGGGCGTGCCGATGGTCACCGCGAGGGACTGGAAGCCGGGCGACGCGAAGTGCTCGAGCGCTTCGAATCGCTCGCCGCGCCGATCGAGGCAATCATCGACGGTCTCAAGCGTCTGCAAGCCGATTATCAATCCTCTCTGCGGCGCGAAGTCGTGGAGCTGGTGGCGAAAGTCGCCCGGCAGGTGATTCGTTGCGAGCTGGCGTTACAACCCGCGCAAGTGCTCGCGCTCGTCGACGAGACGCTCGCGACCATGCCGCACGCGCCCGATCACACGATCGAGGTGTACCTGAACGAGGGCGATCTGCAGCGGATTCGCGAGATTGACGGTGCTCGCGCCGTGCAGTGGAACTTGTTGCCGGATCCACGGCTCGAGCCGGGCGAATGCCGTGTCAAGTCCGGCACACACGAAGCGGATGCCGGATGCCGACAGCGTCTCGCGGCGTGCATGGACAAAATTCGCGAGCAACTCCTGTCGAGCGAAGGGGACGTTGAGCCTGTGCAGGATGCACCGCCTGCGCCCGAATCTGAGGCAACGGAGCACGTTGCATGATCAGTGACGTCCTGCGCAAGCTCGAGCTCGGCAATGTGCCGGTGGCCACTCCCACGGGTCGGCTCGTGGGTGCGTCCGGCTTGTTGCTCGAGAGCATCGGCTGCACGCTGCGCACAGGTCAGCGTTGCAGCGTGGAGACGGCTGATGGCGAGTGGATCGACGCGCAGGTCGTCGGTTTTCGCGGCGACGTCTCTTATCTAATGCCGTTCAAGAGCCCCGAAGGTCTTGCAACCGGCGCCCGTGTTCTGCCGCGCAAGGAACGCGAGACGCTGCGCATCGGGCCTTCCTGGCTCGGGCGCATCGTCAATGGCTTGGGTGAACCCGTGGATGGACGCGGCCGGCTCGGTGGTGAGCATGTGCTCGATCCACAACCCCGACGGGTGAATCCCTTGAAAAAGAAGCCCGTCAAAGAGCCGCTCGACGTCGGCGTGCGCGCGATCAACGGTGTGCTCACGCTTGGCAAAGGGCAGCGTGTTGGCCTCATGGCCGGCAGCGGCGTCGGCAAGAGCGTGCTGCTTGGCTTGATCACGCGTCAAACGATTGCCGATGTGATCGTCGTCGGATTGATCGGCGAGCGTGGTCGCGAAGTGCGCGAGTTCATCGACCTTTCTCTTGGCGAAGCAGGGCTCAAGCGTGCCGTGGTCGTGGTCGCGCCTGCAGACGAGTCGCCGTTGATGCGACTGCGCGCCACGGAGCTCTGTCATTCCATCGCCGTGTACTTTCGTGACCAAGGTCTCGACGTTCTGCTGCTCGTCGATTCATTGACGCGCTATGCGATGGCGCGCCGAGAAGTCGCACTGGCGCTCGGTGAGCCGCCGGCGACGCGCGGTTATCCGCCGTCTGTGTTCAGTCTCCTGCCGCAGCTCGTAGAGACGGCTGGCAACGGAGAGGGTGAACGGGGCAGCATGAGCGCAATCTATACCGTGCTTGCGGAAGGAGACGACCAGCAAGATCCCGTCGTCGATACTGCGCGTGCCATTCTCGATGGTCACATCGTGCTGACCCGCGAGCTCGCCGAGCGCGGACACTATCCAGCGATCGACATCGCGCAATCCGTCAGTCGCTGCATGCCGCTCGTGACCACGCCCGAGCACCAGCGGGCTGCGCGCGAGCTGAAGGCGATGGTGGCGCGTCACGAGCAAGTGCGTGAGCTCTTGCCGCTCGGTGCGTACGTTCCCGGTGCCGATCCGCTGACCGATCGTGCGGTGGCGTTGTATCCGAAGATCGAAGCGTTTCTGCACCAGGGCACGCGCGAGCCGGCACCTCTCGAGGCGACCATCGCAGCTCTTCAGGAGCTGATGGCATGAGCGCAGCACGTCGCATCGAGCAACTCGGGCAGCTCCTCGAGCTGCGCCACCGCGAAGTCGAGCGCCTGAGCGCAGAGATGGCCACTCAGCGTGCCACGCGCCAGCGCTATCTGAACAACCTGGCACGGCTCGACGAGCTGTGCGTGACCAGCGGTGCCAGCGGCATGCAGTACCGACCCGGCCAGCAATCTCCGCTGCTGTCGCCGGCACTCTCATTGAATGTGAGCGGCTACAAGCAAGTCGTCATGAACATGGCTGCCGCGCATCGACTCGACTTGTCGTTGCACGAAGCGGAGATGCAGAAGACACAGCAGCTGATGACTGCCGCCGCCCGCCGCCATCAAGCGCTGGATCAGGTCCTCACCCGCAAGAGAGCGAAGCTGCAGCGTGCACGCGCGGTGCGCGAGCAGAAGCACCAGGACGATCTTGCGACACAGGTCTGGTTACGGGGACAAAAGTAGATGCAGGCGCGGCAGACATTTCAGGCTTGGCTGCTTCGGGTCGCTCTTAGTCAGGTGGACGTTGATTCGCTTCTCATAGGAGCGTGCCATGACTGATTTCGACCCTGTCCTGACCGCACAGCAGTTGGCTGCTGCTTATGTTCAGTCCGCCCAAGCTCAGCTCAATGCCAGCCAGAAGACGATAGAGCGGACGTCAACAGGTCTGTCTTCGTTGCGTTCGGCTCTGTCGGCGTTCGATTCGGCGCTTGCGAGCCTGAGCTCGAACACCAATGGTCTACGTCAATTCTCGACGACCGTCAGCGTGCCTGACATCGCCAATGCCAGCGCGTCTTCGCGTGCTCAACCTGGCACCTACTCCTTCCACGTCGAGCAGCTGGCAACGGCTCACCAGCTCGTCTTCGAGGGTCTGCCCGCCGTGCCGGTGGCCATGGGTGGGCCGCTGGTCGTGCAGCTCGCCGACGGCAGCAGCTTCATCGTGAATCTCCTGGAAGCGGATACGAACAACGATGGAACGATTTCTCAAGCCGAGATCGCGCGTGCGATCAACCAAGCAGAGAACAATCAAGGCAAAGTGACGGCTTCTCTCGTCACGCTGGAGGGATCGACGAAGCTCTTGCTGACAGCCGGCGCTACGGGCGAGGCCAATGCGATCTCTCTCGACACGAGTGGTCTGGCACCTGGTGACCTGAAGAATGCCTTGGATGCCGGTGAAGAGCTCGTCGCAGCCCGCGATGCGATCATCTGGCTCGGCGGGCAGGGCGGGATCGAGATTCGCCAATCGTCCAACACCCTCACGGCGATCGAGGGTGTGAGCATCACCTTCACGCGCGCGATGGCCGCCGATGAGGCACCGCTCACGATTACCGTTTCGGCAGACAAGAGCGGCACCGCCGACAACGTGCAGAAGTTCGTCGATGCCTACAACAAGCTCAAGTCGGCGCTCGATAGCCTCACGAAGGTGAGCACCGACGCCAGCGTCGCACCCGGCGCTTTTGCAACCGATGCCGGCGTACGAGCGCTGCGCAACACGTTGACCTCGATCCTGCGTCAGGAATTTGGCGGTCTGACACTCGTCGACCTCGGTATCAAGGCCACACGCGACGGCACGCTCTCACTCGATCGCGACAAGCTCGAGAAAACCCTGGCAGCGAACCCGAGCGCTCTTGACGACTTCTTCGGCAAGGCGAGTCTGACCGCTCCAAGCGGTCTGCTCGGTGCGCTCGATCGCTATCTCGATGCGTGGCTGCGGACAGGAACGGGGCACCTGGCAAGCCGGCAGGCTTCGCTGGAGATACAACAGAAACGACTCAACGAGCGGCAGGCCCGTGTGGATGCTCAATACGAGCAAGCCTACATCCGCTATCTGCAGCAGTTCACGCAGCTGCAGGCGTTGCAGGCACAGATGAATCAGACCTCAGGCTTATTCGCAGCTCTGGGGGTCGGATAACACGGTAAGCGAGAAGATTGTGAATCAGGAAGCTTATCTCAGCTATCAAACGGTCGATATCTCCTCGCAGACGGCGCAAGCCTCGCCGGTGCAGCTCGTCCTCATCCTCACTGACGGGTTGCTGGCGGAGCTGGCGCGCGCACGAGCGCACATCGTCGCCAAGCGCTATGAGCTCAAGGCGCGCAGTCTCGATCGCTGCGTCGACCTGCTCAACGGCTTGTCGAGCGCGCTCGATTTCGACAACGGCGGCGAGCTGGTGGAGAACCTCGCGCGGCTCTACGACTACTGCGCGCATCGCCTGCAAGTCGCAGGTTTTCGGATGGATCCGTCGATCGTCGATGAGATCGTTGGGCTCATCACGACCTTGCGCAAGGGCTGGCAGGGGATGCTGGAACGTCATGGGTAGACGAGCGCGCTTCATCGACCTGGCGCGTCGCCTGCGGCGAGCGATGCGGGCGGCCGACTGGTCTGCGCTGGCCGCTCTCGATCGCGAGGTTGCACAGGCGTTGCGCAGCACTCCGCGCCTGTTGTCCTCGCAGGAGCGCGCCGCATTGGCCGATCTGCAGCGCGCGCATCGCGAGGCACGCGAACGCTGCGCGCAGGAAGCAGCACGTCTCGACACTGCGCTGTCGCAGATGCGACAGCACCGTGACGGTTGGATGGCCTATGCCATGAGCAACTCACACGATCTGGACACGGAAGAGATACGGCGATGATGCACCTCGTCATGAACATCGCGTCGCGGACTACACAGGAGCGTATCGACGTCAGCCCGTCCGCGGACCCGGCCGAGAGCGTTCTTGCTGCGGGCTTCGATGCTGCGCCAGTCGACGGCCATTACCCCGACGCGCAGCCGTTTCGTGCCTTGTTGCGCGGCCTCGAGTTGTCATCAAACGCGAGCCTGAATCTCGAGGCGCTGGAGCCGACGGACGCTCGGACCTCCGACGAGACGTTGCATGTCACGCCCGCTCCTTGGTTTGCCGACGCCGCAGTGCCACCCAGCGAGGCAGCTCCCGAGCACGTCGCGGTGTTAGATGACACGAGCACAGCGCTGTTCGCCGCACAGGCCAACCTGACATCTATGCCTGCGGCGCCGTCCGTCGCTGCAGCGCTCACCTATGAGCTCGCCGCACCAACGCTGGCGACCGAGTCCAAGCACGTTGCTGAGAGCGTATCGGCTGATACAGCCGTAGCGCGCGAGCCGACTGCCCCGACCTTCGGACGCGGCTCGATACAGGTTTCCGTAGGCCACACGCCCATAGCGCTCAGCATCACGTCTGTCTCGATCGGCACCGCGTCGCCGACACAACAGATTGGATTGTCACCGACAGGGTTGCCTACGCTGACGGTTTCCTCTGCAACCGAGCTTGGATCTGCACAGCTGGAAGGCCGCTTCGATCATCTCTCGGCACAGCTTGGGTCCCAATCCGTGAGCCATGCCGCGGCCACGCTGGCCGTCGCCACCGGCGAGCCGGCACGCACGAGCATGACCGATGCCAACGCAAATGTGCCGCGTCAGCCGCTCGAGACATTGCTCGGCGAACGCCTGCAAGTTCAGATCGCCCGGCGTAGCGACCGCGCCGTCGTGCGACTCGATCCGCCCTCGATGGGCACCATCGAGATTCTGATTCGCCAGGAGGGCTCGCATCTTCACGTGCAGCTACGTGCGAGCAACGGCGAAGTCGCACGTCAGCTCCAAGTCGTCGGAGAAACGCTGCGACAAGACCTCATACAGCGCCACCAAGGGGATGTCACCGTTCAGGTATGGGATTCCTCGCGCGAGGGCGAGCGCCAGCGTCAGCGCGCACCGCTCGTATGGCAGGACGAGCCAGGCCGCGCATTGAACGAGGATGGCGAAGAGCATGCTTCCTTCGCCATGAACAGCGAGTGATCTCCTATGAAAGCGTCCAAAGTCATCATCCTGTCCACCGTCGTTGCATTGATCTGTATCTGCGCCGGCGCGGGCACGACATGGTGGATGTTGCAGAAGCAGCGGGACAGCACTGCCGAGGCGACCAGCGGTGCAGGCAAGACCGTCGATACACGTGCGTACAAGTACATCAACCTCGACAAAGTGATCGTCATGCTGCGCAACGCGGCCGGAGAACCGGTGTCGCACTACTTGGCGCTCGATCTCGTGTTCATGACCCCGGTGGAATCGGAGCGTGTCACGCGCGCGCACCTACCCATGCTGCGCAGTGTGGCGGTCAAGGCGCTGTCGCAGTTGACGCACGAAAGCGCTCGCATGCTCACGGTCGAGCAGCTCGCGAGCAAGCTCAACGAAGCGTACGAGCAGACGTACGCCAACGATCCGCGTGGCAAACCCTTCGCGGAAGCGATGATCGGCAAGCTCATCATCGAATAACGACATGAGCGCGGTTTACACCGAGTGTGCGACTGACTATGCGGCAGCAACGCCCCGCGACAGCGCGGAGGAACAGCGGTATCTGCTGACGTATGTGCCGCTCGTAAAGCGCATCGTCCGTCAGCTGATGTCGCAGGCCGGAAGTGCGCTCGATACCGACGATATGCAGCAAGTGGGGCTCGTTGGCTTGCTGGACGCACTGCGCCGCTACTGGCCCCCCGACGAGAAGTTCCCCGCGTATGCGGCAGTGCGCGTGCGCGGTGCCATTCTGGACGAGCTGCGACGGCAGGACTGGCGACCGCGCGCAGTGCGACAGGAGAGCCATCGGATTCGCGATGCCGTTCGTGAGCTCACGAGACAGCTCGGGCGTGAGCCGACGCAAACGGAGATACAGGACCAGCTCGGAGTCTCGGCGCAGGAGTACCACGAGTACCTCCTGGCGCAGAACGCCGAAGGCCTCGCGAGCTTGGACGAGCTGTTGCACGAGCTGGACAAGCAGAGCGCTTCGGACGATTCGCCTGAGGCGAAGCTGCTGGTTCGACGCAGTATCGAACAAGCGCTGCATCGACTCGATCCCCGCGAGCAACGAGTCGTGCAGCTGTATTACGAGTTTGATCTGAGCTTGAAGGAGATCGCGGCTGTGCTCGATCTGACCGAAGCCCGCGTCTGCCAGATCAACAAGGCCGCGCTCAAGAAGCTGCGCGAGGCGCTCGCGGAAGGCTGCAATTAATCGATCTGACTAGAGCAACAGAACATGCAAGCACTCATCGGGTTCGCAGTGATCTTCCTCGCCGTGTTCGGCGGCTTTGCGCTGCATGGCGGGGAGTGGGCCATCATCTGGCAGCCGGTGGAGCTGTTCATCATCTTCGGCGCTGGCTTCGGCGCGATCGTGCTCGGCAATCCGCGCCACGTGCTTGCAGAGATGTGGCTGCAGATTCGTGCGGTGATGCAGCGCAAGACAGCCACCCTCGAGTTCCAGCGGCAGCTGTTCTTGCTGATGTACGAGCTGCTGCAGCTTGCGGCAGGCGGTCTCAAGGCACTCGATGCGCACGTCGAGGCACCCCACGAGAGCGAGCTGTTCAAGCGCTATCCGCTCATCCTGGCGCAGCCCAAGCTCCTGCATTTCATCGTCGACAACTTCCGGCTCATGGCCATGGGCAAGATCAGCGCGCACGAGCTCGAAAGCGTGCTTGAGCAGGAAATCGAGTCGGTATTCGAAGAGCTGTCCCAGCCGGCGCGCTCGCTCGGACGAGTCGCGGAAGCCATGCCAGGCTTCGGCATTCTTGCCGCCGTCCTGGGCATCGTCATGGCGATGACGACAGTGGCAGAGGGCGCAACCTCGGCCGACGTTGCATTGGCCGTGGCGGCAGCGATGGTCGGAACGTTCATCGGCATCTTTGCGTGCTACGGCATTCTCGATCCGCTCAGCAACATGATGCGTCAGCTGGTCGACGAGGAGCGCAAGACGCTCGAGTCCGTGAAAGTCGTGCTAGTTGCACACGTCGCAGGCAAGCCCGCGCTGCTCGCTATCGACGCGGGGCGTCGCCTGGTCCAGCTCAACATCAAGCCGAGCTTCGCCGCACTCGAAAGCTGGATCAACGAGCTCGAGAACGGCCCGCAGCCCGAGCCGCAGACACCGCGGCGTCGCGCTACGGATCGGCCGCAAGGACAAACAGGAGACTTGCGTGCTCAGCGTGCTTGACAGGGCACGGCGCGAGAAGAGCGCCGAGATCATCGTTCGCAAGGTCGTGCGCAAGCACGACGGCCACCACACTAACACCGCGTGGAAGGTCGCGTTCGCGGACTTCTGTCTCGCGTTGTTGGCGCTCTTCTTGGTGCTTTGGCTGCTCGCCGCGCGCGAACAAGAGCGGCTCGAGGAGCTGCTCAAGACGCCGAGCAGCTTGATCGACGAGGGCCGCGGTCGCCTCATGGACACAGCCGGCGGGCCGCGCGGCAGCTTGATCTCGCGCGAGCCGCTGCCGAGTCACGGCGATCAGGTTGCCAAACGCAGCCTCGCAAGCGGCGACAGCGATCCGGCCGGTCCTGGCAGCGGCATACGTCTGTCGAAAACGCTTTATGAAAGCCGCGCCGACATGGCCGAGCTCGCGGAAGCGCTGGAGCGCCTCACTGAGCAGGCAGGGCTCCTTGGGAACGTACGCACGTTGATCACGCCGTATGGGCTGCGCGTGATGCTCCACGATACAGACAAGCGCGGCATGTTCGAGCGCGGCAGTGCCGTGCCGGCGCCGCACTTCAGCCGCTTGCTGGAGAAGATCGGGCCGCTGCTCGCTCGTATCGAGAATCAGGTCGTCATCGTCGGACATACGGACGCGGTACCGTATGCGCAACGCGGACCGAACGCGATGTCCAACTGGCAGCTCTCCAGTGATCGCGCCATGGCGGCGCGCCGCCATTTGCTCGCCGGAGGCATGCCGGCCAGCAGCATCCTGCAAGTCGTGGCTCTCGCCGACAGCGCACCGCTCAATGGCGACGACCCGCGCGCACACGAGAATCGACGGATCGAGCTCTTGATCTTGACGCGCAACCAGGCGCGCACGATCAGCGCGATGTTCGGTACCCCCAGCAAGACGGTACCTCTGATCGACGGCGTCGAAGTCAGCGTGCCTGACGTCGACGAAACGTACTCCGTTCGAGAGAACGTTTCACACCATGCAACGCTCGATGCGTTGCGGTCCCAGTTGACGCATCCGTCCCCGGCGGAAGGGGGCGAGTCATGAAGACCACGTCCCGAGGACATCGTATGAAGATCATCCCAGGAAGCGGCAGCGTGAGCGTGGCTTCAACGGCTTCCGTCGGAGTCACGACGAAGAGAGATACATCGGCCGCAGCAACCACTTCATCGAGCGGCGGACCTCTGCAATCCGCCGTGTTGCAGCCGGCGCTCGCCGCGCTCAAGGAGCTGCCCGACATCGATCACGAACGCGTGGCGGCGCTCCGCGATGCGCTCGCCAAGGGCGAGTTACCGTTCGATGCGCGCAAGCTCGCGGCTTTGATCGAGTCTTACCACCGCGCGACTGCCGGCGGGCGAGACGACAAATGAAGCAGCGCGAAGCAATCAAGCGCATCTTCGCCGGCATGCGGGCGGATCTGGACGACTACCGCAGCTTGCGCGAGCTGCTGGAAGCGCAGTTCGAGGCGGCCCTGCAGCACCGTACCGAGGCGCTTACCGAGATCGGTGAGCGGATCATCGCAGTGACGAGCATCCTCGAGCAACGTCGCAAGGAGCGGCAGCAATTGGTTGCGAGCGTCTTGCCGCAGGGCACCCCGCTTTCCATGGCAGCGGTCGCGGATCGACTGCAAGGCGCATCTCGCGCCGCGTTCGAGTCCTGCTGGAAAGCGCTCGAATCAGCGATACGTGAGTGCAAAATCCTCAACATGCGCAATTGCCGCCTGTTGATGGATCAGTACGAGATCATGCAGCGCGTACTGAACGTGCAGAGTGACACTTATGCTCCGGCCTGACTTTGCTGCTGCACACGTCGCTGCCGAGCTCGCGCACGAACGCGCGCGCATCGCGCTGCCGTCCCCAGTCGGGGTGAATGCACCTCATCAGTTCCGGGCGCTGTTCAACGAGATACAACGCGACGTTGCCAGCTTCATTTCGGAAGGTTCCGGAACGAGAGCACGTCCGCTCGCCAACATACCCAGCCTGAGCGCCGAAGGGCGCGCACATCGCACAACGACCCAAGAGCAGACAACAAAGGTCGATCGTGCGCGACAGAAAGAGTTCATCGCTTCCATCGCGCCGTGGGCGCGTCAGACGGCCGCCCGCCTGGGCGTCGAGCCCGAACTCGTCGCGGCACATGCGGCGTTGGAGTCTGGCTGGGGACAAAGGCCCCTGCGCACCGATGACGGTGCGCCCACGCACAACTTGTTTGGCATCAAGGCCGGTCGCTCATGGCGCGGCGACGTTGTGCGTGCATTGACGACCGAGATAGAGGAAGGCGTAGCCAGCAAGCGCAAGGAAACCTTCCGTAGTTATGCAGATATCGGACAGGCATTCGGCGACTATGCGAACTTGCTGCTCACGCGCGCCCGCTACGCAGGCGCGGTGAACGTGGGGGGCGATGCCACGGCGTTCGCCGCCGCATTGGCGCAGGGGCGGTATGCAACCGATCCTCTGTACGCACAGAAGCTCGAACGGGTCGTCCAACAGGTGCGCGAGATCGGGCTGCCTTCAGTCTCCGAAGCCGGAGTCCGTTGACGTGATTGGCTCGACCGTATCGACATCGATGACCCGTGCTCGGATGACATTGCCGTTCGTCTTGTTGCGCACTTGTATGATCTCGTTGCGTCGGCCTGCGGCGAGCGCTTCGCCGGCTACCCGCACTTCCACGCCGACATCGCGCGCCAGAATCGTGACATCCGCACCCCGGCGCACGAGCAACGGCTCGACCAGCCAGCGTCGGCTCACGAGCTGCCCGCTGCGCAACACGCGACGGCTCGTCTTGCCCACCACCAGCGCCGGATCCGAGATCGCCTCTGCGGGCGCAACGAGGTCGCGGCGCTCGAGCGTAACGGCCGTTGCGTCGATCACTTCTCCGGCACGCAGGTCGCGTGCCGCCGTCACCACTTCGGCACTGATGGTGGCCCGCACGACGAACTCGGCGCGCCACGCCGGCTCGGCACAGCTCGCCGCAAAGCGCATCCGTGTGACAGAACGCGTGTCGATTGCTTCGATCCCCGCATTCGCAGTGCAGGGATTCACTGTTTCTCGCGCCAATACGACCAGTTCGACTGAAGGTTTCCGCAAACCTGCCGTTGAAATGAGTTCGGCGAGATGTGCTCGAGCGGCGCGCTCGACCGCGGCTTCGACGTCGTCGGCTGCCCGCGCCAGAGAGACGCTGCACAGGATCGATCCAGCGAGAGCCAGATAACAGAGACGGACAGGTAGATACATGGCGATCAGGTTTGACAAAGCATTGGGCTTGCATGCGCACGCGCTGCAGTTGCGTGCCGAACGCACCCGCATCTTAGCCGCCAACCTGGCGAACGAGAGCACGCCGGGCTACCAGGCCCGCGACATCGACTTCGCCGCAAGCTTGCAGCAAGCGCTTGCGCAAGACGGCAGCGGCCTGTCGTTCGACAGGAGCGGTGTCCAGGTGCTCTATCGCGTGCCGTACCACACCTCGCAAGATGGCAATACGGTTGAGCTCGGAGTGGAGCAAGCGGCGTTCTCGCAGAATGCCAGCGACTTTCACACCAGCTTGACCTTTCTCAACATGAAGTTGCGCGGCCTCAAGCAGGCAATCGAAGGATAGTCGAGACCATGGCATTCAGAAACATCTCGCATATCGCTGGCTCGGCCATGACGGCACAAGCCGTGCGGCTCAACACCATCGCCAGCAACCTGGCCAATGCCAACACGGCTGCTGGCAGCGAAGCTGAGGTTTATCGCGCACGTAAGCCGGTATTCGCGGCCGTCGCCGAGCGTCACGGGCTCGTCGGAGGCCAGATTCCTGGGGCATCGGTGCGCGTGCTCGATGTCGTGCAGAGCACTGAACCCGTTCGCAAAGTGTACGAGCCAGACAATCCGCTCGCGAACGAGGAGGGCATCGTCTTCTATCCGAACGTCAATCCCGTCGCGGAGATGACCGACATGATGGCTGCATCGCGCGCCTTCGAAACCAACGTCGAGGTCATGAGCCGCGTCAAATCCATGCAACAGGCGTTGTTGCGTCTCGGCGAGGAGTAGGACGATGACCCCCGTTTCCGGCACACACCTCGCTAGTGGCGGCGCGACGGGTGCTCCAGCTGCGGCGATCAACCCCAACGGCGAGGTCACGCAGTTGTTCACGACCTTGCTGGTCGCGCAAATCAAGAATCAGAACCCGCTCGAGCCGCAGGATCCGAGCGAGTTCGTCGCCCAGATCGCGCAGCTCAGCCAGATGGAAGCCTTGCAGGCGCTTGCATCGCAGAGCCGCGTCAACAACGCAATGCTCGAAAGCCTGCAGATCATTGCGCTCGGTGCTCAGGTCGGCTCGCAGGTCACCGTGGCCACCGACCGCATCGTCGTCGATAACGAACGGATTCAAGGCCGCTTTACGCTTGCAGATGGCAGCGAAGAAGTCTCGCTCGTCGTGCAAAGCGAGTCGGGCCAGCAGCGACGTATTGCATTCGGCACGCGTAATGCGGGCGACGTGACGTTCACGATCGATCCGCGTGCACTCGGCCTCGTGCCGGGAACCTACTCCGTGCGCGTGGAGACCGCGAGCGGCGAGACGCCGACGGTGGAGATCGTCGGGAGGCTCGAGAACGTCCGCATGTCGGCAAGCCACGGTCCGGTGCTCGAAGTGGCCCACGTTGGCCAAGTGGCACCGGCGGCGATCACCGCGTTCAACGGCCGCGCCAGCTAACGCATTCATCTTCTATCGAAGGGTAAAGCCATGAGCTTCAACATCGCTTTGTCGGGCATCAACGCGATCAACACCGAGCTGAACACGATCAGCCACAACATCGCGAACGCTGCCACATTCGGCTTCAAGTCCACGCGGGCGAACTTTGCGTCGATGTACGCAGGCACACAGCCGACAGGCACGCAGGTGTCCTCGTATACGCAGAGCCTCGAGATCGGTGGCGGCGTGCTGACGACGGGACGCTCCATGGATGCTTCCATCCAAGGACGTGGCTTCTTCGTGACACGCGATGCTTCGGGTGTCGAGGTTTACACGCGCGTCGGTATCTTCGATACCGATAAGGACGGCTATGTGGTCGACAGCTTCGGTCGCCGCGTGCAGGGCTTTGCGACGGTGTCCGGTACGACCACGCTCGGCGCTCTCGGCGATCTGCGGGTCGAGACCGGGCAGGTTCCGGCGCAGGCAACGACGAGCCTGCGTTACGTGGGCAATCTCTCTGCCGACTGGACGACGCCGACGGTCGCGTTCGATCCCACCGATCCTCAGACCTACAACGCTTCGATCGTCTCGGTCGTCTACGACTCGCTCGGCGTGCAGCACAGTCTCACTCAGTACTTCGTGAAGACCGGACCCAACCAGGTGACCGTGCATTACTCCTTCGATGGAACCGAGCTAGCCGGAGTCACCACGCCACTGAACTTCGATACGAACGGATGGCTGTTGACACCTGCCGCCGCCGTGCCATTGGCTCTCGGTACACCGACCGGTGCCGCGCCGCTCGAGATCGCCGTGACCTATGCGGGTACCACCATGACTGCCGGCGAGGCCACAACGAGCACCAATGCGGCCGACGGTTACGCCTCCGGCACGTTCCTGGGCCTGCAGATCTCGTCGGATGGCTCGGTGTTCGCCCAGTACAGCAACGGCGTCAAGCAGAGCATCGGCACGCTCGCGATTGCCACATTCCCTGCAGAGAATCAGCTGGTGCAGGTCAGCGACACGGCGTGGACCACCTCGGCCGAATCTGGCACGGCACTGTATTCAACGCCCGGTAGCGGCGTGGCAGGCAAACTCACACCGGGAGCGCTCGAGCAATCGAACGTAGACATGACCGCAGAGCTCGTGAGCCTCATGTCCGCGCAGCGTAACTACCAAGCCAACACCAAGGTCATCTCCACTCAGAACGAGATGATGCGTGCTTTGATGCAGGCCGTCTGATGGATGCGCTGATCTATACCTTGATGAGCGGCGCGGAGCGTGCGTTGCATGCGCAACGTGTCCACGCCAACAATCTCGCGAACATCGACACCAACGGTTTTCGTGCCGATCTCGAGCTCGCGACCAGCGAAGCCGTGACGCGCGGCTATGGCTACGATGCGCGCCACATGAGCCGCCTCGAGGCCAACGCCGTGTCGACACGCCAGGGTCCACTGCGTGAGACCGGCCGCGATCTCGATGTCGCCATCGTCGGTCAGGGCTACTTCGCCGTTCAGTTCGGAGAAGGCGAGGCGTACACGCGGGCGGGGCACTTCACCCTCGACCAGGACGGTACGCTCACGCTGAACGGTCGCCCAGTGCTCGGCGACGGCGGCCCGATCGTCCTGCCCGAGCACTCGGCTGTGCAGATTGGCGAGGACGGCACGATCTCCGTGCGTATGCCCGGGCAACCGGACCTGCAGCCGATTGACAAGCTCAAGCTCGTCAATCCTGAGCCCGGTGCCATCACCAAGAACGCCACCGGCCTGATCGTGGCGCGCTCAGGCGAGCCGTTCCCGGCCGACGATACCGTGCGCGTCCGCAGCGGCCATCTCGAAGGCAGCAACGTGTCGGCGATCGAAGAGTTGGTGGCGACCATGAATCTGAATCGCGAGTTCGAGATTCAGATGAAGCTGTATCGCGCCGCCGATGCCATGGCAGAAGCCGGGAATCGGCTGGTGCGCGAATAGGCGATCCGTGAGTTGGAAGGCCACACATATACATAGGAGTTGCTGAAGATGAACCCCGCGCTGTGGATCAGCAAGACCGGCGTCCAGGCTCAAGACGCCAAGCTGCAGGCCATCGCGAACAATCTCGCCAACGTGAACACCGTCGGCTTCAAGCGCGACCGTGTCGTTTTCGAGGATCTGTTCTACCAGATCGATCGCCAGCCAGGCGCTCAAAATGATGACGATACGGTCTCGCCGTCCGGTGTGCAGCTCGGCAACGGCACACGGCTCGTCGGCACCCAGAAGGTGTTCACGAACGGCAACCTGCAGACGACCGGGCAGTCGCTCGATGTTGCCATCGTCGGGCGTGGCTTCCTGCAGATTCAGCTCAGCAACGGCGAAATCGCTTACACGCGCGCAGGTCAGCTGCAGCTCGATTCAGAGGGTAGACTCGTCAACGCGCAAGGTTTGCCGCTCGTGCCTGAGATCACGATTCCCACGGAGGCCACTGCCATCACGATCGGCGAGAACGGCATCGTGAGCGCGACGGTGCCCGGCTCGCCGGCGCCAGTGCAGGTGGGGCAGATCACCTTGGTGAACTTCGTCAATCCGACAGGGCTGCTCGCCCTCGGTGACAACCTGTATCAGGAAACGCTCGCGAGCGGCGTGCCGATCGAAGGGATTCCCGGCGAGGACGGCTTCGGCAAGCTGAAGCAGGGCGCTCTGGAAGGCTCGAACGTGCAGGTCGTGGAAGAGATGGTGGACATGATCGCGGCACAGCGCACCTACGAGATGAACGTGAAGGTGCTTTCCGCCGCGGACAACATGATGCAGACGCTTGCGCAGGCGATCCGATAAAGGCATTACGGATGGAAGTACGGACTGAGAGCCATCCTGACAGGTCGGCGGTCGTGCGCTGGCGCGCACACGTCGTCGCCAGTGTGGCGGCGTTCGCCCTCTCCGGGTGTGTCGTGTTGCCGCCGCAGGCACCGTCGAACGATCCGCCGCCTCCGCCTCCCGTGTCACCCACGCCGCGTGGCGAAGCGGGCGGTGTGTTCTCACCGCAGACACCCTGGACATTGGTGTCGGACAGCCGTGCCTTTCGGCCTGGCGATGTGCTCACCGTGGTGCTGCAGGAGGTCACGCAGGCACGTAAGAGCGCCGATACCAGCATTGGCAAGGAGAGCAGCATCACGATCGATCCGATCGTCGCAGGCGGCGATGCGCTCGACACGGACTTGAGCATCTCCGGTAAGCGCAAGTTCGGCGGCAGCGCGAGCAGCATCCAGCAGAACGCGCTTCAAGGGTCGATCACGGTCGTCGTCGAGGAAGTCCTGCCGAACGGTCTGCTGCTGATTCGCGGCGAGAAGACGCTGTATCTCAATCAGGGTGAGGAATTCATACGGCTCGCCGGTTACGTGCGAGCACAAGACATCGACAGTGACAATCGCGTGTCCTCCCAGCGCATCGCCAACGCGCGCATTGCGTACTCGGGCAGAGGTCCGCTCAACAATGCCAACACAGCAGGTTGGTTGACACGTTTCTTCGCTAGTCCGTGGATGCCGTTCTGATGACTATGCGAAAGTGCCATTTCCTGATCGGACTGGTCGCGACTCTCGTAAGCGCGGCTGTACACGCGGCGGCCGCCGTCCCCGGGCCGGCACGCAACATCAAGCCGTTGCGTTCGCTCGTGCACGTGGAAGGCGTACGGGAGAACCAGCTCATCGGCTACGGGTTGGTCGTCGGCTTGCAAGGCACCGGCGACGGGACGCAGGTGAAGTTCGCCGGTCAGTCCGTGGCGAACATGCTGAAGCAGTTCGGGGTGAAGATCCCCGAGAATGACAATCCGAGATTGCGCAACGTCGCGACGGTGATGGTGAGCGCAACGTTCCCGCCCGGTTATCGCAAGGGACAGCGCATCGACGTCACAGTATCCTCGATGGGTGATGCCAAGAGTCTGCGCGGCGGCACCTTGCTGTTGACGCCACTGCGTGGCGCCGATGGAGAGATTTATGCGTTGGCGCAGGGCAATCTGGTGGTAGGCGGCGTGGCTGCGCACGGTGCCAGCGGCTCGAGCATCACCGTGAACTCCCCGACGACGGGCCGCATTCCGAACGGCGCCACCATTGAGCGCGAGATCGAAAGCGACTTCGACAAGCGCCCCACTGTATTGCTCAGCTTGAAGGTGCCGAGCTTCCAGACCGCAACGAACATCGTTCGTGCAATCAACTCTCGCTATGGCGACATCGCGAGCACACGCAATGCGACCAGCGTGGAGGTGCTGGCGCCGACCGATCCCACCGAGCGCGTCGCGTTCGTCGCTGGGTTGGAGTCCTTGATGGTGGATGTCGGCGAGCCTGTTCCTCGCGTCGTGTTCAACTCTCGCACGGGCACGGTAGTCATCGGTGAAGGCGTGCGCGTACGGGCTGCTGCTGTGTCACACGGCTCGCTGCGAGTGGTGATCTCGGAGTCGCCACGCGTCAGCCAGCCGGCACCGTTCGGACGCGGCAACACCACCATCGTTCCGCAATCCGAGGTGTCGATCGAACAGGACGGTGCGCGCATGTTCGCGTGGCCGGAGGGCGTCGATCTGCAAGCGATCATCGATACCGTCAACAGCACGGGTGCGACGCCTGATGACCTCATGGCCATTCTGCAGGCGCTCGATCAGGTCGGCGCGATCGAAGGCGAGCTGGTGGTGATCTGATCACCACCGCCGTGGCAAGCAAAGGGTAGGGGATGACCGAATTGAGAATCGACAGCGGGCTGCAGGTAAGACCAGCGAGCAGCGAAGCGACCATCGCGCCTGCAAGCGACCCCCAATACGTCGCAAAACTGCGCGAAGCTGCCGAGAAGTTTGAAGCCTACTTCATCGCCCAGCTCTTGCGGCAAATGCGCGAGGGAACGCGGGCTTTGGCGAGTGAGGACAGCGTTTTCAACAGCCGCTCGGCACAAGAGATGCTGGACATGGCGGATGTGGCGCTCGCCGATTCGCTCGCCACGCAGCGCGCCTTTGGTATCGCAGACATCCTCGTGCAGCAGCTGCTGCCGACGAGCGCGCAAGCGGGGCTTAAGACATCTGCGGCGCCGGTCGCCTCTTCGAAATGATGAATCGCGGCTTGGTCAGGTAAGGACATGACGATCATCTACAACGCGCTCTCGGGAGCGCTCGCGGCACAGGCGGCACTGTCCGCGACGAGCCAGAACGTCGCGAACGTGATGACGCCAGGTTACACCCGCCAAGGTGTCCTGCTCGCCTCGGTGCAGCCCTTGCAAAGCGGCGCAGTCAGCGCCGGCAGCGGCGTGAAGGTGGCGTCCCTGCTGCGCTTCAGCGACAACTACAAGACCCTGCAGCTGTGGAGTGCCGCCTCCGAGCTCGGCCGGCGCGAAGCGGTGCTGCCGTACTTCACGCAGCTCGAGCAAGTCTTCGGCGAGGACGAGACCGGCATCAACGCCGGGCTCGATGCGTTCTTCAGCGCCCTGAACGCCGCCAGTGTCGAGCCGACATCGGCGCCGCTGCGCCAGCAGGTGATCACGACTGCCGACGCGCTCGCACAGCGCTTCAACAGCCTCAACCAAGTGCTGTCGAATCAGCGGTCGTCTGTCGCGCAACAGCGCTTGGCGGCCATCTCTCACATCAACTCGCTGGCACGTCAGATCGCCGAGCTCAACAGGGAGATCGCTCGCACGCAAGGCACGGGGGTCAATGCCTCCGGGCTCATAGACGCGCGCGACTCCAAGATCGACGAGCTCGCCAAGCTGGTCGCGCTACAAGTCGTCGAGCAGGAAGACGGCTCGCGCAGCATTGCACTGCGCGGCGGTCAACCGCTCGTCATCGGTGCACGCGCCGCGACCATGGAGGTCGTCGTCAATGCCGACGGCTCACAGACCCTGACCGTGAGCTTCGCCAACGAGACGTTCTCACTGGCCAATACGCCGCTCGGCGGGCTGATGGGTGGGCTCGACGAGTTCGAGAACGAGACACTCGTGCCATTGATGGAGTCCCTCACCGAGATGGCCCGGCAGCTTGCAGACAACGTCAACAATCAGCTCGCGGCGGGCTACACCATGGACGGGTCGCCGGGGTTGCCGTTGTTCGAGTTCGACTCGACGGGTGCGACGGGTGTCTTGCATGTGCGCGCCGGCGCTCATGCTGCTGAGCTCGCCTTCTCGTCGGACCCAGACGCTCCGGCGAACAGCGACAATCTTCAAGAGCTGATCAGACTGCAGCGACGACCGGTCACGATTCCCCTGCTCGGCGAAGTCGCGCTGTCGGATGCGATCACGCAGCTCGTCGCGCGAGTCGCCATGCAGAGTCAGCAAAACACGACTGCCCACACGACTGCGCAAACCGTGCGCAACCAGGCGGAAGAGAACTGGAAGTCGACGAGTGGCGTCAACCTCGATGAGGAGGCAGCCAACCTCTTGCAATATCAGCAGATGTATCAGGCGAACATGAAAGTGATCGCGGTCGCCAACGAGCTCTTCGAAAGCACGCTGGCGATCCTCTGAGGCGATCCTCTGAAACGAGTAGCGACGACCGAGCGGGCGACGATCATGCGCATTGCGAGCACCCAATATCACGCCACCATGAACACGGCGCTGCAGACAGCGTCGTCGCGGCTGCACGAGATTCTCCAGAAGATGGCGAGCGGCAAGCGCTATCTGCTGCCTTCCGAGAATCCGATCGCAAATGTTCGGATGTCGCGTCTGGCGCGCGAGGAAGCGATCCTCGATCAGTACCTCGACAATATCGCAACGTTGCAGAGCACGTTGGCGCGCCACGAAGCCATCCTCACGAGCATGTCGCAGGACATGCTGAGCGCTCGCGACTTGCTCGTATGGGCCTCCGACGGAAGCAATACGTCCGAAGACATCATCGCCGTCTCGAGCTCTCTGCGGCCGCTCATGGACAGCATCTTCTACAACGCCAACACGGTCGACGCGGAAGGCCGATACGTCTTCTCGGGCACTGCGTCGGATCAGCCGACCATCAGCTACGATCCGAACGCACCCGTGGGTCAACGCTATACGGCCACCGGCAACGAAGAGCTGCAGCTCGTCACGGTCGGCAATGGCATCACTCAGCCCGCGAATGTGACTCTGCGCGAGATCGCCGACGTCCTGAACGTGCTCGACAACGTCCATACCGTCCTGCAGACACCGGGCGTCAACGTCAACGACCCGGCAGTGCGTGCCGAACTCACGGCGGCCCTGAACGACCTGGACGATGCGATCAGCCTCAACAGCAGCAAGATCGCGACGCTCGGCGGCATCCAGAACATCCTCGAGACGCTGCACGTCAACCACACCAATGTCAGCTTGTCCAACAAGCAGGCGGCGCTCGTGATCGGGCAACTCGACTATGCCGACGCTGCTGTCAAGCTCAACGGCTATAGCGCTGCCATCCAAGCGACTCAGAAGGCCTATTCGCAGGTGGCCAAGTTGTCACTCTTCGACGCAATCTAGGCAATAGACTGCGATGCAGCTCGCGCACGTCGACTCGGGACGCTCGGTCGGTCCGCGTACAATCGAACGCCATGCCGCGACGCGCAGCGATGCGGCGACGCGCATCGCTGCTACGACCGAAAGCCAGGCATCAGACGCCGCTCGCCATGCGCGCAGCGCGCGCACAGCGCCCATGCGGGGCGGTCTGCGCAGCTTCGACATCCAGCTCAATCAGCGGATCGCCGCCGTGCAACGGACGGTGGAGTTCCTGGAACGAGCCGACGCGCAGCTGCAAAGCATCCGAACGGCGCTCGCCGCGCACATCGGGCCGGGCCGCGCCGAGCCCGCTAGCGACATCATTGCCGAGCTCTCATACAAGATTCATCAGTTCGAGAGCCTCTGGCGCGAACGGGTTGCTGCAACGGGCGGCGCTTTGGACAGCCAGCTCGATCAGGTGGAGCCGGGCGAAGCACAGCTGCGTTTCAAGGTGCGCGGCCTCACGATCGATACGCTTGCGAACGGCGAGCCCGAGACGCTTTATCTTGCAGTCGGCGGTCGCACGCAGCACGCTGTCGCCGTGGTCATCGAGCCAGGGCTCGATGCGACCGCGATCGCGCAACGTTTCGATCGCGCACTGGCTCCAAGCGGCGTACGCGTGAGCCGCGATCGCCATGGCGAGCTCGTCTTCAGCGTTCGAGAGACTGACTGGGCCAACACACGGGACATACTTGCCATCAAGGGTGACGGCCGCCGCTTCCCGACCGGCCAATTCGCGATCCCTCGTATCGTCCCCGAAGAGCCCCTCGTTCGTCCCGACCTATGGACTGTGGACAGCCCGATGGCTCGGCGCGCCACGCTGCAGCAAGTGATCGATGCACAGGAGGCCGTGCGACATGCCCGACAGCTCGCGCTCGAGATGCTGAGCGACGAAGGGCACAGACTGCAGACAGCCGATGCCACAGCTCGTGCGCAAGAGGGCAAGTGGTGCGAAGACTTCGTGCGCACATTCGCAACGACCGCCGGTCGCAGGGATTACCGGACGCTCGCTGCGCTGTCCTCAGCGGTGCACGGCATACATCGCGATCGGGTGAGGGCGCTTTTGTTGCGTATGTAGCGCTGGCCACGTGACCTTGGAGCGCGCCGCCCCATCTAATCTCAACCTACTGCCTAGGGCCTTGCGCCTCGTGCGGTTTCAGCTGCACGAACAGTGTCACGCCCATGGCCCCCACCATTCTTTCCGCTTCGTCGGCAAGCACGCTGGCTCGTTGCACGCTCCAAGCGCCGGGAACGCGCAGCGTGACGGTTGCAAACCGTGCTGCACCACCTCGACGGGTGCGTAAGTCTTCGAATGCCACGCCGTCTCGCTGCTCCAATTTTCTGAGTACGGTCTGGATGCTGCGGATGTCCTCGTCGGGCAGCGCGGCATCCATCAAGCCGCTCACGGAGCGGCGCAGCAGCCGCCAAGCCTCGCGCAGGATGTTCACGGCAACGAGCACTGCGACGAGCGGGTCCAGCCAGTACCAGCCGCTCAGGCCCGCTAGACCCACGCCCACGATGACACCGATCGTCGTCCACACGTCGGTCATCAAGTGGTGTCCGTCGGCTTCGGTCGCGAGCGAGCGATGTGCCCGACCGGCGCTCAGCAGCACTTGCGCGACGAGGAAATTGATGATCGTCGCGGCAGCGGACAGCGCCACACCGGTGCTCAACGACTCCAGCGCCTGCGGCATGCGGAAGCGCTCAGTCGCTGCCAGCACGATGCCGATCGCAGCGATGCCGATCAAAAGGCCTTCGAACGCGGACGAAAAGTATTCCGCTTTACCGTGCCCGGAAGGATGGCCACGGTCGGCGGGCCGCCGTGCGTACGCGACCATCGCCAATGCGAACGATGCACCGAGAAGATTGACAAGCGACTCGAGCGCGTCTGAGAGAAAACCGACGGAATCGGTGACCCACCAGGCGCCGATCTTGAGCGCGATCGTCGCGAGCGCCGCCGCGACCGAGAGCCACAGGGCCTGATACGGAGTCACTGTTCTCATCGGCGGCATCGAGTGGGCGCTGGGCTAGACTCATGACGCATGGCGCACGCCATTCGCGAGGAGTGTACCCGCGCTCGGACGGCGAGCGGCAAGCAGGCTTCGCAGCCCCGGGTGTCAATGCAATACTGCCCCGCGTTCTCGCTGCCGCAATCGTCTGTGTCATCCGCCTGGGGCGTCGCTCGCTGCGCTCTCCTCAAATTCCAGTGCGCCAAGGACGGGAAGACTCAGCTGCGAGACGTGCAGCGCGGCATCGTGCAGGATGTGGATCGTAGGCGGCGGATTGAACTGCACGTTGCGCGTGCGCTGACGCGGATCGGCACCGGCGACCGTCAAGCGCAAACGATGGCCGGCTTTGATGATGGTCGAGGTCGGCAGCAGATCCAGCCGCATGCGTGCAGGTTCCCCAGGCACGAGCGGTTCGGCGGCGGCGCGCTCGCCGCTGTGATACGGTAACCCCATGTAGTCGCGATACGGTGGCGACTGCTCGCCGCGATGCGAGGCACGCAGGCGTCCATGCGTCACAATCGTGATAGCGCCGTTCGGCGCGACATCTTCCAGATAGACGAATAGATCGGCGTCAGGGGTCGTCGCCGACATCCATATGTCTGCGACCGGGTGGCCGGCGATGTGTGCATCCCGCGCGAGTGGCGCTGTCACATAGCTGAGCCCATGATTGTCGATGACACACGGCCACATCATGAAATAAGCATCCTGGGGATTGGCGCATTTCGGCGAGTAATCGACCGTGAACGCGTCGGCACCACCTGTCGACGTGGTGCTCGCCGTCAGCAGACCGGGCTCGCCCGGCTTCGCCTGACCGGCCAGTCGCAGCGTGTGTGTTCGCGCTTCCGGCAAGGGCCAACGTTCAGCGGTGCGCCACTCTTTGCCGGGCTCGGCATTCGTCGTGCGAAAATAAATGGGTGGCTCGCGATCCCAGCCGTTGTCGACTCCCTTCAAAAAGTGGTCGAAGAAGCGCAGCAACTCAATCGACATGGGGAAGTCGCCGGTTTGGCAGTGCCCCCACGAGCCCATCCATAGCTTGCGCGGATTGCGCAGGTTGTTGAACGCCAGGATGGCTTCGAAGCTACCCTCGTCGAACCAATTCCCCCAGATGAACAGTCCCACGCCGGAGCGTTCGATTTCCTCAATGTAGGTCGCAACACTGGCTTCCTTCCAAAAGGGCACGCCGAGCAGCGGCGACACGTCATCACGATACCGCATGCCGCGCCAGAGCTCGGCCATCGGCGTGCCACGTTTGTGCGCTTCGATCGCAGCGCGCACCAGCGAGCCGTCCGTATCCTCATCAACGGGCAGCACGCCTTGACCGAAATCCTGTTCTGGATTTTCCGGGCGCGTATTGAACTGAGCGGTGATCCCGCCACGGCTCACGAAGCCGTACTTGTCAAAGTCCGTGCACCCAGCCGCCACGGCGCGCAGGTGCGGTGGCATCGTCGTGGCCGCATGATAGGCGCTCCCACCTACGTACGAGCAGCCAGCAATACCGACCGCTCCAGTGCTCCACGGTTGCTTGGCTAGCCATTCCGTCATCTCGTACGCATCGAGCGCCTCAGTGCGATCCTGAAAGCCGCGTCGCGCCCCGAAGGACGCACCGCGCCCGCGCGTGTCCACGACTGCGATCACGTACCCGTGCTTGATCAATGGCAAGAGAAGCAATGCATCCGAAGCGGGGACGACCTCACCATTGGCGTCGCGGAAAGCGCGTCGATAGGGTGTATGGACCCAGACGACCGGGAACTTCTCGTCGACGGCTCGTCCGTCGCGTGCAGGCCGATAGATATCGACCGCAAGACGTACGCCGTCACGCATCGTGACGTACTGCGAGCTCTTGACCCACTCATCGAACCGCTCCTGAGAGTAGCCTTCGTAAACACCTGGCTGCGAGCGTTTGGGCACGTCGGCAAGAGCATGCGGCGACAGGAACAGCGCCGCGGCCACCGAGGCACACCCGACGAGTCTTATCAGCGATCGCACGATCGTCATGGCATCTGAGCGCACGAGCACGTCATTCCTGAGTCAGGGTCGCAACGTCCGCAGCGGAACGGCACCCAGCTTCTTACTGGCAGAGCCATCACGCATCGACGGCCTTACTTGCCCAGCATCCCATTCACATCGAGCCAGAGCATGAACTGCGTGAACCAACCGGTGCTGGTCTTGCCAGGATTGCCGAGACCGAAACCGTGACCGCCGTTCTGATAGAGGTGAAACTCCACTGGACGTCCCGCCTTCTTCCAGGATGTGATGAGCCCGTAGTCATCGTTGGCGAACAACGGGTCGTCGGCCGCCAGCACCACGAACATCGGAGGCGCATCAGGCGGAACGTCGACCGCCCGCAACGAGCCATAGATCGGTGCAATGAAGGCGGGCTTGTTTTCCTTCGATTGCAGGGTCGCGGCCATGGTCGCGCCGGCGCCCGCTGAGAAACCCATCATGCCGACTCGGTTGGGATCGATATTCCATTCCTTTGCACGCGAGCGCACCAGCCTGAAAGCAGCGGTCGCGTCCTCGAGCGCCATGGCGATCGGCGAGAGTTGCACACCCTGTGCCGACGCAGGCGTCGGTGCCGTCAAAGGATTGCCTTTGGCGAATTCTTCCCAGTCAGGTGCCGTCGGCAGCAGGCGGTACTTCAGCACGAATGCGGCGATGCCTTGCTCTTGAAGCGCCTCAGCGACTTCCCATCCTTCGTTGCCCATCGAGAGGACGCGGAACGCACCACCTGGAGCAACGATCACGGCCGCGCCGGTTGCCTGCGCAGGATCGGGTAGGAAAGGCGTGAGCGTCGCGCGTGACACGTTACGCACGAACGGATCACCCCATTGCTCGTACCAGCTCTCTTCCGCCGTCTGGCCCGGCACGCCGCCGGTATTGAGCGGAATCGCATTGGGCTCGGCCGGCGCCGGTATCGGTGTCTTCGGCGCTTCTTCCTGCGCTTGCACCGAGAACGATGCCCACAGCATGGTTGTGAGCAAGGTAAGAGCGACCAGAGACCGTCTAATGCACCTTGACATGACAAAACCCCCGTGAATCTGAGAACGGGCATGTGAGCCCGTGCCTCGCAATCACCGTTATCTTTCTCACGCAACTCCGGATGCTGAGCAGCGCACAGGCCGCAACGCGACGTCTCGTCACTCGCACGAAAAGCTCGATGCGAGCTCGACGTTGCCTCCTTTATAGGTCGCTTGCTTCGGATATGGGCACAACGGTCGCGACCGTTCTTTGAACGTCGAGCCTGGGCCGGCCTTCGCCAGCAACTCCTGAGGCGCTTGATTCTGCTCGACCCAGCGCACCGCCGCGGCCAGTGCATCGAACGAATCCGTAGCAGGCCCACCGCCGCAATGCCCCATGCCCGGCACGAGATACAGACGGAGGAACTCGTCTGCACGCGCGCCGTACTTGCGTTTGACAGCTTCGACGTAGTCGATCGTATCTTGCGGAGCGAAGATGGCGTCCGCCATACCGTGGATGAGGATGAGCTTACCGCCGCGCTCGACGAATGCCGAAAGCTCCGTGGAGGTCGCGTTGACGACTTCCTCAGCCGGCTGAGCGAACGGACTTTCGCTGCGCCGGAAACGCGCGCGCAGCTCATCCAGACTCGTCTCGAGCATGAACCCGTACAGATCGCTGGTCATGATCGGAGGCGTGCTGAAGACGTGCGACATCGCACCGGCAACCAGCGTCGTGTTGATCGCGCTCGGCGGCATGTCTTCGGGCGCTCCCAGCTTCCACATCGTCCAAAGGGGCGAATTGATACCTGGATCGTAGGCCCAACGGGTGTACACGGGATGTCCGTTCGCGTCTTTCGCGCCTTCGAACATCTTGCGGATCACATCGACCTTTCTGGGCTCAAGACACCCCGACGTCTGTCCCTTCGCACATTGCACGCTGCTTGGATCGAAGTCGCACTGCGCGGGGTGCAGCACCATGCCGTCGGCTACGCCATCGAGCCGATCGCAGTGCGCGAGAATACCGTCGCCGAGCACCTTCAAGTCTTCGCTCGACAACGCAGCGCCGAGCAGCGGACGTCCATCCGCCGCACGCGGCGCGATCGACGCAAGCAACTGCGTTTGCGCGAGCGCATCGAGCGACGCGTCGCTGACCCGATGGGCGGGAGCGATCGCGACGATAGCATCGAACAGCTCCGGAAAGCGTTGCGACGCCATCATGCCTTGTCGACCACCGTTCGAGCAGCCGACGAAGTAGGAGCGGGCAGGCCCGTTCCCGTACATCTGCTCGATGAGCCCGCGCGCAGCGAGCGTGACAACAGGCAAGTGGTTATACCCATAATCGATACGCGCCTGCGGATCAGCACCAAACTGGTACGGTCCTAGAGGCCCCGGCTCGTTCAGGTGACCCGCGTCGGTCGAGACGACCGCGTAGCCGAGCGATAGCGCGTTCGGTGCATCACCAACCGCTGTTGCACCGATCGCCGGGCGTAGCTCCCCATCCGTGCCACCACCACCTTGGAAGAGAAAGCGCCGGTTCCAGCTCTCCGGCAGGCGCAACTCCATGCCGATCGCATACGGCTTGCCATCAATACCGGTACGCTCATTGAGTCTTGCCTGCACGCGACAGTGCATCGGGACTGGGCTCGAACCACCGAAGATCGGCACCGTCCCCGCGGGAACGAGCTCGGCGCTCACGATCTTGCCGCCGGTCAGTTCATGCGCCTGCAGCGCTGCACACCTGCTCTCGAAAGAATCGCGCCAAGCCGACTCTTCGCTCTCGGACGGATTGGGCTTGCATGCGATGAGCGTCGTGCTTGCGAGGATCGCAAGCACACGGTGGTTGCATTTCATCGATCGTCTTCGAGGTTTCGCTCAGACAGCCATCACGGCGAGCGGATCGTGAGCAATCCGCTCAGTCCAGATTCTTGCTTTCGAAAGTCCAGTCCGGATCGCGGCACAAACGGCATTGCGGGCCGACGAACCACTGCTTTGCCTTCTCATCGCCCCGCAGCTGCCATTCCAGCCAGGCCACTGCCACCTGTGCAGCCCGTCCCCCGTTGGGCTCCATGAACGTGCCACCATGTCCGACATCTATATTGGCAATCGCCGCGGGAACGTGATTGATCCTGCGGAAGTCGTCCATGCCGTTCTCGTATGCGATGTCAGTCGGCCCACCTTGAATGTACAACACCGGTGTGTGCAGCTTCTTGAGCGTTTCCTTGCCAATGTCCATGGAAGGAAGACGCACTGCATATTCAGGGCTGAAGATGCCGCTGTTGTGAATGATTAACGTCCGGACGCGCTTGTCGTCGGCGACTTGGAGCGCTTGCAAGCCACCGCAGCTGAAACCGGACAAGGCAATAGCTGACGGATCGATACGATCGTAAAACGCGCTGCCTTGGCGTTCATTTTCAGCCAGCGCCCAGTCGATCGCCTCGATGAGTTGCGCGGCACTGGTAGCCGGAGGCGGCAGCTGGCCGTCCGGCGACGGCTCACGCGGCGGCGCCGGCTGCGTTCCCGGCCCCGACTTGATCGTGCCATTCGCAATCGCCAGGTATCCGTGAGACGCGATCTCGAGCAAGTGCAGGCGCGAGCTCGCACCATCGTCGGAGCAGCCGCCGTTACCCCACGCAACCACCCCCAGTTTCTTGTCACCCAGCTTGGTCAGATCCGCCGGACGATAGATGACGTGCCCTGGAAGGGAAGCGACTTCTTCTTTAACAGCCGGAAACGGACCGGTACCAGGCATGTCCGGTATTTCCGATGAGCTTTCAGCCCATGCCAACGTGCACATCATGACGAGCGCAGCGCCGCTTGTCGCAAGGCCCGTGCCCATCCGCTTCGCTGTTTCCAACGCTGTCACAACCGCCTCCCGCTAAGGCAACATCAATCGGTGGTCTTAGGATGATAGTGCAATTGCATGGCAGATCATGTGCGTATCGAGACCCTTGTCATTAAGTTGACGTTTCTACGCACTTGTCTACAGACAGGGATTCGCGAACGACGTGAAGCACTCAAGCGCGCTGCAGGCAGCTGATGCGGACGCGCTGACCCGGCTGTCGCGAGCAGTAGCCCAACAGCAATGATATCTCTCCATATGCTCAACGATATGTCTTCTTCTCCACGGCGCGTCGGCTCGACTAGACACTGCGCAGCAGCTGCATAATGTGTGCGCGAATTCGGCCGTAGTTGTGCGGTTTGAGCGGTCCGAGCACTCCGTGCTGCTCAGGCGGAAGATGAGCGAGCGGATGTCCGTTCGTCCGGAACACGTAGTGATCAAAGAAGGCCTTCCATGCCTGCCTTTCTGCAGGAGGCCGTTCTGCGATCGTGATCATGCTCAGAAGCAGCGCTGTGGACGGCGCATCCGGTCCGATACTGAACACATCCCACCAATAGTTCACCATTGCATTGAACTCGCTCAAAGCTTCGACCTGATGCCACCACAGCTTCGGGATGTAGATGGCATCTCCTGGATGAAGCTCGGCGATCCACGCTTGCTCTCGAATGGCGCGAAAGCGCGGATATCGTTCGTCGTTCTCCGGTGCAGAGGCAGCGAGGCTGACGGGCTGGCCCGCCATCGTATGGTCGATCGGACCCACGTAAAGGTCGCCGATGGTCTCCGGCGCGTACAGCGTGAAGCGCCGCGTTCCGGCGACGACACAGGCAACATTGTCGAACGTGTCGTAGTGGCACGCGACGTTCGATGCGTGTCCCAGCCAGATTCGCGGCACCACTTCGCTCGGCACGATCGGCACGTAGTTCTGCTGCGCGAACCCAGGGAGCAAACGATCGATGGGCAAGGAGCCCATATAGATCGTGGTGCGCGTCGGGGGAGCGAAGATCCGATCGAGCGCCTCCGCGAACTTCAATTGCCTGCGCTCGAAATTGAATCCCTTCAAATCGTCGCTGTAGTAGTACTTGCCGGCGATGCGGGCGTCGGCAACGAATACCTCCGTGACGTGGCCCTCGTCGAACTGCAACAGGTACTCCTTGAAACGGTCCATCGATTCCTGGACGGCGACGACCGCCGGCCAGGCACGCACTAAGCCGCGAATCACGACAGGCCGACACGCCTCGGCGACCTCGCGCCGGAACGTATCAGGATCCTGCAGTCCCTCAGCTGAAATTTCCGATGGGTTCATACTCATTTTCGTATCACGCCTACCGTCGCAAAGGCGCATCAGGCACTCAGCTTACTTGGACACAGCCGTTCAGCGAACCTCTTGACATTTCGTCACTAGGATGCCGAATTGCACTCCATCATAGGATAGAAAGTTATATGCCAACGGCCATCTGCGTCGTCTTGCGGAGAGCCTGCCTCCGTGCACGCTCCAGGCGATGGCCTCGCACCTACAACTCAAGAACACGTCGGAGGATTTGATCGTGCACGACCGCCGCACCTTTCTATCGAACGCGGCTGTGGCAGCGGCACTCGCTACGACGGGAGGCGGCGCCACGCTGCTCAATGCCATGAACGCGACGGCCGCGACATCGAGCGCTCGTCGCCCGTTCAAGCTTCGCTACGCGCCGCACTTCGGGATGTTCGAGGCACACGCTGGTCCTGACTTGATTGCGCAACTCGAGTTCATGGCAAGCGAGGGTTTCACGGCGATCGAAGACAACGAGCTCATGTCCAGACCCGTCGCTGTCCAGGAACGCATCGGTGCTGCGCTCGGGCGGCTGGGCATGACCATGGGCGTGTTCGTCATCGACGCGGGCGACAATTGGAAGCCATCGCTCACGACGGGTCGAGCGGAGTTTCGCGATCGCTTTCTGCGAGCGTGTCGTGCCGCCGTCGAAGTCGCGAAACGGGTCAATGCACGATGGGCGACGGTCGTGCCCGGATTCTTCGATCGCAGCTTGCCCATCGGTTTGCAGACGGCCCACGTCATCGACGCGCTGCGTGCTGCTGCCGAGATCCTCGAGCCGCATAATCTCACGATGGTGCTCGAGCCGCTCAGCGATACGCCGGAGCTCTTCCTGCGCACATCCGATCAGGCATTTGCCATTTGTCGCGCGGTGAACAGTCCCGCGTGCAAGATCCTGTACGACATGTACCACATGCAGCGCAACGAGGGCGACATCATCGCCAACATCGACCGGACTTGGAGCGAGATCGCCTACTTCCAGATCGGCGATAACCCTGGCCGTAAGGAGCCCGGCACGGGTGAGATGAACTATCGCAACATTTTTCGCCACATCCACAGCAAGGGCTTCGATGGCATCCTCGGCATGGAGCATGGCAACGCCCAGCCGGGCAAAGCGGGCGAACGCGCCGTGATCGATGCCTACGTCGCTGCGGATTCGTTCTGATTGCAACAGGGTAGGGCAGCGACGTTCCCGTTGGCGCTATCGGCGCGCACTCATACTTTATTATATGTATGCAAGTCGATCCCGGAGCGCCCAGGGGCCAGGATATTGTTCGGGTCCAGGGCACGTTTGATCGCATGCTCCACATCGCGCTTGACGGTACCGTAGCTGCGCGCAACACGCTCCTGAAAGCGCGTATTGACGCGATAAACAGCGTAGCCTTCCTTCTCGAACTCATCGAGCAGCTCGTTGAAGCACGCGTCCGCGCGGGCAGTCTCTTCAGGATTGGTCCGATCGAACAGCACGTCGACCACGTGGTGCATGTCTCGCGGACCGACGATGAACTCCGCGACATAGTCCAAGCCGTGCTTGTGTAGGATGCGCTTGGCCAGGCGAGCCTGCTTCTCACATTCGCTGCCGCGCGCCTCGCTGACGGGTGCGAACCACATCGAGCCGCCGCCCCCGCGCCAGTTATAGAGACCAAACTCCTGCAGATTCGGTACGCCGGACATCAGCTGGGCACGGTACTTGAAGGGCTGCTTATCGCCTGCTTCCTCCTGTGTGACGATGCGTCCTTTACCGAGCCTCTTGAAGGCCTCGCTGACGATCTTCCAGTCCGCATCGACTTGCTCTTGCGTACCGTAGAGCGCGGCGTACAGATTCCAGGCACCCATGCCAGTGTCCCGCTGGATCTTCTTCAGAATCTCATCGGGTGTGTGACCTGACTCCGTCGTGTACGTCTGCCGACGCACGTTCGCGCTGCCTGCTTCCCAGAGAACGTTCGCGATGACCACCGAGTTTGGGATCGTTCCGGAAATACGCAGCGGACGAAGCATCTCGACGATGTCGACGATGTCTTCTTCGTTCTCGAAGATCACCTCGAACGGCTTGAAGACCGGCGGCTTCGGCATCAGCCAGAAACCTATCTTGGTGACGATGCCGTAGTTCGCCTGTGTGAACATTCCATCCAGCGTCGGCCCGAAACCCCACTTGAAGATCTGCCAGGTATTGCTGCCCTTCACACCACCCATGCCGGTGCGATAGATATCGCCGTTGGCGAGCACGACTTCCATGCCACATTGCATCATGAAGTGCTCCCCATACGGCGTGTAGCCGACGCCTCGGTCCATGATGTTGCCGAGCGGACTGGCGATGGCAGAAGGCGCCGGAAATGACAGCATCAGCGGCAGATTGTTCTCCTCGATGTAGTCGTAGAGCTGCTGATACGTCACGCCGGGCTCGACCAACGCATAACACATGTCGGGATCGACCTTGAGAATCCGGTTCATCTTCTTCAGGTCGAGGATCACCTGTCCGCGCTGCACCGGGGCCGCTGAACCATAGCCGAAGTTGCGCCCGGTCGAGATCGGCCAGATCGGAATCTTGTGCTCGTTGCAGATTCTTACCACGCCCTGAACTTGCTCAACACTGCTGACAGTGAGCGCAGCGGACGGTGCATGAGCATCATTCTCGACCGACATCATGACCTTGCTGTACGGCGTGAGCTGGCTCGGCTGCGCGAGCACATTCTCTTCTCCGAGCAAGGCACGAAATGCTTCGAGGGCCTTCTCGAAAGTGGCTTGTGTGACGCCTCGCGGCAAGACAGGGTTGTTTTGTTGAGCCACGATTCGATTCCTCAAACCTCGATCAAGAACGAGACGAACTTGTCGTGCGTAACGACGTTGTCAGACCCAGCATCGCGGATTGCTCGAGTCGACGTCGCGAGCGAGCCGAGCAGATGGCCCACAGCGCCTGGCCATACTCCCGGCGGTGCGGCGCCACGCGGTCCCGAGCTCCATTGCTTGGGCGATTCACCCCGTCGTTGGACGACAGTCTGATAGCCGGCGCCCTTGGCGTACAGGTGATCGACAAGCCATCGCGTCCGATCCTCGGTACGATCGATATCGAACACAAGGTGGCGCGATCCTTCTGTGCTTGTCGCATGTTGGGCGAGCCACGAGATACGTGCTCCTGCGCCACGCGCCAAGTCCACAACGAGCGTACCGGTGGCGTCATCCAATAGCCCGATGACGCGCAGACCATCGGCCTGGCGTAGCTCGCGCTCGAGCGCAAGCAGGGCCTGCACATCCGAGCTGATGATTCGTGCTTGCAACGGGACCGCCCCGGCCGCCATAGCGCCGCGAAGGAAGGCCGCACCGACCGGATCATCATTGACGAGCGCCAACAGTCGACGACCGTCGCCGGATGCACTTGCCACCGTTCCTCTCGGCCTGGCCATCGCCAGACCCGCGCTGCTGATGGCGAGCGACTTGAGCACGGCACGACGACTCCACCGCATCATCGCACCTCAAGGTTGAATTGCCTGCGTCTGCAGGCTTGCAAGGTATTCCGCGACGAGCCTGATCGATTCATCGTCGATGAACGAAGCCGGGAACGCCGGCATTGCGTTGAGGCCGTTGCGTACGATGTAAGTCACGTACTCCGGCGGTAGCTCGCGCCCCTCGAGCAGCGTGCCCACGCCGACTTCGGGCTTGTGACAGTGGCCGCAGACCTTTTCATATAGGAGCGCTCCGCTGCTCCATCGGCCTCCCTCCTGCGCCTGGACGACAGAGGCGCAGAACGACAAGGGCAGGGAAGCGGCTAGTAGAGGCCACTTCCATGTGGCCTTACAACGCGAGGAAGTCATCGATCATTCTCCCCATCAACAATGCTCGTCTCGACGAGTATCCGTCGTTGATCAAGCCAGCTTGAGAATCGGCTTGATGGTCTTTCCCTCCGCGGAATCCGCAAAAGCTTCGTTGATCTGCTGAAACTCGTAAAACTTGACGAGCTTGTCGAAGGGGAACTGTCCGGCCTTGTAGAACTCGACCAGCTTGGGAATGAAGACGCGCGGAACCGAATCGCCTTCGATGACACCGATCATGCTCTTGCCTTCGGCCATCAAGTCATTGTGCACGTCGATGGTCATCTCCGGCGTCACGCCGACGATGGCGGCTTGTCCCAGCGGCCGCAATGCATTCAAGCACTGACGAACGACCTGGGGCACCCCCGTCGTTTCCACCGCGTAGTGAGTCCCGCCGCCGGAGGCCGCTTTGATCTCCTCGACGACGTCCACTTTTTTTCCGTTCAGCGTGTGCGTCGCGCCCAGTTCCTTGGCCAGCCGCAGTCGGTTGTCGTGGATGTCGACGGCGAAGATCAGTGGGCAGTTGGCAATTCTTGCAGCCATGACGGCGCTCAAGCCCACGGCGCCGCAGCCGTAAACGGCAATGGAGCTCCCGAACTCTGGCTTCAAGCGGTTCAGGACAGTGCCAGCACCGGTTTGAATGCCGCATCCCAAAGGGCCGAGCAGCGATAACTCCACCTCTTTGTCGACCTTCACGACGTTGCGTTCGTGTGCAACGACATGAGTACCGAAGGAGGACTGACCGAAGAACGTGGCAATGTCGACATCGCCTTTACGCAGTCGGTACGTGCCGTCTTCCATGCGTCCGCCAAAGTTGAGCTCATTGAAACGCACGCAGACGGTCGGGTGACCAGTCAAGCAATTCTCACACTGTCCACAATGGGCATACGAGATGACCACATGATCGCCTGGCGCCAGGCTGGTGACGTTCGCTCCGACCTGCTCTACGATGCCGGCACCCTCATGTCCCAGCACGATGGGATAGGGTGCAATGCCTAGATCTCTCGCCACCGCGTCGGTGTGACAAACACCTGTTGCAACGATCTTCACCAGCACCTCGTTGGCTGCTGGTGACGACAGCGTGACTTCCTCGACGAAGAAGTCGTTTCCTTGCGCATGCGTGACAGCGGCCTGAATCTTCATCGGTCAATCCCCGGTAGGGTCGTCTTCCCTACACGATCGGCCAATCAGCGTGCGTCGTCATTAAGTAGTTGCCTAAGTGCGCGACGCGTTGTCCCGCAAAGGGCACAGACAAGATGTCTGTCGTCCTCATGCGTGCGCGCCCTCTTGGCTATGATGCTTTGTACGCGACCACTGAGCGCCTCACGCAACGATCGCATGGATCACATTCGTCGCCTCGCGCGTACCACCCTATGGCGGTGAGAATGAGTGCCTATGGCGGTGAGAATGAGTGCAAGCTTGCACACGGTGCAACGCGCACGGAGCTTGACTGCCTTATCGTTATTGCAGTCCCTCGATGATCTTAGACAAGCGCCCACGCACTTCTTCAGCAATCGGCGCGAGCGCCGGATTCTCGGTACGCTCCATCGCGACGACGGGATCGACGGTCGCAACTTCCACTTGTCCTTCTTCTGTTTCCCGTACGATCACATTGCAGGGTAATAGCACGCCGAGCTTATTCTCGATGCCGAGCGCTCTATGCGCGAACTGTGGGTTACACGCGCCCAGGATCCGATACTTCGGAGTGTCGACCCCGATCTTGCTCTTCAGCGTCGCTTGCACATCGATGTCAGAAAGCACTCCAAACCCTTCTGACCTCAGCCGATCGAGCACCTCTCCCACGACGCGATCGAAGGGGCCATCGACCGTTCTTGCCAAGTAGTAGGGCATGACTCGACTCCGAGACTTTGGATTCCTCAGGAACGCGCTATGCCTGACAGTGTTCCGATGGTGTTCAATTCCATAGATAAGAATGGACAAGACGATCGCTTCGCGCCGAGCGGCTAGCCGGTGCTAGCCGCCAAGCGGTCCTGCCCCGCTGTATTGCTATCGACGATTCATCGTTGCGACGACCTTGGCCATGGACTAGAGTTTTGCCTACAAGTGCTTGTTTGGGCAGTTGGCTGGAGGCTCGGGGTCTTGCGCGGTAGCGAAGCCAGCAGACCTCTATTCCTATGTCCTCATTCCCCTTCCTACCGAGCGTAGCTGACGAGCCTCAAGCGCACGACAATTCGTCAAGGACAATTCGTCCAGCAATTCGTCCAGAGGGAGCCTTATGCATCGGCACCAAGCTGTCATACTGGCTTCTCGGAATCACATCTGCGGTGCACCATGCTGTCGCCGCAACGCCAAGCGAGGCAGCCGTGCTTCAAGCGCTTGGGCTCGACACGAGCGAACGGATCGAATATCGCGGCGCGAACAGGGAGCCGATCACATTCGAAGAGTTCGCGAAGCAGGTAGCCGGCGGCATGCGCGCCCACGCTGATTCACGATGACTCTGGCATGCCTATCCTTCAGAAGAGGGTGCCGTCGGACTCAGGCCGCTAACGGGCAGTGACCGCGTCGGCGCGACTCGATGTCCACTACGATCGCAGTTCATCGGCTCACACATGCGTTCATCGAGCCTGCCGCGCGGCTGCTCGCCGACAGCATGCGTGACAACCCGTTGCATCGCCGGGTGTTCGGCGATGACGAGCTGCAGGTCGCGCGTGTGCTGAGCACTGCCTTCGTCCGTTTGCTACACCGACAGCTCGAATCAGGACTCGTGCTTGGCGCCTTCGACGGCGCCGCCTTGGTGGGCGTTGCAGCCATGGTCCCACCCGGACATTGCCAGCTTCCGTGGCGCGAGAAGCTGAGCATGCTCCCGATTCTGGCGTGCTCCGGTCAGCTCAAACGACTACCAGACATCCATCGTTGGCTGCGCTCGTGGGCTCGTCACGATCCGCCGCTTGCGCATTGGCACCTCGGCCCTGCCGCTGTCGAACGCGCACGCCAAGGGCAGGGGATCGGCACCGCCCTCATGGACGCAGTTTGCAAAGAGCTCGACCAGCGCCAAGCCATTGGCTACCTCGAGACAGACAAACATAGGAACGTCTGCCTATATCGCCGCGGCGGCTTCGAAGTCATCGCCGAGCGCTCCGTGCTGGGCGTCACCAACTGGTTCATGCTACGTCATCCGCGGCAAGCGTAGCCGGTCGAGTCCCATGAGCACGTCGCGTGTTGATTCGATGCCGTTGCCGCGATAGGCCTCTCCGCCGTTGACAGGCTGCTTTCACTTTCTCATCTGCTCGAGAAGCCTCTTGGACTGCTCGACGACGCGTGCATAGGCTGGACGCCGGGTGCATCGTGCTGCGTAAGCCTCGAACGACGGACGCGGCTCGAGCGCTTTGCTCAGTAATCCCCAGCCGATCACGGAAGCGGTGTAGACATCTGCCGCGGTAAACCAATCTCCGAGGATGTACGGGCCCGGTGTGATCGCTTTTTCCAACGCATTGAGCGTGTCTTCGTAACTGCCGTAACCGATGGCAGTGCGTCTTTCCACGGGTGGACGCGACAACATGTGGTCGACGAGCGCGTAGTCCACGCAACTGGCCGCAAAGAACAGCCATCGCAGGTACGTGCCACGGCGCGGATCATCGAAAGACGGGGCCAGCCGGGCGGCTGGGAATGCATCCGCAAGGTAGGCGCAGATCGCTGCCTACTCCGTCACGACCGTGCCACGATAGACAATTGCCGGAATCTTCCCCATCGGGTTGATGGCGAGATACTCCGGCTTCTTCTGCTCGCCCTTCTCGAGATTCACGAGGACCGTTTTATATGGCGCGCCGACTTCCTCGAGCATCCAGTGGACAATTCGACCACGCGACATCGGGTTGTGATAGAAGACGATCCGCTCGCTCATGAGGCCCTCCGTTCCGAGGGCCCGAAGTATAGCGACGGTGACGGACTCGCCGACAAGGGATCGACAACGATTCGACGCTCCATAGCCGTGCGATCTCCCATCGCTCAAGTTACGCAAGAGGCGCATCGCTGTCGTGGAGTTTCCGTCCTGCCACGACCGAACGCTCGCGGCATCATTTTCCAAGGCGCTTCATGGTTGCTTGCAGCGTGCATGCCTTGTAAGGACGATCCACGCGTGAAACAGGCATCGGTCGTCTGTGTTTCATACATGACACGGTCACAAGCGATCGTTGCTTGGCCACAGTCTGACAGCCGGCGCGATCCGACAATACAGCTCACAGTTCTTCGACGTATCACAGCCAGCCGCCCCTAATGCTCTCAGCTCACCTGCAAGCAATTGCACTGTTGATCGGCGCCAACGCAGCTCCCGTCATCCTGTCGAAGCTCCTACGAGAGCGTCCCGGTGTGCCGCTTGATCTTGGATACAGGCTACCGGACGGGCAACGCCTCTTCGGCGATCACAAGACCTGGAGGGGACTGCTCACCGGCATCGCAGTCGGCGCTCTGCTCAGCAAAGTCCTCGGAATGCCTGCATGGGTCGGGGCGGGATTCGCTGCCGCATCGCTGCTGGGCGATGCGCTGTCGAGCGCTATCAAGCGGCGGCTTCATCTGAGGCCGGGGACGGAGATACCTGTCCTGGATCAAGTCGGTGAAGCGCTGTTACCGCTCATCCTCTTTGCCGGCGAGCTCTCCCTGGAGCCAGGGGGCATTGCCATCGTGACAACGATCTTCATCCTGCTCGACTTGTCGGTGACGCGTCTGCGTCATGCGCCATGGCTCGATCCAGCCAAGTGAGCGAGTGTCCTGAGTTTCCCCGATACGACTTGCGGACTGGGGAGGGGATAGTAGGAGTCGCATTTCGAGCTGTTCCCTGCGGGAGACGACCCATGTCAGAACGTGACACTGAGAGCTATCGGCACACTGCAGACCTGGAGGAACTCCAGCAGGACTTTGCCCGCGTGGACCGCATTGCCCCAGTCGAACAACTGCTCGCCGTAAATGGCGTAGTTGAGCTCGCTTGCATTATAGATCGAGTTGACCTCATCTGGCTGCAAGACAATGTAGTTTGCGTTCGGGGGACGCGGATCGTCGGACTCGTACACATAGCGTATCCAGTCCTCCCGAAGATCAGTGGAATAGTTGAGATCGTTGCTCGTGAGGTGCAGCCCGGCACGGAATACCCCCAGGCTGTTCCCGAACGACACATCGCTGCGCCAGCCGAACTCCGACTCCTTTTCCCGCACCGTCAGGATTCTCTCGCGCACCGGAACTTGGTTGGCAGGCGTATCAGGCGGCACCAGATCCGGGAAGGCCTCGCCCTCGGACGAGACTCGGTCCCGCTCACGGTAGTAGAAGCGGTTTGTCCATTCGCCATCCTCGCCAAACATGCGCCGCCAGGTGGCACCGATGAGCACGAGGTCCTGATCTTCGTGCTGCAACGTGACGTCCTCGATGGTCTCGTTCTCCTCGATGGGCGCGAGGACGTGGTCAATGTCGCGCGTGTACTCCTCAGGCGCGTAAATGGCGAGAAACTCGAGCTCGTCATCGTCATCGAGACGTGTGTGCGTCTTCAGGATCACGTCGGTGGAAACCGGCGCGCCCAAATCCTCTTCACCGATGATCTCGAATAGCTGGCCGAAGTCGAAACGCCGTGCCTGCAGGAACATTGAGGTGTTGTCGTGAAAGCCGCTCGGCCCCTCGTAAAGGAGCTCGGCGCCGGCGAGATCGAGACGCAGGCTGCCGACAGGCGAGGGCGCCCCGTCCACGACCTCGATTTGCAGGAGCGAGGCGTCGCGACCGCTGAACTCCGCGCTCCAGCCGCCAGGTGAGAACTCAGCACCCGCAACGGCGTTCGGTGCAAAGATGGAGTAGCGACCACCGTTGATGATCTCTTCCTCCTTGCCCAGCGTCTGCTCGAAGTGCGCAACTTGCTGGAACGGAAAGCCATCGACATAGATGAGGTTGTTCTTGGGGCCATGCCCCCGAACGGAAAAACTCGCGAACTCGCCGTTGGAGATCACCCCTGGCAGGCCGCTCAGCGCGCGCAGGACGTCGCTGCCACTGCCAGGCGCGTTGCGTAACTCGTCGCGGCTAAGAAATTTGCTTGAGACGGCGCCGAAGCGGTCTGCCTCGCGTGCACGAGCCAACACGACGATCTCATCCATCGCGATGAACGCCGGCTGCAGCTCGTGGTCTGCTCCCCCAGATTAGTCCCGGAATGAAGTAGAGTCTGCTCATCGGGGAGCAGACGAATGAAGAGGCGACGATTCACAGAAGAACAAATTGTCGGG